>Ga0255347_1000044_pt1 | contig 220094 bp, 193 predicted proteins | sample wastewater_treat_2_FD_192479 | JGI IMG/M metagenome (GOLD analysis project Ga0255347, IMG submission 192479) | Wastewater microbial communities from Lulu Island WWTP, Vancouver, Canada - plant24 | ecosystem: Engineered > WWTP > Wastewater > Unclassified | place: Canada: Vancouver, British...
TAGCGGGAAGGCGGAAGGTGGGAGGTAAGAGGTAGGAGGGAAAGAAAAAGCACATAGCTGTAAGCTCATAGCAAAGAATAAAAAAACGCGAAAGGTAAGAGGTAGGAGGAAAGAAAAAGCTCATAGCGGGAAGGCGGAAGGTGGGAGGTAAGAGGTAGGAGGGAAAGAAAAAGCACATAGCTGTAAGCTCATAGCAAAGAATAAAAAAACGCGAAAGGTAAGAGGTAGGAGGAAAGAAAAAGCTCATAGCTGCAAGCTGAAAGCTGATAGCAAAGAATAAAAAAGGCGAAAGGAAAAAGGTGGGAGGTAAGAGGTAGGAGGCAGGAGGGAAGGAAAAAGCGCATAGCTGAGAGTTGTTAGCTCAGAGGGTAGGATGAGTGAAGATGGAAGAGGAATGCATTTGAAGCTGAGACATAGGTTGATTGTGTAATGCCAATAATGTATACTATAGATATACATTATTGGGAGGTGCTTTCATGGAAGCTTCGATTATAGATTTACGGTATAAAATGAAGGATGTGCTTGAAGCGCTTGACAGAAGAGAAGCAGTAAAGATTCTCTACCATGGAAAAGTAAAGGGCACAATAATTCCTCCATCTGGAAATCAGAAAGCCAACATGAAAGACCACCCTTTTTTTGGAATGAAAAAGGATGAAAGAGAAAGTGTGCCTGAACTTATAAATCGGCTCCGCAAAGGTCGGTGTGATGATCTTTGATACTGATATCTTTATATGGGTTCAGCGGGGTAATGTAAAGGCGGCAAAGCTTATGGAGGCCGTTGAAGAACGATCTTTGTCTGTTCAAACATATATGGAGCTTTTGCAGGGCGCTCAAAACAAAAAACAACACCTGCAGATAAAGGACTTTCTCATGACCTTCAACTTCCGGGTATTGCCCTTCACAGAGAACATAGGTCACAGGGCATGCGTTTATCTTGAAGGATACACACTATCAAACGGTATTCGTGTCGGTGATGCTATTGTGGCCGCTACTGCAACCGAAAACAACCTTACCCTGGTTTCATCTAATGCTAAACACTTCAGACCGATTAAAGAGCTGAAACTAAAGATATTTAAACCGTAAAAAGGCAGAGGGGGCTGGGAAGGAAAAAGCTCATAGCTCAAAGCTGTAAGCTCGTAGCGAAGAGCTCATAAAGACAAGGTAAGAGGTAGGAAGGTAAGAGGTAGGAGGAGAGAAAAAGCTCGTAGCTCAAAGCTGAAAGCTCGTAGCGAAGAGCTCATAAAGACAAGGTAAGAGGTAGGAAGGTAAGAGGTAGGAGGGAAAGAAAAAGCACATAGCTGTAAGCTCATAGCAAAGAATAAAAAAGGCGAAAGGTAAGAGGTAGGAGGTAGGAGGGAAAGAAAAAGGTCATAGCTGTAAGCGAAGAGAAAGGCAGAAAGCGCATAAAGACAAGGAAAAAGCTCATAGCTGAGAATAAAAAAGGTACAGGGGGAAAGGGAAGAGAGGGAGCTTATGTGAACAGTCTTCGTGAGGGAATGGACCAGATTCCAGGCTCGCTGACCTCCCTTATCTGAGATCCACGGTAAATGACCAGTCCACCAAGCCAATCGCCTCCAAGTCTTTCAGCGATTTCTCGCAGCGCCCTCCAGTCAGGTGGCGCTACAGAACGCCGTGCTTTTACCTCCACACCGATAATGCCATGTTGAGTTACAAGGAGTAGATCAACTTCCATCCCGGATCGGGTTCGATAGAAATAAACCTCAACGTCCCGCCTCATAGTCTTTATCCATTTAATTATTTCCCCCACCACCATGGTTTCGTAAATCGCGCCTGAAACTTCGACGCGGATACCCGTGAGATGCCGCAGAAGACCGACATCAACCCAGTAGATTTTTGGAGACTTGACTAACGTACTGGTGATATTTTTGTAGTATGGCTGGATGAGAATCGTTTGGTAGGAAAGGCGTAAGTACTCCGTATATCTTCGGGCAGTGTCGACGCTCAAGCCTGCATCTCTGGCTATCTCGGAATAGTTAAGCATCTGTCCCGAACGCAAAGCAGCGAGTTTCTGGAAGGTTCTGAAAGGAAGGAGGTCGTCAAGGCGCGCGAGGTCACTCAGGTCTCTCTCCAGATATGTATATTCATAGTCTTTTAACCATTGCCAGCGCTCTTCAGGGGAAAGCGAAAGGAGAGCGGGCATACCTCCCCAGGACAGCAAATAGTCTTCGGCGGCCCGGCAATGCTCATCGGCAGCATCAAGTAGAAGTTCCGGTTCATCCCTAAGTGCTTTGCTGATGTCAGTACCGTTGATCAACCTGTCAAGAAGTGGTGATTGTTTTTCAGCAATGCCTGGTATTGTATGAATTTCACTCATCATGAGCGGCCATAGCTCAAAAACCGAGGATCGTCCTGCCAGTGATTCCCGCACTTTTTTCAAAAGAAGAATCTGGCTCGATCCCAGCATGACCGAGAAGGACAATGCTTGTGAGTCAAAAGCGTATTTTACCTTTTCAAATACCACAGGCTCCTTCTGCGCTTCGTCGAGAACAGCCGGCCCAACAGTCTTTGCCCACGCGGAGGTTGATAATAATCTCAATGCGTCCCGGTTTTCTGGTGCATCGAGATTGATGTATCGTAAGTCGGGGTACTTTCTCTGAGCTGACGTTGTTTTGCCTGTTTGCCTGGCTCCGGTGAGTATCGCGATGCTTCTGACATTGTCGGAAGGGAGAAGAGTCTCTACAAATCTGAATAGCAGTAAATCATCGCTCATAATAGTTAAATATACAGGCAATATGACGATATGTCAAGAATGAAATCGTAGTTTTAAATTCACTCCGACAATTCGACAGACTGGTGGATGGGAGGAGGAAAGAAAAAGCTCGTAGCTCATAGCTGTAAGCTGATAGCGAAGAGGAGAAAAAGGAAAAAGGTTAAAGGTAGGAGGTAGGAGGAAAGAAAAAGCTCGTAGCTCAAAGCTGTAAGCTCATAGCAGAAAATAAAAAAGGCGAAAGGAAAAAGCTCAAAGCTCATAGCTGTAAGTTCATTGCAAAGAGAAAGACAGAAAGATCATAGGAAAAAGCTCATAGCTCAAAGCTGATAGCGAAGAGAAAGGCAAAAAGATCATAGCAGAGAATAAAAAAGGTACAGGGGGAGATGGAGTCTTTGTTAATGAACAAATGATATGGTGTTTCATAAGAGGATGAACACATTATTGACTGCGCTAAATCTTCAATGAGGCTATTGGCAGGGTTTATTTTTGACAAAAAAAATGACGGATACACGTTGTAAGAGAGAAGACTGACACAGGCAGGCATGAGAGACGCTGGTCGAAGATATTGGTGGTCTATTCTGGTGTTGTTGATTGGGATTATTGTTGTCTGGTTCTATAGTAAATCATTCAATGTTGAGGTCAATCATGTCTATATTAAGGGCTACACCTCTGGAAGTGGATTAACCATTGCCCATATTTCTGATCTCCACATAGGGAAAAACGACAAACACGTGGTGGAGATACTTAGAATACTGCATGGTCTGAAGGTGGATGCAATTGTTCTTACCGGGGATTATGTGGAGTGGAATGGGGATTATGAGCCTGCGTTGAACGTTCTGGCCCAGATTAAAGCAAAGCATGGGGTTTATGCTGTAATGGGAGATTATGATTACAGTAATTCCAGGAAAAGCTGCCTGTTCTGCCATGAGCGGGGAACCGGAAAGCCAACGAACCGTCATCAAGTGAAGTTTCTCAGGAATTCATGTGATGAAGTTGCGATTAGCAAGGATACAGTGATGATTTGCGGGATTGATGGAAGGCAGGCAAATGAACCTATCTCTCCTGAGGTCATAAAGCACGTGCAGGATATTACACGCAGCAAACAGGCGGTTGTGCTGAGTCATAGCCCGCTTGCCTTTGATATGTTTGACAACGATAAGGACATTCTTGTTCTTGCGGGGGATACCCATGGGGGGCAGGTTCCGCTTCCTTCCTGGGTCTGGAAATTTCTTGGATACGAAAAAAATGCAAAATATGAACAGGGCCGATTTGAAGAGGGAAAGAAAAAGATGTATGTGAACAGGGGGGTAGGGACGAGCCATTTGCCAATCAGATTTATGAGACGGCCTGAGATAACGGTGTTTCATTTTGGAGAATCAGGCGATAGGCGATAGGTTATAGGAAAGTCAACAGGCTGTATCACGCCCGCTTCGCTAGAGACGCAGAGGGCACAAAGTAATAGTAGGTAAGAGGGAAGAGGTAGGAGGGAATTGAAAGCTCGTAGCTCATAGCTGTAAGCTCATAGGAAACAGCTCATAGCTCATAGCTGTAAGCTGAAAGCAAAGAGGAGAAAAAGGAAAAAGGTTAAAGGTAGGAGGTAAGAGGCGAAAGGCAGGGGGGAAGAAAAAGCTCATAGCAAAAAAAAGGCTGAAAGCTCATAGCAGAGAATAAAAAAGGCGAAAGGCAAATCAGCAACCCTGCTGGTAGCTGAACAATCAATCGCCGCAGGGCAATGTGAGTTTTGCCATGATTGCTGATATCTCTGAATCATAGCAAAAGGATATTCTGATTCTCTCTGTATTCTCCGTGGAGAGAAGGAGAACCGCCAGGGACTGCTGGGCGAGAGGAAGGGATGTGTCTGTAATCGTATGCAGGAGAAACAAGTAAAATTGAAATACCTGTGCTTTCTGGTTGTTTTTCTCATTTGCCAGCTTGGGATGGGGTGTTCAACGTCTCCTGGTGTGAGGATTATATTTGATTTTGAGACAGATGAAGAGTTGGACCATTTTCACTGGAAATGTCGAACCTTGTTCGCTCTCTCAGATGAGCATGTCACACATGGCTCGAAATCACTGAAGCTGGAACTCTATCCATCGGAATATCCAGGATTAGCGCCAATGATCAAGGATACTGATTGGAGAAGGTATGGTGCATTTCAATTTGACGTATATAATCCAGAGGAGAAGGATATTGTTTTATCGGTTAGAATCGATGACAAGGAAGATTATCCGGATTATGCAGATAGGTACAATAATAGTTTTGCTATTAAACCTGGTGCAAATGCGATCACCATTGGTTTTGATTCCTTGATCACTTCAGGAACGAAAAGGGTGTTAAACCTGACGATGATTTATCGTGTGATTATCTTTGTGGCCCAGCCAAAAGAGAAAACAACTTTATACTTTGATTACTTTCGATTGGTACCATGAGGAAAAATGGCCTTCATGAACGGCAAACCATGCTCCTGATGATGGTCATTTCTTGCCCTTTTGTTTTACCGTAAAGGACTTGCCTGCAAACGTGCATATGACTGTTCTTGGCTCATATGTGTCGTTCGATTCAACTACGTAACGAATAACCCCCCTTCCTTTCCCCGATTCACCATCAATTATTTTCAGCCAGTCTGATCCGCTTGCGGCAGACCAGTTGCAGTCGGGTTGCGTTTTCACTTCGACTGAGCTGAACCCACCGGTTTGTTTCATCGTTTTCTTGCCCGGAGAAAGCCTGTATGTACACGTGTTCACAGAGAGAACATTGGAAGGTGCACTCTCACCGTATTCGTTGTAAGCGGTAACCACAATGTAATATTGATATCCTTTTTGTAGATTGAGGCTTTTGATTGTTTTATCTCCTACGTCAATTACGAAAGCTTCAAAGCCGGTTTGTCTCTCGCAGAAGTAGTAAATTTTATATCCAGTCGGGTCACCTTTTCCTGATGGATTCCATCCAATCTTTATAGAGATGCAGTGACCGTTACCGATCATGAAAAAGAGCGATATGATTGTAACAGCAAAGAACACTCTACAAATATTTTTGGGTGTCATATAGAAATTCCAATGTAACACACTCATAGTTACCTATTGGAGACAAAAAAGCGACTGAGGCTTCAAGGCATGATTGTACCATACTTTTTGATTTAAAAGCACTTACCAACATTTTTAACTTCATGTATTAATTAACTTATAGCTGGAATTATGGTTTTTGTCAAGAAAGTGGGGACATGATAACAGACGATAGCACATAGCTGAAAGCTCACAGGCAAAACTGGGAAAATGATGTTAGTTCATGTGGCTCGTTCGGTTTGTGGTGTGTACAAAGACATGACCATGGCCCATATTCCCCTTCTTTTTTTGACTCGTAAGCCATTGTGACCTCTATCATTTACCCATAAATATGAGGAATTTACAATAAAGTCATGATTATAATCGACAGACCGGAAGGATTTATTGTACGTAGCTTTTCCGGTTTCTGCCGATTGTTCTCAACAGCTTGAAAAAGGCAAACCACGTGAAAGCGTGGGGCGCAAAGCCACCGGCCTAACTCCCCTGAAAACGGGATATGGTAGCGGGGTTGCCAGGCGAAGGCAGCACCTCATGTGCTGGATTTCGCGCGGCCAATTGAATCCAGTAGGAGGTGTTGCTGATGGTAACTCGAAAGGTTTCCTCACAACTTCTAAGATGTAAATCATTAAAGTTAACAGATTTACGTTTATCGGGAAAGCGTTCAACCGCTCATCTATGCCTGTTTCTGTTTCTTATCCTCTCATCAATCGTCTTCATGCAACTTGTTAATACTGCCCACGCCGGTCAGGTCACACTGGCCTGGAATAAGAACGCCGAGGAAAACGTGGTTGGTTACAATGTCTATTACGGTACGTCAAGCAGAAATTATGATTTTGTCCTTGACGTTGGTGACACAACTACTGTCACCATATCTGACATCCCGAATGGATTCACGTACTACTTCGCAGTGACTGCTTACGACAATTCGAGTCCGTCTCTCGAAAGCACTTACTCTAATGAGGTCAGCAAAAACACGTGCACCTATTCCATCTCCCCCACCAGCGCTAATTTTGGTGCATCAGGGGGCACTGGAAGCGTGTCCGTTACAACCCAGGCAGGATGCACCTGGACTGCTTCAAGCGGCGCTGCATGGCTGACCATAACATCAGGTAGCAGCGGAACAGGAAGCGGCACCATACGCTACTCTGTGTCTGCGAATACCACACCAGATACAAGAACAGCAAGCTCCACATTCGCAAAGAAAGTATTCACAGTTACCCAGTCAGGCGCAACTACATACACAATCGGGGCTTTCGCAGGAACCGGCGGCACAATCTCCCCTTCCGGTTCTGTCAATGTAGCCCACGGGGGAAGTCAAACCTTCACCATAACCCCAGATACAGGGTACACGATTGCAGGTGTAACGGTTGATGGAGTCTCAGTTGGGGCAGTCAGTTCTTACACTTTTAGCAATGTAACAGCGAATCACACCATTTCCGCCACGTTCACACCCAGTACCTATACCATCACAGCTTCCGCTGGAACCGGTGGCACCATCTCCCCATCAGGGTCAATATCAGTCAATCACGGAGCAAGCAGAACATTCTCCATATCTGCAAACACGGGGTATACAATTACAGATGTCCTGGTTGACGGATTGTCAGTGGGAGCGGTAAACACCTACACCTTTAGCAATGTAACAGCGAATCACACAATCAACGCTACCTTCTCATTAAAGACTTATACAATCACTGCTTCTGCTGGAACCGGTGGTACCATTACTCCGACTGGTTCTGTCAGTGTAGCCCACGGGGGAAGCCAAACCTTCACCATAACTCCAGATACAGGGTACACGATTGCAGGCGTAACGGTTGATGGAGCCTCAGTTGGGGCAGTAAGTTCTTACACCTTCAGCAATGTAACAACCAATCATACAATTTCTGCAACCTTCAACGCTGCAACTTACACTATTACTGCTTCCGCAGGAACCGGTGGCACCATTACTCCGTCAGGGTCAATATCAGTCAATCACGGAGCAAACAGAAACTTTGCCATCACCCCTGATCCTGGCTATGGAGTAGCCAATGTTCTTGTAGATGGTGTTTCTGTCGGTGCAGTAAATTCCTACACATTCAACAACGTCACTGAAAATCATACTATAAATGCTACCTTCGCGCTAAACACTTACACCATCACTGCTTCTGCTGGAACCGGCGGCACAATCTCCCCTTCTGGTTCTGTCAGTGTAGCCCACGGGGGAAGTCAATCTTTTACCATATCTCCCAATGCTGGTTATCAGATCACCAACGTTACTGTTGACAGTGTATCACAAGGTCCGATCACCTCTTACACCTTTAGCAATGTAACAGCGAATCACACCATTTCCGCGACGTTCACACCCAATACCTTTATCATCACCGCAACAGCAGGAACCGGTGGCACCATTACTCCTACTGGTTCTGTCAATGTAGCCCACGGGGGAAGCCAAACCTTCACCATAACCCCAGATACAGGGTATCGCGTCGCTGATGTTTTAATTGATGGTTCTTCTGCAGGTGCCGTGACTTCATACACGTTTACAAATGTATCGTCAAACCATACCATCGCCGTCAGTTTTGCAGCAAACACCTATACCATCACTGCTTCTGCTGGAACCGGTGGCACCATCTCCCCATCAGGGTCAATATCAGTCAATCATGGAGCAAACAGAAACTTTGCTATTACCCCTGATCCTGGCTATGGAGTAGCCAATGTTCTCGTAGATGGTGTTTCTGTTGGTGCAGTAAATTCCTACACATTCAACAACGTCACTGAAAATCATACTATAAATGCTACCTTCGCGCTAAACACTTACACCATCACTGCTTCTGCTGGAACCGGTGGCACAATCTCCCCTACCGGAGCAATTCCCGTGAGCGCCGGAACAAATCAGACATTTACAATAAGTGCCAATACTGGGTACCGCATCGCTGATGTTTTAATTGATGGTTCTTCTGCAGGTGCCGTGACTTCATACACGTTTACAAATGTATCGTCAAACCATACCATCGCCGTCAGTTTTGCAACAAACACCTACACCATCACTGCAACAGCAGGAACCGGTGGCACCATTACTCCTTCCGGTTCTGTCAGTGTAGCCCATGGGGGAAGCCAAACCTTCACCATAACCCCAGATACAGGGTACATGATTACAGGCGTAATGGTTGATGGAGTCTCAGTTGGGGCAGTCAGTTCTTACAAGTTCGATAATGTGACTGGAAATCATACAATTTCTGCAACCTTCAACGCTGCAACTTACACTATCACTGCTTCCGCTGGAACCGGCGGCACCATTACTCCGTCAGGGTCAATATCAATCAATCACGGAGCAAGCAGAACATTCTCCATATCTGCAAATACTGGGTACACGATTACAGACGTAACGGTTGATGGAGTCTCAGTTGGGGCAGTCAGTTCTTACACTTTTAGCAATGTAACAGCGAATCACACCATTTCCGCGACGTTCACACCCAGTACCTATACCATCACAGCAACAGCAGGAACCGGCGGCACCATTACTCCTACTGGTTCTGTCAGTGTAGCACACGGGGGAAGCCAAACTTTTACCATAACTCCCAATGCGGGTTATCAGATCACCAACGTCACTGTTGACAGTGTCACACAAGGACCGATCACCTCTTACACCTTCAGCAATGTAACAGCGAATCACACCATTTCCGTGACATTCACACCAAACACCTATACCATCAGTGCTTCTGCTGGAACCGGTGGCACCATTACTCCGTCAGGGTCAATATCAGTCAATCACGGAGCAAGCAGAATATTCTCCATATCTGCAAATACGGGGTACACGATTACAGACGTAACGGTTGATGGAGTCTCAGTTGGGGCAGTCAGTTCTTACACTTTTAGCAATGTAACAGCGAATCACACAATCAGCGCTACCTTCTCATTAAAGACATATACAATCAGTGCCTCGGCTGGAACCGGCGGCGCAATCTCTCCGTCAGGCAACATCCTGGTAAACCATGGCGGAAATCAGACTTTCACAATTACCCCGGGCGCGGGTTACAGAATAGCAACTGTGACAGTGGACGGGGTGCCTGTAGGAGCTACTGGTTCCCATACCTTTACAAATGTCATGGCAAATCACTCAATTTCAGCAACCTTTTCAGTAAACACATTCACTATCAACGCATCAGCTGGTTTTGGTGGCACCATATCACCTGCCGGTACTGTAACTGTGGAACAGGGCGCAAACCAGACATTTACATTTACTGCAAACTCAGGTTATGCGGTTTCGAATGTGGTTGTAAATGGATCATCGCTGGGCTCTTTAGGTTCATATACTTTTACCAATGTAAGTTCAAATCATACAATCAGTGTGAGTTTTGCGGAGGGTTACACCCTGAACATCACCAAGTCTGGAACAGGAACAGGGGAAGTCACGACCAATCCCACTGCAACTGTCTTTCGACCTGGCACAAGAGTGACCCTAAAGGCAATCAAGGCCGACAGTTCCCTATTTTCGGGCTTCTCTGGAGACTGTAACACCTCCAGAACCAGTTGCACAATCATAATGAGGAAAAATGCGAATGTAAATGCCGCATTCAAGCTGAAAACTTTCAAAGTGAAAACAATAGTATCAGGTAATGGTACAGTGACTGTAGGAGAACCTGTTTCTCAGGAAGAGGGAGCGCAAGCTGTAAAAGCAACGAAAACAGAGAAAATCAAGAAATCGAAACACGAAGCCACCATCGATTATGGTGATCAGGTAACTTTCACGATCACCCCAGATCCTGGAAATAATATCAAAAAAGTTGTCATGAATAGCCGGTCTATCGGTGTTTTAGATCAATTGACCATTGCTGATATTAAGCGCAACTATAAAGTGAAAGTAAAATTTGAAGCAGACGTTGCACCGTCAAAGAGTGCATGGCTTGAAACAACGAATAGGCAAGCTGTTTTTCAAGATGAAAGTGAGCAGGATGGGTTTGCAAGCACGGCGGCTGATATGGCCGAAAATGATGGTGCTGAAAGGCTTATCGTAAAACCAGCACCTGCAGGTCACTATGCCTCTGTAAAAAACTAAGAGCGTAGCAGACTGGGTAAAATTAAAGCATCCCCCGGGTTACGAAAATATTTAATCAGTGCGGTAACCTGGGGGATGACACCACGTCGCATTCATTGATCAAGCATGGCATATTGTTATGACCCGGAAAGTCGAGTAATTCCGTTACAACTGATTACCAGGTTTGTTATTATAAACTCGCCATGTGTGAGTTAAAATCCCTTTGATGGGTACCAGATTGAGGTACAGTAATAATAATGGAAGTGTCAGCACCAACAATGATTCCACAAGGATTTTGTACTAGGGGGCTGAACGAGGAAGCAGTCAACTGTCATATGGATTGGGCCATACAGGATTGTGCTTCCCGCTACAATGGAGAGGATAAATTATAGTTGTAAAGACAAAAAGGGGTTTCGACCATATTCTGAGGTTGTGAAAATATCCAAAAAATTGATCATATCACCTGCATTTTCAGCTTTTAGAAAGATTCAGGTCAGAATGGTGGAGAAGAGGAGATTTTGAGACAGGGTTGAAGGGGATCAACCCTGTCATTGAGGGTGTATCATAAAGGGGGTTATGAGAAGTTACTGAATTAAAAAAAAACGTATCACCGGGGCTAATTACCCTGCCTTCTGTCTGGACCAGTATAATAGCCACCTTCACCCCTCACAGCGTCTTTGCCCACAGTGATCCACCTTTCTTCTGAGGGGCGATAGAATTTTTTAATCTCATTTGTGGTGATAAGCCTTCCAAGGGCAAAATCATTCACATAGTCGAACTTATCATTGTGATATTGAACTCGTAAGACCATAAATGCCTCCCTGGTGTGTTTGATGAAAGATAAATATGCAAGGCCTGTGCCGGATTAAAAGGCAGAATGAGGCGTAAGCCATGAAAAGTAAAAAGCAAGAGGCCAAAGTGGAACTGGCGGGGCAAATTGCTCATCAGGCTTGTTGAACAGGCTGAGTGGTTTATCGAATTAACCCAATCAACAACCCGAAAGCTCAATCAATGTGGAGAATTTAAAAAGGAATGACCGTTAAAATATTGACAAATTATTAATTTTGACCAGAATTGTGACGATAATCACATTATTATGTAGAAACACTAAGGAGGTGTTTTTGCTATGAAGATTAAACAGATAATGATGATGTCTGGAATGATGTTGGCCCAGACCTCACTGGTTGCCTTTGTGCTTACAGGTAATAGTGTTACCGGTATCAACCTGTACTTGATTCTGGGACTCTATGGCATATCACTGGTGTTTACTATTGTATGGGCATTCATGTCAAACAAAGGTATGGGCAACTCAGTAAAACAGTTACTCGAAATATCGTCAGAGATGGGAAGTAATGAAGGTGATCTTTCAAAAGATTTTCCTGTTGCCGTTGGTGGACTCGGTGAATTATCAGAATCTTACAATCATTTTTTAAGAAAATTACGGGCTATTATTGGTGATGTGCGGAAGATGGGTGTTAATATTGCGGTAGAGTCAGTAAATGTGGCCCGAAGGATCAAGGTATCAGCAGACAGTGTATTAAAGCAGAAAGAGCTTGCAGACATTATTTTCAATTACAGCGATGAAGCTACTGTTGCCATAGGCGAAATCTCACAGAATGTGCAGTTTATTGCTGACTCGACAGATAAAAATCTGAGGACAGCCCAGGGATCCCTCGTAGAATTAAAGGATGTTACCGAAAAGATAAACAATGTGAGTCAGAAACTGAACAATTTTGAAATTACTGTAAAAGATCTGAGCCAGAATTCAGAAAGTATTAAGGAAGTGGTCTCCCTGATTCAGGATATTTCTGATCAGACGAACCTTCTCGCGTTGAATGCCGCAATTGAAGCTGCAAGAGCAGGTGAAGCAGGGCGTGGTTTTGCTGTGGTTGCGGACGAAGTGAGGAAACTGGCAGAGAAGGCCAGGTCTGCAACAGAAGAAATTGCCAAAAACGTAAGCGAAATGTTGAAACACGTCAATTCGACACTGAGTGAGACAGAGGAGATTAACATGTATACTCAGCAAACGAGGGAAGTCGTTGAGAGAAGTTCAGGAAACTTCGAAAGAATGGTCAAGGACTTTGAGAATACAAATTCACAGCTATCTACCATAGCGTCTGCCATTGAAGAGCTTTCTCTTACCAACGGTGAGATACATGGCAGAGTGAATGAAATACATAGCCTCACAATGAATGTTACAAAGGAAATGGAGTCCTCAGAGAAATCTTCAAAAGATCTGGGCAGGATTACCGAGGATATGCAGGAGATGATTCTCCGGTTTAAAATAGGGCAGGGCAGTTACGAGAAGGTGATTCTTACTGCAAAGCAACACAGAGATCTTGTCCAGCAAAAACTTGAAGAGTTGCAAAACAAGGGCATAAATATCTTTGACAGAAATTATAAGCCTGTCCCAAACACCAACCCGCAGAAGTATAAAACAGTATATGACAATTATTTTGATAAGGAAATCCAGGCCCTTTATGATCGAGCGCTGGGGGATATTGAAGGGGCATCCTATGCGGCGTGTGTAGACATCAACGGATATGCAGCAACCCACAACAATAAGTATTCAAGGCCATTAACAGGCAATCCTGAGACCGATGCAATATGGAGCAGGGATAAACGCATTTATAACGATGAAAAAGGCCTGAGGGCGGCAAAGAATGTTCAGCAGTTTCTGATTCAGACGTATACCACAGCAGCAGGGGAAACGGTCAATGACCTGTCCATGCCGATTTACGTCAATGGGAATCACTGGGGTGCAATGAGGGTAGGGCTTAATCCTTCAACAATGCTAAAGGATTGAAGAGATAAAGGTTCGTCATGAAGACAGAAAAAACTAGGAGCTGACCAGCAATCACGTTGAGGAGCCGACACCACTGACCCTGTAATCCGTATCTTTTCATCACAGATTCTATACAGGCGAGAGAAAGCCTTGATGCATGAAAAAATTTAGTATAATATGACCTCGAAACTGACAAACTGTTTGCTGTGCACTGTCTGAAAATCACAAAATCGAGCGCAGGAAGAGAACGAAGTCCACAATATCAAAAAAAGGTAGGCCCATGAAAATAATCTCAGGAGGGCAGACAGGTGTTGACAGGGCAGCCCTCGACGCAGCTATTGGCGCACAATTGGATTATGGCGGTTCAGTGCCTGAGGGCAGAATGGCTGAGGACGGCCCAATTGATGTGAAGTACGTAAAGATGACAGAAATACCTCGCGGTACATACAGGGATAGAACTAAAAAGAATGTTGATGATGCTGATGCAACGCTGATTTTCACAAAGGGAAGACCCACTGATGGTACAGCCTATACAATAATGTATTGTCGAAAATCACACAAGCCCTTCCTGGTTATTGATCTGGTTGATATGGGTATTGCATACCCTGTTCAAAGGGTGGAGGAATGGCTTGAGTCTGTGCGTCCCGGGGTGCTCAATGTTGCAGGCCCAAGAGAATCAAAATCACCGGGAATCTATGTTCAGGTCATTGAAATCCTGTCGTTGGTTTTTCACAGGATTGCTAAAGTTCTGGACTAAACATTGAGGCGATGTTTTTTTCATAAACACCGAAGGTTTGCAGGTCTTTGGGAAAACCTTTATTGATTGCTCAGAGCGCTCCATTGGTTTGCCCGTGGGAATCTTTCGTTAAAATTGCAAAATATGTAATCCTGTGGTAGATTAACTGCATCGGGGCGTGGCGCAGCATGGTTTAGCGCGCTTGCCTTGGGAGCAAGAGGTCGCTGGTTCAAATCCAGTCGCCCCGATTTTAAATCGAATTAAAATTCTAATATCGAAATAACTGAAAAAATAGACCCTATCCTAATCGAACCATCGCACAAATGATTCGAGGTTATCCCGTGGTGTTTTGAATTCATTGGCCGGGCTGTCAAGGTCAGGGTAGCCCAATGCAATACCAATGACCACATCCTTATTCTCCGGGATGCTCAATACCTCTTTTATTTCATCTTCATAAGCGTTGATAAGGCCGATCGTGCATGTTCCCAGCCCGAAGCTTTGCGCAACGAGAACAAAATATCCAACACCAATCCCCACGTCCACAAGACGAGCCTTTGAGAAAGCATTATCAAGGCAGAGTATTACAGCAGTCGGAGCCCCGTAAAAGTTACAACTCCCCTCGTTAATAAACTGGTTAAATTCATGGCCCAGCTTGGCAAGGGATGGAGTCATGAGTTCTACAGATGCAAGCCCCCTTTTGCTAAAAGTGTCTGCTAGGGGTTTGACATTGCCCGGGCTGCAGGATATCTGTTTTTCCCGGTAGGACTTGATGAGTTTGCGGCTCAACCTTTCTTTTTCCTCGCCCATGACAACGATAAATTCCCATGGTTGGAGGTTGATTGCAGAGGGTGCCTTGACAACAAGATTCAAAATCTTTTCAACAAGTTCCCTGGAAACAGGGCTTGGTTTAAAGGCCCGAATGCTCCGGCGACTATCAATTGCTTCGATAAGATCCATACGTACCTGACCTCCCTTTCACTTCAAACTTCTCTTGAAGGATAACCGCAATTATCAGTGATGTCAAGACAGAGCCTTAACAGAGCTGCGCAGCTTACATTTAATAAGATATCTTCAACGGGATATACCCCTTTGCCATGTACAATGCGAGCTTTTGAAGCTCTAACAAAAAATCACGAGGGCCATAATCATGGCTCCACCAGTCATTAAGCTGATACCTGTCAAAACAGGCAACAGGGTATATTTTGATTTTCAATGGAAGGGAAAGATGCTGATATACGAGAAAACTTCTCCGCATGTGGAATCCTGGTGACACGAGGATGGCTTCTTTGATCCTGTCTTTGGCGAGAATCTGTAACGCTCCTTTTGCTGATGTCAACGTGACTGGATTCCGTATAGGGGTTACGATTATGGTGAAATCCGAATCCTTCAAGCCGAGTTTCTGTAATTCCATCTTTACGGAAGAGGGATAGTCTTCATGAAAGGCGAAGGGCCAATGATTTTTTCCAATACTGTGCAGGACTATGGCCATATGTTTTGCCTGGCCCGATGACAATAACTCTATCCCTTTAGCAACCACGCCCTTCCCGATTGTTCCTGTTCCTTCCAGAATAACCACATCTGCCATACCTTCTGTGAGACTGGATTCGGGAGCCATGAACTTACCTGCCCCAATCAGGATTTTCTCTTTGAATGAGACTGCGAGGATTATGCTGATCATTATAAAAAGACCGATCACACTGCAAAGCCATTTTTCTTTTTTGTTCATGATCTGTTCTGCCTCAATTCAGGACTCGTTGTTATGTCATATATTATCTGATCATTTTGATCCACAAGAAAGAAGATAATGTTCTTGAATGCCACAATTACAGGAAAAAGTGACAGCACAGAATGGACCATTGATGACCCTTCCATAATAGAGGCCTGTAATGTCCTTTCCACCAACAGGGCTGTTAAAGCCTTCCATTCAGGCTCATGGCATTCCCTCTATAGTTACCCATGGGAGAGGTAAGCCGCGTAAGGGGACCATGCTTTTAAGGGTAGGTGAATTGACTTATGCTTTCACACCGGTGTGTATATTTTTGTGCCACGGGGTTGCCTGCAGGAATCTTCATTTTTTCAGTGAGGGTCAGTTTTTTTTACTGTGCAGGGCATCAGTTTTAGGGAAGATGCAATTAACCTTGGCTTGACATCAGAATAGTAAACCTTTATTGTTAAACTACAGGTGAATATTAGTTATTCTGGAAGGAGATAGAGAATGATACGAGCAAAATTATGGTTTCGTTGCGCTGCAATGCATGATCCTGTTACCCCAATGGTTGCTCAGCCTGCCCAGGTTGGCTGGGAGGCAAAGAGGAGAAGGGTCGACCTCACCATAGAGCGTTCATTCAATGGGGAAGAACTTATCAAAAGGATGAAAGGTTGGGTAACAACAGACCCGTACAGGGTCATTGAAGTGGTCAGACCCTATGCGAGGATGAAGGTGCTTGACGACAGAGAGCTTGTCCTGGAGCTTGAACGCGAAGAAGACCTTGAAAAATTGAACAAGGCACTGCAGGAATCTTTTGGCGGAGAAGTCGACGCAGAGCTAATTGTTAAGCGGCAAAGGTAGAAAAAAGTAACAGTCAAAAGTGAAGACTAAAGAGCCCGGGAGGTATGATTAAAACTGCAACGCAGGAGGGGTTGCTGGGTAACTGATCAATACTGTTTCAGGACTATGAAGAATTAGTGGTATGCAGAAAAAACCAGTCAGCGACATTCTTGAAAACATTGCCATGCTTCTTGAAATAAAAGGGGAAAACCCATTTAAATCGAGGGCATACTACAATGCTGCCAAGGCCCTATCCGGTATAACCAACCTTGAAGAACTGGTAAAGGAAAAACGATTGCGAGAGATCAAAGGCATAGGCGAGGCCCTCTCACAAAAAATAGAGGAATATAGCAAAACAGGGACTATGGCATATTACGAGGAACTGACGCAGGTAGTTCCTGAGTCGCTTCTCGAACTCATGCAAATTCCTAATCTTGGTCCAAAAAAGATCAAGGTTCTCTATGATGAGCTTGAAATCACAAATATTGGTGAGCTTGAGTATGCGTGCAAGGAAAACAGGCTCATTCACCTGACCGGTTTTGGTGAAAAAACCCAGGAAAATGTACTCAAAGGCATTGAATTCTTTAAGCGACACAAGGGCGAGTTCCTGTTCGGCGATGTTTATCAGGAAGCAGAGAGGATCAGGCAGCGCTTATCGACAATTGTTGACCCTATATGGGCTGAGGTATGTGGAAGCATTCGGCGGCGAAAAGAGGTTGTCCGAGACATGGATATCCTTGTTGCTGCGGAAAACCATGAGAAGATTACGTCATTTTTTGTATCCATGCCTGAAGTGGATCAAGTGCTTGTTACCGGTGAAACTAAAACCTCGGTGAGAATGAAATCAGGTATCGAAGCGGATCTTCGGGTGGTGACCAGGCAGGAATTTCCCTATGCCCTTGTATATTTCACAGGAAGTAAGGAACACAATGTAAGGTTAAGAGGGATTGCAAAAAAGAAAGGGTGGAAACTGAATGAATACGGGATATTTGACGGGGATAACCTGGTAACATGCAAAAGCGAAGAGGAGATTTATCGTGCCCTGGGTCTTCCCTATATCCCTCCAGAACTGAGGGAGGATTCAGGAGAGATTGAAGCGGCTGAACAGGATAAGCTTCCCTCACTGATACAGCACGAGGACATTCGCGGCATCTTTCACGTTCATACTGATTTCAGTGATGGTGTTGATTCCCTTGAAAGGATGGTGGAAGCAGCTCAAAAATTTGGTTTTTCGTACCTCGGTGTTTCTGATCACAGTAAGACTGCATACTATGCAGGAGGATTAAAACACGATGCCATCCTTAAACAGTGGGAGGTGATTGACACATTAAATAAAAAAAATTCGACGTTTCGCATCTTTAAAGGTATCGAGAGTGACATTCTATCTGGTGGAAGCCTTGACTATGATGATTCTATCCTTGAAGGTTTTGATTTTGTAATAGCCTCTGTCCATTCCGGTTTCACCATGAAAAAAGACGATATGGAGGAAAGGATTTTGAAGGCTATGAAAAACCCATACACTACAATTCTGGGCCACCCGACCGGGCGCCTGCTCCTTTCCCGGGACGGTTACCAGGTTGATATGATGAGAATAATTGATTGTGCCGCCCAAAACCATGTGATCCTCGAACTGAATGCAAGCCCATACCGACTGGACATTGACTGGAGATATCTCAAGTATGCAAAGGATAAGGGTGTCATGATTTCCATCAACCCTGATGCCCATGCTGTTGCAGGTCTTGAAGAGGTTTTCTTTGGGGTTAATATTGCCAGAAAGGGGTGGCAGGAAAGTAAAGATATATTGAATACAAGAGATGTAAATGATATAAAAGAAATATTCACGAAAATCCGCAATGCAAAAAGACATCAAGTCAATCATTCGTAATCTTAAGGAGATGCACGGCAAGCCCCGGTGTGAACTCATTTTTTCGAATCCCATCGAACTTGTTGTTGCTACTGTCCTTTCAGCCCAGGCCACTGACCAGAAGGTGAACGAAGTTACCAGATCGCTTTTTACTAAATACCGGACGTGGAAAGATTATTTGAATGTACCAGTCGGGGAGTTGGAAGAAGACATCCGGCAAACGGGTTTTTACCGGAATAAAGCAAAAGCAATCAAAAATATTGCCCTGGAAATCGAGGGACGCTTTAAGGGACAGGTTCCCCGGGACGTGGATACCTTTGTTACTGTGAAGGGTATTGGCAGGAAGTCAGCAAATTTAATTGTGGGGCTGGCTTTTGGAAAACCTGCCATCATCGTGGACACCCATGTCATAAGATTGGCCCAGCGGATAGGATTTACAACAAATAAAAACCCTGACAAGATTGAATTGGATATCAAAAAAATTGTACCTGAGAATTTGTGGACAGACTTTTCTCTCCTCATAACGCTCCACGGGCGCTATCTTTGTAAAGCAAAAAAGCCCGAGTGCGAGAAATGTCTGATACGTGAGAGTTGTGATTATTTCATGGGAGGGAAGAGAGATGTTTGAAAAAGAACGGCTGGGCGAGTATGAGATAAAGAATCTTGAAGAACTATCGCGGTATGCGAAAGGCGATATTATTAAAATGACTACTCTCGCAGGGACAGGGCATCCGGGAGGCTCTATGTCATCTCTTGACATATACCTGGTAGTTTTTTTCTTTGCCCATCTCCTCGATGAGCCAAAAGATAAGGTTGTTGTCAGCCATGGCCACACTTCGCCCGGTGTTTATGCGAGTCTGGCACGCCTTGGATACCTGCCAATCCACGATGTTATATCGTTTTTCAGAAAGGCAGGCAGTCCCTTTGAGGGGCATGTTGTAAAAGGAACGCCGTTTATTGGCTGGTCAACAGGCAACCTTGGCCAGGGCCTTTCTGCAGGGTGTGGGTTTGCCCTTGGAGCGAAGCTTCGGGGTGAAAACAGCCATGTGTATGTTCTTATGAGCGATGGAGAACAACAGAAGGGCCAGGTGGGAGAAGCGAGGCGTTTTGCAAAAAAATTCGGATTGTCAAACATTACAGGAGTAATTGACTACAACCGGATCCAAATCAGTGGAAATATAGAGAAAGTCATGCCCCAGAATATTATAGAGAACTATCTTTCTGACGGATGGGATGTGATTGAAGTGAACGGTCATGACCACAATGAACTTTACAAAGCCATGAGAAGGGCGCGCGGAGTTGATAATCCTGTATGCATCGTTGCAAATACGGTCATTGGCAAGGGTGTGGGTTTTATGGAAGACACCGAGAAGTACCACGGAAACCCTCTGAATCAGGCGGAATACAGGCAGGCAATGGAAATCCTCGACCTTGAGGACGACCTTGAATTTTACAGGGAAAGGCGAAAAGGGACATGTACATGGCGTCCCTCTGAAGCCATAACAGAAGAGGTTATTGATAGCGGTTCACCTTTCACATACCGCGATGAAGATAAGGTTGATAATCGAACCGCATTCGGGAAAGCACTGAAGGATCTTGGAGATAAGAATATAAGCAAGGGCCACCTGGTGTGCGCCTTCGACTGCGACCTTGCGAGTTCTGTGAAAACGGCCGATTTTGCAAAGGCCTATCCTGATTATTTCTTTCAAAGCGGAATTCAGGAACACAATACAGCAACCGTTGCCGGTGCCTTATCCACCACCGGTATCCTGACCTTTTTTGCTGATTTTGGTGTGTTTGGAATCGATGAAACCTATAATCAACACAGGCTGAACGATATCAACAAGACAAATCTCAAGCTTATCACCACACATCTGGGACTCGATGTGGGACCTGATGGAAAGACGCACCAGTGTACTGATTATATTGGACTGACGAGCAATCTTTACCATTTCAAGGTTATCATTCCCTGCGATCCCAATCAGACAGATCGCGCTGTCAGGTACGCTGCGCAGGAAAAAGGTAATTTTCTTATTGGGACCGGAAGAAATAGATGGCCAGTATTAAGCCGGGAGGATGGCAAGCCATTATTCGCAGAAGGCTATAGCTTCGAATATGGAAAGATGGATAGTATCCGAGAAGGGCAGGATGGTGCTATCATTACCTATGGTGGTATGGTTGCCAGGGCCATAAAAATTGCTGATGCGCTTGCGAAGAAGGGGTTATCGCTTAAGGTCGTAAATATGCCATGTGTCCGTGAAGCCGATGCGCTGATGCTCGATGAACTTGCACAACTTCCATTCGTGTGTACATATGAGGATCACAATGTACACACCGGTATTGCCCCATTTATTGCGCAACAACTCTTAATGCGCCGCTACAAAGGAAAGGTGGCATCATTCGGTGCCAAGGACTATGGACCATCAGGTGAAACTGAAGAGGTTATGGTTGCGGAAGGTCTCGATGCTGACTCCATGATAGAAGCCTTATCACGGATGGTAAAGAAGAAAAGAGGTAAGAGGTAAAAGCGAGTGCAGAGAAGCCGTAACGAGTAATCAGTGACGCGTAATGGGTTTAAAAAAAATCGATCACCGATCACGGATTACGCGTTACGGATTATAAGGGGGATAAATAATGGAAGACATCAAAGGGATGTACAAAAAGGTTGTAAAGGATAATTTTCCTGACACTATCAAGATTGACATGGGGGGACAGGTTCTTCTATACAGGAAGCGGGTTTGGAATATTTTTGACGGAGATGAAAAATGTGATGTGGAACGGGGACTTCGTTATGGTGAAAATCCAGATCAACCATCTGCCCTGTACGAACTCATTAACGGAAACATAATTTTAGGAGATGTTCGTTTTTTTGACTTTGATGGTGGACTGGTAAGCAAGGTAACAGAGAAGGATATGCTCCAGGTAGGCAAACATCCGGGGAAGATAAACCTCACCGATGTTGACAACGCCCTGAACATCATGAAATATCTTGATAAGAAACCGGCATGTGCCATACTGAAGCACAATAATCCGTGCGGTGCAGCTTACGGGGCCTCTTCTGCCGAGGCCTTTGAAAAAGCCTTCTGGTGTGACAGGATCGCTGCATTCGGCGGAGCGGTTGTTTTCACCAGGGCAATGGATGTGGAAACAGCAAAGGCAATGGTGCCGTATTATTTCGAAGTGATATGTGCACCTGACTTTGAGGGAGGAGCCATCGACATATTGAAGAAGTGGAAGAACCTCAGGCTGCTTCAGATAAAAGATATTGAACGGCTTCAGAGTTTTAAAAGTAAACGATACGTTGACTTTAAATCCCTCATGGATGGTGGGCTGGTCCTTCAGGAGTCGCAGCCTTTCAGAATAAAGAGCAAGGAGGATCTCAGACCGGCGGAGGCGATCTATAAGGGCCAGACCTATAAGATCAAAAGGACGCCAACGGAACAGGAATATGACGATATGCTTTTCGGCTGGTATGTTGAATCAGGCGTCAGTTCCAACTCCGCGCTTTTTGTAAAAGGTGAGGCTACCGTAGCAATTGGAACAGGAGAACAGGACAGGGTAGGTGTTGTGGAGATTGCTGTGTTTAAGGCATATACGAAATTTATGGATAAGGAAGTTTTCAGGAAATTTGGCGTTCCCTATGCAGTTTTTAAGCTTGAAGCACAAAAAGGCTTAAGAAAGATGGAAGATCTCATAGAAATAGAGAAATATACACGGGAACAGAAGGCCGGACTCCTTGGTTCGGTAATTGTTTCAGACGGGTTTTTTCCATTCAGGGATGGTGTGGATGCAGCTATCAAGGAAGGAGCCACAGGTGTTATCCAGCCAGGTGGATCTGAGCGGGATTTTGAAGTGATTGAGGCCTGCAATGAGTCGAATGTGTCCATGGTATTTACAGGGCAGAGACTGTTTAAACATTAACGACTCTCAGCGATTGGCAATAAGATCAGAGTAGTTAAACCGTAAAATGATGGGTAGAAGACATTTGACAAAACAGACTTTGACCGAGAACGCCAGTAATGAAAAAAAGTACAGGGTAAATGCAGTGCTTCTGATGAATGGAAAAAACATAGAAAAACATCAAATATCGTTACGTTTTCTGTTGACAAAACGCTCCCTAAAAAATATAATTGTGAAAATATGAACAAATAGCTATGAATCAAAATAAAATGCCACCGGAGGTAAGGGATGAGACCGTATTTTGAAAAAATGCAGGATTGGGGTAAACCAGTAAAAGAAAATAAGGCGAATGCTGATGAGATCAAAAAAATCGAAGCAGAAATTGCAGAGCTTGTTCAGGTAGCAAAAAATGCTGGCATTTCCCAGGAAGTGTTGAATAAGAGAGGTGAATGGACAGTTCATCAGAGACTCGAATACATTGTGGAGCCGGGTACATGGGCTCCTCTTCATACGCTGTATGATCCCATGAATGAAGAGTCAGGAACAACAGGCGTTGTGGATGGATTGGGCAGGATTAACGGGAGATGGTGCGTAATCATAGGTTTTGACAACAAAGTTATGGCAGGCGCATGGATTGCAGGCCAGCCCCATAACATTCTCCGGGTTACTGACATAGCTAAAAGACTTCACTGCCCGCTGGTATGGCTTGTAAACTGCAGCGGGGTAAAACTTCCAGAACAGGAAAAGATGTATGCAGACAGGAGAGGAAGCGGGACCACATTCTTCAGGCACGCTGAGCTGAATAAGCTCGGTATACCTGTCCTTGCAGCCATTTACGGAACAAACCCGGCTGGCGGCGGTTACCAGGGTATTTCTCCGACTCTTCTTCTCGCACACAAAGACTGTAACATTGCAGTCGGTGGTGCCGGTATCGTGAGTGGTATGTCACCAAAAGGCTTTTTTGATGAAGAAACAGCAGAACAGCTTATCGAAGCAACGAGAAAATTCAAAGCAGTGCCTCCTGGCAGAGTTGAAATACATTATGACCATACAGGGTTCTTCAAACAGGTATTCCAGACAGAAGAAGCAATCCTCGATGCAGTGAAAGAGTGGGTCACCTATCTCCCTGCTTATAACCACTATAAGTTCTTCAGGGTAGCTGAGCCGGCAGAACCGAAATTCCCGGCTGAAGACCTTTACAGCATCGTGGCTTTTAATCAGAAGATGACCTATGATGTGGAACAGGTCATGGCAAGGCTTTCAGACAACAGCGAGCACATGGAGTTCAGGCCTGGTTATGGTCCGGAGCTTTATACAGGCCTCATCAAGGTTGATGGCTTCCTCATGGGAATCGTTGCAAACCGACAGGGTATGATGCCGAGAGGTTATCCGGAATACGCACCATACCCGGGCATTGGGGGCAAGTTTTACCGCCAGGGCCTCATTAAAGTGAATGAGTTCGTAACCCTTTGCGGCAGAGATAGAATCCCTATGATCTGGATCCAGGATACCTCAGGTATTGATGTTGGTGACATTGCTGAGAAGGCAGAGCTTCTCGGGCTTGGACAGGCTCTCATATACTCCATTGAGCAGAGCGATCTTCCCATGATGACTGTTGTATTGAGGAAAGGAACCGCTGCTGCGCACTATATCATGGCCGGACCGCAGGCAAATAACAACAACTGTTTTACTCTCGGCACAGCAACAACTGAGATCTACGTCATGCACGGAGAAACAGCTGCTGCAGCAAGCTTTGCAAGAAGGCTCGTAAAAGAAAAAGACGCCGGTAAACCTCTCGGAAAAGTCATCGAGCAGATGAACAAGCTCGTAAAATCCTACTACGATAATTCAAGGCCGAAATACTGTGCGAAGGCCGGTCTTGTAGATGAGGTTGTGCCAATGAAGGATTTGAGAAAGTATTTTGTTGCATTCGCTAACTGCTGCTACCAGAACCCGGCTTCTATTACGCCACAGCACCAGATGATCCTTTGCAGAATCATTAAAGGCTAATAACCGTACGCTGATTCAACAGGGTGGGTTGATTGACCCACCCTGTTTTTTTAAGAAACAAGTGTTAACCATTAAGATGAATGATGTTGACTGCTGTGCAGTAAATAGTGTAATTTTCAAGTACAGGCTTTGTATTTATTCTTCTTAAGGGGTCCCAACCACAAAAAATGAGAGACAGGTTATCCTCCACACTGAGTAAGATTAGGGAGAAAGGCAACTATCGAACGATAAAATACCTTGAGCCTCTGTCTTCAACACGAATCATGTACAATGGGAGAGAATACCTCAATCTTTGCTCCAACAGCTACCTTTCCCTGCACACACATCAAAAGGTTGTAGAGGCTGCGAAACAGGCAACGGACAGGTATGGTGCTGGAATATGTTCTTCCAGAAGCGTATCAGGCAGCATCGACCTTTATGGAATCCTTGAGGAAGAGATTGCCGCATATAAGGGTTACAAAAAGGGAATCATATTTTCAAATGGTTACATGGCAAACATAGGCATTATCTCAACCCTGACCCGTGAAGGCGATACTATTTTTAGCGATGAGTTGAACCATTCAAGCCTTATCGACAGCATGAGACTGTCGAGGGCTAAGAAGATCATTTACAAGCACAAGGATATTGATGATCTGGAAAGGAAGATAAAGAAAGAAAATACAACAGGAAGACGGTTCATTGTCACTGAAACCGTATTTAGCATGGATGGAGACATTGCACCTCTTGCTGATCTTCACAAGCTGAAAGAACGTTACGAGGCCTCTATTATTGTTGATGACGCCCATGGAACCGGAGTCTTCGGCAGGCAGGGAATAGGTGTTGAAGAATTACATTCACTGTGTGGTGCAATGGATGTGCACATGGGTACCTTTGGTAAGTCTCTGGGATCCTTTGGGGCCTTTGTGCTTTCTGACGAAGTGATTATTGATTTTCTCATCAATAGAGCCAGAACATTCATGTATACCACAGCATTGCCACCTGCAGCCCTTGGCGCGGCCCGCGCTGCACTTGGTCTTGTTCAAAAAAGCATTTCTTTTAAAGATGAACTTTGGAGCAATATAGAATACCTCAGAGATGGGCTCAAAGAGGCTGGCTTTAATCTTCAGGAGAGTTTTGGCCCCATAATCCCAATTATCGTGGGTGAAGATAAGGCTGCTGTTGAGATGCAGGAAGAGCTCCTGGAACAGGGTCTTTTTCTTCAGGCAATAAGACCGCCTACAGTTCCGGGAGGGACCTCGAGGCTTCGATTTACAGTCGTGAGGGATCTGACCAGGGAGGATATGAATTATACCATTGAAGCTTTAAGGGCTGTTGGCAAAAAACACGGGCTTGTTTAATGGGGAATGTGTTGTATGTGTTCCCAGTTCACCGTAAAGCAACATGGTCATCTTTTTATGGAATATAAACAGGTTTTATATAATGGCGCTATGTATATGTGGGAGGAGAAATGTACAGCAAGAAACAGCTAATGGACTGGGATAAAGAATACATCTGGCACCCTTTTACACAGATGAAAGATTACATGGACATGAATCCCCTTGTAATTCAGAAAGGAGAGGGATGTTATCTTGTTGATACGTCAGGCAATAGATACATTGATGGTGTATCATCGTTGTGGGTTCTTGTCCACGGCCATGGAAAAAAAGAGCTGGTAGATGCCATACAAAAGCAGTCAAAAACCCTCTGTCATTCTACTTTGCTTGGCCTTGCAAACGTACCGTCAGTTATTCTGGCAAAGAAACTCATTGAAATAGTACCGAAAGGCCTTTCAAAAGTCTTCTATTCTGACAATGGTTCAACATCAGTGGAAATTGCACTGAAGATGGCCTATCAGTACTGGCAGCAGAAGGGAGAGAAAAGGAGGAAGCGGTTTATTGCGTTTACGAATGCATACCACGGCGACACCATAGGCGCTGTCAGTGTTGGAGGTATCGATCTTTTCCACCAAGTGTATGGGCCGCTGCTCTTTAAAACATTTAAAGCGCCTTCACCCTATTGTTACCGGTGTCCCATGAAACTCAGGCAGGAGACCTGTGGAATGGCATGTGTTGACGCCTTTGAGAAGGTTGTTAAGAAACATCATGAAGAAACCTGCGCCGTAATCATTGAACCTCTTGTTCAGGGGGCTGCTGGAATGATTCTTCAACCTCCAGGATGGCTTAATGCTATCTGGAAGATAGCAAAGGAGTATGGACTGTTGTTTATAGCCGACGAGGTTGCAACCGGATTCGGTCGAACCGGAAACCTGTTTGCCTGTGAAGAGGAGAGAATATCCCCTGATTTCATGTGCGTTGCGAAGGGGATTACCGGGGGATACCTGCCTTTGGCTGCAACACTTTCAACTGAAGAAGTTTTTAACGGTTTCCTCGGGCAGTTTGATGAATTCAAAACATTCTTTCATGGCCACACCTATACAGGGAATCCAATAGCGTGTGCTGTGGCGGTGGAAAGTATTAATCTCTTTAAAAAGGAAGGGTTGTTGCAAAAGCTCCAGCAAAAGACTGCAATCTTGAAAAACAGTTTAGATCGATTCAAGGAGCTAACTCACGTAGGTGAAGTGCGTCAGAAAGGTTTCATGGTCGGTATAGAACTTGTAAAGAGCCGTAAGACAAAAAGGTCTTATGCCCCTGGAGACAAAATTGGTCAAAAGGTCATCTGGGAGGCAAGAAAAAGAAGTGTCATTATCCGACCTCTGGGTGACATTATTGTACTGATGCCACCATTGGCTATAGACAGGCCTACCCTTGAAGAACTTGTTGATGTCACGTATGAGAGCATTAAGGCAGTCACAGGCAGCTAATAGAGAAAGTTATAGATAAGAGGAGGGGAGTAACCATGATTCATGTTATTGCTTCAGTAAAGGTAAAGCCTGGTAAGCGTGATCAACTGTTGGATTTATTCAGGGAGAACCTTCCCAGGGTAAGAGAAGAGAAGGGGTGTATACGATATTTTCCCGCAGTGGATGTTGCCACTGGCTTGCCCCCACAATCACTGGATGAAGATATTATTACTGTTATTGAAACGTGGGAAAGCTTAGAGGCACTGAAAGATCATCTCGCCGCGCCTCATATGGCAGCCTTTTTTGAAAAAGAGAAACCATTAGTATCTGGATCAGTTATAAAGATTCTTCAGGAAGTATGAAACCTGCACAAGCGGGTTGGCTCTGTGTTAGTGTTCTCTTGTTCCGTATTTCCCATTGAACCTGTATATGCGGTGGGCATTCTCGCAAATACGCCTGTTCACTCCAGCGGCTCGAATCGCTCGTATTCGGCTGTGAAACTTTTGTAAACGCACAAGACCGAACTTACTCCTTCTGAACAGTTTGTTCAGAAGAACCCTACACAACTATCTATCGGCTTATATGAACTGATTCATTTTAGAGGCAACAATCAGGTAGGTATACGGGCCGACTCCTAATGTCTTTATCTGTTGGAAGCCAAAGCTGGCTATCAGAGTCCCTGTCTCCTCTGGGGATAGCCGAATCAGTACAGGTGGTCCGGGAGGCCCATCGATCTTCTTAAACTCGACAACTCCAAGAATACCCGCTGGTTTGAGCACCCGGGCAGTTTCTTTCAGAGGGACTTCAATTCCACCGTGTCGTATAAAGTCGTGCAGCGCTGCTGCAATGAGACAGATATCTACGGTCTGGTCAGGAAGGGGCAGATGGTCGGAAACAGATGCAACAAAAGTCTGAACATTCGTGAGGCGCCTATCCTGAGCGCGTTTTTTTAAAATATCTATGCCTTCAGTCCAGCCGTCTATGCCATAGGCAATACCTCCGGGACCTATTATCTCTGCGGCTGCAATAACGTAATCGCCAATTCCACAACCCAGGTCAAGAAAGATCTTTGATTTGGTAAGCCCCAGTTCATGGAAGACGAGTTCGTGATCAACGAGGTGGTAGCTGCTTTTTCCGGAACCAGGTAGTTTGCTGTATGACATGAAAACTCCCCTGTTAATTTTGCATTTTTTAAAATACTCTGTCCAGGCTTCCCGCATAGCCTGTAAGCTCTGCGTATCCTTCGACAGTTACTGAAATACCCTTTGATATACCGGATCCAGTCACTGCTCCCTCCCAATATGTCACACCTGTTGATGCCTCAGTCACCAACTCCTGGCTCGCAACAATTGGGGTAAGGGTGATATCTATTCCTGTTGATGGTATCTTGATCCCCCATCTGGCAGGGTAGGTGCCTCCGCTTTTTGGACTTTTCCAATGTTCTTTAACATTGAGCGATATTTCACTCTGTCGAAGATGACGTGATGAACCATCTTTTTCGATTATCGTTCCTGAAGAGCAAGCCTCAATGGTTCCATCTTTTTTTCGTAATTGGAAGAGCATGATGTCCCTGCCATCAGATAAATGGATACCAAACCAATCCCATCCGACCTGGTCAGAACCAAGAACATTCGAACCGAACTCCTGGTCAAACCAGCTTATACCGGTTACTGCAAAATAATTCTTAGATAACTCGGTTTGTATCCAACCTTTTGTTGCAAGGTCTGTGAGTGAATAATAGTATGATGCCTGTCCGGGATTGGGTCCCTTTGTACTCAGCCCATTGTCCCCGTGAAAAACCCTGGGTTTGCGTGGCGAAATTTCGAGGTCGAGCGCCATTTTATCCATATGTGCTTTAAGATGAATGGTGTTGCCTATCATCTTTGCGGACCAATTCAGGGTCCATACATCCAGATTACCCAGCTTTGCGCCGGCAAGTCCGGGTCCGCTGCGTGATGCCTGATCATAATACCAAAACTTTCCTGATGTCCTGTCAACAATAGCAAAGTGTGCAAGGTATACATCACGAATAGACCATGGATTATCGGGCCACGGCGCCACAAGTGTAAGCCCCTGTCTGAAAAAAGTCAGCTGGTATCCATACTGGTTACCTTCTCTGTCGCGAAGATTACCTGTAAAGTACCACCACTCGGTACGATACTCCGGATGCGCTCCATGATCTCTGGGAAATGACCACTGCCAGGGCCCAATTGCCTGTTTCCAATCTTTCTCCACCGCCATTGCTGTTCTTATCGGAAACACAAAGGCAATTATTATTAATAACATTATAATCGCTGATGGATTTGAACAATGCCTTATCATCCTGCATTCCCTATGAGCTATCAGCTTTGAGCTATGAGCTGACTTCCTGTCACCTGTCACTAAATACCTGCCTCTTTTACATTTCCTATAGTTTATTACCTCTCGCCCATGGCCGGATTTTTTTATTCCTCCCTTATCTGCATCTGGGGATAGGTCCGACATACCTTCCATAACGGATGGAGTGCTGCACCGAGGCTGGCACAGATCGCCACGATTCCGGTTACAACGTAGGGCTGCCACTCGGGATAATAAAAAACAGTCCAGTTGAAACTCCGAAGATTGATTACCTTTATTAGTATTAAGGCAAGAGCAGTCCCTCCCACAGTACTCAGGAGAAAGCTGACCAGGCCCATGCCGAGACCTTCAAGAACAGTCATAATGCTAATCTGGGATGTGGAGAATCCCAGGGCCCGGTAAATACCGAAATCCTTTTTACGTTCAAGAAAGAGCGTAAGCAGGGCCCCTGTGATGCCAAAAAAAGCGACGATGATAGCCAGAAAGCGCATAGAACGGGTGACGGCGAAGGTGCTATCGAAGAGTGCGAGGATGTTTCTTTCTAGTTGTTTACTCGTAAGGACAGGAAGATTTCGTTCCTGTGCTTTTCTGCGTATCTCCCCAAGAAGTTCTGCCCGCTGTGGATTGCCAGGATCAATAAAAATGCCAAGGCTGTTGATCGTCGTGTCGCCAAAGATTTTGATGTAGGTTGAGCGATCCATCATGATAAGTCCATGTTCTGTCGTGTAATCGTAAAAAATAGCTCCTACAGAAAGTGCAACAGGTCCTTCTATACCGTCCAGGGTGACCCTGTCTCCCTCCTTTGTTTTGAACCTCCTGGCAAAGCTCTCAGAGATAATAACCCCGCCATTTTTAACAGCCTCCCAGTTCTCGTTGCCGCCCTTCAGCCAACCGAAACGGGCATAACGCTGTAACACAGAGGCATCAATGGAGGAAATTGAGATTTGAAAACCGTTGTACATAACCTGGACATTGCGGTACGGATCTATTCCTCCCAGGCCAGGCATGGCCTTGAGTTCTTCGTAGAACTCCTCTGGAACCTGTATCTCTGCGATGGTAGAAATGTATAGATCTCCCCTCAGCTGAGTTCCCATCCACCAGACGAGTGACTTCCGGAAACTCCCAATCATGGAACCAAGCCCAATGGATAAAGCAAGGGCAATCATAAAGGCAGAAACAGCAATGTTTGTCCTGCTCAGGTTTTGACGAATATTGCCTGCCGCCACCTTCCCGGGAAGTCCGCCGAGATGGTAGAAAAGCCATTTCATGGCCGGGCCAAGGGCAATCAGTATAATACCGGTTAACAAGCTGAAACCGAGAATAAACGCAAAAACACCTGCGAATCCCACATATACGTTTATAAATGATAGAAGAAGAAGAATGATGCTCACCACAATGATAGCAAGGCCGGCAAAGGCAACCCTCTGTGTTTTTATTCTGCTCTTACGGCTCACAGTTCTCCCGCTTAATGTCTGAACAGGGTCAATTCGAATCAGCTCGAGAAGGGGAAGAAATCCACCAAGGAGGCTTGCTCCGCCGCCTATTATGACACCTGCAAGGATGGTCATGATCGACCACGGAGGTTCAACTGGACGGACGAAAAAATAGAGGTTGCTGATGGTGCTTCCCACAAGGTTAACGAGGAAATGAGCCAGGAGATGGCCAATGATGGCACCAAGCGCCCCGCCCAGAATACCAAAGATAAGGATTTCAGCGAGAAAGGAGAGTACAATCTCACTATTTTGAGCCCCCAGACTCCTTAAGATGCCTGCATCTCTCCGGCGGCTCACTACGGCAAAGGTTGTTGTGTTGTAGATAAGAAAAACGCCTACAAAGAGCGCCAGGAGGGAGAGCGCTTCAAGGTTGAGCCGGAAGGCAGCAAGCATTGCCAGAAGGGTCTCCTTTTTTTGACTGTGGGACTGGATGCGATAACCTTCCTTCCACCGTGGAAGGAACCCTGCTTCGTCAGAGAGGATGAGATCTACCCGATCAATTTTTCCGCTGAGATCGAACAGGCGCTGTGCATGGGCTATATCCATAAGAATAATGGGCTCACCCGAAGGATTTGCAAAAAGTCCAAGGATTTGGAAGTTGCCCCTGCTGGTGGAAAGCATCTCTCCAGGTTTCAAGCCCAGATCGGTTGCAAGGTTTTTTTCGAGAAAAATTGTTGTCTCTTTCAGCAGAAAATCGACATACGTCTGCCGGTTTTTGACGTCTGTTTCGCTGAAGGGGGCATTGCTTAGCTCAGGACGAATAGAACGGTCAAGAAAGGGATCAATCCCGAGAACCCTTACCGACTCTCCTGTTTTGAGCTTTATTTTTCTATCGACCACGGGTGAGAAATACCTTACAGCCGGATCAAGCATGAGCTTTTCGAGGGTTTTTTCATCCAGAGGGCCTGCAGGCCTCTCCATAACATGGGTTGATTTTCCCCGCAGGAAATCGACTGCCATGGCAAAGCTGGTGAGGGCAGAACGGGCTGATACAGTCATACCTATCACTGCGGCAACCCCGCAGGCTATTCCAAGGAGCTGCAAAACTGAAAGACCCGGGCGTTTGATCAAGTAGCGGAGAAAGGATTTGGTAACTACCCTCAACGTGTAATCTCCGTGCAGGAGGCAGGTTCAGTGATTACTCCGTCCACCATGTGGAGAATCCGATCAGCAAATTTCCATGTTAAGGGTGTATGGGAAACCATAAGAAGGGACATTTTGTGTTTCTGGCACCGGTGCTGAAGAAGTTCAAGAATCTGGCTTCCAGTGGTTGTATCAAGATTTCCAGTGGGCTCGTCAGCGAGAATGAGCGTTGGCTCCTTGACTATGGCGCGGGCAATTGCAACGCGCTGTTGCTCACCTCCTGACAGTTCGTGGGGATACCGTGCTCCTTTTCCTTCGAGGCCTACAGCAGCAAGTGCATCTTTGGCAGATTTCTGATCACGTCTGCCCAGCAGCTCAAGAGAGAGATAAACATTCTCATAGGCGGTAAGTGTAGGAAGAAGATTGAAAAACTGGAAAATGAATCCCAGCCGTCGGCGCCGCAAATCTGTCCTGCCTGATTCCCCGATACTTTCAAGATCGCGTCCCTCTACTTCGATACGACCTTTTGTTGGTCGGTCAAGACCTGCAATCAGGTTGAGGAGCGTTGTTTTGCCGGAACCGCTTTTGCCAAAGAGCGCAACAACCTCTCCAGGCTTTATTTCAAGGTTTGTTCCCCGAAGTGCGATACCATTCTGACCTTCATCGCCGTATTGTTTCCAAATATCCACAACCCTTACAATCGGCTGCATTTTCTAAACCTCCACAATGCGGTATAGTCAGTTATAACACGAATTTCAATGATTTTTTACATTATTATAATACATATAAACTCTCCTAATTGCATTACATCATGCTCAATTTGACAATCCCTTTCATGATTAGTATCATCTGTTTTATGGACGTTAATGAAAAAGTAAAGAAGGCTGTAAAACAACCTGATAATATGGTTTACTACAGACCACGAGATGAGCTGTACTCAACACTCCACACTTGTGTAGTGCTCCGTGAACTACCTGAACTCAGCCCTGAAGAACTCCAACAGATAGCAGAATGGGAGCAAAAATCCAAATAAACAGTGTGGCTTTGAAAGAGCGTCTCAGTAAGAACTACTTGCGTAAAAACCAAAACCAAAAAAGAAACAGATGGCTGTGCACTCCGGACTGAACAACCTTTCTTTTATCCCGCAGCCTGAGAGATACTTCAATATATTCTTTTAGATCTGCGCTTTAGTGGCTGTGGGCAGCTTCTGACTCCTCAAAGGTTTTGTGCAACGTTCCTGCAGGATGCTCTGGGGGTCCGTAAATAACATAAACCTTCAGAGGTTTATCCCCCTCATTGATAATATTATGCCAAAAACCCTCAGGGATGAAAATTGCCCAATCATCTGAAATCCTTTTGTCAAAAGTCATTTTGTCCTTTGATTTGCCCATTACAACACGAGCCTTGCCCTTTTCTACACGGATAAACTGGTCTCCTTTATCGTGTTTTTCAAGGCCTATCTCTCCCCGGGGCTTGATTGACATAACGGTCATCTGAAGGTTTTTCCCTGTCCACCAAGCCGTACGAAAGTTTTCATTTTTTTCTGTTAAATCCTCAATGTCGACAACCCATGGTTGTTTGCCATAATCTGCTCCTTTTTCCCTTGCACCCGTTTCTCCAGCTACTAATGAACCAACTGGAAAAAACAGTAACAGAACAATCAATACCTTTTTCAACATACCCCAAGCCTCCTTTCAGATGGAATTTTTTTTCTGTGTACCGGCATAGATTCGGCCCAGTACATTCTATATAAACAGTAAGGGACGCATATATGTCAAGAGCTACGAAAGCGAACACAGGTGCCACGGCAGTTTTGGGCACCTCTGCCATGCAAGCATATCTTCCATTTACTCTCCACAAGTTTCGAAGAAAAAGCCGGGGAACATTTGAACTTTTCTTTTCCGAGTGTGTTGAAGAATAAATATGGTTCGGTTGACAAAAATCGATGCCCGACAGTTGTCAGTCTTAATATTTATTGCATATTGTGTTAATTTCCGATATTCTTCATAGATATTTTCGCACAGTACAATCTCGAATAAGAGGTGTAGCATATAGTGGATCAAAAACCAAGAGAGAACGCATTTCAGTTTCTCGATAAACTTCAGTTCAATCGTTTTCACGTCCAGTTAATGATATTCACGACTCTTTCCTCGGTGGTTATGGGAATCATCTCTCAGACAGTGGCATATATATTACCACTGGTCCTCAAGGAGTGGAGTCTTACCCCTGTTGAGGGCGGATCTATTGCATCCTACACATTTGTTGGCCTCATGCTTGGCGCTGCAGGTTTCGGCATACTCTCAGACCGCATAGGCAGAAAAAAAACATTGATCCTTGCAGTAGCAATCTCGGGTATTTTCAACGGCCTTGCCTTTTTTGCACCTGATTATACTGTTTTTTGTGTTCTCCGTTTCCTTTCCGGGCTTGGGTTGGGAGGTATCCCCCCTCTTAGTGTTACCCTCCTGTCTGAGCTTGTACCCACACGGATGAGAGCAAAGGCAGTTACAACAGCAACATGTGGGTTTCCTTTTGGATGGGCTCTATCTGGTGTTGTGGCTATGTTTGTTGTCCCTCACTTCGGATGGAGAGTTTTACTCGCAGTGTCAGGCCTTATAGCAATGGCCCTTATTCCGTTCTTAATTGTCTATTTGCCCGAGTCAATACGTTTTCTCTCAGGAAAGGGCCGTAATGAAGAGGCAGGAGAACAGATGCGCAGGATTGAAAAGACAGCCCGGCTCACCGCTTCTCAGTGGACTTTTGATAGTTCAACACAGGGTGCTCGACAGGTAAAAGGGGCATTAAGCCAGCTTTTCAGCACAAAGTTAGCAACAATGACGATTCTTGTGTGGCTCAGTTACTTTTTTACTTTGCTTACTGTCCATGGCTTATCAGTATGGATTCCTCAGCTATTTGTAAAGGCAGGCTATTCCCTGGTTAAGAGTTATAGCTTCAGCATTGTACAGTCAATGTGGGCGATGGTGGGAGGTTTTTTTCTTGGCTTTCTGCTTGACCACTTTGGCCGTAAACCCGGTCTTCTTCTCTCCTATATGTTTGGCGGTTTTTCCATTCTCATATTTAGTATTGCAGATTCTCCTGCATTTCTTTACCTTGCTGGTATTGCAACAGGTTTATTTGTATTGCCCCTTCCAAGTGTTCTCCATGTTGTGGCCGGGGAGATCTACCCGACCAGCATCCGTGCAACCGGTGTCGGGTGGGCAGCAGTGGCATCGAGGGTGGGCTCTATTCTCGGGCCGATATTTGGAGGAGCAATTCAGATGGCAGGACTGGGTTTCCACACTTTCTTTTTCATTTTTGCACTGCCCTGCTTCATTTGCATGATTTTCGTTGTATTCTACAGAGTCAACGTGAAAAATGATGCTCTCGAAGAAGTAAGCTCCAAGTTGATGTCAAGGAGTTAGGACAGAGAGCAGGGCATAATATTGGTTTAGGCAGAATGGGGTTGGGCCGGGTTGTGTCATCACATCCATCAGCGAAAAGCAGAGCTGGCATAAAAAGATTATGAAATGGAATGCAGCCTTTATTATACTTTCCTCTGTGGTACTCTTTCAGGCAGCGATTGCTGCCATATCCAGGGCTGAAGAGCCGATTGGGTCTCGCCTAAAGGTAGAGGAGATGAGTGTTCTCCTCAGTCTTCACAACAGGGTACGCTCAGACGTGGGGATTGGACCTCTTGCATGGTCAAAGAATCTGGCAGGATATGCGCAATCATGGGCAGATCACCTCGCTTCAACCAGTTGCAAGCTGGAGCACCGCCCAATCTCTGGTAAATGGAAACAAGAGTACGGCGAGAACCTGTTTATAGGAACCCTGGGATATTACGGCGTAGCAGACGCTGTCAGGGCATGGGAGAAAGAAAAGTCATTATATCACGGTGCTCCCCTCACCTCATCAAACTGGTACCCTTCTGGCCACTATACTCAACTGGTATGGAAAAATACGAGTCATATCGGTTGTGCAAAGGCCGAGTGTGGCAGTAACGTCATAGTTGTCTGCAATTACGACCCACCGGGTAATGTGCTCGGGCAGAAGCCGTATTGAGGCTGGCGTTGATCGGTTATTTTTCTGAAAAAACCTGAGCAGTGAATGTGTAAATCCGAGTATTTTTGTCTTCCCAGGCTTTGTCGTGCAGACCAGCTTTAATGCATGCCTGTTTCAGAAATTCCTCTCTGTTCCATTTGTGCTCCGTTGCTACCTGGGGCAGGAGCAGTCCGGTATTACTGCCTCTGGTCATATATATGCCATGTTTGCCAACCTCGATTTCGCTGATATCGGAAATCAGCTTTAAGGGGCTCAAGGCAGATATTTGAATACGAATATCCTCCAGCTCTCCTTGAGAGACGGGCGGGAAGCGAGGGTCTCTTGTTGATGCCGCAATAGCCATGTCTGAAACAGCTCTGTAAAGGGGTACTGCGCTTTGGGTGTGGCCGATGCAACCCCTCAGTGATCCATTTTTCGTCAAAGTTACAAACACACCCTGTTTCTCGAGGAGTATTGGCTCTTTAACATTTACCTTTAAAATATTCCCACTCCGTACATATTCCTCAAGAGTCATCCGTGCAATTCCGAGAAGTATTTCCTGCTCTTTTTTTCTGAGACTCTGATCAGGTTGAGGGAGTGAAAAGGATGCCGAGCAGTAACCCACGACCTTTGACCTGTTTTTTGTCACATCCCCTGAATTAGCATAGTTGAGAATGGTGGCCCTGGCATTCATCTTCCTGGCCAGCATCAGAAGGGAAAGAACCCCCTGTGCTCCACAGAGTTCACATTCTTCTTTCTGAAGATGCTGCCGGAGGCTGTCAACATTCAATTGAGCGATATCCTTGAGGGCAATAGCATCCATTCTGTTAGCAGTCTCATAGGAGTGGAAATGAGACATGTCTGATGATGCCACAATCAATATGTTCCCCGGGTTGCGTTTCATGGTGTTCGAAAGAACATCAACAAACAGATGTAAGTCATCCATGTTCATTGCTCCTGTAACAACAGGTACTATCTTGAATCCTGACAGGGTTCTTTGAAGAAACGGCACGTGTACTTCAATGGAGTGTTCCTGTTCAAAGGCTGCGGGAAGGGACCTGACAACCCTACAGCTGTTCATAATACCCCGGGCCATTTCGTGGTCGATTGCAACTGTCCCCAGTGGTGTCTCCCACGATCCTTCCGGGTAGATGGCGATTCCCCGGAAGGGGACACGGTGGCTTGAGCCGATAATAATGACTGTTTGATAACCTTTGCCTTTGATCTGAGAATATGCGTAAGCAGCAACCTTTCCTGAATATTCATAGCCTGCATGGGGTGCAATGATACCAAAAACATGGCCAGCTACTTTTTTGCTCTTCTGTTCTATCTCATTGAGGTAACTGTCAATCAAACTTCCCAGGCTTTCTCTGTCTGCCGGATAGAATGACCCAGCAAAAACAGGTTTCCGCACCTTTAAAGCCCAATTATCTCCTGTACAAACACAGGGGGAAAGGAGGAGGATAAACAGAAAGAGCATGACAAATCTTAATTGAAAGATCGTGACGCGTGATGCGTAACGCGTAACAGCCTTTTTACAACTCGTAACTAATAACTCGCAACTCATAACTGGCTTCACGCCGCCCATATCCCTCCGATCTTTTCGCTACAGTGGGGGCATTTCCCATTCTTCACATTGTTTTCCAGTATATTGTATCCGGATCGTTTTATGACGATCTTTTTGCAGTGGGGACAGTATGTATTTTCTCCGGGATGACCGGGGACATTACCGATGTAAACATAATGAAGTCCTGCAGCCAGTCCTGCTTCCCGAGCTTTCTCCAGCGTGCTAACCGGCGTGGGGGGAACACCAGTCAATCTATACATGGGATAGAAACGGGAGAAGTGGACCGGAACATCAGCCCCAACGCTTGTTTTCACCCATGCGCACATTTTGCTGATCACATTCAGATCGTCGTTATGTCCCGGGATGACAAGGTTGGTGATTTCGACCCATACACCAGAAGCTTTGATGGTTTTAATCGTTTCAAGCACCGGGTCCAGCTCTGCACTGCACAGGCTGTTGTAAAAGGAGTTTGTGAAGCCTTTAAGATCGATATTAACAGCATCCAGATACTGGCAGAGTTCTTTCAGGGGAGCAGGGTTGATATAGCCATTTGAGTGCTGAACATTTAGTATTCCTTTGCTTTTAGCAGCCTTTGCCACGTCAAGCATATACTCGAAAAAGTTTGTTGGCTCTGTGTATGTATATGCGATACTTCTGCTTCCACTCTTTATAGCTGCATTGACTATGCCCTGTGGTGGGCTATACTTGTTTGTTGTCTCCATTGGGGATACCTGGGAAATCTGCCAGTTTTGACAGTATTTGCACCGGAGATTACATCCTGCGCTGGCGATGGAAAAGCTCAGGGTTTTTGGCAGAACGTTGAAAAACGGTTTTTTTTCAATAGGATCAACATGTAATGCACAGGGTTGGGCATAACCGAGAGCATAAAGTTTCCCGTCAATGTTTTTTCTGGCCCTGCAGAACCCCAATTCTCCGTTTGATAAGATGCATCCCCGGGGACAGAGCTGGCACCAGACCTTCTTTTGTTTCTCATCGATTTTCCGGTAATAAGCTGCCTCCTTCATGGGAATGTCATTCTTCCCCTGAATTTGAGCTCCATCAAGGGTCAATGCCACAGGTGTAATAAGTGCAATTTTAATGAACTGCCTTCTGTTTATCATGGAGTCTGTATAAAATTATACTACTTTCGCGGGAAAGTGAACAGGAGTAAGAGGCTGCATACTTTGAGGATGCCCAGGGTGAGGCAGGTTTTTGCTATGCCAAGTGTAGGAACTAGGAGGAAACCACCAAGAAGACCACCTACCCAGCCGCCCAAAAGATCAACACAATAGAGAAGACCAACTGTCTTGCCAATTTCATTGCGGCGAAAACTGAAGTAGTCGGTCTGTTGAATATATAACCTGTTTGCGAGAGGGAACTCCATTCCTGTGAGAAGTCCTGAAACCAGGAGAAGGAAGAGGAAGACGATGCGCAGCAAAATAGGTTCGATTTGAATGCCTGCCTCAAGATACCGGAAGAAAAAGATAAGGACGACAGAAAGAAGGATAATGCCAGACTCTATTTTCATGAATATTCCCAGTTTTCTTCTTCCATGACTTGGCCAATTTGCTGTCATAATGCCGCCAATTGCAAGACCAGCCATAAAAGCGGTTATAAGAATTCCAATTTCGTAAAAAACATACCCATATATGATCTGAAAACCAAACAAAAGGACAAGCTGCAAAACCATGGAGGCAAATCCTGTTGTTGTTATGGCGAAGGGCAGGCTTATGGTTTGATATTTCTTCTGGAGGCCAAGAAAGACAAGGAATAGTCCACCAAAAATAGCAACCACAGTATAGGCGTTCAGCATAACAATTCTATCAAAAAAAGGTTTCAGGTAGGGGGTGAAAAGAAGCTGGTTAAAAAGGATATTATAATAAAGACCTTTAGGTGAGAAATCCTTGTTGAGAGGTGTTGCTTGAAAATCGACCAGTGAAATATACCATTGTCTGCGGTTTTCCTGAAAAAGGTAATCCAGATGAGTCTCACTGACAAGGTTCGCCTTAATGCCTCGTTCTGTCATTCTTCTCGACAGAAGCGGTGACGATATGCCTGCAACATCACTGTCCACCGAGGCAATAAAGAGGTTCATATCTCCTGGCACCACAAAGATATTAGGAAAGACGCTTTTGACTGTTCCATACATGCATGCGTTCATGTATCTCAATTCGTGGTTGTAGTATGACGTTGATCCTGTGAAATAAAACGACAGGATGCCCCGTTCATTCAGGATGCTTCGGATGTTTTTAAAAAATTCCTGAGTAAAAAATCTGTTTGCCTGCAAGGTTAACGGGGGCGCAATGCCAAGTAGGATTGCGTCATACTTGCGGGTGGTTTTTTTTATGAAAACCCTTCCATCCATATAGTGCTGGGCAACCCTCTTGTCAGTCAGGTCCTGATGTGCCAGGGGCGTTGAAAATTTCTTCACCGTAATCAGGAATTGGGGGTCAATCTCAACATAATCAACGGTCGTTACGCTTGGATGTTTGAGGATTTCATGAACGACCCCGCCGGCTCCTCCGCCCAAAACCAGCACGGACCCGGGATTTTGATGAGCGAGCAGGGAAATGTGGGAGAATTCCTCAACAAAGGTTATGTCAGGTACGGGAGTTGTCATCACAGGGATGCCATCTGTATAAAACGTCAACTGGTCCTGGTTCCTTGTGACAACGATGTTCTGATAAAGGGTATTTTCGTAAGAGATGACTTTTTTGCCCTGCCATTGTTTTGCAATAGAACCAAGATGAACTCTTTCTGCCCCATTTCCTGCAAGAAAAACAATAGATATGACAAGAACTGCAAACCCTGAAACCAGAGCGAGGGTTTTTCTTGCCATACCTGAGAAGAGAAGCATTATAAGACAGATCAGTGCGTTCAGTAAGGCTACGCCAAGAGCTATCTTAAAGGAATTAAAAACAGGGATAAAAATATAGCTGACCAACACACCACCGACGATTGTGCCGAGCATTTCGTAGAAATATACTTTACCAATGGACGAAGAAGCGCCTTTGGTAAGTCTGCTATACATGCTGCAAGCTACAGTGAAGAGCATGCCATGGAAAAACCCTGTTGGTAAGAGGATGATCAAAGAATAGTAAAGCGTTTCAACAATTCCGAGACCAACGTCCGGTGAGACGCCCATAAGTATCTTTATTACACGAGCCAGGTAAATACTTCCAAAGAAAGAGACAGCAAAGAGGATCATTAGCCATACCAGGAGGGTACCGTGTTCTTTTATTCTATCCGAAATTTTGCCTCCTGAAATTGCCCCTATTGCTTCCCATACCACCCATGACCCGATAATAATACCGATGGAGAACTCATTCCCTGAAAAAATGATGAGCATTTCCCTGAGCAGGATTGTCTGTGCAACAATCCCGCTGAAACCGGTGATTAGAACAGCAAAAATGAAATTTGTATGGGCCCCCATAGACACTGATATAGCTTATAAGGGAGACAGGTGAAGAGTCAACAAAATCCCGCCTTCGCTCCCATCTTCTCACCTTCATTGCCGTCTTGCTCCTGCTCCTCCCTCTCCCGAATTGCCTTGAGTGACATGGTCAAGTATGGTATAACACTCTGTCCGGAGAGATGTCCGAGAGGCTGAAGGAGCACGATTGGAAATCGTGTGTCCCGTCACAAAACGGGACCGAGGGTTCAAATCCCTCTCTCTCCGCCAGATACGAAAATAGAAAAGCCAGGCCCTGCGCAACGTGAAGGTTATGAACCCCGTCAGGTTCGGAAGAAAGCAGCGGTAGTAGCTAATCCGTGTGCCGCAGCCAGCCTGGCCCCTATTTTAGCTGTAAATTGCTGACGGTGATTTGTAAACAGCGAGCAGAAAGTAGTTTTTGGGTAATACGATGAACGAATTCAATTCACGACCCTTTGTCTTTAATTCAAAAGCCAAAAGTCAAAAGCCAAAATTAAAAGCTGGAGAGATTTTTTCCGCATGAGTTACACTGTTATTGCCCGAAGATGGAGGCCAAAAAAGTTTGACGATGTGATTGGACAGCCGCACGTGGTCAAGACCATGAAGAATTCTGTAAAATATGGCCGGCTCTCTCATGCATATCTTTTCGGTGGCCCCCGAGGCGTAGGAAAAACTTCCCTTGCACGAATCCTTGCGAAAGCAATCAATTGCCTCAATATAACCGCAGACGAACCATGCGGGACCTGTGAAAATTGTGTTGCCATCGACCAGGGGAGTTTTCCTGACATCATTGAGATTGATGCTGCATCTACTCGTGGCATTGATGATATCAGGGAACTGAGGGATACTGTAAGGTATATGCCCTTGATGGGGAAGTACAAGGTCTACATCCTTGATGAATCTCATCAGCTCACAGGTCCTGCCAAAGATGCCTTTTTAAAGACACTCGAGGAGCCTCCGAATCACAGCATCTTTATCCTTGCCACAACAGAGGCGCAAAAAATATCGCCCACCATACTGTCCCGGTGCCAGCGATTTGACTTCAGGAGAATTTCAGAAGTAGAGATTGTTAAACAATTGAAACGTATATGCGATGAAGAAGGGATTACTTACGACGAGGAGGTATTCCCGTATATTGCTGTCGAAGCTGACGGAAGCCTCAGAGATGCAGAATCAATCCTGGACCAGGTTATTTCATTCTCGGGAGAGCATTTAGCATACAAGGATGTTTTGAGCATTATCGGAATTATTGAAAACGAGATCCTTTTTACTCTTATCAGGTCAATTCTGGAAGAGAATCTTAAAATGGGGCTTGAAATAATCGAGAAGTCCCTCAATGAAGGGAATGATGTTCATCAGATATATCGTGGCCTTGTTTCCATGCTAAGAAACATGATGATTTTAAAAATCTGTGAAGAGAGGCCTTCATTTCTTCATCTTGCTGACGAAGAGTATCAGAGGCTTTCTGGCATAATAGAGCAGATCGAGTACTATGAGATCCAGAATATGCTCAACTATTTGCTCACGGCTGAGGATCTCCTGAAAGGGCTCTTCCCGAAGATTGCCCTTGAGATACTGTATATTAATCTTTATAACATTTCAAAGCTCAGGGACATCGAAAAAATTATCGATACCACAGAAAAGCCTGAATTTCTGACAGAAAAGAGGGAATTTCAAAATGAAGAGACTCTGCCTGCTCCCTATAAGGAACCAGAGGCCGGGAAATTTGGACAGGATGCACATGGTTTTGTGGAATACCTGAAAAAGAAAATGCCTTCCGTGGGGAATATGATGGATAGCCATGAAGTCAAGGTAGAAGGCCATATGTTTGTGGTCCTGGCAGACAAACAGTCACAGACATTGTTCACACATCGGGGCGAGGAAGTCAAAAAGCATCTCACAGAGTTTTTCGGGAGGCCTATGAATTATGTTGTCCGTGATGCTGGTGATACAAAGAGGAATACCCTTGATGAGTATGTAAAGGAAGCACAGAGTCTGTTTAACCGATAAAGGAGGGATAATGTCAAAACAATTGGGTCAACTCATGCAACAGGCAAAAAAGATGCAGGAAAGATTTCAAAAGATGCAGGAAGAGGTTGCTGTCAAAACAGTTGAAGCGCAATCCGGTGGTGGTATGGTCTCCTGTGTTGTAAACGGAAAACAAGAGCTGGTATCGTTGAAAATATCCGAAGAAATCTGGGAAGAGAAAGACAGGGAACTCCTCGAAGACCTCATTGTTGCGGCTATTAATGATGGCTTAAGTAAGTCAAAAGATATGCTTCAGGAAGAAATGTCCAAGATTACCGGTGGGATGCCGTTACCCTTCAATCTTTAGTCTCTGCCATGTATTATCCTGCGCCAATTGAGCGCCTTATTGAAAACCTTTCTAAGCTGCCCGGTATTGGGAGAAAGACGGCAACACGACTCGCTTTTTATCTCCTTAACACAAAAGAAAGCTATGTCTCAGAGCTTTCAAATAGCCTCATTGATATTAAGGAAAAGATCAAGCTGTGCAGCACCTGTTTCAATATTACTGATGTTGATCCATGCCCTATTTGCAGGGATGAAAAGAGAAACAGTGCAACTATCTGTGTGGTGGAAGAGTCCTCTCATATGATGGTGATCGAATCAGCGAACCCTGGCTACTACCGTTACCACATTCTTCACGGAGTTATTAACCCCATAGAGGGTATTGGACCTGACGAGGTGAGGATAAAAGAGTTAAGAGACAGGGTTCAGCGAGAGGGTATCCGTGAAATCATTATTGCCACAAATCCGAACATTGAGGGCAACACAACAGCGCATTACATTGCAGAAACCCTCCAGGATCTTGATCTAAAAATAACACGCATTGCTTCGGGCATACCGATCGGTGGTGACATTGTATATATTGATCCACTGACTATCAAGAGTTCACTGGACAACAGGCGAAACCTGTAGATCTACCCCCCGGCTGCAAGTGGAATCAGTAACACCTCATCCCCATCATTGAGAATGGTCTCCATTCCATCCAGGGACTGTATAGCGGTACCGTTAATCATCAGGCGAATATAGGGAAGAACCTCGTCACTCTGTGGTTTGAAAATATGGGGAGAAAGACTGTCTCCCCATATTTCAACCATACCTGCAAGAAGGCCACTGACATTTGTGCCATCAGGAACGATGATTTCCACATCCTTTCCTCCGAGAATCTCCTTAAGTTGCAGGATCGAGTGAACTTTAACCTTCAACCTTCATACCTACAGATTTAGTCTGCTATACCCCCAGGAGGTCAGCGGCTGTACTCAATCCAAGTTCTTCCAATTTTGCCCTGGTCGGTACGCCTGTTTGTGTATCCCAACCTCTTTCAGTGTAGTATTCATCGAGCATCTTTTTTAAATCGTCTTTGGTGATGACCTGGCCTTTCGATGCACCGTCTTTGAGGGGCTCTGTCATGAGCCTCTCAGGGAATGTGTCGTCTGTCCGTGTGAAGCCCTCCCTGATGTTAAAGACCTTGGCAAGGTTATTTAGTCTTTCCCCGACCTTCTGAATTTCATCAGGGGTAAAGATCAATCCGGTAACTGCTTCCAAAAGGGCGGAGGTGTTCTGGGTGGATGTGGCAGGCAATGCAGTGTCGAGCATAAAGGCACACATGGTAGCACAGTCACAGGTGGCTGCCCTCACATCCTGGTTCCATTTTGTGAGCTTACCCTTACCTTCAATAGATAACCTATCCACCTCCCATGGGACAGGTATTCCGAAGATTTCCTGGAATGCATAGCCTCTGTTGTGGTCAGCACCGGTGTACGCGGTGGCATAATTCAAGCCATGCGCTTTAGCTCCCCGAACATCATAGGCGGGTAATTCAAGTCCTTTTATATGCATGGCGTATTTTTCCGAGCCCTTTCCAATCTTCATAGCTGCTACCCTTGTACCGTCAGCTAAAAGGTCGCCGATACCTTCACGAAAAGCCATCATGCGAAGCACCATCATCATTGCCTGGTCATTGCCAAACTTCAGGTCTATGCCACCGGTATCAGCAGGCGTAAGAATACCCCTTTCAAACAGCTCCATGGCAAAACCTATGGTTACCCCCGCAGACATGCTGTCAAGACCGAGTTCATCAGCGAGACGATCTGCAGCTATGACTGCATCAAGGTTGACAACACCGGTTTGTGTACCGAAAGAGTAAATAGTCTCAAATTCAGGCCCTTCAGTCAGGATTCCTGCATAAGGTCCTGTTTTTGCGAGCTTCATCTGACTGCATCCAACAGGGCAGTCATAGCAATGTTCCTTTCCTATCTTGCGCGTATTCTGGGCATCGAGTCCGAGTTGGTCCACCGGGACAAATTCTCCAGTTGCAGACCAATTTTTTGCGGATAAGATTCCCAGAGCTCCAGTAAGATCAACTACCATGGGAGTGCCGGCAGGAGAGAAAGCAGAATAGAGAACAGGGCTTTCTTTAAAGGCCTTTAACATCTCAGACCTCGCAGCTCTATATTTTTCCTCGGATGTGATTGCCACCTTCCCTGTTCCCCTGACTGCTATAGCCTTCAAATTCTTTGAGCCCATCACTGCTCCAAGGCCTTTCCTGCCTGCAGCGCGTCTTTCGTTAATAATACAGGCTATTTTACTGAGGCGCTCGCCAGCGGGCCCTATGCAAATAATCCGCGTATTCTGGTCGTTCAGGTTATCTTTAATCATCTGCTGGCAGTCAAAGGTCATGGTTCCCCATAAACTGCCAGCGTCGTGGAATCGAACAGAACTGTCCTTAATGGATACCCATGTGGGTTTTTCAGCCTTTCCCTCGACGATAACAGCATCCCATCCGGCAAATTTCAATTCTGCCGGAAAGTATCCACCTGTTAGTGCATTGCCTACAGCACCGGTAAGGGGAGATTTTCCCACTACCGCCATCCTGCTTGCGCAGGGTATTGATGTTCCTGTAAATGGTCCAGGAGCAAAGATCAGTTTATTGTCCGGTCCCAGGGCATCTGTACCTGGTTTTACTTCATCAAAGAGGTATTTCATGCCCAGTCCTGCACCGCCAATAAAGTCTTTTGCCACCGCAAGAGGAAGTTTTTCTTCCTGTGCCGTCTTGCTGGTGAGGTTAACCCGGAGAATCTTCCCGGTATATCCACCTGAGTACATTTCATCCTCCTTTTATTTGGTCTTACTCAAATTTTAAAAACTCTGCCCTTTGCTGCATAGTACCGCTGTTTTCTGCTTATCCCACCATGATTTAATGGAGTGAGAGACCTCCATCGTGTACGATCATCTGGCCTGTAATAAAGGCGCTATCGTTAGTTGACAAAAAGAGGGCAAGACCTACCAGGTCTTCAGGCATACTTGGTCTTTTTATACACCGACCCTGTAGTTGTAATTCATCAAGGGGAGGCAGAGGTAAAGCTTTGCCGCGATCAAACTGATCCCCTCCTTCCGAGTGTGTGAAGCCAGGAGCGATTGTATTAACGTTTATCCTGAAATCGCCAAGCTCACGTGCCATACAACGGGTCAACGCCATAACAGCTCCTTTTGATGCTACGTAGTGTGGCATTCCTGGTATGCCCTCCAAGATGGATGCCGAAGAGATATTCACGATCTTGCCGCCTTTTTCCTTCATGTAAGGGAATACGGCTTTAATACAGTGGAAAACCCCACTTGTGTTGATTTCTATTACTTTCTTGAATTCTTCGCTGCTCAACTCGGTAAAAGGTTTGAGCACTATATTGGCAAATACAGCAGCATTGTTAATGAGAATATCAATGCTGCCAAATTTGTCATACGCAGCCTTAGCCATGGCCATGCATTCCGGCTCCTTGCTAACATCAGTTTTCACGAAGAGCGCTTCACTTCCTGCATCAGCTACTTTTTTCACAGTTTTAGCCCCATCGGAAATATCAGCAATGACGATTTTGGCTCCTTCTTTTGCAAAACCTGCAGCGAATGCAGCGCCAATTCCCTGAGAAGCACCTGTTATAATCGCTATTTTGTCCTTAAGTCTCATGTAGTACCCTCCTTTTCAAATAAAAAACCTCCTTTGCCCTGCATCAGGCAAAGGAGGCATCCTTACCTCCAGCTCACTGAATACGTTTTTTTATCGGCAATCTTATTCAAATTATATGTGCACCATGAAAGCCATGTTAAAAACATTGTATCCAGTCAATACTTATCTTTTGCCCCATTCTGGAGCCAGCTTGAGCTGGTATCCGCCTTTTACAGGGGGATAAAAGAGCATCTGCTTCCCGTCCCACCACTGATTCGCTGTGCTGGGGAACAAGGCTAATCCGATCTCGTCAAATTTCAGGTCCCCCATGACCGTCCCTTTGTACTCAGCATTTCGCAAGGCATCTCTGACAGCGGTCTTATCGTAGGATTTTGCTCTTTCTATCGCCATAAAAAGGACCTGCGCAGTACCGTAAAAGGCACCTATGCTGACACTGCGTTTCTTAAACTTATCGGTATATCGTTTCCCGAGTTCTTTGCATAAAGGGTATGGGAACTCTTCCGACCAGAAACCATCGCATATAACATAGTTGGCATCTTTCCCCAGAGCTTGTGCAAACTCAACTGCCCATGTCCCCTTCCATCCGTGCATATACTTGACATTAAGCTTTGCCTCTTTTATCTGACGGACCAATGTAATGGCATCTGTAGGGGCTCCATAAAGCAGTATGGCGTCCACGTTTTTCGCTTTCATCTTGAGTATCATAGAGGAGTAATCCTTTGCTCCGATGGCCCAGGGTTCATCAACAGCAAAGGTGACACCGTGTGTTTTTGCATGAGATCTGAAGCCTCCCCCAAATGCCTGACCGTCAGGACTATCCTCCATGAGAAGGGCCACATTTTTCGGCCTGTCCTCCTTCTTCAGCAGAGTTTCCCAGATTATGAAGGGGACCTCAGATGCTCCAACGGCTGAGAAAAACATTACACTGGCCCACTTGGCCTTTTGATCACGAAACATTTCCGGCCAATGAGTTGTGCAGTGATATACCATCTGATATTTCTCCGCCGTATTGATGGCAGGAACACTCATGGTTGCAGAATGGGTGCCAAGCAGGAGATCAACCTTGTCCACCTTGATAAGCTTCTCTATAGCTCCTGCCACTTTTGCCGGTTCGCTTTCATCGTCAGCGAAGACCAATCTTATAGGCAATTTCTTATTGGCCGATTTTATGAAGATACCTCCTTTCTTGTTCCAGTCTGCAACCGCCTGCTCATAGGCCCATTTCAGTTCCAGACCGTCCGGTGCCAGAGGGCCTGTCATATGAACAGGAGCACCGATGAGGATTTCCTTACCAGCAGCCATTGCGAAATTTGAAAATACCAAACAAATGATGGGAATGGAACAAAGCAAGCCGAACCACCAAAATATTCTTTTACTTTTCATTTCATGCCCTCCTTTTTTATTTAATCCTATTCGTTATTCCTCTCCTCAAAGAGGTTAACGGGAATACGCAACCTCACCTCCTTTCGATTACCGGGACTTGTGTCTACCTGTGCTGAAGTTTCGGAAGACAGGTAGCCCCTCACCCTGCAAAGCCGTGTGGAACTTCCCCTTCACGCTCATTACAATCGCAGTATAACATGCAACACCCGTGTAAACTCCCACGGATACTTGTTGACGCAAACACGTGAGGAAAACACTTTCAATCGTGCGTCTAACCATTCTACACCCCTTTCTTCCATAGTCTAATAATCCCATTGGGCATGAAAAGCATGACAAGAATTATAATAATGCCGGAGAATATGGGGTGGATACCAGGCAAGTAGATGCTGGTGACAGTAAAAACAGCAGTCATCAGGAGGCTGCCCAGGATAGGTCCGACCACTGTGCCGCTTCCACCTATGACGCACATAAGTACCGGATAAAGAGTCCATCTGAGAATAAGAAAACCCTCAGGACTTACCTGAAACAGATAGTAGGCATAAAGGCTTCCGCACAGGCCGGAAAGAAAGGCGCTTATTGCAAATGCAAGCACCTTGTATTTGAGTATATAGATGCCACTCGATGAGGCTGCAGTCTCGTCCTCGCTGATGGCCACAAGTGCAAGCCCGACTCGTGACTTTGTCATAAAATAGACCACACCAGTGGCGAGGAAGGCAAGAAAGAGAGCGGTCCAGTAGTGAGGTCGCATTGTGGTGTAGACACTTGATGGAAGCATAATACCGATGGGTCCCCCGGTAAATTGTCCCCCTTTGATACATACCACCTTTAGAATCTCGCCGAATCCGAGGGTACCGAGGGCGAAGTAATCACCATGGAGTTTGGAAAGCAGCGGTATGCCGATTGCGAGAGCAAATATCACAGGTACCAATCCGCTTAAGATCATAGTAACAGGGTCGAAGTAGTAGTTCTCCCAGCTGAATAAATCTGCACGCCAGATCATTGCAGTGGTATAGGCACCAAGGGCAAAAAAAGCGTGTGTTCCGAGACTGACCTGTCCAGTGTAACCAGCGACGAGGTTCCAGCCCTGGGTCAACACGATATGGCAAAAGGTGAGAAAAAGGAAATAGACCAGGTACGATTTTTCAGAATCAGAGACAAAGGGGATCAATCCCAGCAACAGAGTGGCCAGAACAACACTGGTTATAGGTTTCAAGTTTTTCATCTTCTAAACCTTTTTTACTGACCGGACCAAGAGACCTTCCGGTTTAAACAATAACACCAAAAGAAATACTCCATAGCTGACCGCGTCGGCCCAGCCACCGCTGATAAAGAATGAAGACCAACTTTCAAGTGTCCCCAGGATAATGCCTCCAAGCAGTGCCCCAAACACGCTCCCTAAGCCTCCGAGGGCAAGAGCGATCATAGCCTTCAGACTGAAAATAAAACCAAAATAAGGATCGAAAGGGTAAGTAGTCGACAGAGCAATGCCTGCTATACCGCACAGACCGATTCCGATAGCAAAAGCTATTGTGTTGACCCAATGAGGACTTATGCCGACGAGCCTTGCCGCCTCTATGTCTTCCGAAGCGGCCCGAACAGCCTTGCCCACGAGTGTCCTTTTTAGAAAAAGGGTTACACCAGCGGTTGAAAGCATAGCCATTACGAATCCCATGAGGCGGGTAAATGAAATCGCGAGGCCGCCTACAGGGATTGATGATGAAGTATATCCCGTTGATATGGACCTTGGATTTGGGGTCCACATCACTGCCATCAGATTCTCAATAAGAAACATGAGCCCGACGGCGATAAGAAGGGTTATATTTTTATCTTCCATTTTTACTGCCCGTCTAAAGAGCCCCTGGTATATACCTGCACCCAGGACCATGGCAGCCAATCCAATTATGGGGATGGACAGGTAAGGATCGATCTTGAAAAGCGTAAAGAGCCAGTAGCAACAATACGCCATAAGGATTATGACTGCACCCTGGGACAGAAAGATTATGCGCATCGTGCCGAAGATAAGACTGAGGCCGATGGCAGCAAGGCCATACATTGTCCCGAAAAGAATGCCGTTGATAAAGAGCTGTGCGAGAAGACCGAATGTGAGATAATCGAACATAAGTATCTACTCCATGGTTCCTAAATAGGCGTTTTGTACTTCCGGATCTGAAAGGAGTTGTTCTCCCTTGCCTTCAAGAACAATCTTACCGGTCTTGATCACATAGGCATAATGAGAGATTTTCAGTGCCTGGTAGATGTTCTGTTCAACAAGAAGAATAGTCATTCCTTTGCGATTAAGTTCTTCCACCAGCTCAAACATCATCTTGACAACGAGAGGGCTGAGACCAAGTGAAGGTTCATCAAGCATAAGAATTGTCGGTCTGCTCATCATTGATCGTGCGATTGCAAGCATTTGTTGCTCTCCGCCACTCATGGAGCCCGCTATCTGGTTGGATTTTGTCTTTAGCAGAGGGAACAACTCGTATGCCTGTTCCAAAGATTTCTGTATGAAAGGCCTTGCCCGTGGGATGTAGCCTCCCAGTTCGAGATTCTCTTTGACGGTCAAACGGGCAAACAATTTACGGCCTTCCGGAACCATGGCGATACCGGCATTTACCACAGCTTCGGGCGTAAGACCTGTTATGTGTTTCCCTGAGAACAAGATGCTGCCATTCTTGGGACGGTTCATTCCGGCAATGGTTTTCAGAAGGGTAGATTTTCCTGCTCCGTTTGCACCCACCAGGGCTACAATGGATCCCTCTGGCACGTGCAGGGACACACCCCACAGGGCACAAACACTCCCATAAGACACATGCAAATCCTTAATTTCGAGTAAGCGATTCTCCAAGATATGCCTCGATCACTTTTGAATCTTTTGCTATTTCTTCAGGCTTTCCATCTGCTATTTTTGCTCCGTAGTTCAGGACAGCAACCCTGTCACATGTGCGAAAGATAGCATCAACCTTGTGCTCCACCCACAGAATGGATATCTTTCTCTCTTCACGGGCACGCTTTATTACTGTAAGAAGCGTTTTGATTTCAGATACGTTCAATCCTGCCATTGGTTCGTCCAACAAAGTTACCAGCGGAGAGGATGCAAGAGATCTGGCAACTTCCACCAGTCTGCGATCCGACAATGTCAGGTGAGATACGAGAATGTTCTGCTTATCTTCTATGCCAACGAGTGACATAGCATCAATTGCCCTTGTCTTTGCGTCACTGCCCCCGTGCTTATGTCCGTAGATGGCCCCCACCATGACATTTTCGAGAGCTGTCATCTTATTGAAGGTTTTTACAAGCTGATATGTTCTGGAGATACCCATGCGGCAAAGTTTGTGAGGTGCAATGCCGGTAATCTTTTTTCCTTTTAAGAAAACGTCGCCCGTATCTGGTTTGTATATAGAGCTGATTACGTTGAAAAGGGTCGACTTACCGGCACCGTTTGGTCCGATCAGGCCAACCAATTCTCCCTCATCCACCTTCAGATTCACGTCGGTCAGGACTGCCAGACCACCAAATGATATACTGATTTTGTCCACTCTTAGAAGAGTATCGCTGTGAGACATGAAAAATCTCCTATTTTGCCGTACATCCTCCATCTACCACAATCATCTGCCCGCACATATAGTCAGATGCTGCTGATGCCAGGAAAATGGCTGTACCTTTCAGTTCCTCGGGTAAAGCCTGCCTCCCCATAGGTGTGAAGTCAGAAACCATCCTGTCAAACTCAGTGGTATAACTCTTGCCACCCCCGATGTTCGTGATGAAGAAGCCTGGACATATAGCATTCACATTTATACCCAGAGGGGCATATTCAAGGCCTAACTCGCGGGTGAGGTTAACAACAGCCCCTTTGGCGGCGTTATATACAGGAACCGGGAATAGATGTCCTGAACCAGTGATTCCAAAGATAGATGCAATGTTGATGATTTTTCCGCTCTTCTGCTTAACCATGAACTTAAGAGCCTCTCTCGTGCAAAAAAAGACACCGTGAAGGTCAACAGCCAAAACACTGTTCCACGCGTCTGTTGCGCATTCGTGTAAAGGTTTTGGTTCGCTTTCGACTATACCTGCGTTGTTGATGAGGATGTCCAAATGGCCGAAGGTTTTCACCGTTTTTTGCATGAGCCGGACACAATCATCCTCCTTTGACACGTCACATTTGACAGCTATGGCTTTGTATCCTTTTTTCTTTATCTCCGCAACGGTCTTACCCATGCCTTTTGAATCAATATCCCCGCAGACCACATCTGCTCCAGCCTCAGCCATTGCCTCCGCAAATGCTGCGCCTAACCCTGAGGCTGCACCTGTCACAACGGCAACCTTTCCGTCCAGTTCAAACATTTTAAAGGAATGCATTATGCACCTCACTCACAGTCGAACCCATAATATAAAGCGATGTTCATACTCTGTCTTGACTGCTCCTTTTTTAGTGATCTTACTCCCCGATATCTAGCTAAATTGTCAGTCATACAAACAAAAAGCCTCCTTTGTCCTTCAACAGACAAAGGAGGCTTCTTTACCTCCTGCATATCGCAATAATTTTTTGTTTATATATTACTAACAAATTATATGTGCATTACGGAATCCATGTCAAGCATTTCGTAATTTATTTCATATACCAAGGTATGCTTTTCTTACATGGTCATTCGAGAGTAAATCTCTGCTTGAGCCCTCCAGGACAATCTGACCATTTTCAAGAACATAGCCACGATCTGCAGTCTCAAGGGCGTGACGAATATTCTGCTCAACGAGTAGAATGGCTATGCCCTGGTTCCGCAGTTCTTGAACAAAAGTGAAAAGCTCACCTACCACTACTGGAGCAAGTCCATAGGATGGCTCATCGAACATGGCTAAACGTGGCCTTGACATGAGACACCGTCCCATGGCAAGCATTTGTCGCTGCCCACCGCTCAGCGTTCTTGCCAACTGTTTCCCCCGTTCCTTCAGTATGGGGAAAGTTTTAAACACACGTTCGAGGCTCTCACCCATAAATTTCCGGGCTTTTTTACTGTAGGCACCCATTTCCAGGTTTTCCCGCACTGTCATATCTGGGAAAGGTTTACCACCTTCCGGCACCTGGGAGATACCCAACTCAAGTACGTCGTAAGGAGGCATCCCATCAATACGTTTGCCAAGAAACTCAATTGAACCGGATGTGGGATTCACAATCCCTGAAATAGTATTGAGCATGGTCGATTTTCCAGCGCCGTTGGCACCGACAAGGGCTACAATCTCATTTTCAGCCACCTCCAGGGAGACTTCTCTCAGGACTCTGACCTTGCCATAGGATGTGCTTATATTAGTCAGTTTCAACATGAAATTGTCCCACCCAGGTATACGTTGATTACGGTTTCATTTGATGCGATATCACACGGTACACCTTCAGCCAATTTTTCTCCGTTATGAAGTACTATGATCCTATCAGAAACATCCATAATGGCCTGCATAACATGTTCGACCAACATTATGCTGATGCCTTTTTCTCGTATTTTTTTGATAGATTCAATGGCTTCTGCCACTTCAGCTGGATTTAATCCTGCCATTACTTCATCGAGCAAAAGCAATTCAGGTTTGGTTGCCAATGCTCTTGCCACCTCAAGGCGTTTTTGACCGCCTATAGGCAGTTCTCGCGCAGGAAGAGATTCTGTTCCATTGAGACCGACGAAGTCAAGCAGTTCCATTGACTCGTGTGCTGCTTCATCTTTGGTTACGCGCGGTTTTCGAAAAAGGCAGGATAACATTACATTTTCCAGAACAGTCATGTCGCTGAAGAGTTTAACAAGCTGAAAAGTCCTCGCTATACCTCGCCTGCAAATCTCGTTCGGTTTAAGACGAGTAATATTATCACCCTTAAAAAGGATTATGCCTGAAGAAGGCGTAATCGCACCGGATATTAAGTTGAAGAGAGTGGTTTTGCCTGCCCCATTCGGGCCTATTAAACCTACCACCTCACCATGGTCGATGTGGAAATCTACACCTGATACTGCAACCAAACCGCCGAAGCGTACTGTGATGCCTTGAACTTCAAGTATTCTCATTTGTTTCTGTTCGTCTCCGTTTTTTCATAGAATCCCAAAGTCCAACGATGCCACCGGGAAGGAAAAGGATGACAACCACCAGGATTATCCCGTAAATAAGCATGTAGTAATAGGGAAACTCCGTTAAGAGGAGATCTGCCAGGAGGGTTAGAACTGCAGCGCCAATTATTTGGCCAGTAATGCTCCCGATACCCCCGAATATGGCCATGAGTACAGGCATGAACGAGAAGAGAGGGTTAAAGGCAATTGAAGGGTCAATGTAGGTCCATCGTGTAGCCATGGTGGAGCCTGTTGCTCCCGCAAAAAAGGCTGTGATAGCAAAAACATTGATCTTGACGGCTGTTATGTTAATACCCATGTGGTCTGCAGCCTCTTCTGACTGACCAATGCTCCGGAGGGCCAGACCATACCGGGAACGACCGATAAAAAAACAGAATGATATGGTTACAACAAGAATGACAAGCATCGTATAGTAGACTGGTATAGGGTCAACAGACACAACCCATCTGCCTACAGTACCAGTCATTACCACTTCCCACCAGAGAACAAAATGCCGGATAAGCTCACTCAACCCGAAGGTGAATATGGTGAAGTACATACCCTTTAGTCGAAGCGTTGAAAGGCCAACAAGAAGCGCAAGGACAAAGCTAACGACGCCGCCCAGACAGACCACGAGCGGGAAAGGCATCAACTCTCCTGCAAGGGCTGAAGTGTATATTCCAATACCGAAAAAAGCTGCCGTTGCAATGGATATATACTGGGTAGGTCCGGAGAAAAGAGCCCAGCTCAAGGTAATAACAATATAGATGAAGACATTAGTGGCAGATATAGTGGTAAAAGGATCCATGATCAGAGGGAGAAGGGCTGCGGCAAGAACAGCCGCCGAGAACAACACAGGGATACGGGGATTTGGCAGGTATTTACCTGTAGATAGACTATTCACGTCTTTCTTCCCAATATTCCTGAAGGTCTTAGCAGTATTAGCAAGAGAAAGATTATGTAATAGGCAACCATTGACAAAGCGGGGTTGAAACACATGACCACATTGCCTACAAGCCCAAGGATAAGTCCTCCTATCAAGCTGCCCAGGATATTGCCAAGCCCTCCCAACACAACAGCAATGATAGCAATTATTGTATATGGTAGCCCCATGGTAGGTGTAATCTCAAAGATCATACTTATAAGGAATCCAGCCAGAGCAGCCATAAAGGCGCCAAGACCAAAACAGAATCCAAGAACCTTATGGATGTTTACCCCCATGAGTTGTGCCGTATCTCTGTCTTGTGCTGCTGCGCGAATTGCCTTGCCGAGGCGGGTGTTGAGGAGAAAAAGATAAAATGCAATACCCGCAATCAGCGCCAAAACGAGTGCTACGATTCGGTTAATGGCATACGTATTTCCAAACAGCTTAATAGACCCCGATAGATAGTGGAATCCTTTAATATCAGGACCCCAGCCAAGGAGGGCAATATTTTGGATAATAAAGAGAAGGCCAAATGACGCAAGGAGTGAATTGCCCTCAAAAGCTGCAATTGTCGGCGATGTCTTTCTGATACGGTTAAACATCGTTCTATGGGCAAGAAAGGCAATTAAAAAAATTACAGGCCCTGTAATAACAAGGGAGATCAGGGGATTGATACCTAGGAAGGTATACAGGGAATAAGTTGCAAAGGCGCCAAGCATGATGAATTCACCATGAGAAACATTCAGTACCCGTGCAACACCATATTGGAGGCTTAATCCTACAGCTATGAGCGCATAGAGCCCTCCCAGGACTAAGCCTCCAAATGCTACATCACAATAAAAGGCAAATGACATGCCGGTATATTCTCACAAACGCCCTATTTTGCTTTTTCCGGTGGCCATGGTGGTTTTGGATATATGGGTTTTGCCGTCCTCTTTGCTTTGCTTGCTACAATTTCAAATTGGCCCTTCTGCCACTGTCCGATTTCTCCAGGAGACTGTACATTAAACCCACCTTCAAATCTTACAGGTCCGATTACAGTTGGGAAGGTGTTTGAGGCAATGTAATCCCGAACCTTTTTGCGATCTAAACCGACCTTTTCTATGGACTGTTCGAGGACTTGCAGAGATGCGTATGCAAAGGCGCTAGCCCAAAAATCAGGCTCCTTGTTCCATTTTTTAACATGTCTGTCATACCAGTCTTTAGCGCCAGGGTAAGGGACTTTGGGGTTCCATGCACCGGCTCCCATGATGCCCTCTATGACATCGGGGCCTCCAAACATCTGCTTATATACAGGAAAGGCTACGCCAACGCCGAGATAGAGAAGCTTGGGGTTATAACCCATTTCTTTCATCTGTTTTGTAATAAGGAAAGTGTCATTGGGATATGACATACAAAGCACTGCATCTACATCAGCACTCGCAATTGTTTTTAACAGGGGAGAGATATCTTTAGTGTCCAGAGGATAGCTCTTGAAAATAGGCATATCTATTTTTTTGAGTCCCAGTTCAGGTGCTACTTTACTGCTCCATTCTATGCCATATGCATCTGCTACGTAAATGAGGGCAGCTTTTTTCACGCCCACTTCTTCAAGTATCTCAACCAGGCCTGCTGCCTGCTCTCGTGGCATGTTGAGCATACCGAAAAAATACGGTACCTTGTGGGCTATTTCTCGGAGTTTTTCAGAGGATATCGTTGGCCCTATAACCGGATACTTGTATTTGTTGATTACAGGAGCAATTGCAAAGTGCATTGCTGTACCCCAGGGGGGCAGAATAAAATCAACCTTGTCCTTCAGGATTAGCTGTTCCACCAGTTTCACGACTGTGCCAGTATCACTCTTGTCATCATAAATGATCAGTTCAATGGGCAACTTCTTTTTCAGTTCCTTGATATAAAGACCACCCTTAGCATTCACCTCGTCTACCCAGAGCTTGTAATTGGGAATCTGGGTCATTCCAGCGCCGGCCGAGTACGGTCCAGACAAGGAAATTGCTGTGCCAATGCGTATCTTGTCTTTTGCAGCATAGCTACTTATGGGAAAGATCACTATCAAGGCGAGCAGTGCGATGAAGACCGTAAACAGAGAAAATGGTGTTCTTACTTTCATTTTAACCCCCTTTAGATTAAATTTTTTACTTCATAATTCCAACGCCTAATGACCAACGGCCCCAAATAAAAAGCCTTCTTTGCCCTGCTTCGGACAAAGGAGGCTTCGTTACCTCTAAAAATACGTATTATGCTTCTTATAACTTTATGGCAAAGTTCTGTCAACATGTTTTTTTATTCGAGCATCAAAATGATTGCTTCAGCAACCTCTTTCATTGACCTGTTTTTGTTCATGCTCACTGTCTGTATGTGACGGTATGCCCGGGCTTCGCTGAGGCCCTGTTTGTCCATCAGTAGCCCCTTTGCCTTGTCAATGACCTTGCGTGTTTCGAGTTGTTCTTTGAGCTGGCTTACCTTCTCCGAAAGAGCAGCTTTCTCCAAATAATTGCTCACTGCAAGCTCAATGGCTGGTGTTAGCGTACCATCACGAAACGGTTTTGTGATATAGGCCATAACTCCGGCATCTTTTGCCTGTTCGATTAATGAACGCTCTGAAAAAGCTGTGAGGATGATTACCGGGTATTCGTGCGCTATTCTTCGGGCCACCTCGATACCGCTCATGCCCGGCATCTTAATGTCAAGTATGACCAGATCAGGGCGTACCGTATTTAGAAGGGCGAGGGCCTCTTTGCCATCCCCGGTTTCAGCAACCACCTGATGACCTATTTCTTCCAAAAGTTCTTTCAAATCGACCCTGATGAGGGGTTCATCATCAGCAATTAATATCCTAAACATGTAATACTCCTCTTAAGCATGTACATATGTTTCTGGGAAGGGAAACGTTACAGTTGCAACTGTTCCTTCTGAGTTAACCAGGGTAAAACTCCCCTTGAGTTCATTTTGAACAAGGGTCCGCACAATTGTTAGACCAAGGTTGCTTCTCTTTTCAATATCAAAATCTGATGAAATTCCAGGACCATCATTATGGACGATAACAGAGATAAAGCCATTTGTTTGGGAGATTGTGATAGATAGTTTGCCCCTGCCTTGTGGGAGAATGCCATGACGTAGAGCGTTCTGGATGAGCTCATTGACCACGAGGGCAAGAGAGGTCGCCTCTTTCGAGGGGATCATGATGGGTACACCTGAAATATCGAGGGTTATTATGGGTTCTTCTGAATTACCTGTTACCGAAAACTGACTAATGCTTGCGATAAGCTGTCCCACGTTCACCATGCCAATCTCTCCATGGGAGAGGTTTTCATGAACAACGGCGATGCTCATGATCCTCGAAATACTGTCGGACAATGCTTGTTCGGGTGAAACCCTGTCAAGGCGTCTGATCTGCATTCGCAGGAGACTTGCAATGTTCTGAAGATTATTCTTTACACGGTGGTTGATCTCTTTAAATAATGTCGTGTCTTTCTGGATAAACCGATTGCCAATCAAAACAGAAATGTGGGCTGCAAGGCTCTCGAGAAACCCGACATTTTCATCATCATAAAGACGAACATGTTCAAAAAAACTATTTGATTTTATAAAAGAATAGACGTTCAAGATGCCCCTCAAAGCGCCTTTGTAAAAGACAGGCAAAGAGATAAACTGAAAAGGGAACGGGTGCAGAAGATTTACAGGGTTGGATTTGTCTTCTGTGTCTGCTACTGACAGCAGCTGGCAATGGGTGAGTTGCCATTTTGTAATCCGTTCATCATTCTCTCTTTTATCACCTGTGAATATGACATCCGGGTCAGCATCTACCGCTTCTTTTACGAGTATTTGATGGGTCGGATCAACCAGCCAGAGGCTTACGAATGAAAACTTTAGAATGCACCGGATGTGTTCAACGAGTTTTTGAAACTGGACAGTTGTGGCGATGGAATGGGATAGCTCTTTGCCTAACTGGTTAAATATTTCGAAGTGTTGCATCTTTGCTTCAAGACCCCTGTCTAAGTCTATCTTATGGAGGCTTCCTGCGACCAGCTTGGCGACTGTCTCGGCAAAAAGCATATCTTCGTCGTCAGGCACGAGTTCATTATCTTTTTGTTTGAGCACCATAAGTCCAAAGTGCTTGCAATGGATGTCAAGGCCGATGCATGTATAGCGACTGCCTGTTTCATGGGGGATAATTTTCTCTGGAAACTTGCGTCTGTCTGATGCACCCATAAGGATGTAAGTGTCTGCTGTCTTGGAAGGAAAATAAAAAGCTCCATCAGCCCACTGGAGAACCATGGGAAGTTCCTTTGAGAGCATTGCAAGTAAAGATTCGACGACAGTTTGATCCTCCAAAATTTGATTAATTCTTGTAATTGCCTTTATCTGGGAAATCTTTCGATTTAGTTGCGATGCGAATGTGAAATAGATGTCTTTCCCTTTGTGAATCATGGTTGCAACTGGATTTAGCTCATCAGAGAAGACTAGCGTGGAAACAGACTGGTTTGCATAGATGGGAAGACAGTCGTCGGTTATTCCTTGTTCGCCAAATGTGTAGAAACCGGCAACCGGTACCTTTGTCTTCCTCAATACCGAGTTGATTTCAGACCTTCTATCTTTGCCCATCAGTCGCATTCTCAAGGCACACGAAAACATGAGGGCAAGGGCAGGTTTTTTCAAACCTCCCTGGAGTATGGCTTTGTTGTATGCAGAAAGCCCGGCGTCCCGCATGTCATCTTTTGTTCCATTCATAAGCGTAATGACCTGGTCAGTCTTCATGATAGGTCCGAACTTTATCGAACCGTCATCCAGAACCTGTTCAGGCACCTGCAAGATGGAGTTGCCGTAAAGGTCTGTAGTGCCAAAAGGGTATCGGCTGAACCATATGGCATCGTTACCTAACTGCCCGCGAGGGACACCCAACAACTCGGAACACACGTCTGCTGCCGGACGGTTGTCCAGCTCGTATACGATGTGGCCGGATGCCTTGGTAATGAGAGCACGTTTTGTCGTTGGTGAAAAGCCATGTGCCATACCCAGTCCAAACAGAATATCCGATTCAATGAAAGCAAGCACGACCGAATCATTGGAAAGGTGCTGATTGGCCATTTGATAAGTTGCCTCAAAACGAAAGTAATCTCCGGAACTTCCACCGAAAATAGGAATACGGTTGGCAGAACCCTTGCGAAGCATGGTGTGGATGTCATGGGTTAAACAGAAACGCGATTTTGTAGCCCCTGCTGAAAACATTATTGCCAGAACAGGAGAGACCCTCGGTCTTTTTGATGTGGAGATGTGAAGCATTTGATGAAGCGGGTGGGTTGGATTGAAGTATTTCGATGCTTTGGCCTGAGCAAGTGCCTCATTAACAGCGTTTTCGAAATTTTTACTGACACCTGTTCCCATACCCACTGAGACTTTGAGGTGAGGGGACGCTATGACTGTTACTACAACGCCTCTGGTAATAAGACCATTTGCAATTTCGCCGGCCGTACTTGTACCGATGAGCGGACAATCGCCAATGGTTTCTAAAATGCCTTTCTGGATGGCATCAAGGTCAAGTTCCGGACATGCAAAAACGATTGCAAGGGATGGCCTATATTTTTCGAGTTGAGAAAGGGCTTGAGAGGCTGCCCTTCTGCCCATATCTATGCCCTGACCACGGAAAGACCTGCCGATCCCTGCTTCAAAATATGTTCCCATTTGCAGTCCTGTTAACGTCGTCTCTCGTATATAGCATATCGTATAGGGAAATACAAAAGGAGAACGACAATACGCTATTTACCGAACATTTAAAGACGGTATCGATGGATGAGAGCAGCGCTGCTGTATATCTTACTTTTTCAGTGACTCCCAGTCCTTCAGAAATCGTTCAAGACCGATGTCGGTCAGCGGATGGTTCATCAACTGTCTGAGAACATTGAAGGGTATGGTAGCGATATCAGCGCCAAGGATTGCCGCCTCAACAACATGGAGCGGGTGTCTGATGCTCGCTACAATGATCTCTGTTTCGTAACCGTAATTTGCAAAGATGGTGATTGTGTCCTCGATGATGCCCATCCCCCGTGTTGAGATATCATCAAGACGGCCAATGAACGGGCTGACGTAAGTGGCGCCTGCTTTGGCTGCTATCAGAGCCTGGATAGGCTGGAACATAAGGGTTACATTTGTTTTAATGCCTTCCCGGGATAAAACACGAACTGCTTTAATGCCTTCTTCGGTCATAGGAATCTTTATAACGGCATTTGGACCCAGAGCGGCAAGTTTTCGGGCTTCTTCGCACATACCCATAGAATCTTTGGCTATTACCTCAAGGCTTACCGGTCCTTCTACCACAGAAAGTATTTCCTTGATGGTTGTCTGGGGATCCTTTTTTTCTTTTGCAAGAAGCGATGGGTTTGTTGTTACCCCATCGACAAGTCCCATTTCAATCCCTTTCTTAATTTCTTCAACATTGGCCGTATCGATAAAAAATTTCATCTGCCCTCCTACCCATTCATTTTTTTAAAGAATGTATGTTTTTCATCTATTTCTATTGTAACCATTTTTGAGATGCCACAGAAAAAAGCTTGATGATTCAAGGCTGGTCGTATACATAAATGCCTCTTCAAGCGTTTCGCCCCTTGCAAAACTTCCGTGACCCCGTATGAGAACAATTTTGTGATTTTTGAGTTGTTCACTTACAAGATGAGCAGATTCTTCAGAGCCAATAGTCTTTTTCGGACTCACTACGGGTGTTTTTCCGAACAAATATAATCCTTCCGAGTCCACTGGAATAATTTCATTCTGAAGCATGGATAAAAGCGTTGCGTAGAGGGGATGGGTGTGTATAATGGCGAGAGCACCAGTTGCCCTGTAAACGGCTGTGTGGACAATTAGCTCTGACGAAGCCATAGGGATTTGTGAGTTATCCTGCCCGAGTTCAAGTTCGATCACATCTTTTTCCTGTAACCTGCCCAGCATGGAGAATCTTCGTGTAATGTAGATTTGATTCAGGGCACGGGCACTCATGTTGCCGCCGTGAGAGGTGATGAGACCTCTCAAAAAAATATCTCGCCCAATCTCTTTGAACTGCTCAAACATTTTCTGTATCATCAAAGCCCTATCTCATCGAAGGTAATTTTTCTGATACGTTCAACAGATTGCTGATCGTCTATATCACTGAGAAAGGTTGCGAGGGGGCGTTTTAAACCAGGGTGTATTATCTGGGGATCAATTTCAAGACAAGGAACCATAGCAAACTTTCTTCTGTGGAGTTCTGCATGGGGAATGATTAACGAGTGCTCCTGAAGAATGAGGTTGCCATAAAGGAGAATATCAAGATCAATCACCCGTGGACTGTCTTTTCGGCTGTCCCGCACCCTTCCCATGCGGTTTTCTATGCCCATTAAAAGTTCGAGAAGTGAGAGAGGAGAGCTCGTCCATGATACAAAGACTGCACAATTGACAAAATCGTCCTGTGGAACGGAAGAAACAGGGGATGTAAGGTACAAGGAGGAGGCATCCCGAAAGACAAGACGCCTATCTTTTACCAATTCCCTGATGCTTGTAATACAGTTTGCCTGGCTGTCACCCAAATTGGATCCGATACCTATGAATACCCGGTCTCTCATTTTCTCATGCTTCCTTTCTCAAGGTTTACCTTCTTCACCTGACATGGTTTTCCCGACAGGCAAGGTTTTGGAAAAGGCCGCCGGTTCTGAGCTGTAAAACCGGATAGCCTCAATTTCATTGAAAGAGTGGAGACCTTCAAAGACATCCTTGTTTGATTTCTCCACAATTACTGTGTTGTCCCTCCAGAGACTGCGGTACTGAACCCTGTGATGAAACAAATACGATACGACACGAGCCTGTGAGCGATTTGCATTGTCCTGAAGAGCCCGGTTGATAAACTCGTTCTGTTCCTTCCAGCTCGAATTTGGTGCACCGGCGAAGCTTGCTTTTGCTCGAAAATATATCACGTAGCTCCCTGTCTCATTTGTTTTAAAGTGCTCCATCAGTTCCGAATCTACTTCTACTGCCCTGGATAGGAGAGGGAAAGCTAAAAGCAGGCCTATAACCCCTACAGCTGATATGATATTGACCAAAATGTGCCACCCTTTAGAGATCATGGAGAATCCTCGCGACAGTGCCTTATTATAAGTGCCATTATAGCAGAATTGAAGATCAGATGCACCGAAATTGACGGGAAAAGCAGGACGAACAAGAACGGAGGGAAAGGAAGTAAAAAATACAAATTGAAAAGTGAGAAGTGAGAAGATAAGGCGGGACAGGCGAGAAAGGCTAAAACGAATGAATTCTACCATTCCTCCACACGGGGTATTACTGAAAATAACAGGTCGGCGCATTTGAACAGGTTATATCGGCTCAGCGAGCTGTGGGGGCATCCTTTCACACTGACAGTGACAGGAAAGGGATGCCCCCAAGTCGGTTTTATTTTTGGGTTTTTGTTAGATAATCCTGACAAAACTTTAATACTTCTTCGCCAGGCAGGTTCTTGCTTTTCATTGTCTGAACGTATTCATCAACAATTGGTTTTACTTTTGCTGCCCATAAAGCGCTCTCCTCTTGTGAGAGGGGTATAAACTTTATTCCCTTACTCAATGCAAATGCTTTCCCATCCTTGTCCATCTGATCCCACAACAATCCGGTCTTTTCAATCCATTCCTCATTTATTTTTTCAATAATGTTCTGGATGTCGGCGGGGAGGCTGTTCCACTTTGCTTTGTTCATTACACAAAAACCTGCTGTTGTATAGGCTGAACTGTAGCTTTCAGTCGTAAACTGGGTAAGCTCACCAAGTTTCCATTGTTCTAAGGCTTCAACAGGAATAAGAATCCCATCTACAACGCCTGTCCTCAGGGCGTCATATGCCTCGGCAATTGACATTCCCACCGTGGCACCACCAAGTGCTTGAACTATCTTGGCGCTCAGACCGGTCGACCGTATCTTCATCCCCTTCAAATCACTGAGTTTGTAAACGGCTTTCTTGGTACTGAGGAGGCCCGGGCCATGGGCGTGGAGGTACATGACCTTAACATCATCGAGTTCTTTCGGCTTATACTTCTTATAATACTCATTAGTCATCTTTGTGGCTGCATAACCACTCTTGTACCCCAGGGGAAGGTCAATTACTTCGCTGAGAGGGAAGCGACCTCGTGTATAACTCAAAAACGACCATCCAACATCGGCAATACCTTTCACTACGGCATCATAAACGAGCGGTGCTGTGGCAAGGGTTCCCCCAGGATAAAAGGTGATCTTTACTCTGTTATTCGTTCTTTTTTCTACTTCACGACACCACTGTTCCCCGAGCTGAGCCTGCTTCGTCATAATTGGCATGAAATGTGCGTAGTTCATAGTGATGACTTTCTCCTGGGCCTGCACAGCAGGACAATAGAGGAATAAACCAAGTAAAAACATTAACAAACCAAACCCAATCAATAGTTCATGACGTTTCATATCAACCTCCCTTTTTTCTTTTAAATGCGGGTGTTTCTTTTAGTGCCTGTTCTCCGGCAGTGCGTGTATCCCCCCTTTCTACATAGTTTTTAAGGTTCTCTTTTACGAACAGGATATCAGCGTTAATGAGCCTGCTTACTTCACCGGTTTTTCTCGACTTTATTGCATGGAAGATTTCCTTGTGAATTTTAAAGAGTTGTCTTTCGAAATCCAGGTCAAGAAAGGTGTAGGCTACTTCCATGAGAATATCTGTAAGTGATTTCATGAGGATGGAAAGAACAGGATTCCCCGAGGCTTCTGCGAGAAGCAAATGGAAGTCTATGTTTGCTCTTTTGAGTTTGGCTGCGTCGTCCATAGCGCGTGATGCGTCTTGAAAGAGCAAAGCAATTTTTTTGATATCCTCATCTTTTGCATGAACAGTAGCCTCTTCGATAATAAATGGTTCAATTTGCAAGCGCACATCAAAGAGGTGATCCACAGTAATCTGTCCGTTTTCTGCCAGCGACCTGAATGATTCTGTGACCGGTTTGTGATAGTGTGAGCTTACAAATATACCTCCCTGGGGGCCTTTCTTGGCATGGATATAGCCCATTACGTCAAGTATGCGCAATGCTTCCCTGACCACTGAGCGACTGACACGCAATTCGTTTGCAATGTCGACCTCAGACGGCAACCTGAAACCCTCCACTAAACCTTCGTCAAAAATTTTCGTTCGAATCAGTTGAGCCACCTGCTCGAAGTATCTCCTTTTGTCCAGAGGTTGAAAGGTTGGCGTTACCGTGCTCTTCCCCTCCTTTTTCTGATGAATGGGTTGTTGTTTCAATTTACCTCCCTTCGAACTCGCTCTTTTTGTTTGCGGGGATACTCAGCACGCCATCTCCGTTCACATCTTCCAGGTCAAACCACCATTTTTGGCTGTAATCAGGTTTTCCATACCCGAGGAGATCATCTCCCCAGATGGCAAAACTTCTCGCAATGGAAGAATTTCTCATGGCCCAGCCTACAGATCGATGAAAGGGAGTATAGGGTTTGTTCCATGGGCACACCTTTATACAAGTACCGCAGCCTGATCCTCTCTGGTTTCCTACCCTCATGCCTGTACATTTCTTTTTATCCATTGGCCACTTTTCATAACCATTGTACATTTCTTTGCCACCGTCACTAATAGCGCCGCTTGGGCATTCACGGGCACATTTTTTACATTTTGAGCAAAAGTCCTGAAGGCCAAAATCAATGGGTTTATCCGACAGAAGGGGCATATCGGTTGTGACAACTGCTGCCTTGAATCGCGGACCAAGAAAGGGGTTGAGCACTATATCTCCTATTCTACACATCTCACCCAGGCCTGCCAGGAGAAGAATAGGTGGCACCACAAGATCATAAAATGGCGCATAGTGAGCTTTTGCAGGATAACCGAGCCTTCTTATGTATTCAGCGAGAATGATAGCAATGAAGCCTGATGTTGTATAAGCCAGCATACTCATGGCATTGCTGATCCAGTCACTTCCCGAGGTAGCATGGGATGTGCGGTAATCCTGATCTATTAGCACGGCAATTGCGTACTTGTGATTCAATTCAATGGGGACTTCTGCAGCTTCAGGCTTCATAAAATCAAATTTATGGCTATAGACAGCATATGGAGGAAGCTCACATATGCCAACAGTGTCAGCCCTCAGAAAATATGCCATCTCTTTGATATGACGGGCAAGACTGGCCGGGTCATCAGGTATTGGGGCTTGATGGGCTGAGGTGATACCGTCCAAAAAGGGCTTCATGTTGTTTCTCATCCATGAAAGCGCACCAGAGGCAGGATGTTTTGGCACAAAACGCCGCGTTTCCGTCTCAAGTTTAGGCCCATAATCTCCTGCTGCAGATTTGCAAAATCCAGCCTCTCTCTCCCGAACCCTTTGAACCATGTCACTATGAATAAGGGTTGTTGGGTTAGGTACTCTCTTAAGCTTGTGTACTGGGAATGTCTCCCATTTTCGATTTAGATATCCGCTCATATCTTTTTCCTTATATCAAGTCTGACTTATTAAGTTATTCGGTGATTATGAAAAAGTCAAGTTTTTTCATCATTACTGTTGCCCCATGTTTGTGCAGAATGGGTCAGTGGGTAAAGTATGAGAAAGAATTAAGAAACAGAAAAAACCATAAGACGCGTAGTAAGCTTGCATTGATAATGAGATTAAGCTAAAAGTACTGGTAGTGACAAAAAAGTTGGGTTCGAACATGGTAGAGATGAAGCCAATCAGACTTGTCTGTTTTGTGTGTGAATGGAATGAGGGGAGAAGTGTTCATCTCGAGATGAGCGTAAGGCTGAAACTGAAAAGACTGGGAAGCAAAATCATTATAATGTCTGCAGGGTTTAGTCAGGCTGATACTGTAAATCCGCTTCGTAAGGCTTTCTTGCTTGGTCTTGGGGTCCCTATGTCAGAGATTGATGCTCACTTTTCAACAATCTTTAACGAAAAACATGCCCGGGCAGATCTTATTCTTGTTGCTGAATTGCCCATGAAAGGAAAGCTGGTCCAACAATGGCCCGGATTGACAGGAAGAGTGATGACGGTGAAAGGATTCGTCAAAGGGATGAACCCATCGAATGAGAACATCTCAGAAGAGGAAGCTATAATGGAGGATGCCGGAGGAAAAGATCCTGATAAAAAGCTCATGCTCTATGTTAAGCACGAACAACTGGCAGCACAGGTTGCACAAAGACTTGTTGAATTGGAGGCTGGCAGATCATCTTTTCCGTGAAAAATCATCAGGCGAGGATGGCAATTTGCCTGTAGTAAGCCCTCTTAGTTTCCTGATTATTTCGTGGTGTTCTCCAAGTGTTATGATAAGCGACTGAATGGCACGACCTATTGTACCATCACATAGGCTCTGAAATTCTTTCCTAATATCTGGAGCCACTGCATTATATCCTTCAACAAGGTGGTCAACCCATCTTTCCAAAGACTCAGCAGTAAGCCCCTCTCTCTGATAGACATATCCTTCAAATGCACCAGCCCTGGCTGCAAACTCATAGATGTCGCTGTAAACTCCCATGAAATCCCCCTATCTTTTATATGTTATTGGATAAGAATACCTGATTTAATGAATAGGTGCAAGATTAACAGCGGCAATGGGCCATGGGCGAAGCAGCCCATAGCTCAAAGCTGATAGCTCGTAAAGGAAGTAATGCTGTAAATCTTTGAGTGATTGATGTTAAAGAGGTTTTTTTGTTGCTTTCAGCTATGAGCTGGACGCTGCATTTATATATGATTCCTCAGCATTAATTCCACATGGTGAGGGTAGGAGAAGCAGCCTATAGCTCTTAGCTGAAAGCTCGTAGGGGAAGTAATGCTGTAAATCTTTGAGTGATTGACGTTAAAGAGGTTTTTTTGTTGCTTTCAGCTATGAGCTGGACGCTGCATTTATATATGATTCCTCAGTATTAATTCCACATGGTGAGGGTAAAGGTAATGCTGACGTTCAAGATGGGATATGCCGTATTTTCGAATGTAGTGAGTGAGAAGGGTTATGGGGGTGGTGAGAGGGACACGTTGTTGGTAGAAATTGTGTATTACCTCCTGTACCTCCTGTTTTTCATCTGTTGTTAGGTATCTGTTTAAATATCCCATGATGCGGCGCAGAACATTAACCTGTTTCTTAACCGTCGCTATAAGGCGCAGACCTTCCATAAGGGTTTTGACATATTCCTCATAAACGTCGATTTTATAACTTTTGACGTCTACCATTAGTTTTTCAAGATTGCGGTAATGCCTTGGGCTGTGGGACATAACGAGGAACTTATGGGCAATGTGAAAATCTCTTAAATTTTTGATATTTTTTCCTTCACGTAACATGTCCTGCCAGCGTTTATATACAAAAACCCGTTCCATGAAATTTTCTCTTAGGACCGTGTTATAGAGACGTTCATCTTCCTCTACGGGCAAATTAGGGAAACGTTTCGTGAAAGCGCCGGCAAAGATACCTACACCTTTGCGAACAGGCACGCCTGATGGTCCATAAACCTTTACCGACTGCATTCCAGAACTGGGGGATTTGCTCTTAAAAACAAATCCGCAAAGATCCTTTTCTTCAAGCTCTTTCAATTTCCCCTTTGCCCATTCCAGCATCCCATCCGTATGATCAATCCCTGTATTGAGGGTGACAAGTCGTGCATCTTCCGGTTTACCCACAAGGCGAAGGGGTTCCCTCGGAATCGGAAGACCATACTCAACCTCTGGGCAAACCGGAGTATACTCGAAATATTTGCCCAGTATGTCAGTTAGATAGCGATCATGCTTGTGTCCGCCATCGTATCGTACATTCTCACCAAGCAGGCATCTGCTGATTCCTATTTTGATTTTATCCATATTACTTGCTCCTTTCCCAAGTTTTTATCAGATTTGAAGAACTTTGAAAATGAAATAGTCGTTTTGGCCTAAAACCTCCCTATACAGAAGGATCGGTTGTCTCCCATACAATGGCCAGCAAGTGGAGGATAAACAAAAATATCTTCAGGCAGGTGCCTGCAAGAAGAAACCCTTATGCCTGTGATCCTATTGGTGTATATGGAAGAAAGACTGCAGGTTTGATCTGAACAAGCATATAAAGACACTTAAAAAACAACAGCTTACACTATTTTATCACTCAATGAGGCTTTGTTTAAGGATGGATACCTCTGGGGAACCAAGTGACGGTACATGTTTCAGTGTAAAACCATACCTGCCCTGTATCTGGAGCTACCTGAGGCAAAAGAAAATGAGAAGGTGGATTAAAATTGTCACTTATTCGCTGTCATGGATTTTGTTATCCCGTAGAAAAAAAGGGGAGGAGAAAATAAACATCGTAGATTGCAAAATATGATATATATGTAAACATATCATGGTTCTGCCTGCCACCAGCAGATACCATAAAAATTTTGTTGAAACACCAGAGCACAGGTGGTAATTAATCATCAGGATTATGGAAAATTGCTATTTAGCATCCCACCTTGAAGCAATATCAAAACCCTCATGGCTGATGAACAGATGAAAAAGCTTGTTGTTGTTTTTGTCTGCATAATTTGTGTACTCTCTGGCTGCGCACTTAGAAAAGAGATTGTTATTCCCCGGTCCAAAATCCAGGAGACAGTATCCAAAAAATTTCCCTATGATAGAGACATTGGTATTGCTCGATTCACCGTGCAGTCCCCTGAAGTATACTTCAAAGGAAAAAACATTGGGCTAAGGGCAGTTTATTTTGTTCACCTCCTGGACAAAGAAGTACGAGGGTCTCTGGATGTGAATGGACATGTTGTTTATAAACCTGAAACAGGTTCTTTTTATCTTCAAGATTTTACGGTTGAAGACGTCAGGCTCAATGAAAAAGACCTCTTGGAAAAAGTAAAAATTCAGAAAATTGTTGATAAGGTTATCAGTAACTATCTGGATGGTTTTCGCATATATCGCCTTGATCCCCGTGATCAAAAACAAAGTCTGGCAAGATCATACATAAGGGAGATATTTGTGCGAAATGATGATCTTGTTGTTGTATTAGGATATTAGGGTTAATGTGCCCCAATAAACCTCGTTTGAGGCCAAGAGGCATAACGGACACCCTATATTTCGTTCATGGGACAAAGGTAACAGCAGAATATACCTGTTAAAGAGTTCGGGTGACGAGTCTTTACCAGTTTCTGCGCTAACCATTTACAGTAGGCAGTCCGTTAGCACTCTTTTGTTTTGCCGGGCTTATTTTATTTCAATTTTCCCGCAATCTCCTTGCCAAATTCAAAGGCCTGTGCACTCTCGACATCTCCTGGTTGCCACATTGCCTTGAAGCCGTCTCCTCCAACAAGCTCAAACCCTGCTTTCGCAAGATCTTCGTTCAGGATTTTCACTGACTCCCCGCTCCATCCATAACACCCAAATGCAGCGGCCTTCTTATTTTTGAACTTCAGGCCGGTAATCATGTCTATGAGTGATGCCATTGCGCAGAGAATACCTTTATTGATCGTTGGGGATCCCAAAAGAATCGCCTTGGATTTGAACACTTCTGTTACCACATCGTTAATGTCGCTACGGGCAATGTTGAAGAGTTTAACTGTTACAGATTTATCACTTTCCGTAATACCTCTGGCAATGGATTCTGCAAGCTTGCGGGTACCGTTCCACATGGTATCGTAAATAATCGTAACCTGGTTTTCCTGATAGTTATTTGCCCATTCCAGATATTTGTGGGCTATTTGCAAGGGGTTGTCCCTCCAGATAACGCCATGGCTTGGACAGATAGCATTGACAGGAAGATTCAAGCCCACCACTTCATTAATCTTTTTTGTCACGAGGGGCGAGAACGGCGTAAGAATATTGGCATAATATTTAATTGCTTCGTCAAATAGTTCTGACTGGACAACGAGGTCATTGAACATGTTTTCACTTGCTATATGCTGGCCAAAAGCATCATTGGAAAAGAGAATGGCATCACCGGTAAGATATTCTATCATGGTGTCAGGCCAGTGGAGCATAGGTGCTTCAATAAAAATCAATTCCTTCTTGCCAAGACTGAGCTTGTCACCTGTTTTTACAACCTGAAAGTTCCAATCCTGATGGAAGTGTCCCTTCAGAGATTTAACACCATTAGCAGTGCAATAAACAGGTTTATCAGGAATATGGCGCATCAGTTCCGGCAACGCACCGGAGTGATCCATCTCAGCATGATTTGCAATAACAAAGTCAATTTTGTTCAGATCGATCTCTTTGGCAAGATTGTCAACAAATTCTTTAGCAAAGGGTAACCAAACCGTGTCGATCAATGCTGTCTTTTCATCTTTTATCAGGTAGGCGTTGTAGGATGATCCCCGATGCGTTGAGTATTCCTCCCCATGAAATTTTCTAAGTTCCCAGTCAATTTTACCAACCCAGTGTACGTTTGGAGCTATTTCGAATTTCATAACGTTCTCTCCTTTTTTATTTTATTTAATCATGACAAGCAGCATTTTGTAGCGAGTTATTGCTTTAAGGGCATGGGGTTTGTGGGCGGGCATGATGATCATTTCACCTTCTCTTACTGAATACGGCGTGCCTTCAATACGGATTTCAGCTTCTCCTTCCAGCATATAAACTGCTGCATCAAAAGGTGCCGTGTGTTCGCTCAACCCCTCACCTTCATCAAAAGCGAATACAGTCATCGTCCCTGAAGGTTTTTGGATAATCTCCCTGCTGACGACTGAATGTTTCTGATAAGCGGCTGTGTCTTTGAGCTTGAATACTTGCTCTGAATCTTTTGTTGCTTGCTTACCCATGGTTTTTCTCCGTTTTGACAAAAAATCTTAAATTTCTCAAATCAAAAAAAGTGAATCCCTTTCCCATCTATACTATCATGTCACGCCTAGTTTATAAAACTAAAAATTAAGGAGTATCCTTGACTTAAGTCAAAACATTTATTTTCTATTCAGATTAAATCAAACACATGCATTGTGTTTCCCTGTGAAAAAAAGTGTTGTATATGTTAATTATAGGACATATTAACCGGAGGTCAGTACCATGAGCGGCTTAAAGGATCAAAAATTTTGCAGACGAGATTTTATCAAGAATACTGTTTCAGCAGGAATCGGAGCTTTTGTAATCACGGGGTTTGTAACAAAAGGGTTTAGTGAAAGCACAAGGGAACAACTCGATCCACAAAAAAATAAGATTACACCAAAGATACAGGACGCGAACAGCGAACCGCCTGTCAAAATACCTGATATTAGAATCAGAATGAACCATCTGGATGCCTTTCTCGTGGGTGTTTCCAGTTCTGAGGTTATAGAGATCTCATTACAAGATGTCCTTAAATTTCACGGTTACTGCGCTGCCGGTGTCACGCTTGCCTTCAGGGAAGCCCAGGAAGCATTCAGGGTGTTATATGGGAATAAACTCCCGGATCGTCAGGGTATTAAAGTACAAACTTCATATCACTGCTGTCAGGCAGGGGTATTAGCTTACATTACAGGGGCCAGGACAGATTTCGGAGCTCTTGTCAGCCGTGGTGATCTCATCCTCATTCCGGAGGAAATGAAAAAAGTTGTTTTCACGGATAAAAAGACCGGGAAAAGTGTTACCTTATTACCTAAGGTTGATCCCCATGCCATGTTTGTACCGCTTTTTCGAAAGGTCAGACAGGACAATAGCATTGCTCCACAGGTGCAAAAACTGTTAAATGATACTGTACAGGATTATGTAACCAGTCCACCTGAAAAGCTCTTTGAAATACAATATGGCTAGGCCATCTATGACAATCTATGAAATTGGTGAGGTTCAACAGAAGGAAAAGTGGAATCACAGCAGGTCTTATTGAGGAAAGGGAGCATCATAAATATAAAATCAGACCATAGAGATCAATAATGCAGAATGGGAAAACATTATAAAAGGAAAATACCATGGAGTCCCATCATTCAACTACAAAAACGAACCTTGTGGGGTGTCAATCAATCATGCATGTGAAGATGGGAAGTTTTACTTTCACTGTGATGTGGGCGGCAAGATGGTCGACTTTATAAAGAGAGACCCGCTTGTAGTGTTAACAATCATATAGATTGTGGAACACTGGAAGATTTGAAAAACAGGAATGACTGGCCGGAGTGAAATGGAGGTGATGCAGAAAAAAGTTTACGAATGGGAAAGGTAACATAAAACCATAACAGAAAGGACAGAGCCATGAAAGCAACGCAGCAACTGAAAGATGAACATGAGGGTATCAAAATCATGTTGAATATCCTCGGACAGATTTGTTTTCGATTAGAAACAAAAGGGGATTTTGATGAAAAGCACTTTGAAGGCATTCTCGAATTTTTGAAGGTATTTGTGGACAAATGCCATCACGGAAAGGAAGAAGATTTGTTATTTCCAGCACTCGAAGAAGCTGGTATCCCGAAAGAGGGTGGCCCTATCGGTGCCATGCTTGAGGAGCACCGGCTGGGCAGGAACTATATCAGCGCAATGAGTGAAGCATTTGATGGATACAAACAAAAAAACAAATCTTTTTCACAAGGTATCACTGTGAATGGACGAGACTATATAGCTTTACTGACGAATCATATTGAAAAGGAGAACAGCGTCTTATTTGTAATGGCTGACAGTCGCTTATCAGAAACGATACAGGACGAGTTGTTTGAAGGATTTGAAAAAATAGAAACGGAACGTATAGGCCCAGGCAAACATGAGGAATTTCACCATCTGCTGGAGAAGCTGGGTAAAATATATTTGGACTGAACAGGCAAAACAAACATAAAGAACTTGTATATAGCAACAACCCGTTTCTAACTGCTTATACGGGAATTTGTACAAAAGATGCAAACCTTACAAAGAGTAATACCTAAATCCAAAACACATATGCCGGCACGGATGAGAATGAATTGCCCGGTGGAATCGATATTTTGAAAGTCTACATGAATCCGGATGAGTTTGATAATTTATTAATTTAAAGGTAATATGTGATCCTGATGGAGTCAAAACTCATAGTTATAAAAGGCGACATAACAAAGCTGAATGTCGATGCTATAGTCAATGCAGCTAATCATTCACTTCTTGGAGGTGGTGGTGTTGATGGGGCCATTCACAGAGCAGCGGGAAGGGAATTGTACGAAGAATGCAAAACGCTTGGTGGCTGCAACACAGGAGATGCTAAAATAACAAAGGGATACAAACTTCCTGCAAAGTATGTAATCCATACAGTCGGTCCAATCTATGGGAGAGAAGGTGGCAATGAGGCAGATCTGCTCGCCAACTGCTATAAAAATAGCCTCACACTTGCAGTAGCTCATAATGTAAGGACTATTGCTTTCCCCAGTATTTCAACTGGTGCCTATGGCTATCCCATTGAAACGGCTTCAAAAATAGCCGTCACTACTGTCAAGAACTTTCTGGATGAGAAAAAGGGTTACGTGGAAAAGGTCTATTTCGTCACTTTTAGCGATACCGATTTTAAAATTTATCAAAATCTGCTATTGAGTCTCTGAAACGGGACACAAAAAAACAGATTGCCTGTGCCCCGCCTAAACCTGTAAATCTTTTATGTAGGAAGTGAAGAGCTTGGTTAAATGCCGGGTATCATCTGCTGTTCCTGAATAACCGAAAGACATTGCTGCTGTCACAACAGATGATGACTGAATAATGTCGGAGCACATCCGAAGAAACTCGACTATCTCATGGTCTGACCAGAGATCTCCCTCATCCCACATATCAGCTTTGTTGAACAGGCCAAAACCTATGTCAAAAATTATCGGTTTTGAGATTTGAAAAGATATCAATGATTTCATGTTGTCATGGATGAACTGCCTGGCATTATGCTCTTTGAGAAAAGGTGGATACAAACCAGGACCGATACATGTTTGCTTACAAAAAAAATGTACTTCATCAACCAGGCCCCGTATAATGGCAGGGGCAATAAACGAGTCTTTTTGCACCCCCATCTTTTTTTCCACCAGAGAATAAATATCGTCAATATCCTGTGTTTCTAACAATTTTTTAACTGCCAAAGGATCACCATGAAAATCGTTGACGCCGTCCCAATGACAATCAAGATGAATTAGAGCAAAAGGCCCTGTATTTCTTATGTCCCAAAGCACTTTTTCCCAGATATAATAGGCCCATCTGTGATCATCCATAAGCCAGATACCTGAAATAATCTCTTCAAAATACTGGTCGTTCATTTTGAACCGGTCAATGTCTGGAAATTTCATATTCACGATTGCAGAAACCGCTGCATCAGATATTTATTCTTGAAGGTATAAAGAAGCACAGCTGCCAACGTTGTTCCCCATAAAGATGCATTACAAATTTACAAATTTTTTCCAACATAATCAATGTTATTCGAGCAAATAGCATCATTGCCACTGCAAGTGAAATCAGCAGATGTTGTCTTTATAGCTCAATTAAAGAGCATGCTGCGCCCTGAGATTTCCTTCGCTGTCTGCGTCAACTTACCGATTTTATATGTAGTTCAGCACGACAAATCGTAATTAATAGTAAGTGTATAATATTATGAGGAAAAAGGAAATCGCCTGATTATGTTCCTGATGAAATCATATCTTTCTTGAACACTAAAGGAAAAATAAAACCTGCTTCCTATTAATATGTGGATTATTTCTCTCACTTTTTTCTCGTTTCGCATTGCTTCAATCTCCGTGGTAAGATGGTTTTAATGTGATTTTTTTTGCCCTTGTCACTTTCCTATTATCGTACAAATCGCCGGTTATATTATTGACAGACATCACATCAGATGCCTAACGAACATTTGTGAACCAATGAGGAAAGATGGATTTTATATTAAAAGTTGTTATGATATATTATTTTTTTGAAAGGAGGTTCCTGTGAAGGATTCTGTTTTGAAAGATAAGAGGATTTTGGCTGTGGATGATGAACCGGATGTGCTGGAAGTATTAAGGGAAGAGATTACAATGGCTGTCCCAACCTGTGTTGTGGACACTGCCACCTCCTATGACAAAGCAATGGAGCTTTTGGCTTCATGGACCTATGACCTTGCCATTTTTGATATCATGGGGGTTCGGGGTTTTGATCTGCTCCGGATCGCTGTGAACCGGGACTACCCCATCCCAGTGGTTATGCTTACGGCCCATGCATTGTCTCCTGAATTTTTGAAGGAATCAATAGAGAAGGGTGCCAGAGCGTATCTCCCTAAATCGAGTCTGGGGCATGTTGTTCCTTTTCTGGAAGATGTTCTGACATATGAATATGGTGATGTATGGAGACGCATCCTCAAGAATGTGGAAGGAATCTTTAGTAGTTCGCGAGGTCCATATTGGCGTAAGCCCGATGAGGACTTCTGGAAAGAGTTTGACGAAAAGATTGGTAAGGAATAACGGGGGTTGTCTGAGACGAGTACTGCAACTCCATAGAATTTGTGAATTTTATTTGTATTGTCTCCCATGGTTTTTGACGATAAGTTCAGTGAAGCCTGTTAAGAAAAACTTCAACAAAAGCGAAAATAGGTTTTGTACAGTTCGGTCAGCATATGATCAAACAATCATACTGTAATACACATTCTTGGATTCGAATGAAGAATATCACGATAGCTGTGATATAATAGCCCGATGAAATTATCATATAAGCAGATGCACACCACCAGAAAGCCCTTTGTTACAGAAGACTGGGCCGAACAAGTCTTTTTGAGGACTGCTGGTGTGCCGATAACTCAAGGAAATAAAGTCCAGATCCTCAAGGACGCAGGAGAAAACTATCCGGCCTGGGTCGAGTCTATGAAATCGGCAGAAAGGTGGATTCATTTCGAAAGTTACATCATGCACGACGATGATGCTGGGAGGGAATTCAGCGAGATACTTGCGGCAAAAGCGCGAGAGGGTATCAGAGTAAAAGTCATTTATGACTGGCTCGGAGGTTTGGGTAAGACTTCCCGAAGGTTTTGGCAGAGGCTGAGGGATGCTGGTGTTGAGGTTCGTTGTTTCAATCCACCGAGATTCGACAGTCCTCTGGGATGGATCAGCAGGGATCACCGGAAAATGATAGGTGTTGACGGAAAAATAGCTTTTGTTACCGGACTTTGCGTGGGTAGCATGTGGGCCGGTAACCGTGAAAAGTCAATTGATCCATGGCGTGATACCGGTATCAGTGTCACGGGTCCAGCGGTAGGAGATATTGAGGCAGCCTTTGCCCAAATATGGGTTGCTACCGGAGAACCAATGCCTAATGACGAAATTCCCGAAAAAGAATCAATCAGTCAGACAGGGAATGTGGCTTTGCGTGTGGTAGCAAGTATACCGAATGTGGGTGGCCTATACAGGCTTGATCAACAGATAGCAGCCCTGGCCAGGCATTCCCTTTGGCTAACAGATGCATACTACGTGGGTATTTCGTCCTATATTCAGTCTCTTAAGGCTGCTGCGATGGATGGGGTTGACGTTCGGCTCCTTGTCCCGGGAGCCACTGACATACCGGTCTTACGCACCATATCAAGGGCAGGATATAAGCCGCTCCTTGAAGCAGGGGTGAGGGTATTTGAATGGAATGGCTCCATGATTCATGCGAAAACAGCTGTGGCAGATGGACATTGGGCTCGTGTGGGATCTACAAACCTGAACGTTGCAAGCTGGATCGGTAACTATGAACTCGATGTGGTTGTAGAGAATGAGGATTTTGCTCGGGAAATGGAAGATATGTATCTTGCAGACCTAGAAAACTCAACAGAGATAGTATTAAGAAAGCGATGGAAGATAAGGTCTGCTGCAGGGAAACAAGGGCACAAATCAGCTTCCGGGCCAATTTCTGGTACAGGAAGCGTGGGAAGGGTGGGGATTGGAGCAATCCGCATCAGCAATACAGTTGGTGCTGCTATAACCAACCGCCGCATTCTTGGGCCTGCCGAGATACGCATCACTTTTGCGGGGAGTATTGCACTTTTGGGGCTTGCCATGCTATCTATTCTTGCCCCGAGACTGGTTACTGTTCCGATCGCTATTATCACTGGGTGGTTTGGGATTGCCTTGTTAATTAAGACATGGCGTCTGCGCCGAAGGAGACGCAGGGAAATGGAAAAGAACGAAGGAGATAAAACGTACAATGAAACAATACCTCGAACGATTACGGGTAACGACGTATAACATTCATAAATGTGTGGGCCTCGACCGTCTCAAGCGCCCGGAACGGGTCGTGGAAGTTTTGCGAGAAATAGATGCTGACATCATTGGTCTCCAGGAGGTGGTAAGCATTCCCGGAAGGAATGTTGAGATGGATCAGGCCCGATATATTGCAGATGCCCTTGGCATGGAATATAGGATGGGAACCACCCGGACAATGGGGGACGGGGTCTATGGAAACACACTTCTTAGCCGCTTTCCTTTCATGTCGAATCGTACCTTTGACCTGAGCCGCCCGGGTCGGGAGGAACGTGGATGCCTCTGTGTTGATTTGGCAGTGGCAAAAGACAGTATACTGCACATATATAATACCCATCTTGGCACTGCCTTCTTTGAACGACGACATCAAGCTAAAAATATAATGAGAGAATTAATTTCAAATCTTAAACACCAGAATGGTGCCCGCATTCTTCTGGGCGATTTTAACGATTGGACCAGAAGCCTTCCGACCAGACTTTTCTCGACCCATTTCTCCGGGGAAGACATCCTCCGGAGGCTGGAGCGCAAGAGGACTTATCCGGGTATATTGCCCCTGTTTCATCTGGATCATATCTATTATGATACAGGGTTAGTTCTAAAAAATGCCATACTTCACAAAAGCACAACAGCCCTTATGGCGTCAGACCATCTTCCGCTGGTTGCGGATTTTCAGCTCAATTTCCCAAAAAAAGCAGATGCAGGGTCAGGGTCCAATCACCATACTGTTGTATATGGTTGAAAGGTCACAGAAACACGGTGTGTTGATATTGATATTGGTATTGGTATTGCCGCCTTCATGCCTTCTTGTGAAAGACTGAGCCAGATTCAGGATATACAAGTTTATTTTCAAATTCTGCAATATCATCAGGTGTATAATCAGGAAATGGCAGGACCCCTTGCTTGCGCCATGTATCAACCTTTTCAACTGCCTTTCCGGTTTTTTCCTTATTAAGCCCAACATCTCTGGCAATATATGTTGTCTGGGATGGAAAGGAAAAGGATGTGCCGCTCTGCTCCACCAGGTTCATAAAACGGAGAAGAAGGTCTTCCTGTATTGCGAGGAATACGGGATGCTCGGCCTCCAGAATATATGCAAATATCTCTAATTCTAAACCAGAGTTTTTGAAACCGGTAAACCGTACTCTAGCCCCTGATGTTTCAACTTTAGGGTGCTCATAAAGTAACCTCCGTATTCCAGCAATGAGAAACTGCAGTTGGTCTGAAGAGGTTTCGTAGCGCAACTGAATATTATGACGAAACAGGTTTTTGTCTCGCATGTTATAATTTTCCAGGCTCATTGTAGCAAGCTGACCATTGGGAATGGAAACCACTGTACGGCTGAGCGTGCGAAGACGGGTTGAACGCAGGCCTATGTCTTCGACGGTACCCTGATAATCGCCTGCGCGGCAAAAGTCTCCAACTCTAACCGGTTGATCCCATATAAGCATGACCCCGCCGAACAAATTTTCCAGTGTCTTTTGGGCTGCAAACGCTACAGCAATACCTCCGATACCAAGACCGGTTGCTACTGCAGTGAGATTGATGCCTGCTACATAAAAAATAAAAATGGCGCCTGTTATGATCACGAAAACCTTGACTATTTTACGGAGTAACCTTGCTATAGCGATTTTTCCCGATGATACACCCGGTTGCCGGAGGATCAATAATTTTTCCACTACAGGGTCGATTAGACGCAGACACAGCCACGTGAGACCGACAATTAAAAGAGTTTCTCCAACGCGAAGCCAGAACAGGCGGGCAAGTAATGAATAAGAAAAAAATGATGCTCCATAAAATCCCAGAGAAAGTGCCAGGATTCGTATTGGACCCTTTATGCTGTGTATTAACTCTTTATTCTGTGTTGTTACAGTTCGCCCCCTGAAAGCGAATCTGAAGCTGGCAAAAAGTACCCGTGTTATAAACCAGGCAATGAGGAATGAGAGAGGAATCACAAGGACAAGGCCTACCCATCGCCATGCTGGGTATTCAAACAACTTGTAGGAACGAAGGGCTTTCGGGATATACTGTTTTACCCGGTCATGTCCGAGGTCTCTGTACATTTCTGGCACGAACTTTAGAGTGTTTGCTGAAAAGAGCCATACAGGAGGATCATCGCCTCGCTGAACACGTTCTAGTATGATATCGTAATTTCCCGAAAAGGTTTTGACTACCCCTATCTTTTCCTGGTTAGGCCTGAGGCCGTCCTCGAGGTTTCCCTCCGGCTTATTGCTCAGCTTAGGAAGGTATCCTGAAAGACCATGGTTGAGTACTGAGGATAGTTGGCTTGCGAGTTGTTGGGCTCTTTTGGGAGGCTGTCTGGTGTCAAGGTATTCAGCAGCTCTCTCGTAATCTTCACGATCTACATCCCTGATAAACCCCAGCAAGGTTCCCTGAGGGGTGCTGCGTCCCAATGGGTCGTCCAGGGCCACCTCCTGCTTTGCGGGTGCTGAATTTTCTTTAGAGACTGAAAGAGGGGGAAGTTTTTGGGCAAATGCGTTGTCAGGTAGAAAAGACAGCGCAAGAAAGATGGCTAGAAGTATGATTAATGTTTTTGATGTGATATTCCCAGCTTTGAAATTTATCATTGTTGCGACAATAACATATCATTTTCCGCTCCCATGTTCCAGCTTTCACTGAGATGAGTCAGTGCCCTGATCATTACCTCCGCCAAGTGCTTTGTAGAGCATCACGAGATTGGTGAGTTTTGACAGACGAAGAACGATAAGTCCTGTCTCTGCAGAATAGAGAGATCGTTGTGCGTCCAGAACGCTCAGATAACTGTCAATCCCTTTCGTATAACGGGCATTGGTGAGACGATAGGTTTCTGATGAAGCTTTGACGAGGGATTCTTGTGCCACGAGCTGATCTTCTACAGTTCCTTGCTTGGCCAGAGCATCAGCAGTTTCTTTGAAGGCAGTCTGGATAGCCTTTTCATACTGAGCCAGGGCAATCTCCCTCTCTGCCTTGACGCCTCGCAATGCCGCCCACAAGCGAGTGTCAAAAATAGGCATAATCACCTGTGGTGCAAAACTCCACGCAGTGCCCCCCGAGTGGAAAAGGCCTGACAATTCATTGCTTGCTGTTCCGGCTGTGGTTGTCAGGGAAATACGAGGAAAAAAAGCTGCCCGTGCAGCACCGATATTTGCATTGACAGCTTTGAGCTGATGTTCTGCGGCCAGGATGTCGGGCCTGCGTAATAGTATATGGGAGGAAATACCGGGAGATATGTCCTTAAAGGATGACATGGTGCTCAGGTCATGAGGCAGCAACTCCCTTGGTACTGTTGAACCGGTCAGAAGGTTCAATGTATTTTCATCCTGTGCCACCATTTGTGTATAGAGGGCAACTTCCCGTTTCGCAGAATCCACCTGTGTCTGGGATCGGCGAAGGTCAAGTTCATTGGTTATTCCCACTTCGTATCGCTTCTGGATTAATTGATACGCGGCTTGCTGAGCATCAAGAGTTGACTGGGCCAGCCTGAGGCCTTCCTGATCTGCAGCCAGAAGCAGATAGGCTCCAGCAACTGCAGAAATAAGTGAAATCTGTGTGCCCCGCTGTACATGCTCGGCGGCAAGATACTCTTCAAGGGCTTTATCTTTCAGGCTCCTGATACGGCCGAAGAGATCAATCTCCCAGGATAGCACGCCGAGATCGACACTATACCGGTTCCTGATATAAGAACGTCCTGTTTCTGAAAGATCAGCAGCCACGCGCTGCTTATTGCCGCTGCCTATTGCATTCAGTGTTGGAAAAAGTTCTGATTTCTGAATGCCATAGAGTGCCTTGGCTCTTTCCACATTCAAGGCCGCTATCCGAAGATCACGATTGTTGTCCAGAGCCAAAGTGATGACTTTTATCAGTTTCTCGTCGGTAAAAAACTCCTTCCATCTTAGTTCGGTGGCTATTGGAGTTCCGGGTGCAGCTTCCACCTTTTTGTATGCCTTGCCACTCGGCCAATCTGAAGGGATTGACAGGGCTGGACGTGTATATTTAGGGGCCATGGTACAGGCCCCCAGGAAAAGCATCAAAAGGATAATCGACAATACATTGCGAATCATTGTTTGAGTCCCTCCGAGCCATTAACAGAGTGGGCATTACGTTTTTGTTCCACTTTGAACAATCTGGATACACCTACAAAAAGCAACGGGATAAAAAAGAGGTCTATGAATGTGGCAGACATCATACCTCCGGTCACTGCAGTGCCGATGGCATTCATGGCCCCGGCCCCGGCCCCGGATGCTATTGCCAGTGGCAACACCCCGAAGAAGAAGGCAAGGGAAGTCATGATAACGGGTCTGAATCTTACCCGTACTGCTCCGAGTGTAGCCCCAATCAGCCCCTCCCCCCGTGCCAGCCTTTGTTGTGCGAACTGGATGATTAGAATAGCATTTTTGGTTGTCAGGCCAAGGGTTGTGAGAAAACCTATTTGAAAATAAACGTCATTGTGTAATCCGCGGGCCCATGTAAAAAGCGTTGCACCAAGCACACCGAGTGGTAGCATGAACAGGTTGGCGAGCGGGATAGGCCAGCTCTCATAAACGGCTGCGACGCACAGGAATATAACAATGATGGAAAAAGCATACAAAATGGGCGCCTGGCTGCTCGACATCCGCTCCTGATAAGAGAGGCCTGTCCATTCAAAACCTATTCCCTGAGGCAATTTGGCGGCAAGTTCTTCCATGGCCTTCATGGCTTCACCCGAACTTCTTCCCGGCGCTGGTTCTCCCCATATGTTCATAGATGGAAAACCATTGAAACGCTCGAGTCTGGGAGGGCCGGATATCCAATACCCGGATGCAAAAGAAGAAAAAGGCACCATTTTCCCCTCGGTATTGCGCACATATAGTTTATCTATGTCTTTAGGTAACATACGGTAAGGAGCATCTGCCTGAGCGTATACACGTTTAACCCTGCCCCCCTGGATGAAGTCGTTCACATAGGCGCTGCCGAAGGCATACTTGATTGTATTGTGGATCGAGGTAATGGGAACCCCAAGTGCGCCTGCTTTTTGCCAATCTACGTCCACACGGTATTCTGGCACATCCTCCATGCCATTTGGCCGAACCTTGGTGAGACGTTTATCCTGGAAGGCCATGCCAAGAAGCTGATTGCGTGCTTCCATAAGCTTGTGGTGACCGAGTCCCCCCCGATCGAGCAACTGGAAGTCAAATCCGGTTCCTGCACCAAGTTCAACCACTGCAGGCGGTGGAAAGGCAAATACGAGGGCATTGCGGTGCTGGGAGAATGCCGCCATGGCCCTTCCTGCGACAGCCTTCACCTTGAGGTCTGACCGGTTTCTAAGATTCCAATCCTTCAGCCTCACAAACACCATGCCATTATTCTGTGCTCTTCCTGAAAAACCGATTCCGGAAATCGTCATCATCGAATCTACCGCTTCTTTTTCATTGTCTCGAAAGTGCTTTTGTACCGCATTGACGACCTCCTGGGTCTGCTCAATGGTGGAGCCTGATGGCAACATGATCTGGGCAAGCATCATGCCTTGATCTTCATCTGGAACATAGGATGTGGGAATGCGCCAGATTAAAATCCCTACCACTGCCACGATAACAAAATATATAACAACATAGCGCGTTCTTCTCGAAAAAGAGTTTCCAACTATTTTTACGTATCGGTCCCTGATGCGGAAAAAGACACGGTCAAACCTTTCAAAGAAAGGGCGGAGGAACCGAATCGAATTTTCAGCAGGTTCATGTCCTGCCTTTACAGGCTTGAGGAACGTGGCACACAGGACAGGAGTGAGGATCAATGCCACAATTACCGACAGGAGCATGGAGGAGATGATAGTTACTGAAAACTGACGATAGATGACTCCTGTAGATCCACCAAAGAAAGCCATGGGACCGAACACTGCGGAGAGGACAAGGCCAATGCCAATAAGGGCTGTTGTTATCTGCTCCATCGATTTGGCAGTTGCTTCCCTTGGTGAAAGCCCTTCCTCGGTCATAATTCGTTCCACGTTTTCCACCACAACAATGGCGTCATCAACGAGAAGACCGATGGACAAGACCATAGCAAACATAGTGAGCATATTGATAGAAAAACCGAAGAAATGAAGCGTTCCAAAAGTACCCAGGAGCACCACCGGTACTGCAACAGTAGGAATAAGGGTTGCCCTGATATTTCCCATGAATAGCCACATGACGAGAAAAACAAGCAGAATTGCTTCCAAAAGGGTCTTAACCACTTCCCAGATAGCAACCTTAATAAACGGGGTCGTATCATAGGGATAAACAACTTTCATACCATGAGGGAAGAACCTGCTCATCTCGTCCAGTTTCGCCTTAACAGCATTTGCGGTGTCGAGTGCGTTTGCCCCTGAAGCCATGCGTATGCCTATGCCAGCAGAGGGTTTATCATTGTAAAAGGCTTCAATATCGTAATTGTCAGTACCAAGTTCCACTCGTCCCACATCTTTAATCTTTACGACAGAGCCATTAGGGTTGATACGAATGGGAACTGTGGCAAACTCATCAGGGGTTTTGAGCATGCTCTGAACGATGATTGAAGCGTTTAAGCGCTGGCCCTTCACAGCCGGAGCGCCACCGAACTGGCCGGCAGAGACCTCTACGTTATACATCCGGAGTGCTGCAATAACATCGTTTATAGTAATACCGTAATCAACCAGCTTGTCAGGGTTCAACCAGACGCGCATTGCATACTGGGACCCGAACATTTCCACCTCTCCCACCCCTGGCACCCTGGCTAATACCTTTTCTAAATTAGACTGAGCGTAGTCTCGTAAATCATTCCCATCCATGCTACCATCTTCTGAGATGAGATTGGCTATTAATAGCCAGTTTCTGGTTGCTTTGCCCACAGTGACACCACTTTGCTGAACAACCTCGGGCAGATTTGCCATAGCGAGCTGAAGCTTGTTCTGGACCTTGGCCCAGGCAAGGTCAGGATCTGTCCCCGGGGCAAAGGTCAGCTCTATACGTGAGCCTCCAGCGGAATCACTCTGGGCAGAGAGGTAAAGCATATTGTCCAGACCGGTCATTTTCTGTTCGATAATCTGGGTTACACTGTTTTCCACAGTCTCAGCCGAGGCGCCTGGGTACATGGTTCCGATATAAATGGAAGGAGGTGCTATAGGTGGATATTGTGAGATTGGCAGGTTGTATATGGCAAGAACACCCACCAGCATGATGATTATAGCTATAACCCAGGCGAAGACAGGACGGTTGAGAAAGAATTTCGATAGCATTGGTGAACCCTCCCTCTACTTTGCTTTTTCCGGTGGCGGAGTTGTTTTTTCGGGAGGGTTTGCATTTTTCCCTGTCTCAGCGCTGTCCTTCTGAGTGCTGTCAAAAGGTACGACCTTAACCGCCATCCCTGGACGTACCCTTTGTATACCTTCCACGATAACTTTATCACCCTGTTCCAGGCCTGACGCTACATTCCATTTATTTCCGATGGCACGGGAAACAGTTATCATTCGCTGTTCCACCTTGCCGGATGCGTCTACCGTCAGAACCAGCGGATTACCTTTTGGATCGCGGGAAACTGCCTGCTGTGGCACAAGAATAGCATTTTCTGCCACTCCTTCCTGAACAAGAGCACGGGCATACATGCCGGGAAGGAGAGTATATTTAGGGTTTGGAAAGATCATCCGTTGGATGAATGATCCAGTACTTGCATCAACCGTGACATCTGAGAATTTCAGAGTACCTTCCAGAGGATAAGGTGTACCATCTTCAAGAATCAGTCTAACCCTTGTCTGGTTAGGCCCGTCACCTTTGATCCGACCGGCCGCTATGTGTCTCTTCAACTCTAAAAGGTTTGCACTTGATTGAGTCGCATCCACGTAGATGGGGTCAAGCTGTTGTATGACTGCAAGCGGGCTGGGTTGATTTGCCGTTACAAGTGCCCCAACCGTTACATTGGATTTACCGATGCGCCCGGTGATGGGTGCTGTAACCCGTGTATAGTTGAGATTGATACGGGCAGTTTCGGTCGCCGCCTTGTTCACCTGAATATCAGCCTCCGCTTGTTTTAGGGCGGCTGTTGCATCGTCAAATTCCTGTTGACTCACAGCATTCATAGCAACAAGTTCTTTGTACCGTTCAACTCTATTTCTTATAGAAATAACATTGGCTTCAGATCTGGCAAGAGCGGCCTTGGCCGCAGAATACGTTGCTTCATAGGTAGCAGGATCTATTTGGTACAGCTGGTCACCGGCCTTGATATCAGACCCCTCAACAAAGAAACGCTTCTGTATGATACCGCTAACCTGGGGTCTCACTTCGGCGATGAGGTATGGGGATGTCCGCCCGGGCAGTTCCGTGATAATTGAGATTCTCTCTGGTTGTAAGGTGACTACGGATACCTCAGGGGAATTACCTTGAAGTTCGTTCCCTGATTGTGATCTATTGCAACTGCTCAGGGTGAAGATTGTTGTGAGAACTCCAAGTATACATATTACTATTTTCCGACTCTGTTTAATATTCATACAAACCTCTCTGACTTGAACGTTTGCCTATATGGAAAAGGTTGTAATATTTCATACTTAGTCTGTTTTAGATGCATACTCCTTCTTATTTGACCGGACAGGGGAATAAACATCCTTTGAGGTAATATGTTTTTTGTTATAACGCCCTATAGCTGCCATTCCGGCCAGAGAAAAAGATACCACATGCTTGGCGTAACCCTCAATGTCATCTATTCTCCAGGAGTTTTTAGTAGGATTCTTTTTCCGTTTTTCTATCCTGTTAATGAAACTCGGGAGGACGCACTGGCTCATTATGCTTATAGCGCAGAACCGGACCTGAATCTTGGAACTGTGTGGACCAAGAATCTCATGAACGAGAGATTCAAATCTTTGCTGAAGAGGCTCAAATTCTTGGTGCATAACTTCTTCCAATAATCCGGTAGGTTTTGCAAGCTCCTGGTGAGCGATTGAAAACTCTGCATTTCCGTCATCAGTAATCCTGCGAAGCAGCGCCATTACTCGTCCGGTTAAACGGTGCTCAGGGGAAGCCTTTTCATCAACCCCCCCATCGGGCGGGTAAATTTTTATTGACTCACGAAAGGAATGTCGCCATGCTTCCCGGTAAAGCGTTTCTTTGTCGCCAAAATGGTAATTTATAGCTGCTAAATTTGTCTTCGCTCGTTTGCTGATTTCCGCAACGGTTGTGTCTCGAAATCCTTTTTCTGCAAAAATCTTACTTGCCGCTATGAGCAGATTTTTTTGAGTTCGTGCTGTATCTTTTCGCAGAGTCTTCATGCCATCCTCCGGGACAACTGTAGCTATACAGTTTAAATAATCATTTTAAATTGTCAATAGAAAAGATCATAAATTTCATTTCGGATGGCAGGCTAATTTCTTAAATGGTCAATGGAGAAATCACCTGTATAATAAAGGATGTAAGGCTCTCTCTGAATTTGTTTGACATTTGCAGTTATGAGGCCAATAATAATGAGAAAAGGGGTATTTCATGATTGAAATCAATGGGAAAGAAAAAGATATGCTTGTAAAAATTGAGAATAATCAATTCACCGGTGGTGCATACAGGCGAGCCACATTTATTGATAAGGTTTGCCGAAACAAGTCTGACAGGTTAATACTTGAGGGATTGTGCAAAAAAGGGCTTGTCGAAAAAGGGCTTGGAGGGACAGTGGCAGGTGACGTGTACGACGGGTGCTGGTTAACACAGAAAGGAAAGGAAGCCCTAAGAGAAGGGCAGGTAAAAGACGCCATCCAGGAAGACAGTTCCAATAGCGTATAAGGAGCGAAAGATCTGTGAACATATCCGATTGGTTAGATGAAAAGGTTGCAGAGGGGGTAGATGTGTCTCACATAAGACTCCCTGATGAGCTTGCATACAACGAAGACCCTGAGGAAACAATTTTTTTTAAAGAGATCAACCCTTGCGGCATGTTTTGCACAGGCAATCATCCCTTTTCTACAGTTGAGAAGTTTGGCCACTGGTATTATAGCAGGGGCCAAGACAAGAGGGCCGGTATTCACTCTAATGAAATGGAGTGGACATTATTCACGAAGGATAAAGACCTTGCCATACAGGTAGCTAAATCACACATCGAATGAGTATTCAGTTAAGCTCATTTGAGATACATGGTTTCTTCAGGGGTATTATTAGTACTCAATTGCAGAAAAATTGGCTTGACATGTATATTATTTATGCTATTAACAACATATAAGCTTTTAAAACAAGAAAAGATCAAAAGGAGGCTGTCATGGCAGAAAGTGTGTATGTGGTGAACGAAATTGTAGGGACAAGCACAAAGTCATGGGAAGACGCTGCAAAGCTGGCCATAGAAACCGCTGCAAAAAGCGTCAAGGATCTCCGCATCGGTGAGGTAGTTAAACAGGATGTAACAGTAGAAAACGGGAAAGTGACAAGTTACCGGGTGAGACTGAATGTTTCATTCAAGTATCATAAGTGAAAATAGACTGATCCAGGGAAATATCAGGCAATAAAAAGATAGTATGCCATAACATATCTTGGGGCGATCTGTTATTGGCTCGATGAGACATTCCGTATTCTTGAACTCATTCCACGGGAGTCCGGAGCTGCCTGTAATGCTTTTCTTACATTCACCCATCTCAATGATGGTCAGGCAGCCGGGGAAGCAGTGGGCAGGTTGTTGTGCTATCCTGATACCGCTGTTTACTTGAAGACAGAATTGCCCTTTCCCATGGAGGCATTCGAGCGGCTCATGAGCCTGATAAAGCTTTAAAAGTTTTATTTGACGCTGACAACAACCAGCCGGGGTCGAATAGCAGGATAATTTCGCGATACAGCAGGGCACAAGAAGGCGAAAAACAGATTAAGAGGCTCAAATAAAAGACTGAAGGCAAAGGACGAAGGCTTTATTCGCAGATGACATGAATGGAGAGTCTTTGGCTTGCTCAGACCTTGTGCGCATAGTCAATTTGAAACGGCAAGAGCGTGCAACAGATATGAATTCTATGATAAGCCAGTTAGCAAAAATTTGCTGCGGGATGCAACTATTGCACCCTGCTTTCATTTAACACGTGATTAATGGTATTAAAATGAAAAGACGTTTTTGGATTTGCTATGTGGGTTATGTGCAATTATCAAATAATTTCAAAAGGAGGACATATTTATGAGACATGGTTTTGTAGTAATTCTGGCATTGACTCTTGTTTTGGGATTATCTTTAGGAGGATGCGGTTGTTTCCAGGAAGCAAAGAAGGGTGAAACCCCGCCACCAGCACCGGCTAAGGTTGTACCGCCGGCTCCAGCATGCCCGCCCTGTCCAGCATGCCCGCCGGCTGTTGTTTGCCCGCCCGAAAAGACCTGTCCGCCCTGTCCTGCATGCCCGCCATGTCCTGCCCCTGCTAAACCGGCGAAAAAGGATCGCAACTAACCCAACCCCCTGGAGCCTGCCCTGCTTTATCTAAGTAAGCAGGGCAGGTTATCCTATGGTTTCCGACAGGGGAAAATGAGGCTGCCAAGTTTTGTTTTAATTCATGAAAACAAGACAAAGCTTGAGCCATGAAAACAAACAAAAATCAGCATAAACAGATAAGATAAAAAAGGAGGATGCAAATGTTTAAAGAATTCAAAGAATTCGCCATGAAAGGAAATGTGCTCGATATGGCAGTAGGAATCATAATCGGAGCTGCTTTCGGTACAATCATAAAATCACTTGTTGATGATGTTCTTATGCCGCCCATTGGTCTGCTGCTCGGTAATGTGGATTTTTCAAATCTGTTCTTAACGATAAAGGAAGGCAAGGTGGCAGCCCCATACGCCAGCCTGGCTGCAGCCAAGGCTGCCGGGGCGGTTACCGTAAACATCGGTGTCTTTATCAATACGATTATTAGCTTTCTGATTGTGGCATTTTCAGTGTTTTTGGTTATCAAGAACGTAAACAGGTTCAGGAAGGCGCCACCCCCACCCGACCCCACCACGAAGGATTGCCCGTTCTGTTTCTCCGTTATTCCAATCAAGGCCACCAGATGCCCGAACTGCACCTCAGAAATAAAGACATGACTTCAACGAAATTTTTATCTTATTTAAAGGAAGAGAATCATGAAAAAATATGGCGCAGAGTTTTTTTGGTACCTTTTGGCTTGTCCTTGGTGGATGCGGTAGTGCAGTACTGGCCGCTGCATTTCCCGATTTGGGTATCGGTCTGCTGGGTGTTTCGCTCGTATTCGGACTTACCGTGCTGACAATGGCATTCGCAATCGGGCATATATCGGGTTGCCACCTCAATCCGGCAGTATCCAGAGGGCTTTGAGCGGGTGGCAGGTTTCCCGCTAAAGACCTCCTGCCCTATATCATTTCACAGGTTCCCGGCGGAATTGTGGCAGGTGCCATTCTCTATTTTATTGCAAGCGGCAAGGCTGGGTTTGATGTGAGTGCCGGTTTTGCTTCAAATGGTTATGGCGATCACAGTCCCGGGAAGTACTCCTTACTTGCTGCTCCTGTATGCGAAATAGTGATGTCCATGATGTTTCTGCCTGTCATCCTTGGTTCTACAGACAAGCATGCACCACAGGGTTTTGCTCCCATTGCTATTTGGTTATGTCTTACACTCATTCATCTGATCAGTATCCCGGTAACAAACACTTCTGTAAACCCAGCCTGGAGCATCGGCGTGGCAGTTTTTGTTGGAGATTGGGCACTTGCTCAGTTATGGCACTTCTGGGTTGCTCAAATCATGGGCGCCCTTATTGGCGCAACAATCTACCGGTTTGTAGGTGGAGAAAAGGTGTCATAAGATTGATTTGGAATGATATAATGTATCGATTCAGAAAAAAAGGAAGCAGGCCGTAGGCTTACTGGATATGTTACCGGGAAACAATGAAGCAAAAGGCTGGATTCCAGGATTTTCTGAGCAGTTTCGAACAGGGTAAATCCATAGGAGGATAGGAAAACCAGGAAGTGTTTTATCGCCACAGAGAAATATTCCACCATCAGACAACGAAGGGCCAGTATATGGAAGCACCTGGTATGCAGGTATCTACCGGCGCCGGTAAATAGCCTTACACAAGGTATGCCCTGGCTGAATCTGCATCCCTCAAATGCGGAAATATGTCCCAATAAAACAGGTTGGAGAGAACACCATATGCCATTGCATGGGGCCTTATTCCAGAATTAGTTGAGTCAGAGTATACTTGCAGGATGGCAAAATCGTACTATAATATCATAGTATCGGCATGGGTGATATCGAATCAATCAACAGGATAGATCACAAAACTAAGGAGGGAATGAAATGAAAAAGTTACTTTTAGGAGTGATACTACTGGTATTGGTTAGCTTAGCCCCTGGATATGCAAGGTCTGAAGTGGGCATTCGTATTAGTATCGGCCTACCACCACCTATTACATTTTCCGTGCCGCCAGATGTTATAGTACTTCCTGATACAGATGATGTCTATGTTGTCCCTGACCTCAACGTAGATCTGTTTTTCTGGAACGGTTGGTGGTGGCGTCCTTGGGAAGGCCGGTGGTATCGATCCCGGTATTATGACCGTGGGTGGGTGTATTACAGAAGTGTCCCGAAGTTCTATTATGATGTGGACCCGGAGTGGAGAGGATATTACACGAAGCGCAACTGGTATGGTCACAACTGGTACTATGAGAGAATTTCCCACCAGCGATTACAACGACAGTGGCAAAACTGGCGTAACAATCAGCACTGGCAAAGAAAGCATACCTGGGGTGTCTGGCAGTACCGCCCCAAGCCGGCAAACCAGAGGCAGGAGCTCAGACGTGAAAGAGAGCGGCAATACCGTGCAAGACCAGAGGTTCGCCAGTATCAACAGCGAAGGAGATAACCCCAGGTACAGCATCCGAGGCAAAGACCTGGATCTCCGCGAATACCTGAAGGCGGAAGATAGTGTTTAATAAGTGTATCTGAAAAATAACTGACTATTGAGAAAGGAGCGTACCTATGGATACGAAGGAACGGCTGAATGCGTTAGAAGTTGCCCTCAATAATGAAATGAAGGAGAGAGAATTCTATCTCAAAAATGCTGAAAGGACAAAAAATGCCCTTGGTAAGGCCATGTTTAAACAGATCGCTGACGATGAGCTTGAGCATTACGAGCGTCTCAAACAACTTAAAATAGAGTGGGAGAAGAAAGGAATCTGGCCTGAAACCCTGCCTTTGATAGTAAAGGAAACAGACATAAAAGAGATTTTGACGAAGTTTCTGCAAAAGGTGGATCAGACGGCTGCAAGCGATGATGACGACCTGCAGGCAATCAGGACCGCTATTGATTTTGAGCAGAAAGGTGCTGAATTCTACAGAAGGCTCCGTGACGCTGTCACTGACAAGAAAGAAAAAGATTTTTTCGATCTCCTCGCTACAATCGAGTACGAACATTATCTTTCTTTAAAAGATGTGGAAGAATATTTTCTGAGTCCGGCTGACTGGTATCGCGCACACGAGCACCATAGTCTTGATGGGGCGTAACCTGGTTAATGGGTGAAGGCTGAGGAACTCATAGCTGGGGAAAACACATCTTATTGGAAAGGTATAAAAAGGCTGCAGATCAGGGATGCCTATCATGATGGCTATGCACACCTGTTTTTATTTTCACGCAACCTTTGATAATCGGGCTTTCGCCGGATATGCTAAAAGATAAGGATTAGGTTCATGAAGAGACATTATGCATGGGTTATTGCCTGGACAGGGGCTCTTGTCGTCCTCCTTGCGCATGGTTTCGGGAGAATGTCATATTCTGTAATCCTCCCGCCCATGAAGGACGGACTGGCCTTAACCTACACACAAGTAGGTCTTATCGGAACGGGAAATTTCATCGGATATCTGTGCCTTGCAGTAATTGGAGGTTTTCTCGCCGCCCGTTTTGGGGCAAGAAATATTATATTTGTTTCTCTTCTAATCATGGGGGTATGCCTTTTCCTCACCGGTCTATCAGGCTCATTTGCATTCGCTTTTGCCATGAGGTTTATAACCGGCATGGGTAACGGCGGTAGTTATATCCCTGTTATGGCTTTACCTGCCGCATGGTTTGTGGTCAGAAAGCGAGGTCTTGGAACAGGCATTGCCACCGTAGGAACCGGTATGGGGCTTTCCCTTGCAGGGATTATCCTCCCCTATTTTATTGTAAATTACGGACATGAGGGGTGGAGGTATGCCTGGTATGCTATGGGTATCATAGTTTTTGTGGGCTCCTTTGTGGTCTATGCCCTTGAGAGGAACACCCCTGCGGAAAAGGGGCTTTCTATGTATGGTAGTGCTGGAGATGAAAAGAATAGTCAGATGGACAGACAAGGAGGGGTTTCGATCCTTTCAGCTTGGCACGATGTGATGAAAGAAAGGGAAGTCTGGAAGCTTGGCGGAGTATATTTGATGTATGGTTTCTCATATATAATCTATCTAACTTTTTTTATCGCATATCTTACACGAGAGATAGGCCTTTCTGAGAAAACTGCTGGATGGATGTTTGCAACCCTTGGCCTTTGCAGCATATCGAGCGGGGTGTTATGGGGCAGTGTGTCTGATTTTTTTGGGAGGCGATTTGGTTCGATGTATGCCTATGTTGTCCTTGCTCTATCCTATCTCATGTTCGCATTCTGGACTGATCTTCCAGGTCTTTATATATCATGTATTATATACGGGTTCAGCATTTCCTCTATACCGGTTATCCTTGCTGCTGCTGCCGGTGATGCAGTGGGTCCAAAGCTGGCACCTGCAGGGTTAGGTTGCATAACGTTATTTTTCGGTATTGGTCAGGCATTTGGGCCAGCAGTAGCTGGCTACATCAAAGATGTAACAGGATCTTTTACCGGGGCCTTTATTCTATCCTCTGCTGTTTCTCTGGCAGGTGCCCTGGCATCCTTGTTCCTAAAAAAAAGAGCTTGACAGGGTTATCTCCAGGAAGATTTCAGAAATGAAATCTGAGAGTTTTGTGCCCTGTTAAACAGGAAGAATGTGGCAATGATAGGTTTGCCAAGAGGGATTTTTACTGAATATCTGTAAAATCACATGGGATGACGTAGTAGGATGGGGATGCAAAAAGTTGATGAAGCCAAATGTAAAAAGGATGGATATTGTATACATAGACGCGATTTTAGAATCGTTTGCCTGTAAAAGAAAAAATTAAGAGACTTATTGAGGTCGCACGCCATGCGCCAGGTGCCGGAAATAAGCAGCCAGATGGTGGTTGGTGGTCTATGGCAGATCTGTGATCAAAACTTTAGCTCCCAAGACGGTCGAATCGCTTTAAACGCGATTGAAGGATGACCTGGATCTTACAAAACTCTACCCACTCTTTCAATCAATCCTGACGAAGTGAGAATCCGTAATTGATTCTGTCCCAGGGATGTTCCCGTACTTGTTGTGGCCTCAGCGCCAAAGGTAACCGTTAAAGAAGAGGGGGTTCCAAGGATAAAACGAATGTGATGTCAGAGTTACAGGATTGAGTTAGAGGAAAAAATTGCCATGGAATTAGAATGTCCATTACTCACATTGATTTGGAAAGTTCATTAACTCTCTCCCCTTCTGCCACAAGAATTGACAATTGACCTGCCTTACTATTAAGGCGAGAAAGTGGTTCTTCCAGGCGGTGTTCAATCTCCATAAAAAGTTTTTCAAAGATTCGGGCAATTTCTTTATCCAAACGTTCCCGGAATTCGCTCCGCGATTTGTTCATCTTTTGTGAGAAATCGTGGAGAATACTTGAGCGCTTCCAGATCAACGTAACTGCAATGAGCCCAGCTCCCACCAATGCTATTATGCCGCCTGTAATATCAAGAACTACTAACTGGGTAGCGAAGGCAATTACAGCACCAAGGGCAGCAATACCTCCACCAGCCAGTGATAACTTTCCAATGTCAGAACCTTGAATCCCCTTGTTGGTCACTATGTCTGCAATACGAAGTTCTTGAAGCTGTTTCTGCAGATGTGTAAGAATCTCGGTTCGGTCATGGTCTTTCGTTGAAAAAACTTCCTGGGTGGTGCTCTGTCTGTGAACAATTGCATCTGTCAATTCGCTAAACATAAGCATGATTTCATCCGAGATATCTTTTGATACTCGCATGGATTCTGTATCAATAACCTGTTTCGAGGTGCTTTCAAAGTTGGCTTGGAGTTCCTTTAGCCACGTTTTAACATCTTTATCGCGTAAAATTGGGATAGCCCTGAGGAGCACAGTTCCTATGCCCAAACCTTCTGTAAAATCTTCTTCCAATTTGGATGCAAGCCTATCGTAAGAAATGCAGAGGCTATCTACAGCCAGACGCCTGAGTGCATTAGCCTTTTCGCGGCGGGCTTCCACTTTGGAAAGCAGGTTTTTATAGAATGTCATGTCGTCTGCAATAGCCTGCTGTTCGCTTCGAAGACGTGCAATGAGACCATTGACAATTTTTTTTGCCGTATCTCGTGACCCTTCGATTTTCATGTTCCATACTTCCCCAGACTGGATTGCCCTGGTCAGGAAGTTACGAAACTCAGCATAACCGCTGTCTGTTGCCCCTTCAAATTCCCGTTTTGCCGAAACGGTAAAAACTACGGGATTTTGCACATTCCTCGCTCTTGCATATTGTTTTACTCTTTCCTGATTGATAGTAAGTTCGTGTTGCGTTGCTAAATCTGCCTGTTGCAATACAAAGACTATCTTCCGATGCCAATCCTGTCGAATAAGCGAGAGAAAATCCCAGGCTGAGGCAGTGTGGGGATTTTTAGCTGGAAAGACGAATATAACAAGATCGCTCTGGGGAATGTAGCTTTCAATAATAGATTGATGATCTCGAATAATTGAGTTTGTCCCTGGTGTGTCTACAATAGAGATTTCCTGAAGAATGTTTTTCGGTAAACTGACACGCTCCCAATTATCGCCAAGAGACTTCTTTTCTCGGACTTCTCCATATACCAGTTCTTGAATAACGGCTGTACACGGGTCAGGCGCAACGTCGCAGATATCCTCACCAAGAAGTGCATTTACAAAGCTGCTTTTTCCGGACTTTACCTCCCCGACAATGACAAAAAGAGCGGCTGACTGCAGATGAGATAATCTGTCCTGGACAATCCTGTAAGCCTCCATGTCTGAACATTTTTCAGTAAGGCCGAGACAAGCCTCAAGTAAGTCGCGAACAGACTCGTATTGTTTTCTTAACTCCGGGCTCAGAATCCGTTGTGTCATCGCATTCCTCCACGATTTTCATTGTCCCAAACACTATAATATGTGAATTTGCCCATCTTGAATTCTACACTCATCTGCAGGGAACGACAAGAATTTTTATGCTATGTGTATGCAACAGGTAGATTGTGAGGATGACTCGCACCATTGCCTCCAGTTCCCAGATGTTCATAAATTGTCTGAGATTGCCGTAAAACACCAATTATCCCAAGAGCACCAGAAAACCTTCAGTTTTATTGTTTTCAGCTTGAATGATGAGGGCCTAGCAACAGTCAATTTATGATTGATACAGCCTGTTGCGACCAAGCCTCCCTGTTGATAGGGGACTGCTTCGATAGATACGGTTATTTATTTAAAGTTTTCATGTCTATATTTGCTTCAGTGTTGTCTGTGTGAAGTAGGTCCAAATGCTTTCTGCAATGACGATGGCCCCCGAGACAAATTCCAGGATTTCACTGAAAAAGCAGCCCTCCACAGGGCCTCTCATATGGCTTCGGTTATAAAACACTTATTTTTTTTTCAGTAATAGGGTTGTTAAGGTACTGTCCAGTGATGATTGAGCCAAGCAAAAGAGCAGGGCCATTTCTGACACTGCTCTTTTGCTCTTCTAATCTAATTTATCATTCTATTTGTTCTGTTTCTCCTCCTTCACCTGTTCATCAGGGCTGTACTGGCTGTTCAACTTTCCGTTGCATCCGTTGCCTTCCTTCAGGACTCCTTCCCTGACCTGGTGGCTCAGACGGAGAAACCCTTCCCCGTGGGCCTGGGCGCTCTATCTTCCCCTGAGGCTGTACTGGTTGTTCAACTTTCCGTTGCATCCGTTGCCTTCCTTCAGGACTCCTTCCCTGACTTGGTGGCTCAGACGGAGAAACCCTTCCCCGTGGGCCTGGGCGCTCTATCTTCCCCTGAGGTGGTGGCTGCTGTACTTTACCCTGAGGAGGAGGTGCAACTGGAGCAATCTTTCCCTGATGACCTGGGCGCTCTATCTTCCCCTGAGGTGGTGGTCCTGATGGTGGAATCTTCCCCTGAGGTGGTGGCTGCTGTACTTTACCCTGAGGAATTCGTTTTTGCTGCATCTGCTGTCTGTGCTGCTGAACCTCACGCCTCTGAAAATAGTCCCGTTCCCTCTGTTGTCTGAGTTCTTGCCTTTTTGCCGGGGGTGGTGGCCGGTAACCCTGGACGCCCCAGGTCCTCTGTCTTTCCCAGTATCTATTATCATGCCATCTCTTCCAGTTTTCTCGAAGATATCGGTAACGAATTGGTTCATAGTTCCATCTGTGACCACGCCAACTACGGTTTCTGTAATATCCCCTCCACCCGGGGTCTACATCATAATAGAAAGTCGGAACGCTGCTATAATAGCCCCAACCGCGGTCGTAATACCGCGAGCGATACCAACCGCCCCGCCATGGACGCCACCACCAGCCATTCCAGAAAAACAGGTCTACAGCGATCCCGGGAGCAACGTAAACATTCGGTGTATCAGGCAACACTATAACATCTGGTGGTGCTGCAAACTGGATGGGCGGAGGACTGGAAACAGGATAAGGTATGCCGGGTTCCTGGTCAGTTATGGTTTCAGGTGCGTAGGCTTGCGGGCCTGGGGTGGGTTCGGGTACAGCAGGCTGTGGAGGGGGTGCAGGTGCACTTGGTGGAGCGCTGGGAGCGGCTTCACTCGGTGGAGCGCTGGGAGCGGGTGCACTCGGTGGTGGGCTTGGAGGAGTTTCAGGTACGCTGGGTTGCGGGCTAGGGGTAGGTTCAGGTACATTTGGGGCTGGATTGTTGCAGCCCACCAGCAACATTAAGGCAAGGGCAATCATTATGGCTGTTTTCATTGGGTTTGTCCCTCCTATCAATAATCTTGATCCGTACTCTTCATAATATTCTGTCAATGATAGCTTATAGGTCTCTTAAGAGTCAACAGCAATATTTATGCCGGGACTAGGTGTTTAAATTCCTGTGAAATAACCTGGAAAATAACCGGTTTAAGTAATAATGGTCGTCATTTTTGTCGTTGTGAGGCAAAATTCTACAAAAATGTCGAAAAAACAGTGGCTATCTTTGCCGTGGCCTGGGCTTACCTTTGCCAACAAAATTAAGTTCATTTGCAGCCTCTTTTTCAGGCTTTCAAACGGTTTTACAATCTGCGTTGAGTCTAATACCGAGGAAGTTGTACATCCATGAAACAAAGGACAGTATGTTTTCAGAAGGAGAATAAAACCTTTTGTGTAATTGAAACGAATGGACTTTTATGTTGATCAACCCTTGCCTCCTCCGTTCACCGGTGCTTTTTACCAGTAACGGAGGTTCACGTTGTATGAACAACAGAACTTTTGGTAATTATGCGTTTTATGATTGTATTGATAAGCCCCTCCTCATTCCTCAAGGGTGAAAAATGAAAAACCCTTTGCAGCGGGAGGAATCTGGCGGTACACCCAGTATCTGCCAATGAGAATAGAAGATCCTTATTATCTGTATGAGAGATCTTTGATTCTTACTGCTCTTTATGTACCAAGCAGTTTTCTGTATAAATGTATAATAATGTGTCAGGCAGAAAAACTCTGAAAAGTATAATCAGCAAGTACCTTTTCTGCAACACTCATTTCAGAGACAGGAGGAGCTTCCCGTCTGTTAAAACACGTCCCTGCAAACCCTCCGTCTATATGCATGGTCATTATATCCGAGAGGGATTGCCCCTCTAACCGATACAATGTTTCCAATGAGCCGACAGTTATAAGGCTTTTCAATGACTCGATATCAAGTCCCGTGCAGGTGGCAGGCCCTACAAGGTGATGAAAAGACATGTTTCTCTCACCCTAACGATACTATTATCTATTTCTTCGCCTACAGGCCCAACATATCTGAAGCCAATCCGAAGCGCGCCATCTTCAAGTGAGCATTTCCATACGATTCGACTAACTTCTTCTGGAAGAACATTCACACCATGCTGTTTTGCACCCCCCTGCGATAACCTCTGGAGTATAGAATCTCAAAGTTCATTGTTGAGCAGGGCACAGCATAGCTCAGCAGGGTAATACCCTTTCAGACAAGATGTCAAGTAGCTGAGAATAGTGAAACCTGCTGTGTGGTTTTTTGCACAATCTGAGCTAATTTATCAATCTTTTGTTTTATTCTGTAATCTGTCAGTAAATTATGACGTATTCATCAACTGGTAAGCCTGGAGAAAGAGCCTTCATTTTTAGTCTATATTTTAACAATAGCCTCATGAAGTGAGAATTTCATCACATGTAGCTGGAACCTTTTTGGAGACTATATATGGTTGATGTGGTACACGGTGACTATATGCGCACAAAGTCTTTTCCTTTCTGCCTGTTCTGGTGTCTGTTGTTTATTTTGGTGGTGTTAGGTTTTTTATTATGAGACAGCCTTACCTGTTTTGAATATGTGAGCACTGCTTTTGCATAATTCTCGCAATGGTTGTAAGCCAGGATAGCTCGAAATTGTCTCTTAGCATTTTTGCTGTGCCATCCGTGTGACTTCAGGAAGTTGGCAGTGCTGGCCATAGCATCGGTGAAGTCAAAAAGATCGACTACACCGTCACCGTTGCCGTCAATGCCATAAGCGAGATATGAGGACGGCACGAATTGGCAGAGACCGAAAGCACCTGCTGAGGATCCTTTTATAGAGAAAGGGTTGATTCGGTTGCTATTACACAGCGTGAGAAAGCTAAACAGTTCTTGAGCAGCCCATACAGAGCGGCGGTTTACTATTACCGTCAGGGTCAGCAGGCTGTTAAAAACACGGTACTGGCCCAGGTTGCTGCCGAGGTTTGTCTCCAAGCGAAAAATGGCAACCAGTACTTCGCGGGGTATTCCATAGGAGGCCTCGATGTTTTTCAGAGTAATTCTGTTTTCCTTCAGCACCTGCTGCCCTCTTTTGATTGATGACCGGCTTAATAGGCCGAATCGGGGGTGAAGATAGTTGATTCCTTTTGTTTTCTGATTCAGGATTTCAGGATACAGAGCCAGCCGCTGGTCCTGAAGGAGGGAATCAATCTCCTCTGTCAAAAAACCGCCTGCCCGGAACACCTGCTTCACTTTTTCTGCTTCACTACTAGTGAGTGAAGCAGATGATGAAGATGCTGTCAAAATACTGGTCAGAATAAGAATATAGTATAACGCCCGTGCCAGACTCCATCCTCCTTAATTGCATTTCTGGTTGAGGACTTTACATTGTACCATCGAAGAATGATTTGTCAAGGCGGTCAAGGACGAAAATTAGACTGCCCATACTTCTGCTGTGCCCGGAAAGGGCACGGCACCATGGGAAATTTAACCTGTCCTGGAGGTGTTCTAAACTACGTACAGGACCTTTCTGAGGAGAATAAAATGAGAAATGCAAAGAGGCTTTCCGCAAGGTATGAGGCTGATATTGAAGCGGCCAGACGGGTTATCTTCAATGCTTTTCCTCATTCCCTTTCAGGGTAACTGCCCGTGGTACTTGCCTGCACATCCTCTTCCAGTACTTCAGATATTTCCAGGTACAGTGTAGGAGAATGTATATGCCAGCCTGACCGTTTTTGGTTTATTGAACATCAGGATAAGAGTTGTTGTCCCATCAGGAAATCTCTTTTTTTCCAGATACCGTACAGAGTACATAGGGTAAAAGAACCGCTCTGCACCGGGAATGATCATGGTAGCCGAGTTAATAGTCATCCTGTAGATTCCTGAACGATTGTATGGTGTGCCGGATCCATCTTTTCGGAGACAATCGATTCTAATGGGAAGAAGTGGCTATTCTCGAGATGAAGAAGGAGATGGTAATAAACCTGTGAAAGTGCCTAACAGCTGATAAGAAGAGATTTTAATTTCAAAGCGTTTCTTACTGCGTAGCCATAAAAATCGTTATCGAAGTATACAAAAATATCTCTGTTCCAGTTAAGGATTTTGTCCTTCCATACCTTGAGTTCTTCATCGCTGTAGTCAGATGCATAGAGCCTTTGTGAACCATGGAGTCGTATGTAGATAAATGGGGCTGTGACAGCCTCATGGTAAGGAAACTGTCCTGCGCTGTCTGCAATGCACCACGCAATGTTGTTTTCTTTCAAAAGCTCAAAGAATCTATCATCAATGAAAGATTTATTTCTTGCCTCCACAGTATAACGTAGCTTTCTGTCGAGAAGAGCGAAAAAATAACGCATCAGCGGCTCATCAAACGCAAGCTCTGGCGGAAGTTGTACCAGAACAACCCCGGTCTTTTCTCCCAAACACCGGACGCTTTCAATAAAACGTTCAATCGAATGTGTGTCAACCTTCAGCCTCTTTGTATGGGTAATATACTTTGATATTTTGACAGAGAACAGAAAATTTTCCGGCACCGTGCTGTACCATTTTTTACACGTTGATGGCTTAACGTCCCGATAAAAGGTGAAGTTAACCTCCAGAGTATCAAAATGCTGCGCGTAGAATGAGAGCCAGTCAGAGTGTTTGAGATACTGAGGATAGAATATGTTCTTCCAGTGTTTGTAATGCCAACCCGAGGTTCCGATGTGATATTTCATCGCAAAATTATATCTCTTCAAGGAAAAAAAATCAGTAATAGCCAGTTCATAATGGATATTACATGTTGTATTATGGAAGACAAGAAGCAGAATACAGCGTTACGGACAACCTGTTAGGCCGGCAAATTGGTGTTCGGGAAAAAATAATATGGAAGAGCCCAATCGATCGTGATAGACTTTTTTGGATAAATATCCAGCATTAAAAAATAAACTTATAAGGGGGAGTGGGCAATGAAAAAAAATATAATTGTACGGCTCTGGGTATGTTCCTTTATTGGAATTGCCTTTTTCTGCGCTCAGGGGTTTTCATGTGCTGGTGCTGCCGATTTTGCCGATATTCTTACTGAGCATTTTCAAAAAAAAGTTCCTGTAGCAGAATTCGACCCGCAGATGACCATGGACCAGGCAATGAAGACACAGGAGAAGTATGTGGCAAATCTGAGCAAGGATTACGGGGAGGCTGTTGGATACAAGGCCGGCCTTACGAATCCTAATGTGCAAAAAGCGTTTGGTGTCACGAATCCAGTGCGAGGCACCCTTCTTTCCAAGATGATGCTCAAAAGTGGAGCTGAGTTGCCAGCGGCTTTTGGTGCTGTTTCCATGATCGAAGGTGATCTGTGCGTGAGGGTTGGAAGTAATGATATCAACCAGGCAAAGACTGCCGAGGAAGCGTTGAAGAGTCTCGATGCTGTTATACCTGCTATAGAGGCAGCAGACATGGTTTTTGCAAAGGGTGTCAAGTTTACTGGCCCTGCAATAGCGGCAATTAACGTAGGTGCCCGTTATTTCATCATGGGCAATCCCATACAACTTTCTCCCACGCGGGATTGGCAAGAACGGCTTGAGAATTTCAGTATGACTCTAAAAGATGAAACAGGCGCTGATCTTGCTGAAGGAAAGGGCAGAGCAATTCTTGGCCATCCTCTAAATGTTGTTCTATGGATCAAAGATTCACTGGTAGCTGAGGGAAAGGTGTTAAAAAAAGGAGATATCCTGTCCCTTGGTTCTGTAACAAAAATGATTCCTGCTAAGGCAGGCTCAACAATCAAAGGTAGTTACATGGGCCTGAGCCCGGAAGGGCCTGTAGAGATATCGGTCAGCTTCAAGTAACCCCTGGTACAGGGCCTGATCTGCGGCTGTTTCCTGACAGTGTGGGGTTGACTGAGACGGCGTTTTGGTTTACAAATATAGCCATGGCCTACATACAGATAAAAACTTATCCGGATCCCATACTGAGAAAGGCGTGTGAACCAATCGAGTCTATTACAGGCGAGACCGTGATTCTGTGCAATAACATGGTGGAGACTATGCGCCTTGCTCAGGGTGCGGGACTTGCGGCGAACCAGGTGGGTGTCTCATCTCGTGTTGCTGTGCTGGATCCCCGCACAAAAAAAGAGAGTAAACCCATTATTCTCATAAATCCGGTCATTGTGGAACAGGATTCGGAAGAGATATCCGAAGAGGGATGTCTCAGTCTCCCCAGGTTTTATGAATATATTAAAAGGGCCAAGAAGGTTCTTGTTCGGGGCATCAATATAGATGGTGAGCCATTTGAGATGGAATGCGAAGGGTTTCTTGCAAGAGCGATCCAGCATGAGCTGGACCATCTAAATGGGTTACTTCTCATAGACCGGTTGAGTCCGGTAAAGAAGGACCTTTTCAAGAAGAAATATATGAAAGACCGAAAATGAAGGTTGTATTCTTCGGTTCTTCGAGTTTTTCTGTCCCACCCCTACAGTCTATTGCTTCCTTTGTTTCGTGTGTTGTCACCCGCAGGTCAAAACCAAAAGGGAGAGGATATGTCCTTGAAGATACCGAGGTAAGAAGAGAGGCATTGAACCTTCAATTGCCTGTCATTGAAATTGATTCCTTCAAAGATGAGGCGATAAAGGACATTGAGAGGCTGAGGCCTGACCTGTTTGTGGTTGCGTCATTTGGCCTCATTATCCCGAAATGGGCCCTTGATATTCCTTCTATCGGACCCATCAATATTCACCCTTCACTCCTGCCCAGGTATCGAGGACCGTCACCAATTCAGTGGACGATCCTGAGCGGTGACTCAGAGACAGGAGTCACGATTATACGGATGAATGAAAAGATGGATGCAGGCAACATCCTCTACCAGGAGACCATAGCTGTGGGCCCGGAGGATAACGCCATTACCCTCTCTGATCGTCTTTCCAAAAGATCCGCTGTAATACTGCCTGATTTTCTCAGTGAAACAGCTTTAGTTGGCCTCCATGAAGGATTAACTCAGGAACACGAGAAGGCAACATTTACCCCGATTCTGACAAAGGAGATGGGCAGGATTGATTGGTCGAAGAGCGGAACAGAGATTCTACGGCAGGTGAGAGCCTTTATTGTGTGGCCGACAGCGTACACCTTTTTGGATGGTCTGTTGTTGAAGGTTCTTGAAGGGAGTGTGGCTGTTGGTGAAATGGGGCAGGTTGAGCGTCATACAATTCCTGGTACGATTTTTGCTATATCTAAGGAAGGGATTCATGTATGTACCGGCTCAGATGGTTTTATTATCAGGGAGCTTCAGCTTCAGAACAGGAAGCGCATGAAAGCGTACGATTTTTCGAGAGGTTACAGAGGGTTGGAGGGGAAAGTTCTTAAATATGATTGATAAAGCGCATTTTTTTGTTGACATTGTTGGAACATAATTTTTAATATCAATTACATAAAGTTAGGTATAATTTTTGCTTAATGTAAGGAGATCATGGGAAGATTCGTCGTACTTTTTTTCGTTATAGTCATCTTGTTCGGTTGTTCAACGGCCCAACAGACAACACCGGTTAATTACCAGCAAAGCCCTCCAACGAACCATCAGCAGGGGCGGCCGGTATCACAGAAGACCAGTGAACCGCAGGTAGTTGCAAAGGTTGAGCCGATTAAAAAATCTGAATTCGTTCTGAAGAATGATGTGGGCTCAGTGAAGGTCGAATATTTGACGCAAGACGATGAGGATGATATCACCATTCTTCTCGAACCCGAACAATTCCAGGATTTTGACATTCCTATCGTATTTAATGACGCTGTTAAGTATTATATCCAGTGGTTCAGCACAGAAAAGAGAAAGGTTTTTGGTAACTGGCTCAAGAGATCAAGACACTATGTGCCAATCATTCGAGAAATACTTAAGGATCAGGGGATGCCCGAAGACCTTGTCTATCTTGCAATGATTGAGAGCGGTTTTAACCCTAAGGCATACTCCCATGCCAAGGCATGCGGACCATGGCAGTTCATCTATGCAACAGGCGGCAGATATGGGTTGAAAGTAAATTATTGGATTGACGAAAGAAGAGACCCTGAAAAATCAACTGTTGCAGCAGCAAAGTACCTGAGGGATCTTTTTAATCAATTCGGATGCTGGTATCTTGCTGCTGCCGGATACAATGCAGGTGAGAAAAGGGTTGAGCGCGCTATTGAAAAGCATAATACGAACGATTTCTGGGAGCTTTCTAATTATAATGCCCTTCCGCGAGAGACAAGGGCCTATATCCCCCAGCTTATTGCCGCAGCAATAATAGCCAAAGATCCTGAAAAATATGGTTTCGGGAGTATTACCTATGATGCGCCCATAAGGTTCGAACTTGTCAGGGTTCCAAGAGGGACTCCGCTTTCTGTAGTGGCGAAATCCGCATCAATAGACCTTGCAGATGTGCGGTCAATCAATCCAGAAATTCTGAGGGGAATTACCCCTCCCAACATGGATGACTACAAGATAAAATTGCCACAGGGTACAAATATTCAGGCATTTACCAGTAGGCTTCAGGTGGCAATGAGCCACGAGAGACAGATCAGAGATGTTGTCAGCTATAAAGTGAAGAAGAAAGAGACCCTGGCTTCTATTGCCAGGAAATACAGGCTTAATCAAGATGACCTCTATTTGGTTAACGAGTGCGAAGGTGAGTTGAGAATTAAGCCGGGCATGGTTATTAATCTCCCACGATTTTCAGGCCCATCAAAAAGAAGAACCGAACTTGCAAAAAACGCCATAGAGAGTCACGAACCAAAACCTGTGAAAGGCGAGAGTTTGGCTAAGAGTGGAAAGGTCAGGGTGGCGCAATCTGGGCCAAGACAACAAACGCAGGGCCCGGTAATTCATGTGGTGAGAAAAGGCGAAACCCTTGCATCAATATCGAATAAATACAATATTGATATAGCTCAGCTGAAGGCGGCAAACAATCTAAAAGGCAATACAGTCTCTCCAAACATGAAGCTCAGGCTTGCCCGCTATTCACAAAAGAAAAGCGCTCAAAAGGAGGGCATAGGCAGGGAAAGCGTAAAGAAGAAAGCACCTGTGAGATACCACGTAGTCAAAAAAGGGGAAACCCTCAAATCCATTTCAAGCAAATACAACATTGGAGTAGCCGATATTAAGCTCTCAAACAACCTCAAAGGTGACAAAGTAGTTCCTAAACAAAGGCTTAAGATCATAGTGAGTGAGGGCTAACAGTTAGTTAAACCCTTTCCGCAGTCAACTCAACTGCCCATCCTTTTGAAAAATCCGGATATATCGTATAATGGGAAATTTTATTTTTTGAGACGTGAACTTGTGATTGTCGATACTATACTTTTAAAACCAGATTGATCATGTCGCCCCTGGAAAAACCCATGGCATGAAAAAACTGTAGGAGATCCCAGTCATTCCAATTAACGAGCGTATAAATTGTATCAACGCCGTAGGTTTTCAGATTGGCCACCAGGGCGGTAGCGAGTACCTTAGCAATACCGCGATTCTGATAGTCAGGGTCAATGCCTATGGTGTCGATCCACCCGATGTTGTTGGGGACTTTGAATTCCCATCCGCTGACCTCACCGAGAATGAAACCAACAACCTTGCCATCGATTTCGGATACAAGTGAAGCATCTGACGGTCGTGTATCAGCCTCTTTAATTATTTTTGTGACCCAGTATTCCCTTCTTGCCTCGCCAAGAACCTTTGTGTCGATCTCCACGATTGAATCCAGATCGTCCTTGGTAAGATGCCGTACGGTGAGTTTGTCAAAAAAATTACTCATAATAGCCTACCAGTTAAAACGCTTGTACTTTTTTTAACATACACAATATGGCATGTCAAGGCAAAGGCCCAACTTTTTCATTATGCATCAAAATGGTATCAGTGGATTGACATGGGATGGATGTCAACGAGCATAGCGGGCAAAAATCATTGGTGAATCATGATTCTTTTCTTCAAAAACGATATCTACTTTGTCCAAGGCTTTGTGCACCTCAGCGAGATCTCTTTTCTTGGTGAGTATGTAGAAAGAGCTTATTTGTTGGGCAACGAGTTTTAATCCTGTTATGTCATGCTCTTCCACATGAATAGCCTTTTTTTGCACATAATAGACATAAACGCCCCGCATACTTCCATAGTAAACCCATGGCGTACAATCCTGAACATATGGCTTCATCTGTTCAGAAATAAATCTTGGCGATTTATGCATGTTCCACTTTTCAAAGATATTACCAGCATTTCCAATGGTATAGCTGAATATCATAAAGGAGAAAATGGCTATAAAGGAATATATAATTCTTCTGGTACGAAGAAGTAGAAGGCCCATCCCAAAAGCACAGCAAAGGCTTCCGAAGATTATCCGCTCAGGGAGAAATTCCGGATAGAGGTCCTGTTTGAAAAAAAATAGTCCCATGCCCATGGTGAATAGAAGGAAAATAATGCAAGCAAACACAATCTTGTTGTATTTGTTTTCTTCTATTTTGAAAGAAAGGGATATTATTGTGGCGATTGCAGGCAGGGCCGGCAACATATATTTGCTTATTTTTCCTGATGAAAGGGACAGAAAAAAGAACATCCACACAAACCATACAAGGAAGAAGTTCATCTCCCTATTGCTTCTAAAGCGTTTAAACGCTTGAACAAGTCCGAGAGGAAGAAAAAGACTCCAGGGGAATACATCCAGGGGCAATGTTTTGAAGTAATAATAGAATGGTCTCTTGTGGCTCCACGCATCAAAGAATCGTATGAAATTCTGGCGAATAACATTTTCATAAAGATAGGGAGCCCCTTCTTTGAGATAGACTGCCATGTACCAGGGAAGGATTACGGCTAAACAAATGAGGACCCCAATTGCCAGTTGCCTTATTTTTATTATCCTGAATGATTTTTCAAAGAAGAGAAATAAAATAACAACAGGAATAATCAGCGCTGTAGCTAGGGGTCCTTTGACAAGAAAAGCGAGAGATGTTGAAAGAAAAAACAGGTAGATGAGGTATTCCTTTCTCGTCTTATAAAACCAGAAGAAAAGAAGAAGGCTGAAAGAAACGAAAACTGCAAATACCATGTCAGCCTGAAGATATCGTGCCTGCCAATAATATAGAGGTGTGCTTATGAGGATACATGTGGCAAGGATTGCCTGATGGTTATTAATGAATCTGTATAAGGTTAAAAAGAGGGCAAGGGCACCTATAATGGCAAAGAACCCAGACGGAAGTCGCAGGGATGCTTCGTCTCTGAACCAACTAAAAATAGCCTTTGAGAGATAGATAATATAATAATAAAGAGGTGGTTTCTCACCATAGGGCTTACCATTTAGGTGGGGAACAATGTGGTTGTCCGGCAGTTCCCTTACAATCAGAGCAAAATCACCTTCATCCGGGGCCCAGAAGTCTCGAGACTGCAAATTGAGAAAGAACAGAATCGAGCAGATAACACAAATGGCCAGCAGTGGCCGTGTCACGAACAGTTCCCCTGTTGTGTGTTCATTTTTTCCTGTTCGTTTAGCGGTATGATAAAAAGAAATAGTACCATGTCCTATTATGGTTTGGCCAGGAACAGACCGGTCCTCTGCTTCTCATCACTCCTGTTCTCAGATTCTGGGGTAAGGAGAGGGGCAGACTGTAAGCCGGGTTCTGTCTCCCAATATTGCGGGATGGTGGCCATTTCTCTGTGGGTTTAGATTACTCTAAACCTCTTGCGGCCTACCCGGGTTAAAGGATGGGCAATCCTCGCCGCTGTTTCCAACAGCCCCCTTTTTGGCCTTGCATCAGATGGGGTTTGCCAAGCTTCCGTGTCACCACGGAACTGGTGAGCTCTTACCTCACCATTTCACCCTTACCAACCGAAACATACATTTCAGCGTTGGGAGTTGGCAGTTTGAAGTCTGGTGCGAAGGGCTTTCCCTTCTAACCGATCATTTCCAACTCTTCACTCCCGCCAGAGGCGGGTGGCGGTGTATTTTCTGTTGCACTTTCCTTAGGGTTACCCCCAGTCCCCGTTAGGGATCATCCTGCCCGTTGATGCCCGGACTTTCCTCTCCGCCTGTGCGAAGCGGCCACCCATCTACCCCTTCCTTTTAATCGCTTCCTTTGCCAGTTTGTCGGCTATCTTATTTTTTTCTCTCGGTATATATTGTACTGCAAAATGATCGAAAGTGTGTATAAGGTTCTTTGCTATCTCAGCATATTTCTGAAGGGTTGTATTTTTTATCTTATACTTGCCCAGTATCTGGTTTGCAACAAGGAGCGAATCGGTGTAAATGGAAACACTTTTTATATTCGCTTCGAAAGCTCTTGAGAGCGCCCTCACAAGCGCCTCGTATTCGGCCATATTATTTGTCATTTCACCGAGATAAGCTGAATCTCTTCCGATCTCGTTGCCGAATTCGTCAAAGACCACCAGTCCTGCTCCTGCATGTCCCGGGTTGCAGGAAGAAGCCCCGTCGATATAAATATGCCATTCCATTATGTTGCTATTGCGATGCTTCTGTGAAGTAGAAAATCCGGTTACAGCTTGGACAGAGAATAAGTCTGTTATTCTTGGTTACTTCAATAAAAAGTTGAGGTGGAATATTCATAAAACAACCCAAGCACACGCCATTTTTAACATTTACCACAGCCATGCCACCTCTTTTTGATATAAGCATGTTGTATGTTTCACGGAGAGTCTTGTCCACAACGGAGAGGAGATTGTCCCGTTGCTGTTTTAATTCGTTAATCGTTTTATCCACTGAGTCAATCTCAGCCAATAACTTCTTTTTCTCAACTTCTGTCACCTTTTCTTTTTCTTTTAACAATTTCGAGGTAGATTCATAGTCTTTTTTTAGATCCTCAATCTTTACCATAATTTCGATTATTTCTTCTTCCTCTTTATCGTTCATCAGTTTCGCTGTCTCAATCTCCTTGAGGAGCGCCTGATATTCTTTGTTTGTCTTCACCTCGTAAAGTTTTGACTCGAATTTTTTTACTTTTTCCTTATCAAGTTCAAGGTCTTTCTCTTTCCTTTTTCGTTCTTTTTCAAGCTCTTCCAGAATTTCCTTTTCCTTGCTTATTTTATCTTGCATTGCTTTGATGTCAGAATCCATCTTCTCGATTTTTTTTGGCGTTGAAACTAACTTTTTTTCATTCTCCATAATCTGGATATCTATTATTTGTGTTTCATAAATTGTTTTTAATTCCTGTTCCAACTCCCTACCTCCATAAAATTAAAGGGGGTGCCCTAATGGTACACCCCCTTTAAAAGAGTTTAAATATCTTTGTAAGCCAATCTTCTATACATATTGCTTTTATTTGGGCCCACCTGGCCTCGAACCAGGGGCCTACCGGTTATGAGCCGGTGGCTCTACCAACTGAGCTATGGGCCCTGCATCAATAAAATAACCGATAAAAAGTATGGTTGTCAAGTAGGCTAATTTTCAAAAATGATTTCTAACTTACGCAGAGAGACCAAGGAATTGATCAAACAGAATATCTGATTGTGGCTTATAGATTCATCATGTCATATGTGTGGTATAATAATTGCTGTGGATTGGCATGTAAGTAGGGATAGAATAATGAAAAACGGACCGAGAGTAGAATTTAACGCGATTATATCAATACTCGACTCATTACCCATGGGCGTTTTTGTGCTCGACCAGAAGCGAAAAATACAATGGATGAATAAGTGGGTCCTTCATCATGTTCAAGGAGATACTGCACACCACTCTATTGAGAAATACTGTTATACAAAAATCTTTAATCTCAAAAGTCCATGCAAAAATTGCCCGTCTTTAAGGACACTTACAACCGGTCGTACAGAGCATGCTGAGATAAAAAGTGAATACAAGGGAGAGACAAAGTGTTATCTTGTCACTGCAACGCCTCTTCAAAAAGAATATCGAGATGAGCAAATCCTTATTATTGAGACAATCCAGGATATTACGTATCAGAAGAAAGCAGAGGAAGACCTGAGACACCTGAATGATTTTAACGCAGCGATCATAGAAAATGCTCCTGTGGCAATTTTTACCATTGATAGGAACGGAAAGTTTATCAGCGTTAATCCGGCATTGGCAACTCTGTCAGGCCTGGGAGCCGAAGCTGAAGAAAAGCTTGTGGGGTTTAACTGGCTTGAAAATCCTTATACGGTTAGATGCGGTCTTGCTGAGTACATCAAAAAGGGCCTTGAGGGGGAACCCTTTGAGCTTCAGGATTTTCCTTTTACTACCTATAGGGGAGACCAGGGCCAGTATATTCATTTCCGTGGGGTTCCATTACGAGGAAAGAACGGCAATGTTGAAGGGCTTCTCTGTATTATAGAGGACAACACAGAAAAAGTGAGAGCAAAAATTCAACTAATTCAGGATGCTAAAATGTCAGTAATTGGAAGACTCATGACAGGCGTTGCCCATGAACTGAATAACCCTTTAGCAACTATTGCTGCCAACTCAGAGCTTGCATGTGATCTCTTTCAGGGCCTCGCCAATGAGGAGTGCAAAGATGGAGCCCTCGATGAGCTCCGTGAACATCTCGACGTCATACAGGAACAGGCCTTCCGCTGTAAGAATATCATAAAAGATATGATTGATTTAACAAGAAAGAAGGGATTTGAGGTTAAGGAGATTGATTTGAGCCTGTGCCTGGAAGAAGTTTTCAAAGTTATTAACTTTAAGAAGTTGAATATTCGTCTTGTGAAAGAGATTGAATCCAACTTGCCCCATATCAGGGGTGATTACAATGCAATGAAACAGTGTTTTATGAACATTCTGCAGAATGCCATAGACGCCATTGAAATAAGAGCAGGCGGTGTTATAAAGGTAAGGGCGCTCCCCTTTCATGATTCAGTCTATATCGAATTTGAAGATAACGGCGAGGGGATAGATGAAGGCCTGAAAGACAAAATTTTTGAACCCTTTTTTTCAACAAAAAAAACCGGTAAGGGCGTTGGACTGGGCCTTACCTTGTGTTATGAATTTATAAATAAAATGGGAGGCAGTATCGAGGTAGATAGTACACTGGGGAGAGGAACTACTTTTAAAGTCACAATGCCGGTATATAGAGATGACCTGCAGAGCATGGGATAATATATTGATATGATACGCGTTCTCATTGTTGATGATGAATACCAGCTCCTTGAGGCGTTCAAAAAAAAATTAACAAGGGAGGGTATGGAGGTTTTTACTGCTTCAAATGGTAAGGAAGCGCTCTCCATTGTTAGACAGGAAACGTTTGACATTGGCCTTTTTGACATTAGACTTCCTGACATAGATGGTGTCCAGCTTTTAAAGGAGCTGAAGGAGCTTCAGCCTACTGCAGAAGTAATCATGCTAACTGGTTATGCATCAATTGATACTGCAATTCGATCTATGAAACTTGGTGCATACGATTATCTTACGAAACCTGTTAAGCTGTCAGAGCTTCATGCTGTTATTCTGAAGGCCTTTGAGAAGAAAGAGTTAAAAGAAAAAGCTATCGTACTCGAAGAACAGCTCCAACGGATAGAGGCCCATGACCGATTTATTGGTGAGAGCAAAGAGATTAATGCGGTAAAGAAGGCCATTGCCCTTGTTGGGAAATCGAATATACCGGTCTTAATTCTTGGAGAGACAGGAACAGGAAAAGAACTGGTGGCAAGAGCGATTCATGGCCTTTCTACACGGTCGCACAATCCCTTTGTCATCATTAATGCGAGCAATCTACAGGAGAGTATTCTTGAGAGTGAGCTTTTCGGCTATAAAAAAGGTGCTTTTACTGGAGCACACATAGATAAAATGGGGCTATTGCAAATTGCCAATACAGGCACATTTCTCGTTGATGAAGTGGCTGATATGGGGACATCAATACAGTCAAAACTTCTCAGGGTCCTTGAAACTGGTGTTTTTAGAAAACTCGGTGATACGAAAGAGATTACCGTAGATGTTCGCTTTATATTTGCTACGAACAAAAGTATTGAAGAAGAAATAAAGGCAAACAGGTTCCGAAAAGATCTCTTTTATAGACTCAACACCTTTGTAATTCAAGTGCCACCACTCAGAGAAAGAAAAGATGATATCCCTATCTTAACCGAGTATTTTCTGGAGAAACATGCAAGAAAAGGCATTAAGAAGGTAGTTTCTAAGCGGGCGATGAATCTCCTTATGGACTATCATTGGCCGGGTAACGTAAGGGAGCTTGCAAATATAATTGAAAGGGCAGTACTTATTTCAACTGACCGGTACGAAATAGTGCATGAAGATCTGCCGCAAACGATTTTTATACCTTCTTTTGTTGAAGTTGATAAAAAAAGCTCCCTGAGCGAGGACGCTTTGCGATTGGATATCATGGAAAAGGAACACATAAAAAAGGTTCTCGAGATTTCAGGGGGAAATAAAAGTAAAGCGGCCCGCCTCCTTGGTATTAGCAGAAAAAAACTTTATCAAAAAATGGACAATCACTAAAGCTTAATCAGTATTCTTTGTTCAAGAGGATTTTTTTATCCTGGTATCAATGTGTCTCCGAATGACACACATGTTCCATTATGAAACATTATAGTGCAAAGGGAAAACTATTCGTCACGGTTAGTGTCAATGTTTTTGAGCCAGGAAGGGCAGGTTTCTTGTTGGCATTCAACTTGCATTTTTGTGCGACCAGAAAAGCATCGCAAATAAAATAATTAACTTTTAATTATATGAAAAAGAGACAATAATATTTTAAAACGCCATAGCAAGATATTATAGAACGATTGTGATTACTGATTGGGCAGCATAGAAAACCAAAAAAACATTAAGGAGGGTTTATGAAAAGGTTGTCAGTGGCAAAGATTCTTTTATTGGCATTATTTCTTTCTGCATTGGTTATTCCTATCCAGGTTCAGGCGCAGGATAAGGTAATAACACTGAAGGTGGCCAACTGGTTCCCCATAGGACACAAACAGACCCCACTCCTGGAAAGCTGGTGTAAGGAAGTTGAGCAAAAAACCAAGGGCAGGGTGAAGGTCAATTATTACCCTGGTGGTACTCTGGTTCCTGCAGTCCAGGCTTATGATGCTACAACCAAGGGCATTTCAGACGTAGGAAACCACGTTCTCGGTTATACCGTTGGGAGGTTTCCCCTCACGTCAGTATTAGATCTTCCTCTCGGTTATCCGAACAACACTGTTCCTACTAAGCTGGCAAATGCATTCTACGCCAAGTTTAAGCCAAAAGAATTTAATGATGTGAAGATCCTCTGGTTTCATGCCCAGAGTCCTGGTATTATCCACACAAAGTCAAAGCCTATTAACAAGATTGAGGACCTGAAAGGCATGAAGATGAGAACATATGGGCCTAATGCAAGACTCATGTCGTTGCTTGGTGGTACACCGGTGGCAATGCCCATGACCGACGTATATGATGCGCTTTCAAGAGGGGTTGCAGATGGTTTGATGTGTGCTTATGAGGCCACCGAAGGTTTTAGATTCGGAGATCAGCTTAAGTATTCTACTGAGAATTTTGGCACTTCCTATTCTGCTGTATTTGTCATAGTGATGAATAAGGATAAGTGGAACTCCCTGCCTCCTGATATTCAGAAGGTAATTGATGATTTAAGCCCGCAGTATATTGAAAAATACGCAGCCATGTGGGATGACATAGAAAAAAGTGGAAAGGCTTATCTTGTAAAAAGAGGGAACAAAATCATCACCCTGTCGAAAGAAGAAGAGGCAAAATGGGTTGCAAAGGCGCAGCCGATTTTTGATGAATATGTGAAGAGCATGAAAGAAAAAGGTTTGCCTGGCGAAGAAGCACTGAAATTTGCCATGGATTATCTGAAACCGTATAGAAAATAGGCCGCAATATTTATTGCCGGGGGTGAAAAATGGAGGGATTGCACGCTGTAATTTTAAGGATTAGTAAAGTGATGGATGTCGTTGGAGGGGTGGTGCTAAGCCTGATGATGCTTATCACCGTGACAGACGTCATCTTACGGTTTTTCGGTAAGCCAATAACAGGTACCTACGAGCTCGTTTTTCTTGGAGGAGCCATTGTAATAGGGTGTGCAATCCCCCAAACTTCCTGGCAGGGTGGCCATGTGAACGTTGATCTCGTCCTTGATAACCTTCCGGGGATGTTAAAGAAAATCTTTATGGTTTTCACGCGATTGTTAGGAATAATCTTCTTCGCTTTTCTGAGTTGGAATTTGTTGAAATATGGCGCCATGCTTTTTGACAAGGGAGAAGTTTCCCTCACACTGCATGTCCCCTATTACCCGGTTGCCTACATTCTGAGTTTATGCGCATTTGTGGAGTGCCTTGTGTTGTTGTCTGGTCTGATAAAGACGATATGCGAGGTGAATCATGAGTGAAATCGGAATAGGTGTTATTTTCCTGATATTATTGTTATGCCTCTTTCTAACTGGTCTTGAACTGGCGTTTGCCATGGGCATTATAGGTGTTTTAGGTTTTGCGTGGATTGTCAATTGGAAAGCGGCCATGGGGCTCATGGCGAACGATGTCTTTGACGCTCTTGCAAACTATGGGCTTACCGTTATACCGCTCTTTGTGCTTATGGGCCAGATTGCATTTAATGCTGGTATAGCCAAACGTCTTTTTGATTGTGCACACAAGTTCCTTGGCCATATACCCGGAGGTCTCGCAATCGCAACTGTTGCCGGTGCCACAGCATTTAAGGCGATATGCGGATCGGTTGCTGCAACGTCTGCAACGTTTGCGAGTGTTGCTGTGCCTGAGATGACAAAGTTTGGATATGCTAAAAAACTGTCAACGGGTATCGTGGCCACTGTTGGAACGCTTGGTGTATTGATACCACCAAGCGTGGTGTTAATCGTCTTTGGTATTGTAACCCAGTTATCTATTGGCAAGTTATTTCTGGCTGGAATCATACCCGGACTCCTGATTGCATTTTTCTTTGTTGTGGTCATATTTGGCTGGTGCAAGATAAATCCTGGGTTAGGACCAAAGAGTGACAGATTTACCTGGGGGGAGCGGGTCAAAACCTTGCCTGATGTGATATGGCCAATTGTAATCTTTTTTATCATCATCATCGGTCTTATGAAAGGGATTTTTACTCCCACAGAAGCTGGCAGTATAGGTGCATTTACAGTGCTCCTGTTGTGTCTCTTTAAGCGGAATCTCAATTTTATGGGTTATGTGAAATCTGTTCAGGAAGCCCTGAGAACGGCATGCATGGTTCTTTTACTTGTTGCAACGTCCAATATTCTGGGCCACTTTATCGCAGTGACAAATATCCCGAATCATCTGGGTGCATGGGTGTTGGGTATTCAGATGCCAGCAATCTTTGTGCTCATCCTGGTTTTTTTCGTCTATCTCATCGGAGGTTCATTTATTGATGATCTGGCCTTTATGATCCTGGCAACACCTATTTTCTATCCTATTATGGAAAAACTAGGCTACGATCCTTTGCTGATTGGAATATTGGTGGCTCTTACTGTATGCATAGGGTCTGTAATACCTCCGGTAGCTATCTGTGTTTTTGTGGTGAAAAATATCACCAAGGTACCAATGGGCACAATATACGCTGGGGTATATCCATTCCTGATTTCACTTGTTGTAGTTGTGGTTCTCTGTATTGCATTCCCGCAGCTTGTGTTGTACTTACCGAACACATTGATGCCATAAGACAGGGTTAGGTATAAAAAATTTTAGAGTCTAAAGTGCATCAATCCTTGAACACGGTGAGGTTTCTGGGAACTACAATTGAACTGCTCCCTTACATCTTCTGCCAATCGCTGAATGATGGGTTAGCTCTGGGAAAGGAGGAAGAAAATGACAGTTGGAGAAATGCTTACCAGAAATGCGAACAAATTTCCCACAAAAAAAGCAGTAGTCTCAGAGGAAACTTCGATCGATTTCAAAACCTTATACGAGCGGGTAAACCGTCTGGCGAATGGGCTCCTTAAAAAAGGTCTCAAAAAAGGAGACCGGATTGGAGTCCTTATTCACAATTGTCATCAATTCATCGAGATATATTATGGTGCAGCGAAGACAGGCGGTATTTTCTGCCCTTACAACAATCACTTGAAGCAATGGGAACTGAAAGACATCATAGACTACTCAACGCCCAGATTTCTTTTTGTAGATAAAGACTTTGTTGAGACCATAAACAACCTCAAACCGGAATTGAAATCGGTTGAAAGCTTTATTTGCCTTCAAAAAACAGATGGAGCTTATTGGGAAGATTATGAGGGCTTAATTGCTCAGAGTGATGCTGCGGAGCCCGGAATCAGGATTTTGGAAGATGACGTACAGAGTATTATCTTCACAGCGGGCACCACGGGAAGGCCAAAAGGCGCAATGAGAACCCACAGACACCTCATGTCTGATGCTTTTGCGTCGGCTATTGATTTGCAGGTAGGGTATGATGAAAAAGTGCTGATAACCTTTCCTATGTACCATGTTGCCTGTGAAGACAATATTGTGCGCCACTCACTTCTGTCTAACACGATCTATACAAAGAAAGAGGGTGGTTTTAACCCTCCAGAGGTCCTTGAGTATATCTCTAAAGAGAGGATATCAAGAATCCAGCTTGTGCCAACTATGATTCACAGCCTCATTCAGGTTCCTGATGTGAGTAAGTACGACCTTAGCAGTCTGAAGCTTATTCTCTATGCAGGATCCTCCATGCCCGTCGAACTTCTCAAGAAGGCGTTAACGATATTTCCATGCGGTTTTGCCCAGCTTTATGGCCAGACAGAGAGTGGGCCTTTTACAACAGTGCTGAGACCGGAAGACCATATCCAGGATGGAACAGAGAAGAGTGTGGCGCGGCTTGCATCATCAGGAAAGCCTGCCCTCAATTATGAGGTCAGAATAGTAGACGACAATGATGTCGATGTTCCTATGGGTGAAGTGGGTGAACTCATAGTCCGTAGTGAAGCAATGATGATAGGTTATTGGCAGATGCCGGAAGAGACTGAGAAAAAGCTGAAAAATGGTTGGCTCCATACAGGCGATCTGGCAAAATTTGATGAAGATGGGTACGTCTATATCGTTGAGAGAAAGGGCGACATGATTATCTCTGGGGGAGTAAACATCTATCCTCGTGAAATTGAAGAAGTTCTTTACAGGCATCCTGCAGTTTCTGAGGCATCGGTGATAGGCTTGCCTGATGAGCACTGGGGGGAGATCGTGAAGGCTGTGATTGTTCTCAAGCCAGGTGCGAAGGCTACAGAGGATGAAATTAAGGATTTTTGCGGTAAAAACCTTGCCGGTTTCAAGAAACCCAAATCTGTGGACTTCTGGAAAGAACTGCCCAAGAGTCCTCAGGGAAAGATTTTGAAAAAAGATATCCGCAAACAATATAGAAAATAGAAAATGCAGAGCCACTCCATAAAGGATGTCTCACTGGTGTATCAAAAGGAAACACTATGATGCAGGGTGAAACACCGAAGACAGAATTAAGGGGTTAGAAGGGTAATGTGGATTAGCCATGTCCATTCCCGGGTGGACTGGGAGGTTCACTGTAACGGTTTAAACTGTATAAACAGCTTCAACAGTTAGGCGGAATAGGGACGGCCTTCCTGCTGAAGTCTCGACACAGGTAGAAGCAAGTCTGAACGGTTGAGAGTGTGGCTTTATTTTTGCAAATTAATAATCCAGATAAAAAGTACATTATCTCATATAGCAGAAAGGAATGTTGGAGGAAAACATGGTTGAACTTACCGCAGAACAGAGAGATATAAAAATGGCAGCACAGGAGTTTGCTGAAAAAGAATTCCGTGACATAGCGCGGGAATTGGAAGCAAAAGAGGAGTTTGACGATAGGATTTGGAAGAAGACTGCGGAAAATGGTTTTCTTGCCGTTTTTGTGCCGGAAGAGTACGGGGGGCAGGGACTCGGCCATTTTGAACAGTGCCTTATCCTCGAAGAGTTTGCCCGGGTAGACTTAGGAATAACTCATCAGATTGACTCGACATTTTTTGGTGCGCAGTTCATACTTTTTAACGGCACAGAAGAACAAAAAAAGAAGTACCTGCCGCCTGTCTGTGAAGGAAAGTGGAGAATTGGTATGGCATCAACAGAACCCGAAGCAGGAAGCGACGTTGCCTCGATTGCTACCACGGCCACGAAAGATGGAGATTACTACGTATTGAGAGGGAACAAGGTTTTTATCACAAACTGTACCACAAGCGACTTTCTTGTGGTATTGTGTGTCACTACTCCAGAAGCCAAGAGGAAACATGAGCGTCTGGGCGCCATCGTTGTCGATACAAAAAGCCCTGGTTATGAGGCTACTACGTGGCATGGGAAGCTCTCCCTTCGTTGTTCAACTACCGGGGAAGTAGCTTTTAATGATATGAGAGTCCCACGGGAGAATCTCCTTGGCGAAGAGGGGAAAGGCTTTTACTACCTTATGGATTTCTTCAATCATACGCGGCTTGGAGTCGCAGCTTTTGGAGTGGGAACAGCGCAAGGAGCCCTTGATAAGGCTGTAGCCCATGTGAAAAAAAGAAAACAATTTGGTGCTACTCTGGCTGCACTCGGAGTTGTACAGACAAAGATAGCAGAGATGGGAACCATGGTTGAGACAGCAAGGAGCCTGCTTTACCGAGCTGCTTTGAAGGCAGATAGAGGAGAGATAGATCCTGCCCTTGTGGCAATGTCAAAATGGTACGCATCCGAAGTGGCGGTTAAAGTGGCAGATGAAGCGATTCAGCTCCACGGTGGCAGTGGAATTCTCGTAGAGTACGATGTAGAACATTACTGGCGTGACGCCAAGGTTCTTGAAATATTTGAAGGCACGAAAGAGATCGAGAAGCTCCTTATTGGAAGAAGGCTTCTTGGTCTGCATTAAGGTTATATTCAAGTAGGCCAACTCTATGGATGGGCCATGGCATCCCCCTTCCCCTTTTCGCAAATTACCCGGCCCATCCATCCCTCTATTTTAACAGATAACTGCATCAATATGGATTACACTGTACAGATAACAGGACGACACGCAGTTGTTCAATAAGGGATCAACTATAATTTTTTCTGTAGCAAGCCCATAGAATATCGCATTAGAAAGCGTCACCTGTATCGAAATGATACATAATTCTGAAATTGTATATTTTTCTTCCTTATCCATTGTCTTGTTTTTATTAAGGTTTTATCATATTAGCCATGGTATATAAATTGCTTTACCAAAACTGAAAATATTGATAAAGTGTGACAGACTCACATAATGACATATAAAGGTTTCCATCAAAGAGGTACATTATGATAGCCCAAACCCAGACCAGGGTGTTGACCTGTATCCAATGTGGCAAATGTACTGGCAGTTGTCCTGAATCAGGGAGAACCCCGTTTAATGTCCGCATGCTTATGAGAAAAAAACAGTTTCAAAATGCGATAGAAGAATCGATACCCTGGTATTGTACTTCATGTGGTTCATGTACCATCAGGTGTCCCCGTGATGTAAAGCCTTCTGAAGTAATAATCGAAATGAGGGCAGCACTCGTGGAAAATGGATCAATTCCTGTGACAATACAAAAGGCATTGGAAAATACCTTTGTTCAGAAGAATCCCTGGGGTCGTTCGCGCGCAAAAAGGGGTGCCTGGTTCGAGAAAATGGATATAGAGATTCCCCATGTGAGCGAGACAGAAACGAAGAGATTATTGTTCGCCTGCTGTATACAGGCTTATGACCCGCGCTGTATGGTTATCCCGGTCAATGTAGCGACAATATTGAAGAAAGCCGGTATCGAGTTTGGAGTGCTTGGCGAGGAAGAGGCGTGCTGCGGAAATGAGATAAGAAGAATAGGTGAATCGGGCCTTTTTGAGGAACTTCAGGAGGAGAACAGGGCAACATTTGAGGAGTATGGAGTTAAAGAGATTATAGCGCTGTCACCCCACTGTATGAATGCACTCAAAAAAGAATATGGCGACCTTGGGATCAAGATATCCCATTATACTGAAGTGTTGGCACCGATGTTTACATACGGTACTGTGGTGCCAAAAGGTTCATATAATAAAAAAGTCATTTATCATGATCCATGTTTCCTGGGGAAACAGAATGGCATTTTTGATGAACCAAGAGACATACTCAAATCTGTTAATGGTTTGGAGCTCCTCGAATTTTCGAGGTCACGAGATAATTCTCTCTGCTGTGAAGGTGGGGGTGGAAGGATGTTCTTCGAGGTTGAAGCAACATATCAGAGAAATGCTGAAGTTCGTGTTCAAGACGCTGTTAACAGGGGTGCCGAGGAGATTGTAACGAGCTGTCCGTTTTGTGTTATGACTCTTGAGGACCCGGCCACCGAGAAAGGGATAAAAGTGAAAGAGCTTTCTGAGATATTGATGGAGGTGTTGTGAGATGAATATTATAGTCTTTACAAAAAGGGTGCCTGCTACACAGGAAGAAGAACTTAGAATTATCGGTGAAGGGAGCGCAGTCGATTTATCCAAAGTGCCTTTTAAGGTAAATGACTGGGACAACTACTCAGTTGAAGAAGCTGTGCGCATCGTAGAGAAGTCAGGAGGAGCGGTAACAGCGGTCTCTGTAGGTGATGCTGAATCAGATGAGGTCTTGAGAAGGGCCATAGCAATGGGAGCTAAAGATGGTTTTCTCGTCGAGAGTGGTGACATAGTCCACGATCCTAATGCCCGGGCAACATTAATACAGAATTTCCTGAAAAAAGAGAATGTCCCTTTTGATGCGATTTTTACGGGTGTACAATCAGAGGATGACCAGTTTGCTTCACTTGGTGGCATTCTTGCTGCCAAGATGAGGCTTCCCTTTGTTTCAATGGTCATCGGCATTGATTCCTTTGAAAAAGATCATGCAGTCGTAAGAAGAGAGCTTGAAGGAGGTCTCCAGGAGCGGGTAAAGGTTATGCTCCCGTGCGTGATGTCAATTCAGACAGGAATCAATGAGCCACGGTATGTTTCAATCATGGGTATTCGAAAGGCATCGAAAGTAGAGAGAAAAATCTTCAAATCAGCAGATTACCAGGAAAATGTTACAGCCAAAATTGAAGTGGCAAGATGGATATATCCGCCTAAGAAGGCCGGTGCCACAATCTTAAGCGGAGAACTGGAAAGTGCATGCAAAGAATTGATTGGAATTCTCAAGGAGAAGGGGGTGTACCAATGAGTTACGCACTCGTTGTTTCAGAAGTAAGGCGTGGCATATTCGAAGAGAGAAATTTAGATTCCATAGGGCTTTGCACTCATCTTGGAAAAGATGCAATCCTTATCATCCCAGAGGGTGAATATGGAATCAAAGAGCAATTGGTCAATAGTATAGTTAAGGTGAAAGTCGAAGAGGCAGTGTTCCTCAACCCTCTCAATATGGTTAACATTCTGGAAAAAGTTGTGGCTGACCGCGGAAAGCCTGATATGATTGTTTTTACGAACTCCTCTTCAGGAACAGAGCTTGCTTCTTACGCTGCAGGTTATTTTGATCTGCCCATTATCACTGATGTGAATAGTTGCGACAAGGATCAAGGTATTTTTTACAAGAGCTACTATTCAGACAAGATCTTTGGTGAATTTCGTCCAATCGGCAATGGGACTGCTATTGTTACAGTTAGGAGCGGAAGCTTTAAAGACTTTGCTGCTGACAAAGATGTTGCCCCTTCTGTCGGGACAATGGAAGATGTTGCAGTGAGTTCTGCGAGAACCTTCATGGAATTTGTGGAGGAAGAAAAATCTGATGTGGACATCACGAAGGCTGAGTTCCTGCTCTCTCTTGGCAGGGGAGTTGGCAACAAGGACGAAGTTTCTGATTACGAGGAGCTTGCCGGGATGCTCAAAGCAGTCATCGCTGGTTCAAGGCCTGTCATCGACAAACTTTGGCTACCCAAAGCAAGACAGGTTGGTACTTCAGGTAAAACGGTTAAACCGAAAGTGTATCTGGCTATGGGTGTCAGCGGGGCATTCCAGCATGTAGCTGGAATGAAGGATTCAGATTGTATTATTGCAGTAAATAAAGATGCCGAAGCGCCTATATTTCAATATGCCCACTACGGGATCATTGCTGATATGCACAAGGTGAGGGATAAGTTGAAAGATATACTGAAAGGATAAACGAGAATGGCAAATTCGAAATCCCAATTTCGAAGCACGAAACAAACTCGAATATTCCGATGCTCAAAGAGCATGCCATGTGGCCGTTCAATTGTTTTGAGCTTTTGTTATTGGGGCTTAGATATTATTTTTGGATTTACATATTAGAATTTAGGATTTTGAAGATAGATAACGGAGTGCAGGAGTCACGGTGGCAGAGAAAAATGTACTTGTCATAGGTGGAGGAATAGGAGGTATTACAGCAGCCCTCGAACTCGCATCGTGTGGGGTCAAGGTTACCATGCTTGAAGAAGGGCCCTCTATAGGTGGAAGGATGATACAACTAGACAAAACCTTCCCCACTCTTGACTGTGCAACCTGTGTCCTCTCACCTAAGATGGTGGAAGTGTCGCTTAATCAGAACATTGAGATTCTGTCATGGGCAAAACCCCTTGCGGTAAAGAAAAAAGGTACAGGTTTCCATGTTACCATCTTCAAAAAAACACGCTATATTGATACGAAAAAGTGTACAGCCTGCGGTTCCTGCTCTACAGGGTGCCCGGTGGTCATGAAGAGTGAATTCAACGTGGGTACAGGTCCAAGAAAGGCAGCATACATACCGTTTCCTCAGGCCATACCCAACAAGGCGACCATAGATAAGCGCGAGAATCGTCCATGCAAAGCAGCCTGTGTCGATGCCTGCCCCATTAACACTAATGTGCTCGGATATCTGAAGCATATTAGTGAGGGCCGTTTTCAAGATGCATACATGCTTATCAGGGCTACCAATCCCTTTCCCTCTGTATGCGGCAGGGTTTGTTACGCACCATGTGAAGGAGTCTGTAACAGAGGGCAACTGGATGAACCCCTCGCTATACGTGACCTGAAAAGGTTTGCTGTAGATCGGTTTGATGTGGATTCACTGGAGGTGCCTCAGATAACGAAAACTGAAAAAAAAGTGGCTGTCATCGGTGCAGGGCCGGCCGGGCTTACTTGTGCCCATGATCTTGCTCTGGAAGGCCATGAGGTAACAGTTTTTGAGGCCCTTCCGGAACCTGGCGGTATGCTGAGATACGCAATACCGGAATACAGGCTTCCAAGAGAAGAAGTGAGAAAGGAAATAGGCTATATAGAAAAACTTGGCGTCACGATTCAGTGCGGAACAGAGATAGGAAAAGACATCACGCTTGATACAATAAGGAATGACTATGATGCAGTTTTCATTGGTACCGGTACACCAAAGGGATTGCCGCTTGAAGTAGAGGGGGAGAATCTCCCCGGCGTGATAGATGGTATTCGCTTTCTCCGTTCAGTCAACAGTGGTGAAGCAGTTAAGACCGGGCAGAGGGTTGCCGTTATCGGTGGCGGCAATACTGCTGTAGACTGCGCAAGGACAGTAAAGAGACTGGGAAGTGAATCTGTTAAACTCATCTACCGGAGAACCCGTGATGAGATGCCGGCAGCCCGTGAAGAGGTAGAGGCTCTTCTTCATGAAGGGATAGAGATCGATTTTCTCACAACCCCTATTCGCTTTCACGCAGAAAATGGAAAACTTGCAAAAATGGAGTGTATCCGTATGGAACTTGGTGAGCCTGATGGAAGCGGCAGAAGAAGGCCTGTTCCGGTTAAGAATTCTGAGTTTATGGTGCCAGTCGATTCGGTTATCACCGCCCTTGGTCAGGCTGCGCAGACAGCTTTTACTCAGGTGGTCGGGGTTTTGCTCGCAAAAAACGGAACTATCGATATTAATCCCGCTACCGGTGCTACAAATGTGGAAGGAATATTTGCAGGGGGTGATGTTTATACAGGACCTGCCTATGTTGTTGATGCTATTGCTGCAGGCCAGAGGGCAGCGAAATCGATAAACCGCTACCTGAAAGGGGAACCGGTGGTTGTAACAAAGGAAAGGAAAGAGCCGGAGAAATTGACCGATGCTGAGATTGCTGATCTAACAGCGAAATACCCCAGAACAGAGCGCATTCATATGCCTGAGGCCACGGTAGAAGATAGAATAAAGAATTTCGAAGAAGTGGCCATGGGATATAGCACTGAAGAAGCCATGGCTGAAGCCGCTCGCTGCCTTGCCGGCCAGATAGAAGGATGTATCCAGTGTGGGGAATGTGAGAGATTGTGTGAAGTTGGAGCTATCGATCATACTATGAAGGATGAAATTGTAGAGCTGGACTTTGACAGCATAATACTTGCTCCTGGCTTTGACCTATATGATCCCACAGAAAAAAAAGAATATGGATATGGTTCACTGGACGGTGTTATGACGGGAATGGAGTTTGAACGGTTATCATCTGTTACTGGTCCCACGGGGGGCGACATCGTGTTAAATGGAAAAGTCCCAAAACGGTTTTTTTTCATACAGTGCGTCGGTTCAAGAGACAGACAAAGCGGGGCCCGGTATTGTTCCAGAGTATGCTGCATGTATACAGCAAAACACGCAAGTATCATAAGGGACAGGATAAAAGATATACAGATTTATGTGTCTTACATAGATGTGAGGGCTTATGGCAAGGGATACGAAGAGTTCTACAAGACCACCCAGGAGAACGGTACATTTTATATAAGAGGTATTCCCGGAGAGGTGACAAAGTCGGAGAATGGCCTGTTGGTACGGGTAGAAGATATGTTCAGTGGAGAACTTCTTGAGATTGAAGTAGACCTTGTAATACTTGCAACAGGTGTAAGGCCCCGCAAAGGAATCGAAGAACTCTGTGACATTATGTCGTTGGAGCGCGATGAATATGGTTTTATTCGGGCAGACTCAATAAATCCCTCAAAGACGAATGTGGAAGGAATCTTTGTATGTGGCATGGGCTCAGGACCTAAGGATATTCCCGATACAGTAGCTTCAGGAGGTGAAGCAGCAGCAAGCTGTATGGAGTACATAACGGAGTGAAAAGTGAAAAGTAATAAGGTGGGCTATAGGCTATGGGCGATAGGAAAAATCAACTGATTACGCGTCACGCGTCACGCGTCACGGAAGTTTGAATATGAAAACCGGAATCTTTATCTGCCATTGCGGCCACAATATTAAGCATACAGTTGATGTCAAAAAGCTGAGCGAGTATTTTAAGAAATTTCCGAATGTAACTGTTTCGCAAGATTACGTGTTTGTCTGCTCGGAACCTGGTCAGGATATGATAAAAGAGGCAATTGAAAAGGAAGGCCTTGATCGTGTTATTATCGCTTCATGCACCCCCTCTCTTCATGGAGAAATGTTTAAAGATGTCTTAAAAAAGGCAGACCTGAATCCATTTCTTTTAAGGAGGGTTAGTATCAGGGAACACTGCTCCTGGGTAGGTGATGATATAGAGGCAAATACTGAAAAAGCAAAGAGATATATACTTGCGGGGCTCTATTCGTCCGCTCATCACGTTCCCCTTGAAGAGAAGATTGTAGAGGTGGAGAAATCCGCACTTATTATAGGTGGAGGAGTGTCAGGGTTGAGCGCCGCGCTGTTTCTGTCGAAGATGGGGATGCAGGTTTATCTAGTTGAAAAAGAAGCCGAACTTGGCGGTCATGTGAGAGCCCTCAAAAACGTATGGCCCTCTGGAAGAGATGGAAAAAGTATTGTTGATGAAATGGTCGCAGAATTGCAAAGTCGTAATAATGTAGAAATATTCACCTCGACAACTATCGGAGGTTTTGAGGGTTTTTTTGGAAACTATGAAGTGAAACTGGATACTCCAGAAGGCCAGCGGAAGGTAATAGCAGGTGGCGCCATAATTGCTATCGGTTTCTCACCCTTTGATCCAAGCATTAAACCTGAACTAGGTTACGGATATGACAAACGGGTCATCACAACCCTTGAATTTGAGCAGAATGTCGATCAGTTGCAACTTCCTGAAAACCCCCGTGTTGCAATACTCCATTGCGTGGGATCACGGGATGACCAGCTGGGAAAACCTTATTGCTCAAGAGTGTGCTGTGTCAACGCCTTACGGGTGGGGGATGCTCTCAAGTCCAGATACAAGGATTCCTACGTTGAATCTTTTTACATGGATGTACGGGCCCATCCAAAAGGTGGGGAAGAGTTCTTCGAGGATACTCAGGAAAAGGGTGTTCTTTTTACAAGAGCGAATGTGGCAGAAATAACTCCGACACCCACGGGTGTTGTGGTCCGTGGAGAGGACACACTTTTTGGTGAAATCTTTGAGCGACGATTCGATCTTGTTGTTTTATCAATCGGGATGTCTCCACCAGAAGATAGTAAATTAATCGCGAACCTCTTGAAAATTACTCTCGACAAGGATCAGTTTTTTCTTGAGGCGCATATTAAACTCCGACCATTCGACACGGCTGTAAAGGGGATTTTTATTGCAGGGTCGTGTTCCGGCCCCAAGGATGTTGAAGAATCGATCAACCATGGAAGGGCATCGGCAGTCAAGCTTTTTGGGTTTCTAAATCTTGGTTACGCTTATGTGGATCCCTTTATTTCATGGGTTGATCCAAAAAGATGCAGCGGATGCAGAATGTGCGAGCAGGCGTGCGTTGCAAAGGCAATAAAATATGACGAGGAAAAGAGGATTGTCCGTGTTGAGGAAGCTGCGTGCATGGGGTGTGGTCTCTGTAACGCAACCTGCCCGTCGTCGGCAATAATTCTCAAAGGGTATATCGATAGAATGATAGATGACGAGATTAGCGCATTCATGGAGGCGATCTGATTACCGTGTGACGTAGGATGGGGGACGGAACGTACGATTGTTAGAATATGGAAAGATTAGCTAAGCGGGTACAGGATTTAGTGGTTTACAAATTGGTCCTTGAAACTGCTATGGAAATATTTGAAATCACGAAATCATTTCCATCTGAGGAGAAATATTCTCTCACCGACCAGATCAGACGATCATCAAGATCAGTTTGTACGAATTTGGCAGAAGGATGGAGAAAACGAAAATATAAAGCTGTTTTTGTCAATAAGCGTCTCGACGCAGCGCAAGAAGCTGCTGAAACACAAACGTGGTTGGAATTTTCTGATCGATGTAATTATTTTGCATTTGTGGTTTTTGAAGAATTATACGAAAGGTATGAACACATTTTTGCAATGCTAAAAACATGGAAAAGAAATCTGGAGAATTCTGTGAACGTCCAACGCCCAAGCGTAGCGAACGTCCTACGTCCTACGGTTAATAGAGGGAGGTACAATGACTGACGAGGCAAAAGAGAAAAATCCGGAAATAGTCGGTTTTGCATGCTCTTACTGTACATTCAAAGCATCTGAAATGGCAGGTAGCCTGAGAATGAAATATCCGGAAGGGGTCAAGCTCATTCAGGTTCCGTGTTCGAGTAGGGTTGACCCAGCATTTGTTATTAAGGCTGTCTTTGAAGGGGCGGATGGCGTGTTTGTTGCCGGATGCCATCCTGGTGACTGTCACTTTATCAAGGGCAATTATTACACCAGGCGTAAGATAGTTGCATTGAAAGAGATGTTCGATGCCTTCTCTATGAAAGAAAAACTTCGTCTTTTCTGGGTGAGTGCTGCTGAGGCACGACGCTTTATCGATAAGGTCACCACGTTCTATAATGATATAAAGGAAAAGAAAAATGAAAGGGAAAAAGCTTAAAACCGGCGAAATTGAAAATGCTCTTAACCGGTTTCTCAAGGATGAACAGCATCTAGTCCTTGGATTTAAGAAGGATGAAAGCGGTGTCAGTCACCATATATTCAAGGGAAGCCTCGATCATTATTCTCTCCTGAACCCTGTTTTTGGCGCCAATGCAGCGTTGTACTTGCGCAGACTGTTTTCCAAGGGGTCACAGGTAATGCTTATGTTGAGACCCTGCGAGATAAGGGCATGTGTAGAATTGAACAAACTGACGCAGATAGAGCGGGAAGACATCATTGCAGTGTCTATCGATTGTCCCGGGACTGTCTCTTCGAAGGAAAAGAAAGAAGAGGTGCCGGCAGAACTCCATGAGCTGAACGATTATTTTAAGAACAAAGACTCTATGCGATGGGCATGCAGCGTATGTGGCGAAAAAAGAGCGGTTGTGGGCGACGCGGGTATCAGAATTGATGAAAAGGGGAATTACTGGGCAATCCCTTACACGGAAAAAGGGGAGGTGCTTCTTTCCCTTATTGACGGTGAACCCGAGGAGGTTCCTGCTGAGTTATTGGCAGCTAAGGAGCAAAAAAAGGATAAGTTCCAGGTAGACATGGAAATTTTCAATAAAGATTTTGAAAAATGCATTATGTGTATGAACTGCAGAGATATGTGCCCTGTCTGCTATTGTATCGACTGTGTTTTTAACGGAGATGAGTACCTTCCGAAGGGTGATGCCCTTCTCAACAAGGTTTTTAGAATCGGCTCAGTGAAAATGCCGAGGGGAAAGGATCTTTTTCACTTTATAAGGATGTACCACGTGTCACAGACTTGTGTTGGTTGCGGTGCGTGCGAAGAGGCTTGCCCACAGGGGATACCCCTGACAAAATATTTTAAAGGTGTGTCTGAGAGGCTCCAGGACATATTCTCTTACATGTCAGGAAGAAGCTTCGATGAGCCTATCCCCTATGTTACCTTTCTTGAGGACGAACTTAAGGATGCTACGGATTGATAAAAAGAGAGAAGATGGGAGAAGGAAGAACCAAATAAAAGCGAAGTAGAGAACGATGAATAAGAAAGATCATGAAATGGTTTTCAGGCTTACCGGTTACAATCGGGAAGATTTTTCTGTGTGCCTGGGCTGCAAAATCTGTGCATCTGTGTGCACGGTCAACGACCTCGAGCTGAATGTCAACCCACAGGAACTCCTCTTGAAACTTTTTACCGGGGAAGAAATAAAAGACGATAACCCCCTCGTACATTACTGTACAAATTGTTATCGGTGCACCGTTGCCTGTCCTTGGGAAATTCGAATACCAGATGTGGTTCGGGCTGTAAAGGAATCGCTCGGTATAGATTCCCTCTTTGAAAAGGCATTCAAGAAGTCCCTTAACATTTGGGGCAGGGTGTACGAGCCGTTTGTGGTGGTTATGGCTGCACCCGATCTCTTGAAAGGTGGTTATATAAAGCACATGCCACGGTGGATGGAATATGCAGGCTTCCACCTTCCCCATAAAGTTAAAAGGCTTGGTTCTTCCAAAGTTTCAAAGGAGAACAACCCTTCTGAAGAAGGTAGGCGATAATGGAATACGGTTATTATCCCGGATGTTCCCTTACTGGTTCGGCAAAAAAACTGAATCGTGGCGTACGGGAAATCTGTAAAAAGCTTGGTCACACCCTATCCGAGATACCTGATTGGAACTGTTGTGGCGCTGTAGAGTACGGGGATAGAAATGAACTCGTCCGTATTTCAGGAGAGAACCTCAAAAAGGCCGAGGGTATTCACAGGGAAATCGTTGTGCCCTGTCCGGCCTGTTATAAAAACCTGAAAGACGCTGATTCTGCCGGGTCTTTCAACATACTTAGCCCTCTGGAACTTTTGAGCCCTGAAAACCTGTCACAGATGAAGCAACTTAAAGATCTCCGGGGCCAGGTCTTTTTCCCGTATTACGGATGCCTGCTTATGAGGCCCGAAGGGAGCTCAATTAAGAACAAGAACATCATGGAAGACGCCATAACCGTCTTTGGCGGTGAGATTGACGGGGAGAAGATGAAGGACCGTTGTTGCGGAGGCAATCAGCTTTTCCTCAATAAATGGGCTACCGAAAAACTTTCAAGCCTCATACTAAGCAAGTCCAGAGGGACGGTTGTTGTTTTCTGCCCCTTTTGCCACATGGCAATGAAAACCTTTGGCGTAGGAAGAAAGGTTATTTATCTGACTGATCTTCTACTTTACGTTATGGGAGAGAAAAATTCTTTATGAATATATTGATAATAGGTGGTGGTATAAGCGGTATATCAGCTGCAAAGGTTGCCCTGGCAGAAAAACATGATGTGACAATACTGGAATCCACCCCCGAGCCAGGTGGGCTCATGGCTCGTATTGCAAACTGCAGAGTCGGGTTCAAAACCTTTTTTGATGAAATTCGTGACAATGAAAAGCTTTCAGTTATCAGTGATACCAGGATTTCAAAAGTCGACAAAACAGAAAAGGTTTGGACTATAACCCTTGAAGATGGGCGGGAGCTGACTGCGGACAGGATAATTATTGCAACCGGCCTGACTCCCTATGACCCTGTAGAGTACAAGGGCAAAAGGGTTCTCACAAGCCTAGAGTATGACTCTGTGATCGACCAGCGGCAAGGTGAGCTTCCAGATGATTTTAACAAGATTGGCTTCTTCCTCTGTGTCGGATCTCGTTCAAAGGATTACCCTCTTTGTTCTTCAGTCTGTTGTTCCTATACCTTGCGGGAAGTGAAATGGACGCTCCAGAGGGCAAAACCAGAGATCACTGTCTTTTACAATGATCTGAGGTTTTTTGGCCAGGAATTTTACCTGGAGAAAGCCTATCGGGATGCAGGTGTGAGATTTATAAGAGCTAACTCCCGGTATTTTGAGGAGGATGAAAAGGGCGTTACAGTGCGGTATTTCTCGGGAGATCAACTGAAGGAAGAACGGTTTAACTATGTAGTACTTGCCATCGGGCTTCGCCCAAACCCACAACTCACTGAGTTGGGCAAACTTTTCGGTTTCTCACTGAATGAATACGGGTTCGTTAAGGAAAAAACTCCTCTTCAGACTGATGTGGAGGGTATCTGTGTGTCTGGCGGTGCGCTTGAGCCTATGAATATCAAGGATTCCATTCTCACCGGCTTTGGTGCAGGATTGCTGACAGTCAGGGGGCCCGAAATAGGGATGGCTCAAGAAAAACAGGATGACCGGCTTTACCATGAAGATGAACCTGAGTTTTCCTTTCCTGATAGTAATATAACTACCTATCTGTTTTACCTGGGTACAGAAGACTACACGTCAGCCATGTTTTATGAATATGTCTCATCGAAATTCATTGAGAAAGCAAGAGAATTGAAAAAGGAAGGAAAAGCAGTTTATGTGATTACGAGAAACATGGTTGTCCCTTCCTATGCCGAGCTTGACTATGAAGAGGCAAGGCGGGAAGGAATTGTATTTGTCCACCTTGAAGAGCATGAGAAAATTGCATTTGAAAGAGATTGTGTCCGTATTCAAGGAGATGGACGTGAGCTTATTTTTAATGCAGACAAGGTAATCCACTTCGACGAGTATGCATCGCTTATGCAAAACAGGGAGTTTCTCTCCCTTTATCGGTCTGAACCCCAAATAAGGTGGTCACCTACCAAATGGGGAAGGAAGAAGTACCATGTAGGATTCATCAGACATCCCAGAGAAAAAAGATGGGAAAAGAGAGAGCTTCTTGGAGCTTTGGGTGAGATGATTCTTGATCATGAAGAGGACAGGGTACTCCCAGAGTTCAATGAGGAACGCTGCAGTGGGTGTGGCTCATGCAAAGAGGCGTGCCCTGCAGGTGCCATAGAGATTTTGATCCGCGAGAAACAGATAGCCATTTTTGGTCCGGTAACATCAACAGGCGTTCCCATTGCCCATGTAAAGGAGGACACCTGCATTGGCTGTGGTCTTTGCGCATCAACGTGTCCATCTGATGTGATCAGCCACTCAAAACTCTGATAGCCGTACGCAGATACACCCAGTTTTTATTGAATAAAGAAAGAATTCCCCTATTATTTCTTCAGAAGCATAGCGCCACTTGAGTACCCTCCACCAAATACTGTGATTACAATCAGTTCTTCCTTCTTGAAACGTTGCCAGTTCTGGGAAAGTCCAATCATTGTACTTGCGCAGCCGGTATTGCCTGTCTCTTCGATATTCGTGACCAGCTCTCCATTCCTTAGTTCAAGGGCCTCAGCGACCTGCGCTATGATCCTGGAGTTGGCCTGATGGGGGATGAGGTGGACGATCTTATCAAGAGTCAAATTGTTTTTTTTCAGGATATCTTTAACCTCTGAAACCATATACTTGGTAGCATTGACAAAAATATCTTTGCCAAAAGGCATCTTTAGACCCCCATTGTTTGGTCTTAAATAAACCCCCTCGACACCCTTGCCGATGTGACCTAGCCCTGTTGTGTTCAGGTCAAGAATCTTTATATCATCATCAGATATCCTTTCTTTTGAGATAAATACAGCTCCAGCACCGTCACCCCATAAATGACCTGATTGCTCATCCATATCATCGCTGTATGCGCTATTATGTTCCGAAGAAACAACAAGGGCCCTCTTTGATTTGTTTGTAGCGAAGTATCCTTCAACAATCTCTACTGCATTGAGGAAAGAGGAACACGCTGAGGAAATGGAGATGACCCTTGCTCCGGCGATATCAAAAAAATGTTGCACGGCATGGGCAAGCGTTCCCACTGTATCATAGGGGGTGTAGGTTGCCCCTACTATAAGGTCGACATCCCTGATTGGATAGGCCAGCCGATCGATTGCAGCTTTCACTGCTTCTATCGCCATGGTGTTTGTGTTTTCGCCAATGTTTGTTTTTGACCGGGACCGGATTCCAGAACGCTTAAAAATCCATTCGTCAGAAAGTCCCATGAGCCTCGTGTAATACTCATTAAAAACAGTGGTGTTCGGAAGATAGTGTGAGGCCGTGGTAATATACATGGGTTGACTCATCGTAAACAGATACTTTTTTCATTGTTTCTCATTGGTTCAATTCTCATATAATGCTGCTTGCAATTTTCAAAAAAACCTTGAGCTTTTGCTGATTTGCAAGAATGCGGATAGAATCAGACCGTGTTTGCCAGGTTCGAATTATACATTAATAGGCAAACGATTAGCAGAGGAGTCTTTGAAAGCCATTTCAAGGCGAAACAAGTATACCGGGGAGATACGTGCGTGTCAAGACAATTCGGTAAAGGTGAGCTTGATGACCTACCTGACGGGTATCTATTTTGTTTTATACCTGTGTATATCCCTATTACGAAACTATTTCAGCAAGCCTGAACCTATTATAGTTTTTTCCACCTCTTTGGTCCCCTCATAAATCTCAACGATCTTTGCATCCCGGTAAAATCTCTGGATGTCGTACTCGGCAATATACCCGTAACCGCCATGAAGCTGCAGAGCCTGGTTGGCAACGTACACTGCCGTATCTCCAGCATTCCACTTTGCCATAGATATGAGGGCAGGATCAGGTTTTCCTTTGTCAACAAGAAACGCTGAACGCCAGTAAAGGCTGCGGGCAGCTTCTATCCTCGTGGCCATTTCAGCAATCATGAACTGAATGCCCTGAAGATGAGAGAGGTTGCCTCCGAAGGCTTTTCTCTTTCTTACATGGGATATGGCCATCTCAAGGGCACCTTGAGCAAGACCCACTCCCTGGGCAGCAACGTGATTCCTTGTTTTATTGAAGAAATCCATGAGCTGATAAAAACCATTGCCCTCCCTGCCTATAAGGTTCTCAAGGGGTGCCTCCACATTGGTAAGGCTTACCTCTGCAGTATTTGATGCCCTGATCCCCAGCTTCCCATGAATTTTTGTTGCCTCAAAGCCAGCCTGATCAGTATCGACAAGGATAACACTGGCTCGTTTGTGGGGATCCCTTTCTTCGGGGTTCGTGATGCAAAAGACGAGCATCCAATTGGCATAACAGCCATTGGTAATGAACATTTTTGCTCCATTGATCACATACTTATTACCCTGTTTTATCGCTTTGGTCTTGATGCTTGCTGCATCGCTGCCGGCATCGGGTTCAGTAATTCCAAAGGCTATCATCTTTTCTCCCCTTACAAGGAGTGGAAGATATTTTTTCTTCTGTGCCTCTGTGCCGAATGCCTGAATCATTTCTGCCCCAAAGGTGGTTGAGAGGATAGCCTGTCCGCACCCAGGGTCAACACGCCAGAACTCTTCAGCGATTAGAGAGTGTTCCAGGTACCCTAGTCCGGCACCCTCATATTCTTCTTTAATAAATGTTCCAACAAATCCGTTTTCACAGGCTTTTTTCCATAGAGACAGATCAAATTCTTCTTTCTCGTCAAATTCTTTTGCTCGATCCCTGAACTCTCCTTCTGCAAACTCTCTCGCTGCTAACTTGATGTCGATTTGTTCTTGGTTAAGTTCCATGTAAACCTCCTTAAATTTGTCAAGGACCGGGTTATTTTCAGGGTTATGGGGGCGTTACTCTTGAAAACTCCCGGTCCTTTTGCTCAGGTACTATTCTTTCTCTGCATTTCTTACCCAAATTTTATGCATTTACAGGCTCTGCCTCAGGTTTTACACGTTCAATCTCGTCTCTGACTGGTTTTACAGACTTTGCACGCTCATAGGCTGTGTATTCAAGCAGATAATCCTCTAATTCATCAAAAAACTTGTGTTGCACCTCTTTTGACACAGGGGATGTAACCAAACTAACACCAATATACAGAACGGTATTTACTAAAAGGGGTATGAAGATTGGATGAAAACCTAAAAGCAATGGTTTATAGAAATAGGATCCACCTATAAGCAAGGCCAGACCCACAAGAAGCCCGGTGATTGCCCCTTCCTTTGTGCCCCGTTTCCACAAGACGCCACCTAAAAGTGCAGGAATCCACATGGCAAATCCTGGTGAAGCAATGTTGCTCAGCAATAGCCCTAACTCTGCAGGTCTTGCCATCGCCAGGGCAAAGCTGACTACCGATGCGCCAATCATGGCATACCTTGACCAAAGTATAAGCGCTTTGTCGCTTGGTTTTGACACGGCAAAAACAATATCCCTCGACACGAGAAGCCCGGTAATCATCAACTGTGTTGCAACTGTGGATATAGCGGCTGCGAGGACAGCGATAAGAGTGGCACCGCTCGCCCATACAGGCAGATATTGGGTGATAGCCATTTGTACCACTGCATCTGCAGCCTTCCCTTTGAGGCCGGGAATCAGTATGGGCGCTACCAGATATCCCCAGATGGCTGCAATATTGCAGAAGAATATGGAGAACAGAAGCATTGCAATGGCTGTCTTGCGGACAACAACAAGACTCTTTGCCTGCATGGTGCCTATGACGATATGAGGCCAGGCGAACACAGTCAGGCCAGCAAGGGCAAGCCCCATGAGGCTCTGGGTAGTCCAGGCATTCACAGGTCCAGGTACACCGAGCAGACCGGGTTTCAGCACCTTTACCTTTTCAGCCATGGCTGTAAGGCTTGAGTTGTCCGTAGCAAACATAATCCACACCAGAAAACCCCAGAAAGTTGCGGTAAAAATAATGCCGAGAAGGACGTTCAACCAAGCAACGCTTCGCGTTCCGCCTATGAGGCAGATGAGAAGCATGATGACAGTCATATACAGAGCGCCAAACCAGAAAGGGAGACCCACTGCTGCTTTCATTCCTGCGCCGATGCCAACTGCCTGAAGTCCGAGGTACGGAAAGAGGAATAATACGAGCAGCCCGCTGACAATAAGCCGCAGGGCATTGGATTGATAACGTTCGCCGAGATACTGAACAGGTGATATATATCCGTACTTTTTTCCACCAGCCCACAGTTTTGGACCAATCAAAACGTAAAGGAAAGCAAAGGAAATAAAAGAGAAGAAAAGCATGAATCCAGGCCCGGTATTATAAATTGTCCCGGGAAATCCATAAAAGGTCCAGGCACTTGATATGGCAAAGTAGACATAAAAAAACATGACAAACGTTCCGATTGCCCTTCCGGCAAGGAGATAATCGGCTGCAGTCTTGCTTGACAGTTTATACCCGTAAGCACTGATAAGCACCAGGATTACACCTAAAATAAGAACTATCCAAATCATAATATCCTCCCCCGTTGCATTCTTTTTTAGAAAAGCCTTTTTGTTCCCATTATGCTCACCGGTATGGCCAGTACCTTGATGTGTAAATCCAGAATACAACAAGCCATAAAGTTGTCTGGGCAGTATAAAAGAATACAACGACCGGCATCCAACCAAAGAGGAGATAGGTGGTATTTTGCAGCACGAATGGAAGAATGAAAATGTACCAGATAGAGCTTAAACCTAGAATCCACAAGAAGATTTTCCCTGGTCTGTGACCTGTTATTTCTCTCATAACAATACCCCCTTAGCGTGTAATACGGGCCAGGAATTATCCTGGCCTAAAAATAAGCTTAATTCTTCGAAAACTGTTCCCGTAGTTCCCTTTTCATAATCTTTCCCGCAGCATTCCTGGGCATTTCAGGAATAAAGTGGATAATTTTAGGTACCTTGTATCCGGCAATTTTCCCTTTACAGTAATTGATAAAGTCCGATGGTGTTACTGCCTCCCCATTCCTGAGAACAATTACCGCAGTCACGGCCTCTCCCCAAACAGGGTGGGGCGTGCCAATGACGCACGATTCCTTAACATAGGGATGCTGATGAAGAACCTTTTCAACCTCAGCAGGGTATACATTCTCGCCACCGGTAATGATCATATCTTTAAGCCTGTCTATTACCCTGATATATCCCCATTCATCAATGGAGCAGACATCCTCGGTGTGAAACCACTCCCCCTGGAATGCTTTTTTGGTTGCTTCTTCCTTCCTCCAGTAACCCAGAGATATGCCAGGCCCCCGTATTATCATTTCTCCTATACCGCCTGAAGGAACAGGAGTGTTATTTTCATCCACAACAAGTATCTCCATGTCGTAACTTGCCTTTCCGCATGATTCAAGGATATTGAAATCGCCCCTGTCAAAAGCATCCTGGATATCCCGCGGAGAAAGGTTGGTGGTAACGCCTGTTGATTCAGTGGTACCATGGTGTTCCCCGAGGATGTTACCGAAAGTATCAATGAACTGTTTGTAAACAGATGGGATTATCCCTGCTCCGGCAAACCAGAGGTTTCTCCAGCTTGAAACATCGTATCTTTTCAGGTTCGGGGAATCGAGAATCATCATCACCATTGGAGTAGCGAACATACCAGCTGTAAGTTTCTCTTTCTCAGTGGTTGAAAGGAAAAGGTCAACATCCCACCGGGGAAAGATATAGGCAGGCGCCGATACATAGAAGCTACCGAAGAAGGTATAATGGGCAGTGATATGGTACATGGGGCAGACCACAAACACGTGGTCATCCATTGAAAGATTGTTGTTCCGGGAGCAGACGCGACCGGCATGGTAGAAATTTCCGTGGGTCTGCATTACTCCCTTGGGAAGCCCGGTGGTCCCGCTTGTATACATGAGCATTGCAATGTCATCCTCAAAGATATCTGATGTCTGGTCAGATGGTGAGGCGTTTCTTATCAGCCCTTCATAGTCAAGCCAGCCATCAGGTTTTTTTGCAGGATCGCCGAAGTATACAAAGTGTTTGACAGATGGAAGAAAGCTTTTTAGGTTTTGAGCAATGTCAACGAACTGATCCTGAACAAACAGAATTGATGGTTCTGCATCAGCGAGAACTGACGCAATCTCAGGCGGAGCAAGTCTGAAATTACAGACTACATAGATTAGCCCTGCGTTGGGCACGCTGAGTGACGATTCAATATACTCGAAACTATTCTGGCTGAGGATGGCCACCCGCTCCCCCTTTTTTATTCCAAGATCGTAGAGGGCGTTACCCATCCTGTTTGTTCTGTCCTTTAACTCTTTATACGTGTATGCTCTTGTGCCATCAATCTCCTTCATTGCTATTTTCTCAGGATATAACATCGCATTTCGATCCAGTAAGGTTCTGATCGTTGAGAATTGTTTTTGTTGGCCCATATAACCCCTCCTGTTCAATGTTTGTTTGCTCCTAATAAGCAAGCAAAGTGCCATGAGCGTAAAACCAAGACTGGCGTGGGTTTGGACAAATCAAAAGGTCTTGGGTGAGCCATTCTTCTGCACTATGTTTTTACAGGGTGTATTGAAAATAACCACAGAGTTGTATTAAAATTAAACAGTTAATTATCAGGACGTCGGGTTGTCAATCCCCAGCGGAGAGCCAATATTGTCATAATCACATTAAATCAAAGGAGAGCAGCAAAAATCCCAAAGCGGTTGAGAAATTTCTAACCTGGAATGCAACGTGCATATACTTCGACAGGAAGTGCTGAAAGGTTTGATACAATGAATGAAAAGAAAGGGTATGAACTTTACAGAGACAAGGCGAACAAAGAACATGAGGCGAGGATGTTCTGGCAACCAAGGGTTAATGGATGGTTGAGGAAGAGATTGCCCGGTGCCTCCGGGATAAAGAGTAAGAGTCTTATTAGGAATTTTAGAAATGCCCCAATATTCCCAGAACAGACACCTGCCGAGCGTGCACACCGGGAGTCGGAAAATAAATTCAGAGATCTTGCAGAGAAATCGCTTGTTGGCATCTATCTTATTCAGGATGATGTTTTTAAGTATGTAAACCCGAAGCTTGCAGAGATATTTGGCTATTCAATCGACAACCTCACGGGCAAAAAAAGAAAGACTCCGAAAGACTTGGTGTTACCCGAGGACTGGCCTCTGGTTCAGGATAATATTCGGAAAAGAATCTCAGGCGAGACAGAATCGATTCATTTCGAGTTCAGGGGGATAACCCGGAAAAAAGAGATTATTTATGTGGAGGTCTATGGATCCCGCACTGTGTATCAGGAAAGACCTGCCCTTATTGGTACTCTTCTTGACATAACGGGGAGGAAAAAGGCTCACGAGAAATTGCAGCAAACAGAAAAAAAATACCGGAGCATCTTTGAAAATGCTGTGGAGGGGATATGCCAAACCACACCGGAGGGTAAGCCCATTTCAGCCAACCCTGCTTTTGCTAAGATGCTTGGCTATGATTCACCGGATGAGTTTCTGTCATCAGTTGCGGATGTTAGGAATCAGATTTATGTGCATCCTGAAATCCGCACAAATTTTATGGAGAGTATCGAAAGGGATGGGCTGGTGAGAGGCTTTGAATGCGAATTATATCGAAAAGATGGAAGTCAGATATTGGTCTCCATAAGTGCCCGCGATGTCCGCGATGAAAACAACCGTATCCTGTATTATGAGGGGACAGTAGAAGACATCACAGAAAAAAAGAAGGTAGAGCGGGAATTGGAAATGCTTCACCAGCTCAACACGTCAATTATCGAACATGCCCCGGTGGCAATTTTTACCATTGACATGCAGGGAAAATTCATGAGTGTAAATCCGGCCCTTGCAACCCTTTCAGGATTAGGACGTGAAGCCGAGGAAAAACTCCTGGGCTTTAACTGGCTTGAGAACCAGTTTACGATACGGTGTGGCCTTGCGGAATATATAAGAAAAGGCCTCCAAGGTGAACCTTTTCAGCTCTGGGATTTTGCATTCATGACGTACAGAGGTGACAGGAACATCTTTATAGATTTTAAAGGTGTTCCTCTCAAAGGAAAAGATGGAGAAATTGAAGGTCTTCTTTGCATCATTGAAGAGACTACTGAGCGTGTAAAAACGAGAGCTAAACTCATGCAGGAAGTAAAAATGGCAACCATTGGAAGGCTCTCGGCAGGGATCGCCCACGAACTCAACAACCCACTGGGCACCCTGGTTGCATATGCAGAACGGGCATCCAATTATCTTGAATCAATCGACAACATTTTTCTGAGCCAATATGAATTTGAAAAACTCAAGGGCTACCTTAAGATTATTGATGAGGAGGCATTCAGATGTAAAAGGGTTGTGTCTGATATCCTCAGCATACCGAAAAATGAGGGGCAGGAGATTACACGAGTCGATATTGAGAGACTCCTTGATACTATCCTCGAACGATTGAGCGCTGAAAATCCTGGCCTGAGCATTACGAGGGAAACTATGGCACTGTTGCCGGTGATACCTGGCGACACGAATATTCTTCGCCAGATCTTTGTTAATCTCATAAACAATGCACTGGATGCTTTAGAAGGGAGGAAAGATGCGCAGTTATGCATTCGTACCGCGTTGAGAAACAACATGGTAGTCGTTGAAGTTGAAGATAATGGCATCGGGATACCAGATACCATTATCGAGAAGATTTTTGAACCCTTTTTCACAACGAAAGAATCAAAAAAAGGGATTGGTCTCGGCCTATCATTATGTTATGACTTTGTTAAGGGTATGGGGGGAACCATAGAGGTTCACAGCGGACCTGCATCTGGCACTAATTTTGTTGTGTCGTTGCCCATCGATCAAGATAGAAAAAAAAGAGAGGAGGGCAACCATGATTAATGTATTAATCGTTGACGATGAAATTCGTCTTGCCGAGGCCTTTCGTGAACAACTAACTGAAGAAGGGATGTATGTCACTGTAGCACACCGTGCGAAAGAGGCATTATCAGCAATGAAACGAGAAAATTTCGATGTTGCAGTTCTTGATATCAAGCTTCCTGATATGGATGGAGTTGAGCTTCTGCTGAAACTGAAACAGCTGGAACCAACCACCGAGGTAATCATGCTTACGGGATATGCTTCTGTAGCGACGGCAATCCGCTCTATGAAGCTTGGAGCATATGACTACTTAACAAAGCCCTGCAAGATGACAGAACTTTCAAATGTAATTACGAAGGCCCATGAGAAGAAGGCTTTGAAGGTAAAGAACATTATTCTCGAAGAACAGCTTCATAGGATAGGGGGCAGCAACGATTTTGTTGGAAACAGTAAGGAGATGGAAAAGGTGAGAGGCCAAATAAGCATGGTTGCCGGTTCAGACATTCCAGTGCTTATTCTCGGTGAAACAGGGACTGGCAAGGAGCTTGCTGCAAGGGCAATCCACGACCTTAGCCCCCGTGCCATAAACCCTTTTGTGGTGGTCAACTCCAGTATACTTCAGGAAACCATGCTGGAAAGCGAGCTCTTTGGGTACAGGAAAGGCGCTTTCACCGGGGCTGAGACAGATAAAATGGGCCTCATTGAAATTGCCGACAGGGGCACGTTCTTTATCGACGAAGTCGGGGACATGGGAATGAGCATACAGGCGAAATTGCTGAGAGTGCTTGAAACAGGTATTTTCCGGAAGCTCGGGGACACCAAAGAAATAAAAGTGGATGTCCGTTTTATTTTTGCCACAAACAAAGATTTAAATGTGGCTGCTGAGGAGAAACAATTTCGCAGAGACCTTTTTTTTCGTATCAGCACTTTTGTTATCAACCTTCCACCACTCAGGGGCAAGCGAGAAGACATACCGCTCCTGGTCAGGTATTTCCTTGAGAAATGCTCCAGGGGGGGGAAAAAGAAACATCTCTCCCGGGAAGCGATGGAGCTCCTCATGGCATATGACTGGCCGGGCAATGTACGAGAACTTTCAAATGTTGTTGAAAGGGCAGCCATCGTGAGCAACGATAGGGAAGAAATACTTGCACAGGACCTGTCGGAAGGTATGTTAAATCCTGTTTCACAGTTGAAAGAATCAAAAGATTCGCAGATTAAGGGCAGGATACTGACCCTCAGGGAGATGGAGGCAGAATATATTCGAAATGTTTTGCAATCTGTCGGGGGTAATAAAAGCAGGGCAGCACGTCTTCTGGGTATCAGCAGGAAGAACCTCTATGACAAGATCAATGTTTCCCATTCCTGACCTAATTTTTCTAGCTATGTACGGTTTCTTCTCTTAATGATATAATAAAAACTACTGAATCGAGAAATTATCCTTACCAAGGTAATCGTTTCTCAGGAACGAACGTACATGGTTTTTGGGAAAAAGAAACATATTACAATGTTTGACGAGGTTCTTGAATCGAGTTGGAAGCTTCTCCATGAGGGCTTTCAGAGCTTCCGGAGTCCACTTCACCATGCAGCCCTTACCACTATTGATGGAGACAAACCCCGGGCGCAGCTTTTCATACTGAGGGAATTTTCAGAAAAGAACCGGATATTCATATGTCACTGTGATATCAGAAGTTGCAAGGTTTTACAAATCCGAGATAATCGAAATGTAAGCCGGTTATTCTATGATTCTGAGAAGTGGTTGCAAGTGCGCCTCTCATGAAAGGGGAGAGCTAATGCCATGAAAAAATAATGTGTCTGTCTATTCTTTCTCCTTTGGCAAGCTCATAGAGGAATGCTATACTTGGATTAAAACAAAGATTACAATGGAAGGAATAAGAACATGATAAAGGGGGGCTTTGAAGAAAATGAAGATGATCAATAAGCATTATTGGGTAGTTGGACAAGTAACCAGGGCTGAGGTGATGCTTGTGGGCAATGGAGGAGGCCACATATTGGGCATGTTTGAGAGCAGAGGTTTGGCTCATATAGGCAATGAGGTGGTTGTTGTGACGTCATGGGTCCAAGGTGATCTTCTAAATGGAAATGGCCCAATCCGAGGATATACCCGATACATGTATGAAGATGGATCTACAATTATTTCTAAGACAGAATATACCTGCAAGTCGAACCCTGAATCCAAGACCCATCTTTACGAGAATGGTTATGGTGAGTTCCTTTCAGGCAGTGGTCGGTTTTATGGAATTAAGGGTAGCTCGTCCTGGAAGGGAAGGCAGGTTACCCCGATTTCTGATGAGACAAAGGGGGATTGGATCGTTGAAGGTGATATGGTATATACTTTACCGCCTGAGTGACAGGAATGAAAAAACAGGGGGGCTTCAATAAACTTATGCTCGGCGGTGTGAGTGGGATACATACCACACGTCGAATATTTCATTCAAAAGAAATTCTGTGACACCGGGCGGGCCAATAAACGGTTCCACTGATGCATTGAACATTTTTTGCAGATCTCCAATAGCTTCATTGTCAGTAGGATCTTCCATAACAACTGTGAGAACCCGTTTTGTTTTATCAAGTTGAAGAGGGATAACCCGTTTTTTTCGAAAATAGGCATGATTCGCTTCATCAAGCAAATTTCTGTCAACATGGTCCTTCCTGGGATGCATCTTTTCAATTCCAAGTTGAACACAGAGAGAATCAATGAGGACCGCCGAGGTTATCATCCCATTTTTAATCAAGATTTGCCCCAGCTTCTCCCCGCTTTTCTTTTGCTGTTGCAGGGCCTCATCCAGCTGTTCGTCTGATATGATCCCCATTTTATTGATAAGCTCTCCCAGAAAAATTTGTTTCTGGTATCGTGAAAGAAAATCTCGGAGTACCCGTCCCGAGATGAAACCCAGTTCCTTGCATATTTCCCCAAGTGGTTTGTATTCCTTGAGCTTCCTTTGGACAGTGAGTGCTTCTTCGAGTTGCCCCTCATCAAGAAACCCGCGTTTCACGAGAAGCTGTCCAACTTTCATTTCAAGGGCATAGGCTGGTTTAGCTTGCATGTTAAATCTTATCGGCAAAAAGTAATGATGCTTTACTTTTTTTAATTAAAAAATTAAAAACATGCGCCATAATCAGCATATGGCAATTCTTTATTTCATCTGGTAATTATCAGTAACCATCTTTTTCAAAATTACCCAACAAAAGGCGGATAGACGGTGTTGTCCGTTTTAGTAAAAAGAGCGCAGACTTAGGAAGATTCAAATATTTTAGATAAAAAGTAGAATCTGATGGAAAAATGGCTCAGTATACCAATACTTATGAATACGCCATCAATCAATAAAAAATGGAGAATCGGATATGGCTGAACAAGAGGAAAAACAAGATTGTGCCGGAGGTAAGAATCTCCACATTTATCCTCCCTGGCTATGGTTGTTGTGAACTGACAAGCATCAATATTGGATGATTTACATGGTTTTTTTAACTTCTTACACCTTAATTGCTACCCCTTTTATGGCATAATCCTGCCTGGTTCAGTTACTTATTCTTTTCAAGATGTTGTCTCTTGATTTCTCTTTTCAAAACTTTTCCTGCCGTACTTTTTGGAAATTCTGTAGTGAAAATATACTCTTTCGGTACCTTGAAGGGGGCAAGGCGGGTTTTGAGGAAGGCCTTCAGCCCATCAGCGGTTATCGAGACATCTACTTTCGGGATTATGTACGCTACAACACGTTCCCCCCAAACCTTATCAGGTGCACCTATCACTGCACATTCCGCTACCCCTTCGTTTAGATAAATTGCCTCCTCCACTTCCCGAGGATAAACATTTTCTCCACCTGTAATGATAAGATCTTTGAGCCGGTCCACGATAGTCAAATAACCATCCTCATCGAGAACGCCTATATCGCCAGAACGGAGCCATACTTTCTCCCAAAAAGCTTCTTCAGTGGCCTCCGGGTTATTGAGGTAACCCTTCATCATATTTGGGCCCCTCATGCAGACTTCCCCTTCTTTCCCTGTTTCAAGAATGTTCCCTGCAGCATCCCTTATCTGAACCTCGCAACCGGGAACAACAGTTCCTACAGAGCCAGGAACATGACGGTACATATGATTGAAAGTGACTGCCGATGCAGTCTCGGTCATACCATATCCCTCATGCATGTTAAGACCGGTCCGCTCTTTCCATTGCCTCATAATTTCAACTGCAATAGCAGATCCTGAACAGAAACAATAACGGATATTGCGCATGATATGTTCGAGATGATCGAGCGTGACAAAACGGGTATAAACAGTTGGAACTGCGAAGAACTTAGTAACCTGACCGGCCTCGATGACCGAAAGAACTGTTTCCATGTCGAAACCAGGCAGAATTTCAAGACAGGCGCCACTCATTATGGTAGATGTCATGATATGAACGACGGCGAAGACATGATGAAGTGGGAGTGCGCAGAGGGCCCGATCACCCTGGGTTGTTCGCTCACAGAACGCGACATTGTGAGCGGGATGATTAATGTTCTCATGGGTGAGCATAACACCTTTCGGCATGCCGGTGGTTCCGCCTGTATAGAGAATTACAGCAGTATCTGTCCTATCCCTTTCTAAAGACCGGAACGATGATAGACCAGAGCTGATGACATGATCAAAAGTAATATCACCATCCGGGCAGATCACTTTTTCTATCCCCTGATTTCCGCGAAGTCCGTCTATATCTTTGAGCCGTTCACTGTTCGTAAAGAGGAATCTTGGCTTTGAATGCTCAAGGAGCATCCTGAGTTCGTCTGACGAGAGGAGACTGGCGAGGCTTATCACAACTCCTCCGGCTTTAAGTATGGCAAAATACGATATGGGCCATTCCTCGGAATTCGATGCACAGATGGCGACATGTTCGCCTGGTCTTAGTCCCATCTTTAAGAGCCCAGTGGCGAGTCTGTTCGTTCTATCGTTAAACTCAGCGTATGTCATTTCCTTTTCTCCTGTGACAAGGGCTGGGCTTTTTGGGAAATAGAGTGTCGATGTCTCAAGATTGGCTGCTACATTCATCGGTATCTCCTCATATGATTTCTTTTGGATGTGCTATCCACTCAGAAAAGCGTACCTTTACATGGCTCCTTATGTCAAGATAGGATTACGAATATATTTTTCTATGGTCTTGTAAGCAGTAGATGGCGATGTGCTTATCTGATTATGACTTGAATTGAGGGGTGATTTTGCGATCCCGTATATTATGATAGTAATGAGGGATAGCCTTAAATACAAATATGATGGCTGCCAGCATTATTAATAGGGTGCTGTATCGATATATTTCTGCGAGAGACACCTTATCAAGAAGAAAGCCAATGATAAGGGAGATAGCTCCAATACCCAAATCATAGGAGAAAAGGTAGGTGGAATTTGCAGCCCCCCTCTCGCTGGATTTGACTAAATTATTTATAGCAGCCTGGCCTGTGGGCATAAGAATGCCGAAACCAAAACCATTAATTACCCCTGCAACCAAGAACTGTGTTGAGTTGCCGGCATATCCAAGCCAAAGAACTCCAGTTGATGCCATGATTAGGCCGGCCACTATCAGATGCAAGGCGTGGCCAGTGTCAAATAATCTACCTGCAAACAAACGTGATAGAAAAACAGCTACTGACAAAACAACGAAGAAGGTGGCCACATTCGGAAAATTTTTTTGCGAGGCGTAAATTGATACAAAAATGATTATTGCCCCATATACAGCCATAATAAAGAACATACACAGTGAAATGGGAAGAGCCATCTTGCTGAAAAGATCCGGGAGGGAGAATTTTTTTCTGGCTGGGGACTTATAAGGGTATCTCGTACAGAATGCACCGAGGACCGAAAGAAAAGAAATAACGGTAATTGCAAGAAACAAAGTGTTGGGGCCCTGGTTTTTTATCAACTCCAGGCCGAACATGGGACCGATCGTCATACCAACAGGAAAGCTTAAAGCGAAAACCCCAATGCCCTGACCTATTCGAGAAGGCGGTACAATGTCTGCAACAATTGTAGCACTTGCAGAACTTGTAATTCCGAAGAATGTGCCATGGATAAAACGAATCGTGAACATACCTGCTACGGTACTGATCAGAGGATAAACTCCGTACAGTGCGGTTATCAGTGAAAGAGAAAGAACAAATACACCTGACCTGTGATAATTGTCCATTATATAACCTGCAACTGGGCGTATAAGGATTACTGAGATGGAAAAGGCTGCTATAACCAGGCCAACACTGCTGTGACTCATTTTTAGATGTTCTAGAAGATAAATGGGCAATGTAGGCATCAGGGCGTAGAATGCCAGCGAATTAAACAGACTTGAAGCGATAATGGCTATGAATTCCTTTGACCAGAGCTCTCTTTGCATTTACAATCTGAAGTTTAGTATCTAAACTTGCCGGGGTAAGACGTTTTGGGTTTTCTACCATGCTACAGGCCTTGTGTCAATCGCTTTCGGTTGTTGTTCCCGGTGGTATGGAATGGTATACTGATAGGAAAGCTTAAAAATATACAAGACAGATATGGAGACATCCCATGAATGACCAAATAGAGAATATTGCCGAGTTGATTGTTAATGCGAAGAGAATCGTCGTATTTGTTGGTGCAGGATTGAGCACTGAATCAGGCATCCCTGATTTTAGAAGTCCGGGGGGTGTCTGGGATAAGTACGACCCTGAGGATTTCTATTTTCAGAATTTTGTCTCCAGTGAGGCATCCCGTGAAAAATACTGGCAGATGGCAACTGAGATGTATGATTCCATGAAAGATGCTATGCCCAATCAGGCACATCTTGCAGTGGCAGAGCTGGAAAAACTCGGCAAATTGGACTGCCTGATAACGCAAAACATAGATGGTCTCCACTTCAAGGCCGGAAACACACCTGATAAGGTTTTGGAACTCCATGGTACTGCCATGTATGTCACATGCCTTAATTGCAATAAGCGGTATGATCGTGAAGAGGTTCAACTCCGGATAGCGAAAGGTGAAAAAGCCCCTCGATGCGATGAATGCACTGGACCCCTGAAGCCGGCCACTATTTCCTTTGGCCAGTCTATGCCTGAGCAGGAGACACGGGAAGCGTATGAGCGCTCAGGCACATGCGATCTTTTCATCGTCATAGGGTCATCTCTCGTGGTACAGCCGGCAGCTTACATGCCTGTGGTTGCCCACAAAAGCGGTGCAAAGTTAGTTATTATCAACCGCGATGAGACATCATGCGATGATATTGCAGATATCGTCGTTAAGGCACAGGCAGGCCCAACCATGGCATCAGTGCTGGCAAGGGTCCGTGAAGCATTGTCAAAAAAACAATGAATAGAACAAATTTTTAGAGGTTATGAATCCCTTGCCTGGAATGTATCTTGCTTATGATCCTCATCTTTAATCTTCGTGGCCAATAAACAGGGCTTCGTAGCGTGTACCATGCATTAACAGCGCTGGCAAGTTGTTCGCTCTTTAACCCCTCCTTGCCATAGATCTCAATAGTTAATGCATTAATGATGGTTTCGATCTCCATTTTCAATTTAGGAAATTGACCGCATAGCTTAATGCCAAATTCGAAAGGGGTATCAGTCATTAGACGCGGCAGGCCGCTGCGCCTACCCCATTCTGTAAGCACTGAAAAAAGTTCGCTTGCCCTTTTGTACCCTTGAGCAACGCCAAGCACTGCTTTCCATAAAGAACGTAAAAATTGCCACAGTCGCTTGTACCATGGCAGAAAATGATTTTTATTCCTGGCAGTGTCTGGATTGATTGCAGTCCTGGAGAAAAGCCATCTCATGATCAGGTATATTAGAATGGCTATAGTAAAGGCGAAGAACATAATGGCTATTATCTCAATTCCCTTTCGAAGAATTACTTCCAGAAGCTCCATCCACCAGCTGTCTGCGAACAATGATTCAGATCCAAAATCTTTTCCAGGGGGTGATCCTGACGAAGGATCCGATCTGACCTGCCCACCCATGAACATAAAGCGTACTACACTGCTCACAACCGGGAGAATCCATAAAGCCAGGCCCTTAAGAACACGTTGCCCAGTATCGGCCACCTGGGTCAGGATAGGTAAAAGAAGAAATACAGAGGTTGAGACGATGAGAATAACTACAGAAACAGTGCTCATAAGAATTCCTGATCCCCCTCGGCCAGGCAGGAATCGCCGTACTCCTCCATGTCCAACCCTTGTTATCCCTATGGCTATGATGCTGAGGAGCAAAAATGGATAGATCAATGCTGAAGATAGAGAATCATCCACATTTATACCGCCCTTCACACGCAGTGTGAGCTTTGCGAGGAGCAGAATAAAGAACGCTGCAAGCCCAATGTCAAAGCGTGCACATATTACCGAGTAGGTCTTTCTTCTTTTTGCGAATGCAGTTCCAGCCAACCAGATGAGACCAACACAGATTAGGATAAAAATATGATGAACCCAGTCCATGGGCTCCCGAGCAACAGTAAAAAAAAGGCTGATCCAGTGGGTATTAAAAATCGGGTAAGAGGGATAAAAGATCCCATGAAGGATATATGCAACTGCCAGGGAACATCCAAGGATATGTGTTATTATCAGCGTTACAACTCTCCATCCATGTCCTGTGGACACGTTGGTAAGAACTATTGCAAAAGAAAATGCTGCTGCTGTTTCAAGAAGGGAGATGGTATTTCCCAGTACCGCAGTCATGGTGAAGGACACCCAAGAATAAATCCAACAAATTTCCATGGCTCCTGTTATGAGAGACAAAAGAGCACTGTTTTTCACCTTCATATGCCCTGAACCTCTTCGACACCTATAAGCCCGTTGACAAGAGGAGCGTGTATTTCTGGAGCAACTGGATTGTTTTTCCTGAGTAATGAATCCATTTCCCAAGGTACCATTATCACCGGTATTTTCCTTTGTTTCAGATATTCAACAATTATCTTTGTACTATCATCATTATTTAATGAAAGGCAAAGACATGTAGTGCCCCAGGGAACCGCACCAGTGGTTTCCAAGATATCTATAAAAACGTTGTTTTGTACTGGTTGCAGTCGTGCGAGTGCTTCCAAAATCCTGGCCAATTGTTGGGAACCTCTTGAAACTGCAACAGACGATGAAGATCCTTTCACCTCGCCATTTGTAAGGAGGCCCATAGCACAACCCCGCCGATCAAATTGCAAAGCGAGAGATGCAATTATTTCAAGGCCCTGTTCAAAGGATTCTTTGTTCTCTGCTTTTGTAAACCCCTCAATATTGATAAGAAAAAGAATCTTTTCCTGCACTGTTGAGTCGAATACCTTCTCCTGTAAACGTTGATGCCTCGCACTAGCCTTCCAATGTATGTATCGTGCAGGTCTTCCATAATGGTAATCGGAAGTGCCAAGGATGTAGACCGGATCATCAACTGGACTTTCACCCCCAGGGGCACCGAAGAATTCTCTTTTTGGGAGACTAAATAATGGAAGGGGCACAATTTTCGGATAAACGACAATCTCTGCTGTCTCCCTGTCTGTTGATTCGAACTGGAAAAAGCCAAGTAGGTCGCCTGATAGCACATGCAAAGGACCTACTTCATAAACGCCCCTTTTAAGAGTAGCAGTCTGCCACTCAAATAGGGCTTGCTGATACCATAAAAGAGTCTGTTGACCATAGAAGGTTCCAGTTTCAGTAACAGCGTTTGTGGATGCATGAATAGGCATTTCAATGTCCAGCCACACAGGCAAGGGTTTGTGGTTTTCGACAGTCAGGGTGAAAGTAATATTTTCTTCTGGAAAGATCCTTGTCCTGTCGGAAATAAGGCGGCATACGATCTTTTTTCCCGCCACTTTTGCCCATATCCTGAGGATGATAGCAATGCCAAGAACGAGGATACACAGGATTGAAAGATCATGCTGGCGATTAAGGAGGCCTATAAAAAGGAAAATGCCCACCGCTACCATCATGATCGAAGTTATAAAGAGACTCGGTACCCGCCGGGCTAAAGTAGTGTTCATAAGTAATGATTATTTTTCTGAGACTGGCACTGAAATTTTGTTTAAGATCTGATTCACAATATCTTCCTGCGATGTATTCCTGAGCCGCTCCTCCTCTCTGAGGATCATTCTATGAGAAAGTACAGGCACAGCAAGTGATTTTATATCATCAGGGAGCACATATTCTCGACCTCTCAAAGCGGCAAGGGCCTGTCCGGATCGCATCAGCCCCAGAGAACCTCTCGGGCTGGAACCGAGTCTCAGCAAAGGGTTTATACGGGTTGCTCCAACAATTGATGTTATGTATTCCTTGACTGCTCCGGACACGTGTATCTTTCTTCTGGCCTTCTGCAAGCGGGAGATATCGGCAGGGGTTGCCACTGCTGAAAGAGTTTGAAGAGGATCTTCCTCCTGAAAACGTTGAAGAATAGCAATCTCCTCGTCCTGATCCGGATAACCGAGCCGTATTCTCAGGAGAAAACGATCGAGTTGCGCTTCAGGCAGTGGGAAAGTTCCCTCAAGTTCGATGGGATTTTGTGTTGCCATGACGAAGAAAGGGTGGGGCAGAGAATGAGTTTTTCCGTCCACTGTAACCTGGCGTTCTTCCATACTTTCAAGAAGGCTGGACTGTGTCCGGGGTATGGTTCTATTAATCTCATCTGCGAGAAGTACATTTGTCATGACCGGTCCCTGTTGAAACACAAATTGGCCTGAACGTTGGTCAAACACATTGAAGCCGGTTATATCGGCAGGCAACAGGTCTGGGGTGAACTGAACTCTTTTGAAAGATGCGCCTATGCTCTTTGCCAATGACTTGGCAATCAGCGTCTTGCCGAGACCGGGGATGTCTTCAATCAGAATATGGCCTTCTGCGATAAGGCCTACCAGAAGAAGTTCTATGGCCTGTTCCTTGCCCACTATGACACTGGACATATTCCCTGTAATCTGTTTACATAAATCGAAAGTCATATCTTCTCCTTATTGATTCCCACCCTTGTAATCCCTGATCCTGATTTTGCTGCAGATTTCACATCTCGAGGGATTGAAAAATGGACCGTATCTCGCAGGGTACTCCCCTGAAATCGAGCTGTTCGATAATCTCATTCATGGTGAAACCCCTTGTCTTGCGAAAGGATGCCTTGCCCTGCGCGCAAAGCTTGCCTGTCTCATCTTCGATCATTGCGGAAAGATAATACATATTGTGAGTTGATGATAGAAATTGCCCCGAGGCGCGATATGTCTTTCCGCACATGATGGGCCTTTTAAATTCTGCTTCCATTTTCCATGTTGCGCAAATCTTTTTTGTCTTCATGAACAGCGCCCACCACATTACTTCATCAAGTATTCCGGTCACGATACCACCATGCAACATCCCATGGTAACCCTGAAATTTTTCCTGGGCCGTGAATTCGCATGAGGCTGTGCTATCCATATATTTCAGCTCGAGGCCGAGACCGCCTGTGGCGGGTCCGCAAAAGAAACATTTTTTATATCCAGGTAAAAGTCCCTTCATGGATTGATCTTCCCTCCCTGCTTTCCTCTCCGTATTGTAACATTTTTAATAAAAAGGTGTAGAGAAAAGTCATGGCTTCTGGCCTAACTGTATTCGACTTGAAAATGCTCTTTACGGGTTGTTTATTTCTTGGCGGAGCAGCTTTTGAGGGCTTTGGCATATGCAAAGATGGCTTTTACATATTCATCGCAGTGGTTATATGCATAAACAGCCTTCCGGTTCTTATCAGGGTTGTTCTTTTCCCATCCGTGAGATAAAAGATAGTTTGCAATGCTCGCACACGCATCGGGAACATCGAAGAGATCAATAATTCCGTCATTGTTCTCATCAACAGCGTATTTCCGGTAAGATGAGGGAATAAATTGTGCCATTCCGAATGCCCCTGCCCATGAACCTTTAATGGAAAGTGGATTCTTGTTAAGCATTTTTGCTATCCAGAAAAGTTCGATAAGCTCATTTTCAGCCCATGGGGAGCGTCTATTTTCTACTAAGGCGAGGGTAAGAAGACTATTGAAAATGGGATATTTTCCAACGTATCTGTTGAAGTTTGTTTCGAGCCTGAGAATGGCAATAATAATCTCTTTGTCTACACCATAATTTGCTTCAACCCGCACCAGCACTTCTTTGTTTTCGTTAAGGAATTTTTGCCCTCGTTCCAGTGATTTTTTTGTTAGAAGGCCGAATTTCTTACTGAAATAAGGCAGGCCTTTACCACTCCGTTCAAGGATTTGAGGATAAATCATCACACGCTCATCAGAAAATATCTGCCGTATCTCTTCCTCGCTAAATCCCGTTACTAATATTTTAGCGGTAAGGGTGTCTATCCGATCTTTGTACTGAGGGTCAATTTCCCCAGTAACAGGGGATGAGAACATGAAAAGAAGGCCTATGACGGTTATTATAAAGCAAGTGTTTATTGTTGTGATTTTTTTATCTCCCAATGGATGAGCATTTTTATATTCCACAGATCAATTATCATTATGATACCGAGGTTGGAGAAGAAATCAAGCGTTTTGTTTCTAACCCTGATAGAAACTACTTTTGTATATATTTTCTCTGTTTTTATGGTACAATTCCTTCGTTTGGAATACTCAGAGAAAAGGATTTATCTGCCATATGAAAAAAAGCCTCGATGAAAAAGAACCGGACAAGATAGTACGGCCAGCAATCCCAGATTCGGTTCAGGATCTGATTGAGTTTGTTTCTTCAATAGTTTTTGAGACAGGTATGGAAGACGATAAGGTTAAAACGATTGGCCTTGCCATTGAGGAGGTAGTCCAAAATATTATTGAATTTGCATGCCCTGAGGGCAAAGAGGAGATAACTATTTCCTGTGAGCTTCTTGACAGTGGTGCAACACTTATTCATATATGGGACACGGGCAAACCTTTTAACATGCTTCTTGCCGGAACATTTCCCGAGGTTGAGCTGGTTTCGGCACATGAGAAAATACCATCAACAAAGATGTTGAAAAAAGCAGTGAAGAACATAGAGTACATTCGTGGAAAGGACAAAAACATACTAATTCTGACCATCCCCCCGGTTAGGGGTCGCAACTGATTACAACGAATCCAAGGGCCTAGGTGTTCGAAGGTAAAAGGAGTCAACGTCAGGGAAAGGGTCGAGGGAAGGGTTCTGGTACCCCACCCTGACCCTTTTGAATTAATTGAAGTATTTTATTCTTTTATTCCTGCCAGACGCCTAGCAGCTTTTTTCTTGCTCTCCACATCAGTTTCACGGAAAATAGTTACACGATGAGCCTCCGGTGAGCCACCACCATGGATATCAGAGATTGTATCTGCGCTTTCGAGGGCGAGCTTTTCAGCTAATCGATACATTTTGACCCTGTTTTCCACAGGGACGGTGTCAACGGCTTTCAGGTATTTTTTCAGAAGGTCGCCTATGTCAGGATTCTCAAAATCTCTATCCGATGGAAGGTCAGCCACAAAACCACCGCATGCATCGATCATCAATCGGGTAGCCTCAGCCATTTCTTTGCCCTCATGTATTTTGGAAGCATTGGCGAGAACAGTATCGATGAAGTATGCCCCTGAAGGCTGTTGTTTGCCTTCATAGGAAGAGGCAAGACAGCAACCGTATAAGGTTTCAGCTCTGTGGATCATGTCGATGACTTTCTGTTTCAAATGACCAGCCTTTGAGGTCCCATTGTAGTCCATTAAAGTAAGGGCTGCACCCACCATACAGTCAATCTTGCCCGATTTGCACCCACCATGGCTCTGGCGGTGAAAAGAGGAAAATTTTATGACCATCTCAGATGCAAACTCTGTCTCACCACACATGAAAACGCGTTCCCAGGGAACAAATACATTGTCAAAAATCAGGGTAGGGCAGTACTTGGAGTAGTAGGCATTACCGATGTCACAGCCATCCAGTTCCCGCATATCCAGACTGGATCTGCCGACTACATGGATTAATCCCTTTGTGTCTGAAGGAACGGCAAAGGAAACGGAATAGTCTTTGTCGTTTTTTCCCATGGCACGGGTTGGGATCACGATGATTTCATGAGATGAAAGGGAACCCGTCTGGTGGGCCTTGGCACCCCGAACAACAATACCGTCGTCACGTTTTTCTACAACACGGACAAACATGTCTTTGTCCACTTGTTCGTGTGGAGCCAGTGACCGATCGCCTTTCACGTCTGTGACTCCGGCATTCGCAGTTAAGTCATTCTTCTGCATGTGCTTCAAAAACTCCGTGAAATTCTTGTTGTAGTTAGTGCCATATTTTTTATCGATATCATAGGTTACGATTGCAAGAGTTGAGAGACAATCAAGTCCTGTGCATCTCTGATGACAAGTTCCGACGTAGTTAGCAACTTTGCGGTTCACTTTTACTCTTGCTACTAGATCTTCTATGCTGGCGGGGGGCAATGTGAACCGACTAACCGGTTCATTAATGAGAGGGCTTATTGTGATCATAAGGTCCTTGTTCTCCGGCATATTGGCAAGCTCGTAGGTGGCGCCAGTAGCCTCTATACCCGCACGAAGGCGTGGGTTATCCACAATGCTGGTGAGTTTCTTACCAAACATGTAAGCTGTGGGCTTGAGTGCCCCAATCGATGCAATGTATTCTTCTTTTGTTTTAATACCCATACTACATTCCCTCCTCGTTTTACCATTATCTGGTCTTAGGTTTATATTTCAGAATGGAGACCTTTCCTGCTCAGCCAGTATCTTTTTAACGCTCGATAGGACCTGTATCTTCACATTAGTGAGATGATTCTTGAGGACATTCTGTGCCCTTTCAAGATTTCGTAAGGCAACTGCATCATATATTTCTTGATGCTCCTGATCTGTAGCTGTAAGAGATGACATGGGCAGATAATTACCACCGTATTTAAGGAATAACATGTCGAAGACATTCTGCAGAATCCGTATCTGTGTCTCTTTTTCAGAGAGAGACGCAAGGGTCATGTGAAATTCCTTATTTTTAAAAAGCCTTTCCTTTAAATAGAACTCCCGTTCTGCTGAAAAGTGTGCTTCCAACGCTGTCTTCAGGTTTTTCAGCCCATCCCTGTTGATATGCTGAATGGTGGCAGGTATCAGGGATGGTTCAATGAGTTCACGAAGCTCATAGAGCTCTTCAATCTCTTTAAGGCTAAAGGGCGCCATAGAATATCCCCGTTTAGGCTCATGAAGCACGAAACCCTGCAATTCGAGCCATTTTAATGCCTGTATGATAGGCGTTGGGCTCAATTTCAACTTCTCAGCGAGGTCCCGGTAGGCTATCTTTTGTCCGGGAGCTAGTTCCTTGGTGTACAGCATGCGTCGAATACCTTGATATGCTATTTGGCTGCTGTCTGCCTGTGGTTTTGTTGTTTTTTTGGTTTTGGGTTTCATAATAGGTCATTGTATATCAATTAAATTAAATTTGCAATTAAATTTTATAATGATAAAGTTTTGTATTGTCTATTCCGGCAACAACATTTCTTTGCGTTGATCTTTGCAACCTTTCCTAATAGAAAATACCTGATTTCATTGCCTCATGGCAATTTAGCTTAGGGTATCTGGCATTATCTCTTGTTCGGGCATGCTGTACTCACCAAAGAACCCTTCAACCCGAGCGATTTTGTTTATTTTGATTCATTATTGAATTGGATTTTCAATTTATTTTCATTGACATCCAGTGATCGTCTGTTTATACTTGGCCATGGCACGGTTTTAACAAACCTGTGTGCAAGTTAACTCCATTTCAAGGGATAGCCATGAGACTTCATGAGTACGAAACATTAGACATTTTTGAGCAGAACCGAATCCCTGTTCCCCGGAGGGGTATTGCCGGAACAACGCACGAAGCGCTCCAGATAGCTGGGGAGATTGGATTTCCTGTTATGCTGAAGGCCCAGGTGCTTGCGGGAGGCCGTGGTCTTGCCGGTGGAGTCAGGGTAGCGTTGACACAGGATGAGCTGGAAGATGTGGCTGAGGAAATGCTTAGCTCCGACATAAAGGGGTTGCCTGTACGTAAGGTACTTGTATGTGAAAAAGCAGCGATTGAGAAAGAATTGTATCTGGGTATTACGGTTGACGGTTATTCGGGAAGGCCTGTTATTGTAGTCAGTACTGAAGGGGGCATGCTTATTGAAGAAACAGCGAGGAATTCTCCTGAGAAGGTTGCGTCAATTCATATAGATCCCTCCTTCGGCTATTACCCGTATTTGGCCCGGTCCCTCCTGAGGAGATTGGGTCTCAAAGAACAGTTGATCGCTTCCTGGAGCGATATTATCGGCCAGCTTTATAATATCGCCAGGCGCTATGAGGCACTGATTGCTGAAATCAATCCACTTGTGGTTCGCCCCAATGGTGGTCTCCTTGCCGTTGATGCAGTACTGGAAGTTGATGACTCAGCATTGTCAAGGATACGTTTTCCTCTTCCAGACCGGATAGACAGGATAGAGAATCCTCTTGAACGCCGTGGCCGGGAAATAGGTGTTACTTATGTTGATCTTGATGGAGATATAGGGCTTATTTCATCCGGTGCTGGACTGGGCATGGCCTCCATGGATATAATAGGGGAGAAGATGAAGCCAGCAAACTTCCTTGAAACAGGGGGAGGTATAACGGCTGACCTGCTTTACAAGTGTATGGAACTTATCATGATGAAGCCTGATCTCAGAGCTATATTCATTAATGTGTACGGTGGAATAAACCCGATCCATGAAGGTGCCAAGGGTGTGGTACGTTATATTCACGAACGCAACGTAAGGATTCCTGTTGTTGCGAAAGCCCTTGGGAACCGTCAAGAGGAGACGTGGGAGATTTTTCGTTCTGCCGGAGTCCACGTGGTGACAGAAACGGCAACCGAAAAAGCAATCGATAAGCTATATGAACTTGTTGGGCGAGGTTAAGCGATGAGTATATTGATTGACGATTCTACGCGGGTTATTGTGCAGGGTATCACCGGCCGCATTGGAAGCGTCCAGACTCACTGGATGCTTGAATATGGAACGAGGGTAGTAGGAGGCGTTACGCCCGGAAAGGGCGGAACAACCGTGGAAGGGGTACCAGTTTTTGATAGCGTTCTTGAAGCTGTGAAGGAGACGGGAGCAAATGCATCTGTGTTTTTTGTTCCTGCCGCATTCGTGCTCGATGCATTTTTAGAAACAATCGATGCAGGGATAAAGCTGATCGTTGTTGTCCCTGAGCACATTCCGGTGAGAGACGTTATGAAGATGCGCAGCTATGCTGTGGAAAAAGGTGTATTCGCCCTCGGCCCGACAACGCCAGGAATTCTATCTCCTGGAAAAGGAAAAATGGGTATTATGCCAGCATCACTCTTTGCTCCGGGTCGTGTAGGAATCATTTCCAGGAGTGGAACTCTTTCCTATGAATTTGCAGGTATCCTCTCAGAAGTAAACGTCGGCCAGAGCACAGTTGTGGGAATGGGTGCAGATCCGGTTGTCTTGAGGAATCTCGCTGATATCCTTGAATTATTTGAACGAGATACTGATACTGATGCTGTGATTATTGTTGGGGAAGTGGGAGGAGAGCAGGAAGAAAAGGCTGCCGGTTTTATATCGAGGCGGATGACAAAGCCAGTTGCCGCCTACATTGCAGGCCGTCAGTCTCCCCAGGGTAAAAGAATGGGACATGCAGGCGCAATTGTGAGAGGGGCAGCAGGGACGGTTGACGGCAAGCAGAAAGAGTTGAGGGCGGCAGGGGTGGAAATCCTCGAGAGTCCAATTCATGTGGCTGATTGGGCAAGGAAGAACAATCTGAGATAATCATATATCGGTGAGCCGTCAGCTATCAATTAAATGTCAATAAATTATAGAATCTTGTATGGCGGTGATTCATCGCCGCATTGGCAGTATTTTCATCACCTTTGTTCAGTTTTCTCTTTGAATTTTTTCTAAATAGCTATACAATCTTATACCAAACTTAAACATAAAAGCTGTTTCTCTAATAAGTCAAATGAAGGGGGGAATCATGGAAAAAAATAAGGTAACGAAGGAAGAGCTTCTTGAGAAGGCTAAGAAACCTGCCCAGGATGCACTCAAGATGCATCCATATTATAAGGGCAAGATTGAGGTAGTTCCCAAATGTGTAATTCGGGATATCAACGATTTTGCCATCTGGTATACTCCCGGCGTTGCAGAACCATGCAAGGAGATCAACAAGAACCCTGATTTGGGCTATGAATACACAAACAGAGCGAACATGGTTGGAGTTGTTACTGATGGTACAAGGGTTCTCGGGCTTGGTGATATAGGGCCCCTTGCCGGCCTTCCTGTTATGGAAGGAAAAGCACTGCTCTTTAAATATCTTGGCGGTGTGGATGCATTCCCCATCTGTCTCGATACAAAGGATCCTGACGAGTTTATACGAACAGTGAAACTCTTGACCCCTTCTTTTGGAGGGATTAACCTTGAAGATATCGAGAATCCAAAGTGTTTTTATATACTGGAAAAATTGAGATCAGAAATGACAATCCCGGTTTGGCATGATGATCAGCAGGGAACAGCGGCTGTTACACTGGCCGGTCTCATCAACGCACTGAAGCTGGTGAACAAAAAAATTGAGGATGTGAAGATCACTATGATAGGCATTGGTGCTGCAAATGTCTGCATTGTCCGGATGCTTATCAAGGCGGGTGCTGATCCAAAAAAAATGATCGTAGTGGACAGCAAGGGAATATTGAACAGGAAAAGGGATGATATTAAGTCAACACACAAGGAGAAGCTTGAGTTCTGCGGTACAACGAATGCTGAAAACAGGGTGGGTGGGATGGCTGAGGCCATGAAAGGACAGGATGTGGTTATTGCCCTCTCCAAATCTGGTCCTGATACTATTCAAAAGGAGTGGATTTCTGACATGGCCGATAATGCAATCGTTTTTGCCTGTGCCAATCCTATACCGGAGATTTGGCCCTGGGAGGCTAAGGAGGCAGGTGCACGTATAGTTGCCACAGGAAGAAGTGATTTCCCGAACCAGGTGAACAATTCGGTCGGTTTTCCTGCAATCTTCCGGGGTACACTGGATGTAATGGCAAGAACCATTACTGACGAGATGTGCATAGCAGCGGCAATTGAATTGGCAAAATGTGCTGAAGACAAGGGACTTCGTGAGGATTATCTTCTTCCTACAATGGATGAATGGGAGGTATTTCCAAGGGAGGCGGTTGCAGTTGCAAAAAAGGCAATGGAGCAGGGAGTAGCACGGCTTAAATTCTCAGAACAGGAACTTTTCAAAACAGCTGAATTGAAGATCAGGCGAGCCAGGGATCAGGTTGCCATACTGATGGAGAAAGGGATAATAGAACCATACAAGGAGTGATGTATGAAAGAGGTGCATGTTGACGAAATAGTATCGGTCATAGAGAAACTGTTTATTGATGCAAACTACAATCTTTCTCAAAATGTCCTGGATACCATCAAGAAATCGATCGACAAAGAAGAGTCTTCTGTAGGTAAAGAGGTTTTAAGGGAGCTCATAAAGAATGCAAATTTGGCAAGGGATGAACATATTCCAATCTGCCAGGACACAGGCCTTGCTGTGACATTCATGGAGGTAGGCCAGGATGTTCATATCATTGGGGGATCACTCAATGATGCAATCAATGAGGGGGTGCGGAGAGGCTATGCCAAAGGCTACCTGAGGAAGTCAGCATGTCACCCTTTTACACGGAAGAACACCGGTGACAATACCCCCGCCATCATACACGTGAAGATTGTACCTGGGGATAAAATAAAGATTACCGTGCTTCCTAAAGGTGGTGGAAGTGAAAATTATGGATCTGTAAGGATGCTTGTTCCCTCGGAGGGAAAGGAAGGGGTGAAGACACTTGTCCTCGAAATGGTAACGAAGGGAGGTCCCAACCCGTGTCCGCCGATTATTGTTGGTGTTGGGATAGGCGGTAATTTCGAGACATCAGCTCTTCTTTCAAAAGAAGCTCTGATGGAGCCCCTGGGAAAGCGGAGCGATGATCCTGAAATAGCTGCCCTGGAAGAAGAACTCTTGTTGGCAATCAATAAGACTGGCATTGGTCCTCAAGGTTATGGTGGTATAGTTACAGCTCTCGATGTCCATGTTAAAATGATGCCATGCCATATTGCCTCATTGCCCGTGGCTGTTAATATCCAGTGTCATGCACACCGGATAAAAGAAGCCATCATCTAATAAGGGTGTCTTCAAATGGGCAAAGGAAGAGGGAAAAGGCACGGGAAGAAAAGATGAGTCTGTTACACAGCACAATGATTGTGTTCACCAGTTGGGTTGAAGGGTGAAGTGTGATCACCCCAACTTAAATCGGTTGAAGGAGAGTAGCCCATGGAAATTAAAAGAATAAAAACGCCACTGGAACCTTATGTTATCGAACAATTGAAAGCAGGGGAAAAGGTATTTTTGAGCGGTTATATCTATACCTCAAGGGATGCGGCCCATAAAAGATTCGTCGACACACTTAATGAAGGTGGAAGGCTACCCTTTGATATCCAAAACCAGGTTATCTATTATTGCGGGCCATCTCCAGCGCCACCCGGCAGGGTCATTGGTGCATGCGGGCCAACGACAAGCTCCAGGATGGATGCATATGCGCCCAGACTTGTTTCCCTTGGCCTCAAAGGGATGATAGGAAAAGGGAAACGATCTCAAGCGGTCAAAGATGCGCTTAAGCAATACAAAGCAGTATATTTTGGAGCAACAGGCGGGGCAGGGGCTCTGCTTTCAAAAAGTGTTATATCTTCAGAAGTGGTAGCTTACGAAGAGCTTGGCCCGGAAGCCGTTGTAAAGCTGGGTGTTGTTGATATGCCCCTCTTTGTGATTAATGATGTTTATGGCAACGACTTATACGAGTCAGGCGCTGAGCGTTATAAAAGATAGGCATGTGTCGCGTATCCTTTGACTTTTTAAAACAAATAGTTTAGATAAGAATTCACGGGGAAATATGGGAGAAATTCATGTTGCTATAGTTGGCGTAGGAAACTGTGCAAGTTCAATTGTTCAGGGATTGGCCTATTATGAAAAACACCATACAGCGACAATCGGGCTCATGCACCAGAGTATCTGCGGTTATGAGCCAAAGGATATAAAAATTGTTGCGGCCTTTGATGTGGATAAGAGAAAAGTAGGAAGGCCTTTAGAAGAGGCAATCTTTACTTCCCCCAATTGCACGAAGGTTTTTGAGGATCAGATCAGGCAGTCTGGAGTGATAGTCCGCATGGGCAACCCTCTCGATGGCATCTCGTCCCATATGGCGGATTATCCCGAAAATAGAACATTTCTTGTTTCTGAAAACAAGCCCGATGACGTTGCAAGGATATTAAAGGATACAGGAACCGAGATAGTGCTCAACTATCTCCCTGTTGGTTCTGAGGAGGCAACGAGGTATTATGCCGAATGCTGCATTGAAAGCGGAGCAAGCCTTATCAATTGCATTCCAGTGTTCATTGCATCGGACGAAAAATGGGTTGCCAGATTCAGGGAAAAAGGCATTCCTTTGGTTGGTGATGATGTAAAATCACAGATCGGGGCAACCATCATTCACAGAACCCTCGCAAAGCTCTTTCATGATAGAGGCGTCCAGATTGACCGAACCTACCAGTTGAACACCGGCGGTAACACAGATTTTCTGAATATGTTGAACAGGAATCGCCTCATTTCAAAAAAAATCTCCAAGACAGAGGCTGTTCAATCGCAGCTTGATATGCCCATTCCATCTGAGAATATCCACATTGGACCTTCTGACTACGTTCCTTGGCAGAACGATAATAAGATTTGCTTTATGAGGATTGAAGGTCGAATTTTTGGCGATGTTCCCATTGATATAGAACTACGTTTATCGGTAGAGGACTCTCCGAATAGCGCAGGATGCATGATCGACGCTATAAGGTGCTGCAAAGTGGCACGAGACAGAAAAATTAGCGGTGTCCTTGAATCGGTATCCGCGTACACGATGAAACATCCCATTCATCAGTTTCCTGATGAGGTTGCCCGCCAAATGGTGGAAGAGTTTATTCGGGGAGAAAGGGAACGATAGGGTAGCCGTTGATAAGCAATAAAGTTGGTCATTCCCTTGATCCTGCTATTCTGAAACTTTATCGATTCTTCTTTGCCGGCACAACGATAAATCCGAATTTCCTGACCCTGATTGGAGCAATATTTGGCTATGCCTCAGCAATGTGTATTGCCTTTGGCTATGTTAAGACAGGGGGAGTTGTCCTTCTCTTTTCAGGTTTTTTCGATCTTCTTGATGGCGCCATAGCAAGAAGCACAAACACTGTTTCACGTTTCGGAGGATTTCTTGATTCGGTCCTCGACAGATACACGGATCTTTTTTTGATGTTTGGAATCTTCGTGTTTTTTCTGAAACAGGGTCAACTGTATGCCCTTGTATTAACCTTTGTTGCAACTATTGGGGTTGCAATTATCCCCTATGCCCGGGCACGGGCAGAGGCAGCATCCATAGAATGCAGAGCAGGTATTCTGGAGAGGCCGGAGAGGTTAGTGATCCTTCTCATAGGTATTTTTTTTAATCTGCTTCTCTATGCCGTTTTCGTGCTTGCTGTTCTCAGTCACGTTACGGTAATACAAAGAATTTTTTTTGTGAAAAAAAACAGCTAACTGATCCTGTTAAAGATCTCTTCCTTCAAGAGATCTTTTGCCATCTCCTTGGGAATGCCTGTTCTTATGATATCACCCTTTGAGAAGAGTATGGCCTTGTTAGCTCCGAAAGCAATACCGATATCAGCCTCTCTGGCCTCGCCAGGGCCATTCACCTCACAGCCCATGATGGCCACATTGAGGTGCTTGTCAATGTTGGCTACATCTTTCTCAAATTCTTCTACAATCTCTTTCAAATTTGTACTGCATCGTCCGCAGGTTGGACACGAGATGATATTAATTCCTCTTTTTCTTAAACCAAGGTCTCTCAGGATATGGTAGGCAGCGATGACCTCATAAACAGGATTTCCTGTCAGTGAAACCCTTATGGTGTCACCAATGCCTTCGTAAAGAAGAATTCCTATGCCCACAGCAGACTTGATAGCTCCCGAGAACACAGGCCCTGCCTCGGTAATCCCTATATGGAGAGGATAATCAGAGACGCCGGCAAATATTTTATATGCTTTTATTGTCTGAAAAATATCTGATGCTTTCAACGAAACCTTCAGTTGTGTCCAGCCCTCATCTTCAAATAATTTTATACTGTATAAAGCGCTTTCCACCATTGATCCTGCATCAGGTTTGCCATTAGTCTTGAGGATTCTTTTTTCAATGGATCCAATGTTGATGCCTATGCGAATAGGGGTTTTTGTCTCTTTTGCATTCTTGGCGATTTCCCGCACCTTCCTGACGTTGTTAATAGTCCCGGGATTTATCCGAATAGCATCTATGCCTGTTTCCATGGCCTTGAGTGCAATCTTATGGTTGAAGTGGATATCTCCAATGATTGGAACGTCAATCTCCCTTCGAAGAAAAGGTAATATCTGACACGTGTCTTCATGGGGAAGGGCTATCCGAATAAGCTCACACCCGGCATTTTTCAAATCCCTCGCCTGTGTCAACGTTTCTTGAAAGTTCTCAGGATTTGTTTTGAGCATAGACTGAACAACGATAGGTGCATTTCCTCCAACTGCTACGCTTCCTATTTTTATCTTCTTTGTTTTCTTGCGCTCTATGTCCCGTATTGCTTTGTTATATTGCGATTTATCATTTTTTCGGTTCACTGTTCACCATTCACTGATCACTGTATTTCATGTTTCCTTTTCATTGACCACATTGTTTTTGATCTCGCGAATAAGTTCCTGAAAGACGGGGAGAACGTCTGTCCTGTATCTGCCTGCAACAAGGACAACCATAATGTCATCGCCAATGGATAATTTACCCTGATTAACCCAGATCTTTATATCTACTATGCCATCGTTTTTTTTATACCGGGCAACCAAGGTGTTCAAAAGTTTCTCATCAAAGGAGAGCACCATCCCAGCCACCGGTTTTCCATCTTTTGAGGTTGCCCTCACAATCCCGTTATGAACCAGAATCATCCCAAGCTGGTCTTTTGGGCTTTTAGATTTTATTTCTTCAATCCATTTTTGTATCATAAGTTATCCCCCGCGTTCTCATTCTATACCTGGCTTTCATGGTTGTCAATGACAGAAATTGTATTCAAATTTATCGGCCCTGTTTTTGTTACCCCCTTTGATAGGAAGGGTACAGTTGTGGTTCTGTTATGTTTTTAATACCAAATAAAATCATTTTGATCTCATTCATTTGCAAATACACGGTGTATACCTCTCCCACGGGGGGTAACGTGGCACTTATCCCAACAGCCAAGGCAAAACTTTTGTGAAGCCAATTGAGTTCGATCTCCAGTTGATCTATTTTCCCGAAGTTCCGCTTAATCGTTCTCCATGGTCCTTGCCTGAATGGCCACTCTCCCCTGAAAAGTTCAGGTGAGTCCTTTATCGGAAGAGCCTTCCAATTCCGTGTCAGGCCAGGATACGCTGGGAATGGCTTGTCAGATTCGCAGAGGTCGCCCCCTCCTGTATGCTTCAAAGGTTACCTTTGCTTTGAATGACGATGGATGTTCGGCTCTCATCCTTTGCATCACAAAAACCTCAAGATTTTAGATCAGGACGTGATTTAATATTATGTCCAAAATTGTGGTTTCAGTGTAGCCGTATGCGTCTCCTTGAAAAATGGAGAGTTATCATGGCGAACAGTTTAAGAGAGATTCGGGAACGAAAATCGACATTCCCCTCTTATAATAATATCTGTTTCTTACTGGCACGGTGTATAGAAGCCCGGGACCTATCAATCCATGATCTTCCGGATGAACTCCGGATCCAGTGGTTTGGTCAGCAAACTGGCGATCGGGAAGGTCAGCCAGCTAACGATTTGTCCCGGAATAATTGCGTGGATGCCTCCTGCCCCCTGTCCATCTGAGCCAAAAAGAAGTGACCATATGACAACGGTGGCAAATCCCAGAGTCGAGCTTGCAATTGCGCCCTTACCAGTTCCCCGCTTCCAATAGAGGCCGCAAAGAAGGATGGGAATAAAGGATGCACAACTTGCCGCAGCTCCTATCATAAAAGTTTCTGCAATATTCGCGAGTTGCTTATATGCAAGTAATGCCGAAAAAACAATGACGCATATAGTGATGATTTTGGAAATAAATAGTATTTTCTCGTCGCTGGTACCCCTGCTTATGGTTTTCTGGTACAGATCACGTGAAAGGGCGAAAGATGCCTGTAAGGATGTACCGGCCATAGTAGACATCGATGCAGCTGCCACTGACGAAAGGATTATTCCAATGGCAAGGGGAGGCATGATGGTAGCGATAAGGGTGGGAATTACTTTATCAGTATGAATTCCAGCGCCCAAAATGACTCTTGCCATCGGTCCGACATAATAAACTGCGTAAACGATTACAAACGTCCAGATTGTGACGATGGGAATTGCCCGGTTCACAGCTTTTGCATCTCTGGCGATGAACATGTAATGAACTATCTGTGGCATACCCCATGGGATGAGACTTGTGACGAGACAGATAGAAATGAGACTCCACCACGTTATGTTCCCCGGCATAGAAACGAATGTCTCCCCGAAGGTCTTCCCTAAAAGCTCGTATCCGGAAGTAAAGCCGACACGGGAATAGACGAACAGGAAAAGGAGTACCATTCCAATGAACATGACGATCCCCTGGAGAAAATCGTTGTATACCGTTGAAACGATTCCGCCTGTGGTAACATAAAAACCAATGACAAAGATGACAATAATAAGAGCCCAGAAGAAAGGAATATGAAAGAGAACTTCAAAGAGCCGTGCAGTGCCTGTGAGGACAGCAACAGTATATGCTATCATCGAAAAGGCAACAACAATGGCCAAGACAGGCCTCAAGGCTTCGGTTCTATATCGCTTCACCAGCATTTCCGTGACTGTGAAGGCCCCAACCTTTTCCTGAAGTTTCCTCACCCTCTTACCAAGGAGGGCCCAAACTAGATAGGTCATGAAAAGAAGGTTTGATGCAGCGACCCACATGAGAGAAGCACCCACATCATACGCCTTACCACCAAAACCGATAATCAGGGTGGCACTGTAACATGTGGCGCCGAAGGCCAGGGCCACAGCCCATGGGCCCATAGCATGACCCGAAGTGTAATAACTCTCTGCACTCTTGATTTTCCGCATACCGTAAAGACCGACGCCCACATTCATCAAGAGATATATGACCAGGATGGTAATGGCCATGGGTATGTAGTTTTCCATAACAAGGCTCTCCTTTGATTTATTGCTGAGATCCCTCGGGTGCGCCCCGTCAAAGGCCCTTTGCAGGCGAACGGGTTACAGTGCAGTAGTAATTAAAGATACATTAAGACCGCTTTGCTCCCTTAGTCCTCTATTTTTTCAATATCCCATGATTCGCTACTGGCGATAAATGGATGAATGATTGATACCACGACCGTGGCCAAACCGATTATATATGCAAAAAAAACTCCCCAGCTCAACCCGAGCATGACCAACCTCCTATTTAATTTGAAGCAACCAGGGTGAATCGAAAAGGTGATGCCTGAAAAGTTGCATAACCTTTTATGTGTAGCCTTGGCCATATTATCATATTTGGGAACTTTTCTTGTCAAGGTTTTTATCAACCCAAAACAATTGTCCTTTTTTCTTCGACCCTTGCGTACATAAAAGAAGCCGGTTTTCTGAAAGACTCCGAGGAAAAAGAGAACCTCGGGAAAGTATGCTGATCCGCTTGTGCCCTTGCCAGGCATCACAACAACTGCTTTCGAAGGTTTTCTGTGGACAGGAATTTCAATAAGGCGTGGTGGATAGTATGTTTCCGGAGTGTCCTGTGAATCAGTGTACGGCACCCTGACGGCACGCAAGCAATGTCCCTGTGTCGATATCTGAGCCCCAGCAGGTTTTTTCACTATTTTAAACAGTGGATTAAGTTTAGCGAATGACCCCATGGGTCTATTATTTTTTCAGTTAATTATGGTATAGTGTAGATCAAAATGGATCCTGAAAAAAAAATTGGGATAATACTTATTCTTATCGGGATTATCATCCCTCTGATTGCACTGCCCTTTGTTTCAGGTTTTTCGAAGGAAAAGGGTTTCTATGATAATTTTTACAATGCCGGGATTGTATTGGGAAAAGACTCTGTGGACAGTACCCCGGGTGAACCCCTTATCAAAGGAAAGAAGCCCATTATACAGCTTAAGCTCACGTGGGCGATGCTCAGGCCAGGAAAGATACCTTTCAGATTCATCCTGGTTCCAACGGTGATTCTGATTTTTATGGGCATAATAAGAATTGACCGGGCGAGGAAGAGAAAGCCGGACGAATAAAGGTCTTTTTTTGGTGTGTTGCATTTTGTATTGAAGTAAGGTTTTTTGAAGGTCAATATCAGGGATTTCCTGATTGCCTGTTGTGCTGTATATGGGTTAAAAGATAGGGCAGTTGTGGGTATGGGGAACGCTATCTGTTTGATATACTGGGGAATAAGAATATTGTTAATTATTTCACTTGACACATGTTTCGACGAGTGTAATAAATATTTGTCTCAAACTTCAAAAATTGAGCCGAAGCTTTTGATCAACCAGTAGTTTATAATCATCTTAGGAGGTGGTTAGCATGATGGATAAATGGACCTTTGGATTAACGATGCTTGTAGTTGGTATGGGAGGAACAATTGCCACGCTCATCGTCTTCAGTCTGATTATGAGTGTTATGAAAAAGATTTTCCCCTACAGGAAAGAAGATAAATAGGATAAGGAGGCAGGCGAAATGGTTGATGGAATAATTGGCGGATTATCAGGGTTAATCGCAGGCGTTCTAAATTTTCACTGGTCAGGCATGGTGATGATTGTTATAGGGGCTATCCTGATTTATCTCGGGGTAAAGAAGGACTTTGAACCGTTACTCCTTGTCCCTATTGGTTTTGGATGTATTTTGGTGAATATTCCTCTGGGAGGCCTTATGGAAGAGCACGGTTTTCTCAAGGTGCTCTATGATATGGGTGTTCTCAATGAATTATATCCTCTGCTTATCTTTGTCGGCATAGGAGCCATGACGGATTTTCGACCTGTTCTTGAGAACCCGTACACGTTTCTTCTTGGGGCAGCCGGTCAGTTCGGTATATTCCTGACCCTTCTTATCGCCCTTGCCCTTGGTTTTCCTTATAATGAGGCTGTAACCATTGGAATTATCGGTGCCTGTGACGGTCCTACAGTTATCTACGTGGCCTCCAAGTATGCAAGAGAATTGTTAGGCCCATGCTCTGTTGCAGCGTATTCCTATATGTCCCTGGTACCATTACTCCAGCCACCGATTATGAGGATGCTCACAACAAAGAAAGAACGTCAGACAATCATGAAGACACACCATAAGACTGTTTCAGACACCACTGCGTTGCTTTTTCCCATTGTAATCACAATTGTTGGCGGACTTATCGCTCCTATGGGTCTGCCGCTCCTTGCGACGATTATGCTTGGCAATTTCATGAAAGAGTCAGGAGCAGTGGCCAGACTTACAAAAGCATCGGAAAACGAAATCGCAAACATTGTCACCCTTTTTCTCGGGCTATCAATTGGCGCCACCATGGCAGGACCGGTATTTGTAAAACCTCAGACCATCCTCATACTTGCCCTTGGCCTTTTGGCTATTTGTCTTGATACGGTTTTTGGGGTTCTGTTTGGCAAGATACTCTATCTGGTGACAGGGGGAAAGGTAAACCCTCTTATCGGTGCAGCAGGTATTTCTGCATTCCCAATGTCAGCCAGGGTTGTCCAGAAAGAGGGACAGAAGTGGAACAAGAAGAGCTATCTACTCATGCATGCCATGGGTGCCAACGCTGGCGGACAGGTCGGTTCTGTTATGGCTGCAGCAGTTATGCTCTCCGTGCTCAAAGGTCTGGGAGTAATTTGATTTATTTGCATTGAAAATTGTATACAAACTCATTATAGTTTGGGCGGGATTCTTCCCGCCCAAACTATACCTAAGGTCCGATTAAAAAATATTTGGGAGGGGAATTATCATGGGATATATGGAGTGGGCTGCAAGCATCATTTTTGTCGCCAGCATCATCCTTGTCATCACAGGCTGGATCGATAGCGTATTAGCTGCATTATTGGGCATTCTGTTCATGATCTACTTTGGTGTCATGAGTGACATTGACGCCTTTAAGATTGTAGACTGGAATGTTATAGCCATCTTACTCAGCATCTGGATCATATCAGGCTATTTCGGAAGATCAGGGGTGCCGGATTTCCTATCTGCCATAATGCTTAAGCTATCGAAGGGTAATGTGGCACTTTTTGTAACACTTATCGGTATGCTCGCTGGTTATGTCTCAATAGTGATCGACAATGTTGTGGTGGTCCTAATGTTTGCTCCGGTTGTTTTTCATGCATGCAGGCGATTTAATTTTGAGGCATTCACCCCTGTTTTGTTTGTAGGTCTCTGTTCAAATTTTATGGGAACGGCCATGCTTCTCGGAGATTTGCCGCCTCAGATGCTCCACAGCGTTACAGGTATAGAATTCAGCGGGTTTATCTGGTTTATGGGCAAGCCTTCATCCTTTTTCATCCTGAATATATCTTATATAATTACCTGCGCAGCTTTTTACTGGATCTTTTCCAGGAAGTACAAGAATATTTCCATGGATGTTGCTTCAATGGATGAACACCCTCTCGACCATATCAAAGACAAACCATTTGCATTAATTTCATGCGGAATTTTCGTGCTTACCATCATTGCCATGGCATTGCGGCCTATTTTCGGGTACACCCTGGGGTTTATTGCCATGTGGGGGGCTATATGCATCATTCTCTTTTTTGAGTTGTTCAAAAGCAGGTTTACCCTTGAAATTCCCGATGTGGAACATGTGCTTGGCGAACTTGACTGGAGAGCTATCTTTTTCTATGTTTCCCTTTTTGCCCTTGTAGGAGGTCTTGAGCATGCAGGCGTTATCAAGCTTGTCTCAAACGCTCTTACCCCGCTGATTCAGAAGAGCCTGATCGTGGGCAGCACCGCACTCTACTGGATAACAGCGCCCATTGTGGGCATTGTTGAACACGATGCATATATCCTTGCCCTGCTGTACGTTATAAGGGATCTTGGCCATGCCCATGGCATCAATCCCTGGCCACTTTACTGGATGCTTCTCTGGGCGGGTACTCTTGGCAGCAACCTCACCATTGCCGGTGCTCCTGCCCTCTTTGTAGCAAAAAGCATGGGAGAGAAAGAGGATCAACGGCAGGTTGGCCTGAAGGAGTTCCTCGGAATTACCGCTCCTTATGTAGTCATTTCGCTTATCTTTTGTTACATTCCGGCAATGCTTATCTGGGTATTACCATACGCAAAATAGGGGGTGTGGTATGGCTATTCTTACAATATCGAGACAATATGGAAGCGGTGGACGAGAAGTCGGCCGCGCTATTGCTAAAGCCATGGATTATGACTACATAGATCGCCAGAGGATTGTAGAAGATATGCGCGCTGAAGGAAACCTTTGGAAAGACAAGGCTGAATATTTTGATGAGAACTACCCGGACATCTGGGAGAGAAATGATTGGGCTTTCAGAGGATTCGTGGCATTAAACCAGAGCCATTTCCTCCAGCATGCTGTGAAGGGCAACGCAGTGATCATGGGACGGGGAGGGAATTTCCTCCTCAAACAATTCCCATTTGTACTGAAAGTCAGGATTATTGCACCTGTTGAAAAACGGATTTCAAATATCATGGAACGTGAAGATACGAACTCTGAGAACGCAAGATATCTCATCGATAAGGTAGACAGTGAGATGGCAAAGGCTGTTTATCTCATCTATGGCAGGAATATGGATGATCCAAAAGAATATGACATGGTTTTTGACACCTCTCAGCGAAGCCAGGATGACATTGTTACCATTCTGAGGAGTGCTCTCCTTGAAAAAGACAAATACGACACTCCAGCGACTCGTCAGGCCCTGAAGCTACGTGCTCTTGCTGAAAAAATTAAAGCAACTATCCTGTCTGACCCTCGTTTTATGATCTCCACTCTGGATGTGGACCCTAAAGAAGAGGGTATGGAAAAATATGGATTGCGTGTTCGAGGTATTGTGCACAGGAGAGAAGATCTTGGGCTGATAGAAGAAATTGTTAGACAAATGGCAGACAATCTGCCTGTTGAATTTCAAATCAGTTTCATGGCATTTCCACGTTTTGGCAGGTTGCGCTTCAAGTAGCTGGGTGCTCTGATGCAGGATTAAGTCAAAATTGAAAAATCTCAGTTGCCACCCCCACTTTTCCGAACCTGAATTTTTAGACTCACCGCACCCATAAATTCAGAATAGCCCTGATTGGCCGTGTGCTGATATCAACCTGCCATAGGTATGGCGATTCCTTATTCATGATTCAAAGCTTTTCCTGTGCGGTGAACAAGAATCCTGGAAGCTTTGGCCATTTTAGCTTCACGTGAGGCTTTATAAGCGGTTTCTATATGGTTATCCCCATCGATCTTGTGCTTACTGGGGATAACGCGGTTATCATCGCAATGGCAGTCCGGAACCTTAACCTCCAGCAATGCTGATGGATAAATACCTGATCATCATTTGTCCTGGCACCATGACCCCGGGTAAGTTTCTGGTGAAATAATCTTCACTGACCCATACGTGCTAGTCATTTCTTCATACCTGCAATGCAATCCTCAGTATATTATGGATACAATGGGCGCTGTAACAGTGGTTGTGCCGGGGGTATCCTGGATGAAAATGAAATTGAGAAAAGAGTTGAAGAAACAGGTTCTGGACAGGTGCACAGAAGAAGGGAAGAAGGTATCTGCGTATAACAACCCCGACCATATCCAGTTCATCTGGAAGTATTAATATGGACTTCCATTTTCTCTTCTTGTTCTTCATCCCGTCACCTGAACCTGGAAGGCCATACATGGACCTTCCGCATTAAAAATCATAAGATTGAAATGCTCATCGTGGGCTGAGGGAGTTTATACAAATTTTCTCTGGCAATATGCGTCCAAATGTACTTGCAAAAAAAAGTAAAATACAGTTAATATAATTTTTAAGCTGTTTAAAATGGCATTATATAAACCGAAGCAAGTCATATGGGAATAAGATCAAGAGAACACGAGTCGTAATTGAAGGTCTTTGCCGCGCATCATGACCACCGGCTGAACACGGACAAAGACAGGGGAGATGGCCATGACACGGACTCTGGGTGATATCACAAATGAACTGAAAGAAAAGGTTCTTTCTCCAGCAAAAGAAGAAGCTGAGAGAATGTTGGCAGAGGCTCGTTTAGAGGCTGACAGGATTATTCTGGATGCAAAAAAAGAGGCTTCCCGTATAACGGAAGAGGCCAAACAAAAGGCGGATGTTACGGTCAAGCAGATGGAAATTGATATGGATACTGCAGCCAGAAACTTCATCCTTTTAGTCCAGGAGCGTCTTGAAAAGACTATTGTGAGGCCTGTAACTGAAGATGAGATTGAGTCAACCCTTAGTGATAAAGATTTTTTAAGTTCAATAATTCAGATTTTGATAGCTGAATTTTCAAGGGTTCATGGAAAGGACAATAAAATAGAAATCCTTCTGCCCTCAAGGCATAAAGAGGCGCTTGAGGAATGGTTTGTCAACAAATTTTTACAGCGGGCTACTAAAGGTGTTGTGGTGCATTTCAGTGACAAGGTTGCTTTTGGATTTAAAATGGGTTTTGGCGATACTGGCAGATACTTTAATTTCGGGGAAGGCCTCGTGGAGGTTTTTTCTGAATTCTGTTCACCCCGATTCCGAAAACATTTTTTTGCACCAGACAAGGACTCCTGAGACGTGGCAAAATACTATTTTTTGGCAAGTTGTCTTCCGCCCATGCCAATTTCTCTCGGCGAAAAGGTTGCATTGCCATTTGAGGAAATTTGTGGGTTAATACTTCGCAATGTTGAGCCTGTGGATGATCCTTTAGTTCGGTGTTGTCTTCATGCAGTCGATACAGCCAACACAGAATTTTTTTTGTTAGGGCAGAATATTTTTCTGCCCGGAGGTGGTCTTACCCGTGATGAGATAGAAGCGAAGAAGCATTTACCATTATTTCTGAAGAAGTTTTTTGAGGAAAAGGATAAGGGCATTGGCCGTGGCTATGTTTATGACGTACTATGGGCCGAATATTATGCTTACGCTTATTCTCTTGCAGAGGATTTGAACTGCCGGTTTCTCATCGATTATTTGTCGTGGGAAATCGGTCTGAGGAATAGTCTTGTGGAGTTGAGAGTGAGGATGCTTGGCGAAGAAGCTGAGGATTTTCAAATCCTGGTTCGAGCCGGTGGGTATGATTTTTCAGGAATCATTTCGCAATTAAAAATGCAGCAAAACCCTTTGAAGGCCGAACAGTTTCTGGATGAAGAGCGACTCAAGAGAATTTATCATTGTGAGGGTTCAGACCCTTTTTCACGGGATTTTATCCTTGCAACGCTCGAAAAGGCGCGAATCTTCAGTCGATGGGAGAGAATAAATGCCATCTATCCGGTTCGTGACATCATCTAAAGGGAGGTTGTGATTGGCGCACCCGATAAATAGCAGAGTAATTGCGGTAAATGGTCCTCTTGTGACTGCTGAGGTGATTAGAGACCAGGAAGTCACCATGAATGAAGTTGCCTACGTTATGTGGAATGACATACCTCTCAAATCAGAAGTTATACGGATTCGTGGGCGGCTGGTAGACATACAGGTTTTTGAGAGTACCACAGGGCTAAAGGTGGGAGACCAAGTCGATTTTTCCAGGGAACTCCTGTCTGCAACCTTGGGACCGGGAATTCTGGGACAAATTTATGACGGCCTGCAAAACCCTTTGAATATGCTCGAAAATACCCAAGGGTTTTTTCTAAAAAGGGGACAATATGTAAGCGCCCTCGATCAAACTAAAAAGTGGGATTTTACCCCGTTAGTTGCCAAAGGTGATCAGGTGAAGGCTGGCCATTATCTTGGATACGTGCCGGAGGGCATTTTTCGACACCATATTATGGTCCCCCTCTCTTATGCTGGCATAGGGGAAATTGTAGAAATAGCCGGACAAGGTCCATTCGCAGTTGGTGAAACCATTGCAGTGCTCAGGAACGGGGACAGTGAGCACTTCTCGGTTACTATGGAACAAAAATGGCCTGTCAAGATGCCCATTCGGGCTTACAATGAGCGGCTACTCCCCAGTCGCCCCCTTCTTACACAGTGCCGCCTCATAGATGTGTTTTTTCCTCTCGCAGAAGGAGGAACGGCGTGTATCCCGGGACCTTTCGGGGCAGGCAAAACAGTTTTGCAACAGATTATCTCTCGATACGCTGAGGCTGATGTTGTCCTTATTGTTGCCTGTGGCGAGAGAGCCGGCGAGGTGGTGGAGACTATCCGGGAATTTCCGGATCTGGAGGATCCTAAAACGGGGAAATCTCTCATGGACCGTACTGTTATCATTTGCAACACATCCTCAATGCCGGTTGCAGCCCGTGAAGCCTCTATATATACAGGTATTACTCTCGGAGAATATTTCCGTCAAATAGGCATGAAAGTATTGCTCCTCGCTGATAGCACGTCGAGATGGGCTCAAGCGCTGAGGGAGTCATCGGCAAGAATGGAGGAAATACCGGGAGAAGAGGCATTTCCAGCGTATCTTGAAAGCCGCATAGCTGCACTTTATGAACGAGCCGGACTGGTAAGATTATATAATAATGAAACAGGATCACTCACAATTGTGGGAAATGTATCACCGGCTGGTGGAAATTTTGAGGAGCCAGTAACCCAGAACACCTTAAAGGTAGTGGGTGCTTTCTATGGATTGTCGCGTTCCCGTTCTGATCAGAGGCGCTATCCGGCCATTGACCCACTAATCTCGTGGAGCCTTTACCTGAGGCAACTGGAGGAGTCATTAAGCGAACGCCATCCGAAGTGGGTCGAGCTTGTGGAGGAGGCACAGTCACTTCTTCACCGCGGAAGCGAGGTCCATCAAATGATGCTTGTTGTTGGGGAGGAGGGTATCAGTATCGATGATCTGGTTGTGTATCTGAAGGCAGAGGCTGTAGATGCTGTATGTCTCCAACAGGATGCTTTTGATAAGGTGGAAAGGGCCACTTCGAAGGAGAGGCAGGTTTCTGATTTCCTTCTTCTTATGGAGATGGTGCACCATCACTTTTCTTTTGAGAGTAAAGAACAGGCGAAAAAAGAGATGACCAACATTCAGAACATCTTTTTTCAGATGAAGTATGCCCCCTTTCAAGAGGAGGCTTATTGGGCTTACAGGAAGGAAATAGAGTCTATTCTCAAGAAAGGGGTGAAGTCTGAATGATTATTGAACACTCTCGGATAACATTAATCCAGGGAGACATCATAGCGGTTCCAGCAACAGGCATTCAGTATGGAGAGCTAGCAGTAGTAAAGAGTAAAAGAAAATCCTCTCTCGCCCAGGTTATACGTTTGAGGGGGGATGAGGTTTTCCTCCAGGTATTTGCCGGATCAAGAGGTGTTGCAACTGGTGATCAGGTTCGTTTTTTAGGACATCCCATGCAGGTTGCCTTTGGTGATGCCATGCTCGGAAGGGTCTTCAACGGTTCAGGAGATCCCATAGATGGCGGTCCGAACCTGGAAACCCTGCCTCGCCTGGAAATCGGAGGGCCATCAGTCAATCCGGTTAAGCGCATCATTCCTCGTGGCTTTATTGAAACCCGTGTACCAATGATTGATGTATTTAACCCTCTGGTGGAAAGCCAGAAGCTTCCTATTTTTGCAGCGGCTGGGGAGCCATATAATCAGCTCCTTTCGCGCATTGGAATGCGCGCAGATGCAGATGTTGTTATCCTCGGCGGTATAGGGATGAAGTATGATGAATATCTGAAATTTCGTATTGCTTTTGAACAGGCCGGTGTTCTTCCCAGAACAATAATGTTCATTCATACCGCATCTGACCCTGTTGTGGAGCGTCTCCTTGTTCCAGACATGTCTCTTGCCGTTGCAGAGCAATTTGGTGTCAGAGGAAAGCGAGTCCTGGTGCTCCTTACAGATATGACAGCTTTTGCTGATGCCATGAAAGAGATTGCCATTTCCATGGACCAGGTTCCTTCAAATCTCGGCTATCCAGGTTCTCTTTACAGTGACCTGGCAGCACGCTATGAAAAGGCCGTCGATTTTCAGGATGCGGGGAGTATAACTATTCTTGCTGTGACAACTATGCCGGGCGATGATGTGACCCACCCTGTTCCTGACAATACAGGGTATATTACAGAGGGCCAATTCTACCTGAAAAACGGTGTAATTGAGCCTTTTGGATCATTATCACGGTTGAAACAGTTAGTCATCGGAAAGGTTACTCGAGAGGATCATGGTTATATCATGAACAGCATGATACGGCTATTTGCAAAAAGCCGGGATGTGGAACAAAAACTTTCTATGGGTTTTGAAAAAACAGCCGAAGATGAACGGTATCTCAGGTATGGTCAATTGTTTTATGAACGTTTCATGGATCTCAGGGTAGATATAGGCATTAATGAAGCCCTCGATCTTGGATGGAAGACGCTAAAAGAGTGTTTTTCGGCTGATGAAGTTGGCATTAAACAGGAGCTCATTGATCAATACTGGCCCGGAACTTCTGGTTGAGGTGCAATAATCAATGGCAGAACGGATCAGGCTCAATAAGGTATCACTCAGGGAGCAGAAACAGAAAATGGCCATGTATGAGCGATTTCTTCCTGCCCTTGAGGCGAGGAAGCAGCAACTCATCATGCAGTTAGCGGTAATTCGAACAAACATTCTGGTTCAGCGGGAACTCATGGAGACAATGCTTGCAGATATACGTTCATGGGCTTCTCTCTATTGGGATGTTGGCAAGATATTAAGGTATTATATTGCTATTCGGGAGATTCGGTGTGTTTCAAGGAATGTAGCAGGATTGAAAATCAGAGAATTCAAAGAGGTCATATTTGACGATCCGGGGTACAGTCTTTTCCGAACGCCCTTTAGTTTTGATACTATACTAAAAAAAACGAGAGATGCAATCTCACTCCGTGAAGGTATTAAAATCCTTGAAGAGCAGGAGCAGGTTCTCCTTGAAGGTTTCAGAAAGACAAGCCAACGCATCAACCTGTATGAAAAAAGGCTTATCCCTCAGTGCAGGGAGGCCATTCGGAGGATTTCGGTTTACCTTCAGGATCAGCAGGCAGCAGCGGTGGGTGTTGCCAAAGTAGCGAAAAGGTTGGGCGAAGAGGCGTCGTACTATGTTGACTAGGGTTTACTCAGGAAGAAACTTGTTATAGGAAGGTGACTGTTTGGCAATTGCCAAAATGAGAAGAGTCTTTATTGTAGGCCTTAACGATGAAAAAGAAAGAACATTACGTGTTCTCCAGGATATTGGAGTTTTGCATGTAGAACCTTTCACGAGACTGAGCAGCGCAGCAGAGGAACAGAATACTCATATTGCACAGAACGTTAGAAGAATTGGTCAGATTTATGAATCTTTGAAGGATTACCGGAATCCTAAAGAGAAAAGTGAAACTTTTTTCTCAGGCGAGGAAATCCTTCTTCGAGCAGGGAGTATTCTCGAACGACTCCAGGAATTAAAAAACAGAAAGCAGACACTTGAGAAACTCATTACAGAACTGAGCGTATGGGGAGATTTTGATACTGACTATCTAAAAGCCCTGGAAGAACAAAATCTTTTTATTCAGCGGTTCAGAGCTGAGGGGGTATCTCAATCAGAACAGGTTTTTCCCGAAGATGTATTTGTACAGACTGTGTCTCATAAATCGGCCCTGCTGTTCTTCACAATCCGTATGGGCCATCCGGTTGACCTGCCATGGGCTGTTCCTTTGCGTCGCCCGGAAAAAGGTTTAGAAAAAGTAAAAGAGGAGTATACCTCCCTTGTAACAGAAGAATCAAAGGCCCTCAAGGAGCTCTCTTTGTTGGCCTCGCGGATTGATGCGCTTAGGAAGGTATATTTTGCTACACTCAGTGAGGTGAAATTTAGAGAATGTCTGGGCAGCCTTTATGCTGACGAGTTACTTTTTGGTGTGCAGGGTTGGTTGCCGGCAGATGGGGAGAAGGATTTTTTTGACAAAGTTACATCAACCGGTCTGGCCATTACCATCAGCACAAGGGATCCCCTTGAAAATGAGACCCCACCAACATTGTTTAAAAATAACCGATTGATCAGACGCATTGAGCCTTTGCTTAAGCTTTATGGCTTCCCTGGCTATCGAGACCTTGATCCTTCCTATTTTTTTGCACCTTTCATGATTCTGTTTTTCGGAATCTGTCTGGGAGATGCTGGTTATGGAATAGTATTCCTGGTTGCATCTATGTGGATTAAGAAAAGATTCGGCCATCTCTCCCCGTCTCTCCCCATGGTTTTGAAGCTGTGTGAAGCCTTCTCGATCTCTGCAATCATCATAGGGCTTCTGACAGGATCGATTTTCGGCCACTGGATATTTCCTCGACAGTGGATTGCAGTGGATCTTGACAAGGATCATGGTAACCCAATGATTCTCTTCTATGCGAGCCTTGGTCTGGGTGTAATTCACCTGTCCCTTTCATATGTTATGGGAATTTTTCAATCTCTTTCAAGGTTCGATCGTTTTCAAAAGGTCGGGTTGCTGTGTGTCTTATGGGGTGGTGCCTGTCTGATAAGTCAACGCATCTGGTTTTCGGATCCTGTTTCTGCGTTGAACCAATGGTTGCATTACAGTGGAGTTGCCCTGGTTGCCCTTGGGGTGGTACTCACATTTCTTTTTACTTCAGATTCTAAGAAATTGATTGTAAGGCTTGGCCTTGGCCTATGGGGCATTTATGGATTAACGGGTCTTGTGGGTGACCTGCTTTCATACGCACGATTGTTTGGGCTCGGTATAGCAACGACAGCCATAGCTGCTGTGATGAATGATCTCGCGGGGATGGTTCACCGGGCTGCTGGTCCGGTTGCAGGAAGTGCATTCGCTGTTTTTATACTCATCCTGGGACATACCTTCAATCTTCTTCTCTCTATTCTCGGAAGCACAGTCCATTCTGCCCGGCTCCATTTCGTTGAGGCCTTTAAGAGTTTTTTCCAGGGTGGAGGCACTGAATATAAACCATTCAAAGTGGAAAGGGGTTAACGATATGATAAAAAGAAAGACAGCCATGGTAGCCTTATTCTTATTTGTCAGTGTGACTTGTTTCTGTTCCTATGCCTTTGCACAGGCGCCGGGTGGTGGTAAAGATGTGGGTGTTCTTGTAGCCAAGATTATCATGGGCATCAGCCTGTCACTCGGGTTGGCAGGTTCTGCCATCGGTCTTGCGATTGCTTTCTCTGCTCTTCTTGGCGGAGGGCAGGAGAACTTTTTTAAGAACATAGCTGTTGCGCTTATGCCTTCCACACAGGGTATTTACTCCATAGTTGTACTATTCGCAAACATGGATGGTTTTGAAGCCGATTCCTATGCGACTGCAGGAAAAGCAGCTGCCTTTGGCTTCGCGATGTTTTTCAGCGCCTGGTACCAGGGCGTAGTATGCGCGGCAGGCATCAGAAGTATTCTTGAGGGGAGGAACACACTTGCCAATGCTATGGTTTCTGGGGCTATGCCTGAGACGTATGCTGTTTTTGCACTGGTCATGACATTTATAATGAAGTAAGAAAGCTGGTCAAGTTACAAACGCGGGTCACTTCAGTCCTGCCCTTATTTGATCTGGACTGAAAAATTCAAGTCTAATTTACACTTTGACGTGCTTTTCCGGAAGTTATGCCTTCTTCCCGATCTTCTCCAGAGCAGCTTTGCGTATATATCTGTCTGTGCTTTTTTGGGCCAACTCATCCAACAACATTTGGTCGCTAACCTTTTTCACAGCAATCTCTCGTACCCACGAGTCTTTATCGTTCATCGCGATATCTGCAAGCAGTTTCTGGTCAGTGACTTTTTCCACTGCAACCCTCCGTACCCAAGAGTTTTTATCGGTCTCCGCTATTTTCCCTAGCAGGACCCGGTCTTTTAACTTCTTTACCGCAGATTCACGCACATGATAATCATCGTCATTCTGCGCGATTTCAGAAAACAGTGCCTGGTCATCAAGCTCCTCCACTGCCGCTCTGCGCACATGGTAATCCTTATCGTTCCGGGCTATTTCTACAAGCAGGGCCCGGTCATTTAACTTCTTTACCGCAGATTCACGCACCCCGGAGTCGCTGTCGTTTTTTGCCAATTCTGCCAGCAGTGCCTGGTCATCAAGTTCCCTCACTGCAGTTCTGCGCACATGGTAATCCTTATCGTTCCGGGCTATTTCAGCCAGTAGAGCCGGGTCATTTAACTTCTTTACCGCAGACTCACGCACATGATAATCATCGTCATGAATTGCTATTTTTGCCAGCAACTCCTGATCATCGAGTTTTTCCACAACAGCTCTGCGTGTGCGGAAGTCGGTTTGTCTCCACTTCAATCGAGAAAAATCGCTCGAAGTCATTTGGGAGCCTCCTTAAGTCTTGTACACAATGGTTCTGACGTGCAATTTTTGGTCTCAAGAATCCTACATGAGTTAACCTGCTGCCAGATGCACCTTTTGTATTTTGCGACTACCTGTCACTGATGTCAACAGAAATGATGCTTTTCTTATTTTTATACGGTTTTTAAACGTGTAAAATCAGGAAATCCCTGATTAAAGGCACCCATCGACCATAATATTTACAAAATGTATACATGGTTTTTAATGGAAGCGGATTTAAGGGAAGTCCCCATATGCAGGTTTCCAATAACTGTTCACATGGTGATGGTGGGCAACCAAACAACGTGGAGCATGGATTCTCGCCTTTCCGTCGTTTTTCTCCTGTTAAATGGTAGTTTTTCACAAACCTCTGTATTGTAATAATTATCTCTATGAATAGCGCAATTACCGTGGTATTATTTGATCGATGCGAAAAAACTGCATTATCCGACAAAAAGCACAAACATTCTTTGAATGAATCCCTGTAGCAAAAGATGGAGGGGTTAATGGATACTCGTGCATGCCATTTTATACCGATCGAGCATGTATCCAGCCAGCTTGAGACGCGTATTGAAAAAGGTCTAACGCAGGTGGAGGCTGAAAAACGGCTGAGAAATTATGGACCAAATGAGCTGGGCGAAAAAGCCCGTCCCGGGTTCTTCAAAATGCTCCTCGATCAGTTTAATAATTTTCTTGTCATAATCCTGATCATAGCCGCAACCGTGTCCTTACTCCTTGGGGAGGTTATCGATGCGGTAGCAATCATAGTAATTGTTGTGCTCAATGCAGTGGTTGGGGTTGTCCAGGAATCCAAGGCTGAAGCCGCTCTTGCAGCTCTCAAGAAGATGGCTGCCCCCAATGCCCAGGTGTTGCGGGATGGGCACCTGATTTCGATCCCTTCAAGAGAACTGGTTCCAGGCGATATTGTGCTCCTTGAGGCCGGCAATTATGTGCCTGCGGACATGCGCCTTGTGGAAAGTGTAAATCTCAAAATAGAAGAGGCATCTCTAACAGGAGAATCAGTGCCTGTAGATAAGGATGCCACCGTGGTTCTTGATAAAGAAATCCCTCTCGGTGATCGTCACAATACTGCTTTCATGAGTACTGTGGTAACGTACGGAAGGGGAAAAGGCCTCGTTACTGGAACTGGGATGAACACACAGATAGGTGTTATTGCTGAGATGCTGCAGTCCTATGAGGAAGAAGCCACACCTTTACAGGAGAAACTTGACCATCTTGGAAAACTCCTTGGTTTCGCCTGTCTTTCCATTTGCGGAATAATTTTTATATATGGGCTTCTTCGTGATACCCACATGGGAACAATCTTCAAAGATGGTCTCCTTGCCTATTTGAGCCATGAAAAAGGTGATATTATCAAGCTCTTTATGATTGCGGTGAGCCTTGCCATTGCTGCTGTTCCTGAGGGCTTGCCTGCAGTTGTTACCATCTGTCTTGCCCTTGGAATGCAGAAGATGATACGGCGAAATGCCTTGATCCGAAAACTGCCTGCAGTGGAAACCCTCGGGTGTGCCACTGTGATTTGCTCGGATAAAACAGGAACCCTTACCCAGAACGAAATGACAGTAACAGATGGCTGGATAAAGGGGAAACATTTCAAAGTGTCTGGTGAGGGATATACCCCGGCAGGCAGGTTTTCGTTGAACGGCCAGGTTGTAAACCCCCTTGATGACCCTGGTTTATCACTTCTTTTGCATGGGGGTGTTCTCTGTAATGATGCAATGCTTGAGGAAACGAAAGAGGAAAGTAGTGGCCAGTCATGGCGTATGGTAGGTGATCCCACAGAGGGAGCGATGGTTGTTGCAGGTGCCAAAGCGGGTTTATGGCGTAAAGATTTGGAAGAAATATTTCCGAGAGTCATGGAAATACCTTTCGATTCTGATCGGAAGAGAATGACTACAATCCATGAGATTAAGAAGAGCAGCGTTCAGGGAAGGAAGCTGTCATTCGACGTCCCTCCTGTCATGGTTTTTGTCAAAGGGGCTCCTGACGTGGTGCTGAAAATCAGTGATTCGATTATTGAGAATGGCAAGCCGGTGAGCCTTACCGATGAAATACTCAAAGAGGTTTTAGCAGAGAATCAAGATCTCGGCCAACAGGCGCTCAGGGTTCTCGGTGTTGCATACAAACCCATGGATGATCTCCCCGATAGGTGTGATTCGGAAAGTGTAGAGAAGGGACTAACCTTTGTCGGGCTTATGGGGATGATCGATCCTGCTCGTCCAGAGGTAAAAGCTGCGGTCAAGATTGCCCAGGGCGCAGGCCTCAAGAGTGTTATGGTTACCGGCGACTATAAAGATACTGCTGAAGCTATTGCCAGAGAGATTGGCCTGCGTACTCCTGATGGACTTGTTCTCTCAGGTAGTGAACTTGATAAAATGAGCGAAGGAGAACTTGTCAGGGTGATCGAAAGGGTTGATGTATGCTGCCGAGTCTCACCACAACACAAGACAAAAATTGTCAGTGCATTTAAGGCAAAAGATCATGTAGTTGCCATGACAGGTGATGGTGTAAATGATGCTCCTGCATTGAAACTGGCCAATATCGGTATTGCCATGGGTATTACCGGGACGGATGTAACAAAAGAAACGGCTGATATGGTCCTTACCGATGACAACTATGCAAGTATCGTTTCTGCCATAGAAGAGGGAAGGATCATTTACTCAAATATCCGGAAATTTGTTTATTTTCTCCTTGTCTGCAACATAGGTGAGATCCTGATAATCTTCTTTTCCATGCTGCTTGGCATGCCGATCCCCTTGCTGCCCATCCAGCTCTTGTGGCTGAACCTTGTCACTGACGGAGCGCCTGCTCTTGCCCTCGGTCTTGAAAAAGGCGAGCCTGATATCATGGAGCGGCCACCACGGCCAACAAAAGAACCGGTTATCAACAAGGAGATGCTAACAGGACTCATTGTAGTGCCTATCGTAGATACCATTGCTGTATTAAGCGTTTTTGCCATTGGCCTTGCCCAATACCCCAATCACGTTGAGAATGCCCAGACTATGGCCTTTATGACTCTCTGTGTATCAGAATTGTTCAGAGCGTATACTGCCCGGTCCGAGCATTACAGCGTATTCAAGATTGGAATTTTCTCTAACCGGTCAATGCAATGGGCCGTTGCCAGCTCACTCTTCCTTGTCCTTATAACGGTTTATGTGCCCTTTCTCAGACCTTTTTTTGATACAGCCCCATTGAGCCTTGATGATTGGTTAACAATGATCCCATTTACCCTTGCAGCTCCTGTGGCTGCTGAAATTGTGAAGATCTTTTTGAGGAGAGGCAAGGCAGCACACAGGTGAAGGCGAGAGCTTAAAGCAACTCTGCCATATATAAGATTTTATACATCTACCCTGATGGGGAGAATGACTGTAGGGATGCCGTCCCACTGAAGGCGCCTCTGTATCGAATAGGCTGTTTCGTTGTGGAGAATTTTTTGAAAAGGGTTTTCATGTTTGAAGACAAGTCTTCCTGTGAAAACTGTTGAACGGGGGAATTCTTTTACAGTTTTTTCAACAAGTTCAGTTACATGATCAACGACATCTGTGGCTACATCAGTACGGTAATCGGCAGGAAACCCATGAGCCCTGGTGATCTTCACGTATCTTTCAAGATCATTTTTTACTGACGCCTGTAATGCGTCTAGTTCTGCAATGCCCTTGAATGTCCCTGAATCGACTTCTGCAACAGAAACAAAAACAAAATTTTTATAGACACCAGGAAAATTTTTCACGATAGAAAGCAGTGTATGAAGCCCGAAACCATTATAACGGCTCACAAGGAGTATTGCTGTCATCTCTTTTGGATCGACAGGGTCGGTATTGAACGGATTGGCAGCTGGAATATCCGAAAGGGTCTCCTCCAGGTGCTTCACGCTGTTTCTGACCTTTGTGTAATGTCCGCGGATGAGGTAGCACAAACCTATGACAGCAGAGGTAATGACCAAAGTTACCCATCCTCCTTCGCCGAATTTTTCATAGATAGTCACACAGAGGATTGTGAGGCAAAGGATAAGGCCGATAATGTGGATGATAATATGCTGTTTCCATTTCGTATCTCTTTCCCTGTTTTTCTGAAAGAAACGAATCATGCCATATTGTGAAAGGGAGAATGTCACAAAAACATTGATGGAATACATTATCACCAGGGCTGTAATGGATCCTCCAGTATATAGGAGAAGGATAATAGCAGCAACTCCCATGAGAATGACGCCGTTTTGCATGGTAAGGCGCTCAGAAAGTGAAGCGAATCGACGGGGGAGCCATGAGTCTATGGCCATGTTAGACATCACCCTTGGTCCGTCGATGAAGCCTGTCTGCGCACCGACAACAAGAAGCGCTCCCTCTGAGAGAATGGTAATAAGGGCTATTGTCCCACCCATAGGCCAATTAGAGAAGACCTCTCCAGCCAGTATGGCATTGAGTGTTTTCCCATCGGCAGGACTGATTCTAAAAAGAAGATAGCATACAAGAAGCCCGCCTGCAGTTATAGCCAAGGAAGACGCAAGGTAGACCATGGTTCGTTTTCCTGTGTGTACTCTTGGTTCACGCATGATTTGCATTCCGTTCGATACAGCTTCAATACCAGTATATGTACCGGCGCCCATTGAGAAGGCACGAAGAAAGATACCAAGAACCCCGAGGAAACCAAGGGTTGCTACACCATTCTTGAGATTCGAAGAGACCTCATGAACAAGGGGTTTGATCTGACCAGTATGGGTGAGTATGCCGTAGCCAATCAAAAGGGCATGGGTGACAACAAAAATAATAAAGATTGGTGCCAGCATACTGACTGATTCCTTAACACCCCTGAGATTAAAGATGACGAGAAGGATAATTAAAAACGCAACAAACATGAGTTTGTATTTTTGTAAATAGAGGGGCAGGAAACTAAATATGGCGTCCCCACACGAAACAAGAGAGACGGCAATGGTTAACATGTAGTCAACAAGAAGGGCAGAACCTGAGATTACACCAGCTGTTTTGCTGATAGTATGCGTTGAAACAATATATCCGCCACCTCCGTGGGGGAAGTGTTCAATAATCCGGGAGTAGGCATATGAAATAATAAGGACCGTTAGAGCTGTTCCTATTGCTAAAAAGATGGCAAGGTAGGTATGTTCCCCCAGCGTGCGGAAAGCTTCGTCTGGGCCGTAGGATGAGGAAGAGAGACCGTCAGCCCCGAGACCGATCCATGCAAGGATAGGTATAAGCGATAATTTATGAAAGATTGATGGCTGTCTAACGTCTTTGGGAGCACCAATGAGGCTTCTTCGAATCTTATGGAAGATGTTTGGCTTTTGCTCGTTTATGTGGTGGTTCATATTGTTTCCCGAGGATTCGGTTTTTCGAAGGTGGTTTTTTTGAAGTTACTTAGTCGGGTGTGCAGTCTGAGGCGCTCTGACATTGAGGTTATATTAACTCCATGACTGGTGAAATGCAACACTGCGTGTAGAATCAGCGCGACACAACAATTTTGAAACAGGGAAAAGTTACTTCAGCTGATAGCCTGCATGATCGTTGCAAATTCTCAACAGTGAAAAATTCGACTTTTAAAAATATCTGTAGAATCTGACCGAATATGCTGCTAAACTGCTTCATAGACACAACAAGAGCCTGCTCGGTTCTGGTTTGATTCAAATTTAAACTCTTTCGAGTTGTCCTCCGAAAGTTATTTTGGACAGACGTGACGGAAAAGAGTAAAATAAGCAAGCAACCGGCAGCTCATGTCGTTGTGTGCACGCAACAAATAAAGTCGGTTTTACGAGAGTGACCCCCGGTTCATTAAAATGAAAGACCATAATTGTTTTTAGCAAAAGGAGCTGTTAATGCGGGTTATTACAATTTCAAGGTCCTATGGTTCGGCAGGGAGCCTGCTGGGAAGAAAGCTGGCCGAGAGGCTCGGGTACCAGTATGTTGACGAACGGTCCATTTCCCGTATGAAGACGAACAAAGAAGCTGCTTCTGTTCTTATGATGAATCTCGAAGATGAAAGGTCGCCTGGTTTCATGGATAGAGTTGCAGAGCTGATGCATAACAGAAGTTATTTCAGAACTGCCCTTGGTGTTGCCATCTATGATTTAATTCTAAGAAAAGACGTTGTTGTTGTCGGGGGAGGAGGCCACCTGATTTTACGGGGATATCCTCTGAAAGTCAGCATTCAGATCTATCGAAACCTTTCTGACAGGGTACACGATATCTCTATTGAGAAAAATATCAGCCAGGACCAAGCCCTTGATCTGGTGGAAAGCAAGGACAGGGAAAAAAGGAGGTTTATCAGTTATTATTTTGATGAGGACCTTTTTGATCCCATATCCTTTGATATTACCCTGAATGCAAGCCATGTTAGTCTTGATGATGCCCTGGACTTGATAGAAGGATATTGCAAGCGTTATTTTGACAGGGTTAACACCGAAGAGGCAGAGCTATTTGCCGAAGCGAGGCTGCTTGAAAAAAGAGCGCAACTGGCTGTATTTCACATGAACCTGATGCGAAATAGCAAGATTGTCTTCAAGGTTTCAGAACCGCGCATTCTCGCGGTCAAGGGTGTCGTGGGTGGAGCAGGAGAGAAAGAGCGGTTGTTGAGGGGACTTCGGAGTCTGAAAGGAGTAGACAAGGTGATTGATCAATTAAAAACCGGTGTACTTTCCCGGATGCTTTATTAGATGAGGCAGTATAATGTTTGCAAGGTACATATTTCTTTTCATTATAGTGGCCTTTGCGCCTTCTCCTGCTTTTGCCGGGGCTCATGAAGGATCCTTTCCCCTTTGGACTACAGGTTTCTTTGCCTTACTAATTTTATCGATTGCGTTTATGCCCCTTATCAATGGTGAATGGTGGAGCAAGCATTATGGGTATGTTTCGCTCGGGCTTGCCCTTCCTACCATCTGGATTGTTGGCTCCCATGATTTCGCCCTTATTCTCGAAACACTGAGTGAGTATCTGTCTTTTATTATCTTACTGGGATCCCTTTTTGTCATTGCCGGGGGTATCGTGATACGTACATCTGCAAGAGGCGGGCCTGTTTTAAATTCCCTAATTCTTGGCGTGGGAAGTATTTTTGCAAGCATTATAGGTACCACAGGGTCCAGCATGGTATTGATACGACCACTCATCAGGGCGAACAAATGGCGCAGGCACGTTGTTCACATTTTCATTTTTTTTATATTTCTCGTATCTAATATCGGCGGGCTTCTTACCCCGCTCGGTGACCCCCCTTTATTTTTAGGTTTCTTAAAGGGAGTTCCGTTCTCGTGGACTCTGAGGCTTATCTCGTTCTGGTTGTTTGCAGTACCTATCCTGATTGGAATTTTCTACATTCTTGACCGCCATTTTCTCAGGAAAGACCTGCGGGAGATGGACTCGGACATTCCAAATAGAATAGCTGCACGAAAACTCGAAATTCGTGGAAAGATTAACTTTTTCTTCCTGGCAGCAGTGCTGGGGGCTTTCTTTTTACCTCCTGTGGCAAGGGAGATCGTTATGATCGGAGCGGCAATTTCTTCCATATACTTGACCCCCGTGGTCTTACGGGAAGAGAATGCCTTCACATATCACCCTATCATTGAGGTGGCAGTTCTATTTGCTGGCATCTTTATTACCATGATTCCTGCCATTAAGATCCTGGAGATGAATGGTGGAAAGCTTGGAGTGGATACTGCGTGGAAGTTCTTCTGGATGTCGGGAGGACTCTCAAGCTTCCTTGATAATGCCCCTACCTATCTGGTATTCATGAGTACTGCAAAAAGTATAGCCCTTATGCAGCACATAACTACCGGTCTTGTTGCCGGTGTGCCCGAGGCATTCCTGAAAGCCATTTCCGTAGGTTCTGTTTTTATGGGAGCGAACACCTACGTGGGGAATGGCCCAAACTTTATGGTCAAGGCGATATGTGAAGAGAACGATATATCAATGCCGTCTTTTTTTGGCTATATTGGGTGGTCTTCCTTATTCCTTATTCCTATATTTATTCTCATTACTCTCATATTTTTTCTATAGAGTTGTGGGGCAGCGGCTGTATCGAGGGACTGCAATCTCAACAAAGCGATGAGAGAGGGCCTTTGATGGCGGCTATTTCAGCTTATCAATGTCATCGCTCTTCCCTATTACCACGAGGATATCGCTATCTTTCATTAGATAATCTGGCTGTACCATGTGAACATTGTCTGTGAGTGTATCCCGAATGGCAATAACATCAACATGGTGCTTACTCCTCATATGGACATCCCTGAGTGATTTGCCAATGAATTGTTTTGGTGGAGCTGTTTCACAGATCATGTAGTCATCAGAAAGCGGGATGTAGTCGATTAAGTTGGGGGAGATGAAGCCTCTTGCCAACTTATTTGCCATCTCTTTTTCAGGGATGATAACTTCAGTGGCGCCAACTTTTTCCAGCACAAGTTTGTGCTCCTCGTTAGGAGCCTTGACAATGATATTCCGTACACCAAGCTGCTTTAAGTGTAACGTTGCCAGGGTACTTGCCGCTAAATCCTCACCGAAGGAGAGAATAACGACATCATCCGCACCGATGCCAATGGAGTCCATAACAGACTTATCTATTCCATCTGCAACTATTGCCCTGCTGGAATAATCCCTCACCTTTTGGACAGCATCCTTGTTTTTATCGATGGCGATGACATCCATACCTCCTTCAAACAGGTTTTTTACAACGTTGTAGCCAAAAATACCCAGCCCAATTACAACTACTCGCGGCATATGAGCCTCCCTATCCGACCATAATGTTTTCTTCAGCGTAAACGATACTCTTCTTTGAAGCCTGGATACTCAAAGAAAAAGCAAGTGTCAGTGGACCCACCCTTCCGACAAACATCATGATCATAATCAGAATTTTTTGCAAATCACTTAATTTTGGAGTTATCCCCATGGTTAAACCCACAGTGCCAAACGCTGAGATTGTGTCAAAAAGATATTCCACAAAAAGATAGCGACTTTCTGAAGGGTTTGTCTTTGGTCCTGCAAGAAGTACAATTGATGTGATAAGAGCAATTGAAAAGGCTGAGGCGAAGATAATGGAAATAGCACGGGTTATGGTCTCCCGGGGAATCGTTCTGTTAAATACACTTACCTCCTCCTGACCCTTCAATCTATTCCAAAGGACAAAGAAGAGAAGTGCTGTACTGGTTGTTTTAATACCGCCGCCGGTAGAACCTGGTGATGCCCCGATAAACATGAGGGTCATCAACAAAAGGATGGTATCATTTGTAAGCTGTCCTATATCAACGGTGTTGAATCCTGCTGTTCTCGGTGTGATTGACTGGAACAAAGAAATAAGCACCTTTGACTGCCAGGACGCATCGCGAATGATATTGTTTTTCTCGAACAGATAGAATAAGACAGCTCCCCCTACAACGAGGATGCCTGTTGTGGCAAGCACTATTTTTGTGTGCAGGGAAAGTCTGTTCCTGGTGTTCCTCATTCTGGACAGCACTTCATGTTGAACAATGAATCCAATTCCGCCAAGGACAATTAACCCCATGATAGTGATGTTTACTATAACATCGCTCTGGTATTGAATGAGATTATCAGAGAACAGGGAATAGCCACAGTTGTTGAACGCTGAGATTGCGTTGTAGATGCTGTGATAGAAGGCCTGTCCAGGGGAAAAGTCCTGAGAAAACCTAACAAACAGAAGCACTGTGCCAAATGATTCTATAATAAGGGTGGAGAGAAGAACGGATTTGAGAATAATCTGAAAATCTTTTCTTGGTGTGTGGAGAAAGGTGGACTGAACAATCTCCCTGCCTTTGAATGATACGCTGCGGCCCATAAGGTGGAAGAAAAAGACAGAGAAAGTAATGATACCAAGGCCACCGCATTGAAACAGCATCATAGTGATAATTTGACCAGCAAGTGACAGGTCTTTTCCAATATCAATAACCACAAGACCTGTAACACAAACAGCTGAGGCAGAGGAGAAGAGGGCGTCCACAAGGGTAAGATGATCTTTTGTAGCTGAAAAAGGTAGCCAGAGAAGAAAACCACCAATAAAGATGACGCCAGCAAAACTTAGAACGAATGTTCTTGGCGGGGTAAGATGACGAAGAAGGAAGGTGCGAAAGTAAGTAATCACTCGTTTGGGCATATTTTATTCGACGTCTTTTTCCTCCGACGACTGATTTATATTCCAATCATTTTCTGTAGTCAATAAAATAATAGATCATGAGGGATTTTAGGGCTCAGCGGTTTATGGAGTCCGCGAAATACCTGTAAAATTTTCTATTGATAAAGGGTTCTTAAAAATATTCATAGGCGAGTGTGAATTGTTTGCCTTAACTGAGGTATTCATTAGACAGGGCTGCTTAGATGCCATCCTTAAAAATATTCTAAAAAAAGGAAGAGTATAGTGAGACAATTTTTTGTAATTAGGGCCGTGTATGTTAATTTTTTCAGCAAGGGGCGTGTTTAAATCCGGGTTTGCATAAATATTGGTTACCCTGCAGAAACTAGGGGTTTTTTCCATATCCTCGACACAAAATAAGTCGCTATAAGAAGTCCGATGCCGGCTATGTCAGTATAAATCCCCGGCTTAATGAGCAAAAGAGCGCCAGCAATAAGGGGAATCCTGAGAAGAAAGGGGATTGTCCTGCCGATAAGCCATCCTTGCATGCCACATGCTAATGCAAAAGTGCCGAGCAAGGCTGTAATGGAAGCCTCGATTACATCGAACAAGCTGCCAATGAAGAGTAAGGCAGGGCTGAAAATGAACATATACGGTGCAATAAAAGCTGCAACGCCGAGTTTCATAGCAGTGAAGCCGACCTTATTTGGATGGGCATTCGCAATGGCTGCCCCAGCATAGGCAGCAAGTGCTACTGGCGGAGTAATAGCTGAAATACAGGCAAAATAGAAGACAAACAGGTGCGCGGCAATCGGTAAGGCCCCAAGATTCGTCAAGCCTGTTGTTATTACGGCTGCACAGATAGCGTATGCGGCTGTAGTTGGCATGCCCATACCGAGAATAATAGCAACTACCATGGCAAGGAACAGCGCAAGGGGAAGGATACCCCGAGAAAATTCCAGGAGGATTGTAGCAAACTTCAACCCTATGCCAGTCTGAGAGATAATACCTATTATTATACCGGCTGCTGCGCAGGTTCCCGCCATCTCAATGGCTCCCTTTGCTCCATTTGCAAGAGAGTCGACTATTTTCTTCAGCCCCATGCGGGTTTCTTTACTCGTCCAACTTACCACAACACATGCAGCAACGGCCAATGTGCCCGCTTTTATGATTGATGCCATGGCAATAGCAATATAATATACGAGTACGCCCAGAGGAGTGAACATGTATATACGCTTGAAAGTCTCCTTTTTACTGGGAAGTTGTTCTCTTGGAAGCCCTACAAGGCCTGTTTTTGCGGCCTCGAAGTCTACCATGAAATATACGGCGAGATAATACATAGCTGCAGGAAGTATGGCAGATACCAGTACCTTCACATAAGGTATTCCCAAAATTTCTGCCATGAGAAAGGCGCCTGCTCCCATAACAGGGGGCATAATCTGGCCACCGGTGGATGCTACAGCCTCTACAGCGCCTGCGAAGTGAGATTTGTAGCCCATACTTTTCATCATGGGGATGGTGAAGCTTCCTGTGCCTACAACGTTTGCTGCAGAACTACCTGAAACAGTGCCAAAGAGAGAGCTCGAGATAATAGCTACTTTTGCAGGGCCACCACGGGCCCAACCGATTATAGCATTAGAAAATTGTATGAAATAGGTTCCAACTCCTGAGCTTTTGAGGAAGGCACCAAAGATTACGAAGATATAGACATAAGCAGCAGACACGAAGATAGGGAGGCCGAGAATCCCATCAAGGCTGAAGAGATAGGTGAAGATCCTTGGCCAACTGTAACCTTTGTGATAGAAAAGACCCGGCATAAATTTCCCGAAATATCCGTAAAGGATAAATACGGTGGCGATGATCATCAGCGCCAGACCGGTTGTTCTCCGGGTCATCTCCAGAATGGCCACGATAAACATGAGCGAGATTATTGTGTCCCATGTGGTTGGGACAACTCCCACCCTATAAATCCACTCATCAAAGTCGACCACCATATAAACAAAAGGAAAAATGATCATAAAGATGAGGACATAATCGATAGGGTGAACCCTCTTTCTGGCCCTGTCCCATCCAGGATAGAGAAGAAAACAGAGGAATCCCAAGAATACGATATGCATTCCCCTGAAATACCAGGGGTCGATGGGTCTCAGAAGAAGGCAATAGAGATGGAAGAGGGAACAGATTGCACCAACCCCGTAGATTATCCAGGATCCGATTTTGCCGAATTCCCTGGTACGTATGAGATCTGCATCTTTGATCTTGCCAAGATCAATGCTCTTCTCTTCCATCCCCCCCTCCATTGTATCTATTAAAAGTTATTAGTTTTTAAGGTCTCATTTCTTTGGGTATCTTTATGCCTACCTCCTCATAATACTTGATAGCACCGGGATGTAAAGGTATGGGACAGTATAGAATGTTTTTTGGCTCCACCTCCTGGGCTGACTTGTGGACACTCACAAGGAGGGGTTTGTTTTTGAAAATTTCTTTTGTAAATGCATAGATGAAGTCATCAGGCATGTCCTTATATGTGACCATGAAATTCCATACGGTGAGCGTGGGAAGGTCGCTTTGCAGGCTTTTGTAGGTTCCCTTCGGTATAATGCCTTTTGCAAAATCGGGGTGTTTTTTTATAAAGCTGGTAGCTATATCGTCTTCAACGCCGAGAACTACGATTTCATGAGTTGTTTCTGTGGCAGATATGAGGCCCCATGGCAAACCGACAGCTTGTCCACTCGCATCGAGAAGGCCGTCCTTCATCTGATTGTCAAGGTCTGATGATGAAGCATTTACTATCCGTTTTGGCTTGACGCCTGCCTCAGCAATAATCATTGGCCAATAAGTAGCTGGTGTGCCACCGACCGGACCGGTACCAATGCTTTTTCCGTTAAAATCTTTGATGCTTTTGATACCGCTTTTTTTCATGACGTACATCTGGAAGTAGGTGGTATACATGGGGAAAATAGCCCTTATGTTCTGATATTTTTTCCCTTTTGCCCATCCCGTTCCATTCCACCCCTCATAGGCCGGTGCAGCAGTAACCATACCAAAATGCAATTCCTTGGCATTGACGAGTTGTACATTGTGAACTGGGCCACCGGTTGATTCAACAGACGCTGGAATTCCGAGCTTTTCACCAAGTACTTTTGCCGGGCCTCCTGCCCATACATAGTAGACGCCTCCAATAGGGGCTGCTCCTATGGTAGCACCTTTGGTGGGCCAGTCTTTTTTTGTCTGTGCAGTCCCGGTCGTGCTTATGAATACAGGTAGACACAAAACCAGTAAAAAGAACACAAACTTTCTCATAAAGCACCTCCCCCTATTATTTTCTTTTCTATTACACTTTTACGAAAAAGAATGTCAATATAAAAATTTTAAATACTTACAAAAATCTATTTGGAGTTTAATCAGATAAGGGAGACTATTTTCCTGAGGTCTTGGAGGTCATTTCTCATGAAAATCCTGTCCCGGAAATATATTTTGTGGAAACGCTGTGTAAAGTCCAACGCAGACTCTCTAATCCTTTCATCTTCTATCGTTTGCACGAACTCCTCAAGGCCCTGAGAAGCTCTCTTGCTATAGCCGCGTTTTTTCATCTTTTTCAGGAATGAAGCCAGCATTTTCTCCTCCGGGGGTTTTGATCCATTTTTTATCAAAACGTACATTGGTATTGCTATTCCCACAAAAAAGATGAAGATTACGGCATATTTTAAAGCCTTATCACGCTGAAACCCTGGGCTAAAATTTAAGTTCCTCAGCTCAGAGCGCAGTTTCAGTGCAATGGAAAATTGTTTTTCCAGGTTGTAGTTGATGACAAGGACGTACCAGTAATAGTTCAACGTGTCCATGAGGATGGTAAAGTTCTGAAGACCTCCGGCCCCTGAGAGAAAACCGGCACTGCCGGGAACTGCAGGCGTCGGATCAAGCCGAACCCATCCTTTTGGTTTAACATAGGCTTCGACCCAGGCATGGGCATATTTCTGCGGTACTAAATAATATTGCCCCACATCATTGAAGTAACCTCCGCGGTAGCCACCCACCAGCCTTGCAGGGATGTTGTTAAGCCGCAACATGACCGCCAATGCTGAAGCGAAGAATTCACAGTTTCCGGATTTTGTCTCGAAGAGGAAGTCTTCCAGAGGGTTTTTTGATGAAGGCAGCGCACGCAGGGAATAGGTGAAGGTATTGCTCTGGAGATAACCGATGATTCTCTGTATCGTTTTGTCGTGGTTATCCGTTGAAAGATCTTTTGCCAATTTTACTATTTTTGGGGAAAGATTTTTTGGTAACTGGAGATACCTGGTTTGGTCGATAGCATCTTCCGGTATGTTGTCGCCCAGAACCGATATAGCCTCGTATTTCAGTCTGGTATCTATATATCCGGTGGAAGAATACGTGAAATCCTGTGACTTTTTAATGTTCTGTCCAGCAACAAATAAAGGTCTGTCAAGGGAGAATAGATAGCCATTCCCGTATGGCTCAAGGTAAATGGTCTGTTTTACGCTCTTACCGCCGAGGCTGCCGGGAAATGATCGTGGCGCTGATCGTTTTTTGCTCCTGATCCAGCTCGAACCGTCAAAATATTCTAGAACGATGCCTCGCCAATAAAGATGTTTCTCATCGATTTTTTCCATGTTTGCCCTGAAAACAATGGTTGAATCCTCCTGAATATCTGATACAGCACCCAGTCTTACCTGGTCTGTGAAGCCGGTACGTGCCTTATCCGGTCTGTTGAGAAAGTTAAGCAACGGGTATGCTGTTCTTGGGAGTATGACAAACATTACAAAGGTTAGGGGTATGGCGAGGATGGGAATAATCAGGGATTTTGTAACTATCTTGACAATCGTGCCCTGTGGCAGGACCAGGTCGCTGTCCTGAGTGTAATAGGCGAGAAGAATAGCGGCTATGGTAAGAGTAAAAATAATAACGAGATAAAAGACAAAGAATGCTATGTTGAGAGAGAGAAGGCCAGAGCCTGAAAGGAGAAGAAGGGTTATGGCATAAATCTGCAAATAGTCTCTCACTTTTTTCTCTTCGAGCAGTTTGATGGCAAGGAGTGTAAGAAGGGTTTCCATCATCTGCGTGATAAGTTCCTCCATGTTCAACCTGTAAAGCGCAAGAATAACGATTGCAAGGGACAGGGTTGTTAACAACCATCGCGGGATACGAAAACTCCTCCTGTAATCGAAAAAGAGAGAGATAGCAAAAAGAAGGCAGAATACAATTGAATAAAGAGTGCCAATGTCCTTTACAATAGAAAGAAAGACCATGGCACCTACGAGGTAGCTTATGAAAATAACAATCGTTTCAATCCTGAAATTGCGGTTATGATTCATGGGCCCCATAGAGTGCGAGTTCGGTCAAAAGGTTTGTTTTGTGGCTGCAGGACGCAGAGGGGCTGAAAAAGATGCTGCCCAGTCGTAACCCAATGGGAATGTTTTTCTTTATTAGTTGAACAATTGCATAGGTGACACAGGAAATTTTTTCCTCAGTGTTTTCAATATCAACTGTTGAAAAATCTATGATAACAGGCTGGAATGTGAGGGATGAAAGCTCCTTTGTCTTGAGTTCTCCTGTTCTGGCAGTTGCCTTCCAATTGATATACTTGATAGGGTCTCCAGGAACGTACTCTCTGATGGATATAATGTCTGAATCAAATCCAGCCGTGTCCGAAGAATACTCGCCCTTTGAATGCCGTTCTTTCTCGTAAAAAGAAAAAAGCTTACATTGCTGGAGTCTGGGAAACACAACGAAACTGGATTCTTCGTTGTACCACTTGTAACGCACAAAAAAATTGAAGGGGAAAGCTGAATTTAACGAAATAAGCCCCAGGGTATATCTACCTCTCTGTTCAAAGGTCATGTCAACATGCTTTGATGCAGATTTCCCTGCTTCGATGAATGGAAAGAAAAGCTCCCGATTCTGAATATTGATCCTCAGTAAAAATATGGGAAGAAATCTTCGTTTATTTGTAACAGAAACGCTGACAGGTGTTTTGGCAGTTGCAAATATTTCAGGGGCCAACTCAACCTTGAGCTCTATTTTTGAGAGGTTATTCCGCCCGAAGAACCCGGAAATACCCATAAAACCCAGGAGAGCGGAGACAACAAGGTAGATAAGGTTGTTCGCAGTGTTTACTGCGGCGATTCCCAGAAAAATGGTAAGAAGGATATAAAGAAAGCCTGCACGGGTAATCTTTATTACGCGGGGGTTGGGATTTCCTCGATGAAAGATTTTATGATCTCCCTCTTGTCTGTATTCTCGTATTCCTCCTTAAAAATAACCCTGTGGGGTATGGTGAATTCTGCAAGTTCCTTGATATCCTCAGGGATCACAAAATCACGTCCATGGAAGTAGGCACTGGTTTTTGCTGTGTTGATGATGGTAAGGGCACCCCGTGTTGAGAGGCCGGCAGTAAGAAAGTCATTCTGTCTTGTGCCATGAACTATGGCGAGAACATAGTCCAGTATCCTGTCAGATACATAGATGTTTTTTTCAATTTCTTCCTGAACGAGTTTGACCTCTGCAGGATCCATTACCGGCTCAATAGTATGGAGGATTTCCTGTGTGCTTCCGATTCTCAGAATCATTTTCTCAGCCTTGTGGGACGGGTAGCCGATGCTAATTTTCATCATAAACCGGTCCAATTGTGACTCAGGCAGCGGAAAAGTACCGTAATGTTCAACAGGATTTTGAGTAGCTATAACACAGAATATATCGGGAAGTCTGTACGTTTTTCCTTCTATAGTCACCTGTTTTTCAGCCATAGATTCAAGAAGGGCGCTCTGTGTTTTAGGTGTTGCCCGATTAATCTCATCACAAAGGACGATGTTGTTAAAGATGGGCCCCCGGTGAAACTTGAACTCCCCAGTTGCCTTGTTATAAATCGAAAGTCCTGTTATATCTGTGGGGAGAAGGTCGCTGGTGCATTGTATCCTTCCAAAACTCAAACCCAATGCTCTGGCAATGCCTATGGCGAGGGTAGTTTTGCCAAGGCCGGGGAGATCTTCGATAAGTAGATGCCCCCCGGAAAAAAAAGAGATGAGTGAAAGCCTCAGGGATGTCTCTTTTCCTTGCAGGTGCTTTCCGAGAGAGTCAGTGATGAGATCTATCTTATCTCTAATTTCTTCATTTGCCAGACTTTGTTGTTGCACAGATCAACCTGTTGAAAGTTCTTTATCAATTTTATCGTATTTTAACATGATTTACCTAAGAAGGGCAGTGATGAATATCCTGTCGATCATTCTTTTAGTAATAATTTCTGCCACGCTTCAGGGCATGGAAAGCAACTGAATTGTAAGGCGCCTGCCACAATCGATCCGTTTATGTAATTATGCCAGAAATCAAATAGACCAACAACAATATTACCATAGTTGATTTAAACACCTGAGAGTTGTTATATTCACTAATGCCTGACCTAAATATGCCACAGTTTCCAATGTTTGTGCCTTTGGAGTTGAAAGATCAAGAGGTCTTTCAGACTTTTTTCTCGGCATACAGACCGGAGATATCGGAGTTGACCTTCACGAACCTTTTTATATGGCGCTCTCATTACAAATTCCAATGGTCAATATACAGGGACTGGCTGGTGATTATCAGCGTTGAGGGAGAATACGGCACCTTTGCCATTGAACCAATCGGTCCTTCGCCCCGGTATGAAATCACCCGTTTGGTTCTGGAATGGATGAGAGATGAGAAAAATGTAAAGAATTCGAGGATAGAGCGGGCCGACAACAGGATTGTCGAAGAAGTCAGAGGTATAAATGGTATCTCTGTCGAGCCAACACGCGATCATTTCGACTACGTTTACCTCAGGGATGATTTGGTTAAACTCGGGGGCAACAGGTACCGTTCTAAAAGAAATCACATTAACCAGCTTGTCCGGGCTTATTTATACCGGTATGAACAACTGGCTCCTGACCATATCAATGACTGTATTGCAGTTCAGGAGAAATGGTGCCTCCTGCGCCGTTGCGAGGATGACATGGACCTCATTGGGGAATGGGATGCTGTAAAGGAAATCCTGAGATGTTACATGAATCTTAATGTGCAAGGTGCTGTAATAACGATAGAAAACAAGGTTGTGGCTTTTACGATTGGACAGATGTTAAACGAAAATACTGCTGTGATCCATATCGAAAAAGCTGATCCGGAGATTCCAGGGCTTTACCCGGTCATTAATCAACAGTTTTGCGAGAATAACTGGCAAGGTGTTCGCTATATTAACCGGGAACAGGATCTGGGTATTCCTGGGTTGAGAGAGGCCAAGCTCTCCTATTACCCGGACCATATGGTAAATAAATTCCGCATTACTTTAAACCAGTGAAAAGTTAGAAGTGAAAAGAAAAAGTAAAACCCATCACGCGTTACGCTTCACGGATTACAGATTTTCCTGCAAACACCCTTAGTTGCTCCGGCAGCAACCTTCACTTGCGTTCTGCTTCAACGCTTTTGCTCACGGAAAAGACCGGGCTTCATCGTCTCATAACGGTTTGTTAAAGGAAACCAGATACAATGTTCTCATATCTGGTTTGACCTGAGAAGATATGAAAAAACTTGCAATTATAAAAAAGAATTGAGAAAATAGTACATTCACTCCATTTGTTTAGATCAGAAAGGTGCAAAACGCGCAGTGTGTGAATAGGGGGGGCGTAATGACCTATCGGCAATGTGGCAGCAGGGTATTCAGCAGGTACAATAGGGGCGTCAAGACATCAAAGGTATTTCTATCTTTATTTTCTCTTATAAATAACATATATACACCTCTTTCGGCTAACCATGGCCCATAGGAATAGACAGAAAAAACATATGATATTGAAGTTCACTTCTACAAAATTATGGAATTACAGCGATACTGTTTAGCCATTAGAATAATGGCGATAATCGTTAGTTGATATTACTCAATAATATTGACTATGATATATAGTTGTAATATGTGTAAAGTCATAAAGAATCTGAATACGGAGTCAAGCACGTATGAATCAACTTACATTGTTCGGAAAAAACAAGAAAACGTTTATTAACTTAAAGGAAGCGGCTAATTGGGCGTCGCAATATTTGAATCGCAATATTACAACGTATAATATTTCATATCTGTTCCAATATGGAAGAATTAAGAAATATGGGAGTAATGGTAATCCACTGATTAACATTGAAGAGTTGAAAGAATACTATGACTCTTACGATAAGGAGCGCCAATGGAAGAAGAAATTGGGAGATGATTTGAACTGGCATTTATCTTTTGTGGAGTATAAGGAATCGGAAAGGACAAAACACGTCCACAGGTTACATCCATATAAAGGAAAGTTTATCCCTCAATTAGTAGAATATTTCCTCGATTCGCATACCGACGAATTCAAGCATCAAACGTATTTTCATAAAAGCGATATTATCTTGGATCCCTTTTGTGGAAGTGGAACGACATTAGTGCAAGCAAATGAGCTAGGAATGCATGCCATTGGGATTGATATTTCCTCCTTCAATGCAATGATCAGTAATACTAAAGTTGAAAAACACAATATCTCCCAAATGATGGAAGCTATTCGGGAAATCACATTAAAACTGGAAGATTTTCAAAAAATAAAAAACAATATCGCTTTTGAAGAACATCTTCTCGCAGAACTTGGGAAATTCAACTACAAGCATTTTCCATCACCCGAGTACAAAAGGAAAGTGAGTAGGGGTGAGATCAACGAAAGGGAATATTCAAAGGATAAGGAAAAAGAGTTTTTGAGTATTTATAATGACTTGGTCGAAAAATACAAAATCAAAATTAAGCAAAATAAAAACAGCTCTTTCCTGGATAAGTGGTTTTTATCGCCAGTGAGAGAAGAAATCGATTTTCTTTTTAACAAATTGGAAGAGATTGACAATACGGATCTTAAACGAATTTTGGCCATAATTTTAAGCAGAACTGTTCGTTCTTGTAGAGCGACCACTCATGCTGACTTAGCGACTCTTAAAGAACCAGTCACAACTACTTATTACTGCAAAAAACATGGCAAAATATGTAAACCAATATTTTCCATCAAGGGATGGTGGGAAAGGTACACCATAGATACGTTGAATCGCCTTAGACAATTCGATAGGTTACGGACGGAAACATTTCAAATCTGTTTAATAGGGGATAGCAGAACCATAGATATTTTTGACGAAATCAAAAAGCAAATGCCAGAGTACGCAGAAATTTTGGTGAGAGAAAAGATCAAAGGGATTTTCTCTAGTCCACCTTATGTTGGCCTTATCGATTATCACGAACAGCATGCCTACTCATACGAAATATTCGGGTTTGAAAGAAGGGATGAATTAGAAATTGGTCCTCTTTCTAATGGTCAGGGCACAGAAGCAAGAGATTCCTATGTTAAAGGCATAGCTGAGTCCCTCAAGAATTGTAAAAAGTATCTTCAAAAAGATTATGACATCTTTTTAGTGGCCAATGATAAATATAATCTTTATCCCAGAATTGCCGGGTTAGCTAAAATGAAAATTGTGAATCAATTTAAGCGACCAGTACTCAACAGAGTTGAAAAAGACAGATCGAACGCTTATTCAGAAACCATATTTCATTTAAAGGAAGAATAAATGCCGCTCACCAAGGACCAAATAAAGAAGATTGAGGATACTATCAAAGATAGTATTCGGAAGAAGTTCCAAACATATAATCCAGAAACTAGCAGTATGCCTTTCCATCATCGATTACTTGGTCGTAATAGAATGGCTTTATTTTCTTTCATCCATTCGTTGAACACTACATTTGGCACATCGATTTTTGAACCTGTTGCTGAAACTTTGGCAAGTTTGAGCTTTCAGGTTGCACGAAAACAATATGAGGTTGGTGATTCCATCAGTGAACAAGCCCAATCCGAAATTCAACGTATTATGAATGATCTAACCGTGGGAAAAAATCCAAATAAGATAGACGAAATTGAAAGGATACGAAAAGTTTGTAATACGGGCGCTATGAACAAGTTGAAGACCGTAAAGGTTGATTTATTTGTTCAATCTCCTGATGGAACAGCTCATTTATTTGATTTAAAAACGGCCAAACCAAATATCAGCAATTTTAAAGATTTTAAAAGAACGCTGTTGGAATGGATAGCAATCTTTTTAGCGCAAAAACCCAATGCTAAGGTAAATTCATATATCGCTATTCCATATAACCCATACGAACCTAAACCCTATGAAAGATGGACATTAAAAGGGATGTTGGATTTGGACAACGAATTGAAAGTTGGAGAAGAATTTTGGGATTTTCTTGGCAATAATGGCGCCTATTCAGAGTTATTGAATTGTTTCGAAAGAGCCGGCATAGAGATTGGGCCAGAGATTGATGAGTATTTTCAAAAATTCAAATGAGACACATAACAACCGCATCAACTCGGACTGGCAAATCCGCTGCGCTCCTTTGCCAGCCGGTTATGCAGCCGTTTGCCATAAGAGATAGGCGATGATTGAAATTATTCGGAAATTTGTACAAGGCGTCATATGTGGACAGATCGAAATTTATAACGAGTTCAGCCTCCAGCATGAGATGGGTATCTTACTCCGCTCATAGTACCCAAATCAGAAAGTCCAGTTTGAGCGAAATGTCTCATTCTTTTTCAGCACAGGTAAATTCATAAAGAGAGAAATTGACCTTGTTGTTTTCTTTCCTGACAAGACAACGCTAAGTTACGCCATTGAAATGAAGTATCCTCGCAACGGCCAGTACCCTGAGCAGATATTCAGCTTTTGTAAGGATATTCTTTTCGTCGAACAACTCAAAAAGTCAGGTTTCAAACATACATTTCTCATTATTTTTGTAGATGATCCTCTTTTCTATTCAGGCAATGGTGACGGCATCTATGGTTATTTTCGGCAAAAGAAGAAGCTTTCTGGTTCTGTTCAAAAACCCACAGGCAGAAAAGACGAGACAATCCAGTTAAGCGGTTGCTATGAAGTCCAATGGATTCCTGTGTCTGGCGATCTCAAATATACCTTAATTGAAGCAAGCAGTGGCCAACAAGTCAATGAAGGTGACAGGGAATAGACCCACGGAGGTCAGTACCCCGGAGCCATATTTCAATCGTTGGACGAGAAGAATGGATGCGAATTGTTATTAAGATCCTTATCAGTTTAGTAATAATTCTTGGTGCCACCGAAATCGGTAATAAATTCCCATCAATTTCTGGTCTTATCGGAGTGATGCCCATTACCGGTGTCCTTGTTTTTGTCTGGGTCTATCGGGAAATACGGGCACACCAGGCGTCATGAAGACTTTAAGAAGGATGCTCTTTGGGGTACAATACCAAGTATCCTTGTTTTGCAGTATTAGAAAACAACTCCCATTGCCTTATGTTCTTATGATAAGCTTTGCTGCATGGTTGGGAGCAGCATTGATCCATCAATGAATGCTGAGATAAAGACAATATGGTCCAACAAATCGTTGGAGCCAATCGCCGATAAAGCCGGCTTCGGATGATTTTAGTGTTGAACCGCCAAAAAACAGAGAGGATTCATGAAGATTTCTTTTAGGAGCTGTGCACTAATCCTTAATATTTTCACTCTTTCATTGCTCATGGGATGCAGTTCCAATGCGCCATCATTGAATGTGTTGCTCCCCAATCCTGCTTCCGAGCATTGCATACGGAAGGGTGGCAAACTCGAAATTGTTAAGGGTGAACCTGGTGAGAGGGGTATGTGCCATCTGCCTGACGGTACGGTTGTTGAGGAGTGGGAGCTTTTCCGTCGTGATAACCCACAGAAGTAACTTGCAGCAGCCAGACAATTCATGCAAGCCGACATTGCTCACCCCCGGCGCCAGCAAATAACTACAGGAGGCACAGATCATGAAAAAATATAAAACATCCATCTGTTAGATAATGGCAGTCTTAATCCTTAGCCTCAGTTCCCTGGTGTTTGCCCAGGAGGATAGAAGGGGTGCAAAGGAATAGGCCTATACCGCTGGCTTCCGGCACAACCGGCAAACCGGAAAAGTACAAAAATATGATCTGTGGGAAACCCGGTCTTTCACATATGGGAAAGTTTCGAAATGGATTACTGATTTTCTCGCAACGCAGCGCAGTCGGTTGTATCCCCCTGTAGCTTGTCAAGGGTGTGGGGGATGGCTTTGAGGACAAAGCCAAGGCATTCAACAGCCGCCTTCGGGCTGCCAGGCAGGTTGATAACGAGGCTCCCCTTACGTGTTCCACTGATGGCCCTGGATAGCATGGCTGTGGGAGTTATTTTGTAGCTTTCCATCCTCATTATTTCGGCAAATCCAGGCAATTCCCTCTCCAGTACAAGCTTTGTTGCCTCTGGTGTAACGTCTCGCTTAGTTACGCCTGTTCCACCTGTTGTTAGAATAAGGTCGATGGATTTAATATCAATCAGATGTCGAATGGTTTGGGCAATAATGTCGACTTCATCAGGAACGACGATTGTCTCTCTGACATCGTATAACCCCTCAAGGGCTGCCCTGAGGGCAGGACCGCTTTTATCTTCCCGCTCACCCACAGAACCTTTGTCGCTGACTGTAACTATGGCTGCTGTATAGCTCATAATTCCACCGTTATTGTATCTCCCACTTGCACTTCACCTTCCGCGATAACTTCTGCAAATATGCCTTCCCTTGGCATAACACAATCCCCGACCTGCTGGAAAATGGCACAGCGTTCATGACATTCCTTGCCTATCTGGGTGACGCGGAGAAGGATGTCATTTCCCACTAATAACCTAGTGCCAATGGGTAGAGAGGGGAGATCAATACCTTTAGTTGTGAGGTTTTCTGCAAAATCTCCGGGAACGACGTGAAGCCCCATTTTTCTGATTTTTTCGATGCTCTCCTGGGCAAGGAGGCTTACCTGGCGATGCATAAAACCTGCATGGGCGTCCTCTTTTAGCCCCATATCTTTTATGAGCATGCATTTTTCTATGTTATGTTTCTTCTCGCCCTTATTTTTACTCACATTTACTGAAACAATCCTGCCTGTCATATGCCTTCGCTCCTAAATCCGTAACGCGTCACGCATTACGAGATTTTCTTACAAATTTTCCACTCTTTCCACCGCTTTTCTCCAGAAGGTAAAACGGCCCAAGCTCAATGCCTTTATCAACAGCCTTGCACATATCATAAATAGTGAGTGCCACAATCATGGCGCAATTGATTGCCTCCATCTCAACACCGGTCTGTCCTTTTGTCCGAACAGTTGAGGTGATTCCTACGACATGTTTCCTGTTGTCAAAGGAGTAATCTACATCTACATGAGTTAGAGATAAAGGGTGGCAAAGCGGAATAATTTCATGGGTTTTTTTTGTGGCCATGATGCCCGCTATCTTAGCTACGGTGAAGATATCTCCTTTAGGGCCTTTGCCGGTTTTGATCACAGAATAGGTACCGGCTGACATCTTTACCTGTCCGTACGCCCGCGCTTCCCGCTGGGTCTCTTTTTTTTCTGTAATATCAACCATTCTGGCATTACCTTCATCATCAATATGGGTCAGCTTCATCTGCTCTCCTTGAAAGCACATTACCCGGAACGCGTGACGCATCACGGGTGTTTGTTAACCGCCAATACTTATCAAGCTTTTTTGACACTTCTTTATGAGTCCTATCTCATACTTTCTTTCAGGCTTTGCAACAACGCAGTCGCTTATAAACCTTTTTAGAACGTCATCAGGTGCATTTTCTCTCAGAAGTCTTTTGACATCGTATTCTGTGTCAGAGAAAAGGCATGGCTTTATCATGCCGGTCGAAGTAAGCCGAATTCTGTTGCATTCACTGCATATGTGGGTGGACATAGGGCTGATGAAACCTACCTGGCCCAAGCTTCCTTCAAACTCGAACATCTTAGCCGGCCCTTTGTGAGAGTTTCTTGATGGCTTGATTTGGTACGCTTTTTTAATCAATTCCTCCACTTCGCCGGAAGGTATGATCCTTGAACTATTCCATAAGGTTGACTCTCCGAAGGGCATGAATTCAATGAATCTCACCTGTACATCCCAAACCTTGGCAAAACGAGCAAAATCCAGGATTTCATCGTCGTTGAATCCTTTTATCATGACTGTATTTATCTTAACGGGGTTTAAACCGAGGTCCTTGGCCAGTGAGATGCTTTCAAGAACCCTGTCATAGGCATCGACACCGGTAATATAGGCAAAACGCTCCGGTTTAAGGCTGTCAAGGCTTATGTTGACTCTCTTAAGGCCAGCTTCCTTGAGTCGGTGAATCTTTTCACCCAGGAAGACCCCATTTGTTGTGAGACTCATATCGTTTATCCCCTCTATTTGGTTGATTTCCTTGAGAAGGAATTCAATGTCCTGTTTAATGAGGGGCTCACCGCCTGTCAGCCTTACTTTTGTTACGCCAAGTTCTGCACATAGCTTCACGAACCGTATGATTTCCTCATACCGCAGAATCTCAGGGTGGGGGATATGAGGGAAGTTCTCGTTGACACAGTACTTGCACCTTAAATTGCACTTGTCCGTGACAGATATCCGTATATAGTTGATAACCCTGTTATATTTATCCATTAACATAATTGTTGTTCCTTGTTTTCAGTACACAGTCTACAGAATACAGAAACTGAATCGCTCCACGGTGGATCGATAACAGTGACCTGTATTTCCTACACTTTATGTACATATTTAATCTTTCCGGTATCTTCCGTCATATAACCACCGACTTCGTGTAATCTATTCTTAAATTCATCTGACCTTATGAGGGTAAGGAGAGATTCAAACCTTTCTGTTTCTGAAAACTCCTTTGTTACAAGAAGATCATAATCCTCCTGGGCCAGCGGAATGAAACCAAGAGAGAACGCTCTCGCTACTGCATGGATAGCGATACCTGTATCAGCAACTCCTTCTCTGACCAGGATTGCAATAGCATTATGGGAAGATTCCTCTCTCTCGTAACCTTTTATTGAACCGTCTGGGATGTTGTTTTCCTTTAACATTGCATCGAGGAGAATTCTCGTTCCTGATCCAACTTGCCTGTTCACAAATGTTATACCCTCTTTTGCTATGTCCTTTATCCCTGAAAGCGATTTTGGATTTCCTTTCTGGACTATAAGGCCCTGAGTCCTCTTGGCAATGTTGATGAGAAGCCAGTTCCTGTGAGGAACATATTTGTTAACTACATTAATATTATACACTTTGTCATATTCATCAAGAACATGGGTTGTACAGAGATCTGCAATGCCCTTTCTGAATGCCATAATGCCACTCATACTTCCTACATGGGTTGAAATGAGATCCTGGTCCGGGAACCTGTTCTTCAGCATGTCTCTCAGGATTCCAAGGGACAAGTCATGGCTTCCTATGATATGAGTCCTTTTATTCAGTTCCTCCTTGCTCCTTAAGAGTTCGCAGTCAATGACTTCGCCCTCACCAAATCCCTCAATGTTCTCTGGAACTCGAACAAGGCCATCTGCATTAGCCAGAGATGAGAAAATGCTCGCACCCCGTGGCAGGGGGAAGGCAAAGTATTGGTCATCCTTACCAATGATGTTTACCCGTATAATCTCTTCTATGCCAATTCGTGATGGTATCTTGTATGGCGTGATGCACGAAATAAGTTCTTTTGTAATGGAGGTAGACATCAACTTTTCAACGAGCGGTTCAAAAAAAATCTTGAAGCTTGTTGTAGCCGAAACCGGATAACCCGGGAGTCCGAATACAGGCTTTCCGTTCACTATCCCAAAAAGTGTTGGCTTACCCGGCATCATGGATACACCGTGGAAGAGAAGGGTGCCAAGTTCACGAATTACCAGCTCAGTGAAATCCTCTGTCCCGGCACTTGACCCGGCATTTATTATAATTACATCAAATAATTGAGAGGCTTGATTAACTGTTGAAGATAACTCCTCTTTATTAATGATTATATTTGATTTTTCAGCCTTAAATCCCATCTCCTCAGCCATGTTAACGAGAAGATAAGAATTAAAATCAACCAGTCCCGAGATCTTAGTATCTTTGTACTGGTCACTGTAGATATCAATAAGCTCTTTCCCGGTGGGGATAATGAGTACAGAAGGTTTTCTTCTCACGTAGATGTGGGTTATACCTGCAGAGAGAAGCATGCCTGTATCCAGGGTACGTATTTTGTGATTTGCTGGAAAGAGCATGTCGCCTTCAATGATATCTTCACCGATCATCCTTACGTTCTGCCAGAGATACGATGGCTTGCGGATGATGATTTTTTCGTCTGTTTGTTCTACTTCTTCCACCATGATGACAGCATCGGTATTGCCTGGTAATGGGTCTCCAGTGTTTATGGGAAATGCATCGTATCCGACGACAAGAGATACGGGATTGCCCAGGTCTGCTTCCAGGGTGTTTCCGAATGAGACAGCATATCCATCCATAGCAGAACAGAGAAAGGGAGGATTTGAAGCACGGGCTATAACAGGTCTGCTCGTTATCCGACCCCTGCTTGCGTGTGAAGGAAGATATTCCTCATCTTCGATGGGTTTGACCTGTTCAAGAATTCTTCTGATTCCTTCCGTGCTTTTTATTGTATCAAGATATCGTTTCAAGGTAGTCTCCAATGGAAGTCATAAGCATCAGATTGATTGCGCCAGGATTGAAACTCGGGTCAGACTGTTCATTCTTTGTTCTTCCATTCACAATGATTATAAACATTTTGCCCAAAAAAATCGATTTTCACAGCAGATTGATAAAGGCAGGGAAGTGTTTAGTTATAAATTTTATTAAACATTACAAAGAATAACAAAAAACTCACGGGTGAACATTTTATTTTGTAAAAAAACATGTTCTTGCCTTACATTCCCAACTTTTCAGTCCCTGTTTTACTCAAAATAATAGACCACAACATTTTCTCCCCTTTCAAACCCTTCTTTTGCTTCAGGGACGATTATATAACCTGATGCCCGGGACAGAGAAGAAATAACTGAAGATTTTGCAAAAAGCGGTGTAACTGTGCAACCTTTATTATCATAATCTATTTCCACTCTAACATACTCTTCAATACCATAGGAAGAAGGAATGTTAGTGGTGAGCACCCCTTTAGTCTGTTTTTTTTCAGGATTATTGTCTCCCTGGAGTCTTTTCACCAGAGGAAGAACGAATCTTGTCAAGGCCATGATGCACGAAACCGGATGACCGGGAAGTCCGAAGATGGGTTTTTCCCATAGGGATGCAAATATGGTCGGTTTGCCAGGCTTGATATTAACACCGTGAAAGAGTATTTTTCCGCCGAGTTGTTTAATGGATTCTGTCATATAATCCTTTTCCCCCTTGGAGCTACCACCTGACACGAGGATCATATGACAATCGCGGGCAGCATGCAAATGCCCTTGGATATCTTCCGGGTTGTCGCCGGTGATTCCCATAAAGATGACATCCGAACACGTTTTTCTTAACATGTTCAAGATAGTATAGTGGTTGATATCACGTATTTGGCCAGGCGCTGGTTTTTGATCAACAGGGATAATCTCATCGCCTGATGATATAAGCCCGATCTTCGGTTTTTTGTACGACCAGACATCGGCTATGCCCAGAGCAGCCAGTACACCGAGATCAAACGGAGTAAGCCTCTTTCCCTGTTTTAGAACGATGCTGCCTGTTCTGATATCCTCGCCGGGGAAGATGATATTCTCACCCTTGTGGATAGTCCTGGTGATTTCAACGGCATCGCCCATTGGTCTCGAATATTCATGCATAACCACGCCGTCTGCACCCTCGGGTATCATTGCCCCGGTACTGATATAGATACAACAACCATCCTCAAGGGTTTCCTTTGTCTCCTCGCCGATTCTTGATTCGCCCTTATAGATCAGCAGCGCGGGGTTTGTCTCCTTTGCGCCATGGATATCCTTTACTTTGACAGCAAACCCGTCCACAAGAGAACGGGAAAAAGGCGGAATATTCTCATGGGCAATGATGTCCTCAGCAATAATCCTCCCTGATGATTCATCCAAAGGAATGACCTCTGTGTGGAGAGAGATGGGAAAAGAGTTGATCATCTCTAACGCTTCTTTAGCTGTCACCGCCTTGAGAAATTCCATAGAGCAGCCACCCTGATCTCAATTATGAATGTTGAATTTTGAATTGCAAAAGGTTTGTCAATTTACAACCGAGAATCCAAAATTCAAAATTATGTCCTATGCTTACCCTGTTTTACTTCCCATCTCGCCAGTCTTATCCAAACCTTCCTGTTATATATCCCTCTGTTCTCGCATCCTTTGGTGATGTAAAAATCTGGGATGTTTCCCCAAACTCGACAAGTTCTCCGAGAAGCATAAAGCCGGTATAATCAGAGACCCGTGCTGCCTGCTGCATGTTGTGGGTTACAATGAGAATCGTGTAGTCCTTCTTGAGATCCATCATAAGTTCTTCAACCCGCATGGTTGCTATCGGATCAAGAGCAGAACATGGTTCATCAAGGAGGATGATCTCCGGCTCCACAGTGAGGAGGCGTGCTATGCAGAGCCTCTGTTTCATTTCCTCCGAAAGGCTCAATGCGGATGTCTGCAACCTATCACCTAGATCATCCCATAACCCGACTGCTTTTAAGCATCGCTCCATGGTCTCTTCGTTGCGCTTCTTATTGCTTAATCCATGAATCTTCAGTCCATAAACCATATTTTCATACACAGAAAACGGAAAAGGGTTGGGCCTCTGGAAAACCATCCCCACTTTTTTTCTCAATTTTATTATATCGATTTCGTCAATCCTTCTTTCATTCACGAAAATGCCGCCAGTTGTTTTTACGTCATCTATAAGGTCATTCATACGGTTAAAACATTTAAGCAGGGTTGATTTTCCGCAACCGGATGGTCCTATAAGGGCGGTGATAGATTTTTCGAAGCCGTGAAAATCTATATCTATTAATGCATGGAAGTTTCCATAGAAGAGATTGAGCTTGTCTGTCCTGAGAACGTGGTCATTCATTATCCGAATTTGCCTTGAATATAATCTTCAGTCTTCCTCTCCGAGGGGTTTGTAAATACCTTTTCAGTCGTACCGTATTCGATAAGGGTTCCCATGTAAAAAAAAGCAGCATAATCTGTTATGCGGGCAATCTGCTTGGTGTTGTTTGAGACAAGCACTATCGTATATTCTTTTTTAAGCTCGTTCAAGGCTTCTTCGATCTTTGCAGTGGAAATGGGATCAAGGCCCGAGCAAGGTTCATCGAGCAGGATAATCTCTGGCTCCAAAGCGAGTGTTCTGGCAAGGCAGAGCCTTTGCTGTTGTCCTCCAGACAGCTTCAGTGCTGACGAGTTTAACCTGTCTTTCACTTCATCCCAGAGGAATGCTTTTTTAAGGCTTTCCTGAACAAGGCTCCTAAGCTCACGACCGCTGTTCTTGTTTTTCAATCTTGGGCCATAGGCTATGTTGTCGAAAATGGAACGGGGTAGGGGGATTGGCACTGCAAAGACCATTCCAACCCTTCTTCTCAGATGTACTTCATCAATTTCACCATCCAGAATGTCCTCGCCATCGATAAAGACTCTGCCTGAGATTGTAGCATTCTCCTCGAAGTCAATCATCCTATTCATAATAGAAATAAGGCTTGATTTACCGCTTCCTGCAGGCCCCATAAAGCCTGTGATTTTGTTTTTGTAAACATCAACAGTAACCCCTTTGAGGATTTCCCTTTTTCCAAATGACAACCTTAATTCTTCGGTTCTGATTTTAATATCCATATCTTTACGAGTATTTTGAGGTAACCTTGTTCATAATGTAGTAAGCGATTATATTGATGAAGAGTATGCTAAGGACAAGTACCAGGGCAGTAGCATAAGCCTTCTCCATTGATATGCCTTCTCGGGCGAGTATATAAAAATGAACAGCCATGGTTCTTCCAGAATCCATGAGCGAGGTGGGAAGCCTCAGTGAGCTTCCCATAGTGAAAATAACAGCGGCAGTCTCACCTACGGCCCTGCCTACACTGAGCATGATACCTGTCAGAATTCCTGGCCCTGCAGAAGGGAGCACAACCTTTGTTACTGTTTCCCACTTGGTTGCGCTCAATGAGTAACTCACGATCCTGAGATTCCTTGGTACTGTTTTGACAGCCTCTTCACTGGTCCGTATTATTGTTGGAAGTATCATGATGGTTATGGTGAGCACGCCGGCCATGAGTGACCAGCCCATGCCAAGCTTGACAACAAAAAAAATAAAGCCAAAAAGGCCGTAGAGTATGGATGGTATCCCTGCCAGTGATTCTACGCCAAAACGGATTATTTTGGTGAACCAAGATTCTTTTGTATATTCAGTAAGGAAAATTGCTGTTCCCACTCCGAGCGGTGTGGCTATAAAGATGGACAAGAGAACGAGAAAGATGGTACCTATAATCGTTGAGAAAATGCCGCCATGCCGCCCCATATCTTCGGGTGATGAAAAGATAAACTCCAGGTTCAAATAGGGCGATCCTTTAAAGAAGATTACTGCAACAATAGCTATCAGTATACCCACCGTAAAGAAAGCCTGGAAGTTCAAACCTATTTTTACGATTTTGTCGACAAAGTTGGGACTGATCCTCACTTCAGCACCCTTCTCCTTATTGCAAAGGTAGCAATGTAATTTAATATCATGATGATGACAAGGAGAACAACCCCTGTTGAAAAAAGGCCTAAACGGTGGTCGCCTGTTGCATAGGCAAGCTCAAGGGCTATGTTGCTCGTCAGTGTCCGCAATGGATCAAGGATGCTTGTGGGTATTCTCAAAGCATTTCCTGCAACCATAATTACGGCCATGGTTTCTCCTATTGCTCTGCCCATACCAAGAATGAAGCTGGCCAAAATACCTGACCGGGCAGAAGGGATTATAACCTTGTAGATTGTCTGCCATTTCGTAGCCCCCATGGCAAAAGATCCTTCCCTGTATGTTTTGGGCACGCTCATCAGAGCATCAAAGGATATGCTAATAACCGTAGGAAATATCATAACCCCGAGAATTATGGATGTAGCAAGAAGCGAGAAACCTGGTCCACCTAAAAAGTTTCTCACCAGAGGGACAATGTAGATGACCCCGAGGAAGCCATAAACTACTGAAGGTATGCCCGCCAGGAGTTCCAGAGCCGGTTTGAGGAAGAGCTTTAACTTCTTTCCAGAATATTCAGAAAGATAAATAGCACAGGAAAGTCCTAAGGGGGCGCCTACCATGAGCGCGCCAAATGTTACAAGAAAGGAAGAGACAATCATCGGAAAAATTCCAAAAGAGCCTTTTGTGGGTGCCCATTTGAAGCCAAAAATAATATTTTTTAGCCCCACCTTATGGAAAAGAGGGATGCCTTCAGAAAGGATAAAGATAAAGATGAGAAAAAGAAACAGGAGAGATGATAGGGCAAAGGCAGTGAGGATATATTTAACGAAGTGCTCTTTTGTCAGGGCCTTTTTAATCATGTACGCTTATGAGACCCTCCATCTTAAGTACATTCTGCCCTGCTGCTGAGAGCACAAAATCAATAAACTCTCTTGCGCTGTCGTCTAACCCTTCACGGGTCACATACAGGAAAGGCCTTACTATCTTGTATTGTCCGAGCTTTATTGTGTCAATGCTTGGCTCAACACCATCTATAATTACGGCTTTTACCTTATCATCAACCAAGCCCAGAGATATATAACCAATGGCATATGGATCAGTTGCTACCACTTCTTTGACTGAACCATTTGAATCCTGAACCATGATTCCATCATCGATCTCTTCGTCCGTCATAACAAGTTCTTCAAAAGATCCCCGTGTTCCTGATCCTTCTTCTCTTGTTACCGCATCAATGCTTCTGTCAATCCAACCCAGTTCTTTCCAATTCTTAATCTTTCCGCTGAAGATATCTCTTACATCTTTCAGGCTAAGATTGGTAATGGGATTCGCTGGGTTGAGTACCAGGGAAATTCCGTCATAGCAAATGATGATCTGATTGAGTATGTTTTCTTCACCCTTCAGCTGTCGTGAAGACATACCAATATTTACTGTTCCGTTCAAGCATGCCTGAATCCCTGCTGTGGATCCCCCGCCCTGAACTTCCACGATGAAATCCCGGTGATCTATCATGAAATGTTCTGCCAGTTTTTCTGTGAATGGCATGACTGACGTTGATCCTGCAACCGTAACCGTGCGCTTTTTGGCTTGCACATCTTTTGAAGAACAAGCGCCGAACGCCAGGGGTAATGTCAAAATCAAGAGCAATACAGTCCCCATGAGTTTGGGCATACAATTCTATTCCTCGGGTATAGGTTTAAGGTGTCTGATTATTTTTCCCTCAACCATAAATATCACTAGTTCTGCAATATTGACAGCGTGGTCAGCTATTCTTTCCAAATTTTTTGAAATAAAAAGCAGGCGGGTTGCCCTGCTGATTGTCCGCGCATCCTGCATCATGTAAGTGAGCAACTCTCTGAAAATCTGGTCGAGAAGGCTATCGACTTTTTCATCATCAAGGGCTACCTTCAGTGCCAACTGCACGTCTTCTTTCAAAAAAGCATCAAGGCTTTCCTTCACCATTATCTGAACAATGGAAGCCATGGTGGGCAAGTCTATGTAGGGTTTGAGCTGTGGTTCCTGATTCAGTTCCAACACCCTTTCGCAGATATTAACAGCCATATCACCAATGCGTTCAAGGTCATAATTTATTTTGATGGCAGTCGTAATAAACCTTAGATCTCTTGCTGCTGGCTGCCGCAGAGCAAGCAGTTTAAGACAGAATTCGTCAATCTCTACTTCTATGGCATTGACTGAGTCATCGTCTTCGATAACCCTTTTTGCTACATCAGAGGTTCTTTCGAGGAGGGCTTTAATAGCGTCCTGGATGGCTCGCTCAACGAGCCCAGCCTCGAGAAGGAGCTTATCCTTCAGCTCTTTCAACTCCAAATCAAATGCTCTGTAAATGTGCCCCTCCATTACTTCCATTGTGGCCCCCTAATCATAATTTTACCAGACAGATTATAGTAATTTCCCTGCCCTAATACAAGAAAATATCCTCGGTTGTATCAGAAGACAGATGGTTGTTTAGGATAAAGCTGGTAAGTGTGTCTGAAAGTGGACCACGTGATCCCTGTTATGATACTGAACAAAAATTACCATTACTAACTTAAAATAACGAAAGCTCAAAGATATTGATTTTAAAAGATTTTGTTGCATTTTTTTGTTGACAAATACCGCTATGTTTGATATAAAAAACATATGTTTTCTTAGGAAAACGATATGCCAATATGAGAAGCATGTATGGCACTAAAATGGTTAACAGAATGAGCCCAGCTTTTAAAAGAGTTCCAGCTATTGACAAATGTTTCGCAATTTTGGATTTGCTGGCCCGATCAAAAGAACCGCTGGGAGTGAGTGATATTGCATCGAGGCTTGGCCTGAATAAAAGTACGGTGTTCAACATAGGGCACACACTTGACGACCTCAAGGTAATTGAGAATCAAGGTGACGGAAAATATATCTTCGGCACACGTTTTTATGTGTTGTCAAACATGGCAGGCGGGAGATCACCATTCATGAAGACAGTCCATCCCTATCTTGAGATAATAAATGAGAAAACAAAACTGTCTGCCTTTTTAGGGGTTCGTTCGGACCGAAGGGCAATATTGATTGACAAAGTTGATTCTGCGTACGGTGTAAAAGTCTCATCTGAAATAGGTACGCAGATGCCGGTTTTGGCAGGTGCTGGAATAAAGGCAATGTTATCCCAGTTATCCGACGAGCAAATCGACGAAATCCTTGACCGAACGGAGCTCAAAAGATTTACCCCGTATTCTATTGTAGATAAGAGAGCTTACAAAAATGAGATTCTCCAGGTTCGCAAAGACGGTATTGCGTATGACAGGGAAGAGTATATTGAAGGGATGGTTGCCTTTGGGATACCTATCAGGGCATATGGAAAAAATGTTCAGGCTGCCATATGGGCGGTGGGTTTATCGAGCCAGATAACAAAGGACTCCCTTTCCGGGATAACTGAGCTACTTGGAGGCATTCGTGAAGAGGTTAATTGCCGAATACGGTAAAGAAAAGAGCATAGTGATAGACAAGATAAGTTTTTTATATTCATTCAGTGATCGCAGGAGGATAGGACATGTTTTTTAGGGTTTATTGTAATATAAAGGAGATTGAAGCTCCGGACCTGGAAACTGCAGAGGATATTCTCAGGAACAATTTGAAAGAGGTTATCTGGCTGATTCCGGTTACAGAGACTTCTGTAGCACCTCCAGCTAGAGAAGAGAAAAAAATTGAAGTGAAAGATAAGATCGGCGGACATGGATCGATGACCATGCGCCATTAAAACCTGAAATATTGACAACCTCAGCGGCCTGCACACAGGATTGCGAGGAGACTGAGAGAGGTAAAAATGAGGTACGCGGAAACAGGGTTTAACCTAGAAATTGATTTATCAAAAGGAAGCATTGACAAGGTAGAGACCGATCCGAAGGAAACGGCATTGCATTTGGGTGGTAATGGCATAAACGCAAAGCTTCTATTCGATAGAGTTCCTCCGGGAACTGATCCATTTTCTCCTGAAAACCTGCTCATATTTGGCAATGGCCTTTTAAACGGTACACCAGTTCCGGGCGCAAATCGTGTTTCAGTCGATACGATTGCGCCTGTGAATGGACTGATGGGTCATTCACTTATGGGCGGATTTTTTGGGGCAGAAATGAAAATGGCAGGATATGACCGAATAGTCATTCGGGGCAGGGCACCAGATCTGGTCTATCTGGCCATTCACAAAAACAGGGTCGAAATCCGGGATGCGACACACCTTCGGGGAAAAGGAATATATGATACCACCTGCCTGATTAAGGAAGAATTGAAAGACCAAAGGGCCTGGGTGGCTGCCATTGGTCCGGCTGGCGAAAACAGGGTCATTACAGCTTCGATTGATTGCGGCAATTCGAGTGCATCACGAACGGCAGGGCCGGTTATGGGATACAAGAACCTGAAGGCGATTGCCATCCGTGGAACTAAAGATGTTAACATTGCCCATCCTGCAGAACTCTGGGAGATTTGTTCGAGGCTGAGAAAAGAACTTGATGAAAACCCCAACGTTGGTGACTGGATGGCTGTTGATGAAGATGATAGTTTCCATCATAACAATTTTTCCTGGGGTAATGCCCGTATACGCCGTAAGAATTTCTGGAGCGCCAGTCTTGAAGAGAGGTGGCGGAACCTCAAATATGACCATATGAGTCGCCAGACAGGTTGCTGGAACTGCCCGAAGGCATGCCACAACGTTATTCAGTGGCCGGGCCGCAGGAGGTTCTCCTATAAATGCTACGGAAAGGACACATATCACATGGCCTCCTTCCAAGAGCTCGATTTTACCTATGAGATACTTGGTATTGCTCAGGACTTAGGGCTTGACTCGTACTCTACACCTCAGGTAATCGCCTTTGCCCTTGAACTTTTGGAAGCAGGAATTCTTAAACAAAGTGACTTTCCTGGAATGCCAGCAGACGTGAGAGGAAGGTTCTACTATCTCATTGACAAAATAGCCCACAGGGAAGGTATTGGAGATATTCTGGCCCATGGGACATCAGGGGCAGCAGCTATAATCGGTAATGGAGCCGAGGCATTTGACCACAATACAATCAAAAAATTCGAGCAGTTGCCTATTAAGCTCGGTAAGTTAAACCCGGCATATTTCCTTATGATAGCCACTGGTGAGGATATGGCTATAACTCAGATAGAAGGTTCCTTCCCACAGGACCCAATTACGGACCCGGAGTTGAGGGAAGAGTTTATTAGAAAGTGGGTGGCGGTTCCAGATAAAAAATTTATAGAGTGGTTCAGACAATGGGAAAAACGTGATGAATTGCCGGATGATGCCATGTGCGCTATTACTGATTGGAATGAATGTATGCATTATCTGGATGATTCCCTGGGATTTTGCGGATTTGTATCCTCATTCCGCGGTCAGTTTGGCGGTACCACAGGGTATCACGTCTGGAACATGCCTGAGGTTATCACCCATGCGACAGGGATGGAGTTCGACAAAGACAGGTTATGGGAATGCTTCATGAGAAACCGAAACCTGATCAGAGCGCTCAATGCGAGACTGGGCCTGAGACGATACATGGAAAGACCACCTGAGGACCATTGGGCTGTAAGGAATGAAGAGTACGAACAGCAGCTTCTCACGAAGTATTATGATTTTAAGGGTTGGACCTTCGATGGGATTCCCACCAAAGAGACCCTTGAGAAATTGGGCCTGGGTTACGTAGCGGAAGACCTCATTAAGAGAGGTGTTCTTACTGGCGAAGAAGTCACTGCCCTTAATGATCCGAGGGCAAACAAAGACAAGGAATGAGAGAAGGGAGCGTCATCGTGGACAACATTGAAAAAAAAACAAGAATAATCAAAGAGATAAAGGTTGATACAAAAAAATGCGCGGGCTGCAGGGCGTGTGAGATGGCTTGCTCTGCCTTCCACGCAGTTCCAAGGTTCAGCTCAGTCAATACAGCACGTTCCCGGATAATGGTTGTTATGGATGAAGTAAATGATGTGTTTGTACCCATACGAGCCGGAGACTATGCACAAGCAGAATGCAACGGGAGAAATAAATATGTGATTGACGGAAAGGAATACGCTGAATGTACTTTCTGTCCGGCATCATGCCCATCGAGGGATGCCTTCAAAGAGCCTGATTCAGGGTTGCCGCTCAAGTGTGACATGTGTGAAAGTGACCCACCACTGGAAAAGCCGATGTGTGTTGAGGCCTGTACCTTCGGTGCGCTTACCTATGTAGAGAGGGAAGAAGTGATACCTCTAGTCTCTGTTGAAGAAAGTCAGGAGAAACGTGGTGAGATGAAAATCGGACTGGAAATGTTGATCAAGAAGTACGGATTCAGGAATGTAGCTGATACCGTTGCCCGGATGGGAAGGAAGAATTAATACGAGGATAAAACGTGGAAACCCTAGCACCCTTCAAAGAAGTAATCGATGAGGTAATTGAGAAAGGTGGAGATGCAGTCAAGTACTGCTACCAGTGCGGCAAGTGTGATACGGTCTGCCCCTGGA
>Ga0255347_1000045_pt1 | contig 219173 bp, 196 predicted proteins | sample wastewater_treat_2_FD_192479 | JGI IMG/M metagenome (GOLD analysis project Ga0255347, IMG submission 192479) | Wastewater microbial communities from Lulu Island WWTP, Vancouver, Canada - plant24 | ecosystem: Engineered > WWTP > Wastewater > Unclassified | place: Canada: Vancouver, British...
TGGATGGTTGTTTTGCTTATCTGAAAGAATTAATCAGAGTCCACCGGGGAATTAATAAAAGGCTCAAAAGAAAAATCATCCAAGAAATTTTGGCAAAAACAGACCCCGTTTTTCCGCATTAAGCCTACATTAAAATCAAGGGCTGTCAAGCGATGCTTTGGGGCAGAAAAACGGACATTTCTTTTGGGAAACTCCTGTAAGGAAATCCGGCCTGCCCTCAATACCGGGCACAGATTATTTTCAAAAGAAAACACGAAAAGACGCCGCTCAATCCGGGGCGGATTGATGGAGGTGGCACTAGCGTTCTTCCTCTCTGACAATTTCTGTTTTAATCTCGGAGATGAGTTCCTGAAAAACCGGCAGGACGTCTTTGCGGAAACGCCCGGCGACGCAGACGAACATGATATCGTCGCCGATTTTGAGATGGCCTTCGTTAATCCACACCCTGATATCGGCAATGCCTTCTCGCCGTTTGTATTCACGCACGGCAGAGGCAAGCTTCTCTTTATCATAGGATAGGGTCATCGCGCTGACTTGACCGCCTTCTTTTGAGGTCGCTCTCACAATGCCGTTATGTGAAAGGATCATGCCCAGACTGTCCGCCGGCGCCTCCCTTTTTATTTCCTTGATCCATTGTTCAATCATAAAGACCCTCCTCCATATTGGAGTCTCATGAACGGCTTATATTTTTATCATTTAAAAACGTCAAGATTTTTTCATAAACCTTCCCAGCCGCCGCGCCGCGCAATATGCTGTGATGATTGGCATTCACCTTTATAAGTTGCTTTTCTTCTGAACCGAGCAGCGAGTAGATTTTTTCCGCGCCTGCCGCGTCAACGACCGGATCGTGTGATGCCTGGATAACCAAAGTCGGATCAGTGATATTTTTAAGCCGATTTTCAACCACTTTCATCAACTGAGCCAGTTCGTAAGTGCCTTTGACAGGATTGCGTAAGTAGTTGATTTCCGGGTTTTCCGGTTTATTCTCAACAAATTCCAGCTTCCATTTATCTACATGAACTTTGGTCAGCAGGGTATTCCACGCCACGATTAAAGGTGACAGTTTTGATGCGATATTTTTCAGTTTTAAGGGCGCGTTGATGGATATGACCGAAGTGAACCGGCCGGGCTTATTGGCAGCCTGCAGAAGCGCAATGCCGCCACCCATGGAAAACCCGGCAATAGAGACGTTTTTCGCACAATTTTTCATAATGATGTAGCCACGGCTTGCCGAGCTGTACCACCTTTGCCAGTCCTGCGTGGCAAGATCTTCCGGGGCCGTTCCATGACCTCTCAGGCGGACACCGTAAACATGATAACCTTTCCGGTAAAGGTAATCCGCCAGCGGTCTGAGCTCCTCCGGTGCCGCCATGTAACCGTGAACCAGAATAATTCCTTTCTTGCTGAAAAAACGCTTCAGAAAAAAAGGTTCGCCGATATTTTTCGGTTTGCTTTCGCCCGGCAAATAATATTTTTGATAATCTTTTTCAAAAATTGTTTTGTCCAGCTCGAGAAACGAGTTTCTTAATTTCCGCTTGATCAAAACGGCGGGAATAAATTCCTGCCAGTCCATAACCATGGTGAAATGACGCAACGGCTCTATTTCGTTTTTAAGAACCTCAATGATGTTGTCTTTTCGGATGGTATGAAAATTTGTTATGGCACTGAAACGATCTTTATTTTTAGTGATGATCCCGTTTTCCCGGGTTACGTAGCCATTCGCGACAGCTTCCCGGATAAAAGCTTCGTATTTTTCATGATAGTCATCCGTCAGCAGGTAGAACTGCTTCTTATACAGTGCCGTATGGCAGGGGGACAGCCTGTTGTTACGCAAGTGTTCGATGGCCAGAAATATACGTTTTTTAAAATCATTTTCACTGAAGGCGTTTTTCCGGTAGCGGGTCAGAAGATGTGCCATGATATGATCGTGATTGACGGTCGTCATGGCGTAGATGCCGCGCATGTAGTCGTGCATCAGGCGGACGCATTGTCTTCTGAAGGCGGATATTTCCTTAAAATCCTGAGTATTGAGGTAAATGCGGTGATCCGCCGCCATCCTTCTTAACCTCCATTTCGACATCAGGTAGCGTTTGGCTCCGATCGGCCTGCCGAAATGGATATCGATATCCACCTTGCCCGTAATGATGGGCCCTTCAATCTGTAGCTCTTCCCGGAAACGCTCTGACAGATCATGGAATATTTTTTGGACCAGTTTGCTCAACACATTTTCCCGGGCCCGCACCGGATAATAGGTAATGTTCATCGGCACAATCTGGGTTTCTTTGCCGATGATCCTGTCTAGGTCTCCCGCGTTAAAACCGAAGCGTGACGCGAGACGGGCGATGGATGTCTCATCCCGGAGGGATTTAAAGGTTCGCAGTTTTTCGCGGATGAACTCGGTCAGCAGTGCAATCTGCGCGGCGCCGGAATGAGGCGGCCGTCGGATACCGGTATTGTAAATCAGATACTTGCCTTTTTCGACAATCTTTTTGTCCTTGATCATCTGGCCTTCCGGGAAAATCACGACGGGTTGGCGATCCGTGAGAAGAGCGCTGATCAAGATTTTATCCCGGTTGGGATCCGTGATAGAAACAGCACCGACATGATCCATAAAATTTTTTATTTTGCCGTCAAAAAAATGTTGATCCGCCAGAGAAAGGGGGTATTTTTTGAAATTTTTTTTAATGACATAAGGTACTAAGCCGGTTTCAGCGCGCGTAAAGTGATTGACAACAAAAACCACGGGTTGGTCCGGCACATTTTCAATGCCGTGCAGGCGCATATCGATCCCCGCTGCACCGATCAGGGCATCCATGGCTAACTCGATCATTCTGACTAAATCATGGGATATATTCACAGCTGTTTGTCTTCGCTCTTGAGTTTTCTGATCTCTGCCGATACTTTTTTCAAAACATCCGGTTTGTTGGTAAATATCCCGCTCACGCCCATGTTGATCAATTTTCTCATACTCCTTATATCATTGACCGTGTAAACATTGATCGGAATACCACACGATTGAGCAAGAGCCATCCATTCATTATTCAATTCAGATTTGGAGCAATTGAAAGCAACGGCGTCTAGGGCATCCATCATGTCCGGCAGACGTTTGGACCCGTATATTTTTTTCTTATATAAAACGGCCACGGGTGCCGTCTTATCCAGGCGTTTCAGATGCAGGAGGGCACAAGGGTCAAAACTGGAAAAAACGACGTGTTCTTTCATACGGCAGCGTTCAACAATTTTCAGGCATTTTTCCTCAATGCCTCCGGAGATGATCCGGCTGACGGACGCCGTCTTGATTTCAACATTGACCGCGATTCTGTTTTTACAGATATCCAGGACTTCGTCGAGCGTCGGGATTTTCACGTTTTTAAATTTTCTGCCAAACCAGCCGCCCGCGTCGAGTTTTTTTAACGCCATCAACGTATAATCAGTGATTCTGCCTCGGCCGTTCGTACAGCGGGACAAATTTTCATCATGGAAGACAACGACTTCAGCATCCGAAGTCAGTTGCACGTCCAGCTCCACCATGTCCGCACCCATGGCAATGGCCCCTTCAAAAGACGGAAAAGTATTCTCCGGATAATAGGCCGACGCGCCGCGATGGGCGATCACGGTAAAGTCATCTTCATCACGCCGGTGACAGGTGAATAAATGAAATGGTTTTCGCATGGCTTTTTCTAGCATATTTAAGAATAGAGTTCTTCCCTTTTTTTGGTGTTTACAAATCATAGCGAAAAGATTAAGGATTGAAAACGGTAAGAGGCTGAACGATACAACCGGCCTCAACGGGGAGGATAAAAATGAAAGTTCTCGGTGTGATGGGAAGTCCGCGCGCCGGCGGCAACAGTGATACGCTTCTGGATGACGCCCTGGCGGGAGCCGAAAAGGCCGGTGCCCGGGTAGAAAAAATCATTCTCGCTGAAAAGAAAATATCCGGTTGCATGGATTGTAAAAAATGCAACGACACGGGCCTGTGCGTAATCATGGATGACATGCCCGATATTCACAAAAAAATTCTGGAGACGGATGTCATCCTTCACAGTGTACCCGTTTATTTCTGGTCGATGACATCACAAATGAAAGCTTATCTGGACCGATGGTGCGCCCTGTTCGATGCCAGTTGGCGCTGGCATAAGGATTACTATCCTAAAATGAAGGGCAAACGTATTGGTCTGATTACAGTCTGCGGAGATACAAATATCCGTACTGCTGACCCGGTTGTGCACAGTTTCAAATCAACAGCGGACATGACCAAAATGAACTGGCTGGGGGCCGTCATGGCCTCTGCCTCCGCCAAGGGGGACATTTTGAAAGATGAAAAGGCCAGAAGGCAGGCTTTTGAGTTTGGTAAGAAAGCAGCCGGCATATGATGGACCGTCCGCGTGAACACGTTTCAAAGGAACAAAGGAAAAACCATGAGTGAAAATCCCCTGCATTTATTAATGAATCCAAAGTCCATTGCGGTGGTTGGAGCCAGCAACTCTCCCATGAAAATGGGCTCGATCCAGGCGTTAAGTATTTTAAAAGACGGATATCAGGGTAAAGTCTTTCCCATTCATCCCAAAGAGAAAACGGTTCTGGGACTCCGGGCCTACTCTTCGCCGGAAGATCTGCCCGAGGTTCCCGATCTGGCCATGCTGATTGTGCCGATCAAATCGGTCATACCCGTTATTGAAAGCTTCGGCAGACTCGGCACCCGAAGAGCCATCATTGTCACTGCCGGTTTCCGGGAAACAGGATCCGCCGGTCAGAAAATGGAAAGCGAGCTCAACGAAGCCGCAAAGCGATACGGCATGCGTTTTGTCGGACCGAATTGTCTGGGGATCATCAATTCTCAAATCGGTTTAAACACCACCGTGCTTGCCGCTGAACCAAGACCGGGTCTCTTGGGCTTTGCATCGCAGAGCGGAACTTACGTGACGCAAGCATTGCAGACACTGAGAAAAAGAGGAATCCGTTTCAGTAAAGCCATCAGCCTGGGCAATGAAGCGAACATCAATATGGTGGACGCACTGGAATACCTGGGTGAAGATGAACACACCAAAGCCATTATCCTTTACATCGAGGGCCTTCGTGACGGAAAACGGTTTGTTGACGTTGCCCGTAAAATTACACCGCACAAACCGGTGCTGGCGCAATATGTCGGCGGTTCGGCCTCCGGAGCACGGGCGGGACTGAGTCATACAGGTGCCATGGCCGGACCGGACTTTCTTTTCAACGGTATTTTCCAGCAGGCCGGCATTATCCGGGTAAACTCCGTGGAAGACCTGTACGCGAACGGCTGGACCATGGCCACGCAACCGCCGATCAAAGGAAACCGTGTGGGAATCATGACCAACTCCGGTGGTCCTTCGACGGCAATTTCCTACGTATGTGATTCCGTCGGTTTACAGGTTCCACGGTTCTCTGATAGACTGCAAAAAGAAATCAGAAAGCATATCGAGCCGCACGCTTCAGCAGCCAATCCCGTTGATCTGACCTTTGACGTTGGCATTGAAAAACTTGCCATCACGCTTCCGGAAATCATGATGAAGAGCGGTGAAATAGACGCGATTGTTTTGCACGGCGTCATGATGACCGGCTATATGCAGGAAATCTATCCCCATCTGAAGGAGATAGCCGGCAATATTTCACTCGAAGATTTTTTAAAATTCGCTCGGCCGGTGGTTAATGAAGCGTTTGAACTGCCACGAAAATACAACATGCCTTTTTTAATTTCGTCACTTTTTGATGAGGGGGACTGTTATACCAAAGGCTACCAGGATCACAACATCCCTGTTTTCCGTTTTCCGGAAAAAGCCGCTCTCGCACTGGGCTGTTTATACCGCTATAAAAAAATCAGAGAACGCCGCCCCTACAGGGAAAGCCGGCTGCCTGAAAAACGTAAGGCGGCGGCGGATATCCTCCGCCAGGCGCAGAAGAATCGGCAGAAAGCCCTGGACGAATATCAGGGTAAAAAGTTGCTGGCATCTTACGGTGTACCGACAACGAAAGAAATTCTGTCATCCACCGTGGAGGAGGCTTTGCGGGCAGCCGCGGAAATCGGTTGTCCGATAGCGCTAAAAGCCTGTCACTGGGAAATCATGCATAAAAGCGGGAAGGGACTGATCGCCCTCCATGTGGAAAATGAAGCCCAGCTCAAAAAAGAATTTGCCGGCATCGTGAAAAAGGCAGGCAAACCCATTGCGGTGCTGGTTCAGGAAATGCTGAAAGGCAACCGGGAATTTCTGGCCGGTATGACCCGCTATGATGGATTCGGACCATGCGTTGTGTTTGGTCTGGGGGGTGTCTTTACGGAAGCTTATAAAGATTCAACCCTGCGGCTGGCCCCCCTTGCCGGTAGAGACGCAAGAGAAATGTGTGAGGAGATTCATGCCCACGAGCTTCTTGGCCCATTCCGCGGTTTGCCCGGGGTTAAAATTGACAGACTCTCCCGGGTCCTGCAAACGGTGGGAAACATCGCTCTGTTGCATCCGGAAATTGCCGAAATTGATCTTAATCCGATGATGATCCGGGGTTCTGAACCGGTGGTGGCCGACGCGCTGATTGTGCTCGGAAACAACATGCACGTCTGACGACCTGTTTCGGATAGGTTTGCCCTTTCCTGGTAACAGGTTTGGGTTAAACCCATCATCAGCGGCAGTCACCCTTTTCCCGGGCGGCTTTGATCATTCCGCAATGTCCCAGATCACAGGCTTTGCGGGCATCGGGGCAACCCCTCTCTGTGTTGCCCTGTTCCAGATCAATCATGGCCCGCATATAGAGTGCATCGGCATGATCCGGCTTCAGGCGAAGAACTTCGGTAAAATCCGCAAGGGCGTTTGGATATAAACCGAGCCGCGTGTAGGCCGCTGCCCGATTGTTATAGATCAGAACATAATCCGGCATCATAGGCTTGGCTTCCAGCGCCTTGTTATATTCAGCAACGGCTTCTTTAATTTTTCCTTCAGCGAACAGGGCCAATCCCAGATTATGATGGGCCAGATAGTTGTTTTGCGTCACCTGTATAGCATGACGAAACAGGTGTGTACTGTTCTCCCAGTAGCCGCATTGGCGCCAGGAAAAAAACGCCAGCAAGGAAAGAAAAAGAACTCCCACCGGCCATAACAATTTTCGATGAAGATTTTTTCCGGAAAAAAAACGCGGCACACCCCAGGCCAGCATCATACCAATTCCGATGAGAGGAAGATAGGTATAACGATCTGCCATTCCATGTTTGCCCACTTGAATAATCCCCAGAACCGGCAGGATAGCGATCCCGTACCACATCCACCCTGTCAATAAATAAGGCAGGCGTTTGGCCATGGCGATGACGATGACACTGATCACGATCATCAGGATGGCGGATCCCCAAAAAGACCACAGGAAACTTTCAGAGGGGAAAGGGTAAAAGAAGGCCAGGCCGTGGGGCCAGAATGCTTTAACGAGATAGGAGATAAAAGAAACGGTCGCGTTGCTGATTCTGGAGCTCAAGGAATAATAGATCGCCTCCGGATTAGACTGAGCGAGAAAGGCTGCTGCGGAAAAAACAATCGAACAGGCAAAAAGAGGAACTTTCTCTTTAAACGGCCATAATAATAAATTGGCTTTTTTAGACTCAAAGCGTCTCAGCGGCCAGTAATCCAGAAGCAACATGATGACCGGCAAAGTAACGACCATGGGTTTGCTCATCAACGCCAGGACAAAAGCGCTCAACACCAGTAGATATCGCGTGATCACTGGTTTCTCAACATAGAGGACATAAAGACATAATGTCAGCATCCAGAAAAAAGCGCTCAGAACGTCCTTGCGTTCGGCAATCCAGGCCACTGATTCCACATGCAAAGGATGCAGGGCGAAGAATGCAGACACAAAAGCGCTCTTCCAGATGGCGCCGGTCATGCGGTGAAAAAGCCAGAACAACATAAGCGTGTTCAGGAGATGCAGAAGAAGATTGGTCCGGTGAAAACCGCCGGCATTCAAACCGAAAAACCGGTAATCGAGCATAAGCGAAATCCAGGTTAGGGGATGCCAGAATTCGGCGTAGGTCGTGAAAAACGACCAGCAAATACTTTTCAGGGTGATGCCGGACTGAACCCGACTGTTTTCGGTCACATAAATCCCGTCATCAATGTTGACAAAGTCAAATTGGTTCACCTGCCAGTAAACGGCCAGCGTAACGACGGTTAGGGCAATGTAAACCAAGAGGATCTGTTTACGAGAATCAATACGTGTTTGCTTGAACATGATGATCCAGCCTTTGATAGAGGTGCCGCCAGAGAAAGAGAGATTTCACCGGCAAATCATTGAACGTAAAAAATACCACAGGTTTTTATGGATTTAGAATATTTGGAAACCCGTGAGGGTCCGTTCAAAGAAAATAGTCGTCAGAGGTGCTATGGCCGTGACATCTTGCTGTCGGATAACGCTTTCAAAAAAAGCCTATCGTTTTTTCCCTGGTTTTTTCAGAAGGTCTCCCAGCGTTCCCATGGTCTTCGGCGATTTTGAAAGGTAATTACGGAAATCATTTTCATCCGCATCAACCGGTGTCTTTGGGTCGTTGCCGGTAAAATCCAGAGAAATCTTTTTATTTTCACGGTCAATCTTTTCAATTTTCACTTCCAGTTCTTCGCCGGGTTTCATGACATCGCCTGCATGTTTAATCTTTTTGCCGCGTGCCAGTTTGCTGATATGCAGCAGGCCTTCCACACCGGCCTCCAGGGTGATGAAGGCGCCGAAATGGGTCAGGCTGGACACCTTGCCTTTCAGCACGCCTCCTTCCGGATGCTTTCTGACGAATTCATCCCAGGGGTTTGGAAGATTTTCCTTGATGGATAAGGTGATGCGATCATTTTCCCAATCCAGATTGATAATGGCGACTTCCACCTGATCGCCCGGGGCATAGACCGTTTTGGGATCTTCAATCCTTCCCCAACCCATTTCTGAAACGGGCAGAAGCCCCTGAAGGCCGCCAAGATCCACAAAAGCACCGAATTTCTGCACGCTCGCCACGACGCCGCTGACCGTCATTCCCTTTTGCAGAGAATTTTTCAGAGCGGCTTTTTTTTCTTTTTCCGCTTTTTCCAGCAAAGGACGGCGTGACAGAATAATATTGCGTCCATTTTCCGAATATTCGGAAACGATAAATTCAAACTTTTTACCGATGTAGGCCGCAGCATCATCTATTTTTTTAATATCCATCTGCGAATAGGGACAGAAACCGCTCACGGTCGGGTTAATCCTCACGGAAAAGCCGCCTTTTATTTCCTTCTCGACGGTTGCATCCATGGGGATCTGGCTTTTAAAAGCGTCATAGAGGAAATCACTAATGCTCTTGCTGGTCAGTAGTTTGGTGGTAAAAAGTTTTTCACCATGACGTGAATGAAGAAAGTAAGCCGTGATGGGGTCGCCTTCTTTCACTTTCAGGTTGCCGCCTTCGTCCAGCAGCTCTTTTTTATCCAGATAACCTTCGCTTTTGGCTCCCAGGTCAATGAAGATCCAGTCCGCAGTGATATTCACGATCACGGTATCAATCCTCTCTCCTGCCGAAAAACGCCGTGGATTAAGGTTGGATTCACTGAGCAATTCTGAAAAACTTTTTGTCTCTTCCATTCATCTTCCTCTTTTCATGGCCATTGAAGCGCCGGATTTGATGCTCCGATAACATAAAAAAAATAATTTGTCTTTGATTTTTTCCGACATTTTATCTGTGGAAGGCTTACCATCCGCCGGATTTCAGCCTGCCCGCTAAAAATTTCTGGAAATTTGTAGCAAGATGTATTATGAAAAACATAAATTATCTAAGGGATTAAAATTCTTATGCGTTTTGAAATTTCTCGTGGCGGCAGCGGACTGACGTATGAAATCCGTAATATCGTTCTGATTGCCAATCAACTTAAAGATCTGGGTGTAAACATCATTTGGGAGAACATCGGCGATCCGGTACAAAAGGGAGAAAAAATTCCCGACTGGATGAAGGAAGTTCTTACAGAAATCATCAAGGATGACTTATCTTTTGCCTATTCTCCAACCAAGGGCATGGATGTCACAAGACAGTTTCTGGCCGACCGCCTCAACCGACGCGGCGGTGCGCAGATTACACCGGAAGACATCATTTTTTTCAATGGCCTCGGTGACGCGATTGCCCGTGCCTACAGTTCCATTCAGGTTGACGCCCGCATGATTATGCCCGAACCGACCTATTCTACGCATTTTATGGCTGAAGTTCTGCATGCTTCCTTTCCGCCGAATACCTACCGCTTGAACCCCTATAACGGTTGGCACCCGGATATGCGCGAGCTGGAGCAAAAGGTTCGCAGCCACAGAGCCATTGTGGGAATCCTGGTCATTAATCCCGACAATCCCACCGGGTTTGTGTATCCTGAAGAGACGCTTCGCCATGTCGTGCGGATCGCAAAAGAAAACGATCTCTTTCTGGTCTTTGACGAAACCTACCTCAATATTGTATTCAATGACAAGCAAACTATACCGCTTTCCGATATTGTCGGTACCGTTCCGGCCATCAGCATGAAGGGAATTTCGAAAGAACTGCCCTGGCCGGGATCCCGTTGCGGCTGGATGGAAATATACAACTCCGGCAAGGATCCGATCTTTGACCGTTTTATTAACACGATCCTGCACCAGAAAATGTCGGAAGTTTGCTCAACAACCTTGCCGCAACTGGCGATTCCGAAAATCATGACCCATCCCGAGTATCATCATTATCTGGATGAACGCAAAAAGCATTATGAAAAGCTTTCCAATATCGCTTACGACATTTTAAAAGATGTTCCCTGCCTGATGGTCAACAGAACAGACGGCGCTTTTTATATGACAATCGTTTTCAACGAATCCGGGCTCAACAGCAACCAGACACTGCACATTCCAAACAAGGGCGTAAGAGATGTGGTGGAGAATTTGGTCAGAGCGCCGATTGAACACGATAAGAGATTTGTGTATTATCTCCTGGCGTCAACGGGAATCTGCGTTGTCCCGCTGACCTCTTTTTTTACACCGCTGCTGGGCTTCCGCATGACACTGCTGGATAAGGATGAAGCGGAATTTGAACACACGGTGAAAACGATTGCCGAAAAATTTACCGAATACATTGACTCGTCCAGCAAAGGGATCCAGACGGCAATTCATTTGACTTAAGTCAGTTTCTCCATGAGCTCGCCCGGTGGTATTGCAGCGTGAATCCGGCGGACGCCCGTCCTTCAAATAAAAAAGAGCAGACGATTTTCCCCCGTCTGCTCTTTTGTTGTTGAGAGCCGTCTGCGCGGCCCAAACGCCGTCAGTACGAAACTTTCAGCGTTATCATTTAGAATCTGCCGCCCCCGCGGTTTCCACCACCCCCGCTGCGATTGCCGCCTCGGAATCCACCCCCGCGATTGCCGCCGCTCCGGTGGCCTCCTCCGCTACCGGAACCGAATTCTTTTTTCGGTCTGGCCTCACTGACGGTTATGGACTTGCCATCCAGCGTACCGCCGTTGAACCTTTTAATCGCTTCCGCGGCACCCTCTTCCGTTTTCATTTCGACAAAGCCGAAACCTTTGGACTGACCGCTGAATTTGTCTTTGATGATCGTCGCGGACGCAACTTCTCCCGCTTCGCTGAAATTGGATTTAAGATCTTCATCCGTAATCTTATAAGACAGGTTGCCGACATACAAATTTTTGTTCATTTTTATCCCCTTTCTTTTTATTTAACCTTCATTCCCCGATGGGGTGTCACAAAGCATCAATATCACCCCCATCCGTCTCCTGGTTGAGAAGGAAGGAAAAAGTGAGGGGCTTGCATGCCTTACCTCTTGAGCTTCAGAAAAGCTCTTTGCCGCTTAAAGCGAAAAACCACCATGCTTCAAAGCTTTGGTGGTTGTGTTTCTTCTATTAAGAGCCGTGAAATTCTCTAATATGAACACACTTAATTTTGCTTACGATTTAAATTGCTCATATTGCCGGGGAATAGTCAAGATATATTTTTCGGCACCACTACACATGGAAACGGACTTCCGTTTACATGAGAATGAACGGTTGTATAATTATCCATACCGACCACATTAAATCTTTTCCTTTTACACGTTACAGGGCATCAATTTTATATGCATGGATAAAACGGAAATTTTTTGTTTTAATTTCAAGATTCATACGAAAAAACATAAAAACGCCGAATAAAGATAATTCTTGCTATTTATGAATAATACCTGTAGAAGCTGCGCCAGTGATCGCGATAGTTAGTTGCCTCCCCTCCTTTCTACTTCAGAAATTTCGGCAGGAAAATCCGGCTAATCGTAACCGAATCCAACTTTAGCGCCGAATTGAAAGCCTTTTAATGCTTGCAATTCGGCACACGGCGATGTGTTTTTTAAAAACCGCGACGAATAGAGCCGGGTTCAAATGTCACAATACTGAAAAAAGAAGGAAAAAGAAAAAATGAGTTTTGAGAAGTTTGAGTTAAATGAGAAAATTTTTGCCGGTGTTCAGGCGTGCGGCTATCAAGTGCCGACTCCCATTCAATTACAGGCCATCCCGCCGATTATGGAAGGCTGCGATGTCATGGGACTAGCCCAGACCGGAACGGGAAAAACGGCGGCGTTTGTGCTGCCGATTTTACAGCGGCTGATGAAGGGTTCGCGCGGTCATATCCGTGCGCTGATTATTGCGCCGACACGCGAACTCAGCGAACAGACCCATCAATCCATTGGGCAACTGGGGCGCAGAACCGGTCTTAAGAGCGCGTCCATTTACGGCGGCGTAAATATCAATGGCCAGATCAACAAACTGCGGAGCCATGTCGAAATCATCTCCGCATGCCCCGGCCGCCTGCTGGACCACATCAATCGCGGCACGGTCGATTTATCCCGGATCGAAGTACTGGTCCTCGATGAGGCCGACCACATGTTCGATATGGGCTTTCTGCCGGACATCAGAAAGATTGTGCAACACCTTCCCGCAAAGCGCCAGACCCTGCTTTTTTCCGCAACCATGCCCGAAGACATCCGTTCACTGGCCAATGATCTGCTGGTCAACCCGGTGAATATTAACATCGGCCACACGGCGCCGGTTGAAACCGTTACCCATCGTTTTTATCCGGTGCAAATGGACACCAAGACAGCGCTGCTGAAAGACATTCTGAATAAAACAGAAATGGATTCCGTCCTGGTTTTTACAAGGACAAAATCGCGCGCCAGAAGCGTGGCCCTGCAACTGGACAAATCGGGATATAAAGTTACTTCGCTGCACGGAAATCTGACGCAGCAGAAACGCCAGCTCGCGCTCGACGGTTTCCGTGACGGCCGTTACGAAATCATGGTCGCGACCGATATCGCCGCCCGCGGCATTGACGTGATCGGAATCTCCCATGTCATCAATTACGATATGCCCTCAACGACCGATGCCTACACGCATCGTATCGGACGGACGGGACGTGCCGCCAAAACCGGCGACGCTTTTACCTTTGTGACCGGTGAGGACATGGGACTTGCCCATTCGCTGAAAAAAATGCTGGGAGAGAAGCTCGAATACCAAAGCGTTGATGGATTGACCATGAGCATGCCCGTTGACGACAGGACTCCTACCCGTCACCCTAACGGAGGAAGAGGTCTGCAAACCCATCATGGAAGAAAAAAACTTTCTCCCAAGGCGCGAACCAACAGCAGACCCGGACAGCGTTCCTTTTCTTCTTCCAATCGCAGCCAGTGGGCACATTAAACAAAAATTTATTTCTTGAGGAAGACGGCGCGGACTGTCTTCAGGACATTTCAACCTGCCTGTCTTATCCGGTTCCCATGCCGGATAGGATATGGCCAATGAAGTTTTTTCCCGGTGATGGACAATATCTGCAAGATTCTTTGAAGACGGGCGGGAATGGATCAGAGCCTCTTTACAAGGAAGGATATCCCTCTGCCAGTCCCTATCCTTTGGTAAAAATCATGATATGGCTTATGACCTGATTTTCCTTTTTCTTGTTTTGTTGGCTTGATGACCAATTTTCAAATTATTAACTTCTGAAATTCTGTTCTGAATGATACGTTTTTGAATATCATTTTCCGGTTTATATTGTTTTATTAAATTTTCGATATCTGAAATTATTGCTTTTGTTTTTTCACAGTCTTTTGCATTATTTTTTTCCTTGCTGATTTTAATCTCTTTCTCAATTTCCTTGAGAATTTCCAAATTGTTCATGATGCGCTCCTACCCCCTTCTTTTGTTTAACCGGTTATTATCAGATGTTTCACCTGTAAAGACGAATCCGTTTTCTGCAACGTGGGGATGTTGAGGGTTGGGTGATTTTCAATTTGTGAACGTCTTCGCATTCACTGTACACTTATGGAATAATAAAACAATCATTATATGTCGGGATGTGTTTTCCGGCGATGCCGAACGTCATTTAATTAATCTCTGTTGCATTTTAAAGATGGCGAGAGGAAACATGACCAGGCAGAAAACGGTCAGATAGCAGAAACTGACCAGCGCCCCGGTATTGAGCATACCCAGGCTCAATGCGCGGGTCAGATAGACCAGGTGCGTAAGCGGTAGTGTCCAGGCGAAATATTGGGCCCAGAGCGGCAGGCCGCTGATCGGGAAAAATGTACCGCTGAACAAAAACATGGGAGTCACAAAAAGAAAAACGGGAAGGTTAAAAAGGTCGATTTTTTTCACTATGCCGGTAAAAACCATCGCCACAGCGCCGAAGGCAAATCCGCCCAGAAAGGACACCGGAATGATCAACAAACCCAGAGGGTAACGGACCAGCCCGAAGCCGCTGATCACCATCAGCATAATCACCGTGCCAATGACCGATCGGGTTGCGCCCCAGACGATTTCTCCGGTGATGATCTCCTCAGCGTTGAGTGGTGTGGCCATCATCGCGTCAAATGTTTTCTGATAATACATCCGGACAAAGGAACCATACGTGTTTTCAAAAAACGCGTTATTCATCATGTTGATTGCGATAAGCGCCGGTGCGATAAAAAGAACATAGGCGATTTCTCTGGAAGCGAAATGGACTGATGTGATCATTCCGCTGAAGCCGATACCAAAAGCCAGCAAATAAAAAAACGGTTCCAAAAGAGGCGGCAGAAAGTTTACCCTCCAGCTTTCGCGGTAAACGGTCAGGTTGCGTTGCCAGACCCGGATAAATCGAAGGGATATTTGAACGTTCATTCCCTGAGTTCCCTCCCGGTCAGTTTCAGAAACACATCTTCGAGGGTTGCTGAGCGCAGCACGCAGCTCTTGTGCGAAAAGCGGCCGCAGATTTCGTTATAGAGGTCATACCCGTTGTCGGCGTAGATCATCAGACGATGCCCCAAATCCTCCTGCCGGACCTTCCTTTCCCGGGAGAAAACGCGAATCGCTTCCTCCGGTTCAGCTATCTCAATGATATTGCCGCCCGTATATTCGCTGATGAGCGACCGGGGAGAACCCTGCGCCAGAATTTTGCCATGGTCCATAATCACCAGATCGTCGCAGAGGCGCGCCGCCTCGTCCATATAATGTGTCGTCAGGAGAATGGTCATGCCTTCTTTTTTCAGGCTCTCCAGACGTTCCCAGAGCTGGTGGCGCGATTGCGGGTCAAGGCCTGTGGTGGGTTCATCCAGAATCATCAGTTCAGGCCGGTTGATCAGAGCGCGGGCGATGACCAGCCGTCGGACCATCCCCCCGGAAAGCTCCGAGGTACGGGCGTTCTGGCGATATTCCATGGCGAAATATTTCAGCAGGACAGAGGCCCTTTCCCGTGCCGTTATTTTATCAATGTTGAAATAGCGGGCAAAAACTTCAAAGTTCTGCATCACGGTCAAATCGGGATCCAGGGTGTTCTCCTGCTGGCAGACGCCGATGCGCGCTTTGATTTTTCTGGACTGTTTTTTGATGTCCATGCCGAAGACATGAATGTCACCGGAGGTGATCGGAGAAAAGCCGTAAATCATTCTGATGGCGGATGTTTTACCGGCACCGTTCGGTCCGAGAATGCCGAAACACAAGCCCTTGTCCACCGTAAAGGAGATGTCCTTTACCGCGGTCAGTTCACCAAAAGATTTTTTCAGATTGCGGGCAACGATCACCGGCCCGGTTGCATGAATATCCGACATCATTCTCTTCCACCACTTTGCGTAAACTTACGTTAATGCCGACATTCCTGTCAACAAAAAGAAAGGGTGCATTTTTATGTTTGACGAAACAAATTCCTTTTATTATAGTCATTTAAAGATTGACCATATCTTTGCTGAATCACAATATGATAAATGGAGGATCAGAGCATGAGTAAATCAATGGATAAAGGGAAAAAGGACGCAAAGAAAAAACCGGCCAAATCCGTCAAAGAAAAGAAAGAAGCCAAAAAATTAAAGAAGTCAGCTAAAGCCGGCCTGTAGTCCGCGGCATGAAGCACGTCTGACAGGACTCATTATGAAAATCAAATTTCTTGGGGCGGCCCGGGAAGTGACCGGATCCTGTTTTGTTATCGAAACCGATCGGGTAAGGTTTGCCATTGACTGCGGTATGCACCAGGGCGGATCGGAAACAGAACAACGCAACTGGGATATAGACGTCTACGACCCGTCCCGCATCGATTTTTTCCTGATTACCCATGCCCATATTGATCATTCAGGCCTGCTGCCCCGGATGGTCCAGAACGGATTTCGCGGTCCGATTTACGCCACGGAACCGACGGGGGAACTGATCAAGATCCTGTTGCTGGACAGCGCTCATATCCAGGAAACTGAAGCGTTGTCCAGAACGAAGAAGTTACAGCGTTTCGGCAAATCCGAAAAGGCTCTGCCGCTCTACACCAAGAAAGACGCCCAGGCGGTGTTTCCTTTAATTCAAGCAAAAAAATACAATAACCATTTTTCCCCCGCTTACGGCATACAGGTTAACTTTCAGGATGCCGGTCACATTTTAGGCGCGGCCATCCTGGAAGTTTTTATTGAAGAAAACGGTGTCCCGCTAAAGCTGGTTTTTTCAGGTGACATCGGCCGCCGTCACCAATTGCTGATGAAAGATCCCGTGAATATCCATGATGCCGATTATCTCTTTATGGAATCCACCTATGGAAATCGTGATCACAAAGGCGAAGAAGACAGTCTCAATGAAATGGCTGAAGCGATTGACTACAGTTATTCCAGGGGCGAAAAAATTATCATTCCGGCATTTGCCGTAGAGCGAACACAGGAAATGCTTTATTCGCTCTATCTGCTCCACCGTGACGGCAGGCTCCCCAAAGACATGCCGGTGTTTCTGGACAGCCCGCTGGCCATCAAAGCCACAGACATCTTCCGCAGGTACCGCTCATATCTGGATAATGAAACCAACAGTCTCCTGAAAAATGGCGAGGATCCTCTGGATTTGCCCCAGTTACAGTTTTCTTCCTCTACGGAACAATCTATGGCGATTAATGTCATGCAGGGTCCGGCCATTGTAATTTCCGCAAGCGGCATGGCCAATGCAGGAAGAATCCGGCATCATCTGCGGCACAACTTGTGGCGTCCGGGAGCCAGTATCGTTTTTGTCGGCTTTCAGGCGCAGGGAACGCCAGGCCGAAAAATAGTGGAGGGCGCGAAAAAAATCCGGATTTTCAATGAAGACATTGCCGTCAAAGCAAAAATATGGACGATCGGCGGTTTTTCCGCCCACGCCGGACAAACCCAGCTGTTGGAATGGCTCGGCAATTTTACGAATAAAAAAATGCCGGTCTTCCTCGTCCATGGAGAAGCGGCTACTCAAGACTTGCTGGCGTCATTAATCAGGCAAAAACTCGGTTTTGAGGTTGCTCTTCCGGAATATCTGGAAGAAATCATGATCACGGCAGGTGCTCAACCGCAAACCCAAAAACGGCTGCCGGTTACCCCGCAACCGGTGGACATGGGCCCGTTACTGGCCGAGTTGAAGGCGAAAATTGAACACATCCACGATCAAATGGAAAATATTCAATCCCTGCCCGCCTCGCGGCAAGCTGAATTTCTCGATTTCCTCAAGCAGGCCAACCAGAATATTGATGAAATAAAAATAAGAGATCGTAACGCACGGAAGTAAAAGGAAGGACGCCGACCCGTTTTTTGTTCCTGTTTCCCAAACACCGAGAAACGATGGTTTACGGTTTCGCAACGATATACTCGCGGCACCCTGAAGAGTATTTCTAATCCGTAATCTTGTAACTGAACGAAGCAATGATATGCAGACGCGAAAGGTTATATTGTGCAGGCAGCGGTTCGTAAGGCGCGGCCTCTTGAACCACAGTTAACGCGCCATGATCAAGGTCCGGGGATCCCGATGATGACACAAGGGTCACATCGGTCAGTCTTCCACTGGCATCAATGGACATTTTCACAACCACATTGCCCTCTTCAAGGTTATCATATGCTTTTTGAGGGTACTTCCAGATCCGGAGAATTCTTTTTTTGATTTTTGCCAGGTAGTTGACGTATTTGACCTCGAGGCTTCCCAAATCCACCGTGTCTTCACGCCAACCATGATCATCGCCCGCTGTTCTCTTTTCCTGCCTGGCGGATACCGGTTTTGTTTTTTCTTTCTTTGTTTCTTCCGGGTTTTCTTTAGCGGGTTCTTTTTCCTGTTCCGGCTCCGGGCTGCTGATGTTGACGGAGAGGACATCAATTGGATTAACGTGATCACGCAAATCAATCATCCCCGCAAGCCCCAGCACGGTCATATGAATGACAACGGATATCACAACCGGCCACAGGATGGTTTTTTTGTCCATGATTGTTTTTTCCTATTCCGCCATAGATTCAACACGCATCTGTTGACGCCGCCACCATATACGGCATGACAAACAAAATCAATCCTCTGAATCTACATAAAAATGATCATATCCTTTCATGAAAAACGCCCACGGCAATCAATAACAGCTGGAATGATTCTGACGAAAAAAAACGGGCAGATTTTTAAACCGGCCCGTTTTAAAAAAATCCTGCTGTCCGCTTAAGCTTCAATATTTGCGCTGACAACCGAGGCAATCTGCATCATATCAATCGTTTGGCCTTCTTTTAACTTGGTGAAATCAACGACCTTGCCGCTCGATGTTTTTACTTTGGTGTTATTGACGATCTTAATTAATTTGGCATCAACCACGATGTTCTTTCCGGCGTTCTCCGGCTTTCCGTTTACTTGGGTGGTCTGCAGTTTTTGGGCTTTAATATAATCCCAAAGTTTTTTGGTGATTTCTGTGCGGGGAAGCGCCTTCGCTCCCAAAAGCTCCGCCAGATCCGACTTCAGTTTTACCGGTTTGCTCAATCCTTTTTGCTCTGCCATAGTTATTGCCTCCGTTTTAAATATTTATTGGTGTTTTTTTCAATGGGATGTGCGTTGGACGGAGTATAAAAACTTTCCCAGATGGATGTCAAGAAAATATTGACTATAGAATTTTGACGGAAGATCAATGGCTTGTGCCGACAACTTATGAAAAATGCGATGTTACAATTTCATTGACACAGGCAACTTCTTCTTATACTTCAATGCCTGAATGAACCGTATATCACCAATCTGCGCAGGAGAAAAACGATGCCAAACCGGACCACGAGAAACCGCTCTTCAAAAATCCCCAGGGGAAGAACCCTGCTTCAGGAACCGCTTTTAAACAAAGGGACTATTTTCAGCGAAGCCGAGCGTGAAGCCCTGGGTTTGAAAGGCCTGCTTCCTCCGCGCGTCTTTTCTCCGGCGGACAGAGCTCTGCACATCATCAACAATGTCCGGCGCAAGACGACCGATCTGGAAAAATACCTCTATCTTGCCGGTCTGCAGAATCGTAATGAACGTCTTTTTTACCGTGTCCTGATGGATAATATGCAGGAACTCATGCCGATTGTCTATACCCCGACCGTTGGCCAGGCCTGTCAGGAATACAGCAAAATTTTCAGCGAACCCCGCGGAATTTTCATCACCAAAAACGATCGCGGCCGAATTCAATCAATCCTCAAAAACTGGCCGCAGAAAAATGTCCGCGTCATTGTGGTCACCGACGGCGAGCGGATTCTGGGCCTGGGTGATCTGGGTGCCAACGGGATGGGCATACCCATCGGCAAACTGGCCCTTTATACCGCCTGCGCGGGGATTGACCCGAGGTTGTGTTTACCGGTAACGATCGATGTCGGCACCAACAATGAGGAGCTGCTGAACGCTCCGGATTATCTCGGTCTTGCGGAATCGCGCTTGCGGGGGAAAGAATATGATGCGCTCATTGACGAATTTATGGCGGCGGCTTCCAAAGTTTTCCCCGGCGTCATGATTCAAATGGAGGACTTCGGTAATGTCAACGCGTTTCGTCTGCTTGAAAAGTATCGCAACCAATACTGCATGTTTAATGACGACATTCAGGGGACGGCTTCAGTGGCGCTTGCCGGCCTTTACTCCGCACTCGGCATTAAAGGTGGAAAACTTTCTGAACAGCGCCTGCTTTTCCTGGGCGCGGGAGAAGCGGCCATCGGCATTGGCGATCTGGTTTCCTCGGCCATGATGGAAGAAGGGTTGTCTTTATCCGAAGCGCGTACCAGCTGCTGGTTTGTGGATTCCAGGGGGCTGGTAGTCAAAAGCCGAGCAGATTTGGTCGAACACAAGCGCCCTTACGCAAATGATTACCCATTCCATAAAGACCTCCTTGCCGCTGTTGAAGCATTGAAGCCGACCGCCATTATCGGCGTTTCCGGTCAGCCGGCCACCTTTACGCCGGCAATCCTCAAGGCGATGGGCAGGATAAACGAACGACCGGTCATTTTCGCTCTCTCCAACCCGACCTCCAAGGCGGAATGCACCGCGGAAGAAGCCTACCGCTTCACTGAAGGACGCGCCATTTTTGCCAGCGGCAGTCCTTTCCCGGAAGTCAACATGCACGGGAAGATGTTTGTGCCGGGACAAGCCAATAACGCTTACATTTTCCCGGGCGTCGGTCTGGGAGTCATTGCCTCTCAGGCATCGCGTGTAACAGATGAAATGTTTACCGCTGCCGCCAAATCTCTGGTGGAACAGGTCACGGCAGAAGATTTAGCTACCGGGTGCCTTTTCCCCTCCCTGAAGCGCATCCGCGAGGTATCGGCCGGTATCGCAGTGGCGGTAGCAAACGTTGTATTCAGCAGAAATTACACATCAATGGCCCAACCTGCGGATCTGCAAAACCATATCCGGTCGGTCATGTACGAACCTGAGTTTCAACCATATATTTAAAGCCGGACAATGATCACCGGTTGCCTTATAAAAGATGTTACCCAAGCCGTGTAATCTTTTTGAATTTCATTTGTATAATCGTGATGAACTCAAAAGGGTTCAGGCGTTCAAGTTGTTTTGTCAGCACGTCTTTTGTGTTTTTAAGAAATAAAGGAGACGGTTCTGTTCAACTGACCAAACGGCTCCGGTTTCACAATGTTCTTGACACACAAGAAATTATCTCTTACTCTTTACCAAAACGATTTCTTGTTAATGAATTTCAAACCTTTTGAGTAAAATACCAATAAACGTTAAAGATCATGGAGGAAGGAAAATGAAGAAACAAAAATTGTGGTTCATTTTTTGTCTGGTGCTGATCGTTGCCGTTACATTTGCCGCATGCAGCAGTAACGATGATGATCACGATAAATTATCGACAAAAGGGAATCTGACAGCTTCCGATGAACAAATCAAATCGACGGTGGCTTATCTGGGTACTGTTCCCTCTTATATCAGAACCGCTTTTGATGCGAGGTTTACCAATAACGCAGGTGCGGTAACGACAGGCGTCAAGAACCTGGTAGTTTCTTCAGACGCATTGGCGTCGGACGGTGAGACGGTGTATGATTGTTACCGTTCAGGAGCAACCATCATTGTTGTTCATCCGGATATTGATGCCCTTTCCGAATGGTGTAGTCGCCATGATGTGCCATTCATCGGTACGATACTTTCCGGTGACGGCATCTTGATTTACGCTTTCAACAACAAAGGCGCTTCCTATTCAATGGACGATCCATCCGCTGTAGATGACGATGCCCAGAAACGTCTGAATGATTACTTGAATCCTTTTGTGTCCTGGGTGAACCAGACAAATCAGGGAGCTCCGCTGTCCGGATCTCCGCCCTTGTCATCCAATGAACCGGCAGACATACAAAAGGTATTTGATTACCAAACGATTAACCATACATTCAATATGAAGCTTGAGAAAACTCTGGGCACGGTTCTCTGGTCTGCCCCGGACATAGTGACAGTGACCGGACAGACGTCTTTGAAGATGACAATCTATCCGCTGTATGCTTTTGAAGACCAGATGGCTCCCGGCGACTATTACGTTGTGAATGCCACCACCATTGTGCATAACGCTTCAATGTACAAGGGCCATTTGACCGCTAAACATGGGGGCGTCAAGGTTCACATGGTTGCTTATATTATGGACAACCTGTATCTGAAGTTCTGGATGCAGGATGGGATTGCTGTGGATTTCCCGGCATCGGCGACCCCCACTCCGGCAACTACCGAATTATCTACAACATACACCGAAGGCATTTCATGGAGTTTAGGGGGAGCCGTCACCGGTGGCGTCGCCGCCGGCGCTCCTACCGGGACACTGACGATCAACGCCGGTGTTACGGTCAACAATTCAACAACCCGAACGACACCGGACCTGATTATCCATAACTTGTGGCAAGATGCTAAGGTGCATTACCGCTACAAGGTCAATAACGACGCTCTCGGCTACATTCAGGGTTATTGCTCTATGCACGAGCCAACGGCTGTCATCAGCAAGGCCAACATGGAGGCACGCAATGCATGGGTCTGGCACGTCAGAGGCACCAAAGACCGTCAGACACAGTCGTTTACAGGGACTGCTTACGTGTCGCCGACCTATACCGCCATGCGCTGTTATTCATCTGTAGCCGACTCAAAGTGGTTTGATTTTGACGATGCCATTGAAGAACTCCAGAAGTATTACACCTTCCGGATCAATCCCCCCAACCGGGTACCTACCGGACGGCTACAGCTGAAAAACACAATGGGCGCCGGCACCTATGTGACCAATATCAAACTTTGGAAGGAAACCACCAGTATCAGCAGTAAGCCGGATTACTCTTTCGACGAGAGCATCGCGTCGGGGAATGAAGTCGTCAAAAATGTGGAAGCGGCTAAATATAGGGTTCAGATTGAGGCAGGTCCCAGTGCCTCCGCACTGAAAACCTACAGCACGGTGAAAGCCGTTTCGATTACCCGCGGTGACGTTTCGGTACTCAATTCAGGCTTTGATTTCCAGGAGGGCGCACTGAAGTAACCCCCGACAGCCTATGAACCTGGGGCAAATACCCAATATGCGCATAATGCAATTGTTGCATAAGCTGTTGATTTATTTGGTGCCCCTGGCGCGAGTCGAACGCGCGGCACACGGATTAGGAATCCGTTGCTCTATCCTACTGAGCTACAGGGGCAACCGTTGAAAGTTCAGGCGGTTTAACATGGTTTATCGGGGCTGTCAATCATCAGAAAGATTGCTGCTCAATCCGGGGGCTTTTTCGTAACGGCATCCTGATTATACTTCGGTTCGAATTGATTTTTTGCCGACCAGAAAGATGGCAGGTGGCGCAGTAAATACATCAGGCTTCTGCGGTGCTCCCAGATACGTTTGCGGAACTTTTTGCGCCACGCTTTGTCGGAATAAAAACGCTTGACGTATTCGTTGTAGAGTTGATCCAGTCTCTCTTTAGAGGCAATTCCTCCGGGTACAAAAACAAAATTTAAACAATTCATCAGCCGCCAGTTTTCATTAAACGTTCCTTCCTCTTGAATAGACGCCCACAGGGGAGCTCCGGGAAAGGGTGTAAATTTGGCCATGTTCATATCGTCCAGTCCCAATGACATGATAAAATCCGATGTGCGGCGGATGGATGCTTCGGTCTCGCCCGGCAGCCCCATCATGAAAAGCCCTTTGGAGCGCAGGCCGGCTTTTTGAATCCTCCGCACCGTATCGCGGACTTCATCGAGTGATACACCTGATTTGTGCCGGGCAAGCATGTCCGGATCCGCTGACTCAATCCCCAGTGAAACCATCAGGCAGCCGGCATCTTTGAGCATCTTTAATAAATCATCGTCCGTATAGCCCACGCGCACGGCACAGTTAAAATGAATGCCGAGAGGATTACGGTTCAGATTTTCGCAAAGATCGATAACACGCTTACGGTTGGCGGTGAATAAATCATCGTAAATATTGATGTGCCGCACACCGAATTTTTTACGCAAATAAGCCATGTGTTCGTAAATGTAGGCGGCTGAATTGTACCGGAAACCTTTTTTAAAAACGGAGCGGTCGCAATAGGAGCACTGATACATGCAACCGCGCGACGTAATCATGGTTGCACCCGGGGTATGAATATAACTGAACAGGGGCAGATGGTAATCCCGAGGAAACCCTTTGAGTTTTTCATAAGCCGGAAACGGTAGAGCGTCTAAATCGGTTATTTTCGGCCGCGTCTCATTGGAGATGATTTCATCTCTGTTTTTCCAGATCAGGCCTTTGATGGCAGCGGGGTCATTTCCGGCGGCAAGCTCGGCAATGGTTTCTTCACCCTCCCCGGCAACCAGATAATCAAACACAGGAAAGTCTTTCAGAAGCTGATCTTCCAGCGCGGAAACATGAACGCCTCCACACACCGTTGCTATGCCGGGATTTTCTTTTTTAATGAATCCGGCAAGATCGGCGGCATCCAGAAAGGACGATGTTGTTGCCGAAAAGCCGACCATATGAGGTTGGCAGGCGAGGATGGCCTGTGACTGTTTTTGCAAATCAAGGGGAGCATTGGGGCCAAGGCAGTCGTAAACGGAAACGTCGTGTCCCCTCTTTGTCAGATAAGCAGCGATGGAAAGAAGTCCCTGCGGCACCATCCGGTTGGCAATGTCGGTGATGTCTCGTTTGCCGGGAAACCAGTTGAACCCGCGCGGATGCACCAGGACAATGCGTTTTGGTTGTTGTGCGAAACCCGTCATTATTTTGTTGTGCCTAAAACAAAAGCCTGTCTGTCCGAAGTCTGACCATTATAATGAAGAAAAAGCGTGTTTGATTTTTCCTGCAGGGTGCGGGCAATGCCAAAAGCCGCCGCAGTCGAATGAATACCGCAGCAGGGCAGGTAATCTTCAACGCGCCACCCATGTTGTCGCCAGTCATCAGCGGCCGTTTTTTTCATACGAAAGCCCGGGAGGAGAATCCGGTTTTTTTTCAAGGTTTCATTGTCCTGCGGAATCATCCCGGCTATCCTGCCGACGTTGCTTGAACCATCTTCCGACACTCTTGATTTGTCACTGAAACCGACGGCCAGAATATCACCGATATTTTCTTGTTCATCCCTGCCCAATAAAAGCCAGGAACTGCCTTCACCCATCGGAAATTCGCGCGAATTTTTATCAGACAGATTCACTCTTTCTCGGTATTCCTCAACCGTCGGCGTAAAAATATCGCAGCCGCCGACCAGTGCCAGTTCTATCTGGCCGCTTTCCAGGTAGCCTTGCGCCATCCAGAGTGCTGTTTCAAACGATAGTTCTTCCTGAGAAATGGTCAGCACTGTGCCGGTGACTTCGCAAATCCGTGCCAGCACAAATGCTGCGGCATTGCTTACTGAATTGGCAAACTGATTGGGGCTCGGGAATCCACCGCCTTTCTTGAAAACTTCCGTGATGAAAGGCATGATCTCATCAACGTTTCCCAGACCGGTTGCCAGAAATATTCCGGTTTTCTTGCCGTTCAAATAACCCGGTGATACTTTCTTCAAGCAGCTCAGCCCCCCGCAGGCCACCATTTTAATGAATCGTCCGGCGCGGCGCATAGGCTGTCCCATGACTTCATTGACCAGACGATCAGCGTTCAGCGGCAGTTCATTTTCTTTCCAGTGAGCGTCCTGATCGAGCACCAATGACGGGCCGATATGGCTTGCCGAAATAACAGACAGGATTGATTGTGGATTAATTTGTTTGTCGATTGTGTTCATCTCCATGTGTTCTGGCTTCCGCTTTTGTTTCACTCCTTGATGATCAAATAACTCGTGCATGTGCCGCCGAAGCCGAAAAAAGTGAACAAATAAGCCCCGTCTTTTGCCGCAATGTTTGCCTGTGACGGAGCAAAACCGATTTCAGGATCAATCTCCGAAAAGCCGAAGCTGCGTGGAAGACATCCCTGTTCGCAACAGGAAAGCCAGACGGCAGTTTCCACGGCGCCCGCCGCACCCAGCGAATGGCCTACCGCGCCTTTGAGAGAAACCACCGGAGGAAGTTTGTCTCCAAACAGCTTGACCAAACCCCTCCCTTCGGAAAGATCATTATCCCTTGTCCCCGTGCCGTGAGCCTTGATGGCGACAAGATGGTTTATGGAGACCTGGGCCAGAGCCAGGGTCTCTTGCACGACATTACACACGGTAACGCCGTCCAGACCTGCTGACGTCATACTTTTTATATCGTTGTATAAATGACCCCCGGCGAATTTATATGTCGCACCGGTCAATTCTCCAGACTCAAGAATGACCGCAGCCGCGCCTTCGCCAATCTGCATTCCGGCGCGTTTTGCGCAAAACGGACGACATTGATCGTCATCAAAGAGCAGGAGACTGGCAAAGCCATGCAAGGTCATGTTGAGCAGAGGTTCAAATCCCACCACAATGGCGCGGCGGACTTTTTCCCGTCGCAAAAGATCGGCCGCCACGACCAGCGCGTGTGAGCTGGAAACACAGGCCATGCTTAATGTCATCACCATTCCGTTGATCTTGTACTTATTGACGATTAATTCCGCCACTTCTCCGGGACCGCGGTTCCTGCAGGAAATTGCCGGCGATTCCTGGTCAGGATTTTGGTGCACCGCTTCCGTGAATTCATACTCGTTACGGATAAACAGGCCTCCTGTTGTACCGACAATCACACAGGACTCGGCAATTTCTTTTGCCGAGAGGTTCGCCCTTCGAAACGCCTCTTCCAATACGCTCTCCAGCATATTCATGGATTTGTCCAGCGGGTTACCGGGAAATGGCACCTCAAAAGCCTTGAGCTCGCGGTTGGTCAGGTGAGGGGAGTTCCCGACTGCCGCCAGCCGAACGTTGCCCGCGATCAACTGCCGCGCAGACTCCGGTGCGCTCCACCCCAACGAGGTTACGGCACCCCAGCCCCGCACATAAATCTCAGCTTTGTTCATTTTTTAACCTTTGGTGCACTGATGATAAAATCGGCCAGCGTGTCAAAGGATTGCATCGCTTTGGCCGCCGTCGAGGCGTTCTTCAATTCCACACCGAACACATATCTGATTTCCATGGCAATTTCCATGGCGTCGAGGCTATCGAGTATCAGAGGCCCCGGGCCGCCGATAAAGGGAACATCGGTGGGCACATCTTCCGGTTTCACGTCTGTGATTTCGCATGCTCTGATAATCAGTTCTTTGAGCTTGAAAATCAATTCTTCTTTCGACGATACATTCAGCGCTTTCAAATTATTTTCTACATCCACTTCACTTTCCTCCCTGCTATATAAAAACAGCCCAACGCAAATAGGGTTAAAACACTCAGCTTCGGAAAAATCGAAACAAACTCAACATCCCGCACAAAAACATCCAGATACGCCTGATGCGCCCAATACATCGGCGAGATCATCGCCAGCTTTTTCATCACCGGCGGCATCATCGCGTGCGGCACCATAATACCACCGAATAAGGCCATGAGAACCGCACCGGTTGCCGCCAGAGCTGATGACTGTTCGGGTGCTCTGGCTGTTGCTGCCACCAGCACGCCGAATCCCGTGGATGCAGCGGCAACAACCAGTGTTACCGGAACTAAATACCACGGATGCGACCCCAGAGTAAAAGGAAACGTAATCAGCCAGGGCATGATCAGGATGCCGACGGCGAGCATTAAAGCAAACTGAATCAAATTAATCAAATAGTAAGGGAGGAGCTTCCCGGAAACAATCAGACCGGCGCCGACCGGATAGGTAAAAAGCCTCTGCAGCGTGCCATCCGTTTTTTCCCGCAGGAAACCGATGGACATGGGAATAGCAATGAAGAACATCGCGAAGATTGACCAGCCGGGAACGCTGTTCTGCAGCGGACCGGGCAAGGTCCGGTTTGCCTTCTTTTTTTCGATGATAAAACTGGAAGACAGGGCTTCGATATCGTCCATTCCCATGACCACCTCGACGGCCAGTCTTGTCACCAGCGCACGCATGGCGGATTTGTAGCCGGCATCGAGCACAGGGTCAAATTCCATTTCCACCGGCACTTGCCCTTCATCAAAGCCTTCGGGTATGTAAATGGCAGCGTGGGCTTTACTCTCTTCAAACAGTCTGTCGTTGGCAAAACCGGCGGGACGTTCGACACGCTGAATCAGCGGGTTGGCGCTCATTTTCTTTTCCAGCATATTGGCTTTGGGCGTATGGGCGGCATTCTCAATGACCAGCAAAATCTGCCGGCCGGTTATTTTATCCATATAAGCGCCCTGTAGCGCCAGCGACAGAAAGAAGATCAACGCCATTGGCATGAGAAATAAAACCGGGATCGTCTGGCGCTCGCGTAATAAAACGAGCATTTCCTTGCGAATCAATTCTATCAGTTTTTTGAATATCAAGTGACTGACCCCATCGGTTATTCGTCGCGCAAACCGCGTCCGGTCCGCTCCAGAAAAAATTTTTCGAGGTTCTCGATGTCGCTCATCGCCCCATGGAAAATAACCGAACCCTTGTCCAGCATGGTTACCCTGGAACACAGACGTTGCGCCTCTTCCATCATGTGGGTACACAGGACAATCGAGATGCCCGTAGCATTCATTTTCTTCAGCACTTCATAAATATGATGGCGGCTCTGCGGATCAACGCCCACCGTCGGTTCGTCCAGCAGTAACAGCTGCGGCCAGTGTAGCAGAGCGACGGCCAGATTCAGACGACGGAGCATCCCGCCGGAATAGGTGGACACCCGCTTCTGCGCGTAGGGTAGAAGACCGGTTTCTTCCAGAACAGCGTGTGATCTTTCTTTCAGGAGCTTTTCAGAAAGCCCGGCCATCGTTCCGAAGACGCGCAGGTTCTCTCCGGCGGAAAGCGATGTATAAAGCGAAATGGGTTGTGGCGCGTAACCGATCGTCGCCAGCGCATTCCTGTGGTGGTTTTGAATGCCGTTAATCAAAATGCCGCCACGATATCCCCGCAACTGTCCCGTAATCAAACGCATCAGGGTGGTCTTGCCGGCGCCGTTCGGTCCGAGTAACGCGTGAAACTGCCCTTTTTCAACCGACATTGAAAAATCGCGCACCACCGGCTCTGAATCTGAAGTCACTCCCTTTCCCGGCAACTGGTTGTAGGAAAAGGTTACGTGAGAAATATCGAGCGCTTTCATGGTTTTAATCTGCCTGCCACGTTGCGGAGATTTTTATAAAGCTCTTCCTCTTTTCCCGCACAAATCAGCATCAAGCCACCCGCCTGGCGAAAGGACTCACCCTGTTTCCCTCTCTTTTTAATAATGCGGGCTACGACGACGGCGAACTCTCGCCAGGTGTCGCCGATCGCGGTCATCTCCTGCGACAGTGTCTGCAAATCGTGGGAACCGAAAAGATCAGCAGCTTCCTGCAGAAAAGCCGCGTACATGTACCGGAATCCCGCGCCACCGGTACCGACCTCTTCCTGCATGCGAACGATCATGCCCAGTTGACGGCAGGCTTCATCGAAACCCATTTTTTGTTCGATTTTTATGATTCTTTTTGCCAGAAATCGTATGCTGCGAATGCCGATAATCGGTATGGGAATCCGGAGCATCAGGTTCGATGTGTCCAGCATCCCCCGGATGCAGGCTTTCCGGATATCGGGACGAAGGTTAACGGATACCGGATAATACATGAAGCCTCGCGGCTCAAGCGGACCTCGTGCGAAGCGCGCTCTGATCAAATCTTCGGTTGAACAATCCATCGGCCTGTCGAGAACAGGGTCGCTGACGCGAAAACCGTTTTCGATTTCACGCAGAACGACGATATTGTGGCCGTTGAATTGAAAACGGAAACGATTGGGAACATACGAGAGCCAGTAAATGTTGGTGGTCAGGCCGACAATCTGGCCGCTGCGGAGCACACGGAGCATTTCCTCCATACCCTTCCCGGAATTACGGAAATGCCGCATGACAAATTTTCCATCAAGTCTTTTGGCCGCTTTGCGGAAGATGGCCCCCGGCTGCGCCCGATAGGTGGTAATCGGCAGACCGACAAATTTAATGAAAGGAAAATGACCGAAAAAAATACCGCTGCCGATACCGAAGATCATCGGCTCACTGATTTCCAATCCCCTGTCTCTGAATAAAGCCGCGGTCACGCCGGTTTCACAATGGGCGGCATGGTAGTGAACGAAAGGTTTTCCTCCGGCCGTAATTTCTGACGTAGTCAATAAAAAAGTTCCTTTCCGTTATTTTTGAGGCACGGTTTTCAATTCTTGAGTCCCGACCGCCAGGGCTTTTGCGTAGCGTTCCAGCAGGGAATCTTTGAGCTTGATAAAAATTTCCGGACGCAAATGTCGCTTGACCCGAAAAACAGCAATGCCGGCTGTCTTGCCCAGAATCTTCGGAATCATCTGACGGCGTTCCATATGATAGGCCAGCGGACTTTTTTCACCGGCCAGCACTGCCTTTCTGGTTTTTTCGACATGAACCGCCAGTTCGTCAACGGCCAGTCGATTGATAAATTCCTCTTCAGTCCAGCCACTGCTGGGAACAATCACGTATTTGCCTTCATCATTGACGGCGTAGCAGGCGCGCTTAATGCCTTCGTAATAGTCGATCGTATTATCCTGGGGAACTTCGCTTGCCTTCATATGCACATCCTGCCAATGGATATTTTTTATCTACTGCGCGACATTTCTTATACTAAATTTGAAAATGCTCAAAGGATTTTTTATCAACAAGGCCAAAGCGAGACAAATGCAGAGCGTTGCCTAAAGGTATCGACAATCGATGCTTTTTTAGGGTGCACCATCCTGGTTCTCCCGTGTTTTTAAATTTGAAAAAAGCTGCTTCCATGGCAGTTCATCTCTAGAATATTATGATCAATTTATTTGCGCGCCCGGTTCGACCCCTTTCATGATTTACGACACAACCGGTTTCTGCCCGAAGCCATAAAAAGCCTCGACGCTATTCAAAAGCCAGACCCGGTTCCGCAACGAGGGAAGTCCTCTTGAGCATAGTGCAGAGGAGGGCAACCTGTTCTTGCAGCAAACGGCTGTGTCTGACAGGGCAGGGCTGTGTCAGAAGTGTTCCGGGACGAGATAATATCATAGACACGGCTGTTCCGGAAATTTTCAGCAGACCACTTTGGGGCAACTCAGCAAGAAAACCATCCCGGCCGATTCATTTACGGTTTGTTATTTTTCCTGTCCTGAGCCATCAATTCGAGGACAGGGATAAAATTATATTTTGCAGCCACGTCATGCGCCGTATTTCCCGCATTGTTTCTGATATTTTGATCAGCGCCGTGCTTTAAAAGGAGTTCTACAATTTTAGCGTTTCCGTAATAGGAGGCTACCAGCAGAGGCGTGCTTCCCATGGGAATAGCTCCCTGGTTCTGAACAGATTTGATATTTGGATCGGCGCCTTTTTCCAGAAGGTATTCGGATATCTGATAATAATTATAATAGACTGCCCATAATAACGGGGTCCATCCCCATTTGTCGATGGCGTTAACGCTTTTACCGCCCTGCACCTGCGCTTGGACGGCGACCATATCAGCCTCAATAACCGCCTGGGACAAAGAACCGCAACCCATTACGGTCAACAAGGCAATGAATATGGAAATCCATAAAATGCTTTTTCCTGTTTTTTGCATCATCTTACTCCTTTCATTATTGATGAGTCATGATAAACGATTTAAGCACGTAAAGCTCTTATTCAATTTCTGTCATGTTATAGCCACTTCGTTTTTTATGTCAATCTTCAATGAGCGCAGGGGAAACCGGCATACAGCCATGCCGCTGAAATATGATGTATGAGAGCCCTACCGGGTCTCAATTTTTTTACCCAGAAACGGCTCGAAGTGATGCCACTCGAAAGGATGTTGACGGGCAAACACGGCCAGGTCTTCAGCGTAGGTCTGCGCCGATTCCTGAACGGCCTTTTTCCGATCTGCCCGTGTGGCGGCAGTCACTTTTCGTCCAGGCGACACCTTGATGCGATATTTACCGATGGCTTCCTGATAGACAAAAAACGTCATCAGCGGTGCGCCGGTCATCAGCGCGAAAAGATGCGGCGTATCGGGAAGACGGACTTCATGTTTCAGAAAATTTACCGTGACAAAACTCTGCTTGCCCCAGAGGCGGTCCCCGGTCATCGAAACAATACCGCCATCTTTCAAAAAATTGATCCCCTCGATCAGGGCAAAAGGTGATTTTTCATCTTCGGCTGTTACCACAATCTGAATGCCGCTTTTAGCCATGGCCTCTTTTTGAATCTGCTCAATCTGCTCTTTATGTTTGGCGCCCAGGTACAGCATAATCGGCAGGCCTTTTTTATTGAGCGTTTGCGCGGCGAGCTCCCAATTGCCGATGTGAGACATCAGTAAAATCGCACCGGTTTTTTTCTGTACCGCCTCTTCCAGATGCTCCCAGCCCTCCTTAATATATTGGATATCCTCTTCGTCGAAGCGGATGAATCGATGAATGTAAACATCGGTGAATTGATGATACTGCCGCCACGCGCACCAGAGGTGGTAGAAAAATCCCCTCTGCGGAAACAACGTGCGGTAAAATTCGAAGCTGTTGGCCACGCGCACGGGAAACAGGAAAAAATATCCAGTCGCGACAAACCAGGAAAAAATCCGGAAAAACCACAGCCCCAAACGCCGCGTCACAAAAAGTAGTATTTTATAAGGCATTATTTTCATTATTTTTCTTCCCTATAAACCATTTTTCTTCAATCCCCTCGGTGCCGGAGGCAAAAATCTTCACCGTAAAACGCGCCTGTTGCATGTGGCTGGCTATTTCCGCTTCCGTGCGGAACCGGTTGGATATGCCGGTCATTTTTAATCGGACTTCCTCTATCCGGCGTTTCCAGGGGTTGGGCTTGTCCGATGGAACGGTAGCCCGCACAATAAGCGTCCCATCAACGGACAGTTTGTCGAAAATACGTTGAAAAACGATTTGAACATCTTTGTCACTGACATAATGCAGCATATCCAGCATGAGCACATGATCGACTTGCCCTTCAACCTGCGGTAAATCCGGCGCGCTTCCGGCTTCCACCCCGCCACGGCGGCCAATGACGCGCGAAGCGATGAGAACCCTTTCTTCATCCGGTTCTATGCCAAACACCCGGGCTTGTGGATAAATTTCCAGAAGCCAGGTGGCGGGTACGCCGAAACCGCAGCCGATATCAATGATCCTGCGGGGATTCTTGACATACTTGTCCAGTTCCCTGAACATCGGATCCATCTTCATTTTCATGCGGGCAAAAACACGCGGATAAGAGGGTAGATGACGGTAACGCAAAACCGTCCGGCGCAGATGCTCGTCCGAACCGATCGCCAACTCTCCGGAAGGATACCGAACCGGCGCAAAGATCTTTTCCATCAGGACCGGCAGAATAAAATATGAGCCGATCAGCGAATAACCGATTCCCAGAAACGAAACGATGCCGATACTGCGTAGAAGTGAATGGCCGGCAAAGGCCAACACACCGAAACCGATTAATGTCGTGGCAGCTGCCAGAAATATCGCCAATCTGATGGTCTGTATCGCGGGGGATTGTCCATCAGGGTAGCGCTGATAGGTGCAGACATAATAGATGGCATAGTCGATACCCATACCCATAATCACAATCCAGAGCATGATGCCCGGAATATCCAGCGGATGGCCGATGAGCTTGAGCGTGCCGAGTGTTGCGCAAAGCGCAAAAACAATCGGCGCCAGGGTTGCCAAGGACAGCTGCCAGTCCAGGTAAAACAAAAACACAACAACAGCCAGGCCGATGCTCGTGATGAGAGCAACTTCCAGAAAAAGATTTTTCAGGAAATCACCAAGTCTTTTGCTGAATAAATCGGCATCGAAAACCCTGGCAAGACCGCTTTGGGATATTCGTTGAAAAAATTCATCCGCCTTATAGTGAGTCCCTGTACTGAGCAGGCTGAGTTGTGTATAGCCGTCGGGATTTTCAGCAATGCCCAGCATTTCATAATATTTTTCCGGAATAACGAAGGCGCCGGGGCCTTCCTGACAAATCAGGTTCCAGAAGGGTTCAAAAGCGTCAGGCACGAAGCCGTTTTCCTTTCCCGCGATGCTGAGATGGTATTTTAATTCAGATACACGATCTTGATTCCAGAATGTCTTCCAGGCGGCAAAGTTGCTTTTCGCCTCTTGGTTCGACGGGAACAAAATAGAAGGAAGAAAAACCGGCTTCAGCTTTTCTTGCAGCACATCATCGGAGAGCCGGTCCATCAGCCGGATATTTTTTTGCTGAAGCTGGACGATGTCCGGCGCTTCCAGCAGGACATAGCATTTGCCGGAGAGATTGCCCCAGACATCCTGCATCTTTTTATCGGCATTCATGGTTTCCCTGCTCATGGAATTCATGGCATTCAAATCAACATTGAAAACCGGCTTGGCAAAAAAAAGCATGACAAGACCGAAAACAACGGCGACGATAATCTTCCAGCCGGCGGGAGCGGCAATTTTATAGACGGCGTTTAAAAGGACGGGGTTGGTCGTTCTGGTTGCCGGCGGCATGAATGGAAATATCTTCGGAAAAACAAAGTGAACGAAGAGCAAGGCAAACGTGACGCCCAGCGCCGCAAATACACCGATTTGGGCGAGAATTTTGAAATCGCTGATCAGCAACAAGAGAAAGGCGCCAACGGTGGTCAGCACGGCCAGAAGCTCCGCCGGCCGGACTTCCCGGGCAACCTGCTTACCGCGCGTGGCGTGGGGCTGATCGAGAAACAAAAGATAGGTAATTCCCAAATCAACGGTGAAAGCCATAATTGCGCCGCCGAAACCGACAGCGATGATCGACATGGATTGAAAGAGGAATGAGCAGACCCATAAGGCGGCAATGGCACCTACCGAAGAGGGAAGCAGGGCAAGAAGTCCGATCAGCGGCCGGGGAAAGACAAAAATCAGCAGAAGGCCGATACCCAGCAGGGTAAGGGTCACGGCCATCTTCATGTCGCTTTTGGCGATCGTTTCGTTGTCCAGCGCGGCGCGATAAGCGCCGACCGGTGTCAGCGTAAATTGATTGTCGGAGCGGTTCAGTTCCTTCTGGCAATCATCCATGAGCTTTTGGATTTTTGCCGCCACTTTTGTATCCGTGCCTGAACCCTGGATTCTGGCAATAATCAGGGCGTGTTTGCCATCTTCAGAAATCAGTTGCCCCTGATAAAACTGCGCCTTGTGTGAAGGGAGCAGAGCGGACAACCGCCCCAAAATGACGCCGGAGAATCCCAGGGGATCTCGGGCAATCATTTCGCTCCGGCCAATCCCTTCAAGGTGTTCGAGGCTTTGCTTGTTTTGGGCCATCGTCTCCTTGATTTTTTCCGGTGTCAAAAGCGGTGCGATTTTTTGCTCCAGATCTGCAGCGCTCAAAAGCGAAGGCAAATTGTTCCTGACATGCGTGATCAGTTCAGGAAAGTTTTGGGCGTCCTCCCCGATGCCGACTTTTGTAAAAAGTCCGCTTTGGGCCAGTTTGCCGGTGAGGGCAACAGCGGTGCGGACCAGTTGATCGCGATCGGAAAATGTTTGTTCAAGATCGATGAACACCTTATCCTGGATGGGCAGGTGTTTGATCACCAGACGCGCGTCGGAAAGCACCGGATCGTTATGCGGCATCGACTCCAAAATATCCGTTTCGATTTTGAGATTTTTGGTTTCCCAGAAAAAGAGTCCCGCCACAATCAGCGCCGCTGTGATAACAATTGACCATTTGATCTGGTATTTACGCAGGGACATCTTGGGTTAAATCCTTTTATTCATTGGCATTTTGAAATTTTTTTAAAACATATTTCCCATGTGCTGGCAAGCCAAAAAGCCTTGCTTGGTCCATGTCCGGCTTGATCGGGGAAGCCCGCTTTTCAACATGATGATCCAAGTGGTTTCAATCCCCATCAGATTGTCGCAGGCCTGCATTTGAATTTTATCATTTCAATAAAAATATCCGACGGAAAATTAAACGGGTGAAAGTTGAGGAATTCCGTAGGAAATCAACAAAAGGACGAAAGTGGGAAATTCTTCCTCCTTCGAGATGGTAGCGAACACGAATGGGCGCCTCTATGACCGGTATGGCGTTTCTGTGAGCATGCACTAAAATTTCCACTTCAAACTGAAAACGTTTAGCCTTTGTTTTTAAGTGCAGCGCTTCAGGCAGGGGATAGAGTCGGAAACCGCTTTGCGAATCGGAAAGGGCAGGGCCTCCGGAAACCCGCACCCAGAAATTTGAAAACTGCCTGCCGAAACTGCTTGTCCAGGGGACATGCCTGCCGACCATCCCTTCTCTGGCACCCACAACAACCGGTCGTGTATTTTTGACGATGGCCTTGATCAGTTTTTTCGCGTCTTCCGGATAATGCTGACCGTCGGCGTCCACGGTGATTGCCCAATCGGCCACAGCTGCAGCGGCGGCAAAGCCGGTTGATATGGCCGCGCCCTTCCCCTGATTCTGAGGATGTCTTAAAATCTGAATGCCTTTGATTTCTTTGATCTGATCATAAGGATGGTCGGTTGAGCCGTCATCCACCACAAAAACCGGATAGCCCAGTTTCAGCGCATCTTGAACCACCTGCGCCACCGTTCCGGCATGATTGTAAACGGGAATGACGAAGGCAAATCGGCTTTTATTTTCTGTAATCATATTTTTCATCCGATCCCGTTATGGTAAACGGCTGTATAAAAAATGCCAGACGCAAGGCGCCGAAGCCCAGAGGAATGAGGCGTATTTTTTATACGTTACAATCACGAAGGGCGAAGTGCAACGCAGCAGATGGATTTTTTACGGAGTCATTTCAGGGAGGAAGGCGACCCCCCACGTTCCCGGTCCCATATGCGCGCCGGATGTCAGCGACAGCGGCTGGAGGATGATCTCCGCATCCGGAAAAAACTCTTCGATCTTTTTCTTCACCGTTTCTTCCACCCATTTTTTGTTATCGGAATATTCCAGCATGATAAACGCTTTGGAATCGTCTTGGATGGAGGCATCCAGCCTGGTCAGAGCGAACTTGACCTGATCCTCCCGGTTTCTGGCCGTGCCGACTTTTTTTGCTCCCTCGGGCAGGGGGGATATGACCGGTTTCACGTTCAGCATATCACCGAAGAAGGCGCTGGTTTTGGAGAGGCGACCGCCCGCGGCCAGATACTTCAGTGTATCGAGAAAAACATATTCCTCACACAAGCGGACAGCTTTCTGTGCAAACGCGACCGTCTTTTTCATGTCACTGGTTTCGGCCAGATAACGCGCGGTGGCCAAAGCGATCGTTCCCAGCCTTCCTGAAGCCGCGCCGGTGTCCATGATCAGAAAATGGTCCTGTTGATGGTGTTCCTTCATCCACTGCTGCGCGGCCTGATAATTACCGGTAAATACGGAACCGACGCACAGATATAATACTTTTTCAAAGCGCTCCAGGACACTTTCGTAAAACTGATGTCGTTCATAAACAGAAGCCTGGGAGGTGGAAACCTTGACGCCTTTTTTCATCGCGCCATAGAGTTCGGCGGGCTGAAAGAAGGTTTCGGGCAGGCACTGATCACCGACCGTTAAATAACTGTTCAAGAGCGTGAATCCGTATTGCTTTGCATCCTGGTGGGTCAACGAACCGGCGGCATCGGTCATGACATGAAAGGTCTGGCCGTCTATGGACCGCATGAACTGTGCCACCTGCTCGCCGAGATCGTCATCTTCCCAGTTCACAACCTGTCCGAGTCCGTCTATCTGCTTGCGGACTTTTTCCTTGTCCTGCGTATGCAGATGAATTTTGTATAATTCACCTTCCGGAATAATAATCACTTCCTCTTCAACACAGGTAATGATTTTGATTTCTTCAGGCGAGTAGCGGGGAGCTTTCACAACAACGTCAACACAATAACGCGAATCCGTCCTTTCCTGAAAAGCGGGAGCTATTTTCAGACGGTCTTTGAAGGTTGAGGCAAGTGGACGGAAGGCGGCGGTAATTCCCGCCAGCGAATAAAAGAAAGCTTCAAAAAAAATATAGATTCCCAGAGCACCGGCATCTATCACCCCTGCTTCTTTTAATCGGGGAAGCTGTTCATAGGTTACATGAACGGCATTTTCCAGAGAACCGATGATCGCCTCAACCGAAGCTTTGTCCGGCTGCAAGTTCCCGGTCAGCGCATCCGCCAGCGCGTCAAAAACACTCAGCATGGTGCCGGGCCGGGGGTTGCTTACCGCCTGCCATGCTTTTTTCGCCCCCGTTTGGGCATAATGAGCCAATTGCGAAATGTCCTCCGCCATAAAAAAGGCAGAAAAAAACTGAGAGGCGATATTGCCGGAATTTCCGCGCGCCGACAGCAATAATTCATGGATGATTTGATCCGCGGGCTGGTTGACCCTGCGCAGCGGCATAAGGCTTGCGGTCAGGTTTCTTCCCGTATCTCCGTCAGCGACGGGAAATACGTTGATGGAATCCAGCAAGTCCGCGCGGGCAATCAACCGTTCCAGGCCGGCTACAAAAGAGTTTTGCAGATCTTTTTCCATGCTTAAAAACCGAAGGCGTTGCGAATCTCCTCCGGAACACTGAAGATGGTTTCCATTTCCGGAGCTTTTACTGTTACCTGCTCCGTGCGGCCGCGGGCGCAGACTTTGCCGTCATCTGCCCTGCGAATTTCGAAATCCACAATAATTTTTACACGAACATCCACAAGCGTTGCTTTGCAGATAATTTCATCACGGTGTCGCAGGGGCAGAATATGCTTGGTTGACGTTTTGATAATGGGAAAAATCAACTGCTGTTTTTCAAAGAAAGTGTAAAGATCGATGCCGTTGCTTTCAAAGAGAGCGGCCCGCGCCACTTCAAAATAGTTCAGGTAGTTGGCGTGCCAGACAATCTGCATGGGATCAAGGTCAAAAAACGGTACGCGAATTTTTACTTCCAGATGTCTTTTTTTTTCGTTCATGGCTTCATCTTAAAAAAATCCGAGTATTGAATGACTTCGCAGACCCTTTCGATATCCCTGTCCATCGCTCTGTCATCAACAACCGGTGCACTGACGGATCTGATATTCTTCATCAAAAGGGCAAGAGCGGGCCTGGTTTCAATATTGTTCCGGATGTCACAGGCCTGCGCCGCCGCGAGCAGATGGATGGCCACGACGCGCTCCGTCAGGGTGCAAATTCTTTCCGCGTCGCGGGCGGCAATGGTTCCCATACTAACCTTGTCCTGATTATGCGATTCGGTTGAGCGGGAAAAAGATGCCGCCGGCATGGTATTCTTCAGCGCTTCTGCCGTCAATGCGGAGGCTGAAATGGACATGGCTTTAAAACCGTGACGCAACCCTTTGATATCGGCGGATTTTCGAACCAGGTCGCCGGGTAATCCCCGGTTTAAATTTGGATTGACAAGCAGCATGACCTGCCGGTCGCACATATCGGCAACGGAAGCCAGCGCGGCCTTGAGTCCATCCATGGCAAAGGCAATGTGTCCGCCGTAAAAATTCCCCCCCATCAGCACGGCGCCGCTTTCCGGGTCGAAAAGGGGGTTGTCGTTGGCACTGTTAGCTTCAATTTCGACCCATTTCTTTATCCATTCCAGGCCGTCATACAAAACACCCGCGACCTGGGGCGCACAACGCAGAGAGTAAGGATCCTGCAAGGTTTCCAGCGCGTCGTCCTCAAGTTGATGTGGGGCGACTTTGGCCCGCAGGAGATTGATGATTTGCGCGGAGACAAACAGTTGACCGGGAAAGGGCTTGGCCTCCGAGATGACGGGATGATAGTGCTGGACATTTCCCTTCAATGCGTGAATGGAAAGCGCCGTAGCGGAAATCACCGCGGATAAAATTCGCCAGGCTCTCTCCACGGCCAGAACGGCAATACCCGTCATCGCGGTTGTGCCGTTGACCATCGCCAGAGGCTCCTTGGGCAGGTATTTGTAGGGCTTGATGCCGGCTTTTTTTAAGGCCTTTGCCGCGGGCATCTTCTTTCCCTGATAAATGACCGTTCGCTCGCCGGCAAGGCAGGCGCCGATATAGGACATCGGTGTCAGGTCGCCCGATGCGCCCACCGATCCCTCACAGGGCACCACCGGCGTGATGCCGTGATTCAGAAAATCAGCCATCTGCTGAAGCAGCGGAATGGACACCGCGGAATATCCCCGCGCCAGGCAAATAATACGGCACAGCATCGCCGCTCTTGTTTCTTCGATACCGATTGGTTCTCCCGTGCCGCAACCGTGAAATTCCAGAATATTGACTCCGTTTTTCATCGCAACGTCCACCGGCATCCGCTTGCCACACGATTTTCCGTAGCCGGTGGTCACGCCATAGACGGGAATGCCATTGCGCATGGCCTTCATTAAAACATTCCTTGTTCTGTTCATCCTACTTTTAAATTTGGCAGATTGACTGATCTGCACCGGAACACCATATCGCGCAACAGCAACCATGTCACTGAAACAGATATCACTGCCGTCGATGACCACGGTGTTTTTACTGATGTTTTTTTTCATCGGTTAAAATTTCCTTTCCTGTGATGCCGGTGGGCGAACCCGCGGTTTGTATGTGCCATCCGCTTTTTCTTTTTCTATAACTTTCTTCAGCATCTTGAACATTTTATAATTCTGCGGTTCTTCCTCGTAGAATTTATCCCAGCAGTAGTAATACATTTCTTCCAGTTTGGCCGGCGTCATAACCTGGGGTTGAAAGACCGCTTTTCCGCAGGTGTAATGACTCCAATCGTAGGAAAATATCCGTTTGGCATTGTGCAAGTCATCAAACGTTTTCGTATGCGGGAAGGGGGTTAAAATCGTAAATTCTGCCATATCCAGTTCTATATCCAGCAAAAAATCCATCCATCGTTTGATATAGTCCTCCGTGTGGTAATCGAGTCCAAGCAGAATACTGCCTTCGACCGCGATTCCATAGTCGTGATAGCGTTGAATACGGTTACGGATAAAATCCGAAGAATCAAAAATAGCCTGATAAACGAACCAGGCTCCGGCCTGTGCCGCCAAATCCAGTACCCTGTCATCATCTTCGATGGGATGGCAGCACCATTTTTTTTTCAACGGGATCATTTCCTTAAATAAATCCATTTCCCACTGCTTGTCCTGTGCCAGCGAATTATCTACAATGAAGAGCCGGTTGTTATCAATGCTGGCCATTTCCTCGACAACCTTATCAAAAGGACGGGGGCGGAAGCTTTTACCGCCCAGAAACCGTACCGCGCAGGGGTAGCAGTTGAAGCGGCATCCTCTTGAGGCATGTACCAGATCAACCATCTGCACGCCGCGGTAGTTATATTTGTCCCGGTCCAGAATGCTTCGTCTGGCCGTGCCCACGTTTTCAATCGGCGGAAGATCCTGCATATAGTTATAGACTTTCTGCAGTTTGCCGTTTCTGAAATCAGAAAAGACCCGCTCCATCCGGCCTTCGGCTTCTCCCAGAAAAACACTGTCCGCATGCTGTTGCGTTTCCTCCGCGTGCAGCATGGTGGCAATACCACCAAAAATAACTTTAATTCCCTTTTCGCGAAATTTTGCGGCTATTTCCCAACCACGTTTTATCTGCGCCGTCAGCATGGCAGAGATGCCGACAAAGTCGGTGGATTGATTGAAATCGATTTCCTGAATGTTTTCATCAATAAATTCCACGTCCACGTCGTCAGGTATGGTGGCGGCAAAAACCACCGGGCCGTGCGGCGGTAAAATAAACCGCGTTTGCCGGTCCAGCTTTTCCCACTTTGGATAAATCAACGTAAATTTCATTTATAATCCTTACAAAACACGACTTTTTTCAGTTATCGCGTTGTTTACAATATTTTATATGTTCCGCCAATAAAAAAATGAATCTTATTCATTCTTATGAAAATGGATTAAATAAGTTAATCCGTTGAAAGTCAACACCTCTAACGCATCATTGTCCGTATATCCTTTTTTTTCTTGAAATATCCATTAAAATAAGCATAAAAAAGCGTCAGGGCTTCGCACAAAAAAACCAATCGAAATTTTTCAGCGGAGTGAATCATGTCTGGTTTCCATAATCCGGCCAAGCGCTCTGGCAAAGCAAACGTGATCAAGAATTTTCGAAGACTGTTCAATATTATCCTGGAATTCGCGCTGTTAATCATTTTTTCGCTGATTCTCTGCGTGTTTCTCTTATATTCCGCAAAGTATTTATGGCTTATTTTTACGTCCACACCGGTTGGACAGGCCTATTCCGTTATGTTTCCGGAAAACTACAGGATCACGGTCGATCTGCTCAATATGGCCGTCATTCCCCTCGTGATCAAATTGATACTGACGTCCTGCGCCATCTGCCTGATTGCCGGAGCTGTATTCAAAGTATTCCATATTTCCAAATATGTATATTCCGGCAGGGGGATTTTAACCAGATTCTTTTTTTTGGGATTGCCTTTGGTTTATTTAACAGCCGCCTATCTGCGCTCCGCAGGGATTTTTGAACGTATAGACATCGCCCTGTCTGCTGCCTTCGTTCCAACATTGTGCGTCTTTTCGAGGTGTTTTCAATACACGGATGAATTTGTTCCGGAGCTGCTTGACATCATTCGCCGCTCCAAAAAGAGGAGCCATCCGGTCGGGGATGCCGGGCAAAAGGAAGACGGTTTTCAACGGGCAAACGGCCCCGGATCAGAAGAAACACAACAACGCGTGGAGGGCTCCGATGTTCCGTTCTTAAGCTTAAAAGATATCTGGGATGATAACCGGGTTTACATCATAGCGATCCCTGTGATCATTGTCATTACAACCATTTTATTCACTGTTTCACAGAAACATTATTTTTATAAAACGGATTTGATCTCATCAAAAGAGGCGTCTTCTGGCGAGACAGGCGATGTGACGCCGGATGCGTCAGGACAGCGGACTGTATTAACCGGCACGGCAGGAGATTGGTATGGTAAGGCTCTCCTGCTGAAGGAAAGCACAGATCGCATAGATATCCTGAAGGCTGTTGACTATTTGAATCAAGCGATCCGTCTGAAACCGGATGATGTGGAGGCTTATCGCATGAGGGGCTTCTTTTATGGCAAACTTGACCGATGGAACCTGGCGATCAATGATTATGACGCAGCCATCCGGATGAAACCGCGAGACGGCAGTCTTTACACGATGAGGGGGAACGCCCATTTCGCGTTGGGTAAAATCTCTCTGGCCTGTTCTGACGCGAAAAAAGCCTGCACTTTCGGACACTGTACGCTGATCAGAGAAGCTAAAAATGATGGCGATTGTCTGTAATGATCGCTTTTTAGGAAACCATCAGATCCGGGCGGTGAATCCGGGGGTGAAAATTCTTACCACGTCTTTATTTTTTGCCGTTTTTGAACGGCTTCACGCTGGTCGCAGGAGAATCAAGCGCAGGGGCTTACGTTAAATTTTTTCTATGGCAACAATCAGATTTTCCGCCACCTGCGCGAGTTCCATCGCTTTTTCGCGGCTCAACGATGACGGTGTGAAGCGCAGCAGGTCACATTCCATAATGAAATTTTCCAACTGCTTTTGCGCCTCCGGGGGCAACCCTTTATTTGTCAAAATATCTCTTAACCCGTCCGTTGTGATTCCGGCGGCGGAGAAACCGTACTTATCACCCAGATATTTTGCCGTGGAATTGAATATTTCTCCCAGAAATTCCTTCAGCTCATTTTTCTTTAACAGGCGGGTCGCTTTTTTCAGTCTTTTTCGGGCGACCTTGAGCGCCTGTTTCTGACGCAATCTTGACGGATTGGCCATCAGACGTTCCTGATATCTTTTATAGATCATGAAAATGATGAGAAGAGCTAAAAGAATTGATAATGGCAGCCAGACGTATATTGACGCGACGATCGTCAACGCCGTGACAGCAACTTTTTTCCAGTCAACCGTAATAGGTGCCATCTGTTTTTTCGTGTCGCGGTCTGTCAGGCTTTTTTCATACTCCTGCGGCAGGGGCATTTTGGAAGGCAGAATATTTAAACTCAACTCACGGCTTTTTAGTGTCCGGTATTCTTTTTTGTCCGGATCAAAATAGGAAAACTCAAACGGAGGCAAAGTGAACCTTCCTTCCTTTAAAGGAATAAGCACGACCTCAAAGCTTTTAGATCCGGAAACGCCGTTTTTTTCCTTGGCCAGGTCTTCTTTGCCGGTAGAGGAAAGCTTTTTAAAATCTTCGGATAATGAAATAACCGGTTCAGAAATCGTCTGAATATTTCCTCTTCCCCACACTCTGGCCGTGATCTGAACCGGCTGGCCTCTTTCAATGTCATTCTGCTTGAGTGTTACATCCAACTGATAGCTGCCTACGGCGCCTGTAAAATGATCGGGTTTCCCGGCTTCCGGAAGCGGCAGAACCTTGATTTTCAAAGGATCGGTTTTTATCGCCTGCGCTTGTCTGAATGGATCGGCCTGCACCAGCAGCGTTGCCGGACCGATCGTAAACTCACCGGCAGTTGTCGGGAAAATGGCTGTCTTAAAATCCTGCGCCACGTATTTGATACCGTTGAGCATCACTTCGTGCACATCCTTATCTGACGGCAGATTGACCGTCAGAAAGCCGGTCGTATCCGGCGGTGAATAAGAACTTTGAACGGGCTTAACTCTTAAATAAACAGTGAACGTCAAAAGGTTCTGCTGATTGACGTAAACCGTGTTTTGCGAAGCTTTTAGATCGACTTTAACCGGATCTTTGATGATTTCCGGTTGCCTGAAGCGTGATGGAAATGCTGATCTGAAAAATTCGTCAAAGTCATCTCCCATGCCCGGGAATCTGGATCGCATTCCTGCCTGCGGACGGGAACCGGACTGTGTTTGTTTCCCTTCTTCCTTGGTCACCTTGATATCGACCGGGTCGGTGGTGTAGGTTTGTCCGTCTATACTGATACCCGCCGGGCCGATATGCGCGGGGCCGATCTTTTCCGGTTTGAGGGTATAAATGAAAGATTTGGAAACGCTCGCCTTTCCATTAATAAAAGAGATATTGGACGATTGATAAGTGCCCACCACGTTTAAATTTGTAAATTTTGGTAAAGTAGGGCCGGGTACCCTGCCTAATGAATTACCGGTGACAGCCAGCGTGTACTCAATGGTGTCATCCAGCGCCACAACATTTTTATCCACGCTGGCATTAAACGTTATATCGGCTGCCAGCGCCGGCATACCCATGAAAAATAATGTTATAAGCAGTATAAATACCTTACCAGTCCTTGACATTGCCCCTACCTCTACCCGCTTTCATTTTTCGAGCTTTGTGCTTTTCCTGCGCATCGAGAGCGTTTAAGATGCGCAGAGCGTCTTCCCTGCTCATCTGTTCCTGCTTTGCCTGAGCCTGCTCTTTTTTATCTTTCCCCTGATCTGTCTCCTTGTCCTTGCCTTTGGATTGATCGTCTGGCTTATTATTTTTATCTTCTTTCTTCTGTTGCCGGTCCTGTCCTTTATCTTTTTCTTTGTCCTGTTTGGGCATGGTCAGCATCTTTTTTGCCAGTTCCAAATTAAATTGAGCGTCTTTGTCCTTCGGATCAATTTTCAGCGCTTCTTCATAGGCACCGATCGCGCTTTGATAATCTTCCTGCTTAAAGAAGGAATTGCCCAGATTATAATAAGCCGACTCCCGTAGCCCTTTAGGCACCGAGGGATCCGTAAGGCTTTCAAAAACCTTCTGGCTTTCCTGATACCGCTCTTCTTTGTACAGGGCATCTCCCAAATTGAATCTTGCCTTCGGATCAGCCGCCTTCTTTTGAAGAATCTGTTGATAAACCTGCCCGGCCTCCGCATATTTTCCTTTTTTGTAAAGATCATTGCCTCGGTTCAAGTCCGAACGGAACGGAAACGCAAAAGCGTTTTGCGCGATAAGCGATAAGTTAAGGATAAGACAAAAGACGATGATGTATTTGTTCATCCGGAAAAATTTCCGCTTCATGATTTTCTCTCCCGAATCAGCATTTCCGCCACCAGACATAACAGGCTTAACAAAACAAATATCTGAAAACGATCCTGATACTGGTAAGTCATGCTCTGGCTGATTCTTTGCCTGGGGAGCAGAGCAATGGTAGCAAACAGCTTCTGAAAACCGGTGCGGTCCTGACTGATGAGAAACGACCTTCCACCTGTTTTTTCAGCGAGAATGTTCAGCAATTCCTGATTAACCCGGCTCATAATAAGATTTCCCTGTTCGTCTTTTTTAAATCCGCCCGCAGCCGGAATCGGCGCGCCCTCCGGCGAGCCAATGCCCACAGCGAAAATACGGATACCTTCTTTTTGGGCCAGTTCCGCTGCCGACAAAGCGGAACCGGAAAGCTCTTCGCCATCCGTTAAAAGAATGATGACCTTGCTGTTGGTCGATTGGCCGAAGGCCTTGATGCTTTCCCGAATCGCACTGTCGATATCCGTTCCCGGGTCAGGAATCAGGTCTGTATCAATCGATTTCAGAAAGATCTTTACCGCGCCGACATCCGTGGTCAACGGACAATTGATAAAACCCGTTCCGGCGAAGGCCACCAGGCCGATCCGGTTGCCGGCCAGCTCATCGATAATCAGATTCAAAGAGCTCTTGGCATTTTCCAAACGGTTGGGAGAAAGATCCTGCGCCAGCATACTTTTGGAAACGTCGATGGCGATCATGACGTCAATGCCCTTCTGTGCGGCAACTTCTGTTTTTTCCCCCCATTGCGGCCTGGCCAGCGCGAGAACCAGAAATAAAATGGCCAGGACAAACAGCACCTGTCTGATGAAATATTTTCTTTTATCCCAGTTTTTAAACATCAGATCGGTCAGCTCTCCGGGAAACAACGAGGCCATCAGCTTTTTCTTTTTGCTCCAGAAAATGATTTCCAGAACAATCAACACAACGACAATCATCATCAGCCAGAGCTTGAGAAATTCTCCGAAAATCACGGCAGCCTCCTCAAGTAAAAGCGGCGATACGACCACTCCAGCAGCAACAAAAGTAATGCGGGCCAGGCAAACCAGGCAAAATATTCATTGTAAATAAAAACATCTTTGACTTTAAATTTTGTCTTCTCCCGCTTGTCGATTTCGGCAAAAATTGCTTTAAGCTTGTTTTCATCACCGGCCATGGAATAACCGCCTTCGCTTAACATGCTGATTTCGCGCAATCCGGACTCATTCATCTTGGTTAAAAATAAAGAGCCATCAGGTGTTCGGGCATAGCCCCATCTGCCCCAGGGATCTTTAACCTTGATCGGCGCTCCACGGGGATCTCCAATGCCGATAGAATAAATTTTGATACCCAGGGCCTGCGCCATCTTGGCGGCAGTCGGCGGGTCAATCTCCCCGGCGTTATTCTCTCCGTCCGTGAGCAGAAGAATGATTTTGGTTTTTGCTTCTGAATCTTTCAGGCGATTGACTGAAGTGGCCAGCGCCAGGCCGATGGCGGTGCCGTCTTCAATCATGCCGGTGTGGACCTGATCCAGATAATTTAATACGGTATGGTGATCGATTGTCAGCGGAGTTTGCAGATAACTCTTGCCCGAAAAAATAACCAGCCCAATCCGGTCCTGGGGACGCCCTTTGATGAAATCCTTCAGAACATCTTTGGCCACGCTGATTCTATCCGGCTTGAAATCTTCGGCGTTCATGCTGGTACTGACATCCAGTGCGACCATGATGTCCATGCCGTCGCGGTTACTTGTATCGGCGACATAGCCATACTGCAGGCGCATCAGGGCCAGCACCAAGAACACCAGGGCCGCCAGTCTCAGGTAAAGCGGCAGTTTTACGATAAAAGTCCTGCGGGGTAATTTGTCTTTGAGCCTGGCGATGAAGTCAGGATGCGGCAGACTGGCGGGCTTATTTTTTAAGACAAACCGGTACAGAAAAGGCAGGCCAATCAATAAAATAAAAAACCAGAAACTTTGGAACCGCATCCGCTACACCTTCTTCCAGCATTCCCTGATTATACTTTCCGATTCCGCTTTTTTTTGTTTCATTTCAGCCACTCCCGGTCGCAGCCTGGCGAATTTAACCAGGTCGCAATCACTGAAATAGCGATCCAGATTTTTAACCTTGTGCAAATCGCGCTCGATCCGTTCCAGCGCCTCACTCATTTCCAGTGATGTTTTATCGAGCGTGTCGATGTGGTAGTTGGAGCCGAGAAACTCACGCACAATATCGGTGATCTCAAAATAATATTCTTTAATCCTGCCCTTTTCAAAATACTCGACCGGGTCTATTTTCATTAAGGCCTCCAGCGCTATCTCATTGCAGGGTCTTTCCCGAAGCGTTTCCTTCTTCTTTTCTGTTTGGCGACGACTGCGCCACTTTCGGAACAGCTGAAAAAGAAAATATCCGGCGACGGCCAGCAGCAGCGCAACCAGCAGAAAAAATAAAAACGTTCCCCAGTCGAAAATATAAAGGACGTCCTTAATGTCTTTCAGCTGTTCCGGCATCAGTGCGCCATCCTTCTTTCCCGCGCTTTAAAGAAACGATTCAGCGCCGAAGCATACTCGCCATCCGTACCCAGCTCCAGATGATCAAGCCGGAGCGTTCTGAAAAATTTACGCAACGAGTTCAATTCGACGGCTGCAATATCCTGATAGGCCTGGCGCAGTTTCTCAGCGCGTAAATCGACTTCCATGAAATCACCCGTTTCCGGGTCTTCAAAACAAACTACGGCAAGACGCGGCAACTGTTTTTCCATGCTGTCCTTGATGAGGACGGGGATGAGGTCATGTTTTTTCGACAGGATACGAATCGGTTGCTCGTATCCCTGCGCCAGAAAATCGGAGATGACAAACAACACCGATCTTTTTTTATTGACACGACTGAGGTAGCGCAGCGCCTGCGCCATATCGGTTCTTTTGCCTTCCCGTTTAAACGAAAGAATTTCCCGGATCACCTGCAGAACATGGCGTCTGCCCCGTTTCGGCGGAATATATTTTTCAATCCGGTCGGAAAACATCAGCAAACCGACAAGATCGTTATTTTTGATCGCGGAAAAAGCGAGTACTGCCGCGATTTCGGCGGCGGTTTCATTTTTGTTTAGCTTTTCTGATCCGAAATCCTGAGACGCGCTGACATCCACGCAAAGAATGATGCTCTGCTGCCGCTCTTCGACAAACTTCTTAATATAAGGTGAACCCAGACGGGCGCTGACATTCCAGTCAATCAAGCGAATATCATCCCCCGGAACATATTCGCGGACCTCATAAAACTCCAGTCCCTGACCCTTGAAGACGCTCCGGTATTCTCCGGCGAAGAGCTGATTGACCGCCTTGTGCGAACGGATTTCAATCCGTCTGATTTTTTTATAAATCGACCGGTCCAGCATCGTTTACGGAACCTCAATGGTGTCAAATACTTTCTGGACGATGGCTTCCACACTCTGTTCTTCAGCTTCGGCTTCGTAGGTCAGGATAACCCGATGCCGCAGAACATCCATGCCGATACTTTTAATATCATCGGGGGTAACATATCCGCGGCTACGGATAAAGGCATGTCCTTTGGCGGCCTGTGCCAGGTAAATGGAAGCACGGGGCGATGCGCCGTACTGGATCAGGCCTTTCATGTCATCAAGACCGAAATCTTCCGGTCGGCGCGTGGCATGGGTCAGCGAAACGATATAGTGCTTCAATTTTTCATCCATGTAGATTTGATTGATCAGGCTGCGGGTATCCATAATTTCCCGGGGGCTGATGACCTGATCCACCTTCGGTTCCTCACCGATCAATGCCGCGTCGATGATCTGGACTTCTTCGTCCCTGGCGGGATATGTCATTTGAACCTTGAGCATGAAACGGTCAATGGCCGCTTCCGGCAGAGGATAGGTTCCTTCCTGTTCAATCGGATTTTGCGTGGCCATCACCATAAACGGCTCCGGCAGGCGATACGTTTCTTTGGAAATCGTGACATGATGTTCCTGCATGGCTTCCAGCAGGGCGCTCTGAACCTTGGAAGGCGAGCGGTTGATTTCATCTGCCAGAATAATATTGGCGAAGATCGGCCCCTGACGCGGGGCGAATTCGCCGGTTTTCGGATTGAGTACCATCGTTCCGATTAAATCGGACGGCAGGAGGTCGGGCGTGAACTGAAGACGCGAAAACTGTGCGTCAATGGCTGCGGCGAGTGTCTTGACGATCAGCGTTTTGGCCAGCCCCGGAACGCCTTCCACCAGAACGTGACCGTTGCAGAGCATAGCAATCAGCAGGCGGTCAATGATATTTTTCTGGCCGATAATGGTGCCGGCCATGGCCTTGTTGATGCGCTCCACAAATTCACTTTTCGCTTTGACCTTCTCATCAATAAGTTTTATTTCCCGATCCATAAATCATCCCCTCTTAAAAATATTCCTGTGCAGAAAGAACTGCAACCTGACCCCAAATTCACCTTTTTATAAGCGTCTCAAATCTTGAGCATCTTTGCCCGTTGAGATGTACGCGCATTTCATATCTTTTTTGTGTGGGAATATAAGGAGTCGGGCGCTTTATGTCAAGACCGTATTTGTCCACGAGAGGTGGCTTCAGGACATCTCAACGCATTTGACACAGAGACAGTCGCCCTGAGAAGATACGTCTTTTAAAAATGATTCTATGGGGCAACGGATGTGGATGCTGAAAAATCATGGACAGGATAATCCAGCGCCGAAAGAGGAGCGGGCTGCAATGTACAAGAAACCATGCTTCATGGATGGCCATGTCCATGAGCCCGGATGGTGATCAGCAATCACCGGAAAACAAAACACAGCTTTCAAAGAGAAAGGGGTTAACCGAAAAATCGGTTAACCCCTTTTTGTTTCAATGGTGCCGAAGACTGGACTTGAACCAGCACGGGAGGTCCCACCACCCCCTCAAGATGGCGTGTCTACCAATTCCACCACTTCGGCATCATCATTATCAAAGCATCTGCATTCCTTCGACCCATTACGTATTGGATTATTCCGTTAAGGTCATCCGGTCAATCACTGTAAAAAGCTCTTACTTGCTTGCCGGCGCGGGAGGCGTTGCGGGAAGTTGAGCTGCGCCCGGACTGGTTTGCACAGGAATCGATATCGGAGCCGCTTGATGCGTTTGCGATGGGATGGTCTGCTCGGCGGCGGGAGCTTTGGGCTGATTTAACAAGGAAGAAGAACCTTTATGAGCGGCCATATAGGTCAGCGTCAGCGACGTCAGCATAAAGACCACGGCGACGCCCGCTGTAAGTTTTCCCAAAAATGTTCCGGCTCCTGTGGAGCCAAACACCGTTTGACTGGAACCGCCGAAGGCTGCTCCCATATTGGCTCCCTTGCCTGCCTGCAGGAGCACAGTGGTAATTAAAACAAAACAAATTAAAATGTGAAGAATCGTAATTAATGCATACATAACATTTCTCTTTACAAAAAATATTTTAAATTTTTAAGCGGGACGGACCATACCAAAACAGTATCAGGTAGTCAACCCTTTTCTTTTTCAAAGCCATATTAAGGGCTTACACGTTTTCAATCAGATCTTGACGTATTGGTTGCGGTTCAGCGCGATTTTCCCTCTTTTTTCCAGGTATTCGATATGTTTTACAACCAGAGCCCGTTCGCTGAATTCAAAAAAATCCCTGGGTTCTCTCGGTTTGCCATACATCAGCCAGGCCGCCAGAATTTCTTCCAGTGTTTTGGGTTCTTTCAAAAAATTCAGAACTTTTTCTTCACGTTGATAAATAATACTTTCGTAATCATCCCATTGTTTTCCAGGATGATTTTCAAAAAGCCCCGTGTTGTGGGAAGCGATCCACCGGCGGGCGGGGATACTTTTCAGTTTCTGAATGGATTCAATCGTCTGCTCAATACTGGAATAAAGATCGCCGTACCAGGGACCAAAAGAAGTCAGGTCATAATCGCCGAGAAAAAGAATTTCTTCTTCCGGAATAAAGAAGGAAAGATGTCCCGGAGTGTGTCCCGGTGTCGCAATAACCTGAACAGAGAGACCGCCCAAATCAATGATCGTTTCGTTTTGCAGAAAGGAGGCTTCCCGTTGCGGATGATAGTTAAAATTATTGACCATGATATTCTTCCAGAGCTCGCGGAGAGGCTCTTCCCTGATGTTGTACCAGTCCAGAAAAATCTCCATATCGGTGAGCGGCGGAAAATCTTTTTCCGAAAGACGAAGCGTGCAATGCTCAAAAAGACCCAAAAATGCCAGATGATCTTCGTGCCAGTGTGACAGCCAGATCTGGTCAACACCGTCTTTTTCTTTAATTTCTGTGAGTTTCTGGCGGCTGCAGGAAGGGTCGATGATTACGCGTGCATCCCTGCCTTCCAGATACACCGAGTGGTTAAAAGGATACTTACCGCCGTTTTCTCCGCAAACAAAGCGAACCCGGCCAAATTGAACGTCCATCATTTATTTCCTTAAAGATTTTTTATTGATATTCTATGCGCGTGCCGTTGGTCAACCTGTAAAAAAACTCCAAAGCCCGAACAACCCCCTGAACCGTTTTGTTTTGGTACCCTTTTCAGTGCTTGAATTTTTTTTGTAAAACGGAGCAATGCGCAAAGAGATGGTCTTGCCGTCGCCCCATGGCCACCAGGCGCAGAACGTAAAATCATCTTGATCCGGTTTTGATGTGAGCAGCATCTGATCCGGTCTGAGGTCGCCAAGATAATCGTTCACCTGTTTGACGGCATCCGGCGCTTTTTTAATGCTGTTTCTGTCCCATGTGGAACTGAAATATGGCTTCAATATGGCATACACATCGTCTTTTTTTTCGACGCTGAATTCAGCTAAATGCGTTTCAAACCGGCTATCCCATTTCCAGGACAAAACGTCTTCGGATGCGCTGATGATTTCTGCGCAATGGTCATTCAGAGGCGGCAGGTCTTTACCGTCAGAGGCATGGATAGATTTCAGAGTCATTTTATCATTAAATCCTTCAGGCGACAGGAGCAGAACATCTGTTATTTCGGGCCTTGCCTGACCAGTGTTTGATAGGCGCTTTCACTGAGGCTGGGCATCAGCATGCCGCCTAACGGTTCCCATCCCTCCTGAAGTAACTTGTTAACTTTTTTTTCTAACTCTTTGATGGCGGTGTCAGGCGTCCATCCGTTACCGGAAACAATAAGATATTCCATGATCGGCTCCTTTCTTTGTGTTGTTTGAACGAATCATGTCCGGGTCTCCCTGCGTTCAGTAGCCAAACCCAGGCACACGACACTGGCAACTCAAGCTCCCTGCTAAAACGGGTTGATTATTTTATGACAGAAGTGCTGGACAAATGATTTCTGAGATTGCCCGGCAGTTCTGCCACCTTATCTATCTGAAGACTTAGGCCGTTAACTTTGCGTCCCGCCTTTTCAGTGCGGTTTGCCTTTTTCAAGCACCTCTTCATTAAAACAATTCGCGCATAAAGTCAATCTCTTTAAAAGAAAAACGAGGGTTGATGCTTATGGTGCCGGAGTGATCTAGGCGCTGTATGTCGGATTTATTTTGATTGTCAAAATACGGTCGAGCGGCTGACATGTTTGTGTAATCATCCCTTGTCAACTCATGGTCTTATCTTCCGGAGTATCACGCGGGAACGTTTTCGAATACGCGCCGCGCGTCTTTGCGCGTTATAACCGTATCGTACAGGCCGATATCTTCACCTTGATGCTTATCGATACCTGTGTAAACCAGGCTTGCATCTTCGTATCGCTTGAATTTGTACACCGCGTCATTCATCAGTGCGCTGTTGAAGACGCCCAGGCTGACCAGCAGCTCGAAATCCTTGACAGTCAGCCCGGTAACTTTTTTAAATAGGCCTGGCTCAAGTTGGGTGATGACATCCCGCAGCGTCCGCTCGCGGTAATCGGTCAGGTACATGAAGATGGGAATCCGCGTGGCAAACTTGATGAGTTTCTCCTGAATCATCTTTCTTTTGCTCTTATATTCCTTCTCCGCCTCGGATAGTTCTTTCTTTTCTTTCGCGGACAATTCTTGGTCGTTTGCCTCCTTGCGGGTCTTTTTTACAGCTTCCGACTTGTTGATAATTGTCTCGATGTCCTGATTCAGATTGCGGAAGCCCTCGATGCTCATCAGGGCATCCAAAGCCTTTTTGTCTCCCATCAGGCGGCGCAATGTGTCGTTATCCACGTTGACCAGCAGGGCGCTTTCCCAGCGCCGCGCCAGCAGGGTTGCCGTCGTTCCGCTCATTGCCATATCGAGAATGCCGGCGGCGTCGATCTGCTTCATGGAACTGCCGTCGTAGGCCAATACCGGCAGAAAACTGATGAATTCCTCCACCTTCTTTTCGGGATTTGCTTCAGTAACATTCAGCCGGCAACTGTAGTCCGCAATCTGGCGCAGGGCACGGTCCGGGGCGAAGTCGAAGACGTAGCACTCCTCCTTGATAATCTGCTCTGTATTCGGGGAGGCGCCGTCGGGGTTGCGCACAGTCCAGGGCGACTGCACGCGGAAGGCCGCCTGAAAATATGTTTCCGGACTGGACGAGTTGCGTAGCATGAGAATTCCCGTCCACGGCCGTACAGTCACGCCCGTCGTCAACTTTCCGCAGGAAAGCGTTATCGTTCTGGTTGTCAGAGGGTCGTCCATTGCCTCCTGAACGGGGGGCAAGGCCGCGACGCCGATGCCGGCGGCGCTTCCTGCCGCCACGATGACTTTGAAGTCGTGGTAGAAGCGGTTCTGCTTTTTGGCCAGAAGGTTCCGCATGGCGTGACAGGAAGCCACGCTCGGCAGAAACCAGAACGTGTGCGAAAGGACGTTTAGTAGGCGGGCGTCGGAAAACGGCATCGGCGGTTTTTGCGCGCCCAGTTTCAGATGATCCACACTGGTCGGCATGAACGCGCCGCGAATCAGATCGAGCCACTTCTGAACTTCATCCTCGTACTTGAACTTCGCTTTTCCGCCAACTCCCTCGGCATAAAAGAAGACATTGAGGTCAAATTCGTTGAACTCGCCCTGCAAAGCTATTTCGCGTATTGCGTCAGGGAGTTGATAGGTCAGAAGTACCATTCTCGGCAATGCGGCGTAAGGGTTTTCGGACTTCTTCCATTCTTCCTTGGCACGCTGCTCGTCGGAATAGGTCCAGTTGTAGATTTGCTCTTCGATGAATTCGCCGGAAGCAATCGCCCGGAACGGTGTGCCGGACAGATAAAGATAGCCGTCTGTGGTGATCGGCATGATATCTCCGATTTCCTCGTCGCGCTCTTTCAGAAATTCGGCGCCCTGTCCTACACCGAAGGCGACCTCTTTTGCGTCCTCCGCCTCAAACAGCTCTTTGGCGCTTTCCCGCCACGCGCCGTAATGATACTCGTCCAGAATCACGCAATCCCAGTTGGTGGTGTGCACCCATTCGTTCTTGGTTTTAATACCGCCCGTGCCGGGGTTGCGTCCCAGGTAATCCTGAAACGACCCGAAACAGACGATGGGTTTTTTCTTGTCGGCCTGTCCATAAGTCAGGCCGCCCGGCTTGATAAACTGCCATTTTGCAAAATCCACGTGGCCTTTCAAGTCTTCTTCCCAGGCGCTTTGCACCGCCGGCTTGAATGTCAGCACAAGCACTTTCCGCCAGCCCATTTTTTTCGCCAACTGATAAGCTGCGAAAGTCTTTCCGAACCGCATCTTGCAGTTCCAGAGAAAATGCGGCGGTTTATTCCTGTTGTTTTTGTCTTTGTGCCAATTGGTGAAATACACTGCCGTTCTTTCGACCGCAGTTTCCTGTTCGGGCCGCATCTTGAAGTCCAGGGACCGGCTCTCTTCATTCAGTTGACCGGTACGCAAGGCGATGATAGCCGTTTTGACTTGCGCAACTGTGCACTCGAACCATTCTCCGCCGAGGTTCCTGATACCATTGATCCGCAGCATCCGGTGGACGTCGTGATCGGTGAAAGACGTTCCATCATTGCGCATGGCGGACTCTTGAAGCATGATACGGTACAGCGGTTTGCCCGGCGTTTTGACCGGATAAATTTCTTCGAGGCGTTCTTTTGGCGTCCGTGTAGTGTATCCGACTTTGAGCAAACCCATGAACTGCGGATTTGTATCCTCATAAGCGTAGATGGTGGGGCGTGACAACGGGCGTTGGGGGAAGAAGTCGTTACTCATCGCTGGTCTCCATCGGGCGGATTTTGGATTCAATGAAAGCGATCTCGTCCTTCGTCAGTCCATATTTTTTGTAGAGTTTCGCATCCGTCCATTCTGTCTCCATGTCAAGAACGGGCACAAAGGAATAGGCATCTTTTGTGATATGGTGAGAATACATGAATTGAGCAACGAGAAATCTAAAAAAGAGAGTCTTCATATAACGGACGAGGTTTTCTGCCTGCCGTTTTCCCTTGAAAGCACCGACAACAAGATATGTTTCTGTGCAAATGGTTTTTGGTGGCAGTATATCAATTTTTGAGAACACGCGACGCCGACCATCCTTGCCCGGATTACCTGCATGGTCATAGCCAACATAAGAAGTAATAACCTTCCAAGAATCGATCATTTCAACGCCAACAGTAATTTGCTTTCTTATGAAAGGACCTTCGCCGTTTTGCCATCGCAATATAATGTCACCAGTTTTGATAGGGCGAACATTCGTTGCCAATCCAAAGGGCTTTCTACTTGTTACCTGCTCACTCATCCGTTTTTCGCTCTTTGTCAGCACCTTTCGAATGATGGGAACTGCCTGACTGTGCCGGATGAAAGTTTTAAATTCGTTAAGTGGACGTTCTGAAACTACGCTCTCGTCTTTGTGAGTATTGGTTACTTCACACGGGCCACGAGAATCGCGATCCCAAAGGAAGTAGCAGATGCCTCCTGCTATATCAACACCCGGAAATACTTCGGAAGCATCTTCGTAATCTACGATCTTTCTTATCCTATCGTCGTTTAACATTTCCGTTCTAAAGTCGTTTAATCCTTTTCCGCCGGCAAACCAGCGTGAAGGAATAATCATGGTTAAAAAACGCGGATTCAGTTTCTTCGCCTGTTGGACAAAATTATGATAGATTGGCGACGCACTTCGGCCAAAGCCCCCATCACTCAACTGATACGGCGGGTTACTGATAATGACATCAAACTTCATGTTGAAAATTTCCTCCGGTTTATGTTCGTGGATAAACTGATAGGCATGTGTCTCCAGTTCCTTACCGCGTTTATAATTTTCCTCATTAGCGCCGCAGCACAGGCATCGGCCATCCCTCCAAGTGTGTTCTACTCGCCTGAAAAGAATGTTGCCGTTGGGATTGTCGAAGGCTTCGCAAACGGAATACTTGCCGTTGGCCGTTTTGGAACAATAAACAGAGCGGCGCGATAAAAGTGCCGTCAATTCCGTGACAGCAAGACCGAAAAGCTGGTTTTTGAAAATGTGGTCCATCCGCTTCTGGCGGTCGGGGATTTGTTCTTCAAGCCCCCTGTCGAGCCGCTTTGCGATCTCCCGCAGAAAGACGCCGGATTTGCAGCCGGGATCCAGGAAGGTGGACTTTGGATTGCTCCACAGGTCTGCAGGCAGCAGGTCAAGAATTTGATTTGCCAGTTGCGGCGGCGTAAAAACTTCGTCGCTGCTCAGGTTGACAATGCAGGAAAGCACATCAGGATTATAAGCGGATTCATTTAGCATGAGGCAACTCCCAATATGGCACAGGTCGATAATCGGTTTTTATAGGTTCTGGTATAAAGCCTTTGTCGCCAATATCACGATCAACAACACCGCGTTGTTTTGAAAATAGCCCCTGGCTTTCTTCTGGTTCCGGATACGATAGATCATGAAATGCGTAATCCATTCGCTTGAATTTACCATTAACTAGCGACCATTTGGCAAATACAATGGGCTGCGGGTTGTCCCCCGCGGTTTTCAATGTCAATGCGTCGCCACAAATGATATTCTGAATAAGAATAAACCGGATGGCCTCGCGGCATTTGGCTTTAGTATTCTTTTTAAACAAGCCTGTGTATACTTCATCGAAAACATCAAATAAACGATCCCGACACCGCGACACATTGTCAGGGAGAATATCTATGCCATAGAGACTGGAAATTGCTATAACGGCGTAGCGCTCGAAGTCCAGTTGGCTTTTGCCGTAGCGCTTCTCGACGACTGCCAGCTTTCTCTCCAGAATAGCGGCAAGAAAGTTCCCCGTGCCACAAGCCGGTTCGAGGAAGCGGGAGTCGATTCGTTCGGTTTCCTGCTTTACCAGATCGAGCATGGCGTTGACCTCGCGCTTTCCGGTCAGCACCTCGCCGTGATCAGCCACTCTTTTTTTCGATATAACCTGTTTTTCCATTGGCTGTTTTTGATCTCCAGCGATAAACAGTCTTGATAAGTTTTGTATGTTTTAGTTCAAAAAGGCTTTTTCGTTCTGTATCAGTCATGATTCTTTTTAAGCATTATCAGTGTCATTAAATAAAATCAATCGTTTAAAGGAGGGTTGACGCTTATGGTGCCGGAGCTATCCAGACACTGTATGTCGGATTGATTTTGATTGTCAAAATCATGCGATCTTTTTAGAGATGGCTCGTTTCGCCGCATGGCAAGATCATTACGGTGCACGAAGGCTAATGTTATCGGCTCAAGGTAACGCCAATCCGGTCGCAGTACCCGCTGATCGGGCACTGGCTGCAAAGCGGCGAGACCGGCTTGCAGGTTTTCCGGCCGAAGGCTACCATGACCGTGTTGTAGATGATCCAGTGGCGGCGCGGAAGTTTCCGGCGAAGGGCAAGTTCGGTTTCATCCGGTGTTTTGGTTCTGACGTAACCGAGGCGGTTGGAAATTCTATGCACATGCGTATCCACACAAATGGCGTCCTTGCCGTAGGCCATTGATACCACCAGATTCGCTGTTTTACGCCCCACGCCCTTGATGCTCAGCAGGTCATCCAAATTATCCGGCACCCTGGAGTCAAACCGTTCGATCAGTTCTTTGCAGACATGATGAATGGTTTTTGCTTTGACACGGTAAAAACCAACCGGGTAAATTGTTCGGGCTATTTCCCCGAGGGGGACTTTCAGCATTTCCTCCGGTGTGGAGGCCAGTTCAAAGAGTCTGTCCGTGGCCACCGCTGTCACCTCGTCTTTGGTCCGCAGGCTGAGCAGTGTCGAAATCAAGATGACAAAGGGGCCGCGCTGATGATCCGCAAGATGCGAAACGACCGGCAAGGTTCCCGTGTCCAGCTCTTTTTTTAATATTTTAATGATGGGTCCGATTTGATCGTCTTTCATTTTTTAAAAAACCGACGCGGGTTCATGGACAACAGATTGAAGAAGCGCTTCCGCCGCCTTTTCCTGAGCGGGCTTGCCGCTGACTCCCAAGCGGATCGCCCCCTCCGCGCCGCTGACGCCGCCTGCTGCAATCAGTGACGCAAAGGCGCCTGTGAGTAATTCGATCGCGTCAATCTCTGTAAATATTTCTCCCGGAACGGGCATCAGTCTCGGCCCCGAACCTCCCGGCGCGTTCATTCTGGCGGCCAGTTCATCAATAGGTTCATGGACTCTTTTTTCCAAACCCACGGGTACAATCAAATGCACGCGTCTGCCTACCGCGGCGGGCAAGGCGGCGCCAATGGTTCCCGCCTTGGGATGACCGATCAGAACGGCGGCCTTTCGCCGGATGAAATCAACCGCGTTGGCGCCTTTCAGAATGACATCGCCTTCCCGGAGGCTATCCACCGCATCAAAAATGGTTTTCCCCTGATGATATTTCCCCTTGCTGATGACGACATCGCCCGGGAACTGACTTTCGTCAAGGCTTCTGCCGTTGGGCGTCGTCTGGCGGTGGGGAGGCAGGATGATGCCGCGATAGAAATGATCTTTCTGAAAGGCTTTGACCTGGCCGATGGCTGTGAGCATTTCTTCAGCAACATACCCGTTGGTTGTACCGGCCACAATCACAACGGTTCCTTTTTTCAGCGCCGAGACCACTGCGGGATGTTTGAGCATGGCCTTTCCAATCAGGCGTTTCCCCGCCGCCGGGGTAAGAACAAATTGTTTCATTCACACTTCTCCTTTCAAGCCCGTTTGCGGATGGGTATCCGTTATGGGTTGTCCGCGGTCTCTTTGCCGGGCATTTTGCTTCAGGTGCAGGTTTTAAATTCCGGCGGGTCCATAATGCTGATATGGTTGCGTTCCAGATATTCCCTGAATCCGTATAAACGTTTTCCGCCGTATTCCATGACGACCGCATCTGCGGGGCAGTTATTCAGGCAGCCGAAGCAGGCCAGACATCGATTCCGGTCAACGGTTTGCTGATAGGGGTTGATGGCCCCAGCCGGGCATTTTCTTACACAGGTTCCGCATGCAATACATTTTGAAGCATCAACGGTGTGCCTGTTGATCACTTTTTTGTTGAGCCAGACGAGAGGCAGGATGCGCAAACCTTCTCTTAATGCGATTTCATACTCGACAGAAACCGTCTCGCCCCGGGAAAGGCGCACAAGCGTGTCTGTTGTGAAGCGGCGAACCTGGTCAAAGGTTGCCGCGTCGGGCAGATGCTGCGCTGACTTCTGGTTGGCGCTGTCCCAGCTGGGCGTCGGATAAGAAGGGATATTTCTGAAGGTGTCCCTTCCCACGGGAACACCGCCCCTGTCGGCCAGAATTCTCAGGATATGACAGGAGGCATTGTGCTGATTGCCTTCAGGCCCGCCGAAGGAAACAAACGCCGCCACCGGCGTGCCTTTGATGGGCGGAATGGATTCCAGCCAATCGACGACATTGGACGGAGCGTCGTAATAAAACACAGGGGTGCCGACGATAATGAAATCATAATCCGGCAGCATTTTTTTATCGACGTCCTGAATCTCCCGCCGATCCACAATCAGGCCCTTTTCTTTCAGAATACAGCCGATCAGCCGGGCATATCTTTGCGTCTGCCCGGTCTGGCTGTAGTAAACAATCAAAACTTTTCTGGGATCGCGAGTTTTTAAGCCGGGATACGCTGCCAGGCCCTGCCGTGTCAGGGAAATCGGCAAGCACAAAGCCGCTCCCATCAAGGCGCTCTTTTTGATAAAGGTTCTTCGTGTGTCCATTTTGTCTCCTTTTATATCGATCATCCGCTTCCTGGAGATGTGTCGCTCCATTGTTGAAAAGGATTGAGGGAAAGATTCGAGTTGGCGTATCGCGGGTCAGTGGTCACTTCCTGTCCCAGCCATGAAGGCTTCTCAAAGGGCTGATCTTCTGAATCCAGTTCGATTTCAGCCATGATCAGCCCTTGGTTGTCGCCCAGAAATTCATCAACTTCCCACAGCGATCCTTTGTGCATCACCGTATGCCGGATCTTTTGAATGACACAGCCGGCGCAAAATTTCAACAACTGTTCGGCGTCTTCCCGGGGAATTTCATACTCGAACTCGATCCGGGAAGCTCCCCGGCTGATACCCTTGATGGTGAGAAAGGCCTGTTGATCTGCAATTCTGATTCTGACGGTCCGTTCTTTGTCGTGATTGAGATAGCCCTGGCGGCAGAGAGTTCCCCTGTCCCGCCGCCATCCGGTTCCCGACACAAGAAATTTTCGTTCAATTTCCATCGGCATGGCGATCTCCATCCTCTCTATGTGTTGACAAAACGATAGCCGTTTTTACCGGAGTTTTTCACTTTATACATGGCTTCATCCGCCAGTTTGATGAGTTGATCCTTATCGTCACTGTGATCGGGGAAAAGCGCGATGCCGATACTGGCACCGATCAAAGCCTGCCGGCCATGGATCATAACGGGTTGAGACACCGCCTGAATGATCTTTTCGGCTATCTGCGCGGCATTGTCGGGAGAATTGATTTCGGTTGCAATGATCAGAAACTCATCACCTCCGATGCGGGCAACTGTATCGGTTTCACGCACGCAGGACAGGAGACGCCTTGCCACTTCTTGGAGCGTGTAATCACCGGCATCATGTCCGAGCGTATCATTGACGTTTTTAAAACCATCGAGATCAACAAACATGACGGCGGCGATTCTTTTATAGCGGTGGGCGATACTCAATGCCGACGCCAGGCGGTCCATCGCCAATCGCAGGCTTGGCAAGTCGGTCAATGGGTCGTGCGTTGCCAGATGCCTGATGTGTTCCTCCGCCCGTTTACGTTCAGAGATGTCCTGCACAATCCCGACGGAATGCCAGGAGCCTTCGATTTTGACGGCCGACAAAGAAAGATTGATGTCGATTTCACGGCCATCTTTCCTGCGGGCGGACAGTTCCAGGGTTTTACCGATGGCATTTCCTTTGCCCGTTTTTTGAAAAGCGGGAAACGCCGCCAGGTGATCCGGCATAAACCGCTCCGGTACAATCAATTGATGAAGGTTCTTTCCCATGACCTCATCTGCGGTGTAGCCGAGAATGCGTTTTGCAGCCGGATTCCAATAGGAAATATTGCCGTGATGATCCATCATGATGATGGCGTCATGCGCGGAATCGGTAATGGCGACCGTTCGCGCTTCGCTTTCACGGAGTTCCTCTTCCGCCTTTTTACGCAGGGTGATTTCCCAGGCCACATCCGCCAGCAGAGAAACCGTTTTTATGTCTTCTTCATTATAATCTGAAGGCTTGTTGCCCACGCCCAGGATGGCCATTACCTGACCCCCTCTCATAATCGGCACGACCAGTTCGCGGACAATCACAGCGTGGCCTTCCGGCAGGCCTTTGCGATGGGGCAGAGAGATGTAATCGTTATGAATCACGGCACGTTTTTGATAAACGCAATCCGTCCACACGCCGGCCTGATCGATCGCATAATGCAACCCCTTGCCTTCGGTTTTACAAAACTCATTCAGCGTACGCGCTGACCAGGCCTGCAGAGAAAGCGTTTTCTGATCCTCTTCCACAAAGTGATAAAAACTGATGGGGCTTTCCAGCAGGTTTTCCACTTCATCCAGCGTTTTTTGAAGGACTTCATCCAGGGAGTGTGTCATGGCAAATTCCAGCAAGGTAAGTCTCAACCGGATCATCCGTTCTTCCTGTTCGCGCTGAAGGCGTTTGGTTTCCAGCTCCATAGCCAACCGGCGGCTGACCATCAGAAACAGTGCGAAAGTCAGGGCAACAAAGGCCATCTGGTATATCACCGCGGCAATGATGCCGAAAAAATTGGATACAATAATGGTATGAGTTTCCGGAACGAAGCAATTCACGACGATTTGAGCGACGCTGATCAGACAAAACACAACGCAAACCACGCCGGTCATTCGCGTCGCTGACCGAAGGGATTGATCGACGCCCCGCAGCATCAGCCAGGACGCCTGCACGGAAATATAGAGCAGCGCGACAGAGAGATTGATGGTGCGCCATGCCTCATCCGGATAGCCATAGGTAAAGTAACCCTGAACAGCCGCGAAAACGGCCAGCATCACGTAGTTATGAAATTGCCGAACCCGGCGATTCACATAGCGGCCAAAACCGATATAGAGGATAATGGTTCCGCCGATCAGCAGGATATCCGCGACAAGGATTGAAAAAAAATCGGGGATGATTGCGCGTAACGTAATCAGCAGAAGCCCCATGAATTGAAAAATATAATCGATCAACCACAGGGCAATTTCCGGCGAGCGCTTGCGGTTGTACCACCACAGGGGCGCGATCACGGAAACGCAAAGGGCTATAAACAGGACGTAACTGACAAAAAATGTTCTTAAATAAATCACATTCATGACGAAGCACCTTTTGTCCGTGTTGAGCGTCTCATTTAAAATAATTCAGATCAGATGTTCAGGAGATGTCAACCGCGACGCGAGCCACCCAGAATCGATCCGAGCACTCCGCGGATAATCTGGCGTCCCAGTGAAGATCCGATACTGCGGGCGGCACTTTTGGCCGCAGCCTGTACCATGCCGTCTTTTTGCCCTCCGCGTGGACCGGTGGTGCCGAAAAGAATTGTGCCCAGCGCGCCGGTGATTCCGGCGGAGCTTTGTTCATCCGCCTTCGCGGGGGCCGTGCCGGGGCTTTCCTTTGCTGCCGGTTTGCTTTCCGCGCCCGTTTGCCTGTCAACGCCGCGGAGTTTTTCGAAGGCGGATTCTCGGTCAATCATCTTCTCATAGTGACCGTAAAGGGAGGAGGTTTTGATGACTGCCAGGCGCTCATCATCCGTCATGGCGCCCATGCGCGAACAGGGAACAATCACCTGGGCGCGCTCAACAATATTCGGTCTCCCTTTTTCGTCAAGAAAGGAAACCAGCGCCTCTCCGACGCCCAGTTCCGTGATGACCCGGACGGAATCAAAGGCCGGATTCTGACGCATCGTCGAAGCGGCCGTCTGTACCGCTTTCTGATCACGCGGGGTAAAAGCTCTCAGGGCGTGCTGCACCCGGTTTCCCAACTGACCCAAAACCGTTTCCGGAATGTCAAGCGGGTTCTGGGTGACAAAATACACGCCCACACCTTTGGACCGAATCAGGCGGACGACCTGTTCGATTTTTTCCAGCAGGGCTTTGGGAGCATCGTTAAACAGGAGATGGGCTTCATCGAAAAAGAAAACCAGTTTGGGTTTCTCCGGGTCGCCGATTTCAGGAAGCTGTTCAAAAAGTTCAGCCAGCATCCAGAGCAGAAATGTGGAGTAGAGTTTGGGGTTGTTATAGAGCTGATCAGCAGCCAGGATATTCATGATACCGCGTCCTTCGCTGTCTGTCTGAATGAGATCCGCTATATCCAGCATCGGCTCGCCGAAAAACCTGTCGCCTCCCTGTTCCTGAATGGTCAGTAATCCGCGCTGAATCGCGCCGATAGATGCGGCAGAAATATTGCCGTATTCGGTCTTGAATGTTTTAGCGTTGTCCCCGACATACTGGACCATTGTCCGCAGATCCTTCAAATCCAGAAGCAAAAGACCGTTGTCGTCAGCAATCTTGAAAACAATCTGCAGCACACCGGATTGCGTGTCGTTGAGGTTAAGCAGACGTGCAAGCAGAAGCGGTCCCATGTCGGAGATGGTTGCGCGTACCGGATGACCGGATTTCCCGAATACATCCCAGAAAACCGTCGTGTTGGCCCGCGGCTGGAAGTCTTTCACGCCGACGCCTTCCAGGCGTTTGATCAATTTTTCCGAAGCAACACCCGCCGCGCCGATGCCGGAAAGGTCACCCTTGACATCGGCCATGAAGACGGGCACGCCGATGGAGGCAAAGGACTCGGCCATCTTCTGAAGTGTGACGGTTTTTCCGGTTCCTGTGGCTCCCGTAATTAGACCGTGGCGGTTGGCCATGTGCGGGAGCAATGTGATTTCCTTTCCCTGAGACATGGCGATAACGAGTGGTGCAGTCATATCCTGTGCTCCTTGTTTGAGATTACTGTTGGACAGTATTCGGAAGTATAGAAATATCGGCATGATATGTCAATGAGTAAAAAGATTTCACCACCACCACAGGCCTGCTTGACAATATTTATTTGACTTTTAAGTATCGTCCCGATAGATTTGATCACTTTTTTATAGGGTATGCATCAAACAGGTTCAGGCTTGAAAAAACGCATCGTTATTACCGGCATGGGTACATTAAACGCGGTGGCGAATCATGTGTCCGGTTTTACAAAATCGCTGCAAGAGGGGTTCTGCGGCATCGGAGGAATTGATCTCTTCGATACGACGGAGTTTCGATCGCAGACGGGCGGACAGGTCAAAAATTTCATTGCCCGGGATTTCCTCCCCCGGACTTTTGCCCTTAAAAGGATGTCGCGAGCGGACAAGCTCGCGCTGGCTGCTACGATTGAAGCCCTGCGTGACGCCAGTCTGGATCCGTTCCCGGAGCCATTCAAAGAGCAGGCCGGCGTTTCCATCGGCGGCGGCGCGGGCGGTCTGCTGGAAAGCGAAACTTTTTACAGGGATTATTTAAGGAACGGCGGGGAAAATGCGAAGTTTTCCACCCTCTCTTCGCTGTTTTGCGCCTCTTCCACCGATTGTATCGCTTCCGCTTTTGGCTTGTCGGGACCAAAATCAACGTTCATGACGGCCTGTTCCGCTGGCGCCACCGCTATCGGCTATGCGCGGGATTTAATCGTTAACGGCCACGCCCGGATGATGATTGCCGGCGGAGTAGAGCCCATGAGCCGGCTTACCTTTGCCGCTTTCAATGCTTTACAATCCGTCGATCCGGAAACCTGCCGCCCGTTCGACAAAGACCGCGCCGGTCTTTCCTTGGGAGAGGCGGCGGCGATTATGATTTTGGAGACACTGGATTCCGCTTTGAGCCGGGGCGCAAATATTTACGGAGAAATTCTCGGCTATGGCATCACCTGCGATTCCTTCCACATGACCGCCCCCGACGAGCAGGCATCCGGCGCAGTCCGTTCAATGCGGGCGGCGCTTCAAGACAGCGGACGATCGATTGAGGACATCGATTATATCAACGCGCACGGCACGGCGACGCCGGTGAATGACATTACAGAAACAAAAGCCATTAAGGAGGTTTTCGGCAGGCGCGCGTACGCCATTCCGGTAAGCTCCACCAAATCCATGCACGCGCACACGCTGGGGGCGTCCGGTGCGCTGGAGGGGATCGTTTCCGTGCTGGCGCTGCATCACGGTTTTATCCCGCCCACCATCAATCATCGGGAAGCAGATCCTTTATGCGATTTGGATTACGTTACCTCCGGCGCAAGAGAAGCCGATTTGCGGGCCGTGCTTTCCAATTCCTTTGCCTTTGGCGGAAACAATACCACCTTGATCTTCGGCAGATATTCCGGAGGGGGTGCGGCCCATGAGTGATTACCGGCACACCGATAACGCTCAACGCGTTGTTGTCACCGGCATTGGCATGGTCACGCCTCTTGGAATCGGCAAGGAGGAATTTGGTCGCAGATTGTTTGCCGGTGAAACCGGCATCGCGGAAATCACATCCTTTGACACAAATTCATTGCCCTCGCACCGGGCAGCGGAGGTGAAAAATTTCAGGCCGCGCGATTTTGTTTCCGTAAAAAATATGCGGCGGATGGACAAGATATCCCTCATGGCAGCGGCTTCGGCGCGCCTGGCGCTGGATGATGCGGGATTTCAAATCACACCGGAAAACCGCGACCGCGTCGGTATTGTCCTGGGGACCGCATTTGGCGCAACCGATATCACGGCACAATTTCTTCAAACCCTTTTCACGGATGGTCCCGCTTCCGTCAATCCGATACTGGTGCCCAATACGGTGATGAATGCCGCCGCCGGTCATACGTCCATCGAACTGGGATTTCGCGGCGTCAACACGACCGTGACGCATTATGCCGTTTCCGGGGAGAACGCAATCGCTTACGCCGCGGCGGAAATCAGGCGAGGCACCGTTGATTTCATATTTGCCGGCGGCGCGGATATCCTGTCTGAATTCTACTACACGTCACTGACAAGATTTAAAGCTCTTTCTCCGCAAAACAGGGGCCGGGAAGCCTGCCGTCCGTTCGACCGAGAACGAAACGGAATGGTTGTCGGAGAAGGCTGCGGTATCCTCTGTCTGGAGAGCCTGCGATCGGCACTGGACAGGGGAAGAATGCCCTATTGCGAAATCATGGGCTCGGGTATGGGTTCATCACCGACGAAACCGAACCAGTGGCCGCGAAAAACGGAAGGCATAAAAAAGGCATTCAACCGTGCGCTCCAAAATGCAGACACGCGTGTTGACGATATTCAGGCCATCTTTGCTGCCGGCAACGGCGATACAATCCTCGATGCCGTGGAGGCCGAAGCCTATGCTGAACTGTTCGATGCTTCGCAGAAAAAACCTTTTATTACTTCGATTAAAGGCGCCACGGGCGAAAGTTTTTCAACCGGAGGAATCCGGGCCTGCGCTCTGGCGCTTTCCATGGAGAAAAATATTCTGCCGCCGTCGGCGGGGCTCATCAATCCGTTACGTCCGCTTTCGTTTGTGACCGGAGAAAAGAAAGACCTGACTGTCCATCGGGCAACGCTTGCCGGAATTTCGTTCGGCGGCACATATACGTATCTGATTTTCGGGAAATGAAATTTGAAGACATGCTAAGCCGGCCCATAAAAGAACCGGAGAGCCGGTATCGAACAACTACTTTTTCAGCCGATGATCTTCAGTAGCAACCAGCCTAAAATATTGGGAAAGCCGACCCCGGAAAAAAAGATGATTAGCAGGATGCCGACAAATTTTAAGCATTCTTTAAGGTTCATGTACTCTCCTCGCGTTCAGCTTTTATGTTGAATTTTAACTATCATAAATGCCGATTGTAAGCCATCATAAAAAAATAAGCTTGATAAACTGAAAATGACAGGATTGGAGGCAATGCGTGCAGCATTCCGGCAGGGCGTTGGCTTTTCTGGTGGGGGAATTGAGTCCCTGCCTGTAAAAACCCGATTGCATGTGAAGATTGTCGGTGATGTATAAATTGTCGTCATCATGGATGAAGTCGTAGCTTGCGGACCGAAGGCGGCACAAAAAAACCAGAATCTATAGGATCAATGATGAGTCAGGCCTTATCCTGTGCACACAAAAATCACGTAATGATTCTGCGGGATTTCGCCAGACAGAAAAACATTGTCCGGCGAAGCTACTCTTTGATTTTCAAATGGTTCTTCAAATAGCTTTTAAAATCATCGTAGTCATGAGTGATAGCAACAGCATCCCCCTGTCTTAAATCAATATTTTTCATACTTTCCGGCAGAGGGATGTTCAATTCTAAAAGATTTTGAATTTCTTCGGGAAATTTTGCAGGATGAGCCGTTTCCAGACAAATCGCCAGCCTGGAATCCGGTGCCGTTTTCAAATACTCCTCCAGACCGGCCCAGCCGACCGCCCCGTGCTGTTCCAGGATGACTTTATAACGTTGATAGACACTCTTGATGGTTTCCCTGGTCTGCTCATCGCTCACGCTGACTGAAAAAATATATTTCCGCATTTCGCTGAGGTCGGGATAAGCGTGAACCTGTCCGGCGCGATCCACTGTGCCGCCGTATAAATCAAAGAAGCGCGCCAGATTACTGGGGTGCCCGACATTCATGGCATTGGAGATGCAGGCCCGGGAAGGTGAGACTTTTTGATAAATTCCGGTTGCCAGATACAGGGGAAATTCGTCATTTTCATTTGTCGGCATGATCAGTTTGGCTACCGGCAGCCCCATGCGTCTTGCGTACTCACAGCCCAGCGCATCTCCGAAATTACCTGAAGGCACGGAAAAGATGGCCGTCTCTCCATTTTGAGCCAGCTGGGCGTAGGCGTAAACATAATAGATGATCTGCGGCAGAATGCGGCCAAAGTTGATGGAATTGGCCGAGGTCAGATTAAATTGCATCAACTCCGGATCGGAAAAGGCCTGTTTGACCAGGTTCTGGCAGTCATCAAACTTGCCGTCAACGCTCAACGCCTGTACATTGCCGCCGATGGTGTCGAGCTGCTTCTTCTGGATACCGCTGACTTCCATTGCAGGATACAGAATGGTGACATACATTCCCGCCACTCCCTTGAAAGCTTCACCGACAGCACTTCCTGTATCGCCGGACGTGGCCACAAGGATATTGAGGCGTTCACCCTTCGGGCGGCAGTGGCTCATCAGTCTGGCCATCATGCGGGCCGCAAAATCCTTGAAGGATGCGGTGGGCCCCTGATCGAGGCGCATCACGTAGTGTCCGGGCCTGACTGGTTCCAGAGGAACCGGGTAATTATAAGAATCGCTTACAACGGTTTGAAGAATCTCCAACGGAAACTCATCGGCAAGAAACGCTTCACTGACCAGCAGCGCGGTATCGCTATATGATTTGCCCTTCAGATTCTGAATATCTTTGAGAGCCAGTTGAGGAATGGTATCCGGCATAAACAGGCCTTCATCATCAGCCTGGCCTTTGAGCAGAGCTTCTTTAAAGGATACCTTACCGGTGAAGGGAGTAATTCCCGCGACAGTGTTTAAATGGCGATTTGTGCTGTAGTAACGTATGGACATGATGCTTACCCTGAATAAGAAATAGTTTCTTTAAGCGTATTTGAGCATAAAAAGCAATGCAAAAGAAGATGAGCCTCCGGAAACGTTGAATTAAAATATCGATTTATCATAAATATTCGCTTGACATGCACGGCTCTTGTCCCTATACACCTGACCCCAGCGCTCTGATTTGAATTTGTAAATCTTGTGTCAATGCGCAAAGGAGGAATGGGATGGCTGAGGAATCGAAGGTATTGGGTATGCCGGCAGAGAGCGGCAGGTGGTTATTTGTTGTTTTGGGATTGGTGATGAATGTTTGTCTCGGCGCGGTTTATGCGTACAGCATTTTCAAGGGACCGGTTGAGAAAGCCTTCAACGTAACCGCGTTTCAGGGCAACCTGCCTTTTATGGTTTTCCTGTTGTTCTTTGCTGTGACGATGTTTTTCGGCGGCCGGATTATGGAAAAGATAGGCCCGAAAAAGCTCTGCATGATTGGCGGCGTTATTGTTAGTCTCGGCTGGATACTCTCCAGCTATGCAAACAGTATCTCTATGCTGATTCTGACATATGGTGTTATTGCGGGATCCGGCGTGGGGCTTGTGTATGGCTGTCCCATCGCAGTGGGAGCGCGCTGGTTTCCGGACAAAAAAGGCCTGGCCGTGGGCCTTATCGTTGCCGGATTCGGCGGTTCTGCCCTGATTACGGGTAAACTCGCTGATATGTTGATTCCGTCTGTCGGTCTGTTTTCAACATTTTTATATTTCGGGATTGCATTCGGTATCATTCTGTTAATCCTGTCCCTGCCTTTGACCTTCCCTGTCGCAGGTTGGAAACCGGCAGGATGGACTCCTCCGGCCGGCGCAGCCGCAGCAACAAATCTTGATGCCGGCCAGATGGTAAAAACACCGGCCTACTGGGGGCTTTTCCTCTGCTTTATTATCGGCAGCCTTGCCGGGTTAATGGCCATTGGTATTTCGAAACCTGTCGGGAATGAAGTGATTCTGATTGCCGGCAGTACCGGAGCATCGCTGGTTGGCGTTTTCGCATGCTTTAATGCACTTGGCCGTCCACTGTTCGGCTGGCTCACCGACAAGATTACACCAAAATATGCCACAATTCTAAATCTTACGATTATTCTTTTGGCTTCTGTCCTTATGCTGAAAGCCACTCAGGGTACAATCGAAGTCTCTCCAAATCTTGTTGCGAACGTGAACGGCAAAATGGTTCTCAGTCAGGGCAGTGTCGTTGCTGAAGACGGCAAGATGAACCTAACCGGGGGAATGTTTGTTATCAAACCGGGTAATGTTACACAGTCGGCGGAAGGTCTGGTTTTGAAAGAAGGAAGCATCAGCGAAAAAGACGGCAAAATGCTGATCAAATCATCTATAGTTGCAGCAATCGAAAAGGATGGCGCTTCTGATCAGAAAAAGGGCGCCGTCGTTCTTCATGGAGGAGCACTCAGCATCCTGCGCGGCAGTGTCAATCTTTATATCATTGCCTTTATCGGGTTCTGGATGTGTCTGGGGGGCTGGCTGGCCATTGCTCCAACCGCGACGGCAACTTTTTTTGGTATGGCCAATTACGCGCGTAATTACGGCGTCGTGTTCTTTGCCTATGGTATCGGCGCTATCCTTGGCGGTATCATTTCCGGCCAGGCCAAGGACGTTTTTGGAACCTACACCTTTGGTTTTTATCCCACAGCGGTGCTGGCAATGATTGGAATCATTCTGGCAGCTTTGCTGCTGAAGCCGCCTAAAACGTCATCAATGCAGTAGCAGGATCGTATGAGGCAGACGGGTTTTATGGGCGTTTTTCCTGGTGTCACTGCAATGAGTGGAAAGGCTGCATACCGCCCTTACGGGACTTCATTCCCCGGAGAAAATTCATGCTGGCGGTTCGCCTGAAAGATTATTGATTCATGACGGTATGATCTTCTGAATCATGCTCAGGAAAGCGGATCTCGTCATCCAGCCATTGCATATAATCCCTGCTGCCTTGGACAATTTGGGTGGCGATGATCTCCGGTGTTTCGTAGGGATGGAGAGTTTTAACGGCGGCTTCCACTTTTTTAAATAGAGTGGCCCTGGTTTTTATCATGCACCGATACTCGCCGGCCGTTTCTATGTTTCCCTTCCAGCGGTAGATACTTTCAATGGGGCCGGAGATCTGCACGCAGGCGGCCAGCTTTTGTTCTACAAGATAGCGGGCGATTTTCTGCGCCTGTTCCCGGGTTTCGGTGGTGGTGGATATTTGAATATAGGTTTTCATTTTTTCAATACCCGGATATCCTTCTTCATGGAGCTCGCTAAATTCCTTCTGTCTTAATCTCCAGTTTCCTGCTGTGTCGATCGAGCGCCAGAGCAATCAATTGATTCAACAAGTTGCTGTATTTCAGGCCGGTGGCTGCCCATAGCTTTGGGTACATACTGATGCTGGTGAAACCGGGCAGGGTGTTAATTTCGTTGAGGTAGAACTTATCGGTTTTCTTGTCCAGGAAGAAATCGACTCTCGCCATAGAAGAGCATCCCAGCGTTTTGTAGCCTTCAACGGCGAATTTTCTGATTTTATCGGACAGGGATTTTTTGATTTGCGCCGGGATCTGCAGCGCTGCGCCGTCGGGATCAATGTATTTGGCTTCGTAAGAATAAAATTCATGGTTGGGAATAATTTCTCCCAATATGGAACCGGCAGGATTTTCGTTCCCCAGAACAGCGCATTCAATTTCTCGGCAGTCAATGGCTTTTTCAATCATGACGCGCGTATCGAACTGAAAGGCAAAATTGATGGCTTGGGCAAGCTCCTCCTGCCTCTTTACTTTTCTCACGCCCACAGAGGAGCCGGCGCAGACCGGCTTGACAAAAAGCGGCAGCCCCAGCCTGACCAGCACTTCCTGCAGAATCAACTTTGAAGTCTTCTTCCAGCTTTGTTTATGTGCCGTAATGGATGGAACGACCGGAATACCGGCTTCCTTAAGCAGCCGTTTGGCCATATCTTTATCCATGCCGATGGCCGAGCCGGTGACATCTGCGCCCACGTAAGGCACCATCGCCAGCTCCAAAAGCCCCTGAAGCGTGCCGTCCTCGCAAAAAGTTCCGTGAACCACCGGAAAAACAACATCCACAAGCACTTCCTTGTTCTTATTTTTGATGTTGTAAAGATGCAGTTTGTTTTTCTGTTCGAAATGATTTACCAGCCATAAACCGCGTTTTTTTAAAGCCATTTTTTTGCCAAAATCTTTATCCGGAACAATTTCAGGTTTTTCCTGAACATACCAGCGGCCGTCTCTGGCAATGCCGATGGCCGTTACGTTGTATTGATTACGATCCAGGGCGGAAAACACCGAAGCGGCGGAGCAAAGCGAAACGTCGTGTTCGCCCGACCTTCCGCCGTATAATACTCCAATGTTTAATTTATTTGTTTTTCCCAAAATTGTTTTTTTTGCCATCGTCATCTTTTCTATCGGTTGTCATCCCGGTCCTGGTTCTTGCATTGCTGACGCCCGGTTTCCAGTTTCTGTTGGAACGACGGACAGCACAGCCCTATGAGATCCTGATTTTTTATATACGCTTCGGTCAATGAATCTGTCAATTTAATTTTAGGGTTTTGCTCTTTCTGACCCAGCAAATTCCGGGCAGAAATAGCAGGCACGTGACTCCAAAGAAGAAGTCCGTCTCGAACGGGCTAAACCGTGATGATACCCGATGGTAAGGGACGGCTTTCACTGTGACGGCGGGATGGAGCTTACAGACCATGGTGTTCAGGCAGGAAACCCGGCCTCAAGCCAGCGTCAAATGATCCGACCTGAATCCACAAATAACTTTACAAAATCTCAAAATATATTTATACCACTTCATCTTTTACAAATTTACATGATCCCATAGCTGAAAGGAATTTCACATGAAGAAGAATTTTATCGCGGTTATGTTGACATGGTCGGTAATGATTATTTTTTACGCGTCGCCGGTTTATGCCCTGGGAGTCGGTGTTCAAGCACGATTGTGGGTTCCCACGTTTAAAGGCGAGTTGCGTGTCGACAACGGCAGCGTGAAGGGAACCAATGTGGATCTGAAAGACGATCTGGGCGTTGACAATGAGTATTTCCCCGGTGCGGAAGCGTTTTTCAGCATGGGGGATCATGAAATAACCGTTTCCTTTTCACAGATTGCTCTTTCCGGGTCAAAAAAAACCAGCGACGAGATCATATTTAACGGTGATACCTATCCGGCAGGGATCAAAGTCGATTCTGAATTAACCACCAGCATGATTGACCTGGAATATCAGTATAAATTCTTGAACCTGGAAAATGTTCTCGCTGGCCTATCTTTTGGATTTATCGTCAAGGCAAAGTATTTTGACGGCGAAGCAAAAATGCGCTCATCGGTAATTAGCAGCATGGAAGATTTTCAACTGCCGATGCCCATGCTGGGTCTGGGTGCGAAAGTGGGCATTCTGGCTGATGTTCTGGAAGCGCGTGCCAAGATTGTCGGCATGGGGTATGGCGGCAGCTTTTTTTATGATGCCATGGCGGACATTTCCGTGAACCCTTTCCCGTTTTTGAATATTCACGGAGGCTATAGAATCATGTCATTAAAAATAGACGAGATCGAAGATATTTATACCCAAATGGATTTTTACGGACCTTATGTCGGGATCGCGTTGGAATTTTGATGGACTGCGCTGCGCAAAACCGCCACCTTGACAAGATTTGCCCTGATCAATATATTATCGCTGCAATGAAAGAAAATAACCGGTGTTTTTATGCGTCTTTTTTTTAATGCGGCTCAATGGCCGGCGACAAAAAAAGCTTTCAGCGATGCCGAAAAACTGGTGTTACAGCATTTTCGTTTGGACGAGAGAGATTTAAGAAATATAAAATATGAAGTAAAGACACTCGCTTATCTGAACAAACAGGAAATCAAGGAAGGGGCGTTTGCTCATCTTTGCAAATACGCCTATGCAAAAGCGGAAGAGGCGGTGGATCATGCTGAAAACAGCTTTGATTTCTACCGGATCTGCCTGCAGGATCACACGATTCTGGATGCGGTGAGAAGGTCAAATTCCTTCATTAAGCTGAGCCCGTTGATGCTCTATATTGCCGTACATGAACTGATTCACGTGCTGCGTTTCAGTAACGGTGAGATTGATTTTCATGCCGCTACGGAAGAGAAAGAAAGAGAGGAAGTTATTGTGCACCATTTGACAAGGTCGGCACTGCAACCGGTCAAGGGACACGGTATGGAAATCATTTTTGATTGTTTCAATCACGATTACGAAAATTTTGACTTATGTCATTAAGAAGGGGGTTTTTCAATGCCTATCTACGAGTATAAATGCAACAAGTGCGGAAAACAGTTTGAAGCGTTTCAGGGGATTATGGACCCGGAATTAAAAAGCTGCAAGTTCTGCAAAGGAAAAGTTCACAAGATGGTTTCTCTGTCTTCGTTCAGCCTGAAAGGCTCCGGCTGGTATGTGACCGACTACAAGGGAAAGAAGCCCGGCACAACCGCCAGGAAAGAAAAGGCCGAAACCAGTGAAGGCTCTACAGGAGCAGAAACCGCGAAAACCGAAACAGACAAAACAACCACAAAAGAAGATTAGTGGCATTCAAATCAGGGGACCGGCGTCGGTTCGTATTCCACTCTGTCCCGACCATTCAATTTTGCTCTGTAAAGCGCTTTATCCGCCCGGTTGATTGCATCCTGAATGGGCTCACCTGATTTAAATTCTGTGACGCCGACGGAAATCGTAATTCTAAAATCATCGGGTAAATTGTCGAACACCAGCCGCGCAACCACACGCCTGATTCTTTCCGCGCAATCCAGGGCTTCATCTTTTTCAGCATTGGTGAGAATGAGAATAAATTCTTCGCCGCCGTAACGGGCAATATGGTCAATATTTCGCAGGTTTTTATGGGTTTCCTGTGCCACCGTTTTGAGGACGGTGTCTCCCGCAGCATGGCCAAAGGTGTCATTCACGCGCTTGAAGTGGTCTAAATCAAATATGCAGATGGAAAAAGGATGAATTCCCCTGTCGCCCAGAGCTTTTTGATGTTCAAGGATTTTATACATCTGACGCCGGTTAAAGACCTGAGTCAAATCATCAATGATGGCGAGCTTCTCAATCGTGGAGAGGGCTCGGGATATTTGCGCCCTGAGTTGTGTAATGTAGCCGCCCACCAGCGAAAACCAGGGCAGAACAATGGCCATCACGATAATACTCAAGATATCCGATGTGCCGATCAAATGAGGATTGGTCTTGTAAAGCAGAAGGATGACGAGTGCGTAGTTAATGACGGCAAAAATCGAAAGAAAAAGAAATTGCCAGACATTCAGCCGGAAGAGGCCGAAAATAAATACAACGAAATAGGTCAGCAGCACCAGCGTTCTTACGGTGTCGGCGTAATACGCAATCACCATGACCCAGAATGTGGCGACAATCATCTGAAAAAGCGTCAGACTCGGATCCTTGAATCTTTTATTGTATCCGCTTCTGATCAATCCGTACACAATACCGTTGCTGACAATAATGCCCAGAGAACTGATAAAAAAAGCACGGATGCTTCCCCGGGTAATCTGTCCCTGCGAATAGAACAGGACGATAATGACAAACCACATGACGTATGACCCCAAGGCCATAAAGAATCGTTTTAATCTTAAGGTCTGGTTCGGATCGCCTTTGGGAAATATGCTGAACATTGAAAGCCACCCCCGTGATTCCTGTGAATTGAGAAAAATTTATTATTTATAAATCGTAACGCGTTCCGATGTCAAGCAGGGAAAGTTCAGGATGTTATCCATTTCAGTGATGTCTTTCCCGTGATTTAGGACAGCGCTTTAAAGTACGGTTGAAGTTCACGGCACAGCTCCTCCGGCACGGTCGGGCAAATAATTTCATTGTGCAGTTTTTCAAAGTAGTTCAGATCGCTGGTGCCCAGCGGGTTCATGACAAAGCGCGGGACGATTTTCCCCTGCACAAAAAAATAATTGTTGCTGGTCATGGTGGCATAAAAAGACATATTAAAACTCATAAAGTTATTGGTGTAAAGATAACTGAAGACACAGGAAAGCCCGGCGAGAAATTCTTTAAAATTGGCTTCGGTCAAATCAAAGATGGATGTCTTTTCCCGAAAAATAAAATCGATTTCACCCGCCATGCCCTTTGGGGCGAAGCTGGTCAGCCAGCAGACCACACCCGTGTCGGCAATGAAACGTTTGTCCGACTTCTTTTCCATTGCAATGAGATTGCTCCATAAGTTGTCACCGTTGGCGTTGGCGGCATAATTCTGGGCGCTGGAGAGGAGTTTCTGCATAAAATTGCTCGGCCGATAACTTGCTATCGTTTGCAAGTGGGGATGAATCAGACCCCCACCGGCCGGCGGCATGTAGTTCCAGTTGATCGAACAATATTTGTATCCCAGATTGAGTTCAACGATGCGATGAAAATAGTTGCGGCAGACAAGGAAGCCGTCGCGCATGTATTCCGGGGTCAGCTCATTGATTGGAACCAGATGCCGCGATGAAAAAATTGCCACATTATTATTCTGATCGTAAGGAAACGCATTCGGAAAAATACAGGCTTCTCCCCGCTTGAAATTTCCGCTTTCTGAAATAGTGGGCGTAAATTTGGGGGTGGTCTTATCAAAAAGATCGGGACAGAAAGGGCATAAGGATTCCGGGGATTTTTCCAGATAAGGCTCCCATTCCGGTTTTTGCGGAATACGCACCCGGTAAGGTAAAATACGGCAGGCGACGCCGGTGATTTCATCGCGGCGCAGTTCAATGTTGATTTTTTTTTCCTCAAAACCGTCAAACGGATCAAGAAAATATCCCGACGTAATTTCTTTTTTAAACCCCAGATCTCTCATCATGCTCCTCTCTATGGTCTTTGATCTTCAAGTCGTTACCTTGGTCCTGGCTGTTTTCTCAAACTCCGCAAAATGAATTGTTCGACAGCTTTCGGGGAGCTATCGCCTTTAAGGTTTTCTTGCAACACTTTCAGGGGAATTTCCATACGCGCGGCGCTGCGATGGCCGCCACCCTGGCCGATTTGACCGAAAGCTTTCTGTGCGATCATGCCGCAGTTCTGCCGGTACCCGTCACCGCGGAAAATAATGATCAAATGGTCGCTGACGATACCGGCGACCACCACGTAATAGGTTCCGATCAGGCGCAGATAAAAATCAGCAATCTGGACGCAAACATCTGCGCTTTCCACCTCTCCCAGAAAGCCGACCCGCCGCCCAAGAAAATTATTCATGTGATGATAAGCGATGTTAAAATACTTCAAAAAACGGTCGGGAGTCTGATTCAATTCGATTCGCCGGATCAGTTGCATATTGGCATATTTTGTATGATAGGCATACGCTCTGATGTCCTCGAGCGCAGTCGCACGGTCGAAATTATCCGTGTCCGTTTTGATTCCATAAAGAAGAGCGGTATGCAGGATGCGGGGGACTTTAACCCGGGCACACAGCAGGTATTCTGTCATCATGGTGGATAGGGATCCATAATGAGGGCGAATATCCGCAAGAGCGGCGGTCCATGAGCCTTCGTAGGGATGATGATCCAGGACAATTTGAGGCTTGATAAAATCTAAAGACTTGATGAAGAAAGAAGGTTGCGCGTCCAGCAGGGCAATCAGACGGTAGGATTTTATATCCACCTGATGGATTAATTGAACATCGAGACGCAGGGCGGAAACAAACTCTTTGTTTTGCTGACGGATGATCGGTTCCGTGGATGCAAATGCGCTTTGGGAAAGTCTCCTCGTTTTTTGAAGAATCTCACGCAGCGCCATGGCCGAGGCCATGGCGTCCGGATCGGGGCTGCCGTGCATCAGCAGGAGCAAGGAATCCTCCGGCTGAATCATTGCCATCAGCTTCAGAAAATTCAGCTCTGTTTCTTTTTTAATCGGAATGGAGTCAACTTTCATGGTTTAGGCGATCATAACCGCGCCTGTACCGCCTCCTCAGTAAACAGTAATTTTGCCCGGATGCGTCTGCACAACTTCTCCGACAATCGCCGCATCGGTCGTTCCCGCTGATTGCATTTTTTCTACGAGGGCCTGGGCTTTACCGCCGGGCAGGCTGAAAAACAGGCCGCCCGCCGTCTGCGGGTCGAATAGCAGATCAAAGAGCCAGTCCGGACATGTTGTTTCTTTTGTAATTTGTTGAATCCGAAAATCCTTATTGCGGGTCAGGCCGCCCGGAACAAAACCCGTATCCATTAAGCGGCGCACACCCTCAAAAACGGGTATCGTAGCGGAGTTGATGCGCAAGCCGACATCGCTGTCCTCAATCATTTCACAGGCATGGCCTAGCAATCCAAATCCGGTGATATCGGTACAGGCATGAATATCGCCGGTCGCAATCATCATCTCGGCTGCTTTTTTGTTGAGCGTGGTCATGGCATCAGTCACTTGCTTCATTTGCCCGGGTGTTGCTTCGTCGGCTTTGATGGCGGTACTGATAATACCCGTTCCCAGAGCCTTGGTCAAAATGATTTTATCCCCGGCTTGGGCACCGCGGTTAAACAGGACTTGATCAGGATGAACAATGCCGGTTACGGAAAGGCCGTATTTGATTTCGTTGTCTTCCACACTGTGCCCCCCGATCAGTAAAGCACCGGCTTCATGGATTTTGTTGAGTCCACCCTGCAAAACCTGCTGCAGAACGGATAGATTCATGGTTTTGATCGGAAAGCAGACAATATTCATCGCCGTCAGGGGGCTGGCACCCATCGCGTAAATATCATTGAGCGCATTAACGGCGGCAATCTGTCCAAAAGTGAAGGGATCGTCAACCGTGGGCGTGAAAAAATCAACGGTCTGAACAATGGCGGTATCTGAAGCAATTTTATACACGCCAGCGTCCTCTGCATGTTCGAATCCCGTCAGCAAATTAGGGTCCTGAATCAACGGCAAATGGCGCATGATTTCGGAAAGGTCCCCCGGACCTATCTTACAGGCTCAGCCCGCACTCTGCACCGTTTGTGTTAAACGAATATCTTTTTTTTCTTCCATTTTTCCTCTTGGGCAAGGTTACTGTCCGGCGTCCCGTTTTCAGTAACCGGTGTACGCCTGGTGATCGTTACATGGCGATCTTTTCATTCCAGATCGATCAGTGGTCATTATTCTTTAGCATCAATTATGTGAAGTATAAGCAGAACGGCATTTTATGTCAATGAAATCATCACTCTCAATATCGGAATCGTATGGAAGTGGGATGGAAAAGTATTTCATGCATTCGCTTTGTTGCTACGGAGAATCACCTGCCCGTCTCCCTGTCCTTTATCATGCCTCTGAACGTATGCACCACACGACATTGAAGCGTTTTTTATTGTTTGCCACCCGTCTTATAAAAATCTTTACTGCCGTGCCTTTTCCTGCTAACTTGCTTTTAATTTTCCTGGTGTCTCCTGTTCTTCCGGGTTGATTCCCGTGTTCCTTGACACAGCAGGTGGTCTGGGTACTCTGTCAGATTTTTCTATGCTGACGAGCAGGAATCAAAGATTATGGTGGTTGTGTTTTTTTGAGGGAGGGGAATATGTTAAAATTTACAAAGATTTTATGTCCTATTGATTTGGATTCCCAAAAGGCTTCATCGTTGAAAAAAGCGTTGGAAGTCGCACAATTTTTCAACTGTCCGATCCACGTCCTGTATGTCAACGATATGGCTGCCGGGTATCGTCATCCGACGGATCGAGAAGATGCCGTTGCCCTGAGAGTAAAAGAGCTTGTTCCGGATGCTCTGATGGCAGGTCTGGACATAATTTACGCCGTGTCCAAAGGAAATATCGCAGCGGAAATCGTTCGATATGCCCGGGAAAACGATATTGATTTAATTATCGTCGGCCATAAAAATCGCGGAAAGCTCTACGCGGCTTTGTTTGACAGCACCGACATCCATGTTATTGATCAAGCCGAGTTGCTTGTTTTAGTCGTTCCGGAATAATAACTTTTCACGACGTCTTGTGGGATCTATGGTTCAAACCCTGCGTATTTTTTCAGCCATATTATTGTCGGTGATTTCACCGTCCGTGTGTTTTGCGGAAGGCCTTGCCGCGCCGATAGGGGCTGTGCTGCCTATGTGGTCGGTTCTTCCTTTTGTCGGTATCCTGCTTTCCATCGCCCTGATTCCTCTTGTCTTCCCCCGCTTCTGGCACCGCCATTTTACCAAGGTTTCGGCTTTTTGGGCGGTTGCCTTCGGCGCGCCTTTTATCTTTTTTTTCCGAGCCGAAGCTCTCCATGAAATAGCGCATATTATCCTCATCGATTACGTTCCTTTCATCCTGCTGCTGTGGGCGTTATTCACCGTATCCGGCGGCATCTATATCCGGGGAACATTAAAAGGGACGCCTGCCGTTAACATGCTTGTGCTGCTCATCGGGACCCTCCTGGCGTCTGTTATCGGCACAACAGGAGCGTCCATGCTGTTGATCCGCCCCCTCCTGCGTTCAAATGCCTGGCGCGTTTATAAAACACACACGGTTGTTTTTTTTATTTTTCTGGTAAGCAATATCGGCGGCGTACTAACCCCGCTGGGTGACCCCCCGCTGTTCCTCGGCTTTCTGCACGGCGTTCCTTTTTTCTGGACAATGCACCTCCTGCCGGAAATGGTTTCGGCCAGCATCATTCTGCTGCTGATTTACTTCATATTCGATTCTTACTACTACCGAAAAGAAAACAGGACGGAAATTCCTGATACAGAATTCGAACCTCTGAAAATCGAGGGCCGCCGTAATTTCTTTTTCCTGACCGGGATTATCGGCGCCGTTTTATTCAGCGGCAGCATTCAGCTCGGCAAGATCAACATTCTGGGTATTCATCAGACAATAGAAAACTTGATCAAGGATGTCCTTCTGGTTTTCATGGGCCTGGCATCACTGAGATTTACGCCGAAAGAATTTCGGAAAAATAACGATTTCAGCTGGGCTCCCATGCTGGAGGTCGCCTATCTCTTTGCCGGAATTTTCATAACCATCATACCGGCTCTGGCCATTTTAAAAGCGGGTGAACAGGGCGCTTTGCACTGGCTTATCCAAAGGATTGATTCACCGACTCAATATTTCTGGGCGGTGGGCATCCTGTCGAGTTTTCTGGATAACGCTCCAACCTACCTCACTTTTTTCAACAGCGCGCTGGGGAAATTTTATCCGGGAATGCCCGAATCTTCAGCGGTAGCCGCTTTGATTGTTGAAAGAATTCCTCATCTGGCAGCGATATCGGTCGGTGCGGTTTTCATGGGTGCCAATACCTATATCGGTAACGCACCCAATTTTATGGTTAAATCCATTGCTGAAGAAGCCGGTGTCAAGATGCCCAGTTTTTTCGGATACATGTTTAAATATTCCATTCCCATTCTTATCGTTTTATTTATTCTTATAACGATCATTTTCTTTTAGCGGACTTCATGCTCAAGCATTGCCATGGCGTTGATAAGGTCTTGTTTTCTTTGTCCATCATCAAGGTTGTACGTATTGAAAAATATTTCTTGAACAGACCGGTGAAAGCAGATATAGGCTTGCCAAACTTTGTCCTTAATGAACGTCAAATCATTCGGTCGCATTCAGGATAACAAATTTCAGGATACGTGTCACAAGGAGTAACCATGGTGGTGACATTGCGCAAATCTTTAAAAACTATAGAAGATTATAAGTCAGCCAATCCCCATTATACAGAGCTTTTGGACATTATGGCGGATATTTTGATTTTACGAGAAGAATATCACAACACGATGAAAAAGCCTATTTTTCAGGTTGATGAAAATTTGATCTCCCAAAAGATGAAGGGGGGGCTTCCTCTTATCGACCTGACGGGTAAAGGATATGATTTTACGCGGTCCAAGGAATACTTTTACGCTCTCATTTCCATTGCAGAAAAAAGACTTCCTGAAGTTTCCCAAAATATCATCGATAGCGTTAAGAACAGCGAATTTGACTGGGAAAAAAATATCCGGGCGTCGTTTAATTGTTTTGCGGATGAGGCAGAAATGAAAAAAACGAAAGCCCATCATGAGGAGGAAGATCATATTGATCTCATTGAGCTTTTTCTCGAAGAAAGCCTGAGGCCGGAAATGGAACTCATCGCGCAAAAATACGGGGAACTCATTGAAAAGTCAGAATGGTCCGAAGGATATTGCCCCGTATGCGGCAAGGAACCGAAGATTGGAGAAATTCGGGAAGGAGAAGACGGCAAACGATACCTGTTTTGCCATCAGTGCGGATTTAAATGGTATTTCCAACGTATTAAATGTCCGTTCTGCGGCAATGATGAGCAGCACTCGCTGGCGTATTTTGAGGTGGAGGGAGAAGAGCGTTACCGGGTCGACGTCTGCAATAAATGCCGGCGTTATGTCAAAACGGTGGAATTGTCCAAATCAGGCGAGGAACCCAATATGGATGTTGAAGATATTGCGACACTGCATCTTGATATGATTGCTTACGACGAGGGGTATAATTAACCACAATCGAATTTATCCCGTGTGGTGATAACAGGGGAAATGATTATTTGAGGAAGCCCGCTCATCCGGAAAAGATGAGCGGGCTTCTGTTTTAGGATGTTTTGATGGGAATCTTGGTACCTTTGGCTTTGGCCGACTGGTTTTTGGGAATCTTTATGTCCAGAATTCCATTTTTGAAACTCGCTTCCGCTTTTTCGGCTACTATTTCTGCTTCCAAAGGAATGACCCTGCTAAAAGAGCCGTAGGATCTTTCCATGTAATAGTAATTTTTATCTTTATCCTCCTGTTCTTTTCTCTTCTCTCCCTTGATCGTTACTGAATCACTGGTCACGGTCACATCAATGTCTTTTTCTTCCACTCCCGGCAGTTCCGCCTTAATGATAAACTCTTTGTCGTTTTCCTTGACATCAACAGAAGGCGTGATGATTCCCGCTCCCCCTGACATTAAACCACGCGGTGTTAAATCAAAACCACGGAAAAAATTATCGAACAGACTGTTCATCTCTCTTTGCAATGAATAGAAGGGATGATCGATATCTGTCCTCGTTTTCCGGGCTATTTCCGGCAACAAATTTCTTACTTTCATAATAATCCTCCTATTTCAAATTATGTGGTCTGCCTTTATCAAACCGGCCATGGTCTCCTGCCTCAAAGGCCACGAGGCTCTTGACACCATTATGCTGCATTGATTTTTATCTTTTTCGGTTTCAGTTTTTCCGCTTTCGGTAATTCCAGACGCAGCACCCCCTGTTTGACGGTTGCTTTAATTTTGTCCCTGTCTATTTCATCCGATAATGTAAACGTCCTCTCATAATCCCCAATTTCATATTCGGAAAACACCAGGCTATGGTCTTTCACGTTACCGTTCTCTACACGACCGGAAATGGTTAAAATATTTTTTTCCAGCTCAACGTCAACGGTTTTCTCGTCAATGCCCGGCATATCAGCTACCAGAAATAGGGCCTCCTTCGTTTGGTAAATATCCACCCGCGGCATAAAGGTCTTTACATTACGGATTCTTTCTGTAGCCGCTTTATTTTCAGTTTTTTGCAGATCTTTCTCTGACATAAATCACGAACCTCCTTTACACATTTATTTTAATCTTTTTCGGCAAATCTTCTTTCATGCGGGGGAGCGTAATTGTTAGAATTCCTTTTTCATACTTTGCCGCTACCTCTTTGGGATCCGCTTGAAATGGCAATTCAATATTCCGCTGAAAGTGACCCAGTTCTCTTTCCTGGCGCAAATAAGTTTCACCTTCCTTGACGGGATCGGATTTGCTCGTTCCTGAAATAGTCAGCACAGCGCCGGTTACCGAAATATCAATATCGTCTGCGTCCATCCCGGGTAATTCTGTCATCACGATTAAACTGTTTTCTTTTTCCCACACATTTACGGCCGGATAATCCGGTGTCGTGCTCTGGCTGACATGAGTAAAAAGTTTATTAATTTCTCTTTGCAGGTCAATGATTTCTGGAACACTATCCGCAAATCTTTTCATTCTCCAAATACCTGGACTGAACATATGTTTTACCTCCCAACACAAGTCTTTTTTGTGTAAACACTTGCTATTACTATTGATTTACTTATCTTACCCTCAATATATTTACTAAAACTGTTTTGTCAAGGTATCCGCCGGCGGTCAGAAAAATGAATCAGCCATTCAAATATCTATTGAATAAAAAAAAGAATTTTCAGGTTTCATCCCTTGACAGTTCATAGGCCCGTAAATATATTAAGTCGGCTTTAGCTGAATGAGTTCTAAGTCATTGAATAAGATGAATTATGGAAGATCATATCATAAAAACTTTTAAGGAAAGCAGCCGGGTAAAGGATATTTTTATTAATGAAAACCTCAGCAAAATGGTTAATGTTATCGAGGCGATCACATTAGCTTTAAAAGCCGGCAACAAGATCATGATTTTTGGTAATGGTGGTTCTGCCGCCGACGCTCAGCATATTGCTGCCGAGTTTGTGAATCGTTTTATGATTGAACGCCCCCCGCTGCCGGCAATTGCTTTGACGACTGATACGTCGGTTATTACCAGTATCGGCAATGATTATGATTTTTCGGAAATATTCAGCAAGCAGATCAGGGCAATCGGACAGCAGGGAGATATTGCGTGGGGGATCAGTACCAGCGGCAATTCGGTCAATGTTTTAAAAGGCCTGGAGATGGCTAAAAAAAAGGGACTGGTTACGATCGCCTTTACGGGCAAAGATGGTGGAGATATTGCGAAAATGGCTGATTTTCCGATCAATGTGCCCTCTAACAGTACGGCACGAATTCAGGAAACACACATTACGGCCTGTCATGTCATTTGTGAAATGGTGGATATTAAATTATTTCAGAAACCTGATTTAAAATAAAGTGAAAGAGGCAATGGTGAAACTGAAAAAGGAACATACAGAACATAACGTCAAAAAAGAAAAAGTTGTTACAGAGGACCCAAAAAAAGAAATTGAAGACCTGAAAAAAAGGCTTGAAGAAGCAGAAAATGAAGCTGCGGCGAATTATGATAAATATGTCCGCTCCGTGGCCGAATTTGACAATTATAAAAAAAGAGCTGCCCGAGACAGAGCGGATTCCATTAAATACGGCAATGAAAATGTCATTAAAGATATTCTTCCGTTTATGGACAGCCTGGACAGGGCGCTGGAACACGATACCGGCGACATTCAGACTTTCAAAGCCGGCGTGGCCCTGATTCAGGATCAGCTTTTATGCTGTCTGCAAAAACACGGCGTGGAAAGGATTGACGCAGCCGGGAAGGATTTTGACCCGAATTTTCACGAAGCGTTGATGCAGGTGGAAAGCGAAGAGCATAAAAACAATCAAATTGTCAGCGAGATGGAAAAAGGGTATCTTTTGAACGGTCGACTTCTGCGGCCGTCCAGAGTCTGCGTCTGCAAAAGTGCGAATATTTCGGAAACAAATAACATAAACGATGAATTTGAAATTATGGAGGATTCAGAAGAATAAGGAGGGAATATGGGAAAAATTATTGGAATTGACTTAGGGACCACAAATTCTTGTGTGGCCATTATGGAAGGCGGGGATCCTGTCGTGATCGCCAATCAGGAAGGAAACCGTACCACGCCTTCCATCGTAGCGATTTCGGAAAGCGGAGAAAGGCTGGTCGGGCAGGTGGCCAAAAGACAGGCCATTACAAACTCGGAAAATACGGTGTACGCCGTCAAGCGATTGATCGGCCGGAAATATTCATCGAAAGAGGTTCAGTACGATCTTAAAATTATTCCTTATAAGATCACGGAATCGTCCAACGGAGATGCGCAGGTTACCGTGCGCGGGAAAAATTATTCTCCGGCGGAAATATCGGCGATGATTCTCACCAAAATGAAGCAGACTGCCGAAGATTATCTCGGTGAAAAAATAAAAGACGCGGTCATCACGGTCCCGGCTTACTTTAACGATTCGCAGCGCCAGGCGACCAAAGATGCCGGTAAGGTTGCCGGACTCAATGTGATGCGTATCATCAACGAACCGACCGCTGCCGCGCTGGCCTACGGTCTGGATAAAAAGAAAGATGAAAAAATAGCTGTGTTCGACCTCGGCGGCGGAACATTCGATATTTCGATCCTGGAGTTGGGAGACGGCGTGTTTGAGGTCAAATCGACCAATGGAGATACCCATCTGGGTGGCGAAGATTTTGATTTGCGCGTCATGGATTTTCTCGTTGCCGAATTTAAGAAAGACCAGGGTATTGATTTGAGAAACGATAAAATGGCGCTCCAGCGTCTGAAAGAAGCCGCGGAAAAAGCGAAGATGGAACTTTCCACCACCATGGAAACCGACATCAATCTACCGTTCATTACGGCGGATGCCTCCGGTCCCAAACACATGAATATCAAGCTTTCCCGCGCGAAACTGGAATCGCTTGTGGAAGAGTTGATCAATCAGATTGTCGGACCCTGCCAGACGGCTCTTAAGGATGCCGGCATGTCTCCCAAAGACATTGATGAAGTCATTCTCGTCGGCGGCATGACCCGTATGCCGCGGGTTCAGCAGAAGGTGAAAGAGATTTTCGGTAAGGAACCCAACCGGGGAGTCAATCCGGATGAAGTGGTTGCCGTGGGCGCGGCCATTCAGGGTGGTGTGCTGGCGGGGGATGTCAAGGATGTGCTCCTGTTGGATGTAACGCCGCTTTCACTGGGCATTGAAACGCTGGGCGGTGTCATGACCCGCTTGATTGAAAAGAACACGACGATTCCCACAAAGAAAAGTCAGGTGTTCTCGACAGCCGCTGATAATCAACCCGCCGTCAGCATTCACGTTTTGCAGGGAGAGCGGCAGATGGCCGCCGATAACAGAACGCTGGGACGGTTTGAACTGGTAGGTATTCCTCCGGCACCCCGTGGCATACCGCAAATCGAAGTTGCTTTTGATATTGATGCCAATGGTATCGTTCATGTCAACGCTAAGGATCTCGGTACCGGGAAAGAACAGAGCATCAAGATTACCGCATCCAGTGGATTGAGCGAAGCCGAGATTGAAAAGCTGGTGAAGGACGCGGAAGCACACGCGGAAGAAGATAAAAAGCGTAAAGAACTTATCGAAGCCAGAAATCATGCCGATGCCCTGGTGTATTCAGCGGAAAAGAACATCAGGGAATTCGGAGAAAAGGTAGATGCCTCTGAGAAATCCAAGATTGAGGATGCCATTGCCCAGGTGAAGAAAGTGATCGAAGGCGACGATCTCGAAGCTATTAAGAAGGCCCAAGATGATTTGATGAATGTTTCGCATAAACTCGCGGAAGCCATGTATGCCAAGACCGCCGGCGGCCAGGGAGGACCAGGAGCCGGTACCGGAGCGCAGCAGCCGGGTGATGATCAGCAGGCTGCTGATAAAAAGAATGATGATGTTGTCGATGCTGATTTTGAAGATGTGAAATAATGGGTTAAGATCAATCATATTCAAGGCCCGAAAAGCGAAAACTTTTCGGGCTTTTTTATCGAACCCGTCAATAAAACATTATAAAACGAAAGGGTCATGATGGACCATCACCTGATTAAAAGAACATTCATTTTCGTGCTGAGTGGTATCACGCTGATGATGCTTTCATGCTCTTTTGCCTGGGCGGCGGGTAAGCTGGAAAAACGCTCTCAAAATCATGGCCCCCCCGTCATCCTGACCAACGAGAATTTTTTTCCTGCCCTCGTTGAGGCGATTGATGGAGCTCAGAATGAAATTATCATGTCCATTTTTTCATTTAAAGCCGGAAAGTACAAACGCAGCTACCCGGATAGGATTGCCGGCCATCTTATTCAGGCGGTGAAAAGAGGCGTAAAAGTGACAGTGGTTCTGGAAACGACAGACAATCAATCAGATACATTGAATATTCAAAACAGGGAAACAGGAAGTTATTTACAAGATAATGGGATTATGGTTATTTTTGATTCGCCACGAAAAACGACGCACACGAAACTGATCGTCATAGACCGGAAAAAAGTTTTTCTAGGCAGCCATAACTTTACACAATCGGCATTAAAATATAATAATGAAATATCGGTTTTATTGCACAGCCCGGAACTGGCCGATCATGCCCGCAGCTATATTATGCAAATTATTCAGGCAGATAAATAAACAAGAAGAGGGAGAAATACATGCGATTTTTACTGACCAATGATGATGGCATTTACGCCAAGGGGTTAAGTGTTCTTTATAAAGAATTATCTAAAGAAGCCGATTGTCTGATTGTCGCTCCGGAAATCGAACAGAGCGCCGTTGGCCATGCAATAACAATTTCCCGCCCCCTGATGGTACGCCGCGCCACAAAAAATGACAAATTTTTAGGCTATGCGGTTTGCGGAACACCGGCTGATTGTGTAAAATTAGGTATTACAGAGTTATCGGAAAAAAAAGTTGATCTGGTTGTATCTGGAATCAACCGCGGGGGTAACGCAGGAATCAATGTTCTTTATTCAGGAACCGTTTCCGCAGCCACAGAAGGGGCGATTCTTGGCCTTCCGGCGCTGGCCATTTCATTGGATACCCGGAAAGAAGCAGATTTCACCTTTGCGGCCAAGTTCGCGCGAAAAATGACCAGAATCATTTTAAGTCATCAGAAACCTCTTCACGGAAGTGCGGTGAACGTCAACATTCCCAGCCTTCCGCAAGAAAAAATAAAAGGAGTCGTGGTGGTCAAACAGGCTCAAAGCAATATTGTTGAAACATTTCAAAAGCGTGTAGATCCCAGAGAAAATATTTATTATTGGTTTGCCAAGGAATCTCAATCGGTCCGCAAACAGCCGGATACCGATGTCGGTGCGCTTGCTGCCGGTTTCATTACCATTACGCCGATCCATTATAACTTAACCAGACATGACCTGCTCGATACGCTGCATGATATTGTGAAAGACAATAAGCTTTAATGGTAAATCAGCCGGATCATTCCGCTCGCGATAAGCTCCGCTCAAACAGATCAAACCCGAGCCCGGTGTATCAAAAACACCGGCGGCCAGTCTTCAACCCGATCAATAACCCAGACGGGGTATTTTTAATAATCTTTTGAGCTCACCTTTCTTATTCTGAAAATCCTCTCTTGATTCCGTACCCTGTTTTTCATCGCTTTGCTGTTTCTCTGCGTCTTCATTGTCACCGGCACCGGTTTCACATTTTACGTCCTGCGGAGGATTATCGGTCATAAAAGCATTTCCGTCCTTGTCCACACACTTATACACCTCGGCCGATATCGCGATATTGGTCAGAGCGGAAAACAGACATAAGATAAGAAAGATTTTTTTCATGACGTTCTCTCCCCGGGTTTTTGAATTTTGGCTTAATCAATGACTGCTGATTCAATCGTATACTGCGCCCTGTGGCAGTGGCAGCTGTTTAATTTATGGTTGTAGAAGCCGGCGGCACTTTCTCAATTTTATTAATCACAATTTCAGTGAAAGCGAACACTTCTCCGTCCTTGTGAAGGTTGATTTTTAGCGTGCCCGGTACAGGAATAACCAACCCTGAAACTTCAAGCATAGCCCGCGTTTTTTGTCTGTGCTGAAAATTGATGCTGGTATTGGTTTTGAGAAGCATTTTATTGTCCAGCTTCAATTCAAACTGAGCCTCGGTTATCTCGTCATCATTCGCTTCACGATTCATCAAACATATCGTATACAATTTATTGATTAAGAGAGGAAACCCTATGGAATTGATTTCTTCGATAATATTAAAAATGGATACGTTATTGGTTCTTCGATCGATGACGATCCCATCGGCACATAACATATAAACCGATTTCATCCTATCTTTCCTCATCCCTTGTCAGCTGTGGTCATTGTCTATCCGGCTGTTCCCAGCAGTCGCTCCATGTCGAAGCCGATTGACCTTCCGAGTTGCAGGCAGCGGTACACTCTTCAAATAATGCCTCGCCCAATCTCGAATCCAGGTTGATGTTCAGAAAAGCCTGTTTTTTGCTTGCTCAGCAGGCTGAACATTTCTGAATACGTAATCGACGCACTTCTTCTTCAGCGGATGAGCTGTCCGGATTCATCTCTTCTGTTACTGTGCTGTTATTCGTAAAGCTTCGAATATGTTCCTTTTTCCCCGGCGTTGATGTCCTGCACGCTGTGCCTGCGGATTCGTACGGCTTACCCTGGAAAAGATCCGTGAGGACGAAGGGTCCCCGGTTCCGATCCATGCGCTTTTGAAGCGTTGCCGAATCAGCACCGGGTGCCAAAACGATCATCAAACATAATAGAAGAAGTATTCGTTTCAATGCCTTATCGTATCTCACTTTTAAAAAAATCCACCACCAGACGGGAAGTGATTGGGGTCAAGCTCCTGATTCATGCTTTCAAACCAGAGGCTGACAATCACCACGAATGCAACACCTGAATCAACATGACTTTCGAACTGACTGGTATCTCTCAGCACGACATTTTGTGCTCCGCGGGATATCATTTTTTGATAGGTTTCCAACGTGTCCCCGAAAGGTACTTTTTCATCATAGCGGTTATGAAATAACATCAAATTGCCTTTTGGTGTCCAGTCGTCTATGCTGTTTTCGATCAGCGCATTCATTAGTTCCTCTTCTCCATGACCCTTCAGGGCGCTCAGGAAATCCGGATTCAGCAGGCGATTGAGATCCGTTGTTAGCTGACTGTCAATTTCCTCACGATTGTGTGTGCCGTCCAGTAGGCCGGGGATTCTGCCGGCATACGGTTCTTGAAAGAAGTCTGTAAGAGGGCGATTCCAATCGTACATTACATTATAGGAATATAAAAGTGATACGATATGACTGGGTGCGGAGTAGGTTCCGTCACCGTGAAGCACAATCTTATCCAGTAACCCTACAAGGTTATACCCGCCTGCGCCAACGGCCGTCGCCTCAATTTTAATATCACTGACAGGTTTTTCCTCTATCATTTTCAGCGAAGCCAATGCCGTATATCCACCTTCAGAATAGCCTGCAAGAAATTTTTTGTTGTTGACCTTCATTTTATTGGCTTTAAAAAATTCATCGCATGCTTTAATAAAGTCAATCATGGCGATCGCAGAGTGTTCATAGTTTTGCATGGGGAATATGGTATTTTTTGATACGCCATAGCCGATCATATCCGGTATGATTGTAAAATATCCCGCTGAAGCGAACGCGGCGAGCGGCGTAAAATGATTTGGCAATGAGAATTCCGACGGCGCGTCTATGTCGGTATAAGATTGTATGTTCGCCACAATTAACGTCGGCAATGCATCAGAAACTCCTGTTGGGCATGATATGAGACCTGAGGCCAGGATCGGTTTTCCTTTGTATGTTGTCCGGTAGGTGATTTTAAATACCTTAATGGGGTATTTCATAAACTGGCCGACCGCGGCCGGAAAACCCGCATTTTGAGCAGCGAGGATCAGACTACTGGTGGAAATTTCTGCCAGACTGGTGGCTTTCACCAGGTATCCTTCAGGGTTTTGAGGCGTTGTGCTGTCACCTGAAGTTGAAGGGGAATCCCCTCCCTGGCTGCAGGCAAATAAAAAAATGACCAAGATCGTCATTAAAAATATTTTTTTCAGCCAGTCATTACGTTTTATAAAATACATTTTAATACCTCGAAATATTTTCTGAAATTTTACTCGAAAGACAAGGAACAATCAATGTAAATATTTTTCATTGTAATATTGAAAAGGATGGATTTTACCGAATCCCGCGATAAAAACTAAATGCTTCTGATCATCAAGAACGCCTCTGACATGAGAAAATCAGTTTTCAAGACCTAATTGAGCCTTCGCCTGGGCGAGCTTGTCCTTATCCAGATAATATTTGCCCTTGCTGGTTTTGATGACCAGACCATCGGCAAGAAGCAGGTTGAGTGCCCTGGGACGGATGTTTTTCATACCCACGCGAAAAAAATTTTTCCGCTCATCCTGAATTTCCACCGCTTTTGTTTCCCTGAAGGCTCTGGCCTCTTCCATTTCGGCGATAATTTTCAGGCATGTTCGCCTGACAGCCAGACCACCCATATAAAGGATGACCAAAACTATAGCGATAAAAACGGCAATCATCAGTATGACTTGTAAATAAATTGGCATATTAATCTCTCTGTATTGATTCATATAACTGATACGTTGTTTTGTCAATCTGACCGTCTGAAAAAAAATATCCTGGTCATGCTTTTTATAGGCAGGAATCAACGAAGAGACAATCTTAATCAGGGTACTCAAAATTATACAGAATGGTCAAGGCGGCTGACGTTCTGCTTGAAATCTTCTTTCAGACCTCCAGAAATAAAGAAGCGTCTGTCCATCAAACGAGTCTTTTGACGATGAAGAAGATATTCGGATGCCCGGCGTGACAACTTCTTCAGCAATAAAATAATATTTTCTTTTTCATGTAAGTTGTTATAACGTTTTCAGACCATATTAATTTTGAGGAAATTATGCCCAAAAGACCGGATGCGGAGTTGGTAAAAACATCGAAGTTTTCTGAACTGATGTTTCACTTTATGCGGGGAAGAAATGAGAGTGTAATTTATTTTAACACGCTGATTGACCTTACCCATACGCTCAAATTTATAGAAGAATACAATCAGGACAAAGATGAAAAAGATAAACTGACCCTGTTTGAGCTGCTGTTGGCGGCGGGTGTCAGAACGATTACACTGCGGCCCAAAATGAATCGGTTTGTGTCAGGAAGAAGGTTGTGGCAAAGGAATCAAATCATTTTCGCTTTTACCATCAAGAAGCAGAAGACCGATGAAGGAGAAGAAGTCAATGCCATGATTGAATTCGATCCTTTCGATACATTGCATACCGTGCACCAAAAAGTCAGCAAAGCGATTCATGAAGCCCGTTACGGCAGAAATATCAATGACAAAGATATCCAGTTTTTCGGTGCTCTGCCCCGGTGGGTTCTTCGTTTTCTGGTGTGGCTGCTCCGGTGGACTGATACACACAATTATCCGATCTATGCCTTTACCAAAGACATTCCGCTGTGGGTGTCCGCTTTCGTGGCGAACCTGGGCTCTTTGGACATTGATTCTGTGTATCATCATCCTTTTGATGTGGGCACGGCCAGTCTCTTTTTCACCATTGGAAAAATTCACAAGGCGGCCATAGTGAATCAGGAAACCGACCAGGTGGAGGTGAAAAAAGTGCTGGAAGTACGGGTCAGTCTGGATGACCGTATTGCGGATGGAACCTATACAGGACCTTCAATGAACCTGTTGAAAAATCTGATTGAAAAACCGGAAGCGTTACTCATTCCCCCCGAGTTGACCGACAAACAGCTCGATGCTTTGAAGCTGAAGAAATATTCAAAAAGACAAGGTCAAAAACGAAAATGACCTCCTTACCAATCTTCACGGGTTAAAAATGTTTCAACAGATAGCGTTCCAGCCGGTCCAGGCCTTCTTTAATATTCTCCAAAGAGTTGGCGTAGGAGAAGCGCAGAAAGCCCTCTCCGCCGCTGCCGAAGTCAATGCCTGGTGAAACACCGACTTTGGCCTGCTCAGTGATACGAAATGCTTCCTTGTAAGAATCTTTGCAAAACCGCCGGGCATCAGCAAATACGTAGAAAGCGCCGGTAGGTTCCACGTGAATCACAAAGCCCATTTCTTTCAGCCGCATCAACATATAGCGGCGGCGCTCGTCATAAGTTTTGACCATTTTAGCCACATCTTTCTGGGTTTTCGTCAGGGCGGCGATTCCCGCCCATTGAATAAAACCATTGGCGGAAATCATAAAATTTTGATGGATACGCTGCATGGCTCTGGAAAACTGTTTTGGAAAAATGCAGTAGCCCAGACGCCAGCCGGTCATTGCATACAACTTGGAAAAACCGTTGATGACAAAGGCTCTGTCGGTAAATTCCAGAATGGAGTGGGCGCGATCTTTATAAACCAGGCCATGATAAATCTCATCGGAAATAATGTATTGTTGATCGAACTGCGCCACATCCCGTAATTGCTCTTCGCTCATGACAATACCGGTGGGGTTGGAAGGTGAATTAATCAGAATGGCTTTTGTTTTAGCGGAGAGCTTCGTCTGGATATCTTTAGAACGGCATTGAAACCCGTCTTCAGGAAAGGTCTTGACTTCTTTAATCTTGCCGCCAGCCGCCAGAATAAAGTTCTGATAACAAGGATAGCGGGGATTGGAAATGACGACTTCATCACCGTGATCGAGGATAGCCAGCATGGCAAAAAGCAATGCGGGAGAAGTGCCGGTCGATACCATGACCTGATCAGGCGAGATTTTTACCTTGTATTCTTTAAAATAAAAATTGCAGATCGCTTCTCTGAGCTCCAGCAGGCCTAAGGCATGGGTATAACGGGTTTTATTTTTCAGGAGAGCTTCGTTGGCGGCCCGGACAATAACCTTCGGCGTGGCGAAGTCCGGTTCGCCCACTTCCATATGGATGACGTTTTCTCCTTTGCGTTCCAGTTCTTCAGCTTTAGCCATAACATCCATGACAATAAAGGATGTGAATCGGGACGCTCTCTCAGAAATCATAGACACTCCTCGTGTTTTTTACTGTCAAGCCTTTATATTGGATTGTAGTATATTTTCAATCATTTTTTATACGTTGGTTTTGAAGCATCGGTGAAGGTTTTTCGGCGGTGATGACTGAAGCATGATGCATCACGCAGGAGAACCGGGTTTTTCCGTGTTGGATGTGCCTGACTTGAAAGCTTTTCTATATCCGCCATGGTGTAAATTATCCTTGACAACACTAAGATTTTATAATTTACTTTTACGGTTAAATGATACGGCAATTTTTTTGCGGCAGCAGGCTTTTATGGCTAATTCTTTGAAAATTAATGTTTTTCTGATTCCTGAAGAAGGGCGGCGCTTGGCTTTTTCGGAAGGGGGCGACTGGTTTCGGGGATGTTTCCAGGAAGAGGAAATTCCTGATTTTTCACTGGAAAAGGTGGATGTCGATTGCCTCATTACCAAATCTGCAAACACTCTTTTTATTAAAGGATCGTTTTCTGCGCTGATTGATACTTGTTGCAGTCGTTGTCTGGAAAACGTAAAACTGCCTATCGGAAGTGACTTTGCATATACATTGGTGCCGGCAAAAACCGAAACTGTTGAAGATTTGGAGTTAAAGCCCGAAGAACTGGAAATAAACTATTATCAGGGTGATTTCATTGACCTGGCACCGATGATCTGTGAGCAGATCATTCTGCAGGTACCGATCAAGGTGCTGTGCAAGAAAGAATGCAGGGGACTGTGTCCGCAATGCGGAACAGATTTGAATAACGCTTTATGCGATTGCAGCGACGTTCCTCTCAATGATCGAATGGCCGTATTGAAAAATTTTGTAATAAAAAAATAAATATAGAAAAGGATAATTTTATGCCAAATCCAGTAAAGAGACACTCAAAAACAAGACGTAATCAGAGACGGGCCAACGATTTCCTGAAGTCACCGGCGTTATCGTTATGTCCCCAGTGCAATGAGCCCAAAATGCCTCATCGAATTTGCCCAACCTGTGAAACATACAGAGGCAGGGAATACAGAAAAGCGGAAAAAAATGACTAGAGCATATTCACCGAGGATTTGAGGAGGATTTTCATGACGTTAGAAGAAAAAGTCATTAATATTATAGTGGAACAACTGGATGTGACCAGGGAAGAATGCGTTTTGGAAGCATCTTTTATTGATGATTTGGGAGCGGATTCCCTGGATATTGTTGAGCTCCTCATGGAAATGGAAGAGGCTTTTGATATAGAAATAGCGGATGAAGAGTTGGAAAAAATTGCCACCATACAGGACGTAGTTGATTTTCTTAGAGAGAAAGGCGTGCAATAAACAGCCTTGCAGGATTTTTACCAATGAAAAGGCGTGTCGTTGTAACAGGTCTTGGGGCCTTGACTCCCTTGGGGAATTCATTAAGGGATACATGGGAGGCAGCGATTGCCGGTCAATCGGGCATTGGACCGATTACAAAATTTGACAGCAGTTCGTATAAAACAAGAATTGCCGGCGAAATAAAAAATTTTGATCCCCTTCAGTATGTCAATAAACAGGAAGTTCGTCGCTACGATGACTTCATCCTTTACGCGCTCGCTGCCGCGGACATGGCAGTTGCCGACGCTCAATTAACGATCAGTTCCGGGATTTCAGAACGAACAGGTGTCATCATCGGTTCCGCTATCGGCGGCCTGACGACGATTGAAGAAGAATTCAAAAATCTGCTGGAATCCGGGCCCCGCAAGATGTCTCCTTTTGCTGTCCCTGCCATTCTGGCTAATCTCGCATCGGGTCAGATTTCCATCCGATATGGAGCCAAAGGTCCCATCAATTGCCCCGTTACCGCCTGTGCAGCGGGTACATCAGCGATTGGCGATTCGTATAAAACCATTGTTTACGGTGATGCTGATGTGATGATTACCGGGGGCACCGAGGCGGCGGTTGCAAAATTGGCGGTAGGCGGATTTGGTTCCATGCGCGCGCTGTCCACAAGAAACGAAGAACCGCTAAAATCCAGCCGCCCCTTTGACAAAGACCGAGACGGCTTTGTGATTGGAGAAGGGTGTGGCATTATGATTTTGGAAGAATTATCCTTTGCTTTAAATAGAGGCGCACGAATTTACGCGGAGCTGATCGGTTACGGCTGCACGTCTGACGCCTTTCATATGGCGGCACCGCCTCCCGGTCATGAAGGCGCAGTCCGCAGTATGCGCATTGCCATCGGGGACGCGGGTCTGAATCCCGAAGATGTTGACTATATCAATGCTCACGGCACGTCCACACCTCTCAACGACTTATATGAAACACAGGCGATCAAGTCTCTTTTTAAGGAGCATGCCCGAACATTGATGGTCAGCTCCACGAAATCCATGACCGGCCACATGCTGGGAGCAACCGGCGGCGTGGAGGCGATTTTTGCTGTCAAAGCCATTCATGAAGGAATCATTCCTCCCACCATTAACCTGGATCATCCGGACCAAGAATGCGATCTTGATTATGTTCCCCATCTGGCACGGAAAAAGGAAATCAATACAGCCATGTCCAATACCTTCGGTTTCGGCGGTGTGAATGCTGTCTTGTTGTTTGGCAGGTACAAGGATTAAAATTTAATCTTTAACCATATCAGAATGAAGGAGAAAAATTTTTCATGTCAGTTTTAAAAAAAATCGATCCGGACGTTAGCAGGGCGATTGATCTGGAGACACGGCGACAGAACGGTAAAATAGAGCTGATCGCCTCGGAAAATTTTGTCAGTGACGCGGTGCTGGAAGCACAGGGATCCGTGATGACGAATAAATATGCGGAAGGTTATCCCGAAAAGCGTTATTATGGCGGGTGTGAATATGTGGATATCGTGGAAAGTCTGGCGATTGACCGGTGTAAACAACTTTTCGGCTGCGACCATGTCAATGTCCAGCCGCATTCCGGCACGCAGGCGAACATGGCGGTTTATTTTGCCGTGGCGCAGCCGGGTGATACGATTCTGGGGATGAATCTGTCGCATGGCGGACACCTTTCCCATGGCAGTCCCGCCAACTTTTCCGGCAGGTTCTACAAGATGATTCCCTACGGCGTCAGCAGGGAAACCGAAACCATTGACTTTGATGAAGTGGAAAGGCAGGCTAAAGAACATCGGCCCAAAATGATCATCGTGGGCGCCAGCGCCTATCCGCGAACACTCGATTTTAATCAATTCCGGAAAATCGCTGACGACGTCGGCGCTGTGATTATGGCGGATATCGCGCATATCGCCGGTCTTGTCTGCACGGGGCTGCATCCATCCCCCGTCCCGGTGTGTGAGTACGTCACGACTACAACGCATAAGACGTTGCGTGGACCTCGCGGCGGGGTTGTGATGTGCAAAGAGGCGTACGCGAAAACACTGAACAGCAGAGTTTTTCCCGGCATGCAGGGAGGCCCGTTGATGCACGTGATAGCGGCCAAAGCCGTTGCCTTCAAAGAGGCGCTTGAACCGGAATTCAAGGCATATCAGAAACAGATCATTCAGAACGCTCAGGCGATGGCCGATGAATTGCGAAATCAGGGATTCCGGCTTGTTTCCGGCGGAACGGACAATCATTTGATGCTGGTGGATTTAACGGACAAAAATGTTACGGGAAAAGACGTCCAGGAAGCGCTTGATCGTGCCTCGATCACGGTCAACAAAAACGGTATCCCTTTCGATACGAAAGGCCCGCAGGTAACCAGCGGCATCCGGATCGGGACTCCCGCTGTGACAACCCGCGGCATGAAGGAAAACGAAATGCGTATGATCGCTTCATATATTGCTGATGTCGTGAAAAACATTGACCATGAGCAGAAAATTAATGCCATTGCGGAAAAAGTGAAAAACCTCTGCGACCAATTTCCCTTGTATCAGAGCCGATTGAAGTAACGGGAACAGGGAGCCAGATTGTTTCAAAACGAGTCAATATGGTTAAGAAAAAATCATCTTCGGTCAAAGCATCTGGAAACGACAAAAAGAGACCGGACTGGGATCATTACTTTTTGGACATTGTCGAACTGGTTTCCAGGCGGAGTACCTGCTGCCGAAGGTCTGTGGGAGCGGGGTTGGTTCGTGACAGCAGGATCCTCGCTACAGGCTATAACGGCGCGCCTTCGAAGCTGCGGCATTGCCTGGAGATTGGTTGCCTGCGCGAACAACTCAACGTTCCTTCCGGGGAGCGTCATGAATTATGCCGGGGGTTGCATGCGGAACAAAACGCCATTATTCAGGCGGCGCTCCACGGGGTCAGCACGAAAGGATCGACGCTCTATTGCACAAATCATCCCTGTGTCATTTGCGCGAAAATGATTATCAATGCGGGAGTTTCCCGGATTGTTATCCGCGACGGTTATCACGATCCACTGGCTGCTGAAATGTTAAAAGAATCGGGGATCCGTGTGGAAGAGATATAAAAAATCCATTATGGGTCATAGGTAAATATTGATGAAGTGCCCGTTTTGTGGTCATTCGGAAAATAAGGTTATCGACTCACGAATCAGTAAAGACGGCAAAGCCGTCCGTCGGCGACGTGAATGCCTGGGGTGTACCAAACGCTTTACCACATACGAATATGTCGAAGATGTTCTGCCGATGGTCGTGAAAAAAGACGGGCGACGTGAACAGTTTGACCGGCAAAAAATTTTGGTCGGGTTGAAAAAAGCCTGTGAAAAACGTCCGATCAGCATGGAATCCATCGATAAACTGGTAGAGAATGTCGAACAGGCCTGCCAGGAAATGCAGGCGGAAGAAATCTCTTCCACGGTGATCGGAGAAAAAATAATGGACGAGTTGAAAAATTTTGATGGCGTAGCCTATGTGAGATTTGCTTCCGTTTACAGACAATTTCGCGATGTTGGCGAATTTATGTCTGAACTGAAGGATTTATTGAGTAAAGGCAAAAAATAATCATGTTTACCGGCATCGTGGAAGGATTGGGTAAGGTTAAGCGGCTGGTGATGAAAGGCGCGGACGCAGTTTTGGAGATCGAAGCCGGCATCGACCTTGCAGACATTTCGCTGGGCGACAGCATTGCCGTAAGCGGAGCCTGTCTCACCGTTACCTCCCTGCAGCAGAATCTTTTTCAGGCAGATGTCTCCGCAGAAACGCTTTCCCGGACAACACTAAAATATTTACAGGCGGGGCATACAGTGAATTTGGAAAAATCGCTTCGCGTGGGAGGCTTTGTCGGGGGCCATTTCGTTTTAGGCCATGTTGATGCAACCGGAAGGATTTTATCACAGACCCGCCAATCCGGATCACTGATTCTGGCAGTGGAGATGAAAGAGAATATTTCCCGCTACCTTGTGGAAAAAGGCTCGGTGGCGATAGACGGCATCAGCCTGACGGTGAACAAACTTGAAAAAAGCCGGTTTTATGTTAATATCATCCCGCACACGGCGGCCAATACGACTCTGGTGAGCAGGAAAGAGGCCGATCTGGTGAATATTGAAACGGATATTTTGGGAAAATGTGTGGAAAAATTATTGCAATCGAATAAGGGAATCGATAAAGATTTCCTGGTAAAACACGGGTTTTAATCAGTAGGGAAAAATCATGACAATCAGTTCAATCAAAGAAGCAATTGAAGACATCAAAAACGGGAAGATGATCATCCTTGTTGACGATGAAGATCGCGAAAACGAAGGCGATCTTTGCATGGCGGCGCAGTTTGCGACGGCAAAAACAATCAACTTTATGGCCCGCTATGGCCGGGGTTTGATTTGTCTGACGCTGAATGAAGACATGGCGGATAAACTTTATTTAAAGCAAATGGTTCAGGATAATCAGGCCCGTTTCGGGACGGCTTTTACCGTTTCTATCGAAGCGCGGCACGGTGTGACAACGGGAATTTCCGCGGCGGACAGGGCGACAACCATTCAGGCCGCCGTCAATCCGCAGGCCAAACCGGATGATTTGGTCAGCCCCGGACACGTCTTCCCTATCCGTGCCAAGAAAGGCGGCGTCCTGGTCCGCACGGGACAGACAGAAGGTTCTGTCGATTTGTGCCGCCTGGCGGGTTTGACGCCTGCCGGTGTGATTTGCGAAATCATGAAAGATGATGGCACCATGGCCAGGTTACCCGACCTGGAAATCTTCGCCAGAGAGCACCATTTGAAAATGGTGACCATTGCCGACCTCATCGATTACCGGATGCAGAACGAATCCCTCATTAAACGCATGGCGGAGGCTACCATTCCAACGAATTTCGGCGGTGATTTCAAAATGATTGTTTACGAAAATGATGTGGATGACTGGCAGCATATTGCTCTGGTGAAAGGTGATATCAAAGAAGATGATGAAGTTTTAGTGCGGGTTCATTCAGAATGCCTCACAGGAGATCTCTTCGGATCCAAACGATGCGACTGCGGTGATCAGCTTCATCGCGCGATGAGTATGGTGGAGAAGGAAGGGAAAGGTGTCATTGTTTATATGCGTCAGGAAGGTCGCGGAATCGGTTTGGTCAATAAAATCAAGGCCTACGCCTTGCAGGAACAGGGAAAAGATACGGTGGAGGCCAATATCGAGCTTGGCTTTAAACCGGATTTGCGCGACTATGGAATTGGCGCACAGATTTTAGCCGATCTCGGTGTTCGCAAGATGCGCCTGCTGACGAATAACCCCAAGAAGATTGTCGGGCTGGAAGGATATGGCCTGGAGGTTGTCAAACGAGTTCCCATCGAAATAGATCCCAATGAGAACAATATCCATTACATGAAGACGAAAAAGAAAAAGATGGGACATCTTTTAAAAGTATAAAAATTTAACATAAGGATGGACAGGAACTATGCCGAAAATAATTGAAGGAAAGATTGTCGCGAAAGGGATGAGGTTTGGTATCGTCGCCAGCCGTTTCAATGATTTTATTTGCGGCAGAATGATCGAGGGATCCATTGACGCACTCATCCGGGCGGGCGCTGAAGACAAAGATATTGTGATTTATAAAGTCCCCGGTTCTTTTGAGTTACCACTGGCCGCTAAAAAGATTGCCAAGAGCGGGCGTTATGATGCCGTTATTTGTCTGGGCGCAATCATTCGGGGCGCGACCCCGCATTTTGAATACATCAGCGCCGAAGTGTCCAAAGGAATTGCTGTCGTTGGACTGGAAACAGAAGTTCCGGTTGTTTTCGGAGTGCTGACCACCGATACGATCGAGCAGGCCATTGAGCGCGCCGGAACAAAATCCGGTAATAAAGGTGCTGATGCAGCAATGACCGCGATAGAGATGGTCGATTTATTCAAGAAAATTTAGCGTTGGAGCGCTTTGCTCACGAAGTGTTGCTTAACATTATTCAGTCAGGCTCTTTGAGGTTTGATCAATAAATGCGCGGTCGGAGAAAGGCGAGGGAAATCGCCTTGCAGGTTCTTTACAGCCTTAATTTTGTGGATATCGATGCGCAGGATGCCCTGGATCTTTTTTGGGGCAATTTTATGGCACCCAAGGCCGCCAAAGAGTTTGCTGCTCATCTGGTTAAAGGTGCATGTGAACACAAAGCAGAGCTGGATGAGCTGATCGCCGGTTGTTCGGATAACTGGTCATTGGGGCGCATGTCACGCGTGGATATCAGTATTTTGCGCCTGGCCGTGTTTGAATTCCTCTATTGTGATGACATTCCTCCGAAAGTAACGTTGAACGAAGCCGTTGATCTGGGAAAGACTTTCGGGTCTGAAAACTCCGGATCTTTTATCAATGGCATATTGGACGCCCTCAATATTAAATTAAACGGGAAAAATGCAACTCAGCCTCTCAACAAAAAACCCCGATCTGCCGAACCATAAATGCCTGGCTCTGGGAATTTTTGCTGACGAAAAACCGCCGCGGGGGATCGGCGGTTTTGTGGACTGGCGCCTCAACGGGATGATTTCGTCGGCGATGAAGGCGGGGAGGATCAGCGGAGAGCTGGAGGAAAAAGTCGTGATTCCTTTTCCGGCCAGGGCAGGAACGGAGATATTGTTCCTTTTGGGCCTGGGGGATACGTCCAGCATTAATTATGATAAAATTTACAATGCAGCGTATCTGGTTACCCAAACCGTTGACAGCATGGGATTGCACAGCTTTGGATTTGACCTTTACGGAGAAGGTCGTTCTAACCTTGTGACCTCCAATATCGTTGAAGCCATGATTACCGGTTTTTTTGATTTTCTTTCCACGGATATCGAGAAGCTTTCCCGAATGCACGCCTGCGCAGTGACGGCACCTTCCAGCCTCCATTCCTTTGTTCAGGGCGTAAACCAGTTCAAAACGAACGTAAACGATAGAGGATCCGTAGACATATCGTCTTTTGAAGAAAGCTTGCTTGGGTCTTGACGGCAATCGTTCATCATCCGCGATGCTCTTATGTCGCGTCGGGCTTAACTTTGCGGTTCTTTGAGGTCAGCCTTGTTTTTACGCAGAAGGTTCGCAAAACCTTCAGGGCTGATAGGCTTGCTGAAAAAGAATCCCTGCATTTCGTCGCAGATTTGATCTTTCAGAAACTTTTCCTGTTCTCTGGTTTCCACGCCTTCGGCCACCACTTTCAGTTTTAAAGATTTGCCCATAATGATTACGGCTTCCGTGATGGCTCTGTTATCATTATCTTCCGGAAGGTTACGGATGAACGATCTGTCCACTTTCAGTGTGTTGATGGGAAAGTTTTTCATTTGTGCCAGAGAAGAATAACCGGTACCAAAATCATCAATCGCCATTCGAATGCCCATTTCCTTTATTTTGGTCAATACGGGTACAAGGCGCTCCGGATTATGCATGACCGTACTTTCTGTGATTTCCAGCTCGAGCAGATTCGGTGGCATGCCGGTTTCTTGAAGAATGGATTTGACGTCGTCCAAAAAATTTTCATTGACCAACTGGCGAAGCGACAGATTAACGGACATACACACGGGAGGGAGTCCCTGTTTCTGCCAGGCAACGCTCTGGGCGCAGGCAGTTTTCAACACCCACCGCCCGATGGGAACAATCATGCCCGTTTCTTCCGCGATGGGAATGAACTGTGTCGGAGTCACCGCTCCCAGGTAGGGGTTATTCCAGCGCAGCAGAGCTTCGACGCCCGTAATGGCCCTGGTCCGTAAATCCAGCCGGGCCTGGTAGTCGAGATAGAATTCGTTGCGCTCCATGGCGTGGCGCAGATTTGTTTCGATGGTCAGCCGCTCATTCGACATGGTACGGAGGTTTTCAGAATAAAACTGGAAGTTGTTTTTTCCCTCTTCCTTGGCGAAGTACATGGCAATATCCGCGTTTTTCATCAGGGACTGCTCGTCCTGTCCGTCTTTTGGATAGACGCTGATTCCGATGCTTGCTGTGACCCGGCATTCTTCACCCATAATCACCATGGGCTTAATGATGGTGGACAATATTTTCTGCGCCAGGGTTTCCACTTGTTTTAACTCATGAAAATCTTCCATCAGGATAATGAATTCATCGCCTCCCAAACGGCTCACCACGTCAACGGTGCGCAGTGATCCCTTCAATCGGGCGGCCATTTCTTTCAACAAGGTATCACCTGCTTCGTGTCCGAGAGAGTCATTAATAATTTTGAAACGGTCCAAGTCAATAAATAAAACAGCCAGTTGTCTTTGATTGCGCTGTGCGGATTGAATGGCGTGATCCAGCAACTGGCTGAACATGAGCCGGTTGGGTAAGCCGGTCAGAGTATCGTGAGTGGCCATATGGTTAAGCTCCTGCTCAATCCGTTTGCGCTCGGTAATGTCACGTATAACCCCTTTAAACCCCAAAGGTGATCCCGTTGATCTTTTTTTCAGGGAGACTGAGGCCTCGATGTATCGTTTTGTTCCGTCTTTTCTTGTGATGCACCAGTCGAATCCTTCCGTAGGATCGCCGGTGTTGTAGACTTTATTAAAGGCCTGGAAAACGTTTTTCGAATTTTCTTTGTCTGAGAACTTGGTGTAGCTGGCGCCCAGCAGCTCTTCCTTGAAGCATCCCGTTAACCGGCATAAGGAATCATTGAAAAAGGTGAAATGACCTTTCAGGTCCACTTCAAAATAGGCTTCCTGGATATTTTCTAGAATGCTTCTGTATTTCTCCTCGCTCTGACGCAACGCGTTTTCAGCTTCCTTACGTTCAGTAATATCATGGGTGACTCCCCGGAAGCCGATCGGTTTCCCGAAAGAATCTTTCAGCAGAGAAATCGAACCCTCAATGTATCTTTTCGCGCCATCCTTTCTCGTAATATTCCAGGCAAATTCCTTGAGGGGGATGCCGGTTTGATAAACTTGGTTAAATGCCCGATAAACCTGATTCGCGTTTTCTTCATCGGTCGTATATTGCCTGTTATTCATCCCTATCAATTCTTCTCTATCATATCCGAGAACGCGGCAAACAGAATCATTAAAAAAGGTAAAATTGCCCTTGAGATCTACCTCGAAATAACCTTCCTGAATGTCTTCCAAAATACTTTTATATTTTTCTTCAATGACTTTACGCTCGGTGATGTCCATGAAGCTTCCCAGCGTCGCACGTTTGCCTTCAAACATGATAGATGTCACTGTTTCCAAGATATGTCTTAATTCTTTATCCTTTCTGATGAAGCGGTATTCGTAAGGCTCGAAACTTTCTTTTTTGAGACACCTTATGGCCTGATGTCTGACCCTGTCCCGATCCTCAGGATAAATGTTTTTAAGGGAGTATTCTCCAATCAGTTCCGCATCCGAATAGCCGGTAATTTTCTGATATAACTCGCTCACATAAACGAATTTGCTGTTCTGAACGATGTATATTCCGACCACGGCGTTGGCAATAATATCCTTTGCCAATGAAGAAAGATCATATTCTGTCGAGGATGATTTTTTTATTTTTTTGTCTGTTGATTTATTCTTTTTTATGGCGCTCATCCATCATTCCTTGTTTTTACAAAACAATTGCGAATAATATCTTATGGGCGTTGCACCCTTTGCTCGTCATTCTGGCCGAGAAGATATCATATACCTGCAACTTATATACCCGATAGATCTTAACACATATTTTTATTTTATGAAAAAAATATAATCACTACAAAATATTAACAAAATAGGCAAAATTAAAAACTGCAGGACAGCGCAGGCGGTCCTGATTTTATTTAAGAAAACGGTTATCTTCAACATTCAATGGTTATTTCGCCCTGTGATATAAAACAAATCATGATAATGAATGATGTACCTTATCGGGTTATGGTATATTTTTGCTCATCTTTAGGTACATACCATTTGATGAAATTGTGTTCCAGGCCGATTGGTGCCGGCTCGATTCCCCGGAACCGTTTGTTGATAATCACCAGCGCTTCAGGCACATAGAGAAAGGTATAAGGCTGATCCTCGGCCAAGATTTCCTGAAAACGGTCATAATATTTTTTTCTTTCCTTCTGGCTGAATGTGCTGCGCCCTTTTTCGAGCATTCCATCAGCTTCCGGGTTATTGTAGGAAATAAAATTTAATTCTTCCGGCGCCGTTTTGCTGGAGTGCCAGACATCATAGGCATCGGGATCAAGGGGGATTGTCCATCCCAGGATGACAGCATCGAAACGCCGTTTATTGATAAAATCCGTTACAAACGCGGACCATTCCAATACACGGATTTTAACAGTGATGCCGATTTCGTTCAACTGCCGCTGGATAATCTCGGCACACTTTTGCCGTGTTTCATTGCCCTGATTCGTGACGATTTCGAAGACAAACGGTTTGCCGTCTTTTTCCAGGACCCCTTCACGATTGATTTTTGTCCATCCGGCTTCCCGGAGCAGTTCACGTGCCTTCTGTGGATTATAATGGTACACCTTCACTTGATCATTGTATGCCCATGTACCCGGTTTGTATGGACCATGGGCTGGCTTTCCCAGGTTCAGCAATACGCCACTGATAATTTCATCCTTGTTGATCGCGTAGGAAATCGCCTGCCGTACTCTTCTGTCGGCAAAAAGCGGATTCTTCAGGTTGTAGCCCATGAAAGTGTAGGCGAAGCTGAGATACCGGTACTTGTTAAAATTATTTTTAAATAAATTATTCTCGGTTTGCCGTGTATATTGCAGGGGCGTGAGGCCCATCATGCCGATATTTTGCGCGCGCAACTCCAGAAACATCGTGGCGGTGTCGGGTATAATCCGTGTGATCCGTCCGTCAATATAGGGTTGTCCCTCGAAATAATCGGGGTTGGAAACAAGAACGATCTTCTGGCCGGTCACCCATTCTTTAAATTTGTACGGGCCGGTACCGACCGGATGCCGTGATAAAGCGCTTTGTGTAATGTCTTTACCCGCAAGCAAATGCCGCGGCAGCACAGCGCTGCTCCAGCTGATTAAAGCTGGTGCGAATGGTTTGTCATAGGTGGCGCGGAAAGTGTAGTCATCAATCGCTTCCGCCCTTTTGACTTTCAAAAAATCGCCGGCGTACGCTGTCGGCGTTTTGGGGTCAACCGTCACTTGATAGGTGTAGAGGACATCGGCGGATGTAAAGGGATGACCATCGTGCCATTTTACGCCCTTGCGCAGATGAAAAGTGATGACCAGGCCATTTGATGAAATATCCCACGATTCGGCCAGATCACCGACGATGTTCATGTTTTTGTCATATTTGACCAGGCCGTTATAAATCATGCCGGCGATGTTATGTGAGGCCGAATCGGATGCCAGAAGGGGAATCAGGTTGCTGGCGTCCCCGATATCACCCCGCACCAGGATATCTCCGTAGGCGGGCGGTTTTTCTTCCTGATGACGGCTGCCTGCGGATTCCTGCTTTGCACTGCAAGCGGTCAACACAATGTGGGTGAAAAAAAGAAATAATAGGAAACAGGCCTTTTTCATGTCATTTTATTACCGCAGTGATGTTCTCATTGCAATGAAATTTATTGTGCGTTTTACAGATTCTCGGGCTGATATCACGGAGAAATCGACTCATCAGGTTTCCCTTGACATCAAAAAGTGGGCTTTCTATAGTTCTGCACTGAAAAAACGGCATATCCTATTGAATCATCGGACCGTCTTATCGCTTATGAAAAAGGATGAAACAAGAGCCAAAGAGAAAATGGCGGACATTCTGCCGCATTGTTTGTATTACGAGTCAAAGATTCATTCCGTCCGTTGGCTGAACCGTAAACGAATCGAACACTGCCTTGACCTGGCCGGAGACATGGAGGGCAAGCGCATCCTCGATGCCGGTACCGGTGACGGATACATGCTTCAGCAGATCAAATGCGGAGAATTGTGGGGAGTTGACATTTCCTCCAAACGCCTGGAGCGTGCTGCAAAAAAGGCTCCTTATGCCATTCTGAAGCAGGATGATCTCAACCAATCTCTATTCGAGAGCAATTTTTTTGACGGCATTATTTGCGCGGATGTGTTGGAACATATGCGCGCTCCGGCCAATGCGATTCGCGAGATGATCCGGATATGCAAGCCGGACGGCTTTATCATCATTTGCCTTCCTCAGGAAATCAACAACATCCTTGCCCGCATGATGCTGTGGAAGCGGCCGATCATCAATCCGGATCATTACCATCTTGTGACCGGCTTTTTTCTACAGCGTGAATTTAAAATCCGGCCCAGCCGCGTCAAAAACATTCCGGATGTTCCCCATGCGTTTTGCATGCATCGAGTGATGCGCTATGACATGGCGCGATATGGCGGCTGTAAGCCTTATTCACCTTGACGTTTTCGCTTCGGATGAGATTATTTTTAGCCTTCAAATTAAGAAAACAATACCGGCTAGCCTAGAAGAAATCCCGGACGTGCATCTTTAAATTGGTCAGAATATCCACTTTCCTGGGGGTCATTGAAAGAATTTTATGTATTCTGAATGGATTAAAGTAGAACTTCCAGTACGCCTTCTTTCGAAGCAATCTGAGGCGCTGCAAGGGTATGTCAGTTAAGTTGATTGTGTTGTAGTGGTAGTGATAGGCATCAAAATCATTTGGCAGAGAAATACCTTTCTGTTTCGCTATTTCATGTAATTCTGTGTCCGGATAGGCTGTCACGGCAAAAAAAGAAGCTGTATTCAGAGAACTTCTTTTCGCGAAATCAATGGTCATGTTCAACTGCTCTTCAGTTTCCCCCGGGAAGCCCATCATGAAAAAGCCGTGCACAATGATTCCCATTTTCGCAGCCTCTTTGATGGTTTGAGAAGCTTTTTCATAGTCAAGATTCTTTTTAATCATTTTTTGTATTTCCGGCGAACCGGATTCAATGGCTGCTCCAAAATAATACATTCCCGCTTTTTTCAAAACGCGGAGTGTTTCTTTATCCAACAGATCGGTTCTCAGCCCGTTGGGAAAGGCCATGGCTATCCCGGAGAGTTTTTGACTAATCCGCTCACAGATTTCAAAGACCCTTTCACGTTTCAAATTGAAAACATCGTCAATGATATGGAACTCCCTCACCCCGTAATTTTTTTCAAGCATGACCATTTCTTCGACAAAATCTTCAGGTTCCCTCGCTCTGAATTCTTTTCCGAAAATATTATGGCAATAGATACACCCATAAGGACACGCCCTGGAACTCATGACTGTCATATACTCGGGATATTTGACCCTGCCGGAATGAGATGGAATCTTTGATTTCCAATAATGCTTGATAGGAATCAGATCATATGCGGGCCAGGGAAGGCGTGTAATATCTAAAGCAGCCGGCCGGTTGTTCAACGCGATACCATCCCCGGACCGGTATCCAATCCCCTCTATGCATTCATGCCGTTGATTATTTTCAAGCGCTGAAATCAGCAGATGAGCCGTTTCTTCACCCTCTCCCATTACGCAGTAATCGACAAATTTTGATTCCAGCACTTTGTGCGGCATGAATGTCGGATGCGGTCCTCCAAATATCACATGGCATGCCGGGTTCCATTTTTTGATCCATTCAGAAACCCTGAGCGAATTATTTGCATTCATCGTCAGACAGGATATTCCGCAAATGTCCGGCTGAAATTCTTTTAAAATCGGCAGAATGTCCTCAGGAGTCATTTCTTCAAGTACCATATCAATGATTTTGATGTTTCGATTGTGGTCAAAGCATCTGAGATATGAGGCAAGATACATCAAACCCATTGGCGGGTTTATCGATGGTATATCCTCGGGTGCATGGGCCATATTCGGTTTTATGAGTAATATTCTTGACATACGCTTGCTCTTGATTCAACAGGTGAGGGCAGAATCATGCTCATTATTTTCAGATACTGCTCTCTTAAAAAGATAAGGATCGTATGTGTTCAGTGGACAGGAGCAGTATGGAAAAGGACATTGGATTAATTTTTTATTAAATTCAATTTTTGTAAAAACATTTCCTAAGCTTTGACTCAATAAAAAGCAGGATTGGGCCTCTCCGGATGGAAAGACGACTCCCACATTGTATCCGGCATTACACATTTTCCCCTTCCGGTAAAAAGAGTTCATGATGTCGGTGTGTGATTTAGGAAAAGGGCCGAATCCGAATCTCTTGATCTCCTGTTCTGTGTAGGATTTCGGATACTGCTTCCATCGGTACCGTCCTCTTAAAGGAACAAACGCGATGTCGATTCCCCTTTCTTGGAAGTATAATCGATAATTTTCCACGTCATCGGCAAGGTCCGGATAGGCAACGGCCTGCGCGCTCACGTTGAACCCTTTTTTTTTCAGGAGGATGAAGTTTTCTATATATCTTTCTAACAGCCGACATCTTTCTAATTCCTTTATATGCAGCGAGCCGCAAATCTCCAATACGTTTCGAGGATCCATGGTTTCGCCAAAGGTTTTGATATCCGGTGATGTTAAATTACTGAAAAGAGTGATGTAATGTTTTTGGGTTATTGCTTTGCAGGCGTCGATAAAATTCGGGACGAAAAAAGGTTCTCCCCCCGTGAAACTGATTTTGAAAATTTTTTGTGCCGCATCAAGTGTCCTTATGAGGGCCGGAATATCAATCACGGTTCTTGCGTTCGGCGTTAATTTTGCTTTTGTCTCTCTGTACACAGGAAAGAGACCTTTTTGGAATGACTGCTCGAGCAGTTTGCCCAGGTTGACTTTTATCATTTTGACTGAATTTAAAGATCCCAGATCATAGAATTTTTTGATCATTCTTTTCGGATTGCTCGCGTTGCAATAGGTACAGTTTAAATTGCACCTATTGGCGACAGTCCAAAACAGCCAGGCATCATAAGATATTGCTTTTTGCTCGTGATTGATCATAAGTTTTATGGATAATAGTTTTCTGCGTGATGAAGCATAAAAAACGATATCCGGTCTGTCAAGATAAACTTGGCTGGCAAGTATCGGGCGGGCGATCAGCTTTCCATTGACAAATACGATCACATTGCTTTATGTCTTGAACATAAACAAAAAAAGATTCTTAACCATGAATAAATGCGCAATTATTATCGGTGCCGGTCCGGCCGGCTTAACAGCAGCTTACGAACTGATAACCAAAACAGATATCAAGCCCATTATCATCGAAAAAACAGACTACATCGGCGGAATTTCCAGGACAGTAGTGCACAACGGTAACCGGATGGATATCGGAGGGCATCGGTTCTTTTCAAAATCCGACACGGTCATGAAATGGTGGCAGGATATTCTGCCCCTTCAAAAAAAGACGTCGTGGAACGGAAAGCAAAAGACAGCCTGTTCGAACAACGTTACCGATCCGGAAAAAACGGATCGGGTGATGCTTGTCAGAAACAGATTGTCCCGCATTTTCTATCTGGGGAAATTTTTTGATTATCCCATCCGCCTGAATTGGAAAACCGTATCCAACCTCGGAATGATCCGAATCACAAAAATAGGCTGGGCATACTTTCGGGCCAAGATCTTGCCTGCCAGGCAGATTCATTCTCTGGAGGATTTTTTTATCAGTCGATTCGGGCAGGAACTTTATGAGACGTTCTTTAAAGACTATACCCAGAAAATCTGGGGCGTTTCCTGCAAGGAAATTGCCGCTGACTGGGGCGCGCAAAGAATCAAGGAATTGTCTGTTTTCAGGACTTTATTGCACGCCATCAAATCAATCATTAAAAAAGACAGATCGATTCATCAGAAAAAAACAGACACCAGCCTGATTAAGCATTTTATGTACCCGAAACTGGGTCCCGGACAGATGTGGGAAACCGTTGCGCGGATGGTTGAAGAAAAAGGCGGAGTCATCATAAAAAACGCTGAAGTGACCGGCCTGAAAACATCGGCACACCGGGTTACGGAGTTAACCTACTATAACCAATTAACCGATACCGAAGAAGTCTTGAAAGGCGATTATTATTTTTCCACAATGCCCGTCAAAGACTTGATATCGGCCATCGGCCAACCGGTTCCCGCTGAAGTAAAAGAAGTCAGCGACGGCTTGCCGTGCCGCGATTCCATTACCGTGGGGTTATTGTTACACAAGCTGATGATAAAAAATGAAACGAAGATTCCGACAGTCAATCAAATGATTCCGGACAACTGGATTTATATTCAGGAACGTGATGTCAAGCTGGCCAGGATGCAAATCTTCAACAACTGGTCGCCGTATCTGGTTGCGGATTCGAATAAAGTTTGGATCGGGCTGGAATACTGCTGCGCGGAAGGAGATGATTTATGGAAAATGCGGGATGCGGACGTGATTCAATTTACCATGAATGAACTGTCTCACATTGGCGTGATAGACAAGCAAGATGTTGTTGACGGCATCGTCATCAGAACGCCGAAAACCTATCCGGGGTATTTCGGCACTTATCCCCGGTTCGGCCTTGTCCGGGATTTTACGGATCGTTTTGAAAACCTGTTTCTCATCGGCAGAAACGGGATGCATAAATATTACAATCAGGATCATGCCATGCTGACCGCAATGGCGGCGGTAAACAATATCATGACAGGTGATCCATCGAAGGATAATATCTGGAATATCAATATGGATGATGAATATATTGAAACAGAAAATGACTAAACAGCATTTCGGCATGAAAGACAAAAAAAACATCATTAATATTTTAGCCATTTCGGTTTGCGTCATTTTGTTTTCCATCATACCGTTGAAAATCCTGTTTCCCGTTGATTTTCATAGTGTCGATGGCTATCACGAAGACCTCACCGTTTTCTCCCAGATCGTTGTCAATAATTGGCTGGCAGATGGACTTGTGCATGACAAATTTATGATTTACGGAGATTTCGAGTCGGTTGAATTTGAAAACAACCACAACCGGTGCACGTACCTTTCCTATCCTCCCGGTTCGTTTGTGCCACTGTATTGGATGGCCAGGGCAACCGGACAAAACGAAATATCCGTGGCTTTTGTGAAAGCCTTTATTCAGAGCGAATATTATCTTTCCATACTGTTATTGAGTTTTCTCTTTTACCTTTACCTGAAATATCTTGGCGTGAAGTCCAGGTTCCTCGTTATTTTTCTGCCGGTCTTGTTTTCTTCCTTATGGGCTTTTCTCCCCTATAACGTCTATTATATGCACAATGTCTATTTCACAGATCAGGCGGTCATCTTATTATCGATTGCCTTTTTCCTGATCGAGATCGCCTTATACACGCGGCGATTACAACGCGGAGAATTTTTTCTGCAAATACTCTCCTGTGTGATTCTGTTCGCGGGTATTTTAACGGATTATTATTTTTATTGTATAGCGCTTGTGGCTGTCTGTTTTCGCATCATCCGTAATTTTCAGAAACATCCCGCCAGATCATTCACTTTCAAACTGCTGTCTCATACCTGGCCGCTGATGGTCAGCGCCTCGATTGCGTCCGCGCTGTTTTTCATTCAGCTCCTCCATGCATCGGACGGTATCAAGCTGCTGATGGTTACTTTTTTCATAAGAGCCGGCAGTGGCACGGAATGGGGAGGCATCAGAGAGCTCGCGCACCACTTCGGCAATGGATTTACCGTTTTTTTTATTCCCGTATTGATTTTTGTCACCGTTTTTTGTCTGGTTTTTCCCTTCATCGGGCGAAGATTCGGGGAACAAAAACGAACTATCCTCAACGGGCTGAGTTTAGCTGTTTTATCATCTGTTTTACACACGGTCGTACTTCGTGAGCATTCTATCATTCATCCGTTTTCGATGTTGAAATACAACCTGGTTTTTGTTTTTATCATTTTTGCTTTTTTCTGCTGGCTGTATCTCGATTACCGGGATGCCGTGTTTGACAGAAGCAGGAAATGTTTCAAGGCATCATCAGCGCTGACCATTTGTGCCGTCATCGTTTTCATTTTTGGAGTTCAGGGTTACAACCAGAACTTTTACAGGGGAAGGATGAGCAGGGCTGATGATCGTTCCATTGCCCGTTTTATCAGAGCCTACACAAATTACGATGATGTCGTTTATTCTCCGGATTATGAGATCCCCTGGAATCCGCCCCAGGATCTGGCGATATCCAGGAAAAGAGTCTATCAGGTCACGTCGCCGCAAGATATTCCCATCGATCTTTTGCCGGCGAAAGCAATCATCAATGTGCTCATCTCTTCCGAAACTCTCACAGATCCTGTCTGGAATAAGCTGGGCACAGGCAGGTCTTTTTCGGGGACATCACGCAATCTGTATTTATTTAAGTTCCGCAAGACAGACTTCCGTTCAGCAATGGATTAAATCGATCACGAGATTATTTATTCTGCGGAGCCCGCTGTCTGTTTTTGCGCCTTTTACTTAAACTTCGGGCGCCGGACTTCCTGGAAAAACTGTTTTTAACCTGTTCGTCCTTGAATTTCGTAACAAATTCTTTTGACGCAAGATATTTATCAGCGAACGATACAATGAAGGATTCCTTGTATTTTGGCGGCACCAGCGTCAACGGCCACATATGCTTGATGATAATGTCCGTTTCGATATCGTTTAATTGAAAATGCTTCCGTGCGTTGGCAAGAGAGATTTTGGGATGCTCGATGCCGTGGAATTTGTCTTCCGGGAGGTCGGGAATGTCGTGATTCCTCCAATCGTAGAGAAAAAAGTCATGCAGAAGCGCACCGCGTGCGGCAGAATGATGATCCAGCTTCAGGAACTTGCAGGTCCTATAGGAAAAATAGGAAACATCCATGACGTGCTCGTAGATGGAAGAGTTGTGATGATAGTGTTCTTTGAGTTTCAGAAACTCTTCGTGTTCGTAAATGTCACTGATGATCGCGTAGAATTCGCTATCCGTCGGTTTGGGTCCGTAATTGCCGGAACGGACTTTGGCCGGAACGGACTTTACAAAAGAGCTGATCTTGTTTTTTATTTCAGCGTGGATGTTATTTTCAATATTCTTGCTTAAGTGGGGGAAAGCAATCCTCAGGCGCTTAAAGGAATCGAATATTATTTCTATTTCCGAGTTGCTCAAATTGAAATACTCGGTGTACAGATAAGCAATTTTTCTTCTGAAATCTGTAATGGCGACAATGGAAAATACAAAATCCGTCAGCCCGTAAACCAGGAGAACAGCAGAAAAATACTTTAGAAAAGAGTACGGAAGAAGTTCTACGGATCGCCAAACAAAAGGATGGACAAAAGTAACAAAGATAAGGGCCATGATTGTCCAGATCATGGAAAAAGACAGGCAGACCCGCCCATGTAAATGAAATCGGCAATCCGAATAATCCCATAATTTTAATTTAAACATTTTTTCCAGCGAAAAACTTGTGGCATATTCAATCGAGGTCAGCAGGATGCCATAGGTGATGATTTTAAAGAATAAAGACCGGTCATGGATCAGCATTTCCAGAACAACAATCAGGATGGCTCCGAATCCATAAATGGGGATGAACGGTCCATACAGAAAACCGGCGTTGATGAGTTGGCGTTGTGTTGCCGAGCGGTAGGCAACCTCTATAATCCATCCCGTGAAAGCATAGATTGCAAAGAGAACAATGATTTGAGAAGCTGTGATATGGATTGGCATCATGATATATACTTACCACACATCCGGCCTTGATATCGATCCGTGATGATCAGCCTTTGCGGTGAATGGTTAAAAATGTTCTTCATAAGTGCGATCCATCGTTGCCAAAACTAATACAACATGAACAGTTTATTCACAATCTGTCTTTGGTGTTCTGATTCATTAAAACAAAAAATGGTGCGTGGTTGGATGTAAAGAAATCCGGCGTCCGCCTGACGATCGGTGCAATGGCTGAATGTTTTTTAAAGATCTTCTCCAGAAAGTGACGAACCGCCGGTCTATTCCAACCTAAGGGGTGTTTAAAATTTCTGTAAAGGGATAAATTCCCTTCATAGAAATCATACGTTGACAGGCCTTGCACCTCGGCACTGCGCGCGGGCAGATTAAAAATTGCCAGATTTAGAAAATCGATGCACTGATGATGTCTCAATACGAATTCCATCGTTTTTAGCGCACGTTCTTCGTTTTCCGGTGGCGTGCCGAAAAGGAAATAACCATAAGTGGCGATACCCGCTTTTTTCAAATTATTTAAAACTTCAGAAACGGTTGATAGCGTAATTCCTTTATTGAGTCTGTCCAAAATATGTTGGTCGCCGGATTCAATTCCAAGTTTAAGCATGACACAACCGCTTTGTTTTAGGGCAAAACAAAAATCCTCGTCAGCCAGATGATCCGTTATTCGTGCAAAACCGTACCACGGTGCTCCGGGCGGACGCTCTGACAGCGCCCGTAAAAGTGACGGTGAAATCGAACTATCCAGAAGATGAATCAGGGCTGGATTCATTTGGCAGGTCAGTGTTTGGAGCTCGTTGATGGCTCGAGAAACACCTAAAGGCTGATAGGCATTTCCTTCAGCCTTCTCCGGGCAGAAGGCGCATTGATGCCAGTAGCAGCCGCGAGCGCTGCTGTAGGGAATGATCAGACCGGGCGACAAATATTGATTCAGTGGAAAATCATCGTAGGCCGGCGTGCTCTGAATCTGTACGTCTTGTATGCCCAATATCTCGAGCAATTTCTTCTCGCCCTCGCCTTCCACAAGTTCATCGACCAGACCGCCAAACATTCCTTTGTGAACGCCGAGTTTCATCCAGGATGTAATCAGAGAGCCGCCCATGATGATCTTTTGCCGGGGATTCATTTGTTTGACCAGGCCCGTCATCGCAAATGCACACAGGGCCTGACTCAGGTAATTCACTGAAAAACCGATGAACTCGGGATCTGCATGCAGCGCACTCGTCAGGCGCTTCTGAAAGTAGGAATAGAACGGATTATACTGCGGCCTTTCAGCCGCCGCCATGATGTCTGAACTTTTCACGGGCGCAAGGTTTTCATCCTGATAATCGGCGAGTGATAATTTAATCTTCTTCTTTTTTCCCGCTACACTTAAAAGGCGGTTGATATCCATTACGGCTCTTTGATAGCGGCTGGGACTCTGATAGGTCGCCATGACTTTAAGCGCCGCAAGGTTTTGAGCCTGATGGGTCGTGGCGCGTCTTGTCCAGCTGTCCGTCGCAATATTGTGATTGGAAGTCTGTTGCAGTAAAAAAAGAATGCCTTCCAGGTTGGCGTCGATTAATTCGTGACCGATATGATGCGCAGTCAGGTATGCTGATAGCCTGGCCAGCCCCGCCGGCGGTTCTGAACATTTGGCAACCGGCGGATGGATGAGAATGATTTTGGGAGTCATACGTTCATTGGCATTAAAATCATTTTTTCGTTTCTTTAATATTTAATGTACACATAAGCAAGATTGATTTTTCAGCCGCCCTTTGCGCTTGACACCCATGGCGGCTTACGTCATAGTGCCCCTGAACCATCGGGGGCAATGGCCATGTTTATGCTGAACCCCGGAGTGATAGAGGACGGATTGACCGGTAATTTGTGAAAATAAGCTTTAAACATTACAGCATGAAAAGAATCGGTGTGACCGCCGTTGGACTTCTTCTGCTGGTGAACGTCACGGCAACGTTTGCCCAGGGCAAGTATCCTTCACATCGCGGGACCGCGGTGAATGACTTTGCCCATGTCATTGACGCGGAAAGCACCTCAAAGATGGAAGCTTTGGCGCGGGAAGTGCTTCAAAAGACCGGCACCGCGATAGTCGTGGCAACGGTTCCTTCGATCGGTGAAAGTGAAGATGTCAGCATGTACGCCAACGGTCTATATCAGGCCTGGGGTATCGGCAAAAAAGGTGAAGATAAAGGCGTATTCATTTTTCTGACCGTCAAAGAAAGAAAAATCCGTATTGAAACCGGCTACGGTGTGGAAGGAATTCTACCGGACGGTCGGGTCGGAGAAATACTGGATCGATACGCTCTTCCGTATTTGAAAGATGGCCGTTACGGCAAGGGGCTTTACAATGCGATGTATGCCTGTTCCGCGTACATTGCCAGGGATGCCAACGTTCAGTTGAGCCAATCCCCGACACCTTACCGCCCAGGCGTGCAAAGCGCGAAACTCCGAATAGGCCTTTTTGAAATGATCTTCTTTCTGCTGGCGATGGTCATTCTCCTGGGTACCAGAACGGGCAGGGAAATGCTTCCGTGGTTGCTGGTCATGTTTCTCAGCGGAGGTCGCGGTGGTGGAAGCGGAGGCTTTGGCGGTGGTTTTGGCGGTTTTGGCGGTGGTGGAAGCGGCGGTGGCGGTGCCGGCCGGAGTTTTTAATAAGACCCGAATTTCAGAAACGAATACCCTAAAGGGCACTATAGGTGCACTGAAATTTGCAGGTCGTAATGAGACTCAAGCTTTAAAAGTGCGGCTCATTTCAGTTTGTTAGTCGAGTTATCCAATAGCCAAAGGCTATTGGGCATTGTCCCCGGGGCGGGGCCTCGGCAGGATCAATGTGAGTCTAATACGTTCTACGCAGAGTTTCCCGTGACTGGCCACGGGGAGTTTCACCGCATTGCGGGATCATTTGGGAATCGTTAGAAGATAAAAGGTGTGCACAATGTCAAAAGTACCGGATCAGCCACAGGATATTTATCCCCGCCTGACCAAAGCTTATCAGAAGGTTTTCGGCAGGGATTTGGTGTCTCTGATTATTTACGGGAGTGCTGCCAGCGGCCATTATGTCAGGGGAAAATCGGATATTAATCTGCTCGTTGTTTTAACACCGGATGGTGCTGGCAGATTGGATGACGCTCTGGATATTGTTCAATACTGGCGTAAGCGTCGCGTGGCCACCCCGTGGATCATGACCGGATCGTTTATTGAAAAATCACTGGATTCTTATCCGATAGAGTTTCTGAACTTGAAAACCAATCACATTTTGATTTATGGTGAGGATGTTCTTGCACCACTGCAATTCAGTCCGGAGAATTTACGCTTGCAAATTGAAAAAGAGCTGAAAGGTAAGTTGATGCTTTTGCGTCAGGGTTATCTGGAGACGGAAGGTCAGACGCGGCAAATCCGCCAACTGATCGGCAGGTCGATGACAGCGTTTGTGTCGATTTTTAACGCCATGATTGGCTTGAAAGGGGGTGTCCTGCGGCACGAAAGACGTGAGACGATCAAAGAAACAGCCCGGCTCTTTACGTTCAATCCGGATACCTTTTTAACGTGCGTTGACATCAAAGAAGGCACGGATAGAATTTCCGGAGGTGAAATCGCCGATGTTTTTAAAAAATATCTGCGTGAGGTAGAAAATATTTGTAACATTGTTGATGCCTTATAGTTTTTTGATCAAATATTCATTCAGGAGGTAAAAATGGACTCGAAAAAGAAAACATTGATCGTCATTCTGGTCATTATAGGGTTGCTGGTGGTCAGCGCCTATTCTTTTTTTGCCGGTAATTACAATAAATTTGTCCGGCTCGACCAGACCGTAAAAAGTTCCTGGGCGCAGGTGGAAAATCAGTTGCAACGACGCTTCGATCTGATTCCCAATCTGGTGGAGACCGTCAAGGGTTACGCCAAACATGAAAAAGAGGTTCTTACCGAGGTGACCAATGCCCGCGCCAGGGTCGGAGAGGCCGGTACGGTGCCTGATAAAATTGCCGCCAACAATGAACTTTCCGGTGCGCTAAGCCGGCTGCTTCTGGTGATGGAAAGATATCCCGACCTGAAAGCGAATCAGAACTTTCTGCACCTGCAGGACGAACTGGCTGGCACGGAAAACAGAATTGCCGTGGAGAGAATGCGATACAACGAAGCGGTCAAAGTTTACAATCAAACCATAAAATCATTTCCGGCCAATCTGCTTGCCGGTATGTTCGGTTTCGCAGAAGCTGTGTTTTTTGACGCCCCGAAAGAGGCCAAAGCAGCGCCCAAAATTCAATTTTAGCGTTTTGGGACCGTTCTGTTTGTTCCCGCGGTGGAAAGGTTTAAGGTGCAAGGCTGTTTCGTTGGTTCGGGCTTGAAGCTTGAGTCCTTTCGTTTCTAACCAGAATCAATGCCTGTTCCAACGAAGAAGCCGGGCCAGTCGAAGGAGAGGTTGAACCGGTCGTTGACATCTTTTCAACGGGTGTTATTGGGTTGGCCTTAACGTCAGTTGATATTCATCGTTGCTGACGACCTGGATGTTTACGGAGTAGTTTTTCGATTTTGCCAGCCTGCTTACATTTTCCTTTGCCACACGACTATCGACCCAAACGGTGATTTCATCCGATGGATTTTTCTCCATCGCCTGTTTTGTTTTTACAACGGGTATGGGGCAACTCAGTCCTCTTGCATCTACTTCTTTCGTCATCTTCATCCTCCTTTTACTCCTTCATTTATTCTGTCTTTTCTATCATAGTGAACCCGACGGCCAAACAAAAGACTATTCCAAATATAACAGAAATCGGACCGAATGCGGCAACGCCTTTGGCAGAACTGGCCATGGCAAAATTATGCGAAACCGCCGCTCCGGTAATCATGCCCAGCACAAACACTCCCGCGTCGGCATCACCTTCACCGGAAAGGAAAAGTTGTCTGCCGGGACAACCACCGGCCAGAGCAAACGCCAGACCGGAAAGCGACATGCCCAGGAAATTCCACAAATGATTCGTATGGGCAATCGGCTGGCCTTCAAAACCGGCTTTAAATTGTCCCAAAATCAAATTTGTGGCAAAAGCGAAAACCAGCAAAGCCAGCACACCGCCGAGCAGATGAAAGTCTCTGGTCAGCATGACATCCCGAATGGCTCCCATCGTGCAAAAACGGCTGCGCTGGGCCAGAGCGCCGATTCCCAGACCTGCAATAATGCTGACGAATAGCGGTGCATACATCGAACCCGGTCCTTTGGCGCTGAAAAATATCGGTCCGCCCGGAGCGAAAGACACCTGAAAGGTTACTAAAAAAAGGAGCCCCAGCATCAAAGCGGGCATAACCCAGCCGCTGCCGGTTGCCTGTGCATGGGAACGTCCGAGATTGAAACCTTTTCTCAAAAATAGAATACCGACAAAAATTCCCGTTGTTAAGCCCAGCAAACCCAATATGGCGTTTCCGTCGCCGCCGGCCAGCCGAAGCAGCGCCCGCCACGGGCAGCCAAGGAAAACGAGAGCGCCGATCATGGCGAACAATCCCAGAAAGAAGCGGATTAAAGGCGATGAACCGCCGCGCGGTCTGAATTCACCGGCAAAAGCCGCCATGAGAAAAGCGCCCAGAACAAAGCCCATGATTTCCGGACGCAGATATTGAACGACATCCGCCCGGTGCAGCCCCAAAGCCCCGGCAATGTCGCGCTCAAAACAGGCCACGCAAATGCCCATATTCGGCGGATTGCCGAAATACTGCAACAGGGCGGCAGAGACGCCGATGATTGCGCCGACAATGATCATTCCCGCCCGCGAGAAGAAAATGTTTTTCATTAAAAAACTCCCTTAAAATTTTGTCAGTTTTTAACAGCCGGAAATTGTAAAAGCAAATTCATAAAAGTTATAGGATGACGGGTATTATTCTTTCCGGTTAAAGCCAGAAAGTGTGTCTTCAATATATTCGTGCCTGGAATATATGTTATTAAGGATGGTTATAATATTCTTTTCATGGGATATGAGAATGTGCTATGAGTATGGCATGTCTATGGATCGTTTTAAGAACATTACCATTCAACAAATGGAGGCATTCATCGCGCTGGTGGAGGAGGGAAGTTTCAGCCGCGCCGCACAAAAAATGCTTTTAACCCAGCCGGCACTGACCAAAAATATTCAAAACGCGGAGGATTGTCTGGGTGCGCGATTGGTTAATCGAAGCAGCGCGGGAATTTCGCTGACGCCGGAGGGCAAAATTTTATACGATTACGCGCGCCGCGTGGTCAGGCTCCGGGATGATGCGAAGAGCAAAATTCTTGCCTTGGGCAATCAATCCGGCGGGAATATTTATTTGAGCGCCAGCACGATTCCCGCCACGTATATTCTGCCCCGGGCCCTGAGTGATTTTGACAAACTGAATACCGATTTTCATATCTATGTCAAAACGGCGGACAGCGCAGAGGCTATGAGCATGGTTCTGGATAATGAGGTGGAGATGGGTATTATCGGCAAAAATCCTCTAAATAAGAAACTGAAGGCGGAACCTCTCTGGAAGGATCGTCTTTGCGTGATTTTTCCCCGAGACCATGCCTGGTGTAAAAAAAAATCGGTCACCCTGACGGAATTGTTGAGCCAGCCGTTCGTCATCAGGGAAAAAGGATCGGCAACGAGAGAATTATATGAATCCTTTCTGCAAAAATCTAAATTAACCGCCCATAAGCAATTCAACATCCGCGGTGAAGTGGGAAGCTCAGAGGCGATCAAGGAAGCCGTGATTGCCGGATGGGGCGTGTCGGTGATTTCCGTTCATGCCGTTTCTCGCGAATTATCCCAGGGATTGCTTTGTGGAATCCCTTTGCAGGGATATTCCATGGAAAGAAAGTTTTATTTAATCTACAGACGCAAACTCGACTTCCGTCCATATCATAAAAGATTCATCGATTTTCTCAAACGCTACATGCCTGCATCGTTGGATTAAAACGAATATGGTCTGCTTTTTCTGATTGGCCGATAAAAAAAAGAAATACGGCTTGGCCTGTTATAACTTTAATTGATTGGATATGTTCGTTCAAACCATATATTGCTGAACCATTCAGACAATGTCTTTTTGTTGAAATGACCGGTAAAAATATGAAAACAATTTATTTTGATAACGCCGCGACATCCTGGCCGAAGCCGCCGGAAGTAAATGCGGCCATGCAAAAATACATGCGGACAATCGGCGCCAATCCCGGCCGTTCCGGCCACCGCCTGTCAGTGGAGGCGGCGCGTGCCGTTTACAATGCGCGGGAAAAGCTTTCGCAACTTTTTAACATATCCGATCCTCTTCGAATCGTCATGACGAAAAACGCGACCGAGGCACTGAATATTGCGATTCTCGGGTTTTTAAAGGCTGGCGATCATGTGATCACGACAAGCATGGAACACAATTCAGTGATGCGACCGTTGCGCGCGATGGAACGCAGAGGTGTGAAGCTGGCCGTCATTTCCTGTGATCAGGAAGGTCTGGTGGAGCCGTCGCAAATAAAACGCGCGATTAAAAAAAATACGACAGCGATATTCATGACGCACGCTTCCAATGTCATCGGAACAGTCATGCCTGTCGCCGAAATCGGCCGCATGGCGCACAAGCATGGTTTGATTTTTTGTGTGGATGCCGCCCAGACAGCCGGCTGCTATCCGATTGACGTTCAAGCAACACCGATCGACCTGCTGGCCTTTACCGGGCATAAGTCTTTATTCGGGCCGCCTGGAACCGGCGGGCTTTACATTCGCAAGGGCCTGGAACAAAGAATCGAACCGCTTTATGTTGGCGGTACCGGAAGCCGTTCAGAAGTGGAAGAACAGCCGGACTTTATGCCTGACCGATACGAAGCGGGAACGCCTAATACGGTTGGCATTACCGGTTTGCAGGCGGGGATTGATTTTGTCTTGTCCGCCGGAATGGATCAAATCAAAAGCAAAGAAGCGAGTCTGGTTGAAATATTTCTGGAGGGCATTCAAGACTTGCCCGGGGTTACTTTTTACGGACAGGCGGGCACACACAAACGAACCCCGGTTGTCTCCCTCAACCTTGCCGGAATGGACCCGGCTGCGGTTGCTCTGGAACTGGATGACCGCTTCAAAATCATGGTGCGTTCCGGTTTACACTGCGCGCCGGCCGCTCATAAAACCATCGGGACCTATCCGAAAGGCACAGTGCGATTCAGCTTCAGTTATTTCAATACACAGGCGCAGGTCACCAAGGCGGTTGAAGCCTTAACCATCATCAGCAAGAGGAGAAAATAATATGACCAATATCGTGAAATCCGGATCTTTCGTTGTGGTGATATCTTCAGATAAAATGGGACGGGGCAATGACGAACTTGGGACCCTCCTGATCAAGTCATTCCTGCACGCGATGGCCGGACAGGCTCAAAAACCGGATGTGATGATTTTCTATAATACCGGCGTTTGGCTCACCGTGCGGGATTCTGATGTTCTGGAGGATTTAAAACTACTGGAAAACAAAGGGGTTCAGATTCTGGTTTGCGGCACCTGCCTGAATTATTTTGAAATAAACGATAAACATGCTGTGGGTGTTGTTTCCAATATGTACGATATTGTGGAAATCATGAGTCGTGCCCGGCAATTGCTTGTACCATGAAAGATAAAAAATTATATGAAGTCATTTTGTTCAAATCGGTGAGCTACGCCTTGAAGGCGGAAAAAATTTTGAAATCAGAGCGGCTGCCATACAAGCTGATTCCCGTTCCCAAGCATATCAGTTCAGATTGCGGCGTTTGTCTGATGATTCATCGTGACGTGAAAGACAGGGTCCTGTCCGTTCTTCACGGCCGGGTTGACATCGAACAGGTCAGGCCATTTACCGGTTAAAAAGCGCTTAAACGCTTCCCTTATCGAAATATAAACCCGCTTCACCCTTTCGCGTACCTTTCATTTAATTTCTTGACACGCTAAACCCTTCTTTCATATAATCCAATCGAAAATCATTACAATTTAATCATCTTCACCGCAGGACATTGTCCCGACAAGCCGGGACTCCTCGAAATGATATATGTCGACCGTTCCGTTATTGTCTTACGTTAGTTTTATTTTTTCGGTAACAGAAGATGAAAGAAAAAAGTCTCCGAAAAAAAATCAAAACAAACCCCAGGCGCGCTGAAAGCGTCTGGGCAGGCGAGGTATTCAGCGACGGTCAGCAGTCGCTGAAAAGCATCATTGGTTCCTCCCCCATTCCCGCCTTTATCATCGGGAAGGATCACATGATTATTTACTGGAATAAAGCGCTGGAGGAACTCAGCGGGATCAAGGCTAAAGAGGTGGCCGGCACCAATCAACACTGGCGTGCATTTTACAGTTCGCCAAGGCCGTGCATGGCTGACCTGCTCGTGGATAAGTATCATAAAAGAATTCCACAATGGTATTCCGGAAAATTTATCAAATCACGGCTCATCAAAGGCGCATACGAGGCAACTGATTTCTTTCCTGAGCTGGGGAAGCGGGGGAAGTGGCTGCGTTTTACGGCAGCGGTTATCCGCAATTCCAAAGGGGCGGTTATCGGGGCTGTGGAAACGCTCGAAGACATCACCCAGGCGAAACGCGATGAAGAATCTTTATTGCAGGACCAGGAACAGCTGGAAACGAAAGTCAGGGAGCGGACGCGCAGGCTGACCAAAACCAACAAAGCCCTGAAGGAAACAACGGATCAATTATCACTGATTCTGGAATTCCTTCCGATAGTCTCCTTCACCTGTAACGCGGATGAGAATCTGACCATTACGTTTGTCAGCAACCGCGTCAAGGAGATTACGGGGTACACGCCGTCGCACTTTACGGGCCACCATGCTTTCTGGCTGGAGCGCATCCATCCCGACGATCAGCTCAAGGTGCTCAGGACACTAGAATCGTCCGCAAAAAAACGCACGCTTCAGTTTGAGTATCGTTTTCAGATCGCGGACGGTTCATACCGCTGGATTACCGATCATCGCCGTCTGATCGAGGCGGGGAAACGCTCGCGCGGTTACATGGTCGGGGCGTGGCAGGACATCACAGAAGAAAAGAAAATCAGACAGGAAGGAGAAATCCGCCTCCAGCAGATGATTCAATCTCACAAACTGAAAGCGCTTGGTGAAGTGGTGGCGGGGGTTGCTCACGAAATCAACAATCCGGTCAGCTTCATCGCCAACAACATTACCATGCTCGAAGAAATGTGGAATGCCGTGGAGCCGATTCTGGCCAGTGACGGGGCTTCACATCCGGACTGGGGCGACAAGGGGATAGGATTTGTGGAAGTCTGTACCAATATGAAGGAAATCATCGGTGAGTTCAAAACCGCGTCCCAGCGTATCAGGCGCGTGATTTCCGGATTAAAAGAATTTGCCCGCACCGATGACGCCGTAGAGAAAAAACCGGTGAAAATTGATGAAGTGATCCGGGGCGTGATGATTATCGTCGGTGCTCAGGTTCGTAAAACCGTTTCGCGCGTCGATATCTACATTGACAGCAATCTGCCGCCGATTCAAGGTCATTTCCATAAAATCGAGCAGGTCATCGCCAATCTGTTGATCAACGCGCACCAGGCCATTCCACCGGACAGAAAAGGGAAAATCATCGTGACCGCCAGAAACATAGAAAGATTGAATGCGATTCTGGTTGAGATTGAAGACAACGGCATTGGGATGAATAAAGAAGTGCGGGACCACCTTTTTGAACCTTTCTTTACCACCCGCCGTGATCTGGAAGGCACCGGTCTGGGCCTTTCCATTTCCTACGGACTCATTAAGGAGCATCATGGCATGATCGGTGTTCTTTCCCGACCGAATGTCGGTACGAAATTCTCCATCTATCTTCCGATCGATGACCGGACGCCAATCAACATTCGCCCGGTGATCCTGTGCTGTGACACCGACGCCTCCCTGTTGAATGAAATCAAGATGAATTTTGTTGATGTGATGGACTGTCCATGCTCCTCCATGGAGACCTGCGAAGATATCTTAGCCTATCTGGAGGCGCATCCCGAGGCGGATATTTTTATCGCAGAAACCACCCTGCCGTTCATGAACGGATGGGAATTGGCCCGAAAGATTAAAGAACGTTTCCCTCTGATTTGTGTCATCCTTTATTTGTCGCATTCGGCGATCCTGAAACAGGAAGGCCGGTTTGCCGGTCAGCAGGATTACCTGCTCAAGAAACCGTTCAGCATGAAGCAGCTGCAAAATATTATTCGTGAAACAGGAAGGCAGAGATTGTGAGAATTCTGATTGTTGATGATGAAGAAGTGGCTTTAAGCTCGATCCAGCGTCTTCTAAAATGGCGTGGCATCCGGAGCGTGGACACCTGCAAGAGCGGCAAAGACGCCATTGCAAAAATAAAAGAAAATGATTTCGATATCGTTTTGCTCGATTTACTGATGCCGGAAATTGACGGCCTGCAGGTTCTGGAACTGACGAAACCCTACCGGCCGCATACCGAATTCATTATTCTTACGGCCATTGATGATATTCCCACCACAGTGAAGGCCATCCGTCTGGGAGCCTATGACTATCTGGTCAAGCCGGTGGAGCATGACCTGCTCCTGCTGGCTATCAAGAGAGCCTATGAACGCAGAGGTCTGCTGATCGGTATGTCGGCAACGGCCGGATACGGTAAAAACAAGGTTCCGAATGATTTCGCAGAACTGATCACCCGGTGCCCGCGAATGTGTTCTCTTCTTTCGTATGCTGAAGTTATGGCCGCGGGAGGTAATCCGATGATGATTACCGGGGAGTCGGGCACGGGGAAGGAACTGGTCGCCAAGGGCATTCACCAGGCGGGGCCGATGCCCCGGGGGCCGTTTATTGCCGTGAATGTCAGCGCCATTCCGGCCAGCATGTTTGAAAGTCAGTTTTTTGGTCATGCGAAAGGGGCTTTTACCGGGGCGGACGCGCCGTACAGAGGATATTTTGAACAGGCGGACGGGGGCACACTTTTTCTGGACGAAATCGGAGAGCTGCCGATGGGGTTGCAGTCCAAACTGCTGCGTGTTCTGGAAGAAAAATCGTTTTACCCGTTGGGTTCATCCAAACCGGTCTGGGTTGATGTCCGCATTGTTTCTGCGTCCAACCGGGACATCGAGCAGGCCTGCCAGGAGGGCAATTTCCGTCTGGATCTGCTCTATCGCCTGAAATCCGTTCATATTCATTTGCCGCCGCTGCGGGAAAGGGAAGGGGACATTCCGTTGCTCGCGCTGCATTTTTTACGCAAATCCTGCGAGACCCATAAAAAAGAAATCGCCGGATTCAGTCCGGAAGCAATGGATTTGCTTCACCACAGAAATTACCCCGGCAACGTTCGCGAATTGTCACAAATCATTGATAATGCCGTTTTGGTAGCGGATTCCAACATCATTATGCCACCTCACCTGGGCATGACGGCAAAGAGTCAGACCACATTATCCCGCCAGCTATGCACCTTGAAAGAAAATGACGAAGCCCATCTCGTGTATGTTTTAAAAAATGTCCATGGTGATCGTGGAAGAGCCGCACAAATTTTAGGAATCACGGTTCGCCAGTTACAGCGAAAAATTGCCGCCATGAAAAAAAATCCGCAATGGGAATGCGTCCTCGGCGACATTTAGGTCATTGAGCGCGACATAAAGGTCGTTGTGCATAACTGATTGTTTTTAAAAGGCACTGACGTTTTTTGGTGTCGGCAAATGCATTTCAGATCTTTTCTCCACGTCTTTTATTTCGTTTTTTGTCTATTTTCTTTTTTTAAATCAAGCCCGTCAGTCCGGTAGATGACCACGAAATAATTTCATTCGCCGGAAGAGTTATCCTCGTTTGCATTGAAGCGATAACCATTCAAAAACTTTGGATTACCGCCTCCGCGGAAACGATAAATGAGGTCGTCATTTAGATTCTAATAAGACACGGTTGGCGACTGAGAGACAAAAAAATCTTTTCTGGCATGGCCGTTGCTATTAAAAACTTTAAAAGGAAGTGGCAGCGATGAAAGCTTTTACCGCAAAGCTTGTGGATTTGACGCAAAAGAACGCGGAAGAAATTGCCCGCCAGTGGGCGAAGGACGTGAAGACGAATGCGAAGACCGGCAATTATCATCATGAATCGGAGGAAAAGATGATTCGTCAGGCCCGGGAATTTTATCATCATTTTCAATTGATGTTTTTCAACGAGTCTCCGTATGAAGAGGCCCGAGAATTTTTCGAAAAATATGCTGAAGAACGATACCGGGAAGGCATACCGCTTCACGAAGCGCTATACGCATTGATACTAATGCGAAGGCACATGTGGCTTTATGCGGAGTTTCAATCACTTTTCGATGTTGAAGTTCAGCACCGGCAGGCCGTGGACAGCCTGAGCCGGACGATTCTGATGTTTGACTATATCATTTATATCATTTCCCGGAAATTCTGGAAAATGATGAAGCAGGAACAACCGGTCACATGACCCAAGACAAGGAGATTGTTGCTGACGATATATCATAAACATTTCATCATAAGAGGAGATGACTGTGGAAAACCAACAAATCAATGAGGGAAAAGTTTTATCCGTTCGAAGCAGTGTGGTCGATATTCACTTCCCCCAGGCGCCTTCGATTCGTAATGTGCTCAGAGCGGGTGACCACCAGGACGTGATCATCGAAGTTTTTACGCAGCTTGACAACAACACCGTCCGGGGGGTTGCGCTGACACCCACTCAGGGGCTTGCACGGGGTTCCAGGGTCATTGATACGGGTAAACCGTTCGAAGTTCCCGTGGGCAAGGAACTTCTGGGGAGGGTCTTCAACGTTTTCGGTGACACCATTGACAAAAAAGGCAAAGTTGAAGCAGGAGAAATCCGCTCGATTCACCGCGAACCGATTCCTCTGCGAGACCAGTCCACCGTATCGGAAATTTTTGAAACCGGCATCAAGGCCATTGACGTGTTGGCACCGCTGGAGCGGGGCGGCAAAGCCGGACTGTTCGGCGGGGCGGGCGTTGGTAAAACGGTCTTGATCACGGAAATGATTCATAACACCGTCAGCGCCCATGAAGGCATGAGCATCTTTTGCGGCATCGGGGAGCGCTGCCGCGAGGGCGAAGAGCTGTATCGGGAAATGGAAGAAAGCGGCGTTTTGGGCAACACCGTGATGGTTTTCGGACAGATGAATGAACCACCGGGTGCGCGTTTCCGTGTCGGACACTCGGCCCTGACCATGGCGGAATATTTCCGTGATGACGCCAAGCAGGATGTGCTCCTGATGATCGACAATATTTTCCGTTTCATTCAGGCCGGCATGGAAGTCTCCGGTCTTCTGGGACAGTTGCCTTCCCGTCTTGGCTATCAACCGACGCTGGCTACGGAGCTGGCCGAACTCGAAGAGCGCATCTGCAATACCAAAACCGGAGCCATCACATCCATTCAGGCGGTCTATGTGCCGGCGGATGATTTCACCGATCCGTCCGCCGTGCACACCTTCGGGCATCTTTCCGCGACCATCGCGCTTTCCCGGAAGCGCGCCAGCGAAGGTTTATATCCTGCCATTGATCTTCTGCAGTCCGGTTCCAAAATGCTCATGCCCAATATTGCGGGCGAACGTCACTATAAAATAGCCCAGGAAATCCGCAAGACCCTGGCCATTTATGAAGACCTCAAGGACATTATTGCCATGCTGGGCATTTCGGAACTCTCCCGTGAAGATCAGCGCACCGTGTTTCGCGCCCGTCGGCTGGAGAGATTCTTCACGCAGCCCTTCTTCGTCACCGAGCAGTTTACGGGGACGGCAGGGAAAATGGTTTCACGCGAAGAGACGTTAAACGGTTGCGAACGGATCCTCAACGATGAATTTGCCGAGTATCCCGAACGTGCGCTGTATATGATTGGCTCCATTGATGAGGCGAAGATTTCCCATGATGCTTAAGATCTTATTGCCTGCGGAAGTTATGCTGACGCAGGAAGTCAAGAAGATTGTCGCTGAGGCGGAAAACGGCTCTTTCTGCCTGATGCCGAACCATATTGATTTTGTCGCCACACTGGCCCCGGGCATTTTTACCTATGAACCGGTGAACGGCAGGCAGGAACTGTTGGCGATGGATGTGGGCACGCTGGTGAAGAAAGGATCGGAAGTGCTGGTCTCCACGCGAAATGCCGTGCGGGCGCCTGACCTGGGAAAATTAAAAGAAGTCGTTGTTCAACAATATGATGTTCTTGATGAACGGGAAAAAATGGTACGTTCCGCGTCGGCGAGACTGGAGGCCAGTCTGATCAGGCGATTTGTGGAACTGAAATAGTGAAAGGTAAAAAGGAAAAGGTGAAACGTGAAGAGTGAAATAAAAATAATCTTTTCTATTCACTATTCACCAATCACCATTCACTGATTTGAAAGGGTTTGAACATGGTTGAAATCAGACGGGCACCGAGCAACAGACGCCGGAAAATCGCCGATCGTTTTACCGAGCAGGTGGCCAAAAAAGAAGCGTTGAAACGAAAAGCGCTGCGGCACAAGGACGAGACCGTCTGGTTCGGCCTGGGCATGTTTGGCATTGTCGGCTGGGCGGTTGCCATTCCCACACTGATCGGCGTAGCGCTGGGATTGTGGATAGACCGTACCTGGCCCAGTCAATATTCCTGGGCGCTGATGTTTTTAATTGCCGGTGTGCTGGTCGGTTGCATCAACGCCGCCTACTGGGTACGCCGGGTGCGCAGCAGAATCATTGAGGAAGATGAAGATGATGAATCTCAAGTTTGATTCCCGATTGGTCATTTTTCTGATGACATCGTGGGCAGCCGGCCTGGCGCTGGGAGGATTTTACTTCATGTCGCTGTGGCATACCGTGCGGCAGCTGCCGTCCGCGAAAAGCCCGATACGCCTGATGATCGTGAGTTTCATGATGCGAATGGCTGTGGTGCTGGTCGGCTTTTACCTGGTGATGGGTGGGGAGCACTGGGAGAGGCTGGCCGCCGCCATGCTGGGATTTATCGTGATCCGGAAAATATTGACACATCGTCTGGGGCCGCAAAACGCGGTGGTGTTACAGACGGACTAAAATGTCTCTTGATGAGCCACCCGGAGAGGGGTTATGGAAATTGTATCTCTAAATCAAATCAGTCCCGATCAGGTGATTGTATTCAGCTGGGGATTCATTACGCTGAACGTGACCATTCTCTATACCTGGCTGGTCATGGGTATTCTGCTGGTGATTTCCCATCTGGCCACACGCCATCTTTCCTCGGAAATGAATGTGTCGCGCTGGCAGCATTTTCTGGAAGTGGTCGTTTCCGTGATTCGCAGTGAAATATCCGAGATGACCAAAAAAGGGGCGGATCGCTATGTTCCGCTGATCGGCACGCTGTTTCTGTTCATTTGCACATCCAATGTGCTGGCCGTTGTGCCCGGATATGTTGCCCCGACATCATCCATCACGACCACCGCCGCGCTGGCAATGTGCGTATTCGTTGCCGTTCCGTATTACGGCATTTCCCGTAACGGACTGTTCCATTATCTGAAAGAATATTTTCAGCCGAATTTCATCTTCTTCCCTTTTCATGTGATGGGGGAAATCTCCCGGACGCTGGCGCTGACGGTACGACTTTTCGGCAACATCATGAGCCATGAAAAAGTCATCGGTATTCTGCTGGCGGTTACCCCCCTTTTGTTTCCGGTGGTTATGCAGGCGCTGGGGCTGTTGATTGGCGTCATTCAGGCCTACATCTTCGCGATTCTTTCCATGGTGTATATCGCGTCGGCGCTGGCAGAGGATGAACATCATCATGCTCCGGTGGAAATAAAACAGGAAAGCGTTACCGCTTGATCAAACTTTTTATAAAGGAGGAGTTTTTATGGACAATATAAGCATCGTCGCTCTCGCATCAATTTTCGCTTCAGGGTTGGCTATGGGGATTGGATCGATCGGACCGGCTTTGGGTATGGGATCGGCTATCGCGCAGGCCCTGGCCGCCATTGCTCAGCAGCCGGATGAAAGAAACTCACTGACCCGGACGCTTTTCGTCGGACTGGCCATGATTGAATCCATCGCCATTTACTGCTTCGTTATTTCGATGATCCTGATTTTTGCCAATCCGTTCTGGGGGCACTTTACAAAAACAGGGGGATAATCCATGCATATCGACTGGTTTGTTTTTTTCTGTCAGGTCTTCAATTTTCTTCTGTTGGTTTATCTCCTGAAACGGTTTCTTTTCGGGCGGATCATCAAGGCGATGGACGACAGAGAAGCGAAGATCACCGCGCGGTTCGCCGAGGCCGATGATTTGAAAGCCAGGGCCAATGAGGCTGCCGAGCTTTATGAAAAACGCAATCAACTGCTTAGCGAGACCCAGGATAAAATGCTCAACGAAGCGACCATGGCGGCTGACGCCAAACGCAGAGAACTGATGGAAAAGGTGCGCGTCGAAGTGGATGCCATGAAAGGTCGATGGCAGGACATGCTGGTTCGCGAGCAGGAGGCCTTCTTCTATGATTTGCGTCAGCGTGCGGCCAGACAACTGCTGGCGGCGGCGCGTAAAGCACTGAGTGATCTGGCGGATGCCGATCTGGAAGAACGGATTGTGGATGAATTTATCCGCAGGGTGAGAATGATGGATGCGGAAAAAAGTATTCAAATCCGCAATGCCATTCGCGGCGGCGGCAATCAGGTCACCGTCCAGAGCGCTTTCGGAATTTCCGAACAGAAGAAGGCGCAGATCGAAGACGTTTTGAAAAAACAGATCACAAACGGTTTTACGTTGCGCTATACGATGCAGTCTGAAATCGTTTCAGGCATCGAGTTGCGTGTCAATGGCCATAAAATCGCCTGGAGCCTCAACGAATATCTGGAGACGCTGGTGGAAAACATGACAGAGACGCTTCAGAAAGAGGCGCATGCGGCGTAGCATAAATAGGTCAGGAGGCTTAGAATGAATCAGGAAACAAGCCCATTGCAAAGCAAAGAGTTGAAGACATTTCTGGATGAAACTTTTTCCACCATGGAGAGGGTTCTGGACGAACAGAATCAGGACTTGCGGGAATATGAGGTCGGCATCATACAATTCGTCGGACGCGATATTGCCCGGGTCAGCGGCCTGCCCAATGTCCGCGCGGAGGAACTGGTGCGCTTTACGGGAAATTACATGGGACTGGTTTTCAATATTGACGAAAAAGAGATAGGCGTGATTCTGCTGGATCCCAGTGAAAATCTGCAGGTGGGTTCGGAAGTGCTGCGTACCAAACGTGTTCTGGACGTCCCCGTCGGTGACAGTCTTCTGGGAAGAGTCGTAGACCCTCTGGGACGTCCGCTGGACGGTCTGGGAGAAGTCAATGCGGTTATGCGTCTGGCGGTGGAAAGGCCGGCGCCGGCGGTTATGGACCGCGCGCCCGTTACCGTGCCTCTGCAAACCGGCATCAAGGTGATTGATGCGCTCATTCCCGTGGGACGCGGTCAGCGCGAGTTGATCCTGGGGGACAGAATGACCGGCAAAACCGCCATTGCCGTTGACACGATTATTAACCAGAAAGAAACAGGGATTATTTCCATATACTGCGCCGTCGGTAAAAAAAGCGCCGACGTGGCCAAGGTCATTGCCGAATTGCGTGACCACGGCGTGATGGGGTCGTGCATCGTGGTTGTGGCCACGGGTGAGGACACGCCGGGCCTGCAGTTTATCGCACCGTATGCGGCCACGAGTATGGGAGAATATTTTACCGAACAGGGCAAAGACGTGCTGATCGTATATGACGATTTAACCTCACATGCCCGCGCCTATCGTGAAGTGTCCCTGCTTTTGCGGCGGCCGCCGGGGCGTGAAGCGTTTCCCGGAGATATTTTTTACATTCACTCCCGCCTGTTGGAGCGCTCCACGCATTTGCGACCGGAACTGGGCGGCGGGTCCCTGACGTCACTGCCGATTGTGGAGACGGAGGCGCAGGATATGTCCTCCTACATTCCGACCAATCTGATTTCCATCACGGACGGGCAGATTTATCTCTCGCCGGTGTTGTTCAGCAAAGGAATTCTGCCGGCGGTGGATGTCGGCAAATCCGTATCGCGCGTGGGCGGGAAGACACAATTGCCGGCTTATCGTTCCGTGGCCGGGGATTTGCGTCTGTCCTATTCACAGTTTGAGGAGCTGGAATCCTTTTCCCGGTTCGGCACACGGCTCGATGACAGCACCAGGAAAACGCTGGAGCGCGGCTGGCGTGTGCGTGAAATTCTCAAACAGGGTCAATACAAGCCTCTGCGGGCATCCGAACAGATTGCCTCCCTGCTTTCCGTAACCGGGGGCTGTCTGGACAAGGTGCCGACAGAGAGAATCCGGGAGGCGGAATCGAAACTGCTGGAAATTTTCAATGACCAAATGCCGGAATTATCCGGTCGCATCGAGGCGGGGAAGAAACTGGAAATGTCTGATCGTGATCATATCATGAGTAAGATCAAACCCGTGATCGAACCGTTTGAAGAAATCGAGGAAGCCAATGCAGACCACTGAATCCCTGAAAAGGAGAATTAAAAGCGCGGGCGATCTTTTATCGGTCGTTAAGACGATGAAAGCCCTGGCGGCCGTGAGTATCCGTCAATATCAGAAGGCGGTGGAGTCCCTGGACGATTATAACCGGACGGTGGAGATGGGGCTGCAAATCGTTCTCAAAGAACGCATGAGAACGATGATGCAAAGCAAAGCGATGGCTTCCAAACGCATGGGGGTTATCATCTTCGGTTCCGATCAGGGATTATGCGGACAGCTCAACGAACAAATTTCTGTTTACGCGCTGGATCATATCCAGGCAACCGGTGTCAAAAAAGAAAGCCGCAAAGTGCTGGCGGTGGGCGCGCGGGTGGCGGATTACGTGGAGGATGCCGGTCAGCCCGTCGATGAGTTACTGACCACACCCGGTTCCACGTCGGGCATCACACCGCTTGTTCAGGAAATCATCATGGTGATTGAAGAGTGGCATTTCAAGCAGAGCGTGGATCATTTTATGCTGTTTTACAATGATTACATCAGCGGCGCCAACTACCGACCTTATCATATTCAACTGCTGCCCGTGAACCGCGACTGGCTTAAGGACATCGCCCGGAAGAAGTGGGAATCCAAATCTCTTCCCATTTATCGGATGGACGGCGACAGAATTTTTTCATCGCTCATCAGAGAATACCTGTTCGTTTCTCTTTACCGCGCGTTTGCCGAATCGCTGGCCAGTGAAAACGCCAGCCGTCTGGCATCCATGCAAAACGCGGAAAAGAATATAGAGGAGCAGTTGCTTGATCTGCACGTGCAATTTCACCGCACGCGTCAGATGACCATTACCGAGGAGCTGCTGGACATTGTGGCCGGCTTTGAAGCGTTAAGTTAATTAATAAAAACCGCTATTTGTCAACAAGAAAGAAGGTGAGGATCATGGCAGAAATGAACATTTGCGGTCTTTGCGCCTGGCGAAGAGAATGTCAAAAAAGATTTAAGCTGGACAAGGATTCTCTGGTGGGCAGTCATTGTCCGGACTATACGAGGGACCTGACGATCAAGACAAAGAGCGCGGACGAGGATGAAGATGAGAAAGTCATTATGGATCGTATGGTTCAGCAGCAGATCAATAAATGGCGAAGACTGTTTGACCGGGCGATGAAACAGGGGCTGAAAATTGAGAGCTTCAAGGGAGGTCCCATCATCACCGTTTCCAGACAGGCGGGCGCCGGCGGCAGTGACATTGCCCGACGGTTAGCCAAAGCGCTGGGTATGGATCTGATCGGTGGACAAATCATTCAGCATGTTGCGGATAGCGCCAAAATGAGCAGAAGGGTGATCGAATCGCTTGATGAAAGAGAGGTCACCTTCCGGGAAACACTGCTTTCGTCTTTATTCGGAGAAAACCGTCCCTGGCCGGGGGAATACCTGCATCACCTGACGCGCGTGATCGGGACAATCGGCATATTCGGTAATGTCATCATTGTCGGTCGCGGAGCCAACTATGTTCTGCCGAAAGAAAAGATATTCAGGGTCAGAATCATCGCTCCCATTGAATTAAGAATTAAATATTTAATGGAAGACAGAGGTCTGGCTAGGGCGGAAGCGGAACAGTATATTGTCAAAAGGGATGGTGACCGCAAGGCTTTTGTCAGGAAGTATTTCAATGTGGATATTGCCGATCCCTCCTACTATGACATGATTATCAACACAGAGAAAGTATCCGTGACCGCGGCAACCGAATCGGTGATTGTATCCTTCCATCAGAGAAGAAAGCGCAACAGAAGCGCCTCTCAAGGTTAAAAAAAGACCCCGTAACCATCAACCTCGGTTACGGGGTCTTTACCCAGGAGTTAAAACATTACGATCTGGTTTAGTGGTTCGTTTCAAAAAGAGCCACGATTCTGCGGTTCTTCTGCCGTCCTTCTTTTGTGGCATTGCTGGCCACGGGCCTGTCGGGTCCATACCCGACGGTTTTAATCCGATCCCCTTTGATGCCGAATTTATCCACCAGGTACTGCCTGATGCTTTCAGCTCGTTTTTGGGAAAGGCGCAGGTTGGCGCTTCGGGAACCGGTATTGTCTGTATGGCCGGCGATGGTTGCGGCCGCTTCAGGATGCTCGACCATAAAAACCGCCACGGTTTTAATTTCCTGATGATATTTTTTCTTGACCAGAGCCTTCCCCGGATCAAATTGCACTTTTAACAGAATGGAAAGCCTTGCCGGAACGGCCTTTGTGCATCCGTCCTTGTCTACGGGCGTGCCGGCCGGTGTGTCGGGGCATTTATCCAGTATATCGGGAACACCGTCCTGGTCGGCATCGGGCGGGCAGCCCTTTTCGTCAACCGGAATCCCGGCGGGCGTATTCTGGCAATGGTCCAGATAGTCATAAACACCGTCTCCGTCACTGTCCAGGGGGCAGCCGTCTTTATCCACGGCAATGCTGGCGGGGGAGCCGGGGCATCGGTCCAGGATATCGGGAACGCCATCCCGGTCCGAATCCGGCGGACAACCCAACCGGTCCACTTCAGAACCGAAGGGTGTGTTGGGGCACTGATCCATGTTGTCGGGAACGCCGTCTTTATCCGCGTCGCCGAAAACTTCCTCCTTGACCGGTTCTTCCACGGGGTAAGGATCTTCCTTAACACCTTCAAAATCGTAACTGATTCCGAAGGTGAGCATCAGATCATTATGAACGAAGTGAGGGTTGTGTCCATATTTATCGGAGTCACCGAAAGGCAGCACGTGACGGAGATCGGTCCGCAGAGAGAGGTTTTCCGTCAGAAAATATTTAAAACCCGCGCCGTAATCCAACGCAAACTTGCTGGGCCTGAGAGCATCATCGCCCGATGAGTAATGAATCGCGCCGACACCCAGGGCCAGATACGGCACAAAACGGTTGCGGGGCATAAAGTGATACAATCCTTCAATGCCCGCGAGATACACCTTATTGGTTTCACCGTCCCGTGTCCCTTCAAATTCGGACGGAATCCAGTGTACGAATAACTCTGTTTCAAAATGCTCGGTGAAAAGATAGCCGGCGCGGAGGCCGAGTGACACGGTATGTTTATAGTCCTGGTTGCCTTCAAAGACATAGCCGCCGGCCGATAGGCCGTAGGAAACAGCGCCTGCCCGGACTTCCGCCTGCGCGGTCGCAAATGATGCCATGATCATCACTGAAACTACGAATAGGCCAAGCTTCTTCATGCTTCGTCTCCTTGCCCGATCAACGTTTTCAAATCATGACCAGGATAAATTTTTCCACCTTCTAGCACCAAATAGCGAGAAAGTAAACGAATTTTTGCCTGTAAATGAATGTTTCGGCTCTATAAGGAAAGCCGGCTCCCAGTCAGAACCGGCCCTCCCCAGCATGAATCGAAAAGATTAATTTTAACCGGCAATAACCTGGCGAAAAACGCCCCGTTAATGCCAGACTGCCCAGTAAACTATGGTATAGGCGATAATATCGCCGGATCCTCCGTCACCTGCCATCACCGCCCTGACAACTGTTTGGCCGTATCCCGTGGTTAAGGGGAGCGTGAAGGTGGCCGCCGCTTCGCCGTTGCCATCGGTTTCCACCGCCGCGACAGGATCAATCGACCCGCCGCCCGAGACAATGGAGAAGGTGACCAATTCGCCCTGAACAGCGGCGCCGCCCCGGGTGGCTTTAGCCGTGATGATCACGTCCGTCAGAGGGGACTGAACGCGGCTGCTGTCCGACGTTGCCGGGTCTTGAGACAACGTAATGACCTTGCTGGTCGGACCGGGCGCGGGTGCCCGCGTAATGAACTGAACATCGCTGACACCGGATACCGCGGCCGAGACCGAATCCTGCAGGCTGACGCCCGGTGAATTGTTGCCTGCCGTGTACATGGCCCTGGCTTCACCACTGCCGTCCGTCACTCCCGTGACGGTGGTGCCGGTCGCGGACGAATCAACATTGGTCAAGAACGCGCCGCTGTTATTCTGGACCAGAGTGAAGGTTACCGTCAAGCCGGCTCCGGCAGACGTTCCATCGGTATATGCCAGCTTGGCCTTCAGTTCGCTCATATTGCCCGGCGTGACTGTCGCGGGATTCGTGTTGAGGGTTAAAACCAGCCCGGCCTGCGTTGAAGCCGTTCGGGTCAGAATGATCGCGCCGGTTGCGCCGCTGGCCGAGGCCCGGATAATATCCTGGAGCGCCGTGGTCGGCAGCAGTGAACCCGCCGTGTAACGGGCAATGGCTTCACCGCCTGCATCCGTAGTGCCACTGATGGCGGTGATGGATCCGCCGCTGGGCATCGCCACCGGGCCGAAAGTAACCGCCACATCTTTTACAGGGGCGTTGACACCGTTTGTCACCTTTGCCGTAATGATCGTGGTTTCACCGGCCCCCAGGGACACCTTCCCGGCTGTCATGGTAATTTTGTAGCCGGTCGGCGTCACGGCCTGCTGCGCCATTACATTCATAATCAGGGATTCATTGCAGCAGCCGGATGAGGGGCAGCATATCGTTTGGGTGCAGCAGTCCTCTCCCCCGATGCAGCATTTTGTCGCGGTCACCCGGATAATGTCCTGGATACTGGCGGAGGATTCTTTCGAACCCGCCGTATAAAGCACCGTGGCGACACCGCTGCTGTTGGATGTGACCGTTTCCTCGGAGAGCGTGCCTCCGCTGTTATTTGTCAAAAATTCAAAACGGACGGTCTTGTTGGAATAGGGCTGGCCGTCGCCGTCCAGGATCGTGGCGCGGATGACCGTGCTCTTGCCGGCATCCAGTGATGTTGTATCTGCCGTCAGCGTCATGCGGCATCCCATAATCGCCGTATTGGCCACACGGGTCACCAGGACCGCGCCCGATGCGTTCGCGACACCGGCCTGAATCGTATCCTGAACCTTTTGGGTCAGGTTGTTTTCTCCGGCCCTATACAGTGCCAGGGCCTGCCCGCTGGCATCGGTTATCCCCGTGCCCAGCGTGGTCAGTGTGGCGCCGCTGTTGTTGTCGGCAATTCTGAAAATGACCTCCTGCCCGCCGACAGCGGCTCCGGAACTGTGCGTGACCGTTGCCCGGACAAGCGTGCTTTCGCCCGCCTTAAGCGAGCTCAAATCCGTTGTTACGGCCAGGCTCAACCCCTGCGTTCCCGCTACCCTGAAAATCGTAACCGTAGCCGTTGAGCGGTGAAGGGTAGCCAATACAATATCCTCAAGCTGGGCTTGGGTTGAATTTGTGCCGGCTTTATAAATGACCACAGCCTGACCGGATGCGTCCGTTGTTGCCTTTACTCTGGCTGTCGGCACACCGCCGACGGACTGCAGCGTGGCACCGCTTGCATTTGTGGCGAACTGAAAATACACATCCGCCTTGCGGACCGGCTGGTCTGAGCTGTCGGTGACTTTGGCCGTTAAAATAATGTTCTGACCGGCCATTGCCGAGTACAAATTTTCTCCTGTACTTGGTGTTCCGGTGAATGAGGCGATATGCACTCCATAGGCGGCCCCTCCCGCTTCTGTACCGCTTTCGACAGATTCGGCGTCGTTGCCGCACGCATAAACCATACAGAGAAGCATCCAGGAAAGAAACAGTCCCAGAAACCGGATGAGTTTTGGTGAGGAAAATTTTATCATTGCGTTCTCCTTAAAATGAGAAAATGTGCTGATTTTTGTAAAGATGAATGATTTTTAGCAGAAATACCGGAAGTTTTCAATAATTTTTATACTTTTTTTTAGGCGGCAGACGGGTGCCGGGCGCCGATGATTTATATCCGGAAAGGCAAAAATTAAAAAGGAATTAAGGAAGAAAAAAGCCGGCCCCCCAAGCGGGGACCGGCTTTTTTTAGGAAAATCCCGTTGCTGCTAGAAGTTGTATGGTGATCCGGTTATTCTGCAGGTTGGCGTGACATCGTCAGCCAGAGGATTCAGCCGGAAAGTCACCTGGCCGACCGTTTCCGTACCCTGAACAATTGTACTGGCCCGTACCCGGACAATGGTCCAGATGGAGCTGGTTTTGGCGTAGGTCAGTTTGAAACCAGCCACACCACTGGCATCGGTTGTTACCGTTGCCGGCACCGTACCAGCTCTGGAATTCACGGGTGTAATATAGCCGTCAGTTGTTCCCGGACCCACATCTGTTGAATCCGCATAATATTGTCTTGTTCCATCTTCACCGGAATCAAGAATCAGGTTTTCGTTGATGTCTTCATTCCAGAAGGTTCCGCATGTAGGGCAGGGAATATCATAGATCTCGGTGAGAGGATTATATGAGAAACCATCCATATCATACATGCAACCACCGCCCGTGCTCCAGGCGATCGGCCAGAGGCTCAGGTTGACAATGGTTCCCGCCGGCGCGGGATTGCCGTTGGAATCGGATACCAGAACGGACATGTCCAGGGTATAATTGGCATTCGTGCCATCAACACCCAGCGTTGTCGCCTGTCCAAAGGCAATGGAGCCGGCCACACCGCCGATAACGATGGATGCGTCATTTCCGGAAGGAGACGATCCTGTTTGTATTGTTGTTCCGACAACAGACGCACGGACTTTGACGCCGGTCGCGCCGGAAGGCAACGACCCGGAAATAAACGACGTACGCGCTTCACCAAGGTTGAGACCGCCGGATGTGGTTGCGGCCGTCATGACCACCACCGGTGTAATGGTTTCTCCTCCGCCGGTGGGATTTACAATCGAAAACAAGACCGGCGCATTACCCACGGGGAATCCGCCGGAATCGCGCACCATGGCAATCAGGGTTGAGGAGCCGGTTGTCGTGCCCACGCTCTTGGGTACGACAACCGGTGTTGCCTGAATCGTGATGCTGTGGGCAGTAGCGGACGTCATCGCCACAGTCAGAGAGTCGTTTGTTGCTGAATTCGCCGCATCGTAAACATTGATGGTGGCTATTCCCGCTTGCGTTGTTGTCAGAAGGACGGTTGCCTTGTTTGAGCCATCCACTGGCACGGTTATAACGCTGAGTGTTTCTGTGGGCACTGTTGATGGATTATCGAATGTTCCCATGGTGGTGGCAAAGACCACGTTGGCGATAGGAGCTGGAGCATTGACTCTTATTTCCAGTGTTTGGGGTAATTGCATGGCTGTCGGATTCGGATTGTCCGTGACAATAGAGAAAGCACAAGAAGCCGTAGTGCATATTCGTTGCTGGTCAATGTAAAAAACTGTCGCAGCATCGGTTACCGTAATCGCAGTGGAGGCGGTTGCTCCCAGCGCTGTGGCGGTAATGGTTACGGCACCGTTGGTATTGCCCGCGACTGTTGTGGAAAAAATGCCGCTGGCATTCGTTGTTCCGGTTCCCGATCCAAACGTCACAGTGCCTGCTCCGGATTGTGACAGGGAGACAGCCGCTCCCGGCACTACGTTACTGCCGGCGTCTTTTACGGTAACAGTCAGTGTGGTGGAGCCTGTGGTTGAAATTGAAGAAGAACCTGCCGCTATAGTAACGGTGGATCCCGTTATTTGTATGGGTAATGGATTGGCAGTAGCTGCTCCGGCTGTGGCTGTAATGGTTGCTGTGCGGTTAGCCTTGTTTGAACCGCATGTAAAGGTTACATTGCCAGGAGTGATGACTGTCGGAGCGCTCAAAATGCCGGTACTTGCGCCCAGTGTGACGACCACGCCTGAAATTTCCGCATTAAGAGAATTCAAGGCGTGGACGGTGATGGTCGAACTGGACGTTCCGTCCGTCTTGATGGATGTAGGTGAAGCGGAAATATCAAGAGAGGCAGCGGTTACACCCGAAGCCGTTCCAGACTTGGTGATGATCAGCGCTTTGGTCGAGCCGGTGATTCTGGCCTGAACAATATCCTGAACCGTTGCGCCGGTGAGCGTTCCTGCCGCGTAAAGCGCGGTGGCCTCACCTGCGGCATCGGTGGTTCCGCTCAGCACCGTGATGGCCGCGCCGCTCTGATTGCCGCCCGGAGCAAATCCGAAAACGACCGCTTCACCCTGAACCGGGCTGCTCTTGCTGTCGGTAACTTTTGCTGTGAGGATGGTGGTTTTTCCACCTTCAACGCTGGTGGAGTCTGCCTTCAAGCTCAGAATCATTCCACCGGCTGTGCCGCCACCGGGTGTCCGCGTGATGATCAGCGCCGCTACGGCTCCGGTTACGCTCGCCTGAATGGTGTCCTGAACGCTTGTGGATGGGCTGTTGGCGCCTGCCCTGTACATGGCAATGGCCTGGCCGCTGGCATCGGTTCTTCCTCCGTTGAGCACATTGAGTGTCGCGCCGCTGTTATTGCTTAAAAACGTGAAGGAAACCGTCTGGCCGACCGCCGGCGCGCTGCCGGAGGAAACCGTAGCCGTGACGATGGTGGTGTCTCCGGCGGTGAGCGAGGTAAGATCCGCCCCCAGCCCTATGCGGAGTTCTGATGCCGAAGCCGAGCCGGGTGTCCGGTTGATAATGATCACCCCGGTTGCTCCGGTGACACTCGCCTGAATGGTATCCTGAACGGTTAAGGTCGGGCTGACCGATCCGGCCTTGTAGATGGCCAGGGCCTGCCCGCTGGAATCGGTGACGCCCAGGCTTAAGGTGGTCAGTGTAGCCCCGCTTTTATTTTCGAGCAGACTGAAGGTAACCGCCTGACCGCTTACTGCTTTTCCTGCGCCGTCGGTGACGGTTGCCTTGACAATGGTTGTGGTACCGGCGGTAACGGCGGTCGAATCAGCGGTCAATGCCAGACGGTATGCCGTAGAAGAACTCGATGTTCTGGTGACGATGATCACATTTGTCGCTCCGCTGACGCTGGCCTGGATGCTGTCCTCAACTTCCGAACTGGGATTGGCCGAACCTGCCGTGTACGTGGCAATGGCCTGACCGTTGGCATCGGTTTTTCCGTTATTCAAAGCGGTAATTGTTCCCCCGCTTTTATTGCTGATGATTGAAAAGGTGACGGTTTTGTCCCTGGCGATACCGCCCGCCCCGTCCAAAACGGTTGCCGTAATGATGCTGGACTGTCCTGCCGAGACGGTGCTGGACGTGGCAGAAAGAGAAATACTGCCGCCTTTTGCGACTTCCTCGGCGCCGTCATCCACACTGCCGCCGCAGGCCGATATGAAGACGACCAAGGCAAAAGAAATAAGAATGGACAGGTTTCTGGATATTTTTTTGATTGATTGAATCATTTTTATTCTCCTTCATGAATTAGAGAGATAGATCAACATTTTAAATCTGATGATGAGTTTTTACCAGAAACGCTATTGATTTTCAAGATTTTTTTATCTTGAGGGATATCTGTCGCGAACGCGTACCTTTATAATTTCTGGATTTTCATCCAAGCCTTTCTTTGAGCGCGGGGTTGTTTTCTGGAAGGACCCTTCTTTTTAGGGGAACGCTCCCGGTCATCGTTTAGGTCTTCCATCTCAGGCACGGGAGCTCCTTCCGCGGAAATGACCCGGTTTACGATGGTTTCGAATTCATCAGATGACAGAGCGGTTTTGCCCAGCTTTCTGACGTAAGAGGTGATTTCACGGTCAGACGAAACCACGATGATCTCCTCTCCGGTACGGGCCGCAATGCGCTTGATCACGTCATCGGCCCTTTCGCCGTGGCGCGAAAAAATGATGTCGATTTTTCCTTCGCGGAGCCGGCTTTCTTCCGCCTCGCCATGCTGAACACCGTCAAAGACCACGGTGACTTGATGATTCCTTCTGCCTCCATATTCGGCAAGCCTGGCGATGAGCGCCCTGCGCCCGGCTTCGAGGCTTTTTCTGTCGAAACGCCGCAGGCTGTCGGACTGCCGGATCAGGTTGTAGCCGTCAATGAGGATGAGCATGACGCCACTCTGGCATATCTGTAACCCTTGTTCAATGAAATTCTTCTGTTGTTGCCGGCGGGGGTTTTCGCTTGACTTTGCCGTGAATTGTTTGTTAGCCTGCCCGGCAGCAAAGAGAGTCAAAATATGATGATCCTCGATGCTTTGCGCGGGGGATCATTCGACCGGCAGGGTTCAGGGCGCTTGTTTTCTGACACCCGGGTCTACTAAAACATAAAGGGGAAGCAAAATGGATATTCAAAAAGTGTGTGTGCTTGGCGCCGGATTGATGGGCAGCGGAATCGCGCAGGTGTGCGCGCAGGCCGGATATGACGTTACCATGCGGGATATCGAACAGCGGTTTATCGACGGCGGGATGAACACCATCAGGAAGAATCTCAACCGTGATGTGGAAAAAGGCAGGATGACCAAAGAACAGATGGACGCGGTTCTGGGCCGGATCAAGCCCACGCTGGATATGAAAGAAGCGGCAACCGGCGCGGATGTGGTGGTGGAAGTGGTCATCGAAGTCATGGCGGTGAAGAAAAAGGTCTATGAGGAATTGGAGGGAATTGTTCCCGAACACTGTCTTTTTTTCACCAACACGTCGGGGCTCAGCATTACCGAGATGGCTTCCGTGACCAAACGTCCGGACAAGATGATCGGTACGCACTTCTTCAATCCGGTTCCGGTCATGAAGCTGCTGGAGGTCATCTGCTGTTATCAGACCTCTCCTGAAACGCTGGAAGCCGCCAAGGCTTGGGGCAAAAAAATCGGCAAGGAAGTGATTGTGGTCAAGGAAGCGCCGGCGTTTGTCGTCAACCGCATCCTCTGTCTGATGCTCAACGAGGCTTTCTATGTGCTGGACGAAGGGCTGGCCAATGCCGAGGATATCGACAAGGGCATGGTCCTGGGCTGTAATCATCCCATCGGGCCGCTGGCGCTGGCGGATCTGGTCGGTCTGGATACGCTGCTGCATATCATGGAAGATTTATACAATGAACTGGGGGACAAGTACCGCCCCGCGCTGATGCTCAGAAAGCTGGTCCGTGCCGGACGGTACGGTCGCAAAACCGGCGCGGGCGTTTACGACTACAGTAAAAAGTAAAAATATTGGGAGAGAAAAATGAAAACAAAAATCACAGAACTGTTCGGCATCAAATATCCCATTCTCCTGTCCGGTATGAGCTGGATCAGTGTTCCAAAAATGGTCGCGGCTGTATCCAACGCGGGCGGGCTGGGCATTCTGGCGACAGGACCCTTCAATGCCGAGCAGACCCGCGCGGCGATCAAAGAAATCCGCTCCCTGACGGATAAGCCGTTCGGCGCCAATGCCACCCTTCTGTTTCCGGGCGCGGCGGAAAACGCCAAAGTGCTTCTGGAGGAAAAAGTGCCGGTGATTAATTTTTCACTGGGCAAGGGGGACTGGATTGTCAAGGCGTCTCACGCTTACGGCGGCAAGGTGATTGCCACCGTGGTCAACGCGCGGCACGCTCAACGGGCGGAGGACTACGGCTGCGACGGCGTGATTGCCACCGGCCATGAAGCCGCGGCGCATGGCGAACATGTCACGTCACTGGTGCTGGTTCCATCTCTGGTGGATGCGGTGAAGATCCCGGTGATCGCCACCGGCGGTTTCGGCGACGGGCGCGGTCTGGCGGCGGCGCTGGCACTGGGTGCCGAAGGCATCGCCATGGGGACGCGTTTCATGACAACGAAAGAAAGCCCCCTGCACAGTGTCTATAAAAAACTTTCCATGGAAAAAGGCGTCGAGGATACCTTGTATTCAGACCGGTTCGACGGATTGCTCTGCCGTATCATGAAAACCGAGGCAGCGGAAAAAGCCATCAAAAAAGGATTGAATCTGCCCGCGGCTTTCTTCAATGCGCAGGATATCGCCAAACAATTAAAGTTGCCTTTCATCAAATTGTTTATCGGTGTTCTGATGTCCGGATGGAAAAACGCCAAACAGCTGGCGTTTATGGCCAACGGTTTTCACGCGATCCGGGTCGCGACGGAAGACGGCGATACGAAAGAAGGCGTGCTCCCCGTAGGACAGGTGATGGGGCTGCTTCACGATGAGCCGACCGTGGCCGAACTGATGGAGAGAATGGCGGCGGAAGCCAAAAAACAGCAGGAAAAACTGAACAATCATTTCGCGTAACCTAACGCGCCCGTGAGAACATCCATCTGATGGAACCAGGGGCGCGTTTTCTGAATGCGCCGCAGGTACAACAGTAACATGTTTCTGGATAAAAAAATCGTGGTGGTCATGCCGGCCTACAACGCCGAAAAGACTCTCCTGAAAACCTACCGTGAAGTCATGTCGCAGGGCGTTGTTGATCAGATCATTATTGTTGATGACGCCAGCCCGGACAAGACCGTCGAGATCGCCAGGGCGCTGCCTCAAACAAAAGTTTTTGTGCATGAGCGGAATCTCGGCTACGGCGGCAATCAGAAAACCTGCTACCGCCTGGCGCTGGAAGAGGGGGCGGATATCGTGATCATGGTGCACCCTGATTATCAGTACACGCCCAGGCTGATTCCGGCCATGACATCGATGATTGCCAACGGCCTTTATCATTGCGTGCTGGGTTCCCGCATCCTGGGAGGCTATGCCCTCAAGGGCGGCATGCCCGTCTGGAAGTATATCGCCAACCGCTTTTTAACGTTTGTGGAAAATGTCCTGATCGGCGCGAAGCTTTCCGAATATCACACCGGCTATCGCGCCTTTTCCCGCGAACTTCTCCTCAAATTGCCTTTAAACCATAACTCTGACGATTTCGTTTTCGATAATCAGATGCTTGCCCAGATTATCTGGTGTGGATACACCGTGGCGGAGGTAAGCTGTCCCACCCGTTATTTCGCGGAAGCCTCATCCATCAATCTGAAAAGGAGCATTGAATACGGATTCGGCTGCTTGAACACGGCGCTGACGTTCCGCCTGGCTAAAATGAAGCTCGCCCAAAGCCCTCTTTTCCCGCAGGATTGCAAAATTCAAGAGGTACAATGAATGAAGGTGAAGGCGGCGAAGGGCTGTCCCGGTTAAGTGACCTGGCTGTTGGCGGCCGCTTTTAAGGAAGCGATTGTCTTGGGATAATCGTCCATGCTGAACACGGCGGCGCCGGCAACCACGACATCGGCTCCGGCATGAGCAATATCCCCGATGTTATTGAGGTTCACGCCTCCATCAACCTCCAGCAGGGGGGGACGGGGAAGGGCTTCCAGCATTTGTTTGGCCCGGGCGATTTTCGCCAGACAGGTGCCGATGAACTTCTGTCCGCCGAATCCCGGATTCACGGTCATGATCAGCAGAAGGTCAATGAAGTGAATAATCTCTTCAACGTCTTTCAGGGGCGTCGCGGGGTTGAGCGAAACGCCCGCCTGAATGCCGAAGCTCTTGATCAGCTCAACGGTGCGGTGCAGGTGGCCCGAGGCCTCTACATGCACCGTAATCACATCCGCTCCCGCCTTGAAAAAGGATTCGATGTACCTGTCGGGATCGGCAATCATCAGGTGGACGTCAAAGGGAAGTCGGGTCACTTTCCTTAAATCCGATATGATGGACGGCCCCATGGTGATGTTGGGAACAAAGTTGCCGTCCATGACGTCCACATGGATCCAGTCGGCGCCTGCTTTTTCCACGGCGATAATTTCCTCGCCCAGCCTGCTGGCGTCTGCGGAAAGAATGGAAGGGGCAATGAGTTTCATATTTCAATGTCCTGCTGATTGATGGATGTAAAATATACCAAAGAGCGGATATTGTCAATCAATACGTTTTTGTTTTTGAAAAAAAACGGTAATTGTCGCTTGACAGTGCGGGGGAAAAGTCTGAAGATGACGCCATGTATATTGTCTATAACATGTTTTTATGGCTTGCCGCGGTACTGGTTACGCCCTATTTTCTTTTCAGAATTTTTTTCGCCGGTAAGTACCGCAGAAGCTACATCCAGAAACTGGGGGGCAGGCAGACCCAAAAACTGGAGGGGTTAAAAGAGGGGCCGCGCGTCTGGATTCACGCTGTATCGGTGGGAGAGGTTACCGCGGCCGCGCCCATTGTCGCCTCGTTGAAAAGAAAAAGGCCGGAGGCGCAAATCATCTTTTCCACCGCTACGGAAACCGGACAGGACATGGCCGATAAATTTGTCAAAGACGCGGCTGCCATCATTTATTTTCCACTGGATATTCCGGCTGTGGTTTTAAAAATGATTAAAATGGTCCGGCCGGATGTTTTTGTGCCGGTGGAGACGGAAATCTGGCCGAATTTTTTAAAGATCTGCAAGATCCGGGGGGCTAAAACCGTGATGGTGAACGGGCGGGTATCGCCGCGGTCGTACCGCCGTTACCGCCTGACGAATTTTCTATGGAAAAGGGTTTTGCGCCATCTGGACTTTGCGGGAATGATTTCCACGGTAGATTACGAACGGCTCAGGGATATCGGGATGGATGAGACGAAAATGGAGGTGTCCGGCAACGCAAAGTACGACGGTCTGGCATCCATGGTTTCGCCTCTGCTGCAGGAGGAGATGGCCCGCCGCTTCAACGTTCAGGGAGATGAACGGTTTTTTGTGGCGGGCAGTACGCATCCGGGGGAGGATGAAATCGTCATCAGCGTGTATAAGAAGCTGGCAGAGCGTTATCCCGATTTCCGGCTGATGATTGTACCGCGTCACATTGAAAGAACCGGGGACATTATTACCCTTCTGCACCAGTCAGGTTTAAACGATGTGATCACGCTTTCGGCCATCAACCGGGGAGCCAAGCGGCACGCAGAGCGCGCCATGGTTGTCGATGTCATCGGGGAATTGTTCAAGGTGTATTCGCTGGCGAGCGTTGTGTATTGCGGCGGTTCGCTGGTGCCCAAAGGCGGTCAGAATATCCTGGAAGCGGCCGCGTGGGGGAAAATGATTTTTTACGGTCCGTCGATGGAAGATTTCAGCAGTGAGAAAGCTTTACTGGAAGAGGCCGGTTGCGGTATAACGGTCAGGAATGAAAACGAGTTGTTGCAGGGAATTCTTCGGATGCTGGAAAACCCTGAGGAAATGAAAAACCGCGGAGAGCGGGGGAAATCGGTTGTCCTGGCGAACATCGGGGCCTCGGCACGATACGCCGATTTAATCAGCAGATATTTTTAAACAGTGGGATCAATTGTCAGGAGGGTTTTATGCTGAAAAAATATGAAGCACTGAGCACGCGGGTGAACCTGGCCAGAACGTTAATGGCCAAATCGGTTGTGGAGAGATATTTGAACAGGACCAATCTGATCTATTATTCGGAACTGTCAAGAATTATCGGCTGTGAAGCTTTTATCAAGCATGAAAATCACAATCCCACGGGTTCATTCAAAATCCGGGGCGCGCTTAATTTCTTTCATCACATGTCCAGAGAGGAACTCGAGGCCGGAATCCTGGTGGCCACCCGGGGCAATCACGGCCTGGCGATGGCCTGGGCGGGTCAGTGGTTCAATGTCCCCTGCACGGTGGTGGTGCCGGAAGGCAACAATCCGGATATCAACCGGATCATAGAACGTTACGGCGCGGAACTGATTGTTCATGGGGAAGATTTTTACGACGCCCAGTCATACTGCGAAGAGCTGGTGGACAGCGCCGGGTATTACTATGTTCAGCAGGGCAATGAACCGGAAATCTTGAACGGCCTGGCCACAATGGGGCTGGAGATCCTGGAAGACCTGCCGGACGTGGATACAATTATCTGTCCCATCGGGGGCGGGGCGGGTTGCGCATCCATTTTAAAGACCGCCCGGGCGATCCGGCCCGATATAGAAATTATCGGCGTTGAGCCGCAAAACGTTCCCTCCTTTTATCAGTCCTGGAAACAGGAGGAAATCGTGACGCTCGATGAAGCGCACACCATCGCGGACGGTCTGGCCGCCAGAAGTGTTTTTCATCTGCCTTACGTTATCCTTAAGGATGCGATCAATGAAGTGGTGTTGCTCAGCGAAGACGAAATCCTGGAAGGGGTGAGAATGGCTTTGACTGCCACCCATAATCTTGCGGAGTGCGCGGGCGCCGTTTCTCTGATGGCGGCTTATAAGCTGGGAGGCCGGCTGGCCGGCAAAAAAGTGGTGATGATCATGTCCGGCGCCAATATGAATACAGAGACTCTCAAACAAGTGATCGGGCGCTGATGCCGGCCCGGATGGGTATCCGAGACAGGCAAGAGCCTCTCCCGGCAACAGGTTTATGCGGGTAACAGCTCCCGCGATTCAATAAAAAAGAAATTAGGAAGGAGGAACCATCCATGCCTAAATGTTTCCAGTGTGGTCAGGATGTTATCGGGGGAAAGACAGTTTGCCCTTATTGCGGAGGGAAACTGACCAAAGTGCAGACAAGCGGTCCGGCTCAAAAAAGCATATCGGTCATTTCAGACGATGATATCATCGAATCCGGAACGACGAAAGGGAGTAACCGCCCTGTGGGGGGACTGATTTCATTATCAGCGGCCGTCTTTTCATTGATCGGGATCGGGATTTTTCTTTTCATGGGCCTGCATCAATCCGGGACAGAGGACTGGGCGGGCTCCACGATCGCGATCCTGTTCATGATTATGGTGCTGGCCATTATCGGGATTATGTCCGGTTTGGTCGGTTTAAATCATCCCAAAAAACTGCCTTCGATTATCGGCCTGGTATTGGGAGGTGTTTTTGTCGTTATTTTGGGTTTCATCATCGCGTTTTCACTGAAATGATTTTCAGCACTCATCTTTTTTGTAGTAGTTGGCCCATTTTGCGTCGATGTGACTCTGGATGTCGGAAATCTGTTCATCGGTCAGAACCTTAAATCTGGACTGGGCGTGGAAGTATTCACGCACCGGTGTCAGCTTTCGTTTCTCCAGCAGCTTTTCGGAAGCGGCGGTCAGCCGGAACTGGCCGTTGACGATTTCGTAAAGATCGTAATAGCCGGTTTCCACGGCCAGTCGGCCTATTTTAATGCCATGCCGCGGATCATAGCCCCAGCCCGGCGGGCAGGGAATGTGTATATGGAAATACTTGGTTCCCGGCAGATGCAAGCAGTTTTTGATCTTGTCATACAAATCCAGTGGATACGCCGCGGAACAGGCGGCAACATAACTCAGCTTGTGCGCGGCCATGATGGCCGGCACGTCTTTTTTCTGCTGCATTTTCCCTTTGAACGGCGTGTTGGCGGTGATCGCGCCGATCGGCGTGGTGCCTGACCGCTGCACCCCGGTGTTCATATAGCCTTCATTGTCATAACAGAAATAAATGAAGTTGTCGCCGCGTTCTGCGGCGCCGGAAAGAGCCTGCAGGCCGATATCGCCGGTTCCTCCGTCGCCCGCCCAGGCCGCGACGGTCGTGTGGTCGTTGCCCCGAACTTTCAGCGTGGCCAGCACGCCGCTTGCCGCAGCAGCGGTGGACGCGAACGTGACGTTGAGACAGGGAAGTTTTGTTGACGCCACGGGGAAGAGGCCCTGAAGAACGGTCAGACAACTGGGGGGGACGACCAGAATCGTGTCTTTTCCCAGGGCTTTGAGGCCGATCCGGTAGGCAATGGCCAGGCCGCAACCGGTACAGGCCCGCGTTCCGGGATGGACAAATTCCTGTGTCGGCAATCTCAAAATATTCGTTTTAACCTGCATGCCTCTCTCCTAAAGCTTCAGCCCGATCCAGAAGGGTTCTTGGGAAACCCGGCCCTGTGTCGCCGCCCGGAGCATCCGGGTCAGATCTTCTGTTCTGATTTCACGTCCGCCGATACCCGCGATAAAATTCTGAACCGGGGGCAGGGAGCCTGTCCCCGCGAGATGTTCGTACAGCGCGGATTTCAAATCAGACGCCAGCGCGCCTTCATAGCCGTAGCTCAACGCTTTTTCGAAAACGATCACGCCTTTTTTCCCCTTCAGGGCACCGGCAATGATGGTATCGGGGAAAGGGCGATAATACCGGACGCCCATAACGCCCACGCAAATGCCTTCCTGCCTTAACTGATCCACACAGGTGCGTAACTGATAGGTGAGCGATCCCAGTCCCACCGCGATAAAATCCGCGTCTTCACAGCGATACGGTTCAATGTAGGGATCGCCGCCGCGCCCGAAATATTGAGCAAATCTTTTTTCCGCTTCGGCGGCATCACTGAGCGCTAAACGCAAATCCTCCTGCAACAGATAGCGGATTTCCATGTAACCGTGGGCCAGCTCACCCCGGACATCGAGTCGGACATCCGGAAGGGTTACGGTATTGAGGTTGGCCGGTTCATCGGGGTCCAGGGCGTATGGAGGTTGAAACGGAGGCAGGAAAGCATCCACCGTGTTCTGATCGGGCACATCAAAAGGCATATAGGTATGGGAAAGAATGTAACCGTCATAACAGACCATGACCGGAATGCTGACTTTTTCCGCCAGCCAGTAAGCCTTGATGACCGTATCAATGATTTGCTGATGATCAGAGCAGTAGATTTGTATCCAGCCGGTATCGCGCTGCGAGATGGAATCCTGCTGATCGTTCCAGACATTCCAGGGCGCGCCCACGGCGCGATTGACCACGCACATGACGATGGGAAGTCTTGCTCCTGAAGCCCACTGGACCTGCTCGTGCATGTATAAAAGCCCGTTGGCGCTGGTGGCCGTAAAGACGCGCGCGCCGGCGGATGACGCCGCGATGCAGACCGCCAGCGCGGAATGCTCGCTTTCGACCGGAATATATTCGGCCTTCATGTCGCCGGATTCCACATACTCGGAAAGTTTTTCCGTAAGCGGTGTCTGCGGGGTGATCGGATAGGCGGCAATGACGCCGGCGCGGCAGAGCTTGACTCCCAGAGCGGCTGCGACATTTCCGTTTTCAATAATATGCATGACGGCTACTCCTGATGCTTTTCCCGATCCGAAAATTTGGATTCATCGACCATCGTGATGGCTTTGGTGGGGCACTCCTCCGCGCAAATGCCGCAACCTTTGCAGTATTCCAGGTCAAATGTCGGGGGAATGGTTCTGGACACAACCACTTCCGGGCAGAAAAGCCAGCAGATAAAGCAGGCTTCTTTGTTTCGTTTACAGGGAATGCAGAGGCTGGGGTCCAGGACAGGACGCTCCACCCTCCAGGAGCCTGTGCGTCCGCCGTCTCCGGGGCCGTGTTCACTGTGGGATGTTTTCCGTCGGTATTTTCGGGTGCCCATGCTGATCATCCCGCCACGGTACGTTCGAAGGCAATTTTTGCGGCCAGCGAATTGTTCTGCGGTTTTCGCGTCCGAAATTCCTCTTCGATGCCCTGGATCAATAGGTCGATGCCCAGCAGGTTCGTGACTTTTTCCAGTTCGCCGATGATGCCCGTATTGATCATGCCGTGAGGGAGTCCGGCTTCGACGGAAATTGCCGTGATGTCTGCCGTGGCCAGATGGTAATTTTTAAAACGGTAGGAATCGTGCGCCATCGGTGTGTTCAATACAATGATGCCCTCCGGCTTGAGGCCGTGAGTGACATCCGCTTCGGTGAGCAGCAGATGGTCGAGCACCACCACAATATCCGGCTGCTCGATCGGGGTTAAGTCGTAAATTTTTTTCCTGGATATTTTCAGGGAAGTCATGACAGGCGCGCCCCGGCGCTCCGTGCCGAAGGTGGGCGCCATCACCACTCCCTCGTAGCCGGATGCAAAGGCCGCTCCGGCGACAATCTTGGCTGCCGTGATCGCTCCCTGGCCGCCCCGGCCATGCCAGCGGATTTCGATATGGTCTTTGTTCATAAAAAACTCCTCATCCCGATAGGTCCCATCGGGCAAACGCGTTTCTCATAGCACAAAATTATGGCGATGCAAAGCGGTGTTTCTCGGGCAGGAGGGCTTCGATTTTTTCCATCAGCGGGAAAAGGGTTTTCTTGTCGAGAGCCGAGACGGCAACCGCCTCCAGGCGGCGACAGAGATTTTTCAAAAGCTCCCGATCCTTCACCCGGTCGGCTTTGTTCAATACTTTTATCGTCGGTTTGCCGTTGACCTCCAGCCGGGTGAGAATCTTCTCCACGGCGGCCATCTGGTCTTCAAACTGACGGCTGCTGACATCGATCACATGCAGGAGAATATCGGCATCGAAAAGTTCGTCCAGTGTTGCCCGGAAGGCGGTGAAGAGTTCGTCGGGAAGATTGCGGATAAACCCCACCGTGTCGGTGATGATGGCCTCCGCGTCCCGGGGAAAACGCAGGCGGGCGCTTTTGGTATCGAGCGTTGCAAACAGTTTGTCCTCGACCAGCGCGGTGCTTTGGGTCAGCGTGTTGAGCAGGGTGGATTTGCCCGCGTTGGTGTAACCGACAATGGAAATCACCGGCAGCCCGGTTTTTTCCCTCCGCCCGTATCGCTGCCGGCGGGATGTCGTGATGGTTTTTAAATCTTTTTCCAGACGGTGGATGCGTTCACGGACGCGGCGTCGGTCAATTTCCAGCTTGGTCTCTCCCGGACCTGTTCCGCCGATGCCTCCGGCCAGGCGGGACAGAGACGTATCGATATGCGCCAGACGGGGTAGCCGGTATTTCAGTTGTGCCAGTTCCACCTGAATTTTTCCCTCCCGGCTGTGGGCGCGACGCGCGAAAATATCCAGGATGACCTGTGTGCGGTCGATGATTTTCAGGCCTGTGAAATCGCTGATGGAACGGGCCTGCGCCGGGGTCAGCTCGTGGTCAAAAATCAGCATGTTCGCGCCGATCTGCGATGCCCTCAGATCGATGGCGGATAATTTGCCGCGCCCTACCATGAATTTGGGGTCGGGCTGGGGCCGGCACTGCACAATGGAGTCGAAAACCTCCACCCCGCAGGTACGCGCCAGTTGCGAGAGTTCTTCCAATGATGTTTCGGAGGCGGCCAGCGGATTGCTTTCCACACGCAGCAGGATGGCCCTGTCCGTCGCGTCGATTTTTCTTGTCCTTTGTTTTCCGGCAAATTCATCTTCCAGCGACTGGATGAAAGAAAGGAAATCGATCTTCAATTGATGGGGTTCCTCCGGCTTCATGAAAAGCCAGTAATTCCCGGCCGGGTTTTCCGGAACCAGGTGGGCCCAGTGCAACACGCCGGGAGAGCCGTCCTGAAGCACGTCCAGCGCGCCGATGAGATCCAGCCGCAAATGCGACAGGTCGGTAAGGTCTTCGTCGGACAGATTCTCACCGTTGAGATGGGTGTGGATCAGACGAAGCCCTTTGAAGCGCAGCGACGATGAACGGAAGCCGTCCAGAGAAGGGATGAGAATACTTTTGTGATCACCGACAATGATTTTGCTGATTTCGCCCTTGCGGCTGATCAGCAGGCCGATCTGCCGGTTGGTATCGCGCGACAGGAAGGCGATCTGCCGGGCCAGCTCGTTGGTGATGATGCTTGACGGGGGAATGCCTTTATGCCCCAGACGCTCGATCTGTTTGATCTGTGCCGCCTTTAATCCTGTCGTATTTCCGGAAATTTTGTTGATGATGATCTTCCTTATAATGTCTTGATGTTCTTTGGGGTCGGAATCATTCCACCTCCGCCCCGGTGTTTGCCCTGCGCATGCCGAGGGACACCTCCGCCCGCGGAGGATACTTTGTTTCTAGGAAATATTTAACACATTATGCCGGGGTTAGTCAAAAGGATGATTAATTTTGAGGTTAAGTTTTTCAGTCATTCCATTCAATCCCGCTGTTGCGGGATAATTCGCTCTATGATTTTAGTCAAGGCTCATTACCCCACGTTGCTGCGCTGCCGGGGTAGTTCGGCTTACGCTTCAGACTTCGTTGCACTCGTCTTCAGCTTGCCTCACTAAAAAACCCCGGGAGGTTACCCGTCCTCCCGGGGTATCATCATGAAATTTTATGAACCGTTCACATTCGACCTCAATATGAGCCGGTCCATTCACGCCTAGAAGCTCAGCGTGAGTTTGTTCAGTACTACATAATCATCTTCGATCTTGCCTTTTCCTTCAGGCCCTTTGTAGAAATCGCCGGTGAAGTAGTAACCGAAGCCCAGCATATAGGACAGGTTGTTGGTGATTTTGTAGGTACCGGTTAAATCAACTTCGAAACCTTTTTCGCTGTCACCGCCAAAATCTTCGTCGGCTCTCGCATAGGAGAGTGACATTCCGGCTGTTAACTGCGGAATGGGGGTGACACTGCCTCTGATCTGACCGAAAATGACGTTGTTCAGTTCGCCGTCAACAGAATTTTTGAACGGTGTGGCGGTTGTCGTTGCAACAGCGCCGCCAATCGGGCCTATCCAGCTGTAGAACATATTGTTGTTGCCCATGATGAGACAGGGATTCCAGTCACGACCGCCGGTGAGGGCGTCCTGAATATCTTCTTCCTTAGGATCCTGGCCCATGACATAAGCCAGCGAGCCGCCGACACTGAACATACCGAAATTCGCATCGGCATCAAACCATGCGGTCAAAGAATTGATATCCCTGTCATCTACTAAATTGGTTTCGAAGTCTCTCTTACCAATGGCGTAGTTGATTTCACCCTGCATGGCGACGGGACCGACCTTAGCCTTGAAATAGGGCATAAATAAATACATATCCTGTTTGAAGGGAACGCTGCCTGCCTGGGGATTAAAGGGTAATACTCTGTACTGATTTACGTTGTTGTAAACGAACAGAATGCCGGCTTCACCGGCTGCCGCATCACTCTTGAATTTGAAGATGGGGCCTACGCGGTAAGAATCGAAATCCACATCTTCCGCCTGATATCCGCCCTGAATGGAGAGGTTGTTTTCTTCTTCTTTGGCATAAGCGAATACCATCGTGACCGGTCCGATCGGAACGAAGTATTTAATCTGGCCGGTGGTGGGTCCGGTGGTTCTGTTGCCCCAGACAGTTCCCCATGTATAGTCTTCCAAATAGCCAACCTGGAAAAGACCGATGGGAGATGTGTAATCAATATAGGCTATGTCCCAGTCAACATTTCTTGCATCATCTGCAGCAGCGCCGTAATTTGCAGCTGTATCCGGTTCCCAGGTTCTTTCCATGATGTCCACGCGGGTGACCAGTTTCAGGCAGGGGGATACGATAAAATCAGTTCCCAGGCGGAATCTCTGGAAAAAGAAAGCCGTGCTGGGATCACTGCCGTCAGATTCATCGATCACGTTTGTTTTATCCAGATACATTCCCTGGGCGTAATATTCACCGCTAAATTTTACATCTACTGCTAAAGCTGTAACACTGAAGGCCATGACCAGCCCCAGTGACAACAAAACTAACCAAAATCTCTTCATTTTTTTCCTCCTTTTTTATATAGAGTAAATAAATGGCGCTTTAAGAAACGGGTATTTCCCAAAGCTCCCTTGTCGCCGGCATGTTTTTCGATTGCTTGAAAAAATGCAATCGCGGGTAATAACATGCCGTGTTGAAACTAGCATACCTTAAATTATTTTGTCAAGAATATTGTTTGATTTCAGGGATGTAATCCGTGGTGGATTTTTCCGGAAATTCAGGGGTGAGGGCGGCTGCTTTTAAGAGTGAAATTCCGCCAGCGAATCAGGTGCAAAAGATTCTAAATATTTCTTGACATCATGGAAACCTTAGGATAGGGAAAATCCGACGCGGTTCTGACTTTCAGTCAAGTTGTGACCTTTGTTCAAAAAAAATCGTTAGTATCAAGTATTTATAGCATTTTTGGTTTTGGTATCAAGGCGTTAATTAAACGTTTAAAATCATAAAAAAATTTAGGGAGGAATAAATTATCATGGCTGATGCAAAAGTTCAATTAAAGGATATATATCCTATTCCGGAAAAGGCGAAAGCGAAAGCATGGGTTAGTGGAAGAGAAGCTTATGACAAGATGTGGAAACGTTCAGTGGAAGAGCCCGAGAAGTTCTGGGCGGAAATAGCCGAGCAGCAGGTAACCTGGTTCAAGAAATGGGACAAGGTTATGGATTACAACTTTGATATTAAAAAAGGCCCCATCTATGTTAAATTCTTTGAAGGCGCAAAACTCAACATTTCTTACAACTGTCTGGACAGACATCTCGAGAAACGCGGCAATCAGGTCGCGATTCAGTGGGAAGGAAACGAACCCGGCGAAGAAAGAGCCATTACCTACAAGCAGCTGCATGAAGAAGTCTGCAAGTTCGCCAATGTTCTGAAAGCTCAGGGCGTGCAGAAGGGCGACCGTGTCATTCTTTACATGCCGATGGTTCCCGAACTGGGCATCGCCGCTCTGGCCTGCTCCCGCATCGGCGCCATTCATGGTATCGTTTTCGGCGGATTCAGCGCTGACGCTCTTCGCGACAGAATTGTCAACTGCGAAGGCAAGGTTCTGGTTGTCTGCGACGGTACCTTCCGCGGCAACAAAGCTGTTCCCCAGAAAGCGACGGCTGATGAAGCACTGAAATCATGCCCCTCCGTCAAGTCGGTTATCGTAGTCAACAGAGTCGGCGACAAGATTAAATGTGATATGACGCCCGGCCGTGACAAGTGGTATCATGAAGAAATGGCCAAAGTGGATGCCAATTGCGAACCGGAATGGATGGATGCCGAAGATCCACTGTTCATCCTTTATACCTCGGGTTCCACCGGACAGCCCAAGGGCGTTATGCACACCACGGGCGGTTACCTGGTTTACGGTTCTTTCACGCACAAGATTGTTTTCGATTATCATGATGGTGACATCTACTGGTGCACCGCCGACCTGGGTTGGGTTACCGGTCACACCTACATTCTGTACGGACCTCTGTGCAACGGCGCAACATCCATTATGTTTGAAGGCGTTCCCAATTATCCGACCTACAGCCGTTTCTGGCAGGTCGTTGAAAAATACAAGGTCAACATTTTCTACACCGCTCCGACCGCCATCCGCGCCATTGCCAAGGAAGGCGATGAGTTCGTGAAGAAATGCGACATTTCGTCTCTGCAGACGCTGGGAACCGTCGGCGAACCGATCAATCCCGAAGCCTGGAACTGGTATTTCAACGTCATCGGCCGCGGCGAATGCCCGATCGTGGACACCTGGTGGCAGACCGAAACCGGCGGCATTCTGATTACGCCTCTGCCCGGCGCCGTGGAAATCAAACCCGGCATGGCCACCATGCCCTTCTTCGGCGTTCAGCCTGTGCTGGTTGATGACGAAGGCAAAGAATTTACGGAAACCGAAGCCAGTGGCGCGCTGTGCATCAAGGTACCCTGGCCCGGCATGATGAGAGGCGTTTATGGCGATCCCAAGCGCTTCCAGGAAACTTATTTTGAACAGTTTCCCGGCTACTATGTGACGGGCGACGGCTGCCGCCGTGACAAAGACGGTTACTATCAGATCACCGGCCGCATTGACGACGTGATCAATGTTTCCGGTCACCGCATGGGCACCGCCGAAGTGGAAAGCGCTCTGGTGGCTCACGCGTCCGTTGCGGAAGCCGCTGTTGTCGGCATGCCGCACGATATTAAAGGCCAGGGCATCTATGCCTATGTTACCCTGAAGACCGGTGTCGAGAAGACCGACGCTCTGAAGAAAGAATTGACCGCTCATGTTCGCACGATTATCGGACCCATCGCGACACCCGATAAGATTCAGTGGGCCGATGGTCTTCCCAAGACCCGTTCCGGCAAAATCATGAGAAGAATTTTGAAGAAGGTTGCAGCGAATGATCTGGGTGACCTCGGTGACACTAGCACGCTGGCTGATCCAAGCGTTGTGGACGACATTGTCAAGAACAGACAGTAAAAACAGGGTCCGGTTCCCTGAAAACAGGGAGCCGGGCTTTTTTATGAAACTAAAGAGAACAAATAAAATTGCGCGTTTTCCCCAAAAGAATGACGCGCAGAAGAAGGAGGTTGGACAAAGTGAATATTATCGCATGTGTAAAACAAGTACCGGATACTGAAGCCCAGATCAAAGTCAAAGCTGACGGGTCAGGGATAGAAGATGGCCAGATTAAATGGGTCATGAATCCTTATGACGAATTCGGCGTTGAAGAAGCGCTGAAGCTGAAAGAAAAGAACGGTGGCGATGTTACGATTATCTCCGTCGGACCGGCAAGAGCGATGGAAACCATCAGAACGGCTCTGGCCATGGGTGCCGATAAAGGCATTCACATCAGTGATCCCGCGTTGGATAACGCCGATGCTTTCGTAACGGCATCCGCTCTGGCCGCGGCAATCAAAGGGCTTCCCCATGACATTATCTTCTGCGGACAGCGCGCCATTGACGATGACTCCGGTCAGGTTGGCGCTATGCTGGCCGAGCTTTTGGGAATTCCCCAGCTGACGATTGTTACAAAACTGGAATACGCTGGTTCTTCCGTCAAAGTCATCCGTCCGATCGAAGGGGCACAGCTCTCTATCGAAACCGCTCTGCCCTGTGTTGTAACAGCTCAGAAAGGTCTCAATGAACCCCGCTACGCGTCTCTTCCCGGCATTATGAAAGCCAAGAAGAAACCGGTCGATGTAAAGAATGCGGCCGCTTTGGGCGTCGCTACAGACATGAAAGCCAAAGTCGCCAAAATGGTTCCGCCCCCAGCACGCGCTGCCGGCAAGATTATTTGCGGCGACGATGCGGTTCAGAAAGCGGCGGAATTGGCCCGTTGTCTCAGGGAAGAAGCTAAGGTTATTTAATTAAAGAAAGCGGAGGAATAGAAAAATGGCAAAAGGAATATTTGTGATTGCAGAACAGAGAGACGGCGCTCTGCGTAAGGTGAGCTTCGAGCTTGCGTCCGCCGCCAGAAAACTGGCTGATCAGACCGGCGATGAAGTCAGCGCCATTCTGCTCGGTTCAGGTGTGGAAGGATTGGCTGCCGAATTGGGTAAATTCGGTGTGGATAAAGTTTTTGTGGCTGATAATGCGGCTCTGGAACCCTGCGTGACAGAAGCTCATTCTCAGGTTATCGCCAAAATATTAAAAGATAACGATGCGGCGATCGCTCTTTTTGCTGCTTCCGTTCAGGGCAAGGACCTGTCCGCCCGCGTCGCCGCCAAATTGGCCGGTGGCCTGGCGACAGACTGCACGGATGTGAAAATTGAAGGTGGCAATCTGGTCGCGATTCGTCCGATGTACGCCGGGAAATGCTTCGGCGAAATAGTATTCACCACCACACCGGCCATGGCGTCGCTGCGTCCCAATGTGTTCGCGGCTGTGGAAAACGCCAAAGCCGGCGCAGTGACCAAGGTGGATGTGGCGGTTGACGCCCAGAAGAGCAAAGTTCTGGAAGTGCAGAAGGATACCAGTGGCAAGGTTGACCTGACCGAAGCCAACATCATCGTATCCGGTGGACGCGGCATGAAGGGTCCGGATGAATACAAAATCCTGGAAGAACTGGCTGACGTGCTCAAGGGTACCGTCGGCGCCTCCCGCGCGGCGGTTGATGCCGGCTGGAGACCCCAGAAAGATCAGGTCGGACAGACCGGTAAGGTGGTTTCTCCGAACCTGTACATCGCCTGTGGAATTTCCGGCGCGATTCAGCATCTGGCCGGCATGAGCTCTTCCAAGTGCATCGTGGCGATTAACAAGGATGCGGAAGCTCCCATCTTTGCCAAAGCTGATTTCGGCGTCGTGGATGATCTCTTCAAGGTTGTTCCCGAATTAACCACGGCCTGCAAGAAATTGTTGGCTTAATATTGGATCTGGATGATAACGGTTTGTGGCGGCAGTTGCTGTGCCGCCACAAACCGGATCAGCACAAGATGGAAACAGCGCTAAAAAACTTGATTTAAAAAATATAAACCTCATTCATTTTGGAGGATCAATGGAACATCACGATATTAGCCCGATTGGGATAGGAAATGAAGGTCGCCAGGTCTTCTGGAACGCGGAAAGCTTCGAGATAATGCTTTTTGTGTTTACGGCTATAGCCTTGGCTATATTTGGTTATGGTGTTTACCGCCGCTGGAAGCTCTGGAAGGCGATGGGTAAAGATGAAGTCCGTATGGACGAACTTCCGGCAAGAATAAAATCTCTTATCATGAACGGACTTTTTCAGGTCAAAACATGGAAAGATATATATCCGGGCATTATGCACGGCTGTATCTTTTTTGGTTTTTTTGTTTTGATTTTCGGGGCCGCGTTCGATGCCGGTGAATTCCACATTACGGAACCTCTCTTGAGCTGGGCGTTTCTGCGCGGCAGCTTTTACCTTGGCTTTTCCTTCCTGATGGATTTGTTTGGCCTGCTGGTGCTCATTGGCGTGCTGCTGGCGGCGTTTCGTCGTTATGTTCAAAAACCGGACAGACTCACTTATAAAGGCACACCGGATACAACACCTGAAGATGGCATCGTTCTTTTGCTGATCGGTGGCATCATTGTTACCGGTTTTATCATTGAAGCCCTGCGTATTCATGCCACGATGATTGAAGGCATCGGCCCGAGTAGCGTTCCGCCTAATTGGGAAGTGTGGTCATTCGTTGGCTGGACGGTAGCCCTCGCGTTTTCCAGCATGAGTCCTGAAACCGCAAAATTATGGCACTCCATCAGTTGGTGGACGCATACGTTTATCGCGCTGGGTTTCATCGCCTACATCCCGTACTCCCGATTGGTGCACATCATCACCACGCCGGCCAATCATTTTTTCCTAACGCTCAAGCCAACCGGCTATGTGGAGCCGATTCGTGACATTGAAAATCAGGAATCTTTCGGTGTGTCCAAACTGGAGGAATTTACCTGGAAACAGATTTTTGATTCGGATGCCTGCACGAAATGCGGCCGCTGTCAGGATGGCTGTCCGGCCTATCTGACAGGAAAACATCTGTCTCCCAAAAAGCTGATTCAGGACATTAAGACGTTCTGGCTGGAACAGGCGCCTCTGGCCGCAACCAGGGCAGTGGTTCCCGTTGCGGAAGGAGCGGAAGCTCCGCCCCCCGCTGAACCTGCGGAAGGCGCGGCTCCGGAAAAAGCGTTGATCGGTGACGCTGTCGATCTGGATTCGATTTGGGATTGCACCAATTGTATGTATTGTATGGAAAACTGTTCATCTTCGATTGAACATGTTCAGAAAATTATCGATATGCGCCGCTATAAGGTTCTGACCGAAGCGGATTTTGCTCCGGAGTTACAGTTGACCTACAGAAATATGGAAAACAACTCCAACCCCTGGGGCATTGGAGCGCATTTACGTGCTGACTGGGCGAAAGAACTGGGCGTGAAGAGCCTGGCGGAAGATCCCAATGTCGAATACCTGTTCTACGTGGGTTGCTCCGGTTCGTTTGATGATCGCGGTAAAAAGATATCGGTGGCGTTTGCCAGGATTCTACAGGCCGCCGGTGTCAGCTTCGGTATTCTCGGAACGGAAGAAAGCTGCTGTGGCGATTCGGCAATGCGCGGTGGAAATGATTACCTGTTCCAGACCCAGGCCCAGGCCAATATCGAAGTAATGAATGGCTATGGAGTCAAAAAGATCATCGCCATTTGTCCGCATGGCTATAACTGCATTAAGAAAGATTACCCCAACTTCGGCGGCAATTATGAGGTTTATCATCACACCGAGATCATTGCCGATCTGATTGCCAAGGGCAAGATTAAGCTCACCCAGAAACTGGCGGGAACCTTCACGTATCATGATTCCTGCTTCCTGGGCCGTTACAATGAGGTTTACAATCAGCCGCGAAGTATCCTGAATGCGGTTCCCGGAGCGAATGTCGTGGAAATGGAACGTAATTTCGCCAAGAGTTTCTGCTGCGGCGCCGGTGGTGCGAGAATGTGGATGGAGGAGCATGGTGACCGTATCAATAACGCGCGTACCGATCAGGCGATTGCGGTGAATGCCAGCACAGTCGCGGTCGGGTGTCCGTTCTGTCTCACCATGATTTCGGATGGTATCAAAGACAGGCAGAAGGTTGAATCCATGGAAGCTCTGGACATTGCCGAAATTGTTGCCAAGGCGATGGGGCTTGAAGAAACCAATCCTCCTGCTGATACGTGTGCAGCATAAGTAAGTATTCATAAAATGCTTTCAAAAAGCCCGGTTTTAATTAAAGCCGGGCTTTTTTATGATTTATAAAAAGATAAAAATGTGGTTTATTTTTAACCGGCAGCGGGGTATAATACCATAAGAAAAAAATTAATAAAAAGGAGGCAGAGAGCTATGGCGACCAATATAACTTATGAAAGCAAGCCTTGGTTGAAGTCGTACGAGCAAGGTGTTCCGGAAAAAATCAACTATGAAGAACTGACCATGCCGGATTATCTTGAGAAATCGGCGAAAGATTTTCCTGATAATACGGCAATGGTTTTCGTGGGCTATAAACTCAATTACCGACAGTTCAAAGATCAGGTGGATCGCTTTGCAACCTGCCTCGCCGATTTCGGTGTCAAACAAGGCGACGCCGTTTCGATTCTTCTGCCGAATTCCATCCCCTGCGTGGTGGCTTATTACGCTATTTTGAAAATCGGTGCCATTGTCGTGATGAATAATCCTCTTTATTCGGATCCCGAGCTGGAGCATCAGTTTACGGATTCCGATTCCAAAGTACTCGTTACTCTGGACGCCCTTGGCAATCGTATGATCGATCTGCGGCCGAAAACAAAGATCAAGCAGATTGTCTACATGGGCATTGGAGATTTTCTGAATCCCATTAAAAGATTTCTGGGGAAGAAGTTAAAAAAATTCCCCTTTGCTGATGTGAAGCCGGCGCCGGATGTATACCGGTGGATGGATTGCCTTTCAAAATACCAGCCCAATCCGCCGAAGGTAAAACTCACGTTTGATGATATCGCCATGTATCAGTACACCGGCGGGACAACCGGCGTGTCCAAAGGCGTTATGCTGACGCACGGAAATCTGAGCAAACAGGTTCAGCAGATCAACGCGTGGTTCCCTTCTTTTGGAAGAGGGAAAGAAGTTATGCTGGGAGCGTTACCGTATTTTCACGTCTTCGGCCTGTCGACGTCGATGAATCTCTGCGTTCATATGGGATGGAATCAGATTCTTATTCCCCGGCCGCAGCCAGAGCCTCTTTTGGAGGCGATCCGTCAGTACCGGCCGACTTCCGCCCCGCTGGTTCCAACCATGATTATCGGAATGCTTAACCACCCCGATCTTAACAAAACAGACATCAGTTGTATCAAGGCAGCGTTTTCAGGAAGCGCTCCTCTGCCTGTTGAAGTCATTCAGGAATTTCAAAAGAAGACGGGAACATTCGTTTCCGAGGGTTTTGGTATGACGGAGACCTGCCCTGTAACACACATTAATCCGTTTAAGGGCAAGCAGAAGGTCGGCAGTATAGGCCTTCCCATTTCTGATACTCTGGTCAAGATTGTTGATCTGGATGACGGCGTGACCGAGATACCGGTCGGCAAACCCGGTGAATTACTCATCAAAGGGCCGCAGGTTATGAAAGGATACAAAGGTATGCCTGAAGAAACGGCCGATGTTCTTAAGGACGGATGGATATACACCGGAGACATCGCGACCATGGACGAGGATGGATATTTCTACATCGTCGACCGCAAGAAGGATATGATCATTTCCGGCGGCTATAACGTTTATCCCCGTGACATCGATGAGGTTTATTACACCAATCCGAAAGTTCAGGAAGCCTGCTCAATCGGTATTCCCGATCCGAAGCGCGGGGAGAACGTGAAACTTTTTATCGTTCTGAAAGAAGGTAAGACCGCTACGGCAGAGGAAATGATTGAATATGGCAAGGCTCATCTGGCCGCCTACAAGCTGCCTACGGAAGTGGAATTCCGTAAGGAATTGCCCAAGAGTACAGTTGGAAAAGTGCTGCGCAAAGAGCTGCGCGCTGAAGAATTAAAGACAAGAAAAGCCAGATAAAATTAAAACAAAAATAAAAAACTGTGAATGCCGGAATGCATAAAATTGCATCCCGGCATTTCGCAAGAAAGAAGGAGATTATGGAATACAAGGACATTCTCTTAACTGTTGAAGAGGGCATTGCCACCATTACCTTTAACCGTCCCAAGGTGCTAAACGCGATGAATTTCGAGATTTTGACGGAAATTCTGGATGCCGTCATGGTCTGCGAAAAAGATGAAAAAATCAAAGCGCTGATTTTCACAGGCGCGGGAGACAAGGCTTTTGTGGCCGGCGCGGATATTTCCCAGATGCAGAACAGCACGACCATAGAAAGTCAGAAGATGATGGAACTGGGGCATCGTACATTGAGGCTGATTGAAACCATGCCGAAACCGTCCATTGCCGCCGTTAATGGTTTTGCGCTCGGGGGCGGCACGGAAATATGTCTGGCCTGCGATATCCGTTTTGCTTCAGAAAAAGCCGTTTTTGGTCAGCCGGAGATTTTAATCGGTATTATACCGGGCTGGGGCGGAACACAACGTCTGCCCCGCCTTGTGGGGATGGGAATTGCCAAGGAATTGATTCTGGGTGGAGGTCAGATCAGCGCCCAGCGCGCCTACGAAATCGGTTTGGTGAACAAAGTGCTTGCTCCGGAAAATCTGATGGAAGAAACAAGAAAATTCGCTTTGAAACTGACCCAACTCCCTCCGTTTGCACTGAAGATGGCAAAGAACGCGATGAATTACGGATTTGACATGTCGCTGGATAATGCCAACAAACTGGAGATTAGCTGTATCGCGCAGTGCTTCAGTACCGGGGATCAAAAGGAAGGCATGAAAGCGTTTCTGGAAAAGAGAAAACCGGTCTTTACGGGCAAGTAAGGGTTTGAAGTTCTACGTTCGACGTGGAATGAATATCATGGGTACCCCCGGCGTTGAACGTAGAACATGTTTTATCGTTACCAGATGTTATACCAGTGCGAGCTTCCCGCCAGCCAGATTAATGAAATTACATAAGCGATGAGGATAGCCGTGACGATTTTTTCCATCAGGGTCATGGGCTGGTCCTGTTGTCCCTGGTCTTCGGTAACCGGCTGCTCCTGTTTGATTTCTTCACCCATTCCCTTACCTCCAATGGTGTTTTAAGTTTTTCGTACTATATACGGAAATGAGGATGATTGTCAACGCTTCCATGAATCCGTCATTTCAATCAGTGACGGATCATAATCTTCCGGTTTTTCATAACCCAGAAGATTCAGGAGCGTCGCCGCAATATTGGACAGGCCTTTTTCTTGAAGATCCGCCATCCGGTATTCGCCCTGATACTGGGGATCATAGATAATAAAGGGGACAGGATTCAACGAATGTGCGGTCTTGACAGCTTTTACCCCTTTTTTATCGATGGAGAACATCTCATCCGCATTGCCGTGGTCTGCCGTGATGACAGCGATGCCGCCAATTTCTTTAATCACGGCCAGCAGTTCACCCACGCACCTGTCCACCGTCTCCACGGCAATGATGGCAGCCTCCGTGACGCCCGTGTGTCCGACCATGTCGCCGTTGGGGTAATTTGTCCTGCCGAATTGATAGTCGCTACTTTTGAGCAGACGGACCACCTCATCCGTTATTTCCTTTGCCTTCATTTGCGGGGCCTTGTCAAACTCAATCCGGTCGGAGGCAATCTCCACGTATTTTTCCAGTGCCTCGTCCATATAACCGGAACGGTTGCCGTTCCAGAAATAAGTCACATGACCGTACTTTTGGGTCTCGGATACGGCAAATGTTTTGATCCCTTCCGCGCAGAGATACTCGCTAAGGACGCGATCAATCGACGGCGGTTGCACCAGAAAATTGGGTGGAATGTGAGAATCACCATCATACTCCATCATTCCCGCATAGTAGATATCCGCCAGAGAGCCGCGGTCGAATTCCGTGAAGTCTTTTTCGGTGAACGCCCGGGATATCTCGATAGCGCGGTCACCCCGGAAGTTGAAAAAAATGACGGCATCTCCGTCTTTTATAGGACCGACGGGGTTTCCCGAACTGTCGGTAATGACGAACGCGGGCAGATACTGGTCGGTGGCCCTCGGATCTTCCGCATAAAAAGTTTTGATCGCTTCGGACGCGGATGAAAATTTTCTGCCCATTCCGAGAACATGGGCATCCCATCCTCTCTTGACGATGCTCCAGTCGGCATTATACCGGTCCATCGTTACCTTCATCCGTCCGCCCCCGGAGGCAATGGCATAATCAAAACCTTTCTGGCCCGAGATTGCTTTGAGTTTTTCCTCAGTGGGGATAACATAATCAAGCGCCGTCCGTTCTCCCACATCGCGTCCGTCCAGCAGGGGATGGATTCTGACTTTCTTAAAATTCAATTCAGCGCATTTGTCGATCATGACAAATAACTGCTCAATATGGGAATGAACATTGCCGTCGGAAAGCAGCCCGATGAAATGAGTGGTCCCTCCGTTTAGGGCACGCTCCGCAATATTGTTCCAGATCGGGGACTGAAAAAGACATCCCGTTTTGATCGCCTTATTGACAAGGCGGGCGCCCTGATCAAAGATTCTGCCGGCGCCGATGGCATTGTGTCCTACTTCGCTGTTTCCCATATCATCATCTGAAGGCAATCCGACAGCCGTGCCGTGGGCTTTCAGTGGTGTGAAGAGGTCTGATTTGAATAATTGATCCAGATGGGGCGTATTGGCTTTATAGACAGCGTTGGTTTCATCCGGCTTGCCCAGACCGATGCCGTCCATAATCACCAGCAGCACAGGGCCTTTTCTCCCGTGAAACGATTTTAATTTGTTGAGACTCAATGACATGGGGACACTCCTTCTAATGAGATCCAAACTTCAGAAACGCGGCACACTGTAGTTTGCAGGTCGAATTATCCCGCAGCTTGTTGCTGTGGGGGGGGATGCCCGCGATTCCGATGGGTACTGTTTGCGGTCTTCTTTATAGATAAAAGGAGATAATTGGTCAAGAATGATCTGGTCAGGTAAAAACGGACATCTGGTCAAGCTGAATTGCCCATAGACAGTTATTTTCAAAATCATGTTTGTATCCTCAATTCGAATGAAGACGTTGGCTGTTATAAATCATTACAGTGGATTCATGAGTCCACACCGAAAAACATTTTTTTAAAAAACATATTGTTGCACAGTTCTTGGACAACTGAAGATCATTTGAAATGGAAAGGGGTTGTTTTTTCGTGTTCCACGCCAACGTGGCCCGGACGATATTGACCGTGTCGCCTTGGCCACTTTGTACCGGCTGTGATTCATCCGCTAATCGCCCATGAGATGATTAATGACCGGCTCCATCTTGACTCTCTGTTTCAAACGCGCTTGAACCAAGCTTCCTTGCTGTCCGGGTGAGACTTTTTCCCCTGAAACTTTCCGATGTTGAGCTGTGGTTGCTTCCCGTTTCGGCTGCATGTGCGAAGGAGTGTCAAAAGGACAATCTCCTCGCGTACCCTCGGACAACGATATTATTGACCGATGTTAAATTGCTCTCATCAATATGTTATTCAAAACATATTGACTTTATCCTGACTTTCAGTCATTCTATGCCACGTTTGACATATACCAAAAAAGACAGAGGTATTTGGGAGGTTTTTTATGAAAATTACAAGAAGGGGTTTTTTAACTCTGTCCGGTGCCGTGGGCGGCGGGTTTGCCCTGTCCGGCCTGGGGCTCAATCTGAAGCCGACGCGGGCATATGCGGATGAGTTGGACAAGATGAACAGAGTGAAGGTTGCAAAGCAGACAACGACGATTTGCTGCTACTGCTCCGTGGGCTGCGGTCTGGTTTGCAGCACGGACAAAGCGACAGGGAAAATCATTAACATTGAAGGTGACGCCGATCATCCCATCAATGAAGGTTCTTTGTGCGCCAAAGGAGCGGGTTTTTTCGACCTGACGGAAGCCAACAAACACAGGCTGACGAAGGTCCTCTACCGCAAACCGTATGGAACACAATGGGAGGAAAAAGACTGGGACTGGGCTTTATCCCGTATGGCCCTCCTGATCAAGGATACCCGTGATAAGAATTTCACAAGAACAAACGCCAAGGGTGAAGTGGTCAACCGTTGCGAAGCAATCGGGCACTATGGCAGTTCAAACATCGATAACGAAGAATGCTGGCTGGTCACCGTCATGGCGCGTTCTCTGGGGCTTGTCTATATGGACCATCAGGCCCGCGTCTGACACAGCCCATCTGTTTCGGCTCTGGGAGAGTCGTTCGGACGCGGTTCCATGACGAACCACTACTGTGATTTGAAAAATGCGGATGTTATTTTGATTATGGGCAGCAATGCTGCCGAGCATCACCCCATCGCTTTCAAATGGATTATGAGGGCAAAGGAAAAGGGAGCAACGGTTATTCATGTCGATCCCCGTTATACCCGTACATCCGCCCGTTGTGATTTCCATGTTCCCCTCCGTTCCGGTACGGATATCGCCTTTCTGGGCGGCATGATTCATTACATTCTTCAAAACAATAAGTACTTCAAAGACTATGTTTTACACTACACCAATGCATCTTTTATCGTGGGCAAAGATTTTACATTTAATGATGGCCTTTTCTCGGGTTATGACGCAAAAGCCAGAAAATACGATAAATCAACCTGGGTGTTGGAGAAGGACGATGCCGGGCTTCCCAAACGTGATATGACATTGAGTGATCCCCGCTCTGTTTTTCAGATGTTGAAAAAACATTATTCCCGTTACACGCTGGACAAGGTTTCCAGTATTACCGGAGTATCCAAGGAAAATCTTTTGAAAGTGTACAAAATCTACAGCGACACGGGACGTCCGGATAAAGCCGGCACAGAATGTTACGCTCTGGGTTGGACACACCATACCGTCGGCAGTCAGAATATCCGCACGATGTCGATCATTCAGCTGCTTTTGGGCAACATGGGGATTGCGGGTGGCGGTATCAACGCGCTGCGCGGTGAACCCAACGTACAGGGTTCCACCGACCATGCGATTCTTTACAACATTCTGCCCGGATATTTGAAGACGCCCTCCGGGTCGCTGGATACATTGGAAAGTTACTTGAAAAAATACACGCCGGAATCCAAGGATCCTCAATCGGCCAACTACTACCAGAATTATCCGAAGTTCTTTGTCAGTTTTCTGAAATCGCTTTGGGATAAAAAAGCCACAAAAGAAAATGATTTTTGCTATGCCTGGCTGCCCAAGATGGACGACGGCAAGCACTACTCTACGATGCATATGTTCGACCAAATGTATGAAGGCAAGGTCAAGGGATTCTTCTGCATTGGTGCGGATCCGGCTGTCAGCACCCCGAACAGTAACAAGGTCCGCAAAGCACTCCAGAATCTGGATTGGTTAATTGGCGAGAATATCTTTGACAACGAAACCTATCAGTTCTGGAGAGGTCCCGGTGTCGATCCCGCGAAGATCAAGACGGAGTGTTTCCTCCTGCCCGCTTCCGCCACGATGGAGAAGGAGGGTTCGCAGAGCAACTCCGGCCGTTGGGTTCAGTGGAAATATAAAGCCGCTGAATCTCCCTGCGATGCTATTCCCGTCGGTGAAATTGAAATCAAGATTATGGCCGCCGTTAAAAAACTCTATGCCAAGGAAGGCGGGGTATTCCCCGAGCCGATTCTGAATCTGAAATGGGATTACTTAAATGAAAAAGGACATTATGACGTTGTTAAAGTAGCTCATCAGATTAACGGTGTCTTCCTGGAAGATACCGTTATCGAAGATAAAGCCAAAGGGACGTCCACCTTATACAAAAAAGGCCAGCTGGTGCCGGGCTTCGGCAACCTTCAGGTTGATGGGAAAACCGCGTGTGGCAACTGGGTCATATCCGGAAGCTATACCGCAGAAGGCATGAACAGGATGGCTGCCCGGGGCAAGGAAGACCCGACAGGGTTAGGGCTCTTTCCCAACTGGGCATATGCCTGGCCAGTCAACCGCCGCATCCTTTACAATCGTGCTTCCTGCGATGTCAATGGCAGGCCCTACAATCCCAAACGGAATATACTGGAATGGAAGGGTGACAAATGGGTAGGCGACGTACCCGATGGTCCCTGGCCCCCTATGGCCGACAAGGCCAAGGGCAAATATCCCTTCATCATGCAGAAAGATGGTCTGGGCGCATTGTTCGGACCGGGGATGGCCGAAGGTCCTTTCCCCGAACACTATGAACCGTTGGAAAGTCCGTTGGAGAAGAACCCCATGTCTTCACAGCGGATCAATCCGGCAGCCGAAATTTTCAAAGGCGAGATGGACAAAGTTGCCAGTGCCAGTGAGAAATTTCCCTATGTTTGCACCACCTATTCCTGCACCGAGCATTGGTGCACCGGCGCGTTGACCCGTTGGCAGGCGTGGCTTCTGGAAATGCAGCCTGAACTCTACGTGGAGATTAGTGAACAGCTGGCTAAGGAAAAAGGCATTAAAAACGGACAGCGGGTCAAGGTTTCCTCCATTCGTGGTGAAGCGCCATGCGTGGCGATGGTGACCAAACGATTCAAACCTTTTACAGTTGAAGGAAAAACTGTGCATCAGGTTGGCATGCCTTTCAATTACGGATGGCTCTATCCCGAGAACAGCACCAGTGACAGCACGAATGTATTAACCCCCACCGTCGGTGATGCGAACACCTTCTGCCCCGAGTATAAGGCGTTCATGGTCAACGTAGAAAAGGCTTAAGGAGGATAAACTATGGGAACCGAACTAGTAAAGTTGATCGATACCACCCTGTGCACCGCCTGCCGCGGTTGCCAGGTTGCCTGCAAACAGTGGAATGAAATGCCGGGTTTCAGAACAAAACAGACCGGCACATACCAGAATCCACCCGATTTGCAATGGAATACCTGGACGCTGATCCGTTTCCAGGAATATGAAGATAAGGATGGCAACTTCCAGTGGATCTTCCGTAAAGACGGCTGCATGCACTGCACAGATGCGTCCTGCGTGAAGGTTTGCCCGAGCGGCGCTTTGCATTACACGGATAACAAAACCGTAGGGCTTCATCGCGACAAATGCATCGGTTGCAAGGAATGCATCGCTGCCTGTCCCTTTGACATCCCCCGTTATAATAAGGAGACGGAAAAGGTTACCAAGTGCGACTTGTGCTTTACGCGCATTCAGGAAAATCTTCCGCCGGCCTGTGTCAAGTCCTGTCCGACCGGGGCTTTGACCATCGGCCCAAAAGACGAGATGATCAAAAAAGCCTATGCGAGAGTTGAAAAACTGGGTGGTGACGCGAATGTGTATGGTGACAAGTTTGTCGGCGGCACGCATGTGATTTATGTTTTGCAGTTCAAGCCGGAAGTTTATGATGAGCTTCCCCTGGATCCGCAAGTGCCAAAATCATTGGTGATCTGGAAAGATATTCTCAAGCCCCTGAGCCTGGTTGCCGCAGGCGGAGTGATCGGCGGTTCGCTTTTGCATTACTTCATCCACGGTCCTCACAGGCCTCACCCGGAGCACTACAGTTCCAATGAAAAGAAGCAGGGAGGTGCATAAAAATGAGTAAAGAACTGATCAAAGTAACATCGGGCTATGAACAATTTGTCCACTGGATGCTGGCCATCTCCTGTCTTCTTCTGTGTTATACAGGATTGGGGATGATGTACAAAGAGCTGAACTTTTTAGGAGCCATTTTCGGTGGTTTGAAGGGATTGGCCACGGTTCATGACATCGTTGCCGTAATCTTTGCGATATCGTTGGTTATGGCGATCCTGATGTGGTGGAAAGAAGCGGGTCTGTTCACTTTTCCGGAGGATTGGGAATGGATCAAAGTAGCAGGCGGCTACCTGTGGCACCTGGACCACGTACCGGAGACCGGCAAGTATAATCCCGGCCAGAAGATGTTTTTCCTGACCGTAGCCCTTTTTGGATTCCTGATGGTTTGTACAGGTTTTTTCATGTGGTATCCGGAGAAATTTCCTTTTGGAGCGAATCTTCTGGACTGGGTGTACACCCTGCACGTGCTGGGCTTTGTAGTGATCTTTGCCTTCTTTTTCGTTCACCTTTACCTGGGTACAATCGGTAATCCCGGGAGCTTATCGGCGATGCTGAGCGGCAAGATGGAGTTACCCGTTGCCAGGATGCTTCATCCGAAATGGGTCAAAGAGATGGAGCATGAAGGCAAACTGATGATCGAGAAAAAGTAGGTTAAATGTTTTTTCTTGAACAGGAACAGATGCTTTACTGATTTAGTTGACGAGGGGGCGCACATCTGATAGACGGTGTGCGCCACTTTTTTATTAAAGGAAAAAATTATGACCACCACCGACGCATCATCTGAAATCAAAAACATTATCACGAGGGCTCTGGAGCAGAACCCTGAAAATAAAGAAATTATCAAGGCTTTTGCACCGCTTGTGATCAGGCAGCGGGAGTTGGTGGAACAGATTTCATTAAAGCAGTTGGATTATTCTAAAATCAGCAAAGAAAAACTCAAGGCGGGTGTGCCGGTCAGCCGTCAGATCGACTTGCTGTTACCGGAGGATTCACTGAAAGAAATTGCTTTGTCTCTGGCGTCGGCGGTGCAAGAGGGAATGCCCAAACTGTCAGAAGATCTCGCTAAAATACAATCCCTTATTCAGGAAGGCAAGATTGATCCGGCGGATTACTTTCAATCCACTGTAAACGGTGAAGTCCAGGCTGTGGATAGCTGGACAAAGGGCTTGAAAATATCCCCGTCCAACGCATCATTTTTAATGAGCCTGGTCAGTCGTGTTGTTCTGGAAATACGGGCCAGGGAAATCATGGCCACGCTGGGCGCGTTCGACTGGGAAAAGGGCTATTGTCCGATCTGCGGCGAATTTCCCTCCATCGCTTTAATTGAGGAGGAGGGTGGAAAACGATTTCTGCATTGCTCATCCTGCGGTCAGGACTGGCGCTTTACACGCATTAGCTGCCCCTACTGTGAAAAGGAAACCCGCAAGGATATGGAATATTTTTATGTCGAAAACAAAACCCAGGAAGCCGCTTTTGTCTGCGACCAGTGCAAAAAGTATCTGGTGACGCTGTATCGTGCCGGAAAACTTTTTGCGCGCGATATGGATATTTCCGCCATCAGCCTGATTCATATGGATATCATCATGCAGGGCAAGGGCTATGAGCCGATGTCCATCTGCATCTGGAATGTTTTGAGTTCATAGTGCTTTTCTTTACGTTGGGTCAATTGATTCATCATTTCATATCGACGGTGAGACGGCTATAAAAGTTATGTGCTGAAAGAGCCGTCGTGTAGCATCACGCAAAAAAGATCGAGGTTGTACTGCCCCGTTTCCTGAAAGAACTCGCCATAGAGACCCTCCGCCGCGTAATCAAAGCATTGGCGTCAGCGTTGATGGTTTGGTAAATAAAAAAACTGAAAAAAGATCATTCAACCGATTCCTTGTACTCCGGCACTTTTTCATTCGGCCTTTTTACGATCAGTCACATACCAGTTGCCACGCTTTAGAAAACTGAACTGATCCAGACAATACAAATATCAAACCCCGTCATCATCGGACAATATCCCGCATTTCAGGAAAACATCATCAATTTTTTTTAATCCGGTTTTTACGCCACAGATTCTTTATCCTGTTAAAATATTTGAGGTTTTATCGATCGCCGTCTATGCGGAAAAAGGCATAAGTCATAATTGACAGAATTGACAACATTACCGCTTGCCGATAAGGAGGTCGTATTAAAAAATATAACTCCTGGTCAGGGGTTCAGATAATTTAAGATTGGAGAAGAACATGGAGAAAAAAATACCTATCAAGATAGACGGAAAAGACTATGAGGCGACCGCCGGTCAGACCGTGCTGGAGTGTGCCCGTGAGAACGGGATTTTTATTCCAACGCTTTGTCATTATGCGAAAACAACCAATGTCGGCGCTTGCCGTGTTTGTGTTGTTGAGCAGGAAGGAGCACGATCGCTTGTCGCGTCATGCTGCATGCCGGTTGTCCCCAATATGGTGATCCGTACCCAAACCCCGGCGGTGCGCGCCGCTCAGAAAATGATCATTGAACTGCTCTGGGCATCCGGTGATCATAACTGTCTGACCTGTGAGCAAAACGGCCAGTGCGAATTACAGGATCTTGTCTACTGGCTGCAGATTGACCAGCCCCGCTTTGAAATCAATGCCCCGGGTTACGCGCCGGACGATAGCAATACCATGATTATGCGGGATATGAATAAGTGCATCCTTTGCGGACGCTGTGTTCGTGCCTGCAATGAAATCCAGGTGAATGAAGTGCTGGATTTTGCCGGACGCAGCTATCGGGCAAAGGTCGGGACGGCATTTGATGAGGACTACATCAACTCATCCTGTGTGTTTTGCGGGGAATGCGTACAGGCTTGCCCCACCGGTGCTATTACGCTGAAACAGGCAAAATTTGCCGGTCGCCCCTGGGAGTTGCAAAAAGTCAAAACCACCTGTACCTATTGCGGCGTCGGCTGTCAGATGGATTTGTTTGTCAAAGATAATCGAATCGTCAAGGTCGTGGGCAATCGCGAATACGGCCAGCCCAATGAGGGAAGCCTCTGCGTTAAAGGACGTTTCGGCATGGATTTCGTGGAACACCCCGACCGGCTGAAAAAACCGCTGATCCGCTACAAGAAAAACGAGGATTTCCGGGAAGCTTCCTGGGAGGAAGCTTTCACGTTTATCGCGGACAACCTTTCCAGGATTAAAAAAGAAAATGGCGCTGACAGCATTGCCGGCCTGTCATCAGCGCGCTGCACCAACGAAGAAAACTATCTTTTTCAGAAATTCATGAGGGCATGTATCGGCACGAACAACGTTGATCATTGCGCACGTCTCTGACACTCCGTGACGGTGGCCGGTCTGGCCGCCACATTCGGCAGCGGTGCAATGACCAATTCCATCGATGAAATTGAATACACCGATTTGATTCTGGCGACGGGAACGAACACTACGGAAAATCATCCGGTGATCGGTGCCAAGGTCAAGCGGGCTGTCAAGCGCGGCGCGAAATTGATTGTGATTGATCCCCGCGAAATCGATCTGGTCAAATACGCGGATATCTGGCTGCGTCAGAATCCAGGCACCGATGTTGCCGTAATCAACGGAATGCTCCACGTCATTATCTCCGAAGGCCTTTATGCCAAAGAGTATGTCGCTGAAAGAACCGAAGGGTTTGACGGCTTGAAGAAACTTGTGGAAAAATACACGCCCGAAAAGGTCGAAAAGATTTCCGGGATTCCCGCGGACGATTTAAGAAAAGCCGCAAGAATGTATGCCGGAGCGGCCCGGGCGAGCATTCTTTACGCGATGGGGATCACCCAGCACACGACAGGGACCGACAATGTCAAGAGCATTGCCAATCTTTCCATGGTTTGTGGAAATGTCGGCATTGAAGGGGGCGGCGTCAATCCGTTACGCGGTCAGAACAATGTTCAGGGGGCCTGCGACATGGGCGCTCTGCCCAATGTTTATCCGGCCTATCAGCAGGTAGCCAGCGAAGAGGTCCGTCAGAAATTTGAGAAAGCCTGGAGTGCACAACTGTCTCCCAAAGCCGGATTGACCCTGATGGAAATGATGGCGGCCGCGGGTAGGGGCGATATTAAGGCCATGTATATCATGGGCGAAAATCCGCTTCTTTCCGATCCGGATCTGAAGCTTGTCAAAAAAGAACTCCAAAAGCTGGATTTTTTGATTGTTCAGGATATTTTCATGACAGAAACCGCCAAACTGGCCGATGTTGTTCTGCCTGTGGCCAGTTTTGCCGAAAAAGACGGAACGTTCAGCAACACCGAACGTCGCGTCCAGCGCATCCGCAAAGCGATTGAAGCGCCGGGTGAAGCCAAAACCGATTGGGAAGTCATCTGCGGCATTTCCAATAAAATGGGTTATGCCATGGGTTATTCTTCCGCCAAAGAGATTTTTGAAGAAGTAGCGAAAGTCACGCCCAGCTATGCGGGAATCTCTTACGAACGTCTGGAAAAAGGTGGTCTTCAGTGGCCCTGTCCGACGCCGGAGCACCCTGGCACCAGGTTCCTGCACAAGGACAAGTTCTCCCGCGGTCTGGGATTGTTATCGGCCATTGAGTATATTCCGCCTGACGAACTGCCGGACCAGGAATATCCTTTCCTGCTCTCTACGGGACGCGTCCTGTATCATTATCACACCGGCACCATGACCACCCGCACAAAAGGTCTTACCGAGCGATATCCGGAAAGCCTGGTGGAAATCAATCCGGTGGACGCCGATAAACTTAAAATTATAGAGGGTCAGAAAGTCAGGGTTACATCCCGGCGCGGTACGGTGGAAGCCAAAGCCAGTATCACCAGGAGAAGCGCACCCGGTTCGATTTTTATGAACTTCCATTTCGCTGAAGCATCCGTGAATGTGCTGACGAACCCGGCTTTGGACCCGATAGGAAAAATTCCGGAATATAAGGTCTGCGCGGTAAAACTGGAAGCCGCGTAACACACACATCACCAACCGAAACCATAAAAAGTATGCCCTTGAAAGGGCATACTTTTTATGGATGTAAAATTTTCCGCAGTAAATATTCTAAGCTGAATTCTTTAAATGGCCTGTATGGTTCCTCTTCCTCAACCGTCCAGCTTTCAGCGCTTCTGGGAGCTGCTTCACCTGTATCAATCTTTCCGCTTTCAAAACACTAAAATTGTGTAAAGAGCTGTTCAGTCATTTATGAATTGACAAGCCTTTCCATATTCACTATTGATTTGTATACAGAGAAAGGAAATTAAATGGATCTCATCAATACGTTAAAAGAAAAAGCGATTAAGAAAAAAAATATCAGTGCTGCGGAAGCACTCGAGCTCTTTGTGGAAGGGACCTCCCGCCCGTATCGGGTGCTGGCGTCAGCGTCTGAAATCCGCGAACATTTTAAAGGAAAAGAAATTATCCTCTGCGGTATGACCCATGCCAAATCCGGCAGGTGTGCCGAAGACTGCAAGTTTTGCGCTCAGTCATCTCACTTCGCCACCGATATTTCTTCCTATCCGCTCAAAACAGCAGGCCAAATCGTTGCCGAAGCCGTTCAGGCCAAAAAGAATGGTGCGGAGTATTTCGGGATTGTTACCAGCGGCAGGCAGATAAACACGAAAAAGGAATGGTCGGTAATTTTGAAAGCTGTGAAAGGTATTCATCAAACCGGTGTTCATGCCTGCGCATCACTGGGTATGATCAATGTGGATCAGGCCCGTGAGCTCAAAGCCGCGGGACTCTTCCGCTATCATCACAATCTGGAAACCGCTCCCGGCTATTTTAAAAACATTTGTACCACTCATGAATATGCAGAAAGGATAGAAACCCTCCGCGTGGCCAAGGCCGCCGGCCTGTCCGTGTGCGCGGGAGCTGTCTTCGGCATGGGCGAAGGAATTACACACCGCATTGAACTTGCCGTATTGCTTCGGAATCTGGGCGTCGATTCGATTCCAATTTACCTGCTGAATCCCGTTAAAGGTACGCCGCTTGATCATATGCGATTACTGCCGCCCATGGAGATTCTGATGACCATCGCTGTTTTCCGCTTTATGCTGCCGGACAAGGATATCAAATTGTGTGACGGCAAGGAAAAAAGCCTGCGCCAGCTTTTGCCGCTGGGCATGATAGCGGGTGCCAACGCCCTCATGACAGGAAGTGACCTGATGTCCGCCGGGAGGGGCAGTCAACTCGACCACGAAATGATTGCTGATCTGGGACTCCTGCCCACGAGAGAGTTTGATCCGTGTCGTTGCGACGAGGAATCCGAAAGGGGCTGCTCAGCATCACCAGCGATGAAGGGGGCATATAAAAACAGCGGAAGAAAAAGTTCGCGGAAGGGATGAAGCATTGTCCAAGGCAGTTGACGGATACCATCGCGCATTACCAATATTGAGGTTGAACGTATGAAAAATTCTCTTGAACTGGGTTTAATCGGTAACTGTCACATCGGCGCTTTGATAGATGAACATGCGGAATTCGTCTGGTATTGTCTGCCCCGATTTGACGGAGACCCGGTATTCAACTCTCTGCTGAATGAACATCCGGACAGAGAGGGATGGGGATATTATACCGTTGAACTTCTCGACAAAGCTGAAACGGAACAGTTCTATTTGAAGAATACGGCCGTTTTAATTACACGCCTTACAGATCAACATGGATCGGTAATAGAAATAACCGATTTCGCGCCTCGATTCCGTCAATACGGTCGTATGTTCATGCCCATGATGATGATCCGGCGGATTCGTTGTATCAAGGGAACGCCCCGTATTTGCATACGGCTTCGCCCCACCTATGAATATGGCAGTGACCGATGTTCCATCACGCACGGGAGCCACCATATCCGTTATATTGCCCCGACATGGGTTTTACGTCTGACAACCGATGTTTCCGTTACCGCGATACTGGAAGAAACTCCTTTTTTCCTTGAAGACACCGCTACCCTCATTCTCGGTCCGGATGAAACCATTCCCGATGCCATTGGCGAATTATCCCGGCGTTTTCTAGAAGAAACCATTGCGCACTGGCATGATTGGGTAAGAGATCTCGCCATTCCCTATGAATGGCAGGAGGAAGTGATTCGGGCGGCGATCACCTTGAAGCTTAACGCTTTTGAAGATACAGGTGCGATTATCGCTGCGATGACCACGTCTATTCCCGAAGCCGCCGGTTCAAAGCGTAACTGGGATTATCGCTACTGCTGGCTCAGAGACGCTTATTTTGTTGTCAATGCCTTGAACCGCCTCAGTACAACCAATACGATGGAACGTTACTTGAACTATCTTATTAATGTTGTGGCCGGATCGCCCGGTGGCCGTATTCAACCTGTTTACGGTATTGATGGCAGGGCGCAACTGGAAGAAAGGGACATTGACAGCCTTCCCGGATACAGAAGTATGGGGCCTGTTCGGGTCGGGAATCAGGCCTGCGAACAAATCCAGCACGACGTTTACGGTTCGGCCATCCTGGCCGTGGCGCATGTTTTTTTCGATCAGCGTTTTGTGCATAGAGGCAAGAGGGCGCTCTTCTCGCGCCTGGAGAGCCTTGGCGAAGCAGCCTATAGCGTTTATGATCAACCGGACTCCGGGCCATGGGAGACGAGAAAAATTCTGCGCATTAATACCTTTTCAGGCATGATGTGCTGGGCGGCTTGTGACCGGCTTGCTCGAATCGCTCTGCAACTCCAGCAAAGGGAGCGGGCGGTTTACTGGCGGGAAAAAGCGAATGAAATTCATGCGGTCATATGTCAACGTGCCTGGAATGAAAAAAAACAGTCTTTTACAGCGTCGTTTGAAGGAGAAATCCTCGATGCAAGTCTTCTGTTGATTCATGACATAGGTTTTTTACCGGCAGACGATCCCCGTTTCAGGCTAACCGTTGACGCCATAGAAAAAGAATTGAGGCGGGGGGACTATATATACCGCTATGTAGAAGCCGATGATTTCGGCGTCCCGAAAAACGCGTTTGTGGTGTGTACATTCTGGTACATTTATGCTCTGGCGGCTCTGAACCGCCTGGAAGAAGCCCGTGTCCTGTTCGAAAATCTTCTTGCCAGGCGCAATCGTCACGGACTTTTTGCTGAACATATAGATCCTCGCACAGGCGAGCCATGGGGTAATTTTGTTCAGACCTACAGCATGGTTGGACTGATTAACTCGGCCATCCGGTTAAGCAAGCGCTGGGACAGCGCCTTTTAAAAGGAGGAAGCAGTCATGAATTTTCCATCAACAAAGCATGCCAGGCCCTCCCGGTCTTTGCGGCTAACACTGCGTTTTATTATTCCGTTGATCATTGCCATGACGTTACTGGCTTACGCCTTATTGCCTCTGGTGGACAAGCTCACACTTCACTGGTTTACGCGCGACCTGGATATACGTTCGCAACTGATTACCAATACCATGCAGGAGCCTGTGAGCGATTTCCTGCAGCAGGGCAATGCATATCGGATTAATTCCCTGATGAAAAGAGCCATTCAGGATGAAAGGTTATTCGCCATGGGCTTTTGCGATATCCAAGGCAAGTACTTTTACAAGACGCCCAAATTCCCGGGCGATCTGTCCTGTCCCCTTCCGGATTCACAGGAGCCAGGGAAGCCCTTCACCCTTAAGCTTCCCAGTGGAATGGTTCATGTGGCCATCAAACCGGTTCTTGCGGAAGGCGTTGTGGAGGGACATCTTTTTCTGATCCATGATATGAGTTTTATAGAAAAGCGTAGTGCGGATACCCGCAAATACATTGTGCTTTTATTCGTCATTCTTTTTCTCGTCATTTCTTTTATTACGGTGCTTGTGGCCCACCTCAGCTGGCGCGGCTGGATGACCGGGGTCCGCGCCCTTTTGCAGGGAGACGCCCTGATAACGCCTCTTGCAAGAGGATCCAACTCAGAATTACAGCCTCTGATTGGCGACCTGCGCGCTTTGCTGCGCACCATGGATGAGGAAAGAAGGCTTGCTGACGACGTTACGGTTCTCTGGAACCCGGATAAATTAAAGGAGCTTCTCTATCAACAATTAGCGGGAGAGCAGATTCTTGTTGTTTCCAACCGTGAACCCTATATTCATATGAAGGGCAAGGAAGGTATTGAGGTTCAACGCCCGGCCAGCGGCCTCGTGACGGCTGTTGAACCGGTGATGAAGGCCTGCTCGGGCACATGGATTGCTCATGGCAGCGGGACAGCCGACCGCGAGGTTGTGGATAACAACGATCACATCTTGATTCCCCCTGAAAAACCCAAATACAAACTTCGGCGCATCTGGCTGTCGCGGGAAGAAGAGAAAGGATATTATTTCGGATTCGCCAATGAAGGATTATGGCCCCTCTGCCATATCGCCCATGTTCGTCCTGTTTTCAGAACCAGTGACTGGCAGCATTATGTCAAAATCAACCAGCGGTTTGCCGATGCCGTCGTTCGGGAGGCACACAGAGACGATCCGGTGGTGCTGGTGCAGGATTACCATTTTGCGCTGTTACCAAAAATGTTGCGGAAGGAATTGCCCAAGTCAACGGTTATAACATTCTGGCATATCCCCTGGCCCAACCCGGAATCATTCGGCATTTGCCCCTGGCGGGAAGAATTGCTTCGGGGCATGCTGGGCAGCACGATCATGGGATTTCATACGCCTTTCCATTGTAAAAACTTTCTGGAAACCGTAGACCGGTATCTGGAAGCAAGAGTGGAGCACGCGTCTTCCACGATTTCACACAGCGGTCATCTTACATTGGTAGAAGCTTACCCCATTTCGATTCAATGGCCTCCGCCGTGGCAGGAAAGCCAACCTTCTGTGGACGAATGCCGCACTGAAATAAGGAAGTTATTGAAAATCGACAAAGATTGTTTAATCGGGTTGGGCGTGGACCGGATGGATTACACCAAAGGCATTCTCGAGCGATTGAAAGCCGTGGAAAGTCTCCTGGAAAATCATCCTGACATGGTTGGACGTTTTTCATTTGTACAGATTGCCGCTCCCTCTCGTTCGGTTTTGGAAGAATATCAGGCTTTCGAATTTCGTGTTCGATCACTGGCCACGCGCATCAACCAGCGATTTGCCAACGGCGCATATCAGCCGGTTTATCTGCTCATTGAACATCATGAACCGGAAGACGTTAACCGCTACTATCGTGCCGCCGATGTTTGTATGGTAACCAGTTTACATGACGGGATGAATCTGGTGGCCAAAGAATATATTGCCGCCCGGGATGATGAAAGAGGTGCTCTGGTGCTCAGCCAGTTTACCGGAGCGGCACACGAGCTTTACGAGGCCCTGATCGTTAATCCTTACCATATTGAGCAGACAGCGCAAGCCCTCTACCAGGCTCTCACAATGCCCGCATTTGAGCAGCAGGAACGGATGCGCAGCATGCGCTCAATGGTCCGTGATTTCAATGTTTACCGGTGGGCGGGGCGGATGCTGATTGATGCTTCGAAAATACGTCAGCGAGAAAAGCTGATCGCCCGGATTGGTCTGGAAACGTGAGCATGAAAAAACCGTTGTCATATGTTTTTGATGAGCCCGCGTTTTCCGAAATGAGGAATTTTATTGATACGGCGACCCTGTTTGCTTTTGATCTGGACGGGACATTGGCGCCGATCGTGCCCGAACCTTCTTCAATAGGAATTTCCGACGCTATTCGTCAGGCATTAACGGCCCTTAATGCACAGGCAACTGTTGCCGTGATCACCGGACGTTCCCGCTCCGACGCGCTGTACCACCTCGGCCTGTCACCCCGCTATTTGATTGGCAACCATGGGGCGGAGGGGCTGCCCGGCTGGGAAGACCGGGAGCATGTTTTTTCCGTCATTGCAAGTCAGTGGGAATCCCGGCTGGAAGAACTTCTGCCGATCGAGCATCGTGACGGCATCAGGATAGAGAACAAAGGGGCAACTTTATCGATTCACTATCGCCTTGCCTCGGATGTGAAAAACGCGCATAAGGCAATTTTAACAGCCGTCGGGAAGCTGATTCCTGAACCACGGCGAATCGGGGGGCAGTTTGTCGAGAATCTTCTTCCGGCGGGATCACCGGACAAAGGCATTGCCTTCAGGACGTTGATGGAAAAATCGGGATGCCGGAAAGGTTTTTTTGTCGGAGATGATGAAACCGACGAACGTGTATTCCAGCTGAAAGATCAAAATATTTTTACCGTCCGCATTGGAATAAACCCCCGTAGTGACGCGCGGTTCTACCTTCACAACCAACATGAAATTACGCGGTTAATGGGTGCGATCCATCATATATTGAGAGAGAAAGCGGACAGATCAACCCAAATCAATACCCTGTAGGAGTGCTTTGACGTCTGATGGATGAGTCGCATGGATTCCGGAAACAGAAAATCTGAAAGGACATTATTGGAGAGGGAAAAGATCACCCCGCTGGAATTGCTGGCGCCGGCAGGCGATGCCGATATCGGGATTGCCGCCATTGATCATGGCGCGGATGCCGTATATATCGGTGCGCCGAAATTCAGCGCCCGGGCCGCAGCCGGTGTCCGGCTTGATGATATTTCCCGTCTGATTGAATACGCTCACTTCTATCGGGTGAAGGTCTATGTGGCCCTCAACACCATTCTCAACGATTCGGAACTTGCCGAGTCACTGGCTCTGATCCGGACCATCCATGCGCTGGGCGCTGATGGACTGATTATTCAGGATGTCGGCCTGCTGGAACTGGACTTGCCGCCGATTCCGCTGATTGCCAGCACCCAGATGCACAACAGCACACCGGAGAAGGTCCGGTTTCTGGAGGCCGTGGGATTTCAGCGGGCCATTCTTGCCCGGGAGCTTTCTCTTTCCGAGATTGCCGGTATTCGCCGCCAGGCCAGGAAGATAGAACTGGAAACATTTGTCCACGGCGCATTGTGCGTTTCGTACAGCGGACAATGTTATATGAGTCAGGCCATCGCGGGTCGCAGCGGTAATCGCGGCGTTTGCGCCCAGCCCTGCCGGTCGCACTACACGCTGCTGGACGGCCGGGGCAAAACCAGATTGAAAAACAAATATCTCCTTTCGCTCAAGGATTTGAACTTGATCAGCCGGGTGCCGGATTTGATTGCCGCAGGCTCAACCTGTTTCAAAATCGAGGGCCGGTACAAGGGAATGGACTATGTCAAGAATGTCACGGCCGCTTACCGTCAGGTGATCGATCAATTTATTCACGAGCATGCCGGTTACCGGCGCGGCAGCTCGGGCATAAGCGAGCTTGTGTTTATACCCGATGTCAGCAGAACGTTCAACCGCGGCTACAGCCAGTACTTTGTCGACGGTCGAAGAGAAAAGATCGCCTCGATGGATACGCAAAAATCGATCGGCCAGTGTCTGGGAAAAATTACTGCAGTGGGTAAGGATTATTTTCAAATAGAATGCGAGGACCTGCAAAACGGAGACGGACTTTGTTTTTTCACCGGGCAGTGCAACCTGACCGGTGTTAGAGTGAACCGTGTTCATGAGGGAAAAATTTATCCGAACAGCATGAAAGGACTGGAAGCCGGGCTGCTCCTCTACCGAAATTTCGACGCCGCATTTGCCAAAGGGTTAAAGAGAACGTCGGCCAGACGGTTGATTACGGTAGAGCTGGGTTTCAGGCAGTCCGATACGTTCATTCGGCTGGTGGCAAAAGACGAAGACGGCAATCAGGCAGAAGCCGTTAAGGAGGTTTGGTTTGATCCGTCACAAAACCCCGACAAAGCCAGGGAGCACATTGAAAAACAACTGACCAGGACGGGCAACACGCCGTTTAGGATATCGCGCCTGACCATTGAACCCCGTGAACCGGGCCATCTTTCCGCAAGCCTCTTAAACAGTCTCCGGCGGGATGTTCTGGAAAAGCTGACCCGTCTCCGACATGAAACATATTTTCGTGAGGACAAACAGTTTCAATTCAATGATGTTCCGTATCCGGAAAAATACCTCGACTTTCGCGCCAACGTTTTCAATGCGGCGGCCAGGCGGTTTTATGAACGGCACGGAGCAACCGTTACTGAACCGGCCTTTGAAACGTTTTCCGATTTAGCCGGGAAAACCCTCATGACCACGCGCTACTGCATCCGGTATCAGTTGGATCTGTGTCCCCGGTTCCAGCAGTCGGAGGCCTTCGTCGAAGAACCGTTGTATCTTCGGGATGCCCATCATACTTATCGCCTCGAATTCGATTGCAAACAATGCCGGATGTCGGTGATTCTGGAAAACTGACTGGGGCGCAGAAACAGGATAGAGACGCGGGTTGATGCCCATCCCTGGAATCGGAATCCATGAAAGGGCCTTAAAAGCACTGCGCCGGCGCGGATAGTCAGGAATCTTTGAGTACGTACTGAAAGTACATATCTTTGTCCCCGGCGGCCAGGCTTCTGATCCTTTTTGCAGATGATTGCTTCCCGAACATTTTTATGGCCTGCTGGAAGTAGCCCATGACGAGATATTCAAAATACGTATATCTGATTTCAACGCCGGTGATTTTAATATGCGCCACGTTGTCTTCCAATTTTGCAACGGCGACGCCGCTGTCAAAATATGTGGACCAGACCTTGGGCAGCACCGACTCGACAAATTGCTTCATGTCCTTTGTCATCAGCATAAATGTTTTATAGGGCCCCGTCGGCGACAGAACCGCTTTGGCACCCGCCTTGCCGAAGGATGTATACTGCATTTTGTCGTTGTTGAAAAACTCGGCACACATTTCATCAAAACAGACGATTAATTTTTCCACCGGCATGGGAGTGATCGAGAGGATGACCGTGCTGAAGTAGCTGTCTTTCTTGGCCAGTTTTTGTAAAAAAGCCGTCCATTTTTCCTCGCCAAATGCCGCAACCATGTTCGATTTTGTGACAATATAAGCGATGCCTTTTGCGTTCATATCTGAAATCCTTTTCGTAAATTTTCTATCATCAAAGTGTTTTCAATGTATGCTTACGGTGGTGAGGTAACATTTAACATAAAAATTCCGGATTGAACATTAAGAATATCAAAAAGCTTTTCATGCGCAGCGGCAGGAACTGTACTGCCAGCTCAATGATTGGATCTGACCGGACCGCGCCTTCATATCCGATCCTCCAGGCAAAGATCAATTCGTGTCGTTTTCTTCTTTTACAAAAGAATTTTTTTATTTTCAACGATGAAGTTCCCCGGGCTGTCTATTCATTTTGTGAAATCAATCAAATATGTCGCTTGGACGGTCATTCGGCAATAAATATTTTGACGAGACAAATTGTTTAAGATATATTCTGAACCACGGTATCAATTTAAAGCTTAAAAAGAATGTTCATATGGAGGTATGAAATGAAAACGAGCGAATACAAAAAAATAATCCAGTTTGCTGTGGACAATGAAATTGAGGCTTATGAATTTTATAAAGGTGTTGCAGACCAGACAAAAGATGCCGCCTTGAAAAAAATTTTTGCGGAACTGGCGGAGGAAGAGGCCCAGCATCGCAAGCTTCTGGAGGGTTTGGCTTCCGGCAAGGGGCAGATGCACTTTGACGAGTCCAAAGATTACAAAGTTGCCGAATCCATAAACAAGCCAAAGCTCAGCCTGAGCATGAAACCGGCGGATGCCATTGCGCTGGCGGTGAAGAATGAGCAGGAAGCCATGGAGATGTATAAGGAAATGGCAAATTGCAGCACCGATGCCGATCAGATCAATATGTTCCGGCAATTGTCCAACATGGAACAGGGCCACAAAGTCAAACTGGAAGACACTTTTACGAACATAGCGTTTCCGGAAGTGTGGTAAAAATCATTAAAAAATGTTTGAAGGCGGGAGAAAACATTTTTATTTTCTCCCGCTATTTTGTGTTCACGGATTGCAAAAATATTTTTACAATCCTTCAGGCGGCAGGGTGATTTCTTTCCGAGCAACGCGCTGGGATTGAGCCCGTTGGGCTGCGCTCACGTCGAAGCCTGATCAATCCGCAAAATAAACGGCGCAAACGCCGATTGCACCCTACTTTTTGTCCTGCCCGAATGTTCCTGTCGGGTATCCAGTGTTCTTTTAGCACGCCCAGAAAATTTTTATAGTTGCAATGTTTCCAATAATTTGTATTATTCCCGCAGCAGTCTTTATATAAAATAATTCAAAAATTTAGAGAACTGATGCCGGTAAGCTGGAACGAAATTAAAACACGCGCGCTCGCTTTTTCCAAGGAATGGCAGGACGAAACTTCAGAGGATGCCGAAGCCAAAACTTTCTGGGACGGTTTTTTTAACATCTTCGGTATCACCCGCAAGCGATTAGCCAGTTTTGAAGAACCGGTCAAAAAGCTGGGCGAAAAGTACGGCTATATTGATTTGTTCTGGAGGGGCGTGCTGATTGTTGAACACAAATCACGCGGCAAAAGTCTCGATAAAGCCTATGCACAGGCGCTGGATTATTTTCCCGGCATTACCGAGCGCGACCTGCCCAAGTACGTCATCGTGTCCGATTTTGCCCGTTTCCGCCTTTATGATCTGGAAGAAAATCATCAGCACGAATTTGATCTGAAAGATTTGCACAAGAATGTCCGCCTCTTCGGTTTCATCGCCGGTTATCAGACCCACAAAATTCAGGAGCAGGACCCCGTCAACATCAAAGCCGCCGAACAGATGGGCAAACTGCACGACAAGATGAAGGAATCCGGCTACGTCGGCCATCCGCTCGAACTCTACATGGTGCGTCTGCTGTTCTGCCTGTTTGCCGAAGACACCGGAATATTCGAGCGTCAGCAATTCAAGGAATATGTCGAACAACGAACCTCCGAAGACGGCTCGGACCTCGGCCATCATTTAAGCACCCTGTTTCAGGTTTTGAACACGTCGCCCGAAAAACGCCTGAAAAATCTTGACGAGCAACTGAACGCTTTTGCCTATATCAACGGCAAACTCTTTGAAGAAATGCTGCCCACTGCCGCTTTCGATTCCGCCATGCGCCAGGAACTGCTCAACTGCTGCGCGCTGGATTGGAGCCGGATTTCTCCCGCTATTTTCGGCTCGCTGTTTCAATCCATCATGGACAAGGCCGCGCGGCGAAACCTCGGCGCTCATTACACCAGCGAGGAAAACATTCTCAAACTCATCAAGCCGCTGTTTCTGGACGGCCTTTGGGACGAATTTGAAAAAATCAAACACAACAAAAACCGTCTTCTGGAATTTCATCAGAAACTGAGGCGGCTGAATTTTCTCGATCCCGCCTGCGGCTGCGGCAACTTTCTGGTGATTGCCTACCGCGAACTGCGCTTATTGGAACTGGAAATCCTGCGCGCGTCACGCACCAGCGGGCAGGGCGAGCTGGATATTCACCGGCTGATTAATCTGAATGTTGATCAGTTCTTCGGTATCGAGATTGAGGAGTTTCCCGCGCAGATTGCGCAGGTGGCGCTGTGGCTGATGGATCATCAGATGAACCTGCTGGTTTCCGAAGAATTTGGCCTCTACTTCGCCCGCATTCCGCTGGAGACGAGCGCCAAGATTGTCTGCGGCAATGCGCTGAAAATGGACTGGGAGGAAGTTTCCCCTGCCCGGAATCTCAGTTACATCATGGGCAATCCGCCGTTCGTCGGCGCGAAATTCATGAACGATGAACAGCGCAAAGATGTCGCACTTGTTTTCGGCAATATGAAAAATGCCGGCCTTCTGGATTTTGTGGCGGCCTGGTATGTGAAAGCCGCACGCATGATTAAGGGAACAAAGATTTGCTGCGCTTTTGTTTCCACCAATTCCATCACGCAGGGCGAGCAGGTTGGCGCTTTGTGGAGCTGGATGCTGGAAGAAGGCATGAAGATATTTTTTGCCCACCGGACGTTTCAATGGAACAGTGAGGCGCGCGGCAAGGCGGCGGTACACTGCGTGATTATCGGTTTTGCTGATTTTGACATTTCACCAAAGTGGCTTTTTGAATACGCAGACATCAAAGGCGAACCTCAAAAAATAAAAGCTCAAAACATTAATCCTTATCTGGTGGATGCGCCGGATCTCGTTTTAAGCAATAGAAGCAATCCGATTTGCCCGGTTCCCTCTATCGGCATTGGCAATAAACCCATTGATGGCGGCAACTATCTGTTTACCGAGGAAGAAAAAATAGAATTTCTAAAAAAAGAGCCACAGGCAGCTCCATATTTTCATCGCTGGCTGGGTGCGTATGAATTCTTGTATGGTTACTATCGTTACTGCTTGTGGCTCGGCGATTGTTCTCCGGAGCAATTAAAGAAAATGCCGGAAGCTTTAAAGCGTGTTGAAGCGGTAAAGAAATTGCGGCTGGCCAGTAAAAGCGCACCAACAAGGAAGATTGCCGATATGCCGACCCGGTTTCATGTCGAGAATATGCCCAGCGACAATTATTTAATTATTCCTGAAGTTTCATCAGAACGTCGTATTTTTATACCAATTGGTTTCGAAAATCCGAAGGTGCTGTGTAGTAATTTAGTAAAAGTTTCACAAGATGCAAAATTGTTTCACTTTGGTGTTTTGTCCTCCACAATGCATAATGCTTGGATGCGCACAGTTTGCGGAAGATTGGAAAGCCGTTATCGTTACTCAGCCAGCATTGTTTACAACAATTTCCCCTGGCCGGAAAATCCGACGGAAAAACAAAAGCAGGCCATTGAAGCCGCCGCGCAGGGCCTGCTGGATGCCCGCGCAGAATTTCCGAACTCGTCGCTAGCCGATCTCTATGATCCCTTGACCATGCCGCCTGTTCTGCTCAAAGCCCATCAAACGCTCGACCGTGCTGTGGATGCCGCTTACGGCAAAACCAATTTCCAGACCGAAGCCCAGCGCGTTGCGTTTCTGTTTGAACTCTACCAAAAATACACCAGCCTCTTCGCCACCGAAAAACCCAAACGCCGCGCGAAGACAATGAAAACACCATTGTGATATGTAGGGATTGATCCCCTGATCAATCCGAAAAACAATTAACCGGTAAACGATATAGGAATTAAACCATGCCTAAATATCGTTATAAAAAGAAACTTCAAGCCTACATTGCCCAGCACGGGAAACCTGACGCACTGACGGAATATTTCATTCTTAATGGTTTTTCGGAAGATGATATCAAAGAAGGGATCGCGCCTTTCATTGAGGAATGGGAAGAAGCCATCTATTGGATTGAAATAGGCGACGTGGAGGAATACGATTGGGACCTGTGGAAACGCAGCGTGCTGTATGAAGTCTTGCGTTACGCTACGGATGAGCAGATAGAACCTTATCGTGAAAGGATTGAAAAGGCAGACGAAAAGTTCAGGTCCATAACACGTGAGGTCGAAAATCCCTATGGTTATCTGGTTGATAAGAACGAAACCATAAACAAGGCAGTGCATTGGTGGCTCTTCCGGAAATAGAAACACTGCGTGGTATAAACTGGTTCAACCGGAGAAAATAAAAATGTAGGGATTGATCGCCGAACAGTCCGCAAAAAATAACGGCGTGCTCGGGGAGCCGCCCTACAAAGATGCAAACAATGATATAATAACGGCGCAATCGGCGATTGCGCCCTACATGATTAGCGCGTGTCATTAAAATACACCAACCTTTTCGTTGGGAAAACACAAAAAGAAATAGAGTGAAGGATAATTATGACTGCACCTGAATTCTATGAAGGCATGGAGATAGTTCACCCTGAATATGGGCTTTGTGATGTGATCTATATAGGAAGTGATTACGTGGGTGTAGAGTTAAAAAACGGAGCTTTCGCGTTCGCGCTCTTAAAGAAAGATACCTTTGAAGTAACGTCCGATAATCTAAATTCCAAAGGCGACAGGAGCAAGCGACCATCTGTTGAATCTTCTTCATGGCCTTCATCGACATTCATTCATGAGAATTCAGAAAAAGAACATTTCTTGAGTGCTCACTGGGACCCGTTTTTTGACGAAGAAAATGTCATATTTAAGCAGTTGCCCGAAATAATTCAACGGGGTAAACGTTGGCTAAGTTTCGGAGAAATCAAACAAGCGCCCAGGCAGGAGCCGGCGGAGTGGTCAACGGGCTACGCGCTTGCATGGCCGGCGCAACGGCAGGGCGTAATTGCTGCCATACGTATCGGCAAGGATATAAATGAAGTCATGAGCCTTTTTCCTTTTTTTTCAGATGCCGGTGAGCATTCGCTTGTGCTCAACAATGTTCATGTCTGGGAGAGTGGCGTAGAGGCTCAAATCGATGCCACCTTTTTGAATGGGGCGGTAATAACATTTTTCGATGTAGGTTTTATACCGAACAGGCCGTGGTATGAAACCGGACATCATTATGAGTTTATTCTGGCTGGCCTGGCATATAGCGCAAGACCTGGCACAATTAATGAAATACCGGCAAATCGTCATCCGGATGATCTTGCCTTTGAACGGCTGGTAGCGAAAAGAAAAGGCATGCAACCACCGCTGCAATCGCAAACAATTAGTCTTTCAGGCATGACCTTTTTTTTACAGATTGACGGCTGGGATGTCGATGAGTACCGGTTCCGCGGTCCTGTAAAGTCCGTAAAAGAAACGCCGTTTGATATTCTCGGACAGTCGGGCTGGATTGTGCGCGTTACAGTGATCAAATTTAGAAATAATAATATCGATCTGGACATCCTGATCACGCGAAAAGTATGGAAGAGCGACAGGGCACCGTTTATCGGACAGGACATAGAAGGCAGCCTATGGTTGCAGGGTTATCTTTGGTCTGCATAAGCAGAGCATTCGTAAGGAGAGAAATATTTACGGACAGCGTCTCCCCGATCAATCCGCAAAAAAACGGCGGCGCAATCGGCGATTGCGCCCTACAAAATATAATAAATGTATTATAATGTAGGGACTGTTCCCCGAACAGTCCGTCGGCGTGTTCAGACGAACCCGCCCTACACAACATAAGAAATATGTTGCCGAAACGAAAACAAATACATTTAGTTGATTACGATTATTCCAACACCGATGCGGTGTATTTTATTACTATTTGTACTTTCAGCAAAAAAGGTCACTTCAAAAAACCGGACATAGCCGAATACATTGCACAAGAAATTGATTATCGTTCACGCGTTGCCCATGAGGTTACAATGTTTGCCCATTGTATTATGCCCGATCATGTTCACTTATTGTTGAAATTAAATGAAGGATATGGAAAATCTCTTCCCAACTGGGTGGCCGCTTTTAAAAAATATAATTCACGAATATTGTCGATGGAGTTTGATATCAAACCGCTTTGGCAGCCAAATTATTACGAACATATTGTCAGAAAAGAAGAATCGCTAAACACCATTGCCGAATATATTGCAAATAATCCGGTGCGAAAGAATTTTGTGTCGCAATGGCAGGAATACCAATTTTCCAAAATATACTACGATGCGTTTTAAATGTAGGGATTGATCCCCGATCAATCCGCAAAACAAACAGCGGCGTGCTCGGGGAGCCCGCCCTACAAAGATGCGGTATGTCTCACTACGACTATTATGCAGCGCTTTGCATTATAGTCTTGACTTTTGTGCAAAGTCCTGCTAAATAGTCGCACCCATGGAAAGGTATCTTTACGATCCGATAAAAAAAGATTTGCGCAAAAAGATGGTCATTATAACCGGACCGAGGCAGGTCGGTAAAACGTGGCTGTCCAAGGCGCTGATGCGTGAATTTAAAACACCCCAGTATTTGAATTTTGATAATATCGCCGATGCGAAAATTATTAATTCGCAATCATGGCCCCTTAAAAGTGATTTGCTTATTTTCGACGAAATTCACAAAAGGCCGGAATGGAAAAAGTTTGTTAAAGGTGTCTTTGATACTCGGCCGGAAAGGCAAGCGATCCTGATTACCGGCAGCGCGCGCCTGGATACTTATCGACAGTCCGGTGAGTCTCTGGCCGGCCGCTATTTTCCCATGCGTCTTCATCCGATATCCGTCAGGGAGCTTACGGGCGCCATGACGCCTGATGAAGCCCTGAGTCTTCTCAACCGTCTGGGCGGTTTCCCGGAGCCGTTTTTATCCGGCTCAGAAACGGAAGCGGCGCGCTGGCGGAATCAGTATTATACCGACCTGGTCCGGGAAGATATTCTGGAGTTCGGCAGATTGCAGGAAATCCGGTCAATGAAATTATTGTTGGAATTACTGCGATCACGGGTGGGCGCGCCTGTTTCCTATACATCCATCGCGCAGGATCTTCACCTCGCGCCCAATACGGTGCGCAGATATATTGATATTCTGGAAAGTCTGTGCATCGTTTTCACGGTGCGGCCGTATCATTCCAACATTGCCAGATCAATCCTTAAAGAACCGAAACTGTATTTTTACGACAGTGGTTTTGTGCAGGGCGGCGAAGGTATTCAACTGGAAAATACGTGCGCGGTATGCCTGCTGAAACATGTTCAGTATTTGCAGGATGTCGCCGGTGAAGATATTGAATTGAATTATATTAAGACCAAAGACGGCCGGGAAGTTGATTTTTCGTTGAGCAGGAAAGGAAAAGCAACGCATCTTATTGAAGTGAAGCTTGCAGAGGATAATCCTTCCGCTTCGCTTACCCTGCTGGCGAAAAAGCTGCCTCAGGCACAGGCTTTACAGCTTGTTCAGAACCTCCAGAGGGAACAGCAGAAAGATGATGTTGCCGTTGTCTCTGCCGGAAAGTGGCTTGAACAGCTTTCCGCATGATGATTATCCTGAAAAGCCCAAGCGCCGGAACAAAAAATAACGGCGCGATCGGCGATTGCGCCCTATGCATATAAAAGGGGACGGTTCTATTTTCAAAGCATGTACATCAGGTTGCACTAAATCAAGCAAAATCTTTGAGCATTTAAAGAAGACCGCCTATTATTAGATGGACATATAAAAGGGGACGGTTCTATTTTCAAAGCATGTACATCAGGTTGCACTAAATCAAGCAAAATCTTTGAGAATTTAAAGAAGACCGCCTATTATTAGATGGAAAGGTTGGGAATCGCTAACGAAAAATAGAACCGTCCCCTTTATTACACTTTCCGAACAGCTCGCAGGTGTGACCGGTGGGCCCGCTCTGACCGTGCAAATCCATAGCGGTGCTGACTGTCGCTGGTTCAAATCCTACGGGGCGGGTAATTTGTAGCCTTTTGACCTAAACAATTTCAGGCAGGCGTCAACAACCGTGCTGTCGTAAAGAATGCCTTTATTGGTTTCAATTTCTTCAAGAGCAGTGTCGATACCCAGGGAAGCACGATAAGGCCGGTGGGATGAGATGGCTTCTACCACGTCGGCGACGGCCATAATTTTGGCTTCGAAAATAATTGCGTCGCTCTTCAGTTGTTGGGGATAGCCCGTACCATTGATCCTTTCATGGTGCTGATGAACGATTTCCGCCAGCGGCCAGGGGGACTCCACATCTTTCAACATGTCGTGCCCGATGGTTGGGTGTTCTTTAATCAACGAGAACTCCAGTGCTGTCAGCTTGGTGGGTTTAGCCAGAATTTCGGAAGGCACTCCCAGTTTGCCAATATCATGAATAACACCGGCCATACGAATACCTTCAATGATATCATCATCCAAACCCATCTCACCGGCGATGGTCCGGGCAAGATCTGTGGTACGGGACTGATGACCGGCTGTATACGGATCTTTTTTTTCGAGCGCGGATACCAGGACCTGAATGGTTGTGCCAATCGCTCTTCTGAGTCTTTCCAGCGTTTTTTGAAGCTTTTCTTCTGCCTGCTTGCGTTCCGTAATGTCCCGTGTCTCTCCGAGAGCCAAAGCAAGATTGCCAGTTTCATCACGCAGATAACTGATGGTGTTTTCTATCCATAACAGGTGACCGTTCTTATGGCGGGCCTGCAGTTCTAATGAATATTTGTGAACATCCGGTGGATGCTTTGCTTGAGCTTTGGGTATTTCCACAGAAACGGTTTCCAGCATTTTCTGAAAAGACTGTTTTGTAAGGATTTTCCGTAAAGACAGTTTCTCCATTTCATGAAGCGTGTATCCGTACATCTTTTCTACGGAAGGGCTTACATAAATTGTCTTTAAGGTGTTCAGGTCCATCATCCAAATGTGCTCTGTAATATTATCTGCCAGCAGCTGGTATCGCGCTTCACTTTTTTGAAGTGCTTTTTCCATTTTTCTGCGTTCGGTGATATTTTTGCCTTCGCCCAGGATGGCAAAGGGATTTCCGTTATCGTCCCGCAAAAAACTTAAAGTGGCTTCAATCCATATAAGACGATTGTCCTTGCAACGGAACTCAATTTCCATTGATCTCTTGTTATCTTCAGGTGCTTGATCGGTTTGGAGGTCAAAATTGACGCCTGAAAAAATCTCCAGCGCTGCCCGGTAGGATTCTTCCGTGAGGAGCTTATCTAAAGACAGTTTTTTTATTTCCGCAAACGTGTAACCTGAGATTCTTTCAACGGAGGGGCTGACATAGGTAACTTTTAAATTCAGATCCAAAATCCACAAAAAATCTTTTACGTGTTCCACCAATAAACGATGAATTTCTTCAGGGCTCTCCAGTTTTCTGCTGACAATGTTCTCTTTCTGATCCATGGTCGCTGACGATGTCATACTTTTGCAATGACGGCGTTGATCTTGTGCAATTTTTCTGTTCGGTCAAATTATCTCGGATGTTTTTACTATAACATAAAACTTGTATTGGAGAAAGTAGGAGAATTGCAACATATGATATTCCGGTAAATCACGCCCGATATACCCGGTTTTAAGCGGAGGCCGGATCGGGGCATGAAGACAGTTGGTGGCGAAACGGGCGGGGATGGCCTGCCGGTAAGCTTCGATCGGAATATTCGTCTTTTCGAAGCGGCAATCCAGATTCACGGCAGGCCCGATATGGCATGAACGTCTATTCCCAGTTTCTATTACTCTGATAATGGCTTTCCAATGATATTCCCCGCGACGAGGCAGTGACAATCGTATAGGTTGATGTCAGCGAGCGTGAGGTTTTTTTATAGGGATTGCCCCACAGGGCAAACATCGGCCACCCGCCAAAAGGACCGGCGTTCAGATAGGTGATGTCCTGCTTCCCGCTTACTTCGAAAAGATGACCATGGGCGGATAAAACCACCAGCATTGGCAGAGAGCGGCCTGATCCGGTCGCGGCGGGTTGAAATTTCTGTACCTGTTCTTCCAAAACCGGAATCAGCTCCTCCCTCAACCGCTTCCCTTCCGCTTTGTTGATCCGGAACAGGTTGGACCCGAGCAGCGAATGATGGAATACAACGATCATCGGTTTTTTTTCGGCAGTCGCCCGATCCATTTCCTTTTTCATAAACGACCATTGCTCATCGCGATATGGTTTGCCCAATCTGTTGCTATTGATAAAGATTAAGGCCGTTTGCGGGTAATGGATTGAATAACAGCCCGTCGGCTGATAGCCGCTTGCCTGCGTATCTCCAATGCTCATGAAATATTTTTTAAATATAACGGGAATATGTGAGGGATCTTGTTCCTGCTTATGCCTTTCATTCCACGACGAGTAACCGTGATATTCGTGATTACCGATGGCAGAGAGAATCGGACGGCCCCGGCTGGCGCTCCCCACGGCTTGCGCCATGGCATTCCAGTTGGCCAGGTCTGTTCCTTCGTTCAGCCAATCGCCCCCATGAATGATTGCCAAAATATTTTTATCCGGGTGTTGGCTTAAAATAAACGGAACTTCTCTGGCAAAAAAGGATGCGTTGCCGTGCGTGTCCGCAATAAATAAAAAAGAGATGGTTTGGTCAGCCGAACAGGGGAAGGATGGAATTTGAAAATGGAGGGTTTCTTTTTTTTCTGTTCTGCTGACCGTGTAAGTTAAGGTGACTTCAACAACCCTGCCGCACTCCATCGGTCCAAGGTTCACTTCGATTAACCCGGTCATTTCATCCTTTTGATTGGGGTAGCTGGCTACACGATCATTAACTGAAATTTCCGGCATTGATTTGAATTGATTGTCCACCGGCGAGAGCTTCATTAAAATATGCTGATCAGGCGTATAAATAAAATAGGGCATCATGATCAAACCACCGGGATTTTCCGTTTCTCCCTGCAATGAATACGCACATGAAATCAACAAAAACAGGCAACCGACTGTCGCTAGTCTGCCTCTCCGCCCGATAATGGCGACCGGGGTGTTCATGAAGTTTGTACATGTTACATTTTTTTTAGACTGCATGGTCAACACCTGTTTTAGCCTTTGCTCATGGGCTAAAAGTTCAACACGGTTTTCTCTTACATCCTATATTGTTTATCTGCAAGTACGCATGAATCGGAACGCTTATAACCGGCGTTTCCACAGGCGGTGATCATGGCAGTAAGCGCTCAGGCTGAACCAATGGCATAAAAGACAATGACCCGTCAAAAATAGCCTAGACTGCCGCGCACGCCAATATTTTCATTGGGGAACGGTCCGGTTCCAGTTGCTGCCCAATAGAAATTTTTCTATCGAGGATTACGGACCAAATATAATTTCGATCGAATTGTTTGGTAAGGATAGCATCCATCTTTGGATAAAATGCTTATTTCAGCCGGCTTTGTTCAGATCAAATTCTGTTGCTAAAAGTTTAGCATTTTCCTTTTCCTGCCGGATGTAGTCGCCGAGATTTTTTTTAACTGTATCCAGCCTCCCGTCTATAAAAGGAGAGATGCTGTTAAGAAAAAAATCCAGGTTTGATCTCAAGCTGTCTTTTCTTCTATACAATGTTGCATACTCCATACGCCGCTTGCTCGGCCAGAGATTGAGAACCAAACGCTCCAGAATGGGATTGCCGACAATTTTCATGCCGAGTGCCACAAAGCCGAACATGGCATGGTAATAGCCTTCAAAGTCTGATTTGTCTGCGCATTCTTCCATGGTTTTGAAAAAGGGCATGATCTGATTAATATTTTCTTCCGTGACCTCCGATGATCCTTTATAAATCAGCAGGGTATAAAGAACCTGAAGAACATCGTACAAGTCGTCAATAAATTTTATTGAAAAACCGGCAACGACTGCGCCGCGGCGCGGCAATAATTCAACCAGAAATTTTTCATTGAGAATGTGCAGGGCTTCCCGAACGGGACTTCGGCTCACACCAAGTTCCTCGGCAATTTTCGCCTCAAAAATACGTTCTCCGGGTTTGATTTCCATGTGAATGATTTTCTCGGCAAGATATTCCGCAATTTGATACGGCAATTGGTTTTTATTGGTTATTTTTGTTGATATCTTATCCGCATCCATCATCTCTGCTTCTCCATAATAATTTTTGGAACAAGGTTTATAACCTTATATTATGTTATTTTTATCACAAAAATTCTTTTTGAGATAGAAATAAATCAAAAATATCATTATGTTAATAATGATATAAGCAATTTGTGCCTTCAACAAAAGAATAAAAAACAATGCCGGGAATAAATGCGTAATTTTCTGAAAAAAATATTGACAACGCAGGCATTCTATTATATGTCGATTGTCGACAAACGACAATTCAAGGATAAGTTGTCGCCGCGGATCAAGGCAAGTCCAACTTTACGGTTTTTGAGCCCATTAAATTAATGTCCCTGAAACATCTTTTTAATGGCTTTTTTAACGTTCATTTTCCATTAGTGACCAGTGTTAATTAGCTCATCATTGAAAAAGGAGGGGAGCTATGAGCCGCAAACCGCATCAGATTGTGCCGTCCAACAAGTGGTTGAAGATGCAGATAACCAGACTGTGTCTTTATTTCTTGGGTATCGGAATTGAAACAGCATATAAAAATGTGCCTGAAGTGAAAAGGGAAATGGATGCTTTACCTGATCAATTTTCGTTTTGCTTTAATGTTGTTAAAGGTCCGTCGATGATGATTTTGAAAAACGGAAACACGATCAAGTATGTCGGTGAAAAAGAAGCTTATCATTCAGACCTGGAACTGGTGCTCAAGAATATTGAATTTGCATATCTGATGATGACCGGTAGAATCAGCACGCCCAACGCTGTTTATCATAACCGTCAGTTTGTTAGAGGAAATCTGGCTTACATGATGACGATGATCCGGGTTCTGAATGTAGCCCAGACACTGTTATTCCCGAATTTCCTTCTGCGCTTCTACATTCAAAAAGTTCCGCGTTTAACCATCGATACGATATCCAACCGCGCCAAAGCGTATACCAATGCAACCATTGGATTCTTTGCCTAAAGGCTTGCAGAAAGGAGAGATGTTGTGAATACACAACAAAGGGAATCATGTCCGAAATATGAGGTAAGTTGTGAGGAAGCGATGGACGTATTGTAGGCGGCTTTTTAACTGATCAATGTAACCGGAAGCATTTCCATTATGAGCATAAGGGAGGGAAATTATGACTGCACAAGCTTCAAGCGCGACAAGAAACTTAGCGTTAGTCGGAGAAGATCAGCCTGACAAAAAAGATGTAACCGTTTGCACCAATCCGGCGACAGGTGACGTGATTGCCATGTACCCGACGCATACGATTGAAGACGTTAAAACCGCTGTGAGAAACGCCCGTCTCGCTCAGCCCGCATGGCAGGCTCTGCCTCTGAAAAAGAAGATCGCCTATGTAAAAAAATTCGCAGAATATATTCAGAAAAATTCGGCAAGGCTCGCCGAGATCATTTCGCAGGATAACGGCAAAACCATTTTCGACGCCATGTTCGCTGAAGTCGGACCCGCCACACTGGCAACGTCATATTACTGCAATCAAGCTGCAAAATTTTTAAAAGACAGAAAACTCGGAATGGGCAATATCATGCTGATGAACAAGCGCAGCCGCATTGTCCGGGTGCCGTACGGCGTGGTCGGCATCATCTCTCCCTGGAATTATCCCTTTGCCATTCCCTTTTCTGAAGTCGTGATGGGGCTCCTGGCCGGTAATACGGTGATTCTAAAAGCGGCTTCGGAAACGCAGGTGGTGGGCCATGCGCTCAAGGAATGTGTCGAATACGCCGGTCTTCCCGAACATGTTTTCACGTATATCAATATGCCCGGAAGCAAGGCCGGCGACGCTTTCATTGATGCCGGCGTGGACAAATTATTCTTTACCGGCTCCGTGCCCGTCGGGAAATATTTAATGAAGAAAGCCTCCGAACGGCTGACGCCCCTGGTACTGGAGCTTGGTGGCAACGATGCGATGATTGTCTGCGATGACGCCGATCTCTACCGGGCCGCATGCGGCGTGGTCTGGGCGGGTATGCAAAACGCGGGTCAGTCGTGCGGCGGTGTGGAAAGAATCTACGTGGATAAAAAAGTTTATCATAAATTCCTGGCGATATTAAAGGAACGGGTCGAAGGCCTGCGTGTCGGAGATGGAAAATATCTGACGTCGGATATCGGCGCGATGACCACCCGGAAACAAATGATGACGGTGCAGGAACATATTGATGACGCTCTGGCAAAAGGCGCGAAAATTTTCGCGCAATCCAAATACCCCCGTAACTGCAAGGGGAATTTTTCCCCCTGTACCGTGTTGACCGATGTAGATCATACCATGATGGTTATGAAGGATGAGACGTTCGGCCCGGTGGTCGGTGTCATGCCTGTTGCAAATATGGAACAGGCCGTAGCACTAGCCAATGATTCCAATCTCGGCCTGACCTGCTCGGTATGGTCAAAAAATAGAAAGAAAGCTGTTCAGATAGGCCGTCGGGTCATGGCGGGCGCCGTCATGATCAACGATCATCTGATGTGCCATGGTCTTGCCGAGACGCCGTGGGGAGGGTTTAAAGAAAGCGGCATTGGCCGCACGCACGGGGATATCGGTTTTGCTGAAATGACACAGCCGCAGGTCATCGTAGACGATATCTTGAGCACGATGCCCTTTGTTCGCAGAAACTTCTGGTGGCAGCCCTTTGAGAAATTGCAGTATGACGGTATGAAAGGGCTCATAGACTTGTTTCATGGGAAAGGATTCTGGGAACGTTTTATCGGGTTAAACAAATTAGGCCATGCTTTTTACAGGTCATTTGTAAAAAAATAAGGCCATCAAAAAGCACCCTGATTTTGAAAAATAATCGGTGCATTTTTTGTGATAAATCACGCTAAAAATGCTAAATAAAACATAACATATCTTATTGATTTTAAAGACGAATATATTATTTTAAAATCGGTGTTGACAGACCGGCGGTCACTGTTGTATGGACCACTTGTCGCATATGTCATCACTGGCATATGCCAGTGATGACATTTTGATTATTTATTATTGAAAAAGGTGGATGAATAATGAGCGAAACATTTTTATTGAACGGAAAAGAGACGCCCTTTCAGCAGGGGCAGATGATTGTAGAAGCAGCGAAAAATGGTGGAGTTGAGATTCCTACGCTGTGCTATTTAAAAGGTTGCACGCCGACAGGCGCCTGCCGTATTTGTTGTGTTGAAGTCAAGGGTGCACGTTCTCTGATGGCAGCCTGTTCCACACCGGTAACTCCGGGTATGGAAGTGTTCACGGACACGGAGTTAGTTCATAGCTCAAGAAAAATGATCATTGAGTTTATGCTGACCAGCGGCAAGCATAACTGCATCACCTGCGAAGCAAACGGGAATTGCCGACTGCAGGATCTGGCTTACTTATACAGAATCACCACGCCACGCTTTGAAGAAACGGATCAGTTTTATCCCACTGAAGATTTGAACCCTTTTATTGTGCGCGATTTCAGTCGCTGTATTCTCTGCGGGCGCTGCGTACAGGCCTGTAACGAGGTTGTCGTGAATCGCGCCATCTCGCAAGGTTATCGCGGAGCCAAGAGCAAGATTGTCACTGGCGGTGACGTGGCCTATCACGATGAAATCAGTGAGTGCGTGTTCTGCGGTCACTGCGTGGAAGTCTGCCCGGTTGGCGCTTTGACAGAGAAAAAAGCCAGGGGGCTGGGACGTCCCTGGGAAACCCAGAAAATCCGCACCACCTGCCCCTACTGCGGAGTCGGCTGCCAGCAATGGCTTCATGTCAAAGACGGAAAAATCATCAAAGTCACAGGAGTCGAAGACGCCCAGCCCAATCTGGGAAGGCTTTGTGTGAAGGGCCGTTTTGCTTATGACTTCATTTATTCTGAAGAAAGATTGAAAACGCCATTGATTCGGGAAAAGAGCGGCGAATTCCGCGAGGCTTCCTGGGACGAAGCGCTTGATCTGGTGGCAGATAAATTCAAAGAGATTATCAAAAAAGACGGGCCGGATGCCATTGCCGGTGTCAGTTGTGCCCGCAGTATTAATGAAGATTCCTATCAGATGCAGAAACTTTTCCGCGCGGTGATCGGCACCAATAATATCGATCACTGCGCGCGTACCTGACACGCTCCCACCGTCGCCGGTCTGGCGACTTCTTTCGGTTCGGGCGCGATGACCAATTCCTTTGCCGATTACGCAAAAGCAAAAATGATTATACTTGTGGGCACAAACATCACCGAGGCACATCCGGTTGCCGGCACGTTTGTCAAGGAAGCGGTGCTCAAGGGCTGTAAGCTGATCGTGATCGATCCGAGGCGTACCGAGATGGTTGATTTTGCCGACATGTTCATTCAGCTCAAGGTCGGCTCCGATGTGGCCCTGATCAACGCTTTGATGAATGTGCTGATTACGGAAAATCTTTACGACAAAAACTTTGTGGATTCCTGCACGGTGGGATTTGAAGAATTAAAGAAAAAGGTGATGGAATATCCGCCGGAAAAAGCCGCCAAAATCACCGGCATTCCCGCGGACACGATTCGTGAACTGGCTCGTACCATGGCGTCCATCAAGCCGGCGATGCTGATGTATACCCTCGGCATTACCGAGCACATCTGCGGCGTCAACAACGTGATGTCCTGCGCCAATCTCCAGATGATGCTGGGCAATGTCGGTTATGAATGCGGCGGCGTCAATCCGCAACGCGGCCAGAACAACGTTCAGGGCGCCTGCGATATGGGGGCGTTGCCCAATGTTTTCCCCGGCTACCAGCGTGTGGATAACGCGGACGCCCGGGCGAAATTCGAGAAAGCATGGAACGTCAAATCATTGCCGGACAAGCCCGGCATGATGATGCCGACCATGATGAAAAATCTGACTACCGGAAAAGTCAAAGGCTTCTATGTCTTTGGTGAGAATCTGGCCAATACGGAACCGGATATTCATCATGTTGAGCAGGAACTGCAATCGGCGGAATTTCTGGTCTGCCAGGATATCTTCCCGACAGAAACGACTCGATTTGCCCATGTCATTTTGCCTGCTGCGGCCTGGAGTGAGAACGACGGAACCTTCTCCAATTCCGAGCGCCGTGTCAACCGGGTGCGCACCGCCAGCACAGCTCCCGGGGATGCGAAACCCAACTGGTGGATATTCAAAGAGCTTGCTAAGCGTTTCGGGCACGAATGGGAATCCGACAGCGCTCAAGAAATATGGGACAATGAAGTATCCGTTCTCGCCCCGTCACTGATGGGAATCAAATACGCCCGCCTGGAAGGTGACGGTCTTCAGTGGCCATGTCCCACCGAAGAACACCCCGGCACGCCGACTCTGCACAGAGAAGGCAAATTCACCTGCGGTATGGGTGTGCTCAAGGCCATTGATTATATTCCGCCTGCGGAAGTTCCGGACAAAGAATATCCGTTCGTGCTTTCCACCGGCCGTCGTTTGTACCATTATCACACCAGAACCCAGACCGGGCGCTCCGAGGGTATCAACGTTCTGCTTGGAGAAGAAACAGCCGATATTTCGCCGGCCGATGCCAAAGCCAAGGGAATTGAACATGGTGAAAAGATTCTGGTGAAATCACGCCGCGGCAAGGTTGTGGTCAAAGCCCGGGTAACAGAGGAGATTCCGTCGGGGCTGGTGTGGATGGCCTTCCACTTCCGTGAAGGGAACGCCAACTGGCTGACCAATCCCGTGTACGATCCCATCACGCAGACAGCTGAATACAAGGCCTGCGCGGTGCAGATTGAAAAAATTAAATAATCAACCAAAATATCCCGCCGTAAAAAGCGGGATATTTTTTTGCTGGACAGTATGCTATTTATAGCACATAAAAGAGACTGATAAAGGAGCGACAGGGTTTATGAAAATCTGTACCTATTCTTATGAAGAGTATGTCAACCAAGTAAAAAAATTTCATGGCACTTTGGCGCCGGGTCTGGTCATCGGGGGATTTATCGTTGATCTGGCCATGAAGAACCTTCCGGAAGGAGAATTATTTGATGCCATTTGCGAAACGCCTGTATGTCTGCCCGATGCCGTGCAGCTCCTGACGCCCTGCACGATTGGCAACGGTTGGCTTTCCATTGTCAGCTTCGGCCGCTTTGCCATAACGCTTTATGAAAAATACTCCGGCAGGGGTGTACGGGTTTTCCTGGACACGGAAAAACTCAATCACTGGCCGGAAGTACGTGACTGGTATCTGAAAAAGAAGAAAAAGGACCAGCAGGACGTCGAAGCTCTTTTCGGGCAGATCAAAGAAGCGGGGCATCAACTGCTGAGCGTGCAGAGGGTTCAGGTCGAACCGGAAAAAGTCCGGCGCAAGAAAATGGGACCGGTAGATATTTGTCCGGTTTGCGGCGAAGCCTATCCTGCCAAGCATGGAGAAAAATGCCTGAACTGTCAGGGAGAGACTCCTTATACCAGCATAGTTCCCGTCAATTAAATTTTTTACGGAGTGAAAACCGGCATGCTTCAACCAGGCACCATACGGAACCGTCTTTATAAAACAACTGAACCGGCTGTCCAAAATCTGCGGATTGCCGATCTGCGCATAGGATTGAGCTATGTGGGAATAAAGCTTGATAGCGGCGCTGTGGGCCTTGCCGCCGTACTGCCTGAGAGTTCCGCCCATGGGTGCACAGTCTTAAAGGAGGCCGGCACCTATGCCGGATCACCTGCGGTTGAAACATTGAAATATCTCGTGGAAGGGAAAAAGACGCTGCTGAGATCGATCGGAGTGGCTACTGCCAACGCGATGATTTCGTCCGGGCTAGATCCCAATGAAAATCGTGAAGCAACGACGTATCTGAATCTTCAGCCCGGAGAGAAAGTGACCATGGTGGGACTTTTTGCTCCACTGGTTGAACGCATTCGGTCTTCCGGAGCGGCATTGACGATTATTGAAAAAAACCCGGAACGCCTGGCTTTGCTTTCTGCAGCGGATCAACAACAGGCGCTCCAGGAGTGCGATGTCGCAATCATTACAGCAACCACTCTTTTGAATGATACCTTTGAAGAAACCATAGATTTATTGGGTATGCCCCGGTCAGTGGTTTTAATGGGGCCTTCCACACCACTGCTTCCTGACATTTTTCACGACACACCCATTACGCAGTTGGGCGGCGCAGTAGTCGGCGACGCCGCAAGAGTTTTGCAAATCATTTCCGAAGGTGGCGGTACGCCGGCACTTCGTCCTTACCTGCGCTTTGTCAATCTTCTCAGCAAAAAATCCGGATTCTGATCATCCAAACCTGTGATTATGTTAGATTTGACATAATGAAGTAGTTGTTGTATATCGTGTCTCACTAAAAAGAGTTCTTACGATTACAGACAATGAAAAAGGAGAAAAAAATATGATGAAAACTATGATGAAACGTATGTTGTTGGTCTTGGCTGTGTCGATACTGCTGGTTTTACCTTCCCTCCAGGCGATGGGGAAACAGCCGGCCGTTGACATTAATCTTTCAGTTGCCGCCAGCCTGAAGGAGGCAGTGATCGAACTGGAGAACAACTTTACGACGAAAAATCCCGGCACCCATTTCCAGAATAACTTTGGCGCGTCGGGGGCTCTGGCCAAGCAGATTGAGAACGGCGCCCCTGCCGATCTGTTCATTTCGGCTAACCTGCAATGGATGGATTACCTGAAAGAAAAGAAAATCATGGACGAGAAAAATATAAGCACCTTTGCCTTTAACACCCTCGTTTTTATCGGAAAGGCTGATTTGAAAATCAATAAACTGGAAGATATCGTCGGTCTGGACAGAATTGCCATGGGCAGCCCCAAGAGCGTCCCGGCCGGCGAGTATGCCGAGAAAGCCCTCCAGGCGGCCGGTATCGATAAGAAGCTGGAAAACAAACTGGTTATGGCCAAGGATGTACGGGCCTGTCTGATGTATGCCGAAACAGGAGAGGTGCAGGGTGCTTTTGTTTATAACACGGATGCTGCGATGGCAAAAAATGTGAAGGTTCTTTTTACCGTTAATCAGGATCTTTATCCCAGGGTGACCTATCCGATGGGACTCACGCTGGGGGGAAGCAAAAAAGCAGAAGTTGCCGCATTCTATAAGTTCCTCAAGAGTGACGAGGCTAAAAAAGTTCTTGCCAAGCATGGCTTTGTATTGAAATAATGATGCATGCCTGCGTTTAGTCCATCAGATTATCAGGCCATTTTTCTTTCGGTAAAGGTGGCAGTCATTGCGACATTGCTGTCTTTGCCGCTTGGTTTCGCGGTGGCTTACGTTATGACCTACAAAAGATTCAGGGGGAGGATCGCCATGGATGTGCTGGTCAACCTCCCCCTGACCTTGCCGCCTGTCGTGGTCGGGTATTTGCTGTTGCTGCTGCTGGGACAAAACGGACCGGTCGGCAAGTGGGTACTGCAGCCTCTGGGAATTCAGCTGATTTTTACCTGGAAGGCCGCAGTGATCGCCACGGCAGTGGTCGGCTTTCCGTTGATGGTGAGATCCATTCGCACCGGCATGGAAGCCATCGATGAAAAGCTGATTCAGGCATCGCGAACGCTGGGCGCCGGATGGCTGGACACCATTGTCACCGTGATTGTCCCGCTTTCTGTCCGCGGAATCATGGCCGGCAGCATTCTGATGTTTGCCCGGGGACTGGGTGAATTCGGCGCCACGATTATCGTAGCGGGAAACATCCCGGGCGTCACGCAGACTATTCCGCTGGCCATTTATGAATACGTCAGTTCCCCCAAAGGCGACGTGATCGCTATGTCGCTTTGTCTGGTTTCGATTATGCTCTCGGTGATCGTTCTGATTTTTCACGAATGGCTCAGCCGGCGTGTGGTCAGGGTGGATTGACATGGAATTGATATTTGCCGCACAAAAGAAACTGAACAAGTTTTTTCTGGACATGGATTTTACGGTTGAAGGTGACCGGATTGGAATATTCGGCCCGTCCGGATGCGGCAAATCCACGCTCGTGGGCCTTATTGCCGGGTTGCACAAACCGGATGCAGGGCACATTCTGATCAATGGTCAGCCTGTGTTTGACAGCTGCAAAAAGGTGGATATTCCCGCCGAGCACAGGCGTATCGGCATGGTCTTTCAACGTCCTCATCTTTTCCCACATTTGAGTGTCAAGGCGAATCTTTTATATGGTTACAAGCGTTGCGAACGCGATCAGCGAAAAATCACGCTAAAGAATCTGGTGGATATTTTGCAGATCGGCGATCTGCTGAATCGGGGCGTCAACAATCTGTCCGGCGGCGAAAAACAGCGGGTGGCCATCGGCCGCGCCGTGCTGTCCAATCCCCGGATGTTGATTATGGACGAGCCGCTTTCGGCGCTGGATGACAGTCTCAAGTTTCAGATCATCCCGTTTCTGCAGAAATCCTGCGAGGCGTTTGCCATTCCCTATCTCTTCATTTCTCATTCCCTGACGGAAATGAGGGTCATGGCGGAAAGAGTGCTCAACGTGACCGATGGACGCGTTGCAGGTCTGATGACAGCGGAAGAACTGGCCAGGAGCCTGATGGGAAAAGGTCCAACCCCCTACATCAATCTGCTGAAGCTGAAAAGGGCACGCCGTCTTGATGGCCTGTCCGTTTATGATTTCGGCAATACACAACTGCTGATCTCCGGTAATGGCCGGGAAGAGGGGCTTTTTGAGCTTTCTTCAACGGACATTATCCTCTTCAAACGCCACCCCGATGCCACCAGCGCGCGCAATCTTTTGCATTGTCGTGTCAGCGATATTTTTGACGCCGATAAAAGAGTTGGCATTGAACTGGTCTGCGGTACGGATAAACTCGTTGCCGTGATTGTCAGGGAATCCGTTCAGGATTTACAGATCAGCAAAGGAATGGAAATTTATGCTGCCATCAAAGCAACGGCTTTCAGACCGTTGGGTTGACGGCCGAATGCCTTTGAGTACGGGGAAGGGGCCTGTCCGACAGTGACAGGCCCCGTTCAACCCCTTTTTCAGAAAATCGGATCCGGACTCTACGGATCCTTGATGTTCATTTAGTCAACGGCAACCATCACGTTGGATGCTTTAATGACCGCGTAGACCTCTTTCCCTTTTTTCAGGCCGAGAGCTTTCGCCGACGCATTGGTGATGATGGAGACGACTTCCAGATCACCGGGCAGAGAAATGACCACTTCTGAGTTAACTGCACCGGCTGTGACTTGTTTGACTTTTCCCTTCAGCGTATTTCGCGCACTGATTTTCATTTTTCACCTCCTGTTTTTGATTTTTGAAAATTTTTTTACATCCAAAGGCTGCGTTTGCCGGGAAACAGCCCGCGCCCCTTGACAATCTTTCACTATATTATCACACTCGCTTGCGGGCGTCAAAATGAACACATTATGTCGAAGGGACGGCCATTCGCTTCTGAACGGGGGTGGTTTGAACACGAAATTAATTTATATTCACATTTCCGGATGAATTTGCTAAAAAAAGTACACCATTATGGAGGCAATATGAATATTGTTCTGGAGACCGAGTTGATTCCCGGTGAATGGTTTGAAAAGCTCCGGAGGTCGAACGCAGGATCCTTGATCTTTCACTACGCGGTTGTAAAGGACCAGTCCGGCGATAAGCCATCGTCGGGTATCCGGTTTGAGCGGGGCGGAGACATGGAAGCGGAGATGTCGGCGATTGAAGCAGACATCCGTCTCCGTTGGCCTGTTGAGGATGTTTTACTGGTCCGCCGGCTTGGGGAACTTCGGGTCGGTGATTTGATTTCTCTGGTAGCCGTGAGCGCCGCGGCCAGCGGCCACGCTTTTGAAGCCTGTCAATACGGCCTGTCCCTTCTAAAAAAGATGACACGCATAAAGAAAACCGAACTTTTTTTGGATTGAAAGGCATCCCGTGTTTTTTAAAGTTAAGTCATCTGAAGACGTTTTTGAAATTTTGAGAGGTTTCGACCCCGTTCCCACTGAAAATATTTTCATTGGCGATTCCCTGAACCGCGTTCTGGGAGAGGACATCACAGCCGGTGAAGATATGCCGGCATTTTCAAGATCTTCCGTAGACGGGTATGCTGTCCGGGCCAAAGATACATTTGGAGCCTCCGACAGCCTTCCGGTCTTGCTGGAACTGACCGGTGAAGTGGTGATGGGCAACGCATCTGAAGACGTGGTTCGGCCCGGCACTGCGGTCAGAATTCCGACAGGAGGTATGATTCCCGAAGGCGCCGACGCCGTGGTCATGATCGAATACTGTCACGGTATGGATGAACAGACGATTGAAGTGAGCCGTTCCGTGGCGCCCCTGGAAAACATCATCAGCCGTGGCGATGATTTTCATCAGGGATCTGTTCTTTTTAAAAGGGGGACCGTCCTCAGACCGCAGGATATCGGGCTGCTCGCGGGACAGGGAATGAAGAATGTATCGGTGTATCAAAGACCGAAAGTCGGTATTATTTCAACAGGAGACGAAGTGGTTCCTATGGACCACAAGCCCGGACCCGGCCAGATACGGGATATCAACAGCTACACGTTGAACGCTTTTTGCATCCAGTCAGGGGCCATTCCCGTGAATATGGGATTGTGCAAAGATGATTTTGACGCCATGAGGCAGGTCGTGAGCGATGCGCTTCATACCTGTGATACCGTGTGGATTTCAGGCGGGAGTTCCGTGGGCACAAGAGATCTGACGCTGAACGTTTTTGAGTCTTTTTCAGACGCCCGCATTCTGGTTCACGGTATAGCGATCAGCCCCGGAAAGCCGACCATCATTGCGCAAGCGGGGCGCAAATCCCTGTTCGGTCTTCCCGGGCATGTCGCGTCAGCAATGGTTGTTGCAGAAGTATTTCTGGTTCCTTTTTTAGCCTGGTTATCGGGGGAACCGAAGGAGGTGGACGATCATCATTTTTATCTTCACGCTACACTGGAACGAAACATTGAATCGGCAGGCGGCAGAGATGATTATATCCGGGTCAAGCTGAAAAAGCGCGGTGATCAGATGTTTGCAGAACCGATTTTCGGGAAGTCGGGTTTGATATCCACGCTGGTCGAGGCACAGGGACTCGTGAAAATCGATAAAAACATCGAAGGGCTTTACCGGGGGCAGAAGGTCAGAGTCATGCTCTTGAGACCCTATAAGGCCGGGGAGATCTAAATGAAAAGAAATGTTTATCTGGCGATGAAAAGCCTGGAGGAAGCCAACAATATTTTTACCGGAGTATGGCGGGAGAAAAAAACGATGCCGGAACAGATCCGGGCGGAAAACGCGCTGGGTCGCGTAACGGCGGAGCCCGTTTATGCAGGCTTATCTGCGCCAACGTATCATTCAGCCGCGATGGATGGCATTGCCGTGAGAGCGGAGGCAACCTACGGAGCTACGGATCAAACGCCGAAAATTCTCAGAACAGGTGACGAGGCCGTTTGGATCAACACGGGTCACGCTCTGCCTGAGGGGTATAACGCCGTGATCATGGTGGAAAAAATCCATGAACGGGACGAAAACCATATCGAGATTATGTCGCCCGCTTATCCCTGGCAAAATATTCGGAAAGTGGGGGAGGATATTATCGCGACACAGCTTCTTTTCCCGCACAACCATATTCTGCGCCCCTATGACCTGGGAGCGCTTGTCGCTGCCGGTGTTTTCAACGTCAGGGTTTACAAAAAACCGAAGGTTACGATTATACCGACCGGAACAGAAATTATCAGTTACAGGCAGGTTGCCGATTTCAACCGGCTGAAAAAAAATCAGATTATCGATTCGAATTCCATCACACTGTCGGGCCTTGTCCGGCAGGCGCATGCCGAACCGCATGTTCTGGAGGTAACTCCGGATGAGGAAAACGCGATACGGGATGTTCTTTTGAGGGCCTCTGCTTCCGATGCGGATCTGGTGCTCATGATCGCCGGATCTTCAGCTGGATCCAAAGATTATACGGCGGCCATTCTGTCGGATATCGGTGAAGTGCTGGTCCATGGTGTTGCGATCATGCCGGGGAAGCCGACGATTCTCGGAACAATCAACGGAAAACCGGTTATCGGAATTCCCGGTTACCCTGTTTCGGCGGTACTTGCTTTTGAGCAGTTTGCCAGACCGCTTCTTCTGAATCTTCAGGGTATGCCCGTCCAGAAGAGCCGTAGCGTTCCTGTCCGGGCATCCAGAGCGATTCCGTCAAAACTGGGATCGGAGGAATTTGTCCGTGTGAACATCGGCCGGGTGGGAAACCTTGCCGTGGCAACACCGCTTCCCCGATCAGCCGGTTCGATCACGACCCTGACGAGGGCGGAAGGCATGATCCGCATCCCATCTTCTTCAGAAGGCCTCGATCAGGGTGAAGAAATCCATGCCGAGCTTCTGGTAGATGAAGAAGATCTGCAAAACACCATCGTTGTGATCGGCAGTCATGATATTACGATCGATATCCTCGCGGATGAAATCCGAAGCGTTACGGGCCGGAACATCAGGATTTCCTCCGGGAACGTGGGAAGCCTTGGCGGTCTGATGGCCGTTAAAAAAGAAATCTGCCATTTTGCCGGCTCCCATCTGCTGGACACACAGACAGGGGAATATAATATTTCGTACATTAAGCGCTATCTGAAAGGAATCGGGATCAGTCTCTTTCATCTTGTCCGCAGAGATCAGGGGCTGATCGTGCAGAAGAACAATCCGAAAGGAATCAGGGGAATCAAGGACCTGACGCGCGACGATATCTTATACGTCAACCGGCAGGCGGGATCGGGCACCCGTATCCTGCTGGACCATAATCTGGCCCGTTCAGGGATCGACGCCGGATCCGTCAGGGGGTATGATCATGAAGAATTTACACATATGTCCGTGGCCGTCGATGTATTGAGCGGCGCCGCTGATTGCGGCATGGCCATTTATGCCGCCGCAAAAGCCCTTGATCTTGATTTCATTCCAATGGATTCGGAACAATATGATCTGGTGATTCCTACAGATTTACTGAAGCATGAAAATATACAGGCCGTTCTGAGTACCATCCGTTCTCAAAAATTCCGCGACCGGGTTGTGGCTCTCGGCGGCTATGACCCGTCGAAAAGCGGTGAATTGGCGGCGCAGATCATGCCATGATTTCTTTGATCATTTGATGAAGGGGTTTCAGGCTGTCCGGACGTGAAGGGTCTGGCTCATCTTTTTCAACAGTCATTCAGGAAAAGCAAAGAAGGCATTTTCAATGACAATGGCCTTGCGCCACAGCCTGCTCCAGGGTTTGGCATTTTCCAAATTCACAGGCGGTTCTCAAATCAGAGCAGCCGGAATTTTTATTTCCAAGATAGATAGAGCTCAAACCGCGGGTCAGATAGGCCTCAATATGATCCGGTTTGATTCGGATGGCTGCGTTCAGATCATCGATCGAGCGCTGATAATCGTTTAAGTATCTGAAATAAACAAACCCCCGATTGTAATAGGAACTGCTGGAAACCGGGTTCAGCTCAATCGCCCGGCTGAAATCACGGATGGCCTGTTCATACCGGCCGAGTTTCGCTTGAGCATTCCCCCGGTTGTTGAATGCTTTTTCATAGTCCGGTTTTAACCGGATAACCTCATTGTAATCATCAATGGCCTGTTCGTACAGGCCGAGGCTGAAGTAAGCATTTCCCCTGCTGCTGTTTGCTATGACATTATTCTTTGTGACCCGCACGCAATGATTAAAAAGGTCAAGGCTGTTTTTCCAATAGCCGCATTGCTTCCAGGTTAATGCGGCGAGAACGGTGAGAATCAATATTCCGGCCGGCCATAAAAATTTTTTACGGATCCGTGGTTGTGAAAACAGAAAGTCAATGCCCCATAAAAGGCTGATGGCAATGCCGATAGAGGGCAGATACATATAACGGTCGGCCAGAGCCTGATTTCCAACCTTGACGAGACCGATGACGGGAACCAGTGTTCCTATGTACCAGAACCAGCCGACAAGCAGGAAGGGAAGCTTTTTAACGGAACCCATCACCACACCGGTTATGACGATCAGGATCATGCCGGATAAAAAGAACTTCCACCAGGGCAGCGCGTAGTCAAAAGGATAAAAAATTGCCAAATCAAACGGCCAGAAATATTTGCCAAGATAAACGGCATAAGACACGACGGCATTCTTCATGCCATCCAGAAAAGGCAGTTGGTCGAGTGTGACGAGAATGTCATCTTTCCTTTGCGCCCATACCGTGATGATACTGAAAACGATGGTGATCAGGAAAAAAGGAATCTTCTCTCTGATCAGATGGCCAATGATTTGAGCAGAACTTTGATTTTTCAGGACGGTCTTCTGGGGCGGAGGAACAATATTTTTTTGTTTTTGCCCTTTTTTCTTTTTTGCTTTTTCCCGAACAGGTTCCGGTGCCATTACCGGGAGCCGAGCCGGTTGAAGGCGATTCAGCGGCCAGAAATCAATGAGCAGCAAAACGAATGGCAGCGTGACCAGCATCGGTTTGCTCAACAAACTCAAAATAAAGAGTACCAGACAGATAACATATCTGGAGAGTTTGGAGCTTTCGACATATAAGGCATAGACGTAGAGACAGGACATTCCGAAGACCATGCTCAACACATCTTTACGTTCTGACGCCCAGGCTACGGATTCCACCCTCAAAGGGTGCAGGGCGAAAAGAGCGGCTGCGAAAGCCGAAGGCCAGAGGTGGTCTGTTGTTTTGTATAAAAACAGGAATAAAAAAATGACAGCGCCGATGTGCAGGATCAGGCTGATCAGATGATGTCCTGTTGGATCTGCCCCGAAGATACTCCAGTCCAGCATGTGGGACAGCATGGTCAACGGATGCCAGTTACCGGCAACCACTGACGTAAATGCCCATTGGACAGATTCCCGATGAATGCCAAATTGAATGTACGGGTTTGCGGTGAGGTACCGGTCATCATCGAAGTTGATGAAATCATTGGCGGCGATACGACCGAAGGCAGCGCCGGAAACGACGATTAAAAAAAATAGAATCAGATAAATGTTTTTTTTATTCATGGAGTGAATTTTTCCCGGTATTTAAAAAAACTATAGCATAAAATTCGGGAATGGAAAAATGAGAAATAGAGAATGATGTCTTTACCGGGCAGCCCTTTGCTCAGTACTACCGTTGATCAAAAGAAGCACTTGAAAGAAGCTGGTTGATGGCAGGAGTGTGGTGTGGTACCGGTGTATGATTGTGGAGATGTCATGTTTTGTTTTCGACCGATGCCACTATGCCGGTTGTTTGTTCAAACAGGCCGTGAGAACGCCAGCCTTTGACTTCATCGCAGGTCATCGTCCAGTTGATCCTCCAGCTCTTTCGCCGACACCGGATCAATGGCTTCAGTTTCCAATTGGCCCGGAATCATCTCCATCAGTTGCCTGGCCAGTTGTCTCCGTTGTGCTGTCTTCTTCTCAGCCACAAGCCACGCTGTCTTTTTTTTGATAAACAATATTTTGTTGATCAGGTCGGTCAGTCTCTTATCCGGGTCGGGCTGGTCTCTGGTCACGTTTTGAAATACCTGCCACTCTGTCTCGGACACATAATCGGGACGCTCTGTTACCGGGCCGGCAACCGCTTTACCCGTAACAACCGCCATTGTTGCGACAGGCTGGATATCTGAATTTTCTCTAAACGTTATTTCCGATACGATAGATGATGAGTCGGCCACAGGGTTATCAGTGTCTCTGTTACTTATGGCATACCAGCGCAGAAGGGCGCCGGTTATAAAAAATCCTGCCACCAGAGTGAGGATGATGATTTTTTTGGCGGAACGTTTTTCATTTGGATCGGTTTGAAGCATTGCGGAAATCTCCCTATGCTGTTCTTGTTGACTGAAAAAATCTGCAACTCGCGAGCGAAAAATATGGCTCCGGCCAAACCGTGAGGATATGGATTGACCGGAGTCACGCTGAAACCCTTAAGAAAACATTACCATGTTGCCGGTTTCGGCGGAGTCACGGTAAATGTAAATTCCTGGCCGGGGCCGGACATCAAGGCTGTCATCATCGCGTTGGCAATCGCCCAGTCATCCACCATATCCGGGAATGTTGTGGTACCCGAAAATGTCAGGCTGCCGTCTCCCAGTGACGATACCGGTCCGTCGTAGACGATGGGAAACTCCACCGGTGTCTTCGTCTTCAGTGAAAAGGGAATACCGATGCCCAACTCACCAACCTGTTTCAGATAGATATCCGCCTTCACACGGCCATTGATATGCAGGTTTCCGTTGTGATCCAGAGACGCTGTGCCTTCCATCGGTCCCGCGGATACGATCTTCAGTTTTACTTCCAGCGGCATTAACCCAAACGCATAGATATAGTAACTGAATTCAGGAATCAACATGCCGCCGGTAATCGTGTTCTTCGTCATATTGGTTTCCGCCGAGAAGGTTGAGCCTTTGGGCAGAGTGACTTTTGTCATCAGCGTTTTTAACTTGATTGTGCCGTCAAGGGTCCATTGATCGAGAGAAAAGAGGAAATCGCCATCAACCGGATTGGCTGTGGATACCGGACGCGGTTTCAAGGTAACACAGCTAGAAGAAGCAACTCTGCCGTCGAAGCGGTCTGTCAACCAGTCGAGGACATACGGAGCAGCCTGAAACTGTGTGGTGATGTGTTCTCCGGGGAAGACGATGTAGGACGTTTTAACGCCCAGCTTACAGTATTTTTTCTTGAGATCCAAAGCCTGGGGAAGAGGGATAAATTCATCGGATGTGCCGTGGTACAGAAGAACCGGGGAATGAATTTTCATTTTACCCAACTCTTGCGCATTGACCACTTCAGCAATTTCCGGTATTGCAAAAATCTCATCCGAGTTTTCGCCGTTTTGGGTGAACGTTGCAAGCGGGGTATTCATAAACGAAAAAAGTCCTTCGAACACACCCATGTCCAGGCCGCTGTTGATAGCGGAGACCCCGCCCGCATTCACCCGTTCATAAAGTTTAATTTTATCCGGATACTGCGAATGCAGACCGATGCAGGTTTCCAGTAAGAAGGCAGAACCGTTATTGCCGTCCAGGTAAGATCCGACAGAAAACAACTCAGCAGGAACTCCTCCGGCTGCAACTCCTGCCAGCTTGATCGCCGGTGCATAGCCGGGTTGCAACTGGCCTGCCCAGGCAGCCGACTGCCCCCCCTGCGAATAGCCCCAAATACCGACTTTCGCGGTAGATTGAATGCTGATTCCCGGTATCCGCAGTGCCGCGGTTACGATATCCAGCACCGCCTTCCCCTGGGAAATTCCCGCCATATAGGTCGGTATGTCCCCGTTTGTATAGCCCGGGTTATCGGTGATGAGGGCGGCATAGCCTTTATTCAGAATTGCGTTAATGTTTGAGCTTTCGTAGTCTGTTCCCTTTGCCAGCTGAATCGAAGGAGCCCAGTTCTGGGCAAGGCCGTGCGTTCCTACCGCGTAGCTGATGATCGGACGCGGGGCCAGCTTAAGCCATAAAGATTTAGGAACCAGCACCGTGCCGGTGACGACATTGGGGTTTCCCAAAGCATCCTGTGAAGAGTACATGATCGTCCATGAATGGCAGGGTGGCCCTCCCGGAGGGACGGAAGAAGATGTCCGGTAGCGGATCAAAGTGCCGTGCGTCATCGGTATTGTCGCCGGTTTTTCATAAAAAGCCATTCCCGCAGGTCCTGCTGTGGGAGCAGCGAAAGATGGGACGGATTTAAAGCAAACGACGGTGAAAAACATCAAAAACAATAAAAGCAATCGCTTACGCAAACCAATACGTTTCATAACACCTCTCCTGTAAAATTTTTTAAGTTACGATTTGTGAAACAGACAGTCACCCACGCAATAAAGCGCATAAAGCTGTTCATTTTATGTGGGTTCCCTATAGACCGTAAACGTGCAGGCGAGAAAGAGAAACGTACCGTTCAAGATTGACCCTATTCACGCATTTTCTAGGTTCTGTCGACATTCATTTTAACCAAAGATATATTGCTGCAACAAATACAAAAGACAAGTATGACGATGCCAACTTGTCATAACGCGTCGCTATTCGTCTGAAATGTTTGAGCTTTCCATA